>Ga0101944_10000042_pt1 | contig 490182 bp, 457 predicted proteins | sample DewCreD2012metaG_FD_75245 | JGI IMG/M metagenome (GOLD analysis project Ga0101944, IMG submission 75245) | Hot spring sediment bacterial and archeal communities from British Columbia, Canada, to study Microbial Dark Matter (Phase II) - Dewar... ... | reverse complement strand
GACCTCGAGGACCATCACCTCGACCTCCTGGGAGGTCGAGACGATCTTGCCCGGGTGAACGTTCTTCTTGGTCCAGCTCATCTCGGAGACGTGGACGAGGCCCTCCACCCCGGGCTCGAGTTCCACGAAGGCGCCGTAATCGGTGATGTTGGTGACCCGACCCTTGAACTTGGTGTTGACCGGATATTTGAGCTCGATGCCCTCCCACGGATCGGCCTCGAGCTGCTTCATGCCGAGGCTGATGCGCTGGGTCTCGCGGTTGAAGCGGATGACCTGGACCTTGACGGTCTGACCGACCTGGAGGACGTCCGCCGGGTGGTTGACCCGCCGCCAGGAGATGTCGGTGACGTGCAACAGGCCGTCGAGCCCGCCGAGATCGACGAAGGCGCCGTAGTCGGTGATGTTCTTGACCACGCCTTCGAGGATCTGGCCCTCCTTGAGGTTGGCGAGGAGTTCGTTGCGCTGTTCGGCCCGGCTCTCCTCGAGGACGGCGCGGCGGGAGACCACGATGTTGCCGCGCCTTCTGTCCATCTTGAGGATCAGGAAGGGCTCGGGCTTGTTGAGGAGGTGGCCGATGTCGCGCACCGGCCGGATGTCGACCTGGCTGCCCGGCAGGAAGGCGACGGCGCCGCCGAGGTCGACCGCGAAGCCGCCCTTGACCCGGCCGAAGATGTGGCCCTCGACCTTGCTGCCCTCGTTGAAGGCCCGCTCGAGCCGGTTCCAGCTCTCCTCGCGGCGCGCCTTCTCGCGCGAGAGCACGATCTCGCCGCTGCGGTTCTCGTAGCGCTCGACATAGACCTCGACCACGTCGCCGACCTTGACCTCCGGGGTCTGGCCGGGCGGGGCGAACTCCTTCAGGGGAATGCGGCCCTCGGACTTGAGGCCGACGTCGACCAGGGCCTCCTCGCCGTCGATCGCCACGACCGTACCGCGGACGACGGTTCCTTCGAGACGGGAGGAAGAGCCGAACTGCTCGTCGAGGAGGGCCGCGAACTCGTCGCGCGCGGGTTTGAGGTCGAGGGAGGCCGAGGCGTCGGTCATTTAGGCTCCGAAAGCCCGGTCGGCCGCGCGGCCGCCCGGGGTCAGGGGTTGGCGTCGCGTCCCGCCGGGCCGGCCGCCGCGCGCCGGCCCAACACCCCTTGCGCCCGCCGGAGCGCGGCCGCGAAGGCGGCCTCGGCGTCGAGCTCGGTGGTGTCCAGCACCCAGGCGTCGTCGGCAACGCGAAGCGGCGCGACCGCACGCTCCATATCACGGCGATCGCGCTCGCGCAGCTCGTCGAGGACGGCGGCGAGCATAGGCGCCTGCCCCCGCCGCCGCAACTCCTCGAAGCGTCGCCGCGCCCGCTCCTCGGGTGCGGCCGTCACGAAGATCTTGAGGTCGGCATCCGGGCAGACGACGGTGCCGACGTCGCGCCCGGCGAGGACCGCCCCGGGCGGGGTGCGGGCGAAGCGCCGCTGCCAGGGCAGGAGTGCCTCGCGCACCGCGGGGATCGCCGCGACCTTGGAGGCGGCCTCGCCGATTCGCTCGCCGGCGAGCCGGTCGGCGTCGACCTCCTCGGGGCGGAGTGCCGCGACCGCCGCGAGGGCCGCCGCCTCGTCCGTGGGATCGCGGCCGGCATCGAGCAGCCGCTTGCCGACCGCGCGGTAGAGCAGGCCCGTATCGAGGAAGGCGAGGCCCAGGGCGGCGGCGAGCCTTCGGGCGAGCGTGCTCTTGCCGGAGGCGGCCGGGCCGTCGACCGCGATCACGACCGTACCGCTCACCCCCGGCTCTCCTCCGGCAGGGTCCCGATCCGGGCGCCGAGCGCGTTCATGAGCGCGGCGAAACCGGGGAAGCTCGTGGCGATGGTCTCGGCCCCCGCGACCCGCACGCCCTCTCGCGCGAGCCCGCCGAGCACGAGGAAGCTCATCGCGATGCGGTGGTCGAGGCGGGCGTCGATGCGGGCCCCGCCGGCCGGCCGGCCGCCGCCCTCGACCCAGAAGTCTTCGCCCTCGATGCCGCAGCGCACGCCACAGGCGGCGAGGCCCTCGGCCATCACGGCGAGCCGGTCGCTCTCCTTGACGCGGAGCTCGCCCAGGCCGCGGAAGCGGCTCCGCCCGCGGGCACGTGCCGCCGCCACGAACAGGACGGGATATTCGTCGATCATCGAAGGCGCCCGCTCGGCCGGCACGTCGACCGCGGCGAGCTCCGCTCCCTCGATCAGGAGCGTGCCGACCTCCTCCCCGCCGGCGAGCCCGCGCTCGAGGATCTCGATCCGGGCGCCCATCTCGGCGAGCGTGGTGTAGGCCCCGGTCCGCGAGGGGTTGAGGCCGACGCCCACGAGGCGGATGCGGGAACCCGGCAGGGCGGCGGCGGCGACCGCCGGGAACGCGGCCGAGGAGGGATCGGCCGGCACCGTGAAGCTCTGCGGCAGGAGCTCGACCTGGCCCGCCACGGTGACCGCCACCCCGCCGCCCTCGGCCGGGGCGGTCCGCACGACCGCTCCCATGGCGGCCAGCATCCGCTCGGTGTGGTCGCGCGAGGCCAAGGGTTCGATCACCGTGGTCTCGCCCGGGGCGTGCAGGCCGGCCAGGAGGATCGCCGACTTGACCTGGGCGGAGGCGACCTTCGAGCGCCAGGTGATCGGCAGGAGCCGGCTCGTGCCGGTGATCGCGGCCGGCAGCCGGTCGCCCGAGCGGGCGAGGATCGCCGCCCCCATGGCCCGCAAGGGCTCGGCCACCCGGGCCATCGGCCGGCGGCGGAGCGAGGCGTCGCCCGAAAGGAAGCTCGTGAAGGGGTGGCCCGCGAGGATGCCCATGAGCAGCCGGGCGCCGGTCCCGGCATTGCCCAGATCGAGCACGGTGTCGGGCTCGGCGAGGCCGCCCGCGCCCACGCCGTGGACGGTCCAGGCGCCGGGGCCGCGCCGCTCGAGCGGGACGCCGAGCGCCTCGAGCGCACCCGCGGTCGCGAGCACGTCCTCGCCCTCGAGCAGGCCCTCGATCCGGTTCTCGCCGACCGCGAGAGCGGCGAGCATGAGGGCGCGATGCGAGATCGACTTGTCGCCGGGCGGGCGGGCCTCGCCCTCGAGCGGGCCGTGCGGAAGGGCTTGCATCTCCATGCGCGGGACGGCTCCGGAAGGGGCTGGGGACGGGCGGGCTCCGGGCTCTGCCGGGCGCGCGACGGAATTTGCTTTTGACAGGCCCGGGGCGGCATGGCAATTGCCGCCGCACTCTGCGACCCCCTTCCCTTTCCCGTCTGGAGACGCGGCCGTGGCCAAGCCCGAGTGGGGCACCAAACGGACCTGCCTTTCGTGCGGCGCCAAGTTCTACGATCTGTTGCGCTCGCCGATCCTCTGCCCGGCCTGCGGGGCGGAGTTCGACGTCGAGGCGGCGGGCCGGGCCCGGCGGGCGCGGCCGGCCGGCCGAGCGGGCGTGCCCGAGCCCGAGGTGGCCGTTCCGGCCGAGGTCGACGAGGTCGTCGACGAGGGGGCCGTCGAGCTCGACGAGCTCGAGGCGGAGCCCGAGATCGAGGAGGCCGAGGAGGTCGTCGAGGAGGTCGTCGAGGAGGAGGACGTCATCCTCGAGGACGCGGGCGATCTCGGCGAGGACGAGACCGTGGGCACGGTGCTCGACGAGGGGATCGAGCCGGACGACGAGCGGCGCTGACATTTCCCTTGCGCGCGCGCAGGCGACGCCTTACCTGTGCGCGCGCCGACCGTGTGGGGCCGTAGCTCAGTTGGGAGAGCGCCTGAATGGCATTCAGGAGGTCGGCGGTTCGACTCCGCTCGGCTCCACCATCATCCTCGCGGTTCGTGCCCTGCGCCGGCTCGCATCGTCCCTAGGCGGCGACGCCTCGCCGGCCGGGCGGCCGGCGGGCCAGCAGGACGACGAGGACGAGGGCGAGGTTGACGAGGTTCCAGGCGATCCCGTGTAGGAGCGCGGGGGCGTAGCTCCCCGTCGCATCGTAGAGCGCACCGGCGGCCCAGCCGCCGACCGCCATCCCGACGATCGTCGCCATCAAGACGAGGCTGACCCGCGCGCCCGCCTGGCCGGCGGGAAAATGGTCGCGCACGACGAGCGCGTAGGACGGCACGATGCCGCCCTGGGCGAAGCCCGGCATGGTCGCGGTCCAGGGCAGCGAGGCGCCCGCCGGGTCGAAGGCGAAGGCCTCCCGGATCGCCGGCAGGACCACGGGCGTCGACCAGAGCCCGACCCCGCCCAGGGTCGCGATGAGAAGAGAGAGAATCGGCCTTCGCCGGGCATAGGCGCCGTCGGTTTCGTGCGGATTTCGCATGCGGCTCCTGTCGGGCGTCGGCGCGCGCCAGTCGAGCAGAGCGGGAGCCTCGGGCGAAGCCACGGGCGCGCGCGGCAGCTTCCCGCGGGCGACCGGCGGGTCGTTGCCGTCGCTTGACCCGCTCGGCCCGTCGCTTCGAGATAACGGAACGAAGGCGAGGGGGCGGGAGTGGGGTGTCGTGCGGCGGGGCGTGGTGCGGAGCGGTCGGGAGGCGGCCAGGGGCGGGCGGGTCTTCGCGGCGGGGCTGCTGCTCCTGGCGACGGGGGCCGAGGCGACGGCGCAGGGCGAGCTCTCGAGCGCCCTATGCGGCCTGCCGTACCTGGCGGAGCGCTACGCGGAGGCTGTGAAGCCCTGCCGCGAGGCCGCCGAGGCGGGGGACGCGGTGGCGATGTTCAACCTCGGCGTCATGTACCACAAAGGCCGGGGCGTGCCGCAGGACTACGCCCAGGCGCTCTTTTGGTTCCGCAAGGCCGCCGAGAAGGGCGTGCCCGCGGCGATGAACAATCTCGGCGTCATGTACGATAACGGCCAGGGCGTGGCGCAGGACTACGCCCAGGCGCTCCATTGGTACCGCAAGGCCGCCGAGGCGGGGAGCGCGGACGCGATGTTCAACCTCGGCTTGATGTACCTCGACGGCCGGGGCGTGCCGCAGAACGACGCCCAGGCGCTCCATTGGTACCGCAAGGCCGCCGAGGCCGGGGACGCGGGCGCGATGTTCAACCTCGGCGTCATGTACCACGAGGGCCGGGGCGTGCCGCAGGACGACGCCCAGGCGCTCTTTTGGTTCCGCAAGGCCGCCGAGAAGGGCGTGCCCGCGGCGATGAACAATCTCGGCTTCATGTACGACAACGGCCGGGGCGTGCCGCAGGACTATGCCCAGGCGCTCCATTGGTACCGCAAGGCCGCCGAGGCGGGGCACGCGGGCGCGATGAACAATCTCGGGGTGATGTACGAGTTCGGCCAAGGCGTGCGGCGTGATCTCGTCCAGGCCCATCTGTGGTACAATCTGGCAGCGGCCCGCGAGACCGACCGGGAAGGGCGTGAGGGGGCAGTGCGCAACCGCGATCGGGTCGCGGCCCGGCTCGGCCCGGAGGAGCTGGCACGCGCCCAACGGCTCGCGCGCGATTGGCGACCGGGAACGGCGACCGCGGCGCTGCCGCCCGGGCCTTCGCTGCCGATGCCCGCACCGGTCGAGCCCGAACCTTCGCCCGCGCTCGTCCAGGAGGTGCAGCGGCGGCTCGCCGCGCTGGGCTACGATCCCGGCCCAGCCGACGGGGTGGCGGGTGCGCGCACTCGTGCGGCCGTGCGGGCCTTCGAGCGCGCGCGCGGGCTCCCCGAGAGCGGCCGGATCGACGGCGCGCTCCTCGATCGGCTGCGGGCCGCCGCGGGGGCCGCACCCGGACCCGCCCCGACGGTGCCGGCACCCGCCGGCCGGTCGGGCAGCGGGATCTTCGTGAGCGCGGACGGGGTGGTGCTCACCAACGCGCACGTGGTGCGCGGCTGCCGGCGCCTCGAGGTCGAGCCGGCCGAGGGAGCGCCGCGCCGGGCCCGGCTTCTGGGCGAGGCCCGGGGCGCCGATCTCGCGCTTCTCGCCACCGACGCGCCGGCGCCGGCCGTGGCGGCTTTCCGCACCACGCCGCCGCTTCGCCCGGGCGAGGCCGTGACGGTCTTCGGCTGGCCGCTCTCGGGACTGCTCGCGAGCCGGGGCGTGGTTGCGACCGGGACGGTGGCGGCCCTCGCCGGGCCCGGCGACGATCCCAGCCTCTTCCAGATCCAGGCCCCCGTCCAGCCGGGCAACAGCGGTGGGCCGGTGGTGGACGCGCAGGGACGCGTTCTGGGCGTGGTCGTGGCCAAGCTCGATGCCTTGAAGGTGGCGCAGGCGATCGGCGACATCCCGCAGAACGTCAACTTCGCGATCAAAGGCTCGATCGCGACGAGCTTCCTCGAATCGCGCGGGGTCCTCTGGCAGGGTGCCGAAGCGGGTGGCGGGGAGCCGGCCGCGGTCGCCCGCGTGATCGCCGCCCGGGTCGTCTGCACCCCCTAGCGGCGGGAGGGGCCGGGAGGTGCCGCCCGTGCGATGCGGCGTGCTTGCGCCCGGGCGCGCCCTCGGCCCCGGCCGGCCCCGGGTCAGATCTTGAGGTAGGCGAAGCCTTCGCGCTGCTGCAGCCGGGCGACCTCGAAGACACCCGAGGGCACGAGGTCGGCCTCCTCGGCGTCGTAGAGTTCGGACAAGGGGATGTTGCCGCGCTTCAAGGTGATGGCGCAGATCCGGAACTGCACGCCCGCGGCCTTGAGATCGTCGATCGTGGCGGCGATCTGCTTGTCGGCCGGAGCCGCCCGCCGCAGCAGGTTGACGCCCGCGCCGTGCATCACGACCCGAATCTCGAGGCCCTCGGGCGGGGCGATGCTCAGATGGTTCTGGATGTTGGTGAGCATCTGCTTGTAGTAGGCGAAATCCTCGCCACCCGGCTGGTTCAGGTGGTAGACGACCTTGTAGGGTCCGGCCGCCGCCCCGGCGGTAGCCGCGGGAAGAGCGGCGGCACCGGCGAGCGCCGGCACGGCCAGACGACGCGAGAGCTTGCGAGCCACGGGTGAACCTCCCCTGTCGACCGCGTCCCGGGTGCGGTCTCTTGCAACAGCTTTCGCTGATGGAGGGAGGAGGTCAACCCGTTCGAAGGTTGGCTGGGGGACTAGGGATCGAACCTAGGACCTCCTGATCCAGAGTCAGGCGTGCTACCAGCTGCACCATCCCCCAACGCCGGCGGCAGATAGGGAGCCCCCTCCCCCCTTGTCAACCCGCCGAGGGCCGCAGCTCGGCCTCGGCGGCGAGGAGAGCGTCGAGACGGGCGAGACAGGCGGCCCGATCGGGCCGGAATCCCTCGGCCTCCCACCAGGCCCGGACCGCCTCGAGGAGCCGGCCGAGGCGCGGGCCCTGGGGCACGCCCCGGGCCAAAAGATCGGCGCCGCCGAGCGGGAAGACGGGCGGGCGAAAGCCCGCCATCGCTTCGATCGCGCCGACGAGCGCCTCGCCGTCGAGGCCGCGCTCGGCGGCGGAAAGCCGCAAAAGGTCGCGCCAGAGGGGAAAGCCCAGCCGGTAGATCGCCCGCTCCTGTTCGGCCCGGGAGGCCGAGGGGTCGGGCAACGGCAGGGTGGCGAGTGCCGCGAGCCGGTCGCGCTCGGCGTTCGACAGGCGCAGCCGTACGGCGAGTGCGAACAGGCCGTCGTGGTCGAGCCTGCCGCGCACCAGGGCGGCGAGGCGCAGGAGCCAGTCGGCGCCGCGGGCGATCGCGGCGAGCCGCTCGAGCCGATCGAGGTCGAGCGGCACCGGGACGATGTGGGCGCGCACGCCGGTCTCCTCGACGAGGCGGAGCGCCGGCACGGCGCCCGGGGCGGGCAGGAGCCGCTCGAGCTCGGCTCGGATCCGTTCGCCCGAGAGTCGATCGAGCCCGGCCGCGAGTGCGGCACAGGCGGCCAGTGCGGCGGGGTCGGCCGGTGGCCGGCCGAAGCGGGCCCAGAAGCGGAAGAAGCGGAGGATCCGCAGATAGTCCTCGCGGATCCGCTGCTCCGGATCGCCCACGAACCGGACCCGGCCGGCCAGGAGGTCGGCGCGGCCGCCGAAATAGTCGAAGAGGCGCCCCTCGCGATCGCAGCTCATGGCGTTGATCGTGAAGTCCCGGCGGGCGGCGTCTTCTTCGAAGTCGTCGGAGAACTCGACTTCGGCGTGGCGCCCGAAGCAGGCGACGTCGCGCCGGAGCGTGGTGACCTCGAAATGCCGATGTTCGACGATCACGGTGACCGTGCCGTGCTTCAACCCGGTCGGCACGACGTGGAAGCCCATGCCCGGCAATCGCGCGATCAGCCGCTCGGGCGTCTCTTGGGTGGCGATGTCGAGGTCCTGCGGGTCGAGGGTCGGATCCAGAAGCGTGTCGCGTACGCAGCCGCCCACGAACCGGGCCTCCCTGCCCTCGGCCTCGAGCGCGTCGAGGAGCCGACGGCTCTCGGGGGCCACGAGCCAGCGGGCCCCGGCCAGTGGACGCTCGTCGGTCGGCTCGCCGGCACCGGACGGTAGTGCCGAGCCGTCAGGGCGCACGGCGGAACTCGCCGGGCACGAGCCGGCCGTCCTCGAGGCGCGGCGGGACGTAGGCGGCCCCGGGGGGGGCCGCGGGCTCGACCAGCACGAGGAGGAGGAAGCCCGCGCAGACGAGGAGGAGTCCCGCCACGGTGAGGGCGAACCAGGGCGTGCTCTCGAGCAGCCTGCCGGCGCGGGTCACGAGGAGCCGCCAGGCCGCCCAGGCCGCGAAGGGCAGGAGGAAGGCCAGGAGCTCGAGGAAGGCGATCCGGGCCAAGCGCTCAGCTCCCGACCAGCCGGGCGAGGTTGACGAGGATGCCGGCCGTCGCCCCCCAGATGTAGCGGTCGCCGTAGGGCACCACCCAGAACTCGCGCCGCCTCCCCTCGCGCTCGTGACTGTCGCGGCGATGGTTGGCGGGGTCGAGGGCGAAGGCCAGGGGGAGTTCGAAGATCTCGGCGACCTCGAACGGATCGGGCTTCAGGGAGGCCGGCGGCTCGATCCAGCCCACCACGGGATGGATGAGGAAGCCCGTGCGGGTGCGGTACCGGGCGATCTCGCCGAGGACCTCGACCCGGGCGGGCTCGAGGCCGATCTCCTCCTGCGCCTCGCGCAGCGCGGCCGCCACCGGGTCGGGGTCGAAGGGCTCGATACGGCCGCCCGGGAAACTGATCTGGCCGGCGTGGTGTTCGAGATGCGCGGTCCGCCGGGTGAGCAGAATACGGGGCCCGTCGGGCGAAGGCAGAAGGCCGACCAGCACGGCCGCGGGGATGGGCGGGCCGCGGATCTCCTCGGGCTCGGCCTGATCGCCCGGAAAGGGTGCGGGACGGCCGCGACAGGCGGACAGGCGCTCGCGCAGCCAGGCGCGGTCGAACCGATCGGGCAGCGTCGGGCGGCGGTCGGGCGGCAGGATCAAGGGGCGAGCTCCGCCTCGGGCTCGAGGGGGAAGAAGAGGCCCGCGCTCCAGACCCCGAGCCGGCCATCCTCGGGGCCGGGCTCGGCGAGCTCCGCGAGCTCGTAATAGACGCTCGGCAGAAGCCGCGCCTCGAGGCCGTCGCGGACCCGGAGATAGGGCACGGGACCGGGGGCGATCCGCAGCGGATGGTCGCGGTCGAGCGGGACCCACTCGTCGAGATTGGTGCGAAAGCGCAGGCCGCGCTCGCGGCCGGTGCCCCGGTTCTCGAGCTCGACCGCCAGGAAGGGGACGTCGGCGACCTCCACCCGGCCCCGCTCGACCGGGGTGATCAGCCAGTACGAACCGTCGGCGTCGCGATGGAGCACGCTCGCGAAGAGCCGGACGAGCTCGAGGCGGCGGATCGGCTCGCCCCGATGCCGCCAGGTGCCGTCGCGGTCGATCGTGATCGCGAGGTCGTCGACCGGCAGCTCGCCGCGCGACACCGCCTCGAGCGCCGCCCGCGGATCGAAGGGCTGCCGCACCCGTCCACCTCCCGTTGATCGCCGGGCATGTCGATTGCATCCGCGCCCTCTATGTAAGAAGATCGTAGGACGGTTCCAGGCGGAACCGGCGGGCCTGTGGAGCGGCGATGAGCGTGGCGACGACGGGTGTCGCGGCCGAGACGGCCGTGGTCGAGGAAGCCGAGCGGGCGATCGAGCGGCTCGCCCGGGTGCGGGCCGAGGTCGGCCGGGTGATCCTGGGCCAGGAGCGGGTGATCGAGGAGACCTTGATCACCATTCTCTCGGGTGGGCACGCGCTCCTCGTCGGCGTGCCCGGTCTCGCCAAGACCCGGCTCGCCGAAACCCTGGGGGTGGTCCTGGGCCTCGCCCAGAAGCGGGTCCAGTTCACCCCCGACCTCATGCCGGCCGACATCTTGGGCTCGGAAGTGCTGGAGGACACGGGCCACGGCCGGCAGGGTTTCCGCTTCATCCCCGGGCCGGTCTTCACCCAGCTCTTGATGGCGGACGAGATCAACCGGGCGAGTCCGCGCACCCAGGCCGCACTCCTCCAGGCGATGCAGGAGCGCAAGGTGACGGTGGCGGGCCACGACCACCCGCTGCCGCACCCCTTCCACGTGCTCGCGACCCAGAACCCGATCGAGCAGGAGGGCACCTACCCCCTGCCCGAGGCGCAGCTGGACCGGTTCCTGCTCCAGGTCGACGTGGCCTACCCCTCGGCCGAGGCCGAGCGGCGCATGATGATCGCCACCACCACCGACAGCGAGGCGGTGGCGCACCGGGTGCTGGACGCGGCCGAGCTGATCCGCCTGCAGGCGCTCGTGCGCAAGCTGCCGGTCGGCGAGAAGGTGGTCGACACGATCCTCACCCTCGTGCGCGCCGGGCGGCCGGAGACCGGTGCCATCGAGAAGCTCGGCGAGCTCGTGGCCTGGGGTCCGGGCCCGCGGGCGAGCCAGGCGCTGATGCTCGCGGTGCGGGTGCGGGCGCTGTTCGACGGCCGGCTCGCCCCCTCGGTCGACGACGTACTGGCGCTCGCCGGGCCGGTCCTGCGGCACCGCATGGCGGTGACCTTCGCGGCGCGCGCGGAAGGGATCGGGGTGGACGAGATCATCGCCCGGCTGTGTCGGCATGTCGCCTGAGGCGGCGGCCGCTCCGGCGGCCGATCTGACCGCTCTCCGGCGGGCCGCCGAGAACCTCGCCGCTCGGCTCCCCGGGCTCCTGGTCGAGGCCGAGCGGGTGGCGGCCACCGTCGCCCAGGGCGTGCACGGCCGCAGGCGCACGGGCATCGGCGAGACCTTCTGGCAGTTCCGCCCCTACCAGCCCGGTGACGACCGCACCGACATCGACTGGCGGCAGTCGGCCCGCTCGCGCCATCTCTTCATCCGCCAGCAGGAGTGGGAGGCGGCGCAGAGTGTCTGGATCTGGTGCGATCTCTCGCCTTCCATGCGCTTCCGCTCCGACCGCGGGCTGCCGTCCAAGGCCGATCGGGCCGCGCTGCTCGCGCTCGCCCTCTCGGCCCTTCTCGTGCGCGGCGGCGAGCGGGTGGCGCTCCTGGGCTCCGGCGAGCGGCCGCGCTCCGGCCGGGCCGGGCTCGAGGGGATGATGCGGGCGCTCGCCGCCGCGAGCGGGCGGCGCGAGCGGCTGCCGCCGGCCGCCGAGCTGCCGCGCTTCGCCACCCTCGTGCTGCTCTCCGACTTCCTCGAGCCGGTCGAGGAGTTGGCCGGTCGGATCGGGCCCTGGGTCGGGGCCGGCGTGCGCGGCTGCATCGTCCAGATCGCCGACCCGGCCGAGGAGCTGCTGCCCTATGGCGGGCGGGTGCTGTTCGAGGGCCTCGAGAACGACGGCCGGGTGCTGGTCGGCAATGTCGGCCACGTCCGTACCCGTTGGCGGGAGATCTGGTCGGCGCATCGCGAGGAGGTCGAGCGGCTGGCCGGCCGCCAGGGCTGGCGGGCGCTCCGCCACCGCACCGATACGAGCGCCCAGACGGCGCTCCTCGCCCTCTACCAGGCCATGGCTCCCGACGCGGTCCGCTGAGCATGCTCGATCTCGGCCTGTTGGCCTTCACCCAACCCTGGCTCCTCGCCGCCCTCGCCGCCCTGCCGGCTATCTGGCTCCTCTTGCGGGTCACCCCGCCGGCGCCGCGGCACGAGCCCTTCCCGCCGCTCCGCCTGTTGCTGCGGCTCGAGCGGCAGGAGGAGACGCCGGCCCGCACGCCCTGGTGGCTCCTCCTCCTGCGCACCCTGCTCGCCGGGCTGATCGTGCTCGCCCTCGCGGGCCCGGTGCTGCAGCCGGCCGCCCGGCTCGGCGGCGAGGGTCCGGTGCTCGTGGCGGTCGACGACGGTTGGGCCGCAGCACCCGACTGGAAGGAGCGGCTCGCCACGCTCGACGGCATCCTCGAGCAGGCCGAGCGCGAGGGCCGCGAGACGATCCTGTTGCGCACCGCCCCGGGCTCCGGCCCACCCGCCCTCGAGCGGGGCTTCGCGGCCGAGCTGAGGAAGCGCGCGGCGGAGTGGGAGCCGCGGCCCTGGCCGGTCGACCGCGCCGCGGCCCGGACGGCACTCGCCGGCCTCGGCGGCCCGCTTTTCTCGGTCTTCTGGTTGAGCGACGGGCTCGCCGCCGAGCCGGCCGGGCAGGGTGCCGCTGCGGCCTTCGCCGAGGCGCTGCGCGGGCTCGGATCGCTCACCGTGCTCGCCCCGCCGGCCGACCGGCTGCCGCCCCTTCTCCTGCCACCCGAGCTCACGGGCGAGGGGCTCGAGGTGGCGGCACTCAGGGCCGCACCCGGCGAAGCCGAGCGCCGGACGGTCCGGGCGCTCGGCCCCGAGGGCGAAGTGTTCGCGCTCGGCGAGCTCGCCTTCGCCGAGGGCGAACGGCGGGCGCATTCGCGCCTGCCGCTGCCGCCCGATCTGCGCAACCGGGTGGCACGGCTCGAGATCCCGGGTGCGGGGATCGGCGGGGTCGTGTTGCTCGACGAGCGCTGGCGGCGCCGCAGCGTCGGCATCGTGGGTGCGCCCGTGGGTGCGGTCGACCAGCCGCTCTTGTCCGACGTCTATTTCCTCGAACGGGCGCTCCTCCCCTTCGCCGAGGTCCGCCGAGGCCCGCTCGGCGAGCTCCTCGAGGGCGAGCTCTCGCTCCTGATCCTGCCCGACGTCGGCAAGCTCGCCGATCCCGACCGCGAGCGGCTCGCGGGGTGGATCGAGAAGGGCGGGGTGGTGTTGCGCTTCGCCGGCCCGAAGCTCGCCGCGGGCGGCGATTCCCTCCTCCCGGTGCCGCTTCGGGCGGGCGATCGCGAGCTCGGCGGGGCGCTCTCCTGGTCCGAGCCTCTGCCGATCGCCCCCTTCCCGCCCGACAGCCCCTTCGCCGGCCTCGTGCCCACGGCCGAGACGGTGGTCCGCCGCCAGGTGCTGGCCGAGCCCGGCCCGCAGCTCGGCCGTGCCACCCTCGCGGCCCTGGTCGACGGGACGCCGATCGTCACCGGCCGCCGGCTGGGCGCCGGCTGGCTCCTCCTGGTTCACACCACGGCGAACACGAGCTGGAGCAACCTGCCGCTCTCCGGCTTGTTCGTCGACATGCTGCGCCGCACCCTGGCGCTCGCCCCGGGCGCCGGCCTGGTCCAGAAAGGGCCGCTCGAGCTGCACCGGGCGCTCTCCGCCCATGGTGCCCTCGGGGCCCCGCCCGCCGATCTCTTGCCGATCGACGCCGCCGCCTTCCGCGAGGCGCGCGCGAGCCCGCGCACCCCGCCCGGGCTCTGGGCGCCGGTGGCCGCCGCCGGGGCGGCCGAGGCCGAGCCCGCCCGGGTGGCGCTCAACCTGCAGTCGGCCGTGCCCGACCTCCTGCGGCTCGGGGCGAACGAGCTCGGCGAGGCGGTTCGCGGCTACGGCCGGGCCCGCGAGCTCGATCTCGGCCCCTGGCTCCTGCTGGCCGCTCTGCTCCTCGCGCTCGTCGATCTCGTGATCGGCTGGGCGCTGCGCGGCCTCTTGCCGCTGCCCGCGCTGCGGCCACTGCCGCGGGCGGCGGCGCTCGGCCTCGGGCTCCTCGCCGGCACGGCCGCGGCGGCCTTCGCCCAGAGCACGGCCGAGGATCCCCGCTGGGCCGCGGCCTGGGAGACCCGGCTCGCCTATGTGTTGACCGGCCGGCCGGACGTCGACGAGGTGACCGAGGCGGGCCTGCGCGGGCTCGGCCGGGTGCTGATCGAGCGCACCAGCGTGGAGGTCGGCGATCCCGTGCCGGTCGATCCGGTGCGCGACGATCTGGCGCTCTACCCGCTCCTCTACTGGGCCGTGCCGCCCGACCATCGCGACCTGCCGGTCGAGGCTCTGCAGCGGGTCCAGCGCTACCTCGAGAGCGGCGGGATGATCCTGTTCGACACCCGCGACGCCGGCGCCCTCCTGCCCGGCCAGGAGGGTGGCGGGCCGGGCGAACGGCGCCTCGCGAGCCTCCTGGCCGGCCTCGATCTGCCGCCGCTCGTGCGGGTGCCGCCCGACCACGTGATCGGCCGCTCCTTCTACCTCCTGCAGGACTTCCCGGGCCGCTTCACCGGCCAGCCGCTGTGGGTCGACCAGGCCTCGCCCGCGATCAACGACGGTGTGTCGAGCCTCGTGATCGGCGCCAACGACTGGGCCGCCGCCTGGGCCGAGGACGAGCGGGGCCGCACGCTCTTCCCGGTCGTGCCGGGGGGCGAGTTGCAGCGCGAGATGGCCCGCCGCTTCGGGGTCAACCTCGTGATGTACGCCTTGACCGGCAACTACAAGACCGACCAGGTCCACATTCCCGCGCTGCTCGAGCGGCTCGGGCAGTGAGGAAGCGCCCCGGCCGATGACCGCCACCGTCGCCCTCGCCTTCGAACCGCATTTGCCCTGGCCCTTGCTCGCGGCCCTCGCGGTCCTGGCCGCCGCCCTGATCGGCTACGGGCTCTTCCGCCGGGCGCGCGGCACGCTGCTCCGCCTCCTGCTCGCGGCCATCCTCCTCCTCGCTCTCGCCAACCCGGTGCTGCGGCGCGAGGAGCGGGCCCCGCTCGACGACGTCGTGGTGCTCGCCCTCGACCGCTCGCCGAGCATGCGGCTCGCCGATCGGACCGCCCGCCTCGAGGAGGCGGCGGCCACCCTGCGCGAGCGGCTCGCCGCCCTGGGCGGGCTCGAGGTCAAGGAGATCGAGCTTCCGGGTGGGCCCGAGGGCACCCGTCTCGCCGCACCGCTCGACGAGGCGCTCGGCCAACTCGACCGCGCCCGGCTCGGGGCGGTCATCGTGGTGACCGACGGGGTGATCCACGACGCGCCCACCGATCCCGAGCGGGCGCGGGCGATCGGGGCGCCCGTACACGCGCTCCTGGTCGGCCGGCCGGACGAGGTCGACCGCCGTCTCGTGGTCGAGCAGGCGCCGAGCTTCGCCATGGTGGGCGAGCCGCAACGGCTCACCCTCGGCTTCGACGATCTGCCGGCCGGCCGGGGCGGGCCCGCCCGGATCACGGTACGGCGCGACGGCCGCGTGCTGGCCGAGCTCGACGCGCTGCCGGGCGAACGAGCCGAGGTCCCCTTCACTCTCGATCGAGCCGGCCGGAGCGTGCTCGAGGTCGAGGTGGCGACGCGGGAGGGCGAGCTCACCACCCTCAACAACCGCACCGCCGTGACGATCAACGGGGTACGCGACCGGCTGCGGGTGCTCTTGGTCTCGGGTCAGCCCTATCCGGGCCTTCGCGTCTGGCGCAACCTCCTCAAGGCGGATGCCGCGGTCGACCTCGTCCACTTCACGATCCTCAGGCCGCCCGAGAAGCAGGACGGCACACCGATCCGCGAGCTCGCGCTCATCGCCTTCCCCTCGCGCGAGCTGTTCGAGGTCAAGCTGCACGAGTTCGACCTCGTCATCTTCGACCGCTACAACCGGCGGGGCCTCCTGCCCCTGCCCTATCTCGAGAACGTCGCCCGCTACGTCGAGCGGGGCGGAGCGCTGCTCGAGGCGGCCGGGCCGGAGTTCGCGACACCCACGGGCCTCTACCGGACGCCGCTCGCCCGGGTGCTGCCCGGCCGGCCCTCGGGCGAGGTGATCGAGCGGCCCTTCCAGCCGCGGCTCACCGACACCGGCCGGCGGCATCCGGTGACGAGCGGCCTCGCCGCCGACCCGACCGAGCCCGGCTGGGGCCGCTGGCTGCGGCAGATCGACGTCGACCCGGGCGACGCCACGGTGCTCATGAGCGGGGCCGGCGAGCGGCCGCTCCTCCTGCTCAAGCGGGTGGGCGAGGGCCGCGTCGCCCAGCTCCTCTCCGACCATCACTGGCTCTGGCAACGCGGCTTCGAGGGCGGCGGGCCGCAGGCCCAGCTGCTGCGCCGGCTCGTGCACTGGCTCATGAAGGAGCCGGAACTCGAGGAGGAGACGCTCGAGGCGGCACCCCACGAGGAGGGGATCGAGATCGTCCGTCGCTCGCTCGAGCCGAAGCCGGTCGAGGTCGTGGTCACCGCGCCCTCCGGGGCCCGGACCCGAGCGACTTTGAGCCCCGACGCCGACGGCATCGCCCGGCTGCGGCTGCCGGCCGAGGAGGACGGGCTCTGGCGGGTCGAGGACGGGACGCGGGTGGCGCACGTGATGCCGCGCCTTCTGGCGGCGGCCGAGCTCGCCGAGCTGCGAGCGAGCGCCGAGCGGCTGCGAGCGCTCGTGGAGGCGACGGGCGGAGCGGCCCTCTGGCTCGCTCGGGAGGGCGTGCCGGAGCTGCGGCGGGTGGCGGAGGAGCGGCGCACCGCCGGGCGCGGTTGGCTCGGGATCGTCGCCCACGAGGCTTACACGGTGACCGGGGCGAGCCGCACGGCACTCCTGCCGCCCTGGCTCGCGCTCGTGCTCCTGCTCGCGGTCGCGGCGGCCGCCTGGTGGCGCGAGGGCCGCGGCTGAGAGGAGGGGCCAGCGGCGGCGGCGCGTTGTGCGCTGCGCGATGCGCCTCTATATCGAGGGCGGTCCGGCCGCAGCGCAAGCCGGTCGGCGTCGGTTGCGGCGCCCTCTTCCGCGCACGAGGCTCATCCGACATGGCCCGACGCAGGCAGGTCTACGAGGGCAAGGCGAAGATCCTCTACGAGGGGCCCGAGCCCGGCACGCTCATTCAGTACTTCAAGGACGACGCCACCGCCTTCAACAACAAGAAGCACGCCGTCATCACGGGCAAGGGCGTGCTCAACAACCGGATCTCCGAGTATCTGATGATCAAGCTCGGGGAGATCGGTATCCCGACGCATTTTTTGCGCCGGCTCAACATGCGCGAGCAGCTCATCAAAGAGGTCGAGATCATCCCGCTCGAGGTCGTGGTCCGCAACGTCGCCGCCGGCAGCCTGGCCCAGCGCTTCGCCCTCGAGGAGGGTTCGCCGCTGCCGCGCTCGATCGTCGAGTACTACTACAAGAACGATCAGCTCGGCGATCCGATGGTCACCGAGGAGCACATCACCGCCTTCGGCTGGGCGACCTACCAGGAGCTCGACGAGATCCTCAACCTGTCGCTGCGCATCAACGACTATCTGCTCGGCCTGTTCACCGGCGCCGGTCTCAGGCTGGTCGATCTCAAGCTCGAGTTCGGCCGGCTCTGGGAAGACGAGGACATGCGCATCGTCGTGGCCGACGAGCTGAGCCCCGACAATATGCGGCTCTGGGACGCCCGCACCAACGAGCGGCTCGACAAGGACCGGTTCCGCCGCGATCTCGGCAACGTCCAGGAGGGCTATGCCGAGATCGCCCGCCGCCTCGGCATCCTACCGGAGGCCGGACCGCGCGACCTCAAGGGCCCCGAGGCCGTCCAGTAGCGGCGATCCGGGCCCGCTCCGCCCGGCCGTTCATCGCCCGGGCCGCGAGCCAGCCGGGCACCGCCTCGGCCGGCAGCGGCGTGGCCCAGAGCGCCCCCTGCCCTTCGCTGCAGCCGAGCGCGCGCACCGCCTCGAGGGTGGCCCGATCGTCGATCCCCTCGGCCGCGACCACGAGGCCGAGCTCGCGGGCGACCGCGACCACGATCCGTGCCACCACCGCCCCTTCGGAACCGGCCCCGCCCTCCCGCTCGGCCAGGAGCGCCCTTACCCGGCCGGCGCAGAGCCGGACCGCGTCGACCGGCCGCCGCGAGAGATCGATCAGCGCCGCCCGACAGATCGAGAGATCTTCGAGCTGGACCGTGGCACCGGCCCCGCGCAGCCGCCGCAACGCCGCGCCGGCCGCCTCGGCGTGCCGGCCGAGGAGCGCCGTTTCCCCGATCGCGAACGCGAGACTCTCCGCTCCGAGGCCACGAGCCGCGAGCGCATCCAAGAGCCCCTTCTCCCAGCCCTCGGTGGCGAGGAGCGGAGGCGGTGCCCGCAGCAGGAGCCGGCCGAACGGCACGCCCTGGGCCCGCCAGACGGTCATCTGTTCGAGCGCCAGCGCGACGGTCCGGCGTGCCAGATCGAGGCCGAGCGCGGGATCCTCGGCCTGCCCGGCGAAGGCCTCCTCGTCGAGCGGACCGAGCCGGGGGTGGTTCCAGAGCAGGCGCGCCTGGAGCCCGACCGGTCGCTCGCAGCCGAGCTCGAGGCGCGGCTCGAAGCGCAACTCGAGCGCGTCGCCGGCGAGGGCGGCGCGCAGCTCGGCGACCAGGCGCCGGCTCTCCTCGATCTCGAGGTGCATGCTCCGGTCGAGGAAGACGAGGCTGCCGGGGCCGCGCGCCTTGGCCCGGTAGAGGGCGAGGTCGGCGTTCTTGAGGAGTGCGTCGGGGCGGTCGCCGTCGCGCGGGAAGAGGGTGGCGCCGAGGCTGGCGGCGGCCTGGAGAGAGCGTCCCCGATATTCGATCGGCTCGCGCAGGGCGCGCAGGATCCGCCGCCCCACTTTCTCGACCGCGGCCGGACCGTCGACCGGGTAGAGGACGAGGGCGAACTCGTCGCCCGCCAGCCGGGCCACCGTGTCGATCCGGCGCACCTCGGCCTGGAGCCGTCGGGCGATCTCGACCAGGAGCGCGTCGCCGGCATCGTGGCCGTGACTGTCGTTGATCAGCTTGAAGCCGTCGAGGTCGAGCAGGAGGAGGGCGCCGGAGCGGCCGTGGCGGCGGGCGCGGTGCAGGGCCTGCCCGAGCCGGTCGAAGAACAGGAGCCGGTTGGGCAGGCCGGTCAGCGGGTCGTGATGGGCGAGCCGGCGCAGCTCGGCTTCCAAGGCCTTGCGCTCGGTGACGTCGCGCCACACTCCGAGCAGCATGCGCCGCCCGTTGCGGATCACGAGCGAGCCCTTGGCCTCGATCTCGACGCGAGCGCCGTCGGGGCGGACGATCTCGAGCTCGAGGGGCGGCAGGACTTCGCCCCCCCGCAACGCGGTCACGTGGCGCGCCCGGACGGTGGCGTGGAGCTCCTCGGGCAGGAACTCGAAGATCGAGCGGCCGATCAGCTCGCCGGCATCGGCCAGCCCGAACAATCGTGCCGCGGGCTCGCTCGCGAAGACGAACCGGCCGTCCTCGACCAGGATGACCGGGTCGGGGTTGAGCTCGACCAGCGCGCGATAGAGCGCCTCCCCCTCGCGGCGCGCCCGTTCTGCCCGTTTGCGCTCGGAGATGTCGCGGATCGCGACCTGGATCGCCGGTTTCCCGTCGAACGGGATCGCCGCCCCGCTCGTCTCGACGTCGCGGATCTCGCCGTCGAGCCGCCGGATGCGAACCTCGAGCGGCGGTACGGTACCGCCCTCCGCGAAGAGCTGCGCGGCACGCGCCTCGATCGCGGGCACGTCGTCCTCGACGTAGAGGTCGCGGGGCCGCTTGCCGACGATCGCCGTGGTGTCCTCCGCGCCGAGAAACTCGAGGGCGCGGCGGTTGGCGAAGACGTAGCGGCCGTCCTGCAGGACGAGCAACGCGTCGGGGGAGAGCTCGACCAGCGTGCGGTAGCGCTCCTCCGCCTCGCGCCGCGCCTTCTCCGCCCGCTCGCGCTCGCTCACGTCGCTCTGGACCACGAGGACGCGCGGCTCGCCTTCTTCCTCGAACTGGATGGCGGCCGCTTCGACGTGGCGCTCGGAACCGTCGGCTCGCAGGATGCGCAGGTGCGTGGGGGCGACGACGCCACCCTCCTCGAGAAGTCGGTGCGTCCGCTCGTGGGCGAGCCCACGATCCTCAGGCGCCAGGAAGTCGAGGCTCTTGCGGCCGATCAGATCCTCGACGCTCGCGACGCCGAAGATCGCGACGGCGGCACGGTTGGCGTACAGGATGCGGTGTTCGGCGTCTTTGACGAAGAGACCGTCCGGCGAGAGCTCGAAGAGCGTGCGGTAGCGCTTCTCCGCAGCCTGCAAGAGGGCCTCGAGCCGTTTGCGCTCGGAGACGTCGCGGATCACGACCTGGGCGGCGGGCCGCCCGTCCTCGACCACGGCCACGCCGCGGGTCTCGACGTCGATCCAGCGACCGTCGAGCCGGCGGATGCGGAACTCGAACGGCTCCAGCACGGTCCCGGGCTCGGCGAGCCGCCGGATCCGCTCGGCGATGACGGGCCGAACCGCGGGGTCGCACAGATCCACGGTCGAGACGCCGAGCACGTCCTCGAGCCGGCTGCCGCCCAGGATCTCGATCGCCTTGGCGTTGGCGAACAGGAGCCGCCCCTCGCGGTGGACGACGACCCCGTCGGGCGACTGCTCGACCAGCCGCCGATAGCGCTCCTCGGCCGCACGCCGGGCGGCCTCCACGCGCCTGAGCTCGGTCACGTCGCGGCCGGTGCCGCGATAGCCGCGGAACCGGCCCGCTGCGTCGAAGATCGGTTTGCCGGAGATCCGGAGCCAGTGATCGCCGGCCGGGCTGCGCCGGCAATATTCGATGTCGCGGAACGGCTCGCGGCGCAACATCAGCTCCTGGATCCGCTGCGCCACCGCTCGATCGGCCTCGGTGGCGGCGATCTCGAGCCGGGTCTTGCCGTAGTGCCATGCGGGGTCGAACCCGAAGCGGGTGCGCACGGAATCGGACAGCCAGGAGAAGCGGAGATCCGCGTCCATCTCCCACAACCAGTCCGAAGCGGTCTCGGCGAAATCCGCGAACCGCCGCTCGCTCTCCGCGAGCGCAGCCGCCAGGCGCCGATGTTCCTCGACTTCGCGCGCGAGGAGCAGCTGATCGGCGACGAGGTCGGCGAGGCAGCGCAGGATGGCGATCGCGGCCTCGTCGAGCTCGCGCGGCACGAAGTCGCCCACGCAGAGGGTGCCGACCAGCCCGCCGTCCGGCCCGCGGACCGGAATGCCGGCGTAGAAACGGACGGGGCGTCCGTCGATCACGGGGGCCTCGACGGGTGACCCCGGCTCGGCGAGGTCGGGGTAAACGACGAACTCGCCGCTCGCCAGCGTGCAGCCCGGCAACGAACCTTCGAGCGGCAGCTCCGCGAACGGGCAGCCGATCGACGCGACGACCCGGAAGTGATCCCCCTCGACCACCACCACGGCCGCGATGGGGACGGCGAAGCTGCGGCTCGCCAGCTCGAGGAGCCGTTCGAGCCCGGCGCACCCGATCTCGCCCGCTCGGCCGGACCGGCCCGCGGCCCACTCGGTCGACCGGCCCACTTCGACCTCCCGTCCAATCGTCGCCCGGGGTTTCTCCCCCGGATAAAATCACAGGTGCCTTGCGGTTTTCTTAACGTGTCGTCTTGCCCGTGCAACCGGCGCGCGTAAGTTGGTCGGGGACGGACACGGAGTCGTGATGCGGGCGATCGTCACGGTAGGCTTCAAGGACGGCGTGCTCGACCCCGAGGCCGCGGCAATCGGTCGCGCCCTCGAGGGCCTGGGCTTCGCCGAAGTGAGGGCGGTCCGCCGGCGCAAGGTGATCGAGCTCGAGCTCTCGGGCGAGGATCGCGCGGCGGCACGGCAGCGGGTCGAGGCGATGTGCGAGCAGCTCCTCGCCAACCCGGTGATCGAGCGCTGGACGGTCGAGATCGTCGACGAGGCCTGAGCGGCGGGCGGCCGAGGACCCGGCCGCCGGGAGCCGCGACGCCCCCGACGGCCGGCCTTCGCGAGCTCGGTCGAGCGCGGCCGCGGCGAGCTCGGCCCGGGCGGCGGCGGCCAGCGCCCCGGCATCGCCGGGGCGCACCCGGGCGGGCCGAGGGATGGAGCGGCTTCAGCGCGCCCGCCCTCGCCGCCTTCCCCGGCCTCGGCACGGGCGAGCCGGACGAGCAGGCTCGGATCCCGCTCCTCGAGCACGCCGAGGCCGGGCAGTAGCACGGCGGCGCCCACGCCCAGCCAGATCCTTCTCCAAAGCATTCCGGTTCTCCCTCTCGACGATCCTCGTATCTACTCGCACAGAACGACAGTCGTACATCAACACGACCGTCGAGATCTGAGGCATGCCAGCGACGATCATTTGCATTTGAGAAGTTCTGGCTACACGCGATCCGTTCGAAATCTGCAGATGCTTGGAGCGGATCCGGTTCGTCGACAGCAGAGCGAGGGCGGGCCGGGCGGCGCGCGCGGTCGAGGACAATCTCCGGGCGGCGGCGGACGATCCGCTCGCCGAGGCGATCCTCGCCCGCGCACGGCGACGGCTCGAGAGCCATCCGGTGCTCGCCATGGCGGCCCGGCCGCACCGCTTCGGCCCCCTGCCCCTGGTCCGCCACGAGCCCGGCATGGGCTACGGCCGGCACGTCGACGACGCGATCATGGGCGGGATCCGCTCGGACTGCTCCTTCACCCTGTTCCCGGCCGACCCGGCCACCTACGAGGGTGGCGAGCTCGTGATCGAGAGCACGGCCGGCGAGCAGGGCTTCGAGCTCGCACCCGGCCACCTCGTCCTCTACCCCTCGACCACGCGGCACCGGGTCGAGCCCGTGACGCGCGCGATCCGGCTCGCGCTGGTCGGCCGGCTGCAGAGCCGGGTGCGCGAGGCGGACCGCCGCGAGCTCCTGTTCGAGCTCGACACCGCCAGGCGCCGGCTGTTCGACGAGCGCGGCAAGGACGCGGTCTTCGATCTGATCGACAAGAGCTTCCGCAATCTGTTGCGGATGTGGGTCGAGCTCCGAGCCGGTCTGCCGCTTGCGGCGGCGGGAGCCCGCGGCTATCGAGCGGCTGCCCCGCCCGTTCGGAGCGCCCGGTCTTGCGCGCCGCCGTGATCACCTTTCCCGGCTCGAACTGCGACCGCGACCTCGCGGTGGCTATGGAGGCCTGCTTCGGCCGACCCGTCGCGCGCGTCTGGCACGCCGACAGCGAGCTCCCGCCGGTCGATCTCGTGGGCCTGCCCGGCGGCTTCTCCTGGGGCGATTATCTGCGCTGCGGGGCGATCGCCGCGCGTGCCCCGATCATGGCCGCGGTCCGCCGCCACGCGATGCGCGGCGGCTACGTCCTCGGCATCTGCAACGGCTTCCAGATCCTGACCGAAGCCGGCCTCCTGCCCGGGGCGCTGATCCGCAACACGGGGCTGCGCTTCGTCTGCCGGCCGGTGCGCCTTTCGGTCGTCAACCGCAACACGCCGTTTACCGCCGCCTACGGAAGCGCGCCGATCACGATCCCGGTGGCGCATCACGACGGCAACTACGTGATCGACGCCGAAGGGCTCGCCCGGCTCGAGGGCGAGGGGCGGATCGCCTTTCGCTATCTCGACAATCCGAACGGCTCGACGGCCGACATCGCGGGCGTGCTCGATGCCCGCGGCCGGGTTCTGGGCCTGATGCCGCATCCCGAGCGGGCGGTCGACCCGCTTCTGGGCAGCGTGGACGGGAGGCCCCTCTTCGCCTCGCTCCTGGCCGCGGTCGGCGGATGAGGGGGCGGCGATGACGATCGCGATCACCGACGAGCTCCTGGCCCGTCACAAGCTCAGCCGTGCCGAATATGCCGAGATCGAGCGGATTCTCGGCCGGGCGCCCAATCTCGTCGAGCTCGGCATCTTCTCGGTCATGTGGTCGGAGCACTGCTCCTACAAGTCCTCGAAGATCCATCTCAAGAAGTTCCCGACCGAGGCCCCGTGGGTGGTCTGCGGGCCGGGCGAGAACGCGGGCGTGGTCGACATCGGCGACGGGCTCGTGGCCGTCTTCAAGATGGAGAGCCACAACCACCCCTCCTTCATCGAGCCCTACCAGGGCGCGGCGACGGGGGTGGGCGGGATCCTCAGGGACGTCTTCACCATGGGCGCACGGCCCGTGGCGCTCCTCGATGCCCTCCGCTTCGGCGATCCGAACGCACCGCGCATGCGCCATCTCGTGTCGGGCGTGGTCGCCGGGATCGGCGGCTACGGCAATTGCGTGGGCGTCCCGACGGTGGGGGGCGAGTGCACCTTCCACCCGGCCTACGACGGCAACATCCTGGTCAACGTCATGTGTGTCGGCGTGGCCCGGGCCGATCGGGTCTTCTACGCCCGTGCCGCCGGGATCGGGAACCCGGTCGTCTACATGGGCGCCAAGACCGGCCGCGACGGGATCCACGGCGCCACCATGGCCTCCGCCGAATTCTCGCAGGCCGACAGCTCGTTGCGGCCGACCGTCCAGGTCGGCGACCCCTTCACCGAGAAGCTGTTGATCGAGGCCTGCCTCGAGCTCATGGAGACGGGCTGCATCGTCGCCATCCAGGACATGGGGGCGGCGGGCCTCACCTCCTCCTCCTTCGAGATGGCGGCCCGCGGCGGTACCGGCATCGAGCTCGACCTCGATGCCGTGCCGCTGCGCGAGACCGGCATGACCCCTTACGAGATCATGCTCTCGGAGAGCCAGGAGCGGATGCTGCTCGTGCTCGAGCGCGGCCGCGAGGCCGAGGCCGAGGCGATCGTCCGCAAATGGGGCCTCGACGTCGCGGTCGTCGGCCGGGTCACGGACAGCGGGCGGATGGTGATCCGGCATCGGGGCGAGGTCGTGGCGGATCTGCCGGTGGCCCCGGTGAGCGGCGCCTCGCCGGTCTACGAGCGGCCCTTCGAGCGTACGGCGCGGCCGCTGCCGCTCGTGGCCGAGGCCCAGGGCGGCCCCATCGATGCGCGCAGCGCGCTCCTGCGCCTGTTGGGCTCGCCCGATCTCTCGAGCAAGCGCTGGATCTTCGAGCAGTACGACTGGCTCGTCGGCTGCGACACGATCCTGCCGCCGGGGCTCGGTGCCGCCGTGGTCCGCGTCCACGGCACGAAGAAGGCGCTGGCACTCACCACCGACTGTACACCGCGCTACTGCCGGGCCGATCCGCGCGAGGGCGGCCGCCAGGCGGTGGCCGAAGCCTGGCGCAATCTCGTAGCGGTGGGGGCGCGCCCGCTCGCGATCACCGACTGCCTCAATTTCGGCAACCCCGAACGGCCGGCGATCATGGGCCAGCTCGTCGGCTGCATCGAGGGGATGGCCGAGGCCTGCCGGGCGCTCGACTTCCCCGTCGTCTCGGGCAACGTCTCGCTCTACAACGAAACCGACGGGCGGGCGATCCTGCCGACCCCGCAGGTGGGAGGCCTCGGTCTGATCGAGGACGTGGCCCGGCTGGTGCGGCCCGATGCGGCGCGGGCCGGCGATCGCCTCCTGCTGTTGGGCGAGAGCACGGGCTGGCTCGGCGCTTCCCTCTATCTGCGCGAGGTCCTGGGCCGCGAGGACGGCGCCCCGCCGCCCGTCGATCTCGCCGTCGAGCGGCGCAACGGCGAGCTCGTCGCGCGGTTCCTGGCAGCGGGTGCGGTGCGTGCCTGCCACGATCTCGCGGACGGCGGGCTCGCCGTGGCGGTGGCCGAGCTCTGCCTCGCGGCGAAGGTGGGGGCCGTCCTCGAGCCCGCGCCCGCGGGTGCGAGCGAGGCCGGCTGGCTCTTCGGCGAGGACCAGGGCCGCTGGCTCCTGGCGGTGCCGGCCGAACGGGTCGAAGGGCTGCTCGCCGAGGCCGCGACTTCGGGCGTGCTCGCCCGCCCGGTCGGCACGCTCGGCGGCGACGCGTTGACGCTGGGTCGCCATCCGCCCATATCGCTCGAGGAGTTGCGGTCCGTCCGGGAGGGCTGGTTGCCCACCTGGATGGCTGGTGGGGCCTGAGAAACGAGGGATTCGAACGCATGCCGATGCCGGCCGAGGCGATCGAACGGCTCATCCGCACGGCCCTGCCCGACGCGCGGGTCGAGATCCAGGATCTCGCCGGCGACGGCGACCATTACCGGGCCGTCGTCACGAGCGAGGCGTTCCGCGGCAAGACGCGGCTGCAGCAGCACCAGCTCGTCTACGAGGCGCTGGGCGAGGCGATGGGCGGGGCGCTGCACGCGCTCGCCCTCGAGACACGGGTGCCGAGCCGAGGGCCGGGGAGCGGCCCGTGAAGGCCGGGACTCCCCGGGGGAACGGAGCCGCGGCCGGTCGGGCCGGACCGAGCGGCGAGGGAGACGAAGGATGAGCGAGGCGGTGTTCGAGCGGATCCGCGAGCAGCTCGCGGCCGACGAGGTGGTGCTCTACATGAAGGGCACGCCGGTCTTTCCGATGTGCGGCTTCTCGGCGCGGGTCGTGCAGATCCTCACGAACGCAGGGGTCCGCTTCCAGTCCTACAACGTCCTCGAGGACCCCGAGCTGCGCCAGGGCCTCAAGGAGTTCGCGAACTGGCCGACCTTCCCCCAGCTCTACGTCAAGGGCGAGCTCGTGGGCGGGTGCGACATCGTCACCGAGATGGCGCAGAGCGGCGAGCTCGAGCAGCTCTTCGCCGAGAAGGGTGTGGCGACCGCCGCCTGAGCGGCGCTCAGCCGCCCGGGACCGGGCAGGCCTCCTGCCGGCAATCGCGCTCGAGTTCGATCACCGGCCCGGTCCGCCGGCTCGGCACGTCGATCCGGAGGGGCAAGAGGCTGCCATCGGCCCGCACGAGGACCCGCAAGGGGTCCGGCCGCTCGCCGTTCGGCAGCTCGACGAAGCCGTCGTCCTCGTCGAAGCCGAAGAGGCCGATCAGCCGGACGGCGAGCTCGTGCACGGGCTCGCCCTCGCCGTTCGTGGCGCGGCCGACATAGCGGGCCTCGAGGTCGAGCCGCTTGCGGCCGTCGAAGATCGGCACCGTGATCAGCCCGGGCGCCTGCCCCTCGGCCGCCCGGGGCAACCAGACGCGCAGCCGCTCGAGAGCGGTCAGGGGATCGACCGTGCCGAGGCGCAGCGCCGGGGGCACCTCGCTCTCGCGCGGCCGGCCGCGGCTTCGGATCTCGATCCCCGCGATCGCCCCCCCGGCATCGTAGCGCAAGCTGACGGCCCGCTCGCGGTCGCGCTTGCTGAGCCGCGCTTCGAAGCGCTGCGGCACGGGCTCGCCCGCACCGTCGCGGCGGATCGCCGCCAGGAGCTCGGAGCGGGCGCCGTTCCAGGCGGCCGCGAGGCCGACCGACTCGAGGGCCAGCCGGGCGCGGGTGAGGCCCGCCTCCGGCAGGAGGGTGAGCGCGAGCTCGGCGATGCGGATGCCCGCGACGCTCACCCCGTAGCGGGCATCGAGGCCGTCCTCGCGGGCGGGTGCGGGGGCGGCCAGGAGGAGCGCCGCCGCCAGCAGCGAAGTCGCCGCGACCGGCCGAAGCGACCGGGCGGAGGAGGGCGGTGCGGGGCGAGCCATGCGGCCTAAGCTAGCTTCCGCCGGCCGGCTGTCCAGGCGGACCGGCGTCGGACTCCCGCTCCTGCTGGCAGCGGCCCTCGCGGGCTGCACCGTCTCGTCCCCCGCCTCCTCGCCCGACGCCGGGGGAGGCCCGCGCCTCGTCCGCCGGCCGGGGCTCGTGCTGGTCGATCCGGTGGCGCGACGGGCCGAGCTCCGGGCGGCGGGTCCCGGGGCGCTTTCCCTCTGCGCCGCCGAGGATCTCCGGCTCCGCACCTGGCCGGCTCCGGGCCCCCTCGAGCCCACCCGTGGCAACGCCACCGACACGCGGCTCAACCCCGTGGCCTGGCTCCTCATGCGGGCGGCGGGCGCGGTCCTGGCCGACGACCAGCCCGAGACCCGCGCCACCCTCGTCGGAGCACTCGATCGCTGGGCGAGGGCCGGCGCGCTCGAGGCGCCGGCTTCGGCGGACGCCAATACCCGGTTCGCCATCAACCGTTTCCTGTTGCCGGCGGTGGTGGCCTGGGCACTGGTCCGCGACGCCCCCGAAGCGAGCCCGGCGCTGCGCCGGCGGGTCGAGGCCTGGCTCGGCCGGCTCGCGGCCGCCGCCCGCGGCCGGCTCGAGGGTCAGCGGCCGGAGGAGCCGAGTGCCACCAACAACCACGCCTATCTGGCGGCGAGTGCGGTCATGGCCGTGGGCGCGCTCACCGGCGACGACGGTGCCTTCGCGCTCGGCCTTTCCACCTTTCGGCAGGCGCTCGCCCGGATGCGGCCGGACGGCAGCCTGCCGGCCGAGACGGCGCGCGGTGCGCGGGCGCTCTGGTACCAGCGCCAGGCGATCGCCTCGCTCGTCGCGATCGCCGAGCTCGCGGCGATGCAGGGCTACGATCTCTGGAGTCTCGAGGTCGAGGGCAGGAGCCTGCACGCCGCGATCCGCTTCCTGCTCGATGCGATCGACGATCCCGCCCGGGTCCTGGCCTATGCCGCCGAGAACCGGAGCCCCGGGCCGTCGGCCGACTGGCGGCGGCAGGATCTCTCCTTCCTGGAGCGGCGCGGCCACGGCCGGCACTACATGGCCTGGGTCGAGGCCTATCGGGCCCGCTTCCCGACCCGGCCCGAGACCGCGCGGCTCGAGGCCCTCTTGTTCCGAGGGGGCGATCCCCGGCCGCTCGTCGACGAGTTCGCGGGCGGCAATCTCAGCTGCCTTCGCGGGCCGCTCGCTCCGCCGCCCCTGGCTGCGGCCCGGGATCGAGGGCATGGCCCGAGGCCGGGCCGCGGAAGGGTTGGGTGAGCATCCGGTCGAGCCAGAGCTCCCGCAGGCTGCGGAAGAGCTCGATACCGATCGTCATCCCCTCGTGGCCCGCGGCCGGCTGCGGCCGGTAGGTGCCCAACAAACGGTCCCACCAGGAGAGGTTGAAGCCGTAGTTGGAGTTGGTCTCGGCCGGGACGACCGAATGGTGGACCCGGTGCATGTCGGGGGTCACGAGGACGAGGCGCAGGAGCCGGTCGACCCGCTCCGGGAGCTTCACGTTGGCGTGGTTGAACATGGCCATGCCGTTCAAGATCACCTCGAACAGGAGCACGGCCACGGGCGGGGCGCCGAGAGCCGCCACCGCGGCGAGCTTGATCAGCATCGAGAGCAGGATCTCGAGCGGGTGGAAGCGCAGGCCGGTGGTGACGTCGATCTCGAGGTCGGCATGGTGGACCCGGTGAAGCCGCCAGAGGCCCGGCACGGCGTGGAACAGCACGTGTTGGAGGTAGACGACGAGGTCGAGGAGCACGACCGAGGCGAGAATCGCGAGCCAGGGCGGCGGCTCGACCATGTTGAAGAGGCCGAAGCCGTGGCGCTGCGCGATACCGGCGAATCCGACCGCGAGGACGGGGAAGACGAGGCGCAGGATCGCCGTGTCGAGGGCGACGAGCGCCAGATTGTTGGTCCAGCGGAGAACGCGCGGGATCTCGCGGCGTCGGCGTGGCGAGACGAGTTCGGCCGCGGCCATGGCGGCGAGGACCAGGAAGAAGGCCGTCGCGCGGACGAGCGGCTCGTGGCTCAGGAAGAGCGCGTCCATGACGATCCAGATCGGTCGCGACGCGCTCTCGTCGAGCGGGGGGCACCGCGACCGGGTGCCGCGCCCGGCCGGCGCAGCGAGGGATCGGCGCGATCGGAGCGCCGGTCGCTCAGCGCGAGTAGAACTCGATCACGAGGTTGGGCTCCATCTGCACGGGGTAGGGCACGTCGCCCATCTTCGGCACGCGCAGATACTTGCCCTTGAGGTTGCGGGCATCGAGCTCGAGATAGTCCGGGACGTCGCGCTCCGGCCGCTGCTGGGTCTCGAGGACCATGGGCATGGTCTTGGCGCGCTCGGAGAGTTCGATCACGTCGCCCTCCTCGACCAGGTAGGAGGGGATGTTGACCCGCTTGCCGTTGACCTTGACGTGGCCGTGGTTGACGAGCTGGCGAGCGGCGAAGATGGTCGGCACGAAATTGAGCCGGTAGCAGACCATGTCGAGCCGGCGTTCCAGGAGGCCGATCAGGTTTTCGGCCGTGTCGCCGCGCATCCGCGTGGCGAGCTCGTACATCCGGCGGAACTGCCGCTCGCCGACGTCGCCGTAATAGCCCTTGAGCTTCTGCTTGGCCATGAGCTGGGTGGCGAAGCCCGAGAGCTTCTTGCGCTTCTGGCCGTGCTGGCCGGGACCGTAGTTGCGCCGGGCGAGCGGGTCCTTGCTGCGACCCCAGAGATTGACCCCCAGACGGCGGCAGATCTTGGTCTTGGCGGCGGCGCGCTTGCTCATCGGGCCTCGGGACGATGGGGACGAACGGGCTCCTGCGCTCCCTCGGAGCGCGAGCGCGCCGCTTATAACCGAGACGCCGCGCCTGTCAAACCCCGCTGGACGCCCGCCGCGCGCCGCCGGCCGCGAGTTCCTTGACGATGCCACGCAGGAGATGGACCTCGGAACGGGTCAGCCCGCGGCGCGTGAGCATCACTTCGATGGCCGGGCCGAGGCTGCGCCGCCGGTCCGGGCTCTTGAAGAAGTCGACCGCATCGAGAGCCGCGAGCAGCTGGTCGAGCAGGCCCTCGAGCTCGGCTTTCGTGGCCTGCGGCTCGCCCGCCACCGGATCGAGCACGGCCGGCCGCCCGTCGCCCGCCTTGTGCCATTCGTAGGCGAGCAGCAGCACGGCCTGGGCGAGGTTCAAAGAAGCGAAATCGGGTGCGGTCGGAATGGTGACGAGGGCATCGGCGAGCCGCAGGTCCTCGTTCTCGAGACCGGTCCGCTCGGGGCCGAACAGGAACCCCACCCGCCGACCGGCGGCGCAGAGCCGGCGCGCCTCGGCGGCCGCCGCCTCGGCCGTGAGCACCGGCAAGTCGAGCCCGCGGCCGCGCGCCGTGGTGGCGAACAGATGCTCGAGGTCGGCCACCGCCGCCGCCGTATCGCGGTGGAGCGTGGCGGCGCCCAGGACCTCGTGCGCGCCCGAGGCCGCTACCACCGCCTTGGCCGAGGGCCAGCCGCATTCGGGCGCCACGAGCCGGAGCGCGGTCAGGCCGAAATTGCGCATCGCCCGGGCGGCGGTGCCGATGTTCTCGCCGAGCTGCGGGCGGACGAGCACGACGAACGGGGCCGGGGCCGCCCCGCTCACGGGGCCGGGCCCGCACCGTCCGCCGGTCGGGCGCCGTCGACCACGAGCTTCCAGGTGATCGCGTCGTGCAGCGCCATGTAGGAGGCGTCGATGATGTTGCCGGACACCCCGACCGTCTGCCAGATCCGGCCCTCGTCGTCGCCGCTCTCGATCAAGACGCGGGTGACGGCGGCGGTGCCGCGCTCGGGAGCGAGGATGCGGACCCGGTAATCGAGGAGGCGCATCCGGCCGAGCGAGGGATAGGCCGGGGCGAGGGCCTGGCGCAGCGCGGCATCGAGCGCGTTCACCGGGCCGTTGCCCTCGGCCACGGTGAAGAAGCGCCGCTCGCCGATCCTGACCTTGGTCGTGGCCTCGGAGAGCGTCACGAGCTCGCCCTTGGCGTTACGCCGGCGCTCGTCGATCACCCGGAAAGAGAGGAGCTCGAAATAATCGGGCACGCGGTGGAACTGGCGGCGGACCAGGAGCTCGAAGGAGGCCGCCGCCCCCTCGTAGGCGAATCCCTGGGCTTCGCGCGCCTTGAGCTCGGAAAGAAGCGCCGCGGTCCGGTCCGGATCGGGCTCGACCGGCAGGCCGAGCTCGCGCAGCCGGGCCAAAAGATTGGCGCGGCCGGCCTGGTCGGAGACCAGGATGTCGCGCTCGTTGCCGACCGCGGCCGGGTCGATGTGCTCGTAGAAGGAGGGATCGCGCAGCACGGCCGAGGCGTGCAGCCCGGCTTTGTGGGCGAAGGCGGCGGCGCCCACATAGGGTCGATGGCGGTTCGGCGTACGGTTCAAGGCCTCGTCGAAGGTCCGCGAGAGCTGGGTGAGACCCTCGAGCGCATCGGCCGAGACCCCGGTCTCGAAGCCCAGCTTCAAGACGAGGGTGGGCAGGAGCGTGACGAGATCGGCGTTGCCGCAGCGCTCGCCGAGGCCGTTCAAGGTGCCCTGCACCTGGCGGACACCGGCCAGCACCGCCGCCAGGCTGTTGGCGACCGCGTTGCCGGTGTCGTCGTGGGCGTGGATGCCGAGCCGCTCGCCCGGGAAGCGGGCGAGCACCCGCTCGCAGATGCGGGCCACCTCGTGCGGCAGGGTGCCGCCGTTGGTGTCGCACAGCACGAGCCAGTCGGCCCCCGCTTCCGCGGCCGCCTCGAGGGCGGCCATGGCGTAGCCCGGATCCTCCTTGAAGCCGTCGAAGAAATGCTCGGCATCGAGCATGACCTCGGCCGCCCGGTCGCGGGCCGCGCGGATCGAATCGGCGATCATCGCGAGGTTCTCCTCGCGGGTCACACCGAGTGCTCCTTCGGCCTGGCGGGCCGAGGCCTTGCCCACGAGGGTGACGGTCGGGGCACCGGCACCCAGCACGGCCGCGAGGCTCGGATCGTTGGCGGCGCTGCGGCCGGCCCTTCGGGTCATACCGAAGGCCGCGAGCCGGGCGCGGGCGAGCCCGGGGGGCGCGGCGAAGAAGCGCTCGTCGGTCGGGTTGGCCCCCGGCCAGCCGCCCTCGATCCAGTCGATCCCGAGCCGGTCGAGCTGGAGCGCGATCCGCCGCTTGTCGGCGAGCGAGAAGTCGACGCCCTGGGTCTGGGCGCCGTCGCGGAGCGTGGTGTCGTAGAGCCGGATCCGCTCGCCCGCCATCGCCCGCTCCCGGCTCAGCGCCGCTCCCAGTCGGTCCGACCGTCCGGCCGGTCCTTGAGGACGATGCCGGCCGCCTCGAGCTCGGCCCGGATCGAATCGGCGGTCGCGAAGTCGCGCGCCTCGCGGGCCCGCCGCCGCCGTACGAGCCGCTCCTCGACCTCGGCGTCGCCGAGCGTGCCGGCGGGGGCGGCGTGCTTGAGCCAGGCGGTCGGATCGGCGCCGAGCAGGCCCAGCAGCGCCGCCTCGCCCTTGAGGGCACGCGCCGCCTCTTCCCGCTCGCCCGCGCTCTCGGCCTTGTTGGCGCGGGTGGCGAGCCCGTGGAGTGCGGCGATCGCCGAAGGTGTCGCGAGATCGTCGCAGAGGGCGTCTTCGACCCGGCCCTCGCTCGTGCCGGGATCCTCGGCCGCGATCCGGTTGTCGGCCAACACCCGGTACCAGCGGCGCAAGGCGTCGCGCGCCTCGCCGAGCGCCGCCTCCGTGCAGTCGAGCGGCTGACGGTAATGCGCCGAGAGCAGCCAGAGCCGGACCGCCTCGCCCGGGTAGCGCTCGAGGACCTCGGCCACCCGGACGACGTTGCCGAGCGATTTCGCCATCTTCTCGCCGGCCATCTGGACGAAGCCGTTGTGCAGCCAGAAGCGGGCCATGAGCTCCTGGCCGCGGGCGCAGCAGGACTGGGCGATCTCGTTCTCGTGGTGGGGGAAGATCAGGTCCTGGCCGCCCGCGTGGATGTCGAACGGCAGAGGCCCGAGATAGCGCTCGGCCATGGCCGAGCATTCGATGTGCCAGCCCGGACGGCCACGGCCCCAGGGGCTCGGCCAGCCCGGCTCGTCCGCTGCGGCGGGCTTCCAGAGGACGAAGTCGGCCGGGTCCTTCTTGTAAGGCGCCACCTCGACCCGGGCACCGGCGACCAGCTCCTCGCGGTCGCGGCCCGAGAGCCGCCCGTAGGTCGGCATGGACGGCACGTGGAAGAGGACGTGGCCCTCCGCCACATAGGCGTGCCCCCCGGCGAGGAGGGTTTCGATCAACGCGATCATCTCGCCGATGTGCTCGGTGGCTCGCGGCTCGACTGTCGGCTCGAGGCAGCCGAGGGCGGCGGCATCGGCCCGGAAGTCGCGGATCGTCCGCTCGGTCAAGGCCTCGATCGGCTCGCCGTTCTTGCGTGCCTGGTCGATGATCTTGTCGTCGATGTCGGTGATGTTGCGGACGTAGACGACGCGCTCGGCCCCGTAGCGCCGGCGCAGGAGCCGGAAGAGGACGTCGAAGACGACGAGCGGGCGGGCGTTGCCGACGTGGATCCGCTGGTAGACGGTCGGTCCGCACACGTACATCCGCACGCGCGCCGGGTCGAGCGGGACGAACGGCGTCTTGCGGCGGGAGAGCGTGTCGAACAGGCGTAGGCCGCGGGTCAACCGGCTGGCTCCCTGGTGCGATGCGGCAGCGGTTAGCAGAGCCCCGGGGCTCGGTCCACCGGCCCCGCGCGCCGGCCGCGGCTCAGTCCTTGGCGCGCTCGAGGTAGGAGCCGTCCTCGGTCGAGACGACGATCCGGGTGCCGACCTGGATGTGCGGCGGCACCATCGTGCGGACGCCGTTCGCGAGCTTGGCCGGCTTGTAGGAGGAGGCGGCCGTCTGGCCCTTGGTGACGGGCTCGGTCTCGACCACCTCGAGCACCACGCGGGGCGGCAGGGTGACGGCGAGCGGCACGCCGTTGTGGGTGGCGATCGTCACCGTCATGCCGTCGGTGAGGTAGACCGCCTGCTCGCCGATCACGTCCTTCGGCACCGTGATCTGCTCGTAGTTCTCGGGGTTGAGGAAGTGGCAGCCCTCGCCGTCCTCGTAGAGGAAGGTATACTCCCGCTCGTCGAGGAAGGCTCGTTCGACCATCTCGGTCGTGCGGTAGCGCTCCGAGATCTTGACCCCGTCGGTGATCCGCCGGAGCTCGAGCTGGGTGACGGGCGTGCCCTTGCCGGGGTGGATGTTCTGCGCGGTCAGGACCACGTAGAGCTTGCCGTCGATCTCGACGGCGTTGCCCTTCCTGAGCGAGCTCGCGATGACCTTGGGCATGAGGCTCCTTCGCCGCGCCGCGGCATTCCGGGCCGGGCTCTTACCCGCTGGCGGCCGCCCGGTCCAGAGCGGGCGGTACCGCCGATGAGCGCCGCGGCACGGCCCTGGTGGCACCCCGACCGGCACGCCGACCGGCGGCCTTTCCTGCTCGCCCGGGCGCGGATCCTCAAGGCCCTGCGCCGCTTCTTCGAGGAGCGGGGCTTCCTCGAGGTGGAGCCCTCTTGCCTGCAGACCTCGCCCGGCAACGAGCCGCACCTGCACGGCTTCCGCACCACGCTCCGGGACACCGCCGGACGGCCGGTCCGGCCGCTCTTCCTGCACACCTCGCCCGAGTTCGCCTGCAAGAAGCTCCTGGCGGCGGGCGAGCGGCGGATCGTCGCGATCGGCCCCGTCTTCCGCGACCGCGAGGCCGGCCCGCTCCACCACCCCGAATTCACGATGGTCGAATGGTACCGGGCGGAGGAACCCTACACGGCGCTCATGGCCGACTGCGGCGAGCTGCTCGCGACGGTGGCCGAGGCCGCCGGCAGCCGGCGGCTCGTCTTCCGCGGGGTCGAGGTCGATCCTTTCCAGCCGCCCGAGCGGCTCGCCGTGGCCGAGGCCTTCGAGCGCTTCGCCGGCATCGATCTGTTGGCCACGGTGGCGGCCGATGGAACCACCGACCGCGAGGCGCTCGCGCGCCAGGTAGCAGCGGCGGGCCTCAGGGTGGCCCCCGACGACAGCTGGTCCGACCTCTTCGCCCGAGTGCTGACCGCCCGGATCGAGCCCGCTCTGGGGTGCGGCCGGGCGACGATCCTGGACGCCTACCCGATCCCGGAAGCCGCGCTCGCCCGCAGGAGCCCGGCCGAGCCGCGCACCGCCGAGCGGTTCGAGCTCTACGCCTGCGGGGTCGAGCTCGCCAACGCCTTCGGCGAGCTCACCGACCCGGTCGAGCAGCGAGCCCGCTTCGAGGCCGCCATGGATCTCAAGGAGCGGCTCTACGGCGAGCGTCACCCGATCGACGAGGAGCTGCTCGAGGCGCTCGCCCTGGTTCCCGAGAGCTGCGGCATCGCCCTCGGGCTCGAGCGGCTCGTGATGCTGGCGAGCGGGGCCGAGCGGATCGAGCAGGTGCTCTGGGCACCGGTGCCGCTCGATCCGCCCTGAGCCCCGAGCCGTCCCGGGTCAACCCTTCTCCAGGTTCCAGGCCACGAACAGGAGAGCGTTCGGCACGTTCTTGACGGTCTTCCGCCAGGCGACTGGTGTGACGAACTGCCCCGTGTTGATGTAGGGGAAGGTCTCGTAATAGCGCTTCTGCAGCGCATCGACGATCTTCATCTGCTCTTCTTTGGTCGATGCTTCGAGGAACTTGGCGCGCAGCTCCTCGATCACGTCGTCTTTGGGCCAGCCGAACCAGGCGGTCTTGGGATCGCCGGTGGCGACGAGGGGGGCGTTGGTGATCGGGCTCGACATCGGCACGCCCGTCCACCAGGTCGGGAAGATGTGCCAGCCGACCTTGGGATCCTTGTTCGGATCCTCCATCTTGGTCCGCCTCGAAGTGAGCGTCGACCAGTCCATCGACTGGGCGTCGACGTTCACCCCGATCTCCTTGAGGAGGCCGATCATCACGAGCACGTTGTTCATGATGATCTGCTGATCGGTCGGCACGAGCACGACGATCGGCGACTTGAAGTCGTAGCCGGCCTCGGCGAGGAGCTGCTTGGCCTTCGCCTTGTCCTGTTTCATCCAGGGTTCGGCATGGGCGAGCGTCGTGTAGGGCGCGTCGCACATGAAGACGGCGTAGCAGACCTTCTCGTACTTCGGGTTGCCGACCTGGGCCGCGAGGAACTCGCGCTGGTCGACGAGGAGCTGGAGCGCCGCCCGCGCCTTCGGGTCGTTGAAGGGCGGGTGCAGATTGTTGGGCCGGATGTGGCCCATCTTGCCGAGCGGGTCGAGGACCTTGACCACGATGTTCGGGTCGGCCTCGAGCATCGGCAAGAGATCCATGGGCGGGATCTCGTAGACGTCGACCTCGCCCGCGATCAGCGCCTGGGTGGCGGTGTTGGTGTCGGGGATGTATTTCCACTCGACCCGCTCGACCCGGACGACCTTGCCGCCGGCGAAGCCCGAGGAGGGCTCGTTGCGCGGCTTGTACTTGTCGAAGCGCTTGTAGACGACCGTGTCGCCCGGCTTCCACTCCTCCTTGACGAACACGAAGGGGCCCGAGCCCACCGTCTCCGTCACCTGGGTGTTCGGGTCGGTGAGCGCGTCCTTCTCGCGCATCACGAAGGTCGGGAGCGAGGGATCGGCGAGCACCGTGAGGAGCGGACCGAACTTGGCCTTGAGCTTGATCTCGAAGGTCCGGGCGTCCTTGGCGGTGATCGATTCGGCGCGCGCGGCGAGGGCTTGGCCGCCGGCCCGCTTGACGTTCCAGCGCTTCAAGGACGCCACCGCGTCCTTGGCCTCCACGGGCGTGCCGTCGTGGAAGAGCAGGCCCTCGCGCAGCGTGAAGGTCCAGGTGAGCCCGTCGTCGCTCACCGTGTGCTTCTCGATCATCTGCGGCCGCGGCTCGAGCTTCTCGTCGAGCGCGTAGAGCGTGTCGTAGATCATGAGGCCGTGATTCTGGGTGATCGCGGCCGTGGTCCAGATCGGATCGAGGTTCTTGAGGTCGGCCTGCGGCACGACCTTGAGTGTCTGCGCCCCTGCGAGGCCGGTTCCGGCGAGCAGCGCCGCGCCGAGCGCGAGCCCGCCCAGGCCCATGCCTGCCTTGCTCATGGCCACCTCCCTTTCCCTCTGACGCGGCGACGCTAGCCCCCGCCGACGGGGGTCGCAAGCGTGCCGCCAGGCTTGGACGGTCACGATCCGGCTGCTAGAGGCGCCGCCATGGCCGGAGCCGAGAGCGCAGCCCCCTCCCCCGCCCCGCGCGGTCTCCTCCTGGTCCTGCCGGCGCTGGTCGCCTTCCAGGCCATCTCGACCGACCTCTATCTGCCGGCCTTGCCGGCGATCGGCGCCGCCCTCGGGGCCAGTGTCGAGCGGGTTCAGCTCACCCTCTCGCTTTTCCTGGTGGGCTTCGGGGTGGCGCAGCTCGCCTGGGGGCCCGTCTCCGATCGGATCGGCCGCCGCCCGCCGCTCCTTCTCGGCACCGGGCTCTACGTGCTCGCGAGCCTCGCCTGCATGGCCGCGCCCACGATCGAGGCGCTCGTGGGCGCCCGCTTCGTCCAGGCGGTGGCGGCCTGCTCGGGTGTGGTGCTCGGCCGGGCCGTGGTCCGCGACCTGTTCCCGCCCGCCGAAGCGGCCCGCGTGCTGGCCTTTCTCGGGACCGCCATGGCTCTCGCGCCGATCCTGGGCCCGGTGCTGGGCGGCTGGCTCACGCTCCTGCTCGGCTGGCGATCGACCTTCGCCGCCCTCGCGCTGTTCGGCGCGATCGCGTTCACGGGCGTGCTCCTGGCCGTGCCGGAGACCAACCGGCGCAAGGACCCGACGGCCACCCGACCGGCGGTGCTCGCCGCCAACTACGCGGGGCTCCTGCGCGATCGGCTCTACCTCGCCCGGGTCGCGGTCGCGGCCCTCGGCTATGCCGGAATCTTCAGCTTCATCTCGGGCAGCCCGCACGTCCTGATCGACGCCGTGGGGCTGAGCCCCGACCGCTACGGGCTCTGCTTCGCCGCCGGTGTGGCGGGCTGGATGGCCGGCACCTTCGCCGCCGGCAAGCTCAATCGCCGGCTCGGCCTCTCGGGGCTCCTGCGGCTCGGCAGCCGGCTCGCCGCGGCGGGCGGGCTTTCGGGCCTCGCCCTCGCGCTCGCCGCCCCGCCCTCCTGGCCCGCGGTCGTGGGGCCGATGTTCGTCTTCATGGCCGGGGCCGGCTTCACGCTGCCGACCGCGATGGCGCTCGCGATCGGCCCCTACCCGGAGAAGGCCGGCCTCGCCTCGGCGCTCCTGGGCTTCCTCCAGCTCCTCTTCGCGGCGCTGGTGGGCTTCGCGGTGAGCGCCCTTTACGACCGCACCGCGGTGCCGATGATGATCGCGCTCGTGCTGGTCACCGGGGGTGTGCTACTCTTGGTCCGACCGGCGCTCGGCCGCCACGGCGGAGACCAGGCTTGAGCGAGGCCTGCGGCTTCACCCTCGCGATCGACAACGTCTTCGCGGTGGTCGCCGGCTGGCCGCTCTCCTGGTACGGCGCGACCTACAGCCTCGGCTTCGCCGGGCTCGCCCTCTGGCTCCTGATGTCGCGCCGCGGCGGCTGGTCGGCGCGCGAGGCGCTCGGCTTCGCGATCCTGGCGGCGGCGCTGATCCTCCTCGGCGGCCGAACGGTCGAGGTGACGGTCTACGAATGGGCCTTCTACCGCGAGCGCCCGCAGCTGATCCCGGCCGTCTGGCTCGGCGGGATGGCGACCCACGGGCTGCTGCTGGGCGGCGTCGCCGCCTGCCTCGTGCACGCCCGGCGGAGCCGACGCCGGCTGCTCGAAGTGACCGACACCCTCGCCCCGGCGGCCGCGCTCTTCCTCGGCATCGGCCGGATCGGCAACTTCCTCGAGGGCGGCGTGGTCGGCACCGAGACCACGGTACCCTGGTCGGTGCGGCTGCCCTCGATCACCGGCTGCCGGCACCCGGTGGCGCTCTACGACGGGCTCAAGAATCTGCTCCTGGTGCCGACGCTCGCCGGCCTCCTGCGCCGCCGGCCGGCCGGCACGGGGACCGCGACGGGCGCGTTCCTGCTGCTCTATGGCGGGTTGCGCTTCGCGATCGACCAGTTGCGCGACTACGAGTCGGTGCTCTGGGGCCTCGGGCCCGGCCAGTGGCTCAACCTCGCGACCGCCGCCCTCGGCCTCGTCGTCCTGGTCGGCTGGCGCGACGCCGCGCCGGCGCCGCCACGCATCGCCCGGCCCGCTCCGATCGGTTTCGTCCGGCCGGTCGTCCTGCTGCTCCTGGTGCTGCTGCCGCTGCTGATCCCGACCAGCTGGACCCAGGTCCATCTGCGCGAGCTCAGAGAGCAGCGGGGCGTCGCGCCGCCCGCGCCGGGCTGAGCCCGCTCAGCGGGTGGGGCCGCTCATCGCGGTCACGATCGGGCCGTCGGGACCGCGCAGGATCGAGAAGGTCCGCTGCCCCTCGCCCTTGCAGCGCGGCCCGCCGGCCGTGGCCGGGGGTGCTTCCCATTCGTAGACGATCAGGGCCCGAGCGGGGGCCGCGAAGGCGGCGTCGCTCGCGACCCGGCCGCTCCGAATACGGGTCATGAAGGGCTCGCCGCAGGCTTCGCCCTCGCGTGCGTGCGCATCGTAGTGGGTGCGGATCGCCCGCAGCACCTGCGGATCCGCGAGGAGCCGGCCGCCGGTCGCCGGGCCGCAGCCCGACAGGCCCGCGAGCAGCAGGATGCCGAGGGCAAAGGAGCCCGCCGTCGCCCGGTCGATCCGCCGTCGCATCGCCACACCACCTCCTTCAGCGGCGCGCGGACCCTAGACAGGCCGGCCGCGAGCGCGCAAGCGCGGCGGGCGACCGGAGAGACCCCTTTTGGACCCGCTCTGGCTCGGCCTGATCGGCAGTACCATCGCCGGCCTTCTGACCGGCGTCGGTGCGCTTCCCGTGTTGTTCGCGGTCCGGGTCGAGCACGACCTCGAGAACCTGCTGCTCGGCTTCGGTGCCGGGGTGATGCTCGCGGCGACCGCCTTCTCGCTCATCCTGCCGGGCCTCGAGGCGGCCGAACGGCTCGGCAACGGCCGGCTCGGCGCCGCCCTCGTGATGGCGGCCGGCATCCTTCTGGGCGGGATCGCGCTCGCCCGGCTCGGCCGCTGGCTCGAGCGGCACCAACTGGGCTCCGGGCCCTATGCCGAAGACGTCGCCGGCCGGGCGCGGGTGCTCCTCTTCATCCTCGCCATCACGCTGCACAATTTCCCGGAGGGCCTCGCCGTGGGCGTGGGCTTCGGCTCGGGCGACATCGCCGACGGCACGACGCTCGCGATCGCCATCGGCCTCCAGAACATGCCCGAGGGGCTCGCCGTGGCACTCGCCGCCCGAGCGGCGGGCGATCCGCCCGGCCGGGCCTTCCGGGTGGGCCTCTTGTCGGGCGTGGTCGAGCCGGTGGGCGGCCTGCTCGGCGCCGGGCTCGTCGCCGTCTCGCAACCCTTCCTGCCCTGGTCCATGGCCTTCGCCGCCGGGGCCATGCTGTTCGTGATCAGCGAGGAGGTGATCCCGGAGATCAACCGGAACGGCCCGCCGGCGGTCAACAGCCTGGGCCTGCTCGCGGGCTTCGTCACGATGATGCTGCTCGACACGGTCCTGGGCTGAGCGCTCAGCCGGCCTTGCGGAGGGCGCGTCGGCGCGGCCGGCGGCGAGCGGCGAGGAGCACCCGGCGCAGCGACGCCAAGAGCTGGAGCTCGAGCGCCGGCACGACCCAGCCCGCCCAGAAGGCCGGCCAGTCGGCCGGGTCGGGGACGTAGACGGCGAGCTGGCAGGCGGTGGCATCGACGATCTCGACATAGCGGCCGCCCTCGGGGGTGAGCCAGCACCAGACGGCGAGATCGCTGCGCGTCTCGGGTTCGATCGGCAGCACCCGCGGCTCGCTGCAGCCGGTGGCATCGGTCACCGCCTGCGGCCAGGGCACACCGCGCCGGTCGGCGGCCTCGACCGCGACGGCGTACCAGGAAGGCGGTGCGGCGCTCGCGAAGCGGCCGGCGGCGAAGGTCACCACCTCCTCCTCGCCCGGCCGGGCCCGCTCGAGCGGCAGGCCGGCCGGCTCGTCCGGCTCACCCATCGCGCAGGCTGCAGAGGATCGGCGTGTGGTCGGAAGCCTTGGGCCGGCCGCGCGGCTCCTTGTCGATCCAACATCGCTCGAGCCGGTCGGCGGCCTGCGGCGAGAGGAGAAGATGGTCGATGCGGATCCCGTGATCGAGCTGGAAGGCTCCGCCCTGATAGTCCCAGAAGGTGTAGGCGCCCCGCTCGCCGGGGTGGAGGGCGCGGAAGGCGTCGGTCCAGCCCTGGTGAAGGAGAGCCCGGAAGGCCCGCCGGCTCTCCGGTCGGAACAGCGCGTCCTCGGCCCAGGCGGCCGGGTCGTGGCAGTCGATCGGCTCCGGGATGACGTTGAAGTCGCCGGCCAGGACCACCGGTTCCTCGAGCTCGAGGAGCCGGCCGGCGTGCGCGCGCAGCCGCTCGAGCCAGGCGAGCTTGTAGGCGAACTTCTCGCTGCCCACGGGATTGCCGTTGGGGGCGTAGATCGAGGCGACCCGCAGCCCGCCCGTAAAGACCTCGAGGTAGCGCGCCTGGCCGTCCTCGGGATCGCCCGGAAGGCCGAGGAGCGGATCCTCGATCGGGAAGCGGGAGAGGATCGCCACCCCGTTGTAGCTCTTCTGGCCGAAGGTCGCGAGGTTGTAGCCGAGCTCCTCGATCGGCTCGCGCGGGAAGGCCGCGTCGAGGCACTTGGTCTCCTGCAGGCAGGCCACGTCCGGCCGCACCGCGCGGAGCCAGGCCGAAAGGTTCGGCAGACGCGCGTTGATCGAGTTGACGTTGAAGCTCGCGATGGTCGGCACGGGCGGTTACTCGGAAAGCACGGAGCGGCGCCGGAGCCGCTCGGCGAGCGGGCCGGGTTCGGCGCCTTCGAAGCTCGCGACGAAGATGCGGCGGATCTCGCCCGTGCGGTAGAGGCGGGCGAGCCCGCGGCCGACCGGGAGCCCAAAGGCGTCGTCGGCCTCGGCCACGGGCAGCCCGCAGAGCTCGACCGAGAGGCCGGGGTCGGAAAGCCGCGGCGGCTCGCGCGCGGGGCTCCGCAGCCGATGATCGAGGGGGATCGCGTCCTCGCCGAACCGGGCGTCGCGCTCGCCCGAGGCGGGCCGGCGCAGGCCTTCCTCGACGAGGTGCGAGAAGGGCGCGGCGTCGCTGCGCACGCCGACCGTCGTCCGTCCGGTCGCGTGCACCGGGTCGAGCAGCCCGGCCGCGGCCGGATCCGCGAGGAGGAGCCCGGCGAACACGGTGCGGAGCAGGCCCCACCGCACGATCCCTGCCCGCGCTCCGCGGGCACTCGGCGCGCGCCTCACGGGCTCAGCCGAAGGTGATGAGCACCTGGTCGGCTGCGACCGTGTCGCGCGGCCGCACCCGGACCTCCTCGACCCGACCGTCCTGCTCGGCCTTGAGCACGTTCTCCATCTTCATGGCCTCGAGGATGCAGAGGTCCTGGCCGGCCTTGACCTCGTCGCCGGGCCGCACGGCGACCGAGACGATCAGCCCCGGCATGGGCGAACGCAGGGTCTTGCCGGAATCCGCCCGCACCTTCTCCGGGATCCGGGCGGCGAGCTCGGCCGCCCGCTTCGAGCGGACGAGCGTCTCGAGCTCGGCGCCGCCGTGGCGGATCACCCAGCCCTCGGGCAAGGGATCGGCCTGGAGGGTGAAGGTCGAGCCGGTGACCTGCGCGCGCACGACCGGATCGCCCGGCCGCCAGTCCACCGCCACCTCGAGGTGGCGGTCGACGACGTGGAGCACGCTCCGCTCCTCCTCGTCGGCGAGCACCGTGACGGGGAAACAGACGCCGCCGAGCTGGACCACCCAGTCGCGCTCGGGCCGGTAGCGCCAGCCGGGCAGCTTGCCGCCGGCGCGGGCGTCGCGGCGGGCCCGCTCGAGCCGCAGCCGCACCGCCACCGCGGCGATCTCCTCGAGGCGGGCGAGCGGGAGCTCGCCGCCGCGGAAACGCTCGCCGAACTCCTCGGCGATGAAGCCGGTCGAGAGCCGCCCCTCCTGGAAGCGGGGATGGGCGAGGAGCGCGGACAAGAAGCCGATATTGTGGACCGGCCCGCGGATCAGGAAGGCATCGAGGGCCTCGCGGGCGGCGGCGATCGCCGCCCGCCGGTCGTGGCCGCGGGCGCAGAGCTTGGCGATCATCGGGTCGTAGTGGATCGAGACCTCGCCGCCCTCGTAGACCCCGCTGTCGACGCGGATCTCCTTGCCGACGGGCTCGCGGTAGCGGACCAGGCGGCCGACCGAGGGCAAAAAGCCGCGGGAGGGGTCCTCGGCGTAGACGCGGGCTTCGATCGCCCAGCCCTCGAGCCGGACGTCCTCTTGGCGGAAGGGCAGCGGCTCGCCGGCGGCCACCCGGATCATGAGCTCGACCAGATCGAGGCCGGTGACGAGCTCGGTCACCGGGTGCTCGACCTGGAGCCGGGTGTTCATCTCGAGGAAGTAGAAGTTGCGGTGGCGGTCGACGATGAACTCGACCGTGCCGGCGCTGTAGTAGCCGACCGCCCGGGCGAGGGCCACCGCCTGCTCGCCCATGGCCCGGCGGGTCGCCTTGTCGAGGAAGGGTGAAGGCGCCTCCTCGATCACCTTCTGATGGCGGCGTTGGATCGAGCATTCGCGCTCGCCCAGATGGACGATGGTGCCGTGCCGGTCGCCCAGGACCTGGATCTCGATGTGGCGGGGCTCCTCGACGAACTTCTCGAGGAAAACCCGCTCGTCGCCGAAGGCCGAGCGGGCCTCGGAGCGGGCACGGGCGAGCCCTTCGAGGAGTTCGCGCTCGTCGCGGGCGATCCGCATCCCCTTGCCACCGCCGCCCGCGGAGGCCTTGACCATGACCGGATAGCCGATCTCGCGGGCGATCCGGCGGGCCTCGTCGGGATCGGTGATCGCATCGAGCGTGCCGGGGACGGTCGAGACCCCGGCGGCGCGGGCCAGGCGCTTGCTTTCGATCTTGTCGCCCATGGCCTCGATGGCGCCCACGGGAGGGCCGACGAAGGTGATGCCGGCGGCCTCGAGCGCCCGCGCGAAGGCCGCGCGTTCGGAGAGGAAGCCGTAGCCCGGGTGGACCGCCCGGGCGCCGGTCCGCCGGCAGGCGTCGAGGATGGCCTCGATCGAGAGATAGCTCTCGGCGGCGGGCGGCGGGCCGATGCGGACGGCCTCGTCGGCCATCGCCACGTGGAGCGCGTCGGCATCGGCGTCGGAGTAGACGGCGACCGTGCGGATGCCGAGCCTTCGGCAGGTCCTGATGACGCGGCAGGCGATCTCGCCGCGGTTGGCGATGAGGATCGTCTCGAACATCGACGGGCCCCGGAGCGAAGGACGCGGCTGGCCTAGCATCTCGCGCTCGCGAGAGCCAGAAGGAGCGGGGCCGCGCGCTCGCTCTTCGATGCCGCGCCGCAGCGCTCGCGCCGGGGATGTCCGGGGATGCGTCGTTCTCGCGCGAATTCCGCGAGACCGGAGGTCGCTCCGCGGTTAAGGTCCAGGTGGGCCTCGAGGCCGGGGAGGAAACGGTGGCGACCGTCGGCGCGGTGGTCGTGACCCACGACGGCGGCGAGCGTGTGCTCGCTTGCCTGGCCGCCCTCGCCCGCCAAACCGTCCGACCCGTCGAGATCCTGGTCGTCGACAACGGCTCGAAGGACGGCACGCCTCGTCGGGTGCGGGCCGCCTTCCCGGCCGTGCGGGTCCTCGAGCTGCCCGTCAATCTCGGTCCCGGCGCGGCGCGCAATCTCGGGCTCGCCGCGGTCCGGGGCGAGCTCGTCCTCTGGGTCGACCACGACATCTACCTCGAACCCGATGCGCTCGAGCGGATGCTCGCGGCCCGTGTTCGGATGCCGGCGGAAGTGGTGCTGCCGCGGATCCGCCTGCATCCCGAGCGCGACGTGGTGCAGTGCGACGGCGGTGCGCCGCACGTCGTCGGTACCCTGCTCCTGCGCCACGGCTTCACCCCGCTCGGCGCGATCGGCGAGCACGGGGCCGCTTATGTCGATGCCGCACCCTCGGGGTGCATGCTGGTCGAACGGCGGGTGATCGAAGCCGTGGGCGGGTTCGACGAGAGCTTTTTCTTCTATCTCGAGGATCTCGAACTTTCGCTGCGATTGCGACTGATGGGCTACCGCATCCTCTGCGAGCCCGCGGCGGTGGCTTTCCACGACCGGGGGCGCGGCAGCGCGCTCGCCTTCCGCGGCGAGGGCCCCTACCCGCGCGAGCGCGCCTTTCTGCTCATGCGCAACCGGTTGCGGATCGTCGCGACGCACTTCGCCACCGGCACGATCCTCGCTCTTCTCCCGACGCTCCTCGCCTACGAGGCGGCGAGCCTCGTCCTCTCTCTCCTGCACGGCTGGGGACGAGACTGGTGGGCGGCCTGGACCTCGTTGTTCGCCCACCGGCGCGCCCTCGCCGCCCGCCGCCGCTGGATCCAGGCCCGCAGGCGGCTGCCGGACCGGGCGCTCTTGGTGGACGGCCCGCTGCCGATCGCCCCGGGCCTTTTGAGGAGCACCCTGCAGCGCCGACTGGTCGAGGTCTTGGGCTTGTTCGCGGCCGGCAATTGGTGGGTCGCTCGAAGGCTCGTTTGAGCCCCTTCGCGCCGCGCACGGCCCGCCCGGTCCGTCGGCCGGGGCCCTTCAGAGCGGGATGTTGCCGTGCTTCTTCCAGGGATTGGCGAGCTTCTTGTTGGCCAGCCAGCGCAGCGACTGGGCGATCCGCCGCCGGGTGCCGCGCGGCATGATGACGTCGTCGATGAAGCCGCGATGGGCGGCCACGAAAGGGTTGGCGAAGCGCTCGCGATAGTCCTGGGTGCGCTGCTCGATCTTGGCGGGATCACCCATGTCGCTTCGGAAGATGATCTCGACCGCCCCCTTGGGGCCCATCACCGCGATCTCGGCCGTGGGCCAGGCATAGTTGACGTCGCCGCGCAGATGCTTGGAGGACATGACGTCGTAGGCTCCGCCATAGGCCTTGCGCGTGATCACCGTGACCTTGGGCACGGTCGCCTCGGCGAAGGCGTAGAGTAGCTTGGCGCCGTGCTTGATGATCCCCCCGTATTCCTGGGCCGTCCCGGGCAGGAAGCCGGGGACGTCGACGAAGGTCAGGATCGGGATCTCGAAACAGTCGCAGAAGCGCACGAAGCGGGCGGCCTTGCGCGAGCTGTCGATGTCGAGGCAGCCGGCCAGCACCATGGGCTGGTTGGCGACGATGCCGACCGGTGCGCCCTCGATCCGGGCGAAGCCCGTGATGATGTTCTTCGCGAAATCGGGGGCGATCTCGAAGAACTCGGCCTCGTCCACGACCTTGAGGATGAGCTCCTTCATGTCGTAGGGCCGGTTCGGATTGTCCGGCACGAGCGTATCGAGCGAGGGCTCCTCGCGGTCGGCCGGATCGTCGGTGGGCCGCACGGGCGGCTTCTCCCGGTTGGAGGAGGGCAGAAAGCCCAGGAGCCGGCGGACTTCGGAGAGCGCCTCGACGTCGTTCTCGAAGGCGAGATCGGCCACACCGGAGCGCTGGGTGTGGGTCGTCGCCCCGCCGAGCTCCTCGGCCGTGACGATCTCGTTGGTGACCGTCTTCACCACGTCGGGGCCGGTCACGAACATGTAGGAGCTGTCTTTCACCATGCAGATGAAGTCGGTCATGGCCGGGCTGTAGACCGCCCCGCCGGCGCAGGGGCCCATGATCACCGAGATCTGCGGGATCACGCCCGAAGCGAGCACGTTGCGCTGGAAGACCTCGGCATAGCCGGCGAGCGAGGCGACCCCTTCCTGGATGCGGGCGCCGCCCGAATCGTTGAGGCCGATCACGGGTGCGCCCACCTTCATAGCCCGGTCCATGATCTTGCAGATCTTCTCGGCGTGCGCTTCGGAGAGCGAGCCGCCGAAGACCGTGAAGTCCTGGGCGAAGACGAAGACGAGCCGGCCGTCGATCGTGCCCTGGCCGGTCACCACCCCGTCGCCCGGGATGTGCTGCTCGGCCATGCCGAAATCGGTGCAGCGATGCTCGACGAACATGTCGGTCTCCTCGAAGGAGCCGGGGTCGAGCAGGAGCTCGATCCGCTCCCGCGCGGTGAGCTTGCCGCGAGCGTGCTGGGCTTCGATCCGCCGCTTGCCGCCGCCGAGCCTCGCCCCCTCGCGCTTCGCCTCGAGCTTCGCCAGGATCTCCTGCACCGTCCGCCCCTCCGCCCAGAGCGCCGCCGACCGACCGCGACCGTTCCGTGCGCGCCCGGCTAGCAGCTCGCGGCGCCGCGGCAAAGACGGCACCCTCGGCCGAGCCGGAGGCCGCGGCGACGCGACCGGTGCCGGCGGGCTGCAGCCGGGACCGTCGATCCCCATATCGCCGCTGCGAAGGCGGAGGAGAGCATGGCCGAGATCCTGGCCGCGGTGTTCGAGGGGGCCGCGACCGCTGCCCGGGTGCTGGAGCGGCTGCGGGCCGAAGCCCGGGAGCTCGGCCTCGAGGAAGCCTGCGCGCTGCGCCGCGAGGCCGACGGTCGGCTGCACCTCGAGGAGGCGGTGGATCCGCCGCGCCGCCGGCGCCTGCCGCACGGTTTCTGGCAGCGCCTCGCGGGCCACCTCTTCGCGCGCACCCAGGACGGGGCCGAGGGCGCCGCCCGTTGTTTCGGCCGTCCCTTCTGCGAGGCGGTGGCCGAGGCGGTGGGGCCCGACCGCTCGGCGATCTTCGTCCATCTCGAGGGGGCGGCGAGCGAGGCGCTCCTGCGCGCCCTGGAGACCCGGGGGGCGCGGATCCTCCGCGCGCCGGCGGCGGCCGCGGCGGGCGAGCTCGTCGAGCGGCTCGAGGCGGCGCTCGTCGAGGTCCCGCCGGCCGAAGCCCTCGCCCGAACGGCCGAGGCGGTCGAGACCGAGCGGCTCCTCGAGGCGCACGCCCGAAGGCGCGCCGAGGAGGAGGCTCGCCGGCAGGAGCTCGAGCGGCTGCGGGCCGAGACCCTGCCGGCGGCCGAGATCGACGCGATCCTGCGCCGCTGCGCCGAGGCCGCCCGACGCGGCGCCCGCCGGGCGACGGTCCTCACCTTCCCGGCCGAACTCCTGGACGACCGCGGCCGCCGCATCCTCCAGGGCGAGCCCGACTGGCCCGCGACGCTCGAAGGCCGGCCGCGCGCTTTCCACCGGTTCTTCGTCGAGCGCCTGGCGCCGCTCGGCTATCGGCTCGAAGCCGAAGTCTCGGCCTTCGAGGACGGGGTGCCCGCCCGCTTCGCCCTCGTCCTCGACTGGTCAGGGGCCGGCGGACGAGCCGGCTCCCAACAGGCGCAGGAAACGGGTGGCGGCGGCCAGATCGCGCCGCAGCACGGCTAGCCGGCGCCGTTGCTCGCGCTCCTCGCCCCAGCGCTCGATCTCGAAGAGCTCCTCGAGCTGCGCGAGCGCGAAGGCCTCCTCGGCCTCGAGCGCACCCTCGAGCAGGGCGAGCCCCAGGATCAGAGAGCCGGTCGCCCGGGTGGCGGCGTGCAGGCCCACGAGCGGCCAGTCGGCGACCCGCGCGACCACCGCCTCGAGCGCGGCGAGGCTCGCCGCCGGCTGCGGCGTCGGGTCGAGCGCGCGGGTCACCTCGAGCCGTGCACCGAAGGTGGCAGCCGCCCAGTCGAGCCAGGGTTGCCAACGGGCGTGCTGGCGGGCGGCGAGATCGGCCGGGCTCGCCGCGCGGTAACAGAGCAGGTCGGTGGCGGCGTAGGCCACGACCTCGGCCAGCGCGTCCGCCCGGCGCGCCGGCATGAGATCGGTGGCGGTGGTGGCGAGGCGCGTGAGCGGCATGCCGTGCGGGTCGACGGTCTCGCCCTGGGCGGCCCACTCCTCGGCCACCGCGAGGGCGAGCGGTCGGGTCGGCAAGCGCAAGGGCAGGCGCGCCGGTGTGCGCAGCGGCTTGCCGTCGAGCAGGACGGCGACCGGCCCCTCCCCTTCCTCGACCCCGACGCTCGTATAGACCCGCTTCATGCCGCCCGTGCCGGCAGGCCCTTGCGCGCCTCGACTTCGCGCACGAGCCGCAGCGTGCGCAGGAGCACGTCGGGCGTGACGCTGATCGATTCGATGCCGCAGTCGACCAGGAAGGCCGCGACTTCGGGATGGTCGGAGGGCGCTTGGCCGCAGATCCCGACATGGCGGCCGGCGGCGCGGGCGCCCTCGACGGCTCGGCGCAGGAACTCGAGCACCGCGGGATCGCGCTCGTCGAACGAGGCCGCCACGAGCGCACTGTCGCGATCGACGCCGAGAACGAGCTGAGTGAGGTCGTTCGAGCCGATCGAAAAGCCGTCGAACCGCTGGGCGAAGGCCTCGAGGTTGATCACGTTGCTCGGGATCTCGCACATCACGTAGACCTCGAGCCCGTCCCGACCGCGCACGAGCCCCTCTTCCGCCATGACCGCGAGCACCGCATCGGCCTCCTGCACGCGGCGGCAGAAGGGGATCATGAGGACGAGATTGTCGAGCCCCATGACCTCGCGCACGCGCCGCATGGCCCGGCATTCGAGGGCGAAGCCTTCGCGATAGGCCGGATGCGCGTAGCGCGCCGCCCCGCGCCAACCGAGCATCGGGTTCTCCTCGACCGGCTCGAAGGCGCGACCGCCCGGGAGCCGGGCGTATTCGTTGCTCTTGAAGTCGGACATCCGCACGATCACGGGCCGCGGCCAGAAGGCGGCGCAGATCGTGCCCACGGCCTCGGCGAGCCGGACGACGAAATAATCGGCGCCCGAGGGCCAGCCCTCGGTGAGGGCCGCGAGTGCCGCGCGCTCGGCCGGGTCCTGCACCCGCTCGGGGTGGAGGAGCGCCATGGGATGGGCGCGGATCTCCTCGGCGATCGCGAACTCGATCCGGGCGAGCCCCACCCCGTCGGCCGGCAGGCCCGAAAGCGCGAAGGCACGATCGGGATTGCCGAGATTGATCATGACCCGGGTCTGCGGCCGTTCGATCGCCGAAGGCTCGATCCGCTCGACGGTGAAGGGAACGGCGCCGGCATAGACCGTGCCGACCTCGCCCTCGGCGCAGGAGACGGTGACGGTGGCAGCGGGCGCGATCGCCCGCGTCGCCCCCTCCGCCCCCACCACCGCCGGGATGCCGAGCTCGCGGGCGACGATCGCGGCGTGACAGGTGCGCCCACCGCGGTTGGTGACGATCGCCGCCGCCCGCTTCATGACGGGCTCCCAGTCGGGCGTGGTGGTGTCGGCCACCAGCACCTCGCCGTCGCGGAAGGAGGCGAGGTCGCGCGGGTCGGCGACGATCCGAGCCGGGCCGGTGGCGATCTTCGTCCCGACCGCACGGCCGCGCACCAGGACCTCGCCGGTACCGGCGAGGCGCCAGGTCTCGAGGCCACCACCGCGGCGCTGCGAGGCCACCGTCTCGGGCCGCGCCTGGACGAGGTAGAGCCGGCCGTCGAGCCCGTCGAGCGCCCATTCCATGTCCATGGGGACGGGCCTGCCGGCCCGTGCCGAATAGTGCTTCTCGATCGCGATCGCCCAGCCCGCGAGCTCGAGCACCTGCTCGTCGTTCAGACAGAAGCGGCGGCGCTCCTCGGGCGCGGTCGGCCGGTTGACCACCGCCTCGCGCGTGCGGCCCGAGGCGTAGACCATCTTGACCTTCTTGGCACCGAGCCGGCGGCGAAGGACCGCCCGCTTGCCGCGCTCGAAGCTCGGCTTGTGGACGTACCACTCGTCGACGTCGACCGCACCCTGGACGACGTTCTCGCCGAGCCCGAAGGCGCCGGTGACGAAGACGACGTCCGGAAAGCCCGTCTCGGTGTCGATCGAGAACATCACCCCGGCGGCCGCGAGGTCGGCCCGCACCATCTTCTGCACACCGACCGAAAGGGCCACCGCGAAGTGGTCGAAGCCCTTGTCGATCCGGTAGGAGATCGCCCGGTCGGTGAACAGCGAGGCCATGCAGCGGCGGACCGCATCGAGCAGCATCGGCCCGCCGCGCACGTTGAGGTAGGTGTCGTGCTGGCCCGCGAAACTCGCGGTCGGCAGATCCTCGGCGGTGGCGGAGGAGCGGACGGCGAGCGAGAGCTCGGGCCCGTACTGCGCGACGAGCCGCTCGTGGGCTTCCAGGATCTCGGCCTCGATCTCGGCGGGCAACCCGGCGCCGTAGACGAGCTCGCGACAGCGCGCACCGGCGCGGGCGAGGGCCGCGGTGTCGGACTTGTCGAGACCTTCGAGCGCGGCGCGCAGCTCGGGTTCGATCCGGGCGCGCTCGACCACCGCCCGGAACGCCTCGGCGGTGACGGCGAAGCCGTCCGGGATGCGTACACCCAGAGGCCGAAGTTCGCGGACGAGCTCACCGAGCGAGGCGTTCTTGCCGCCCACGAGCGACACGTCGGCCATCCCGAGATCGGCGAACCACCGGATCCAGCGTGCGCCGGCCACCGTCCTCTCCTCTCCCTGCGGCCCCTGCGGGCCCCTGCGACGCCGATTCCCGGGCACCCGCTCGCGACCGTCACACGGCGAGCGAAGCGGCGCTCCGGGCGCCCACATGCTCGAGCAGCTCCTCGAAGCGCGCGAGGATCCGCTCGGCTCCGGCCGCCTCGAGCTCGCGGGTCGAATGGTTGCCCCAGGCTACCCCGATCGGCGCCACGCCCGCGGCCCTGGCCATCAGAATGTCGAAGGTCGTGTCGCCCACCATGAGCGCGTGCTCGGGCCGGCAGCCGGTCTCGGCGAGGGCTGCCTCGATCATCGCCGGATGCGGCTTGGAGGGGTGCCGATCGGAAGTCTGGAGGGTCGCGAAGCGGCCCTCGAGGCCGTGCCGCTCGAGCACCGCGCGCAGCCCGCGCATCGCCTTGCCGGTCGCCACGCCCAAAAGCCAGCCCTCGGCCGCGAGCACCTCCAGCACTTCCCGCGCGCCCGGGAACAGGGGCTCCTCGAAGTCGGGCCGGGCGCGGGCGGCGAAGAAAGCCTCCTTGTAGCGCTCGGCGAGCCGCTCGGCGCGGATCGGGTCGGGCTCGCCCAGGAGCTCGGCCGTAGCGAGCGGGAGGGTGAGGCCGACGATCCGCCGGACCGCCTCGGGCGTGGGCTCGGGCAGGCCCTCCGCGGCGAACGCCGCCTGCATGCAGGCCACGATCGTCGCCTGGCTGTCGACGAGCGTGCCGTCGACGTCGAAGATGGCGAGGCGCAGCGTCATGCGGGGCGGTCCGTCCGGTTCCGCCTCCGAGATCGGCGCGCGTGTCGGCGGCGACAAGGGGAGTGCGCGCGCATGGGGCGTCACCACACCGTGCCCTTCGGGCCCGAGACCATGGTCATGGGCTATTTCGACGCGGCCCTGCCGCCGGTCCTCGAGGTCGATTCGGGCGACACGGTGACGCTCGCCGCCTGGCACGCGGGCGGGCCCGCCCGGCTGCCGCCCGATCCGGCACGGATCGACCCGGCGCACCGCGCCTGCCTCGAGGCCATCCCGCCGGGCCCCGCGACGCATCTGATCACGGGGCCGATCGCGGTTCGCGGTGCGGAGCCCGGGGACGTGCTGCAGATCGACATCCTCGCGGTCGAGCCGATCTCCGATTGGGGCTTCGTGCTCGTGGCACCTCTTCTGGGCACGCTGCCCGAGCAGGACGAGTATGCGATCCTCCACCCGAGGATCGACCGGACGCGGGGGGTGTGCGTCCTGCCCTGGGGGACCGAGATCCCCTTGCGGCCGTTCTTCGGGGTGATGGCGACCCAGCCGCCGCGCCATTGGGGCCGGGTGCCCTCCCCACCACCGCGGATCTTCGGCGGCAACATGGACAACAAGGAGCTGGTCGCCGGCACCACGCTCTATCTGCCGGTCTTCGTGCCCGGTGCGGGCTTCTGCGCCGGAGACGGGCACGGCGTGCAGGGTGACGGCGAGGTCTCGATCACCGCCCTCGAGACGGCACTCTCGGGCACCTTCCGGCTCACTGTGCGGAAGGACCTCGACTATCGCCGACCCTTCGCCGAGAGCCCGACGCATCTGATCGCCATCGGCCTCGACGAGGATCTGGACGATGCCGCGGTCCAGGCCACGCGCGAGATGGTCGAGCATCTCTGCCGGCGTACCACGCTCTCGCGCAACGAGGCCTACATGCTCTGCTCGCTCGTGGGCGATCTGCGGGTCACGCAGACGGTGGACGGGGTGAAGGGCTGCCACATGATGCTCGCCAAGGAGCATCTGCGGCCGGTGCTGCGCGCGGGGGCCGGCTAGTCGGCCTCGGCCCAATCGGCGAGGGTGGCACCGGGGAGCTCGGGCCGGCCGAGACCGAGCCAGGCGAGTGCCGCGCGGAAGGCCGCGGGCGGCTCGGCCGTGATCCGCAGGGGTCGGCCCTTCGCGCTCGGCAGCTCGAGCTCGCGGGCGTGCAGCATGAGGCCCTCGGGCGCACCCTTGGGATGTGCCGCCCGGCCACCGTACTTGCCGTCGCCCAGGATCGGTGCCCCGATCGCCGCACAATGGGCGCGGAGCTGATGGGTCCTCCCGGTCAGCGGCTGGAGGGCCACCCAGGCCGCCACCTTGCCGGCCCGCGCGAGCACCTTGAAGGCGGTGCGGGCCGGCCGACCCCGCTCCTCCCCCGCCTCCTCCGCGTCCCGGGCTGCGGGCTGCACCCGCTCGCGGCCCGGCGCGCCGCTCTTGGCGAGCGGCAGGTCGATCAGGCCCTCGTTGCGCTCCGGCCCGCCCAGGAGGATCGCCCAGTAGAGTTTGCGGATACGGTGTTGCTGGAAGGCGAAGCCGAGCTCGCGCGCCGCCTCGACGGTGCGCGCCACGACCAGCACGCCCGAGGTGTCGCGGTCGAGCCGGTGGACGAGCCGTGGCTTCTCGCCGCCCCGGGCGAGGCCCTCGAGCAAGGCGTCGAGGTGGCGGGTCGTGCTCGTCCCGCCCTGGACGGCGAGGCCGGGCGGCTTGTTCAGGGCGATCAGCCGCTCGTCCTCCCAGATCACGAGGGAGCGGACGAAGGCCCGGTCCTCGGCCGAGAGCGGTCGCCGGCCGGCGGCCGCGGGCGGGGCCTCGCGGGCCCCCTCGGGCAGTGGCGGGATCCGCACCCGCTGGCCCGCGAGGAGCCGCTGACTGGCCTCGGGGCGCCGGCCGTCGACCCGGAACTGGCCGGTACGCAACAGTTTCTGCAACCGCGCGAAGGGCAGGCCCGGGAAATGCGTCTTGACCCAACGATCGAGCCGCCAGCCGGCCTCCTCGGGAGCCACGGTGCGCTCCTCGACCCCGCTCACGACCCTTCTCCGCGTGCCCGCTGTGCGCGCAGCCGGTCGAGCTCGGCGAGTCGCTCCTGGAGGCGCGCCTCGTACCCCTCCCCGGTCGGCTCGTAATAGCGCTCGCGGGCCATGCCGTCCGGGAAGTAGTTCTGGCCCGAGAAGCGGTCGGGCGCGTCGTGGTCGTAAGTGTAGCCGCTGCCGTAGCCCAGGCGACGCATCAGCGCCGTGGGCGCGTTCAGGATGTGCAGAGGCGGGGGCAGCGAGCCGTGCTCGCGGGCGGCGCGCATCGCCGCACCATAGGCTCGGTAGACCGCGTTCGACTTGGGAGCGAGGGCCAGATGGACGACCGCCTGGGCGAGGGCGAGCTCGCCCTCGGGGCTGCCGAGCCGCTCGTAGGCCTCCGCGGCGGCGAGCGCGAGGCCGAGCGCGGACGGGTCGGCGAGGCCCACGTCCTCGCTCGCCATCCGCACGAGGCGCCGGGCCAGATAGCGCGGATCCTCGCCACCCGCGAGCATCCGGCAGAGCCAGTAGAGGGCGGCGTCGGGATCCGAGCCGCGCACCGATTTGTGGAGCGCGCTGATCAGGTTGTAGTGCGCCTCCTGCTGCCTGTCGTAGATCGGCAGCCGCCGCTGCAGCACTTCGCCCAGGGCTTCGACCCCGAGGGTGGGCTCGGGCGGCAGATCGCCGATCGCCTCGACCATGTTCAAGAGATAGCGCGCGTCGCCGTCGGCGAGCTCGCAGAGCCTGGCCCGGGCCACCGGGTCGAGCGGCAGCGCGTGGCCGAGATGCGCCTCGGCCCGCTCGAGGAGTTTCGCGAGGGCCGCCTCCGAGAGCCGCTCGAGGACCACCACGTGGCAGCGCGAGAGGAGCGCCGCGTTCAAGGCGAAGGACGGGTTTTCGGTGGTCGCCCCGATCAGCGTGACGGTGCCGTCCTCGACCTCGTGCAGCATCCCGTCCTGCTGGGCGCGGTTGAAGCGATGGATCTCGTCGATGAAGAGGATCGGGTGGCGGCCGCGGTTCCGCAGCCTGCGCGCCTCCTCGAAGGCCTTTCGGAGATCGGCCACCCCGGCCATGACCGCGGAGAGGGAGAGGAGCGGCTCGCCCACGGCCTTGGCGAGGAGGCGGGCGAGCGTCGTCTTGCCCGAGCCCGGCGGGCCCCAGAGGATCGAGGAGGCGAGCCGCTTGCGGGCGAGCATGCGGCCGAGCGGGCCCTCGGGGTCGAGCGCCTTCTCCTGGCCCAAGAGGTCCTCGAGACGGGTCGGCCGCAGCCGCTCGGCCAAGGGCGCGTCGCGCGGCGGCCGCTCCTCGGCGGGTGCCTCGAAGAGCTCGCCCGTCGTGTTCAGCCCACGCTCAAGAGCAGCTGCTGGTCGCCGCGGCGCACGCCGATCTGCCATCTGCCCCGAGCTCCCTGCCGCACCGCCTCCTGGAGCTCGCGGACCGAGCCCACCCGCCTGCCGTTGACGCTCTCGATCACGTCGCCGCGCCTGAGGCCCAGCCGGACGGCGAAGCGGCCCGCCTCGGCACCCAGGACGACGACGCCCCGCTCGAGATCGCCGAGCTCGAGCTCCTCGGCGAGGCCGGGCGTGAGCTCGCCCACCACCAGCCCGTCGAGCGGATGGCGGCCCTCGAGGGTAGCGACGTTCCGCGGCCTCCGATCGGCCGGCTCGATCGGCAAGGCCAGGATCCGCTCCTGGCCGCGTCGCCAGACGACCAGTCGGGCCCGGTCGCCCATGGGCTTCAAGGAGAGACGATAGCCGAGGCTCGGCGGGTCGTCGACCGGCACCCCGTCGACACTCAGGACCACGTCGCCGGGCTGGAGGCCGGCGCGGGCGGCGGGCGAATCGGCGATCACCCGACGGACCACCACACCGCGCGGCCGGTCGAGCCCGAGACCCTTGGCGACCTCGTTGTCCACCGGTTGCAGCTCGGCGCCGAGCCAAGGCCGGACGAGCTCGCCCTTGCCGCCCTCGAGGGCGGCGAGGCGGGCGGCCACGAGGTTGGCGGGGACCGCGAAGCCGATGCCGATCGAGCCGCCCGAGCGGGTGAAGATCGCGGTGTTGATCCCGATCAACCGGCCGTCGAGGGTGACCAGCGCACCACCCGAATTGCCGGGGTTGATGGCGGCGTCGGTCTGGATGAAGGAGACGTCCTTCTCGAGCGAGGGGTGCGTGCGGCTCTTGGCCGAGACGATGCCCGAGGTGACGGTCTGGCCGATGCCGAAGGGGTTGCCGATCGCGAGGACGAGATCGCCCACCTCGATGGCGTCGGAATCGCCGAGGGGGAGGGTGGGCAGCCGCTCGCCGCGGGTGTCCAGTCGCAGGAAGGCCAGATCGCTCGAGCGGTCGGAACCGACCGGTCGGGCGGCGAAGGTCCGCCGGTCGGCGAGCACGACCTCGATCTCCTCCGCCCCCTCGACGACGTGGTGGTTGGTCACGACGAGGCCGTCGGGCCGCAGGATGACGCCGGAGCCGAGCGAAGTCTCGACCCGCGGCCGCTGTCGGCCGAGGCCGCCGAAGTCGCGGAAGAAGAAGTCGAAGAAGGGATCGGCGAAGAGCGGGCCGCGCTCGATCGTGACCTTGCGGCTGGTGATGCTGACGACCGCCGGGGCCACCTTGCGGACCACCGGCGCGAAGGACAGCCGGGCGGTCGCGACGTCGCTCGGCACGACCCGCTCGACCGGCTGCGCATCGCCCGTGGCGCAGCCCGCCAAGAGCGCGAAGCCGAGGGCGAGCGCGCTCGCCAGCCGGAGAACGATCGGGCGGCGCACGGGGCCGCCCCGCCTCAGGCCGCCTGGGCCGGCTCCGCTTCGCCGCTCGCCTGCGGCCGCGGGCCCGAGTCCCTGCCCTTGGCCGAGACGTCGCGGTCGACGAGCTCGATCACCGCGATCGGCGCATCGTCGCCCTGGCGGTAGCCGGCCTTGAGGATGCGGCAATAGCCGCCCGGCCGCTCCTTGTAGCGCGGGCCGAGCACCTCGATGATCTTGGCGGCGGTGGCCTCGGAGCGGGTCCGCGCGATCAGGAGCCGGCGGGCGTGCAGATCGCCCCGCTTGCCGAGGGTGATGAGCTTCTCGACCACCGGCCGCAGCTCCTTGGCCTTGGGCAGGGTGGTCGTGATCTGCTCGTGTTTGACCAGCGCCTGCGCCAGGTTGGCCAAGAGCGCCTTGCGATGCTCGGTGGTCCGGCTCAGCCGCCGGCCGTGCTTCCTGTGCCGCATCGTCTCGCTTCCCCGTGCTCAGAGTCCCTCGAGGGCGGCTTCCCGCCCGAGCCGGCTCAGAACGGCTCCTCGACCTTGCGGGCCAGCTCCTCGATGTTCTCCGGCGGCCAGCCCGGCACCTCCATGCCCAGATGGAGCCCCATCTGGGCCAGCACCTCCTTGATTTCGTTCAAGGACTTGCGGCCGAAGTTCGGCGTCCGCAGCATCTCGGCCTCGGTCTTCTGCACGAGATCGCCGATGTAGACGATGTTGTCGTTCTTGAGGCAGTTCGCCGAGCGGACCGAGAGCTCGAGCTCGTCCACCTTGCGCAAGAGGTTCGGATTGAAGGGCAGCTCCGGCCGCCGCTCGCTCGGCATCGCGAGGTGCGGCTCCTCGAAGTTGATGAAGAGCTGGAGCTGGTCCTGCAGGATCCGCGCGGCGTAGGCGACCGCGTCCTCGGGCGCCACCGACCCGTCGGTCTCTACCTGCATGATCAGCTTGTCGTAGTCGGTCTGCTGGCCGACCCGGGCATTGTCGACCCGATAGGCCACCTTGCGAACCGGGCTGTAGATCGCGTCGATGGCGATCAGTCCGATCGGCGCGTCCTCGCTCTTGTTGAGGTGCGCCGGGACGTAGCCCTTGCCGGTGTTGACGGTGAGCTCCATCGAGAGCTTGCCGCCCTGGTCGACGTGGCAGATGACGTGGTCGGGATCCATGATCTCGAGGTCGTGGCCGGCCTCGATCATGCCGGCGGTGACGACCTTCGGCCCCTCGACCCGCAGATGGAAGCGCTTCGGCCCCTCGCTGTGCAGCCGCAACCCGAGCTGCTTGAGGTTGAGGACGATGTCGGTGACGTCCTCGCGCACGCCCGGGATCGTCGAGAACTCGTGCAGCACGCCGTCGATGTGGATGGCGGTGACCGCCGAGCCCTGCAGCGAAGACAAGAGGACGCGCCGGAGTGCGTTGCCGAGCGTGATGCCGAATCCGCGCTCGAGCGGCTCGACGACGATGATCGCCTCGCGATCCGGCCGCCGCCCGTGCTGAACATCGAGCTTCTGGGGCTTGATCAGCTCCTGCCAGTTCCTCTGGATCAGCGGATTGGTTCGGGTCTGCACGGCTGCCATGCCCAATGGGTCCGGGCCCGCGGACCGGTCGGCCGGCCCGGGGCGGGTTGCGCGAAGGGTCGACACCGACGGCTCAGACTCGGCGGCGCTTGCGCGGCCGACAGCCATTGTGCGGGATCGGCGTGACGTCGCGGATGGATGTGATGGTGAAGCCGACCGCCTGCAAGGCACGCAGCGCCGATTCCCGGCCGGAGCCGGGCCCGCGCACCTGCACTTCCAGGGTCCGCATGCCGTGCTCCATCGCCTTGCGGCCGGCCGCCTCGGCCGCCACCTGGGCGGCGAACGGGGTCGACTTCCGCGAGCCCTTGAAGCCCTGCGAGCCGGCCGACGCCCAAGCGATGGCGTTGCCCTGCGCGTCGGTGATCGTGATCATCGTGTTGTTGAAGGTCGCGGCGACGTGCGCCACGCCCGAGGTGATGTTCTTGCGTTCGCGGCGGCGAACGCGGCCGGTGCTCTCGGTCGCCATGGCTTACTTCTTGGTCGCCTTCTTCTTGCCCGCGATCGGCCGGGCGGGCCCTTTGCGCGTGCGCGCGTTGGTGTGGGTGCGCTGACCGCGCACGGGCAGGCCCCGGCGATGCCGGAGGCCGCGATAGCAGCCGAGGTCCATCAACCGTTTGATGTTCATCGCGACCTCGCGACGGAGATCGCCCTCGACCTTGTATTCGCGGTCGATGACCTCGCGGATGCGGGCGAGCTCGGCATCGGTGAGCTCGTGGGTGCGCCGCTGATGGGCGATACCGCAGCGGTCGAGGATCACCTTCGAGTTGCTCGGGCCGATCCCGTAGATGTAGGTCAGCGCGACCCAGATCGGCTTTTGGCTCGGGATGTTGACGCCGGCGATGCGGGCCACCTCAGGATCTCCTGGGAACGATCGAACGAGCGACGCGCGCGACCGTCCCTTCCGGCGTCGCGCCCGAAAAGCGCACGGAGTATAGGGGCCGACGGGCGCTCGTCAACCGCCGATCCCCTCGAGCACGCGACCGATCGCCGCGGTCACTTCCGCGATCGGCAGCATGCCGTCCACGGTCCGCAACAGCCCTCGCTCGCGATAATAGGGGAGCAGGGGTGCGGTCTGAGCCTCGTAGGCCTCGAGGCGGGTGCGCACCGCCTCCGCATTGTCGTCCTTGCGGCGGACGAACTCGGTGCCGCCGCACAGGTCGCATACCCCCTCGACCTTCGGCCGCTTGAACCGGTCGTGATAGCCGGCGCCGCATTTGGCACAGGCGAAGCGCCCGGCGATCCGTTCGACCAGGGCCTCGCGCTCGACCCGGATCTCGATCACCGCGTCGAGCTTCTCGCCGCGCGCCGCGAGCATCGAATCCAGGGCTTCCGCCTGGGCGATCGTTCGCGGGAAGCCGTCGAGCACGAAGCCTCTCGCGCAGTCGGCCCGGCCGATCCGCTCGGCGACGATGGCGTTGATGATCGCATCGGAGACGAGCTCGCCCCGCTCCATCACCGCCTTCGCCTGGCGTCCGACCTCGGTGCCCCGCGCGACCGCCTCGCGCAGCATGTCGCCGGTCGAAAGCTGCGGGATCCCGTAGCGCTCGACGAGCCACTTCGCCTGGGTCCCTTTGCCCGCACCCGGCGGACCCAGGAGTACGAGCCTCATCCTCTCCTCCCCCGCAGCCGCGCCTTCTTGATCAGCCCCTCGTACTGGTGGGCGATCAGGTGCGACTGGATCTGCCCCACCGTGTCCATCGTCACCGAGACCACGATCAGGAGCGAGGTGCCGCCGAAATAGAAGGGCACCGCGTATTGCGAGATCAGGATCTCGGGCAGGACGCAGACCGCGGCGAGATAGAGGGCACCCACCGCGGTGAGCCGGGTCAGCACATAGTCGAGATATTCGGCCGTGCGCTGGCCGGGCCGGATGCCGGGGATGAAGCCGCCGTGCTTCTTGAGGTTCTCGGCCGTCTCTTGCGGATTGAAGACGATCGAGGTGTAGAAGAAGGCGAAGAACACGATCAGCCCGACGTAGATCGCGATGTGCAGCGGCCGGCCGTAGCCGAGCGCGCTCGTGATCACGATCAGCCATTCGGGCCCGCCCTGGCCGGTGAAGCTGCCGATCGTCGCGGGCAGGAGCAGGAGCGAGCTCGCGAAGATCGCCGGGATGACGCCCGAGGTGTTGAGCTTCAAGGGCAGATGCGAGCTCTCCCCGCCGAAGATCCGGTTCCCGCCCACCATCCGCTTGGGATACTGGACGATCAGCCGCCGCTGCGCCCGCTCGACGAAGACGATGAACGTGATCACCGCCGCAGCGAGCACGAACAGCAACAGGATGAAGAGCGTGGACATGGCGCCGGTACGGCCGAGCTCGAGCAAGGCCGCGAGCGCGGAGGGCAGCGCCGCGATGATGCCCACGAAGATGATCAGCGAGATACCGTTGCCGATACCCCGCGCGGTGATCTGCTCACCGAGCCACATCAAGAAAACGGTGCCGCCCACGATCGTGATCACCGTCGTGATGCGGAAGAACCAGCCCGGGTCGATCACCGCCGAGCCGTTGGGGCCCGAGGTCGCCTCGAGACCGATCGCCATGCCCCAGGCCTGGAAGGCGGCCAGCACCACGGTCAGGTAGCGGGTGTACTGGTTGATCTTCTTGCGCCCGGTCTCGCCCTCCTTCTTGAGCTGCTCGAGGGTGGGCGACACCGCGGTCATCAATTGCAGGATGATCGAGGCCGAGATGTAGGGCAGAATACCGAGGGCGAAGATCGACATCCGTTCGAGGGCGCCACCCGCGAACATGTTGAACATGCCGAGGATGCCGCCCCGCTGCTGGGCGAAGATCTGCGCCATGATCGCCGGGTCGATGCCCGGCAGCGGCACGTAGGTGCCGAGGCGATAGACGACGAGACAGCCGAGCGTGAACCAGATGCGCTTCTTGAGCTCGGTGGCCTTGGCGAAGGCCCCGAAATTGATCGCACTCGCGAGCTGCTCGGCCGCCGAGGCCATCGCCGTTCCTCTCAGCCGCCCGCGGCTTGGGCCGCCGCCGGCAGCACCACCTTGCCACCCACCCGCTCGACCGCCTCGATCGCCTTCTTCGAGGCGTGCGCGACCTCGAGCGTCAGCGGCACCGCGAGCTCGCCGCGCGCCAGGAGGCGCACGCCGTCGCGCGCCCGCCGCAGCACCCCGGCCTCGACCAGGGCGGCCGCATCGAGTCGCGCGCCCGCCGCGATCTTGCCGGCTTCGACGGCCGCCTGCAGCGTGTCGAGGTTGAGCACCACGAACTCGCCGCGCGTCGGGTTCTTGAAGCCGCGCTTCGGCAACCGGCGGTAGACCGGCATCTGGCCGCCCTCGAACCAGGGCGGCTTGGGGTTGCTCGTGCGCGCCTTGGCACCCTTGTGGCCCTTGCCCGCGGTCTTGCCGAGGCCCGAACCGATGCCGCGGCCGAGCCGCTTCCTCGCCGAGCGGGCGCCCGGATTGTCGTGGAGCTCGTTGAGCTTCATCCTCGCTCCCTCAGGCCGTCTCGACCGGCTCCACGCGGAGCAGGTGGCGGACCTTGGCGATCCGCCCGCGATTCGCCGGCGTGTCCTCGACGATCCGCGTGCGGTGCAGTTTGTTGAGACCCAGGCAGATCAGCGTCGCCCGCTGGTCGGCCGGCCGGCCGATCGGGCTGCCGATCTGGGTGATCTTGAGCTTGGCGTTGGCCATCGGCGTGCTCCCGGGCGATCTCACTCGGCCCGCGCCCCTTCGACGCCCTCGCGCCGGCCGACGAGATCGCTCACCTTCTTGCCGCGTTTGGCGGCGATCGTACGCGGCGAGCAGACCTGCTGGAGGGCCGCGAAGGTCGCCTTGACCATGTTGTGCGGGTTGCTCGAGCCCAGCGACTTGGCCACGACGTCGCCGATCCCGAGGGCTTCGAACACCGCCCGCATCGGGCCGCCGGCGATGATGCCGGTGCCCGGCGGGGCCGCCCGCAGCACCACGGCACCGGCCCCGAACCGGCCTTGGACGTCGTGGTGCAGCGTCCGGCCCTGCCGCAGCGGCACCCGGATCATGGCGCGCTTGGCCTGCTCGGTGGCCTTGCGCACGGCCTCCGGCACCTCGCGCGCCTTGCCCGAGCCGTAGCCCACCCGGCCCTTGCCGTCGCCCACCACCACCAGCGCGGAGAAGCCGAACCGCCGGCCGCCCTTCACCACCTTGGCGACCCGGTTCACGCTCACGAGCCGATCGATCAGCTCGCTCTCGCCGCGCTCCTCGCCGGACGTCCGCTCGCGACCTCGTGCCATGCCCTTCCCGCCCTCAGAAGACGAGCCCGCCCTCGCGGGCGCCCTCGGCCAGGGCCTGCACCCGGCCATGATATTTGTAGCCGCCGCGGTCGAAGACCACGGCCTCGATCCCGGCCGCCTTGGCGCGCTCGGCGAGCAGGAGGCCCACTCGCTTGGCCGCCGCCTTGTCGGCGCCGGTCCTGAGCTCGCCCCTGAGCTCCCGGTCGAGCGTCGAGGCGGCGGCGAGCGTGCGGCCTCCCGCGTCGTCGACGATCTGGCCGTAGATGTGCCGGCTCGAGCGAAACACGGTGAGCCGCGGCCGGCCGCCCGATTCGACGCGGATCCGGTAGCGGACCCGCCGCGCCCGTCGCTCGAACCGCTCCTCTGCCCTGAGCATGGTCACTTCTTCTTGCCTTCCTTGCGGAGGATCACCTCCTCCGCGTACTTGATCCCCTTGCCCTTGTAGGGTTCGGGCTTGCGGAAACTCCTGATCTCGGCCGCGATCTGGCCGACCTTCTGCCGGTCGGCGCCACTGATCGTGATCTGCGTCGGGCTCTCGCAGGTGATCTTGATGTCGGGTGGGATGGCGTACTTGATGTCGTGGCTGTAGCCGAGCTGGAGGGTCAGGATCTTGCCGTCCGCCGCGGCACGGTAGCCCACCCCGTTGATCTCGAGCTTGCGGGTGAAGCCCTCGGCCACGCCCTTGACCAGATTGGCCACGAGCGAGCGGGAGAGGCCCCACATGGCGCGCGCTCGCTGCTCGCTCGAGCGCGGCTTGACCACGATCTTCCCTCCCTCGAGCGCCACCGTCACCTCGGGCGGCAGCACTTGCGCGAGCTCGCCGAGCTTGCCCTTGGCGCGGACCGTGTTGCCCTCGACGGCGACGGTGACACCGGCCGGTACGGGAACGGGATGTTTGCCGATGCGCGACATGGCTCAGAACACCGTGCAGAGGATCTCGCCGCCGACCTTGAGCTCGCGCGCCTCGGCGTCGGAGATCACGCCCTTTGGCGTCGAGATGATGGCGATGCCGAGCCCGTTGTAGACCCGCGGCAGGTCCTTGACCCCCGCATAGATCCGCCGGCCCGGCTTGGAGACCCGCTTGAGCTCGCGGATCACCGGCTCGCCGTTGTGGTATTTGAGCTCGATCGACAGCTCCTTGATGCCGGGCCGCACGTCGATCGTCTCGTAATTGCGGATGTAGCCCTCGCGCTTGAGGACGTCGAGGACCCGTGCCCGCAGCTTGGAGGCCGGCGAGCGAACCGTGCTCTTCTGCGCGCGCTGCCCGTTCCGGATGCGCGTCAGCATGTCGCCGAGCGGATCAGAGCCAACCATCACCGTTCCCCGCCCTCACCAGCTCGCCTTGACGCAGCCCGGCACCTGGCCCTGGCTCGCCAGTTCGCGCAACGCGATGCGCGACAGCCCGAACTTCCGATAATAACCCCGCGGCCGCCCGGTCAGCGTGCATCGATTGCGCACCCGCACCGCCGCCCCGTTGCGCGGCAGGGCCGCCAGGGCGAGGGTCGCCTCGAAGCGCTCCTCGGGATCGCGGCTCTTGTCCATCACGATCTTCTTGAGCTCCGCGCGCTTGGCCTCGAACTTCGCGACCAGGCGACGGCGACGCTCGTTCTTCTCGATCGCGCTCTTCTTGGCCATGGCTCACTTCCGGAACGGCATGTTGAACCCGGCGAGGAGCGCCTTCGCCTCCTCGTTCGTCTTGGCGGTGGTGCAGATGATGATGTCCATGCCCCGCACCTCGTCCACCTCGTCGAAGTTGATCTCCGGGAAGATGATCTGCTCCTTGATGCCGAACGCGTAGTTGCCTCGGCCGTCGAACGCCTTCTCCGGCACGCCCCGGAAGTCGCGCACCCGCGGCAGCGCGATGTTGATGAGGCGGTCGAGGAACTCGTACATCCGCTCGCGCCGCAAGGTGACCTTGCAGCCGATCGGCATGCCCTTGCGGACCTTGAAGTTGGCGACCGATTTCCGGGCCCGGCACGGTACCGGCTTCTGGCCCGCGATCTGCGCCATGTCGCGCATCGCGTTCTCGAGCTTCTTGCGGTCGGCGACCGCCTCGCCCACGCCCATGTTCAAGACGATCTTCTCGAGGCGCGGCACCTCGAACGGGTTCTTGTACCCGAACCGCTCGACCAGCTGCGGGCGGACCGTGCTCTCGTAATACTCCTTGAGCCTCGCCATGGCGCGTCCCTCAGCGGTCGATCAGCTCGCCGGAGCGCTTGGCGTAGCGCACCTTGCGGCCGTCCTCGAGAAAGCGGAACCCGACCCGCGTCGGCTTGCCGTCCTTGGGGTCGAGATGGGCGAGGTTGGCGATGCTGATCGGTGCCTCCTTGGTCACGATCCCGCCCTGCGGGTTCTTGGCCGAGGGCTTGGTGTGTCGCTTGACGAGCCGCACGCCCTGCACGATGGCCCGCCCCTCGTCGGGGAAGACCTTGAGCACCTCGCCCTGCTTGCCCTTGTCGCGACCGGTCGTCACCACGACCTTGTCGCCCTTCTTGATCTTGGCCGCCATCAGAGCACCTCGGGCGCCAGCGAGATGATCTTCATGAACTTCTTGGCCCGCAGTTCGCGCGTCACGGGCCCGAAGATCCGCGTACCGATCGGCTCGCCCTGGTTGTTGATCAGCACCGCCGCGTTCTTGTCGAAGCGGATCGAGCTGCCGTCCGGCCGGTGGATCTCCTTCGCGGTCCGCACGATCACCGCCTTGGCCACCTCGCCCTTCTTCACCTTGCCGCGCGGGATCGCCTCCTTGATGGCGACCACGATCACGTCGCCCACCGTGCCCCACTTGCGGTGCGAGCCGCCGAGCACACGGATGCACTCCACCCGGCGCGCGCCCGAATTGTCGGCCACCTCGAGATCGGTCTCCGGCATGATCATGGCTGGATCCTCACCCCTGGGCCCCGCTCTCGCCGCCCTCGACCAGCACCTCCCAGCGCTTCCTCGCCGAGAGCGGTCGGCACTCGCGGATCTTGACGATGTCGCCGACCTTGAACCGGTTCTCCGGGTCGTGCGCCATGTACTTCTTCGAGCGCTTGACCGTCTTGCCGTAGATCGGATGCATGACGCGCCGATCGACGCGCACGACGATCGTCTTGTCGGCCTTGTCGCTGACCACCGTGCCCTGCAGCACCCGCCTCGGCATCGCCCTCGTCCCTCAAGCCTTCGCCGCGGCCGCTCGGCGCCGCTCGTTCATCACCGTCAGCACCCGCGCGATCTCCCGGCGCACCTCGCGCACCCGACGGGTGTTCTCGAGCTGGCCCGTCGCCTTCTGGAAGCGCAGGTTGAACTGCTCCTTCTTGAGGTCCAACAGCCTCGCCCCGAGCTGGTCGTCGGTCTGCGCCCGCAGCTCCGCCGCCGTCATCGCCTCACGCCCCTTCCTGCACGCGCGTCACGAACTTGGTGCGGATCGGCAACTTGGCCGCACCCCGCTCGATCGCCTCGGCCGCGAGCTCGGCCGGCACGCCGTCGATCTCGAACAGGATCCGCCCGGGCTTGACCCGGCACACCCAGTACTCGACCGAGCCCTTGCCCTTGCCCATCCGGACCTCGGCCGGCTTCTTGCTCACCGGCACGTCCGGGAAGACGCGGATCCAGACCCGCCCGGCGCGTTTGAGATGGCGCGTGATCGCCCGCCGCGCCGCCTCGATCTGCCGCGCCGTGACCCGCTCGGGCTCCAGCGCCTTCATCCCGTAGGTGCCGAAGGTCAAGCTGTAGCCGCCCTTGGCCAGACCGTGGATCCGGCCCTTGTGCGCCTTGCGGAACTTGGTGCGATTGGGCTGCAGCATCAGGCCTCGCTCCCGCGCCGGCTCTCCGACCGCTGGCTCGGGCCGGTCTCGACCAGCCTACGGTCGTAGGCCATCGGATCGTGCTCGAGGATCTCGCCGCGATAGACCCAGACCTTGACCCCGCACGTGCCGTAGGGCGTCTTGGCGGTCGCGCGGCCGAAATCGATGTTGGCCCGCAACGTGTGCAGCGGCACCCGGCCCTCGCGATACCACTCGCTCCGCGCGATCTCGGCCCCGCCCAGCCGGCCGCCGCAGGTCACCTTGATGCCCTGGGCCCCGAGCCGCATGGCCGACTGCACCGCGCGCTTCATGGCCCGCCGGAAGGTCACCCGCTTCTCGAGCTGCTGGGCGATGTTCTCGGCCACGAGTTTGGCATCGAGCTCGGGCTTCCTGACCTCGACGATGTTGAGGGTGACGTCGCCCGAGCAGCGCTGCGCGAGCTCGCGCCGCAGCGTCTCGATCTCCTGCCCCTTCTTGCCGATCACCACGCCCGGCCGGGCGGTGTGGATCGTCACCCGCGCCTTCTTGGCCGGCCGCTCGACGATCACCCGGCTCACGCCCGCCTGGGCCAGTCGCTTCTCGAGGAAGGCTCGGATCTTGAGATCCTCGGCCAGGAGCTTGGCGTAGTCGGCATCGGCGTACCAGCGCGAATCCCAGGTACGATGGATGCCGAGCCTGAGCCCGACCGGGTTGACCTTCTGGCCCATCAGGCGGCCTCCTCGATTTGCCGCACGACGATCCTGAGCCGGCTCCAATATTTGTGGATCCGGCCGGCCCGCCCGCGCGCCCGCGCGTGCATTCGCTTCATGACGAGCTGCTTGCCGACGCTCGCCTCGGCCACCACGAGCCGGTCGACATCGAGCCCGTGATTGTTCTCGGCGTTGGCGATCGCGCTCTCGAGCACCTTCTTGACCGTCGCCGCCGCCCGCTTGCGGGTGAAGGCGAGCGTGGTGACGGCCTTGCCGGCCGGCAGCCCGCGGATGAGCCCGGCCACCAGATCGAGCTTCCTCGGGCTCACCCGGAGCATCAGTCCCTGCGCCAGGGCCTCCTGCTCGGACAGCCGCCGCTCCTGCTTGGGCTTGCCCATCCTACTTCCTCTTGACCTTCTTGTCGGCGCCGTGGCCGTGGAACGTGCGGGTCGGCGCGAACTCGCCGAGCTTGTGGCCGACCATGTTCTCCGTCACGTAGACCGGCACGAACTTCTTGCCGTTGTGCACGGCGAAGGTGAGGCCCACGAAATCGGGCACGATGGTCGACCGCCGCGACCAGGTCTTGATGATGTCGTTGCGCCCCGAGGCGCGCACCTTCTCGACCTTGTCGAACAGGTAGCCGTCGACGAACGGACCCTTCCAGACCGACCGCGGCATGGCTCAGCCACCCCTCTTCTTGGCCAGATGCCGGCTGCGCACGATCATCCCGGTGGTCCGCTTGTTGCGCCTCGTCTTGTGTCCCTTGGTCGGCTGGCCCCACGGGCTCACCGGATGGCGCCCGCCCGAGGTCCGCCCCTCGCCGCCGCCGTGCGGATGGTCGATCGGATTCATCGACACGCCGCGATTGTGCGGCCGCCGACCCTTCCAGCGCATCCGCCCGGCCTTGCCCCAGTTGACGTTCTGGTGGTCGGGGTTGGAGACCGCCCCGACCGTCGCCATGCAGTTCTGGTGCACCAGCCGGATCTCGCCCGACATGAGCCGGATCTGCGCGTAGTCGCCGTCGCGACCGATCAGCTGGGCGAAGGTTCCCGCCGAACGGGCGAGCTGCCCGCCCTTGCCGATCTTGAGCTCGACGTTGTGGACGATCGTGCCGACCGGGATGTTCTTGAGCGGCGCGGCGTTGCCCGGCTTGATGTCGACCTTCTCGCCGGCGACCACCGTATCGCCCGGTGCCAGACGCTGTGGCGCCAGAATGTAGGACTGCTCGCCGTCGGCGTAGCGCAGGAGCGCGATGAAGCCGGTCCGGTTCGGATCGTACTCGAGCCGCTCCACGGTGGCCGGCACGTCCCACTTCCGCCGCCGGAAGTCGATCGTGCGATAGGACCGCTTGTGGCCGCCGCCGCGGAAGCGGACGGTGATGTGGCCGTGATTGTTACGGCCTCCGGTGGACGGCTTGCCTCGGGTCAACGCCTTGACCGGCTTGCCCTTGTGCAGCTCCGAGCGGTCGACGAGGACCAGCTGCCGGCGGCCCGGGCTCGTGGGCTTGTAGCTCTTGAGCGCCATCGCCTCAGATCCCCGTCGTCACGTCGATCCGCGCGCCCTCGGCGAGCGTCACGATCGCCTTCTTGATGTCCGGCCGCTTACCGGGCCGGCCGCGGAACCGCTTGACCTTGCCCTTGACGTTCATCGTGTTGACGGCCGTGACCTTGACGTTGAACAGGGCCTCGACCGCCGCCTTGATCTGCGGCTTGGTCGCATCCGGCCGCACCTTGAAGACGACCTGGTTCTTCTCGGAAAGCAGCGTCGCCTTCTCGGTGATCACCGGGGCCAGGATGATGTCGTAGGTCGAGGGCCGGATCATGCGAGCCGCTCCACGAGGCCCTGCACCGCCTCCTTGGTGAGCACGAGCACATCGCGCCGCAGGATGTCGTAGACGTTCGCACCCTGGACCGGCAGCAGGCCGACCTCCGGCAGGTTGCGTGCGCCGAGCGCGAAGTTGCGGTCGATCTCCTTGCCACCCACCAGCAGCACGGAGCCGAGCCCGAGCCGCTCGAGCGCCGCCCGCACCCGCTTGGTCTTGGGCTCGTCGAGCCGCAGATCGTCGACCACGACGAGCTTGCCCTCCTTGGCCTTGGCCGATAGCGCGCATTTGAGGCCCAGCGCCCGGACCTTCTTCGGCAGATCGATCGCGTGACTGCGCACGACCGGACCGAAGGCCACGCCGCCGCCGCGGAAGATGTTGACCCGCCGCGAGCCGTGCCGCGCACGGCCGGTGCCCTTCTGTTTGTAGATCTTGGCGCCGGACCGATTGACCTCGCCCCGGGTCTTGACCTTGTGGGTACCGGCCCGCCGCCTGGCGAGCTGCCACACGACCACCCGCTGGAGGATGTCGGGGCGAACCTCGACGCCGAAGATCGCGTCGTCGAGCTCGATGGTCCCGACCTCCTGCGCCTCGAGGTTCTTCACCGGGAGCTGCATGCTCACGCCTCCGGCTCCTCGTGGACGATCGCCTGGGCCTCTTCGCCGGCCTTGACGAGCGCGGCCGGGTACGGCGCCTCCTTCGGCAGAGCCCGCTTGACCGCGTCCCGCACCTCGACCCAGGCGCCCTTGGGCCCGGGCACGCCGCCCTTGACCAGGATCACGCCGGTCGCCGGGTCGACGCCGAAGACCTCGAGGTTCTGCACCGTCACCCGCCGGGCCCCCATGTGGCCCGCCATCTTCTTGCCCTTGAAGACCTTGCCGGGGTCCTGCCGGTTGCCGGTCGAGCCGTGCGAGCGGTGCGAGATCGACACGCCGTGGCTCGCTCGAAGGCCGCCGAAATTGTGCCGCTTCATGGCACCGGCGAAGCCCTTGCCGATCGAGATCGCCGAGACGTCGACATGCTGCCCGGCCACGAAGTGACCCACGTGCACCTCGCTGCCGACCTCGAGCAGCGCGTCGGGCGAGACCCGGAACTCGACCAGCTTCGCCTTGGGCTCGACCTTGGCCTTGGCGAAATGGCCCCGCATGGGCTTGGTGACGTTCTTCGTCTTGGCCCTGCCCACCCCGATCTGGACGGCGCAGTAGCCGTCCTTTTCGGGCGTGCGCACCGCCACCACCTCGGCCTTGTCCACCTTGAGCACGGTGACCGGCACGTGACTTCCGTCGACGCCGAACAGTCGCGTCATGCCGACTTTGCGGGCGAGCAGCCCCGTTCGCATCGCCGTTCCCTCAGAGCTTGATCTCGACGTCGACGCCGGCCGCCAGATCGAGCTTCATGAGCGCGTCCACGGTCTGCGGCGTCGGGTCGACGATGTCGAGGAGCCGCTTGTGGGTCCGGATCTCGAACTGCTCGCGGCTCTTCTTGTCGACGTGCGGCGAGCGGTTGACCGTGAACCGCTCGATCCGGTTCGGGAGCGGGATCGGACCGCGCACCCGGGCGCCGGTCCGCTTCGCCGTGCCGACGATCTCGCGCACCGACTGGTCGAGCACGCGGTGATCGAAGGCCTTGAGGCGGATGCGGATGTTCTGGGTTTCCATGGCGCGCGATCCGTGTCCCGAGAGCTCACTCGATGATCGAGGCCACCACGCCCGCACCCACCGTGCGGCCGCCCTCGCGGATCGCGAAGCGGAGCCCCTGCTCCATCGCGATCGGCGAGATGAGCTCGACCTCCATCGTCACGTTGTCGCCCGGCATCACCATCTCGGTGCCCTCGGGCAGCTTGATCGAGCCGGTGACGTCGGTGGTGCGGAAGTAGAACTGCGGCCGGTAGTTCGAGAAGAACGGCGTGTGCCGGCCGCCCTCCTCCTTGGTCAGCACGTAGGTCTCGGCGGTGAACCGCTTGTGCGGGGTGATCGAGCCCGGCTTGCAGAGCACCTGGCCGCGCTCGACCTCGTCGCGCTTGGTGCCGCGCAAGAGGATGCCCACGTTGTCGCCCGGCTCGCCCTGGTCGAGCAGCTTGCGGAACATCTCGACACCGGTGCAGACGGTCTTCTGGGTCGGCCGGATGCCGACGATCTCGACCTCGTCGCCGACCTTGATCACGCCGCGCTCGATCCGTCCCGTGACCACCGTGCCGCGGCCCGAGATCGAGAACACGTCCTCCACCGGCATCAGGAAGGGCTTGTCCTTCTCGCGCACCGGCTGCGGCACGTACTCGTCGACCGCCTTCATGAGCTCGAGGATGCTGTTCTTGCCGATCGCGTCGTCACGCCCCTCGAGCGCCGCCAGCGCGGAGCCCTTGACGATCGGCACCTCGTCGCCGGGGAAGCCGTACTTGGAGAGCAGCTCGCGCACCTCGAGCTCGACGAGCTCCAGGAGCTCCGGGTCGTCGACCATGTCGACCTTGTTCAGGTAGACGACGATCGCCGGCACGCCCACCTGGCGGGCGAGCAGGATGTGCTCGCGGGTCTGCGGCATCGGCCCGTCGGCGGCGGAGACCACGAGGATGGCGCCGTCCATCTGCGCCGCCCCGGTGATCATGTTCTTCACGTAGTCGGCATGGCCCGGGCAGTCGACGTGCGCATAGTGGCGCTTGTCGGTCTCGTACTCGACGTGCGCCGTGTTGATGGTGATGCCGCGCGCCTTCTCCTCGGGCGCCTTGTCGATCTGGTCGTAGGCGGTGAACTGGGCCTTGCCCTGCTCGGCGAGAACCTTGGTGATGGCCGCCGTCAACGTCGTCTTGCCGTGGTCGACGTGGCCGATGGTCCCGATGTTGCAGTGCGGCTTGGTCCGCTCGAACTTTGCCTTGGCCATCCTGGGTCCTCCGCTCGAAACCGCCAGCTGTGCGCCCGTCAGGCGTACTTCGCCCGAATTTCCTCGGCCACCATCTGCGGCACGGGCTCGTAGTGGTCGAAGTGCATGGTGAACTGCGCCCGCCCCTGGCTCAGCGAGCGCAAGGTGTTGACGTAGCCGAACATGGTGGCGAGCGGAACCATCGCGCTCACCACCTGGCCGTTGCCGCGCGGCTCCATCCCGGTGATCTGGCCGCGCCGGCTGTTCAGATCACCGATGATGTCGCCCATGTACTCCTCGGGGGTGACGACTTCCACCCGCATGACGGGCTCGAGGAGCTGCGGGCCGGCCTTGGCGGCGCCCTCCTTGAAGGCGGCCCGGGCCGCGATCTCGAAGGCGAGCGCCGAGCTGTCCACCTCGTGGTAGGCGCCGTCGACCAGCGACACCTTGACGTCGATCATCGGGAAGCCGGCGAGCACGCCGGTGCTCATCGCCGATTCGAGCCCCTTCTGCACGCCCGGCACGTACTCCTTGGGGACGGCGCCACCCACGACCTTGTTCTCGAAGACGAAACCCGAACCCTTCTCGCCCGGCTCGAGCACCAACTTCACCCGGGCGAACTGGCCCGAGCCGCCCGTCTGCTTCTTGTGCGTGTAGTCGACCTCCGCACGCCGGGTGATGGTCTCGCGGTAGGCGACCTGCGGCGCGCCCACGTTCGCCTCGACCTTGTACTCCCGCTTCATGCGGTCGACGATGATCTCGAGGTGGAGCTCCCCCATCCCCTTGATCACCGTCTGGCCCGATTCGGGATCGGTCGCGACCCGGAAGGAGGGATCCTCGGCCGCCAGCCGAGCCAGAGCCACGCCGAGCTTCTCCTGATCGGCCTTGGATTTGGGCTCGACCGCGACCTCGATGACGGGCTCCGGGAACTCGATCCGCTCGAGCACGATCGGCTTCTGCGGATCGCACAGCGTGTCGCCCGTCGTCGTGTTCTTGAGGCCCACGAGCGCCACGATGTCGCCCGCATGCGCCTCCTTGATCTCCTCGCGCTGGTTGGCGTGCATGAGCAGGATCCGGCCGATCCGCTCGCGCTGATCCTTGACCGTGTTGAGGAGATAGGAGCCGCTCTCGAGCCGACCCGAATAGAGCCGCACGAAGGTGAGGGTGCCGACGAACGGGTCGGACATGATCTTGAACGCCAGCGCCGCCATCGGCTCGTCGTCGCTCGGCCGGCGGATCACCTTCTCCTCGGTCTTCGGGTGGGTGCCCTCGACCGGCGGCAGATCCACGGGCGAGGGCAGGAAGTCGACCACCGCGTCGAGCAGCGGCTGCACGCCTTTGTTCTTGAAGGCGGCGCCGCACAGGACCGGAACGATCTTGAACTCGACCGTGCCCTTGCGCAGGCAGCGGATCAGCGTCGCCTCGTCCGGCTCCTCGCCGCCGAGATAGGCCTCGAGCACCGAATCGTCCATCTCGGCCGCCGCCTCGATGAGCTTGGTCCGGTACTCCGCGGCCTTCTCCTGGAGATGGGCGGGGATCGGCCGGTCCTCGAACTTCGCGCCGAGCGTCTCCTCGAGCCAGACGACGCACTTGTTGCGCAGCACGTCGACCACGCCCGTGAACTCGGCCTCGTGCGCGATCGGAAAGTTGACGACGACCGCATTCGCGCCGAGCCGCTCCTTGATCATGTCGAGGCAGCGCCAGAAGGAGGCGCCGGTGCGGTCCATCTTGTTGACGAAGCAGATGCGCGGCACGCGGTACTTGTCCGCCTGCCGCCAGACCGTCTCGGTCTGCGGCTCGACGCCGGCCACCCCGTCGAACACCGCGACCGCCCCGTCGAGCACGCGCAAGCTGCGCTCGACCTCGATCGTGAAGTCGACGTGGCCCGGCGTGTCGATGATGTTGATCCGATGGTCGCGCCAGAAGGTCGTGGTCGCGGCCGACGTGATCGTGATCCCGCGCTCCTGCTCCTGCTCCATCCAGTCCATCGTCGCGGTGCCTTCGTGCACCTCGCCGATCTTGTAGGAGCGACCGGTATAATAGAGGATGCGCTCGGTCGTCGTGGTCTTGCCGGCATCGATGTGGGCCATGATGCCGATGTTGCGGTACCGCTCGATGGGTACGGTGCGCGCCATGATCGTCGCCTCGGCCCGTGCCTGCGTCACCAGCGATAATGCGAGAAGGCGCGGTTGGCCTCGGCCATCCGGAGCGTGTCCTCGCGCTTCTTGAAGGCGGCGCCGCGGCCGTTGGCGGCGTCCAGGAGCTCGCCCGCCAGCCGCTCGATCATGGTCTTCTCCGAGCGCGCCTGGGCGGTCTGGATCAGCCAGCGGATGGCGAGAGCCTGCCGCCGCTCCGGCCGCACCTCGACCGGCACCTGGTAGGTGGCACCACCGACCCGCCGCGAGCGGACCTCGAGCGCCGGCTTCACGTTCTCGAGGGCGTCGTGGAACAGCTGCAGCGGATCCTTGCCGGTGCGCTTGGCGATCCGGTCGAAGGCGCCGTACACGATCTTCTCGGCGACCGACTTCTTCCCCTCGCGCATCACGCAGTTGATGAACTTGGCGACGACCTGGTCTCCGAACTTCGGGTCGGGCAGGACCTCGCGCTTCTCGGCGGCACGGCGACGCATCTCAGGCCCTCCTCACTTCGGCCGCTTGACGCCGTACTTGGAGCGCCCCTGCTTGCGCCCCTGCACGCCCTGGGTGTCGAGCGTGCCGCGGATGATGTGGTAACGCACGCCCGGCAGGTCCTTGACGCGACCGCCACGGATCAGCACGACCGAGTGCTCCTGCAGATTGTGCCCCTCGCCGGGGATGTAGGAGGTCACCTCGTAGCCGTTGGTCAGCCGCACGCGGGCCACCTTGCGCAGCGCCGAGTTCGGCTTCTTGGGCGTGGTCGTGTAGACGCGCGTACAGACCCCCCGCTTCTGCGGGCAGGCCTGCATCGCCGGCACCTTGTTGCGCTCCGGCTTGGGCTGCCGCCCCTTGCGCACGAGCTGGTTGATCGTCGGCATGCCTGACCGTCCTCGACCGTCGCCCGACCAAGCGCCCCGAGGGGGCGCGCCTTCCGACGAAAAACGACCGTCAGCCGGCCGCCCGGCCCCGGTCGTCTCCCGTCTCGAACCTTGCCGCCTGTGTTCGGTGCAGCGTCTGATCCGCGAGGGTCACCGCCTGCACCCAAGACAATGGCGGCCCGCCTTCTAGGCCTGCGGGCGGAGCCCGTCAAGCCCGAAGTCGTCGCGGCGGGGCCGGCGGATCGCGCCGCCGGCCCCCTGCCCTCATTCGCCCGCCGGCAGCTCGAGCTCGGGGATCCGCAGGTCCCCGCTCTCGCGCGGCCGCCCGAGGGCCGGCTCGCTCTTGGCCTTCTTGAGCCGCGCCAGCACCCCGCCCGTGCCGGCCGGGATCAGCCGGCCGACGATCACGTTCTCCTTGAGCCCCGTGAGCTTGTCGACCTTGCCGGCGAACGCCGCCTCGGTCAGCACCCGGGTGGTCTCCTGGAACGAGGCCGCCGAGATGAAGGACTGGGTCTGCAGGCTCGCCTTCGTGATGCCCTGCAGCACCGGGTGGCACTGCGCCGGCCGCCGCCCTTCCGCCAGCATCCGGTCGTTCACCTTGTGGAACTCGATCGCGTCGACCTGCTCGCCCACGAGGTACGTGGTGTCGCCGGGATCGGTGATCTCGACCTTCTGCAGCATCTGGCGGACGATCACCTCGACGTGCTTGTCGTTGATCTTCACGCCCTGCAGCCGGTAGACGTCCTGGATCTCGTTGACCAGGAACTGGGCGAGCGCCTCCACGCCGAGCACCCGGAGGATGTCGTGCGGCACCGGGTTGCCCTCGACGATGAGGTCGCCCGGCTTCACGAGATCACCCTCCTGGACGACCACGTGGCGCCCCTTCGGGATCAGGTACTCGACCGGGTCGAGATCGGCGTCGGCCGGGATGATCCTCAGCCGCCGCTTGTTCTTGTAGTCCTTGCCGAACTCGACCTTGCCCTCGACCTCGGCGATGATCGCCGGATCCTTCGGCCTGCGGGCCTCGAAGAGCTCCGCCACCCGCGGCAGACCGCCCGTGATGTCGCGCGTCTTGGACGCCTCCTTGGGCAGCCTGGCCAGCACGTCGCCGGCACTCACCCGGCTGCCGTTCTCGACGCTCAAGATGGCGCTCACCGGCAGGAGATAGCGGGCCTCGGCCCCGGAGGGCAGGATGATCGGGTCACCCTTCTCGTCCTGGATCAGAATCGCGGGCCTGAGGTTGGCGGTCCGAGCGCTCTGCCGCCAGTCGATGACCTCCTTGAAGGCGGTGCCGGTGCTCTCCTCGACCACCTCGCGGTAGGAGACGCCTTCGATCATGTCGACGAAGACGATCCGCCCCGAGACCTCGCTGATCACCGGCACGGTGTGCGGATCCCACTCGGCCAAGAGCTGACCGGCCTCCACGAGGCTGTCGGGCTCGACCAACAGGCGCGTGCCCGAGCCGAGCTTCTGCCGCAACTTCTCCCGGCCGACCTCGTCGTAGACGACGAGCTCGGTGTTGCGGCCGAGGACGATCAACCGCTCGCTGCTGTCCTTCAAGAGGCGCGGATTGACGAGCTTGACCTGGCCCTTGCAGGGGCTCTCGATCTGCGACTGCTCGACGGCGCCCTGCGCCGCCCCGCCGATGTGGAAGGTGCGCATGGTGAGCTGGGTGCCCGGCTCGCCGATCGACTGGGCGGCGATGACGCCCACCGCCTCGCCGAGATTGACCGGCGTGCCGCGCGCCAGATCGCGCCCGTAGCACTTGGCGCAGACCCCGCCCACGCTCTCGCAGGTGAGGACCGAGCGCACGGCCACCCGATCGACGCCCGCCTTGTCGATCCGCCGCACCGTCTCTTCGACGAGCAGCGTACCGGCCTCGGCCAGCACTTCGCCCGTGCCGGGATCGAGGATGTCGGTGGCGGCGGTGCGGCCCAGGATCCGCTCGGCGAAGTCGTCGCCGGCCGACGCCGCCGTGATCGTGAGATGCCGACGGGTGCCGCAATCCTCCTCGACGACGATGCAGTCCTGCGCCACGTCCACGAGCCGGCGGGTGAGATAGCCCGAGTTCGCCGTCTTGAGCGCGGTGTCGGCCAGCCCCTTGCGGGCGCCGTGCGTCGAGTTGAAGTACTCGAGCACGGTCAGGCCTTCCTTGAAGTTCGAGACGATCGGGTTCTCGATGATCTCGCCCGAGGGCTTGGCCATGAGACCGCGCATGCCGGCCAGCTGCTTGATCTGCGCCGCCGAGCCGCGCGCCCCGGAATGCGCCATCATCCAGATCGAGTTCGGCTGCCGGCGCTCGCCGTTCTTGCCGACCCGCAGGCGCACGTTCTGGATCTCGGCCATCATCTCCTGGCCGACGAGCTCCGAGCACTTGTTCCAGGCGTCGACCAGCTTGTTGTACTTCTCGCCGCGGGTGATCAGGCCGTCGGCGTATTGCTGCTCGTACTGGCGCGCCAGCTCCTGCGTGCGGCGGACATGCTCCCATTTGCTCTTGGGGATGATCATGTCGTCCTTGCCGAAGGAGATCCCCGCCCGACACGCGTGCGTGAAGCCCAGGTTCATGAGCCGGTCGGCGAAGATCACGGTCTCCTTCTGACCGCAGTGGCGGTAGACCTCGTCGATGACCTGGCCGACCTCCTTCTTGGTCAGCACCCGATTGATCAGCCGCTCGAAGCTGATCGAGGGGTGCTGCGGCAGGATCTCGTAGATCAGCATGCGGCCGGGCGTGGTGGCGACCAGCCGCGAGGCGAGCTCGCCGTCGGGCCCGACCTCCTGGATCCGCGCCTTGATCTTGCTGTGCAGCGAGACCGTGCCGGCGGCGAGCGCGTGCTGGACCTCGTCGAGGCCGCAGAAGATCGAGCCCTCGCCCGGCTCGCCGTCCTGCTCGAGCGAGAGATAGTAGAGCCCGAGCACGATGTCCTGGGTCGGCACGATGATCGGCTTGCCGTTCGCCGGCGAGAGGATGTTGTTGGTCGACATCATCAAGACGCGCGCCTCGAGCTGCGCCTCGAGCGACAGCGGCACGTGCACCGCCATCTGGTCGCCGTCGAAGTCGGCGTTGAAGGCCGTGCAGACCAGGGGATGCAGCTGGATCGCCTTGCCCTCGATCAAGACCGGCTCGAACGCCTGGATGCCCAGACGATGCAGCGTCGGCGCCCGGTTCAAGAGCACCGGATGCTCGCGGATCACCTGCTCGAGGATGTCCCAGACCTCGGGACGCTCCTTCTCGACCATCCGCTTGGCGGCCTTGATGGTCTGCGCCTTGCCGTAGAGCTCGAGCTTGGAATAGACGAACGGCTTGAACAGCTCGAGCGCCATCTTCTTCGGCAGGCCGCACTGGTGGAGCTTGAGCTCCGGGCCCACCACGATGACCGAGCGACCGGAATAGTCGACCCGCTTGCCGAGCAGGTTCTGGCGGAACCGACCCTGCTTGCCCTTGAGCATGTCGGACAGCGACTTCAAGGGCCGCTTGTTGGCACCGGTGATGACCCGGCCGCGCCGGCCGTTGTCGAACAGCGCGTCGACCGCCTCCTGCAGCATCCGCTTCTCGTTGCGGACGATGATGTCGGGTGCCCTGAGCTCGATCAGCCGCTTGAGCCGGTTGTTGCGGTTGATGACGCGGCGGTAGAGGTCGTTGAGGTCGGAGGTCGCGAAACGGCCGCCGTCGAGCGGCACGAGCGGCCGCAGCTCGGGCGGGATCACCGGGATGACCTCGAGGACCATCCATTCGGGCCGGTTGCCCGATTCGAGGAAGGTCTCGACCATCTTGAGCCGCTTGACGAGCTTCTTGCGCTTGGCCTCCGAGCTCGTCTCGAGAAGATCGGCGCGCATCTGCTCGCGCTCGCGGGCGAGATCGAGCCGCTTGAGCATCTCGCGCACGGCCTCGGCGCCGATGCCGACGGTGAAGGAGTCCTCGCCGAACTCGTCGCGATAGCGTTGGACCTGCTCCTCGCTCAGCAACTCGTGCTGCTTGAGCGGCGTCAGGCCCGGCTCGATCACCACCCAGTTCTCGAAATAGAGGACCCGCTCGAGGTCGCGCAGCGTCATGTCGAGCAGGACGCCGATGCGCGACGGCACCGACTTGAGGAACCAGATGTGGGCGACCGGTGCCGCGAGCTCGATGTGGCCCATCCGCTCGCGGCGGACCTTCGACTGGATGACCTCGACGCCGCACTTTTCGCAGACGATGCCCTTGTATTTCATGCGCTTGTACTTGCCGCACAAGCACTCGTAATCCTTGATCGGGCCGAAAATCTTGGCGCAGAACAGCCCGTCCCGTTCCGGCTTGAAGGTCCGGTAGTTGATGGTCTCCGGCTTCTTGACCTCGCCGTAGGACCATTCCCGGATCTGGTCCGGGCTGGCGATGCTGATCCGAATCTGGTCGAACCTCTGGGTGCCGACCGGCTGCCCGAAGAGGTACATGAGATCGTTCATCGCTGTCCGCCCGCTCGCTTCCGTTCCGCCCGCCGACCGAGAAACCGCCCGCTCACTCGCCGGTCATCTCCTGCTGCAGCTCGACGTTGAGCGCCAAGGCCTGCAGCTCCTTGACCAGGACGTTGAAGCTCTCCGGGATCCCGGCCTCGAACGTGTCCTCGCCGCGCACGATCGCCTCGTAGATCTTGGTACGACCCGACACGTCGTCGGATTTCACCGTCAACATCTCCTGCAGCGTGTAGGCGGCGCCGTAGGCCTGCAGCGCCCAGCACTCCATCTCGCCGAAGCGCTGACCACCGAACTGCGCCTTGCCGCCGAGCGGCTGTTGGGTGACGAGACTGTAGGGCCCGACCGAGCGAGCGTGGATCTTGTCGTCGACCAGGTGGCCGAGCTTCAGCATGTAGATGTAGCCGACCGTCACCGGCCGCTCGAAGGGCTCGCCCGTCCGCCCGTCGTAGAGCGTGACCTGGCCCGAGGGGTCGCAGCCCGCTTCCTCGAGCAAGCGGACGATGTCCGCTTCGTGCGCGCCGTCGAACACCGGGGTGGCGATCGGCACGCCCACCCGCAGGTTCTCGCCGAGCTCCAGGAGCTCGTCGACCGCGTAGGTCCGGACCTCCTGCTCGACCTCCGCCCCGAAGATCCGCCCGAGCTTGGCCTCGAGCTCGCGCCGGGCGCCGTCGAGCGCACCGTCGCCGCCCGCCTCGGCCTTGGCCCGGAGATCGGCCAGCCGGTCGACCAGCTGGCCGATCTGCTTGCCGAGATTGGCGCAGGCCCAACCCAGATGCGTCTCGAGGATCTGGCCCACGTTCATCCGGGAGGGCACGCCCAGGGGATTGAGGACCAGATCGACCGGCGTGCCGTCCTCGAGGTAGGGCATGTCCTCGATCGCCGCGATGCGCGAGATCACGCCCTTGTTGCCGTGCCGGCCGGCCATCTTGTCGCCCGGCTGCAGCTTGCGCTTCACCGCGACGAAGACCTTGACCATCTTGAGCACGCCGGGCGGCAACTCGTCGCCGCGCTGCAGCTTCTCGACCTTGTTCTGGAAACGGTCCTCGAGAGCCTTGAGGCCGTCGTCGAGCTGCCGCTTGAGGCCCTGGATCTCGGTCATGAGATCGGCGTCCTCGATGCCGATCTCCCACCAGCTCCGCTTGGCCTGGGCGTCGAGGAGTTCGGCCGTGATCACCGTCCCGGCGCGGATCCCGCGGGTTCCCGAGGTGGCCTTGCGGCCGACCAGGATCTCCTTGAGCCGGCCGTAGACGTTGCGCTCGAGGATGGCCCGCTCGTCGTCGCGGTCCTTGGCGAGGCGCTCGATCTCGGCCCGCTCGATCGCGATCGCCCGCTCGTCCTTGTCGACGCCGCGCCGGTTGAAGACTCGGACCTCGACCACCGTGCCCTGGACGCCGGGCGGCACCTTCAAGGAGGTGTCGCGGACGTCGGCCGCCTTCTCGCCGAAGATCGCCCGCAACAGCTTCTCCTCGGGGGTCATCGGCGTCTCGCCCTTGGGCGTGACCTTGCCCACGAGGATGTCGCCCGCCTTCACCTCGGCGCCGATGTAGACGATGCCGGCCTCGTCGAGGTTCCGGAGCGCCTCCTCCGACACGTTCGGGATGTCGCGGGTGATGCTCTCCGGGCCGAGTTTGGTGTCGCGCGCCATCACCTCGAACTCCTCGATGTGGATCGAGGTGAAGACGTCGTCGCGCACGATCCGCTCGGAGATCAGGATCGAGTCCTCGAAATTGTAGCCGTTCCACGGCATGAAGGCGCACAGCACGTTGCGCCCGAGCGCCAGCTCGCCGAGCTGGGTCGAGGGCCCGTCGGCGATGATGTCACCCGCCTGCACCACGTCGCCGACCTTCACGAGCGGGCGCTGGTTGATGCAGGTGTTCTGGTTGGAGCGCTGGAACTTCTTGAGCCGGTAGATGTCGACGACGCGGTCGGCACGCGCCGTGTCGTCGGTCACCCGGATGACGATGCGCGAGCCGTCGACCTGGTCGACCACCCCCGACCGCTTGGCCGCGATCGCCGCACCCGAATCCCGGGCGACCACGTCCTCCATGCCGGTGCCGACGAAGGGTGCGTCCGCCTGCAGGAGGGGTACCGCCTGGCGCTGCATGTTGGAGCCCATGAGCGCCCGGTTGGCGTCGTCGTTCTCGAGGAACGGGATGAGCGCCGCCGCGACGGAGACGAGCTGCTTGGGCGAAACGTCGATGAAGTCGACCTGCTCGGGCTTGGCCAGCACGAACTCGCCGTTCTGCCGGCAGGAGACGAGCTCGCCCTTGAGCCGCCGGTTCTCGTCGAGCTCCGAGTTCGCCTGGGCGATCGTGTAGCGCCCCTCTTCCATGGCCGTGAGGTAGACCACTTCGTCGGTCACCCGGCCCTCGACCACCCGCCGATAGGGGCTCTCGATGAAGCCGTACTTGTTGATGCGGGCGTAGGTCGCGAGGCTGTTGATGAGGCCGATGTTCGGCCCCTCGGGGGTCTCGATCGGGCAGATCCGGCCGTAATGCGTCGGGTGCACGTCGCGCACCTCGAAGCCGGCCCGCTCGCGGGTGAGACCGCCCGGGCCGAGGGCCGAGAGGCGCCGCTTGTGGGTGATCTCCGAGAGCGGGTTGGTCTGGTCCATGAACTGGCTGAGCTGGGAACTCCCGAAGAACTCGCGCACCGCCGCCGCCACCGGCTTGGCGTTGATGAGGTCGTGCGGCATGGCGGCGTCGATCTCGACCGAGCTCATCCGTTCGCGGACCGCCCGCTCCATGCGCAGGAGCCCGAGGCGGAACTGGTTCTCCATGAGCTCGCCGACCGAGCGGACCCGGCGGTTGCCGAGATGGTCGATGTCGTCGATCTCGCCGCGGCCGTCCTTGATCTCGACGAGCATCTTGACGACGGCGAGGATGTCCTCGGTCCGCAGCGTGCGCACGCTGTCGTCGGTCTCGAGACCGAGCCGCATGTTCATCTTGACGCGGCCGACCGGCGACAGGTCGTAGCGCTCGATGTCGAAGAACAGACCGTTGAAGAGCGCCTCCGCGGTCTCCATGGTCGGCGGCTCGCCCGGCCGCAGCACGCGGTAGATGTCGAGGAGCGCGTCCTCGCGGCTCTGGCAGCGGTCGAGGACCAGCGTGTTGCGGATGTAGGGCCCGATCGAGAGATGGTCGATGTCGAGGACCGGGATCTCCTCGATCCCCGCCTCGACCAGCTTGCGCAGGCTCTCGGCGGTGAGCTCGTCGCCCGCCTCGACGTGGACGAGGCCGGTCCGCTCGTCGATCACGTCGCGGGCGACGAAGCGGCCGACGAGCTCCTCGCTCGACACGTAGACCGTCTCGACCCCGCGCTCCTGCAGCCGCTGGACGATACGCGGGGTCATCTTCGTGCCCGCCTCGGCGAGCGTCTCGCCGGTCCGGCCGTCGATGAGGTCGGCGGTCAGCTTCTGGCCCTTGAGCCGCTCGGGCCGGAAGGGCAGCTGCCAGCCCTGGCCGGAGCGGCGATAGGTAACCTCGCCGTAGAAGGTGTGCAGGATCGCCTCGGCATCGAGCCCGAGCGCCATCAAGAGGGTCGTCACCGGCAGCTTGCGGCGCCGGTCGATGCGCACGTAGACGAGGTCCTTGGCGTCGAACTCGAAGTCGAGCCAGCTGCCGCGATAGGGGATGATCCGGGCCGAGTAGAGGAACTTGCCGGAGCTGTGCGTCTTGCCGCGGTCGTGGTCGAAGAACACGCCGGGCGAGCGGTGCATCTGGCTCACGATGACCCGCTCGGTGCCGTTCACGACGAAGGTACCGTTCTCCGTCATGAGCGGCAGGTCGCCCATGTAGACGTCCTGCTCCTTGATGTCGCGCACACTGCGCGAGCCGGTCTCCTCGTCGACGTCCCAGACGATGAGCCGGAGCGTGACCCGAAGCGGCGCGGCGTAGGTCATACCGCGCTGGTGGCACTCTTCGACGTCGTACTTCGGCTCCTCGAGCTCGTACTTGACGAAGTCGAGCGCGGCCCGGTCGGCGAAGTCCTTGATCGGGAAGACCGAGCGGAACACCTCCTCGAGCCCGGCGAGCTTGCGCTCGTTGGGCGCCAGGTGCCGTTGCAGGAAGGCCTCGTAGGACTGGCGCTGAACCTCGATGAGGTTCGGCATCTCCGTGACCTCGGGGATGCGCCCGAAGTTCTTGCGGATGCGCTTGCGCGCCCTCGGCTGCTCGCCCATCGCTCGCCCTCGTTCTTGCCAGAAGAGACCCCGCCGGCTCGCCCGCCCGGCGGGGCGCTCAACGCGGACGGGCCGTGGAACCGCTGTTCCACGGCCGGACCACCGTCCGCCCAGAATTCCCGTGACGGTCCCCGGGCGGGCCAGCCCCGCGGTCCCCTTCGACCGGGAGGCCGCCCCGCCGGGGCGGAACGCGGCGCAAGCGCCGCCTTACTTGACCTCGACGGTCGCGCCGGCGGCCTCGAGCTGGGCCTTGATCTTGGCCGCCTCCTCCTTGGAGACGCCCTCCTTGACCGGCTTCGGTGCGGCCTCGACCAGGTCCTTGGCCTCCTTGAGACCGAGCCCGGTGATCGCCCGCACCTCCTTGATCACGTTGATCTTGTTGGCACCGGCCGAGGCGAGGATGACGTCGAACTCGGTCTTCTCCTCGACCGGGGCCGCGGCGGCCGGCGCAGCCGCACCCGCGACGGCCGCCACCGCCACCGGCGCGGCCGCCGAAACGCCCCACTTCTCCTCGAGCATCTTCGAGAGCTGCGCCGCCTCGAGCACGGTCAGCTTCGACAGATCCTCGACGAGCTGCTCAAGATTCGCCATCACACCCTCTCCCGCACGAACCCCGCTGCCGCGCCGGTCGGCCGCCCGGCGCCCGAATTCCCGCCCGGCCCGGCCTCAGGCCGCCTGCTTCTCCGAATGGGCCTTGAGCACCCGCGCGAGTTGCCCGCCCGGCGCCTGCAGGAGCGCCACGAGCCGCGACGCCGGCGCCTGCAGCAGGCCCACGAGCCGGGCTCGCAGCACATCGAGCGACGGCAGCTCGGCGAGCGCCTTGACGGCGGCCGCATCGAGCACCGCGCCCTTGAGCCCGCCGCCGACGATCACGAGCTTCTCGTTCTTGCGGGCGAACTCGACCAGCGCCTTCGGCACCGCCACCGGCTCGCGGGCGACCGCGATGGCGGTCGGCCCCTTGAGCATGTCGCTCACACCGGTGAACGGCGTGCCGTCGAGCGCCCGCTTCGCGAGCCGGTTCTTGGTCACCTTGAGCGTCCCGCCGACCGCCCGCAGCTGGCCCCTGAGCTCGCCGAGCTCGGCCACCGTGAGCCCCTTGTAGTGGGTCACGACGACCACCTCGGCGCCCGCCAGTGTCGCGTGCAGCCGGTCGACGACCTGAGATTTCTCGGCGCGCAGCACCCTCGCCTCCGCCCCTCACCCGGATCCCGTCGTGCGAGCCGCCCGACCGCCCCGGGCTACCGCAGGTCGTGCCCGGCGCAGGGCGCAGAACGGCCGCCGCCGGCGCTCCTCGGCACCCGCGGCCGACCCCCTCGGTCTCTGCACCCGAGGGCCGCCACCATACAGCCTCGCCATCGAAGCGCAAGCCCCTTCGAGCGGCCGCGCTCTCAGCTCACGAGGCTCGCGATCTCGAGCCGGATACCCGGCCCCATCGTCGAGGAGAGATGCGCCCGCTTGAGGTAGGTGCCCTTGGCACCCGACGGCTTGGCCCGGTTGACCGCGTCGACGAGCGCCTTGACGTTGGCGACGAGCTTCTCCTCCGGAAAGCTCGCCTTGCCCACACCGGCGTGCACGATCCCCGCCTTCTCGACCCGGAACTGGATCTGGCCGCCCTTGGCCGCCTCCACCGCCTCCCGGACATTGGCGGTCACCGTGCCGAGCTTGGGGTTCGGCATGAGCCCGCGCGGACCCAGGATGCGGCCGAGCCGACCGACGAGCGGCATCATGTCCGGGGTGGCGATGCAGCGCTCGAAGTCGATCTGGCCGGCCTGGATCTTCTCGGCCAGATCCTCCGCACCCACGAGATCGGCCCCCGCCGCCTTCGCCTCCTCGGCCCGCTCGCCGCGGGCGAACACCGCCACCCGCACCGTCTTGCCGGTGCCGTGCGGCAGCGTCACCGTGCCGCGCACCATCTGATCGGCGTGCCGCGGGTCGACGCCGAGCGCCAGCGCCAGCTCGATCGTCTCGTCGAACTTGGCCTTCGCGGTCTGCTTGACGAGCTTGACCGCCTCCGGCAGCGGCAGGGCCTTGGTCCGGTCGACCAGGGCGAGCGCCGCCTTCATCCGCTTGCCGATGCGCGCCATGGCCTCACTCCACCACCTGCAGGCCCATCGAGCGCGCCGAGCCCTTGATCATCTCGACCGCGCCCTCGAGATCGACCGCGTTCAGGTCCTTCATCTTGGCCTGGGCGATCTCGCGGATCTGCGCCATCGTGACCTTGCCCACCGGTGCCGCCTTGCCCGGCTGCTGGCTGCCCTTCTCGAGCCCCGCCGCCTTCTTGAGATAGTAGGAGGCGGGCGGCGTGCGGGTCGTGAAGCTGAAGGTCCGATCGGCATAGGCCGTGATCACGACCGGGATCGGCATGCCGGGCTCGAGGCCCTGGGTGGCGGCGTTGAACTCCTTGCAGAACTGCATGATGTTGAGGCCGCGCTGACCCAGCGCCGGCCCGATGGGCGGCGACGGGTTGGCCTTGCCGGCCGGCACCTGCAGCTTGATGTAGCCCACGATCTTCTTGGCCATTCGGCCTTCTCCTCCTGCGCGGTCCGTGCGCGCCCGAGCCGGGCGCTCCCGCTACGAGCGAGCGGCGTCAGGTCCGCTCCACCTGTGAATATTCGAGCTCGACCGGCGTCGCCCGGCCGAAGATCGAGACCAGCACCTTGAGCCGTCCCTTCGCCTCGTCGACCTCCTCGACCGTGCCGCTGAAGGAGGCGAACGGCCCCTCGGCGACCCGCACCTGGTCGCCCGGCACGAAGCTGATCGTGGGCTTGGGGTGCTCCTTGACCTCGGCCACCTGGTGGATGATCCGCTCGGCCTCCGCGTCGGGGATCGGCGCGGGCTTGCCGCCCGGGCCCAGGAAGCCCGTCACCTTGCCGGTGTTGCGCACGAGCGACCAGGTCTCGTCGTTGAGCTCCATCTTCACGAGCACGTAGCCCGGGAAGAATTTGCGCTCGGTCGGCACCTTCTTGCCGCGGCGGACCTCGACCACCTCCTCCATCGGCACGAGGATCTCGTCGAAATAGTGGGCGAGGCCCTTCTGCTGGGCCTGCTCGCGCAGCGAGTCGCGGACCTTCTTCTCGAAGCCCGAATAGACGTGGATGATGTACCAGCGCTTGGCCATCAGCGACCGATCCCGAGCGCGAGCTGCACGAACCAGGCGAGCACCTGGTCGACCAAGAAGAAGAAGAGCGCCGCCAGGGCCGACATCGCCACCACGCTCAAGGTGGTGGCGACCAGCTCCTTGCGGGAGGGCCAGGTGACCTTCTGCAGCTCCTGGCGCACCTCGCGAACGAACTGCGCCGGCGACGTCTTCGCCATCGTCCTTCGACCCGAGCTCGGGCGGAGATCGCTTCCTAGCTGGCGTGCCGGGTTCCGGTCCGGGTGGCAGGAGTGGAGGGGCTCGAACCCCCAACCCCCGGTTTTGGAGACCGGTGCTCTGCCAGTTGAGCTACACTCCTCTACCCGGCGCGTCCGGACGCAGTCGAACGGCAGCGTGCCGCGGACCCTCGTCCACCGCCCGGAACGCCTCCTTAGGCCAGACCCGTCGGCTGCGCAAGGGCTCTTCGACGGTGTGGAGCGGGTGACGGGAATCGAACCCGCACCGCCAGCTTGGAAGGCTGGAGCTCTACCATTGAGCTACACCCGCTCGGCCGTGGTGGAGGGGGTAGGATTCGAACCTACGTAGACGTTCGTCGGCAGATTTACAGTCTGCTGCCTTTGACCGCTCGGCCACCCCTCCAGCGGTCCCCGGCTCGAGGCGCGGCGAGATATGGGCTTTCCCTCGGCCTTGTCAATCGCTATGCCCGCCCCGCCCCCTGCCCGAGGTCAGCTTGGACGACCCGCCCGCCGTTCCCCCGGACCGCCGCCCGGCCGCGCCCGACGGCACCTGGTTCTACGGTCACCACGCGGTCGCCGCGGCCCTCGACAACCCCTTGCGTCCCTGCCGGAGGCTGCTCGCCACCGGCCCTGCGCTCGAGCGGTTGGGCCGGCTCGCCGAGCGCCCCGGGCTCCTCGTCGAGCGGGTCGCCCCGGCCGAGCTCGCCCGACTCCTGCCGCCGGACGTGGTCCACCAGGGCTGCGCGCTCTTGGTCGGTCCGCTGCCGGACCGCTCGCTCGAGTCGTTCCTGGCCGGCCTCGGCGCCGAGGCCCTGGTCCTCGTCCTCGACCAGATCCAGGACCCGCGCAATCTCGGGGCGATCCTCAGGAGTGCCGCCGCCCTCGACGTGGCCGGCGCGATCATCCCCGAGCGCCGCTCCGCACCTCTGGGTGCCGCCTGCGCCAAAGCGGCCTGCGGCGCGCTCGACATGGTCCCGATCGTCGAGGTCACCAACCTCGTCCAGGCGCTCGAGGCGCTGAAGCGCGCCGGCTTCTGGGTCGTCGGGCTCGACGCCCGGGCCGAACCGCCGCTCGAGGCCCTGCCTTTCCGGCCACGCCGGGCGCTCGTGCTGGGCTCGGAGGAGAAGGGCCTGCGCCGGCTCGTGGCCGAGCATTGCGACCTCATGGCGCGGCTGGCCACCAGCCCGCGCATGGCGAGCCTCAACGTCGCGGTCGCCGCCGGCATCGCCCTCTATCTCCTTGCCCGGGGCCTGCCCCGTCCCTAGGCTCGGCGGCGGCCGGCGTAGCTCAGCGGTAGAGCATCCGCCTTGTAAGCGGGAGGTCGGGGGTTCGATCCCCTCCGCCGGCACCAGACCGGCGGGAGGACGGCGGCGATGGCGGGCGACGCGCCGGGGCGGCGGCTCGAGGACGGGCGGCTGCTCGAAGGTCGGGGCCGCTTCACCGACGACACCGCCCCGAAGGGCGCGCTCGTCGCCCGTTTCCTGCGCGCCCAGCACGCCCATGCCCGGATCCGCGCGATCGACACGGTCGCCGCCCGCGCCCTGCCCGGGGTGGCGCTGGTCGCGACCGCGGCCGAGCTCGACGCGGCGGGGCTCGGCCCCCTCCCGGCCGAGGCGCGGCTCGTCGATGCCGAGGGCCGGCCCCTGCGCGAGCCGCCGCGGCCGCTTCTGGCCCGCGACCGGGTCCGCCACGCGGGCGAGGCCCTGGCCCTGGTGGTGGCCGAGAGCGACGCGCTCGCCCGCGACGCGCTCGAGGCGATCGCGGTCGAGCTCGAGCCGCTCCCCGCGGTCGTCGAGCCGCGCGCGGCCCTCGCCCCGGGGGCGATCGAGCTCCACCCCGAGGTGCCGGGCAACCTCGCGATCGACTGGCGGCAGGGCGATCCGGTCGCGGTCGAGGCGGCCTTCGCACGCGCCGCGCGGATCGTGCGGGTCGAGAGCCGAACCGCCGGCCTGGCCGCCATGTACCTCGAGCCGCGCGCCGCCTGGGCCGTGCACGACCCGGCGGACGGCCGCACCACGCTCGCGGTGACGAGCCAGGGCCCGCATCTGCAGAAGAAACTCCTGCTCGCCGCCCTCGGCTGGGAGCCCTCGAGCCTTCGGGTGATCACCGAGGACGTGGGCGGCGGCTTCGGCCCCAAATTCCCGGCCTATCCCGAGACCGCGCTCGTCGCCTGGGCGGCCCGCCGGCTCGGCCGGCCGGTCCGCTGGACCGCCGAGCGGGCCGAGCATTTCCTGGCCGATGCCCGGGCCCGCGACCTCGACGCCGCGCTCGAGCTCGCCCTCGACGGCGAGGGCCGTTTCCTGGCGCTGCGGGTCGATGCGGTAGCGGGCCTCGGCGCCTGGCTCTCGAGCCTCGCCGCGATCGTACCGACGACCGGTCTCGCCCGGGTGATCTCGGGCCTCTACCGGATCCCGGCCGCCGCCGTCCGGATCCGCTGCGCCTACACCAACACCACGCCGGTCGATGCGATCCGGGGTGCGGGCAAGCCCGAGGCGCTCGCCTTGCTCGAGGCGGCGGTCGACCGGGCCGCCTTCGCCCTCGGCCTCGATCCGGCGGCACTCCGCAGGCGCAACCTCCTGCGTCCCCAGGATTTTCCCTGGACCACCCCGCTCGGCCACGAGTACGAACCGTTCGACGCCCCGGCCCTCCTCGACGCGGCCCTCGCTCTGGCCGACCGGCAGGGGCACGCCGGCCGGCGGGCCGCGGCCGCGGCCCGCGGCAAGCTGCTCGGCCTCGGCATCGCCTGCCATCTGCACCCGACCGGGGCGCTCCCGGGCGAGTGCGCCCGGCTCGAGCTCCTGGGGGACGGCACCGTCGAGGCCCGGACCGGGACGCAGAGTTCGGGCCAGGGTCATGCCACGGTGCTCGCCCGGATCGTCGCCGGCCCGCTCGGCCTCGAGCCCGAGCGGGTGCGGATCCGCCAGGGCGACACCGCCCTCCTGCCGAGCGGGCCCGGCAGCGGCGGCTCCTCCTCGATGGTGGTGAGCGGCGGGAGCCTTTCCCGAGGCGCCACGGCCCTCGCCGGGCGGATCCGGGCGCTGGCGGCCGAGCTGCTCGAGGCGGCAGCGGCCGATCTCCACCTCGAGGGCGGCGCCGCCGTGGTCGCCGGCACCGACCGGCGGATCGGCTTCGCCGAGCTCGCTCGGCGGGCGGCGGCCGCCGGCAGTCCCCTCTGCGTCGAGCAGCCGGCGGTCGACCCGGTCCAGACCTGGCCCGCCGGTGTGACCGTGGCCGAGGTCGAGGTCGACCCCGAGACGGGGCTCGTCCGGGTGGTGCGGATCGCCACCGCCCTCGACATCGGTCGGGTGCTCGACCCGGTGCTCGCGGCGGGCCAGGTCCAGGGCGGGGTGGCGGCCGGGATCGGCGAGGCGCTCTTCGAGCGGATCGTCCACGACCGCGAGAGCGGCCAGCTGCTGACGGGATCGCTCCTCGACTACGCGATCCCGCGAGCGGCCGACGTGCCGGCCGTCGACCTCGCCTTTCTGGGCGCGCCCTCGAGCCGCAATCCGCTCGGCGTGAAGGGTCTGGGCGAGCTTGCGAGCAACGGGGCCCCGGCCGCGGTCCTGGCCGCGGTGCGCGACGCGCTGCGGCCCGTGGGCGTCGACCGGCTCGACCCGCCGCTCGGCCCGGAGCGGGTCTGGCGGGCGATCCGCGAGGCGTGCGGCGGAGCGGGGCCCGGCCGGTCTTCGCCTTAGACCGGCCGGCTCGGGGCCGATCGCCGCGGGGGCGCGGGCCGCGCGCCCGGCATCCGCCGCGCCGCGTTCGGCGGGGCGGACGAGCGGGCGGCGGCGGTCCGCGGGATCGCGCGCGGGGCCCGGAACGGGAGCGCGGCCGCAGGGTCGTCCCGCGAGCACCGGGCGCGAGAGCGTGACGCCACGACACGGAGCGGGGGTCGAAGAGCGCTGACCGGGGGGCGGGGGATGGTCGCCGGCCGACGAACGCGCTCCAATGGCTCGGCCGGGTCGGGGAGCCCGCGGCAGGAGGAACGGCGATGAACCCCGAGAGCCTCGCCTGGAACGAGAAGCTCGTGGGCGTGCCGGGCGGAGCACTCCGGCTCGACACCCCCGCCCTGGTCCTCGATCTCGACGCCTTCGAGGCCAATCTCGCCGCCATGGCGGCCTTCGCCCGGGCGCATCGGGTGAAGCTGCGGCCGCACGCCAAGACCCACAAGAGCGTGACGGTGGCGCGCCGACAACTCGAGGCGGGCGAGGTCGTGGGCTTCTGCTGCGCCAAGCTCGGCGAGGCCGAGGCGCTCGCCCGCGGCGGTATCGACGGCCTCCTCCTCACCGCCCCGGTGACGGGCGAGAGCAAGCTCGGCCGTCTGCTCGCGCTCCACGCTCGGCTGCGCGAGCTCCTGCTCGTGGTCGACGACCCGGACAATGTCCGCGAGCTCGGCGCCGCCGCGGCCGCAGCCGGGATCGTGCTCCGCGTGCTCGTCGTGGTCGACGTGGGCTCGCACCGCTTCGGCGCGCCGTCGCTCGAGGAGGCCCTCGCGCTCGGCCGCCTCGTCGCTTCCCTCCCCTCCCTCGAGCTCGTCGGCATCCAGGGTTATGCCGGGCGCATCCAGCACATCCGCGACTATCGCCAGCGCGAGGCGGCGACCCGGTCGGTCAACGCGCAGCTCGCCCGGATCCGCGACGCGTTCGCCGGGGCCGGCCTCCCCTGCCGGATCGTCACCGGCTCCGGCACCGGCACACACGATCCGGACGGGCGGCTCGGTGTGTTCACCGAGCTGCAGGTCGGCTCCTACCCGTTCATGGACGTGGACTATCTCGCCTGCGACCTGACCGGCGACGGGGTCGAGCGCTTCCGGCCCGCCCTCTTCGTCTGGACGCGGGTGCTGAGCAACCGGCACGTCGGGTTCGTCACGACCGATGCCGGCTCGAAATGCTTCGCCACCGACGGGCCGGCGCCCGCCCCGGCCGCGGGCGCCCCGCCCGGCTCGAGCTACGCGATGTTCGGCGACCAGTTCGGCCGGATCGAGCTGCCGCCGGGCGAGGAGCGCCTGCCCGTCGGCACGCTCGTGCGCTGTATCGCGCCGCATTGCGACCCGACGGTGAACTTGTGGGACCAACTGGTGTGCGTCCGCGGCGACACCATCGAGGCGATCTGGCCCATCGAGGGTCGAGGTGCGGTCGCCTGACCCCACCACTCGGACTCGCCCCGACCGGCGCCGGGCGCTCGGCAGGCTGTCCCGCTGGCGCGGTTCGAGCCGCCGACCGTCGCCGACGTACCGGAGCGCGTCGGACGCGGTGGCGGAGGCCGCCGGTCAGACCGAACTGCCGACCGCCGCCACGACCGCGATCCAGAGCAGGAAGGTCGCCACGAGCACGGGCCCGAGGGCACCGAACACTTCGGGCTCGGGTGCCACCTCGCTCGGACGGGCGCCACTCTCGGGGGGCGAAGGCAGATCGACGGACGGCATGGGCACGCAGGCTCCGATGGTCGCCGGGGCAAGCAGACGGGCGACCTTTTTCCCGTTCGTAGATCGAATGGCCGGCACGAGTAAAGGATCGGCCACGCTCGGTGGCCGGCGGAGCCCCCGACGTGGCACGCGCACCACGGGATACGGCGCGATTCGCCGGACCCGCATGCCGGGGCCGGCGGCGCCGGTGGTTGCCGGGCATCCACGGCCCGCCTACGAGCCCTTTCGGGATCGAGCGGGGGAGGCGGAGCCGTGCGGATCACCGAGGTCGAAGCACTCTATCTGCGGCTGCCGCAGATCCAGGCGCGGACCGATTCGAGTCAGGACGCGCTCCTCGTGCGCGTCGCCACCGATGCCGGCATCCTCGGCTGGGGCGAGGTCGATTCCTGCCCCTGGGCGGTCAAGGCGGCGATCGAGGCGCCGGTCTCGCACACCATCGCAGGCGGCCTGCGCCAGCTCCTGATCGGCGAGAACCCGCTCGAGATCGGTCGGCTGTGGAAGAAGATGTACGAGGCGACGCTCTATTGTGGGCGCGACGGCCTGTTCGTCCACGCCATGGCCGGCATCGACCTCGCGCTCTGGGACATCAAGGGCAAGGCCCTCGGGCGACCGGTCTGGGATCTCGCCGGTGGCCGCTACCGCGACAAAATCAGGGTCTATGCTTCCAACATGTTCCGCTTCACGCCCGAGGCCACCGCCGATCGGGTGAAGTGGTGCAAGGACCAGGGTTTCGGCGCCGCCAAGTTCGGCTGGGAGCCGTTCGGCCGCTCCGACCTCGCCTTCGATCTGCGGATGCTCGAGGCGATGCGGAAGGCGGCCGGGCCCGACTTCGACCTCATGCTGGACGTGGGCCTGGTGTGGGACGCCACGACCACGATCCAGCGGGCGCGGGCCTTCGAACCGTTCGATCTCTTCTGGATCGAGGAGCCCCTCCATCCGGACGATCTCGAGGGCTACGGCCGGGTGGCGGCCCGCATCCACCAGCGCCTCGCCGCGGGCGAGGAAGAGTGCACGCTCAGAGGCTTCAAGCGGTTGATCGAGGAGGGCGGGATCGGCCTCGCCCAGATCGATCTCACCCGCTGCGGCATGACCCAGGCGCTCGCGATCGCGGCCTATGCGGCATCCAAGGGCATCCCGGTCGCCAACCACAATTTCACGACCGACATCAACACCGCGGCCTCGCTCCATTTCCTGGCGGCGGTCCCGAACGCGCTGATCCTCGAATATTGCGTCGAGCCTTCCGAGATCAGCCGAGCGCTCGCCAAGAACCCCTTCCGGCTCGAGGACGGTTGCTTCCGCGTCCCCGATGCCCCGGGCCTCGGCGTCGAGCCCGACCCGGCGCTGATCGAGAAATATCTCGTCCGCAGCCTCTGAGACGCTCCCTTCGAGCCGGCGCCTCGACCCTCGGGGTCGCGCAGGCAGGACGAGCCGGTCGCGGCCGACCGGGAGAGGAAACCGGCCGTCGGCGGCGCGCAGGGGTCCGTCCTCGCACCTCCGCTCGATCGTCCGCGGTCCCTCCCCCCGAAGCCGGCCCCCGGCGCCCACGAGCGGCGAAGGCTCGAGCGGGCGGCTCGCACTTCCTCGAGGCGGCCCGTTCCGGATCGGACCCGGACAGGCTCTCGGCGGAGGCGGCCGCACGGCTACCGGTGGAGCACTGCACCCGTGGTTCGATCGCCCCGCGCGGCGCACCGACCGACGCGCCGAGGCCAGGGTCGGCGAAGAGCGGAGAGGCGAGCCCGCCCGCTCGCCCGACCGGTCCCGCCCCGGGCGCAGAGCTGCCGCCACGGCGACGCGGCTGCCGAGGCGCGGCCGGCCGGGCTAGGCTCGGCGCGCAGCAACCACGGAAGGCCCGGCCATGAGTGCCACCGACCTCTGCTGGCTCCCGGCCGTCGACGTTCTGGCACTCGTGCGCCGGCGCGAGGTCTCGCCGGTCGAGCTCGTCGAGGTGGCGATCGCCCGGGCGGAGGCCCTCGAGCCGAGGCTCAACGCCTTCGTCACGCGGACCTTCGAGCAGGCGTGCGAGCGGGCGAAGGCGCTCGAGACCGAGCTCGCCCGGGGCGGGCCCGTCCGGCCCCTCCACGGCTTGCCCGTGACCTTGAAGGACCTCCTGTTCACCAAAGGGATCCCGACCAAGGCGGGATCCTGGCTGTTCGCCGACCGGGTGCCCGACGTGGATGCGCCCGTGGTCGAGCGGCTGCGGGCGGCGGGTGCGGTCTTCCTCGGCAAGACGACGGTGCCGGAGCTCGGGTGGAAGGGCTGCGGCGACAGCCCGTTGACCGGGATCTCCCACAATCCCTGGAAGCACGGCTACAATGCCGGCGGCTCCTCGACGGGGGCGGCGATCTGCGCGGCTGCCGGCATCGGCTGGCTGCACCAGGGCTCGGACGGCGCGGGCTCGATCCGTATGCCGGCCGCTTTCTGCGGCGTGTTCGGCTTGAAGCCGAGCTTCGGCCGCGTGCCCTATTGGCCCGTGCCGAACAACGACTTGATCTCGCACATCGGCCCGATCACCCGGACGGTGGCCGACGCCGCGCTCATGATGGAGGTGATGGCGGGGCCCGACGATCGCGACCAGACGAGCCTCGAGGCCGCACCCGAGCCCTACCTCGCCCGCCTCGAGGCGGACATGAAGGGCAAGCGGATCGCCTGGAGCGCCGATCTCGGCTATCTCCGGGTCGATCCCGAGATCCGCGCGATCTGCGAGCGGGCCGCCCTCGCCTTCGAAGAGCTGGGCGCGGTGGTCGAGCCACTGGAAGAGGCCCCCTGGCCCGATCCCTGGCCCATGGAGCGCTGCTTCTACAGCGCCAACTACGCCGGTAACATCGGCCCGCTCCTGGACCGCTGGGCGGATCGGATGGATCCGGGGCTCGTGGCGCTCACCCGCGACGGGATGCGCTATAGGGCGGCCGACTGGGTGCGCGCGCGCCAACAGCGGGCCGAGCTCTACGACCGGGTGCGGGCCCTCTTCGAGCGCTACGATCTCCTGCTCACCCCCACCCTCTCCGTCGCCGCCTTCCCGGCCGGCCGGCTGATCCCCGAGCACTGGGAGCAGCATCCGTGGGAGTGGCACCGCTGGGCGGGGTTCTCCTACCCCTTCAACCTGACCTGGGTCCCGGCTGCGACCTGTCCCTGCGGCTTCACGGCCGAAGGCCTGCCCGTGGGGTTGCAGATCGTGGCCGGCCGCCACCGCGATCTCCTCGTGCTGCAGGCAGCGCGTGCCTTCGAGCGAGCGCGCCCGTGGGCGCAGCATCGGCCGAAGCTCGCGGCCGGCTGAACCGATCCGACGACCGGGGTCGCCGGCCGTCCGGCCGCGGCGCGGCTCAGAAGGCGGCCCGCCCCTCGTTCAGCTCGCGGTCCAGTGCCGTGGCGCGCGCGAGGAACGTCGCGGCGTCGACGCGCTCGGCCGGACCGAAGTTCAGATGTCGGCCGTCGCGCTCGAGCACGCAGAGCATCTGCGTACCGAAGAGGGAACGCTCGAGGCGGATCAATCGCTTGGGCAGACCGTCCGGGCCCAAGACGAGCACGACCTGCAAGTAGCGCATCACCGGGGCAATGCCCAAGCGCAGCGCGGCGATGGTCTCGACGTCCTCGAAATAGAGGTAGCGGACCCCGTCCACCTCGGCGTGCGCGCGGCAGTGCTCGCGCTCCGGGTCGGGGCAGTCGGCGAAGAACAGCCGCGTGCCGGTATCGGGGTCGGCCTCGCCGATGAAGCGGTGGTGCGAGCTCATGGCGTCCTCCGAGACGAGAGCGCTCCAGTATAGCACATCCCGGACCGCTCCCCGGCGGAGCGGGTCCGACCGTTGCCGGCTTGCCACGGCCGGCGCGAGCCGCCTAAGGTCCGCCGCCGCGAGAGAGGGGGAGGATCCGATGCAGCTCGCCGCCGGCATGGCCCGTCTCGGCACCGAGAGCGCCTTCGAGGTGCTGGCGCGCGCCACCCGCCTCAAGGAGGCCGGCCGCGACATCGTCAATCTCGGCATCGGCCAGCCCGACTTCCCGACCCCGCCCAACATCGTCGAGGCGGCGGTCAAGGCGCTGCGCGACGGCCACCACGGCTACACGCCCGCCAACGGCATCCGGCCGCTGCGCGAAGCGGTGGCCGAGGACATGTGGAACCGGCGGGGGGTCCAGGTCGATCCGGACCGGATCGTCATCGTCCCCGGCGGCAAGGTCACGATGTTCATGGCGATCGCCATGTTCGGCGAGCCGGGGGCAGAGATCATGTACCCCGACCCGGGCTTCCCGATCTACCGCTCGCTGATCGAGTGGACCGGGGCCAAGCCCGTGCCGATCGCGCTGCACGAATCCGAAGGCTACGCGTTTTCGGCCGAGGAGGTGCTGGCCCAGATCACCCCGCGCACCCGGCTCCTGATCGTCAACAGCCCGGCCAATCCGACGGGCGGGGTCGTGCCGCGGGAGGAGCTCGACCGGCTGGTCGACGGGCTGCGGGCCCACCCCCAGGTGGCGGTGCTCTCCGACGAGATCTACGCGCGGATCACCTACGACGGCGTGCCGCACGCCTCGATGACCGCCTATCCCGAACTCGAGGACCGGCTCATCTTGCTCGACGGCTGGTCCAAGACCTACGCCATGACCGGCTGGCGGCTCGGCTGGGGAGTGTGGCCGAAGCGGCTCGTCGAGCACGCCACGCGTCTCGCGGTCAACGTCCATTCCTGCGTCAACGCCGCCACGCAATATGCCGGCATCGAGGCGCTCAAAGGCCCGCAGGACGCGGTGGAGGCGATGGTTCGGGCCTTCGACCGGCGGCGCAAGGTGATCGTCGAGGAGCTCAACGCGATTCCCGGCTTTCGCTGCCCGATGCCGGGCGGAGCCTTCTACGCCTTTCCGAACATCACCGGTACCGGCCGCGATTCGCGGACGTTGCAGGACGAACTCTTGGAGAAGGTCGGGGTGGCGGTGGTGAGCGGTACGAGCTTCGGCCTGTTCGGCGAGGGCTATCTCCGCTTCTCCTACGCCGCCTCGACCGAGCAGATCCAGGAGGCCTGCGCCCGGATCCGCGCCCATCTCGGCCGCGGCGCTTGAGGCGGCGGTCCTTGGAACCGCGGCTCTCGCTCGTCACGCTCGGGGTAGCCGACATCGCCCGCGCCCGCGCCTTCTACGAGGCCATGGGCTTCCGGCCGAGCGGGGCGAGCAAGGCCGACGTCGTCTTCTTCCGCGCGGGCGGGGTTGTGCTCGCGCTCTGGAGCCGGGCCGCGCTCGCGGCCGATGCCGGGCTCGAAGACGGCACGGGCTTCGGCGGTATCACCCTCGCCCACAATGTCCGCGGGCGCGCGGAGGTGGCAGCGGTGGTCGAGGCCTGGGTCGCGGCCGGCGGAACGGTCCTGAAGCCGCCCGCCGACACCTTCTGGGGCGGCCACGCCGCCTACGTGGCCGATCCCGACGGCCACGTCTTCGAGATCGTCTGGAACCCGCGCTGGCCGCTCGCCGCCGACGGCGGGCTCGAACTGCCCGCCTGAGCGGCCTTCCGCACCTCCGCTTCTCGATCGTACTCGTCATCCTCTTGTCGCGCGGCGGCCCTAGCACCATTCCTCGAACGGACTGTCGAGGAAGCCCGAGCGTCCGTCACGGGAGGAGCGATGCCGCTCGAGAGCCTGGCGTCCGGCGCCTGCACCATCGGCGCAGTCGCGCATCTGGCGAGCACCGCCCTCGTCGCCTGGCGCGCCGCCCGCGACCGCCGCCGGCCGGCCCGACCGGCCGAGCGACCACCGGTCACGATCCTCCGGCCGGTCCGCGGGCTCGAGAACCATCTCGAGGAAGCGCTCGCCTCGAGCTTCGCCCTCGACTGGCCCGAGTACGAGATCTTGTTCTGCGTCAAGGACGCGGACGATCCCGTGGTGCCCCTGGTCGAGCGGCTGATCGCCGCCCACCCGCGGATCCCGGCGCGTCTGTTGATCGGCGACGATCCGATCAGCATCAACCCGAAGCTCAACAACACGGTCAAGGGCTGGCGCGTCGCCCGCTTCGACCACGTCGCCATGGTCGACAGCAACGTGATCCTGCCGCGCGATTTCCTGGCCCGGCTCCTGGCCGAGTGGAAGCCGGGCACCGGGCTCGTCTGCGCGCCGCCGATCGGTGCCCGGGTCGAGGGCTTCTGGGCCGAGCTCGAGGTGGCCTTCCTCAACACCTACCAGACCCGCTGGCAGCTCCTGGCCGACATGGCGGGCCGGGGCTTCGCCCAGGGCAAGGTGATGCTCTACCGCCGCTCGATCCTCGAGCCCCTGGGCGGGATCGAAGCGCTGGCCAGCGAGCCGGCCGAGGACGCCGCCACGACCAAGCTCCTCCGTGCCGCGGGCTATCGCATCCGGCTCGTGCCGCGACCCTTCGAGCAGGCGCTCGGCCGCCGCACCCTCGCCGAGGTCTGGAACCGCCAGGTGCGCTGGGCGCGGCTGCGGCGCGAGACCTTCCCGCACTTCTACACGGCCGAGATCGGCTCGGGCAGCGTCGCCCCTGCCCTCGCCTGCGGGCTCTGGGCCTGGGCCGCCGGAATGCCGATCCTGCCGGCGCTCGCCCTCCTCCTCGCCTTCTGGTACGCCGCCGAAGCGGCGCTCGCCCGCAGCGTGGGCTGGCATCTCGGTCGCTGGACGGTGCCCGCCATGCTCCTGCGCGACCTCCTGATCCCCGTCCTCTGGATCCAGGGCTGGGTCGGCAAGGGCTTCGTCTGGCGCGGCAACGCCATGCGGCTCGCCGAGCCGGCGAGCGGCGCGACCGCGGGCGGTGGGTGAGCCGTCCCGTGCCGGCCGTCCCGCCCGCCACTGTTCCGGTCGGAGCCAATCTGGTGGCCGCCGCCGGGGTCGTGGCCGCGAGCCTCTGGCTCCTGTTCGGCCTACCCCTCCTTCTGCCGACGGCCGGTGCCGTGGCGCTGCTCGGGGCACTGCCGGCGGTGCTCGCGATCGTGCCGCACTGGGGGCTGATCCACGAGGCGATCCACGGCCATCTCCTGCCGGACCGGCGCGCGTCGGACCGGCTCGGCCGGCTGCTCGCGGTGCTGTTCGGCGCGCCCTATGCCTGCCTGCGCTTCGGCCATCTCTCGCACCACGCGCTCAATGCCCGGGCCAGCGAGCGGCCCGAGCTCTACGACCCGGCCCGCCGCTCCCGCCTTCTGGCCCTGTTGCTCTACTATCCGCGCCTGCTCTTCGGCCTCTACGCCTTCGAGGTCGCGAGCGGGCTGCTCAGCCTCCTGCCGCGCCGTCTCCTGCGGCCGCTCGTCCGGCGGGTCTTCTACGGGGAGGCGGCGGATGCCGGCGGCATGGCCGAGCGGGCCGAACGGGTCCTGCTCGAGCCGCGCACGCTCGCCGGCATCCGGCTCGAGGCGCTCGCGGTGCTGGCCCTCCTCGGCGGCTCGGTCCTGCTCTACGGCGAGCATTGGCCCCTGCTCGCCGCGGTGCTGGCGGGCCGCGCCTTCCTCGTCTCCTTTCTCGACAACGCCCCGCACTATGGCGGCCCGCTCGCCGATGCCGGCCAGGGTTACGATCTCGCGGCACCGGCGCCGGTGCGGACCTTCGTACTCAACGCCAATCTGCACGGCACCCACCATCGCCACCCGGGCCTGCCCTGGTCGGCCCTGCCGGCGGCCTTCGAAGCGGACGGCCGCGGTTTCGACGGCCACTATCTCCGGTGGCCCTGGCGCCAGCTGCGCGGGCCGCTCCCGCTGCCCTCGGCCGGGAGCCGGCCGTGACCGCCGCGACCGAACGGCCGGCCGAGGTCGAGTCCCAGGTTCGGGAGGTGCTGCGCGCCTACGAGCGCATCGCCCCGGTCTACGACCTCCTGGACGGGCTCTACGAGTGGAGCTGGAAGCGGCGGCTGCGGGCCGAGCTCTTCGCCCATGCGTTGCCCGGCCGGCTGCTCGACGTCGGCATCGGGACCGGCTGCAACCTGCCCTTCTACCCGAAGGATGCCCGCGTCGTCGGGATCGACGCGAGCCCGGCCATGCTCGCGCGGGCGCGGGCGCGGGCCACCCGGCTCGGCTTCGCGCTCGAGCTCCGGCGGATGAACCTGCTCGAGCTCGGCTTCCCGGACGGGTCGTTCGACACGGTGGCCGCGACCTTCGTCCTCCTGTGCCTGCCCGACGAGCTGCAGCTGCCGGCCCTGCGGGAGCTCGCCCGGGTGACCCGGCCGGGCGGGCGGATCCTGTTGCTGGACTATCACCGCTCCTCGCGCACCGCCGTGCGCTGGTGGACGCGGCTGCTCTCGGGCTGGCTGCGCTGGGCCTTCGCCGCCCGCTTCGACCCCACGACCGAGCGACACCTGGCCGAGGCGGGCCTGCGCACGCTCCTGCATGCCCATCGGATGGGCGACGCGGTGACGCTGCTCGTCCTCGAGCCCGGGGCCGGATAGCGGAACGGCGGCCCGAAGGCCGCCGTCCCTCGTCCTCGAGCCCGTGCGGCGGGGCGCTCAGGTGATGTGGGCGCCGCGGGTTTCGACGAAGACCGAGTAGAGCGACTGCGAGGCGGCCATGAAGAGTTGGTTGCGCTTGGTGCCGCCGAAGCAGAGATTGCCGCAGATCTCGGGAAGCCGGATCAGGCCGATCCGGGTGCCGTCCGGCGCGAAAATCTGGACACCGTCGTAGCCGTCGCCGACCCAACCGGTGGCGGCCCACACGTTGCCGTCCTCGTCGCAGCGGATGCCGTCGGCGAAGCCGACCTTGCCGTCCATCTCCATCGAGCAGAACGTGCGTGGATTCTTGAGCTTCTCGCCGTCGACGTCGTACTGCCAGATGATCGACTTCGCCCCCTTGTCGGCATAATGCGAGAGACCGGTATCGGCCACGTAGACCTTCTTGTAGTCGTTGCTGAAGCACATGCCGTTGGGCTTGAAGGGCTCGTCGGCGACCTTGGTGATCTTGCCCGTCTTGGCGTCGATCCGATAGATCGCCTCCTTGCGGAAGGGCCGCGGATCCCGGTTGTAGCGCTTGCCCTCGTAGTTCATCAGCGCCCCGTAGCCCGGATCGGTGAACCAGATCGAGCCGTCGTCGGGGTGCACCATGCCGTCGTTGGGGGCGTTGAACCGCTCGCCCTCGAAGGTCTCGGCGAGCACGGTGATCGAGCCGTCGTGCTCGTAACGGATCACCGAGGCGGGCTCGTGGCAGAAGCTGATCTGCCGGCCCTGATAGTCGAAGGTGTTGCCGTTGGAATGGCGCGAGAAGGGCCGGAATCGGCGGGAGACGTGCTCGTCCTCCTCGAGCCAGCGCAGGTTCTCGGCCCGCGGGATGTCGGACCACACCACGTAGCGCGAGGAGCCGTTCCAAGCGCAGCCCTCGGCCCAGAGCGTGCCCTTGTAGTGCCGCCGGATCGGCGTGTTGCCGAGCTTGTAACGGAACCGTTTGTCGAGCACGACGACGTCGGGCTCGGGGTAGCGGACGGGCTCCGCGTTCGGATCGAAATTGCGGGCGAAGGCCTCGCTGGACATGCCGGTCAAGGCGGCCACACCGGCCGCCGCCTTGAGGAAGGCGCGCCGGGCCGGCGAATCGGGATCGTCCTTGCGAACGACCGGCTCGGCGAGATCGATGAAGCGATGCAGTTGCACGCGAGCCATGGACGGCTGCTCCCTGACGTTAGCCTCGGTCGAGGGAGCACGCCTCCTCTCGGCCGGTGGTCCGGCCGTTCGACGTCGCCTCCCTCGAGCCGCGTGATCCTAGACCGCCCCGCCGGCGACGCAATCACCGGTGTGTGACGGCGTCGCATGCACCACCGCGAGCGTGACTCGGCTACTCGGCCGCCCGTAGCACCGTCTCCCCCGTCCGCCAGCGCTCCAGGAGCCGGCGCCAGTGCTCGCGCACCCGGGCGAGATTGGCCTCCTTGACGTGGCCGAAGCCGCGGATGCCCTCGGGCAGCCTCGCGAGCTCGACCGCGAGCGGCAGCCGCTCGGCCGAGAGCCCGGCCAGGAGCTCCTCGACCAGCGCCTCGTACTCGGCGATCAACGCCCGCTCGGTGCGCCGCTCGGCGGTCCAGCCGAACGGATCGAAGGGCGTGCCGCGCAGCCGCCGCGCCTCGGCGAGCCAGCGGAAGGCGGTCATCGCCCAGGGCCCGTAGCGCTTCTTGCGGAGATGGCCGCTCAGCGGGTCCCGCTCGGCCAGAAGCGGCGGAGCCAGGTGGAACTCGAGCCGGTCGAAGCGCTCGAAGGTGCGGGCGAGCTGGTCGCGGAAGGCGGCCCCGGTCATCAACCGGGCGACCTCGTACTCGTCCTTGTAGGCCATGAGTTTGAAGAGGTTCCGGGCGACCGCGAGCGACAGCGCTTCGCTGCCCGGGGCGATCCGCGCCTCGGCTGTCCGGACCCTCTCGACCGTCCGGCGGTAACGCTCGGCCCAGGCCTCGTCCTGATAGTCGGTCAGGAAGCGGACCCGATCGGCGATCGTCTCCTCGAGCCCGAGCGGCCGCCGTGGCTCGCCGAGGCCGGCGATCCGCCGCACCGCCTCGAGGTCGAAGGCGGCCCGCCGGCCCCACAGGAAGGCCCGCCGGTTGAAGTCGACGGCCACACCGTTGAGCTCGATCGCTCGCGAGATCGCGGCCTCGGAGAGCGGGAGGAGGCCGCGCTGGAAGGCCCAGCCGACGAGGAACAGATTGGCCGCGATCGCATCGCCCAGGAGGGCCGTCGCGAGCCGGCTCGCGTCCACGATCTCGACGCGGCCCGGCCCCGCCGCCTCCTCGAGGGTCCGCCGCAGCCGCTCGGCCGGGAAGGCGAGGTCGGGATCGCGGGTGAAAGCGCCGGTGAGCACCTCTTCGCCGTTCGCGATCACCCGGGTCGTGCCGCGGCCGATCGTCGGCAGCGCTGTCCGGCCGGCCGCCACCACGAGATCGCAGCCCAGGAGCAGTCGGGCGCCGCCGACCGGCACCCGCGGCGCGCCCACCGTCTCGGGGCTGGGCGCGATCTGGAGGTGGCTGACGACCGCCCCGCCCTTCTGGGCGAGGCCGATCATGTCGAGGGCGACGAAGCCCTTGCCCTCGAGATGCGCGGCCATGCCGAGGAGGGCCGCGATCGTCACCACGCCCGTGCCGCCGATGCCGGTGACGACGATGCCGTAGCTGCGGTCGAGGGCCGGCAACGCCGGATCGGGCAGGACCGGGAACGGCACCTCGCGCGCCCCGGCGGCGGATCGGCGGAGCACCCCGCCCTTGACGCTCACGAAGGAGGGGCAGAACCCCTCGATGCAGGAGAAGTCCTTGTTGCAGGCGGACTGGTCGATCTTCCGCTTGCGCCCGTATTCGGTCTCGAGGGGCTGGATCGCCACGCAGTTCGACTGCACCCCGCAATCGCCGCAGCCCTCGCAGACGAGCTCGTTGATCACCACTCGTTCGTCCGGGTCCGGGAACGCACCGCGCTTCCTGCGCCGCCGCTTCTCGGCGGCACAGGTCTGGTCGTAGACGATCGCGGTGACGCCTTCGATCTCCCGCATCCGCCGCTGGACCGCATCGAGCTCGTCGCGATGGTGGACGGTGACACCGGGAGCGAAGCCGCCCGGCAACGGGTACTTGTCGGGCTCGTCGGTCACCACCGCGATCGCCTTCACACCCTCCGCCTCGAGCAGGCGGGTGATCTGCGGCACGGTCAGATTGGCGGTCTCCATCTTCTGGCCGCCGGTCATGGCGACCGCGTCGTTGTAGAGGATCTTGAAGGTGATGTTGGCACCCGAGGCGACCGCGGCGCGCACCGCGAGCGAGCCCGAATGGTAGAAGGTGCCGTCGCCGATGTTCTGGAAGACGTGGTTGCGGGTCGAGAAGGGCGCCTGGCCGAGCCAGGAGGCCCCCTCGCCGCCCATCTGGGTCCACCCGAGCGTGTCGCGGCCCATCCAGGTGACCATGAAATGGCAGCCGATGCCGGCCACCGCGCGCGAGCCCTCCGGGACCTTGGTGCTCCGGTTGTGCGGGCAGCCCGGGCAGAACCAGGGCAACCGGACGAGCCCCGCGCCGGCCTGCGGCATGGCCGCCCGCCGCCGACGGAGCTCCTCGACCCGGGCGGCGAGCTCGGCGTCGCCGGTCCGAGCCAGGAGCCGCTCGCCGATCGCGATCGCGATCTGGAGCGGCTCGAGCTGGCCCCAGGAGGGGAAGAGGGTCTCGCCCCGCTCGTCGGTCTTGCCGAGGATCGTCGGGCGATCGCCGCGGTGGTAGAGGATCTCCTTGGCCTGGCTTTCGATCAGGCCGCGCTTCTCCTCGACGACCAGGAGGAGCTCGCTGCCGCGCACCGCCTCGACGAGCCCTTCGGGCTCGAGCGGGAAGGCGAGCCCGACCTTGTAGACGGCGAGGCCGAGGGCGCGGGCGCGGGCCGCGTCGATTCCGAGCTCGTCGAGGGCGGCGACCACGTCCTGCCAGGATTTGCCGGTGGTGGCGACGACGAGGCGGGCACCCGGCTCGCCGAGCACGATCCGGTCGAGCCGGTTGGTGCGGGCGAAGAGCTCGGCCGCCTGCATGCGCACCGTGTGCAGCCGCCGTTCGACCTCGAGCGCCATGGGCGGCCAGGGCGTTTCGGGCGGGATCTCGATGTGGCGGCGGATCGGCGGGAGGAGCGCTTCGTCGGGCATCACGATCGTCGGTCGGTCGGGGGCGACCGTGATCGAGGCCGTGCTCTCGACGGTGTCGTGGATGCACTTCAAGGCGACCCAGGCGCCCGAGAAACGCGAGAGCGCGATGCCGTAGAGCCCGTACTCGAGGATCTCCTGCACGCCCGACGGGTTCAGGGTCGGCACCATGGCGTCGACCATGGCGTATTCGGACTGGTGGGCGGTCGTGCTCGATTCGCAGATGTGGTCGTCGCCCAGGAGGAGGAGCACGCCGCCTTTGGGGTCGGTGCCGAAGAGATTGCCGTGGCGGATCGCGTCGCCCGAGCGGTCGACCCCGGGTCCCTTGCCGTACCAGACGGCGAAGACACCGTCGAAGCGGCTCTCGCCCGCGAGGCTCACCTGCTGGGTGCCCTGGCAGGCGGTGGCGGCGAGGTCCTCGTTCACGGCCGGGCGATGGACGATGTCGTGGGCGTCGAGGAGCGCTCGGGCGGCCGCGAGCTGCTGGTCGTAGGCGCCGAGCGGCGAGCCGCGATAGCCCGTGACGAGGCCCGCCGTGTTCAAGCCGGCGCGGCGATCGCGGCGCTTCTGCTCGATCGGCAGCCGGACCAGTGCCTGGATGCCGGTCAGATAGATCCGGCCCTGCTCCAGCCGGTACTTGTCGTCGAGCGAGACGGAGAGGAGCTGCGTCACTTGGGCCTCGATGCCTGATCCGCGGTCGAACTAGCACGAGATGGGGCGCGGGTCAGGCGGCGGCGAGCGGAGCCGGGCGTGCGCCGCGGCGCGCTTTCTGCATGGCCGGACTGTTGCTCTCGTGCTACAGAGACTGCGACACGGAGGTGGCACGTGACCGGTGGACACGTCCTCGACCTCCGCCCGCTCGACGAGCAGGTGCGACGGCTCCTCCCGAAGGTCGACCCGATGGCGGACCAGCTCCGGCTCTCGGCCACCGAGCACGGCCGCTTCCGCCGGTCGCTCAACGTCCAGTTCCCGAGCGTCGAGATCGCGCTCGATCAGATCCGCGTCCAGACCCGCCCGGTCGACGCCCGGCTCGCGACCCGAGCGCGCATCCTCGACGAGCTCCTCGCCCGCCACCACCGGGTCGAGGAACGGCTGGACGGGGTCGAGGAGCGCCCGACCGGGGTCGTTCAGCGGCTCGATGGCACGGAACAAGGGCTGGACAGGGTCGAGCGCGGACTCGACGGGATCGGGTGCGAGCTCGGCGGGCTGTGCGCGCTGCTCGTGGCCCGGCTCGGCGCCTGAGAGCGCGCGGCGCCGGTCCGATGCCGCGAGGGCCGTGGAGCGTGCCGGCACCGACCGGCGAGGCTCCGTCGGCTTCGGCCGAGGGCGGGTCTCGTGGCCCTTCTGCACTGACCTGCCTCCTTCTGGCGCGTGGCCTGCGCGACCTCGGCGACGGGATGGTCGCGGTCCTCCTGCCGGTGCATCTGCTGGCACTCGGCCTCGGCGCTTTCGAGGTCGGCATCGTCTCGACCTCGGCCCTCCTCGGATCGGCCTGCCTGACCTTGCTGGTCGGCGTCGTCGGGGCCCGTCTCGAGCGGCGCCTGCTCCTGCTCGCTGCGGCCGGCTCGATGGTCGCGACCGGCGCCGCGCTCGTCTTCGTCGAGTCTTATCCGCTCCTCCTCGCCGTCGCCTTTCTCGGCACCGTCAATCCCTCGGCCGGAAGCGTGAGCGTCTTCGTGCCGCTCGAGCACGCAGCCCTGGGTGCGGCCGTGAGTGCCGGGGCTCGGACCCGAGCCTTCGCCAGGTACAGCTTGGTCGGCGCCCTGGCCGCTGCGCTCGGTGCCCTAGCCGCCGGTCTGCCGGATCTCCTCGCCACGGCCGGGATCGAGCGGCCCGCCGCGATCGCCGCGATGTTCGTCGGCTATGCGACGCTCGGCCTGGCGGCCGGTGCCCTCTACGCCCGCCTGCCGCGGCGGCCGAGCGGCGAGCGGTCGCCCGTGGCCTCGCCGCTCGGGCCCTCGCGCCGGGTCGTCGTGCGGCTCGCCGCGCTGTTCGGTCTCGATGCCTTCGCCGGCGGGCTGGTCGTGCAATCCCTGCTCGCCCTTTGGCTGCTGCAGCGCTTCGACCTGCCGCTGGCGGCCGCCGCCGCGTTCTTTTTCTGGAGCGGCGTGCTGTCGGCGTTCTCCTTCCCGGTCGCGGCCTGGCTCGCTGGCCGGATCGGACTGGTCGAGACGATGGTGTTCACGCACATCCCCGCGAGTGTCGCGCTGGTGCTCGCGGCGTTCGCTCCCGACCTGGCCTCGGCGCTGACGCTCCTGTCGATCCGGGCGGCGCTGTCCCAAATGGACGTTCCCACCCGCTCGTCCTACGTCATCGCGGTCGTGACCGAGCCCGAGCGCAGCGCCGCCGCGAGCCTGACCGCGGTACCGCGGACCCTTGCGGCGGCGCTCGGCCCGATACTCGGTGGGGCGCTCCTGGCGAGCCCCTTCCCGGCGGCCCCCCTGCTCCTGTGCGGGGCCCTCAAGATCACCTACGATCTCCTGCTCCTGCGCGGGTTCCGGGACGTCCGCCCACCCGAGGAGCGCTGAGGGCGCGCCGCGCGGCGGCCTCTCGGGTGCTTCGGCGACGGCGCCGCTCGCCCGCCGGCGGTGTCCGCCCGGCTCGCGCCGGCGGGGCCCGCTCAGCGCCCCGGGCGAAGGTCCGCGATCGCCCGCGCGTAGGGCGGCCGGCCGAAGACCGCCGAGCCGGCCACGAGTACGCTCGCCCCCGCCTCGACGACGAGCGGTGCGGTCTCGGGCGTGATCCCGCCGTCGACTTCGATCCGGATCGGCCGGTCGCCGATCATGGCTCGGATGCGGCGGATCTTCTCGAGCTGGGCCGGGATGAACCTCTGGCCCCCGAAGCCCGGGTTGACGGTCATGACGAGGACGAGGTCGACCCGGTCGAGCACGTAGGCGACGGCCGATTCCGGGGTCGCCGGGTTCAAGGAGACCCCGGCCTTCTTGCCGAGCGCCGCGATCGCCTGGAGGGTGCGGTCGAGATGGGTGCAGGCCTCGGCGTGGACGATGATGCGGTCCGCCCCGGCCTCGGCGAAGGCCGCGAGATAGGGATCGGCCGGCTCGATCATCAGATGGGTGTCGAAACACTTGTTCGACCAGGGCCGGATCGCCTTCACCACGTCCGGACCGAAGGTGATGTTCGGCACGAAATGGCCGTCCATCACGTCGAGATGGATCCAATCCGCTCCGGCCTCGTCGACGGCCCGGACCTCTTCGCCGAGCCGGGCGAAATCGGCCGAGAGGATCGAGGGCGCGATCAGGACCTCGCGGCTCACGCGGCTTCCTCCTGGGCGGCGGCCAGCACGCGGCTGGCCAGGATCTCCTCGGGGCCGATCGTCTGCAGATCCTCGACCGTCAAGCCCCGGCCGCGGCTCTCGAAGAGCCGGACGGCCTGGCGCAGCCGGGCGCGATCGAGGGCGTTGCGGACCGAGCGGGCGTTGGCGAAATGCGGTTGGCGCATGCGCGCCTCGAGATAGCGTTCGAAGGCGGCCCGCCCCTCGGGGCTGAAGCGGTAGTTCTGCTCGGCCAGCATGAGCTCGGCGATCGCCATGAGCTCGTCCTTGGTGTAATCGGGAAAATCGATGTGATGGGCGATGCGCGAGCGCATGCCCGGGTTGGCCTGGAAGAATCGGTCCATCCGGTCGGCGTAGCCCGCTAGGATGACGACCAGATCGTCGCGCTTGTTCTCCATGACCTGGAGAAGGATCTCGATCGCCTCTTGGCCGTAGTCGCGCTCGTTCTCCGGGCGATAGAGGTAATAGGCCTCGTCGATGAAGAGCACACCGCCCATCGCTTTCTTGAGCATCTCCTTTGTCTTGGGGGCGGTGTGGCCGATATATTGGCCCACGAGATCGTCGCGGGTGACCGAGACGAGCCGGTTCGTGCGGATGTAGCCGAGCCGATGGAGGATGTCGGCCATCCGCTGCGCGACCGTCGTCTTGCCGGTCCCGGGATTGCCCGTGAAGGACATGTGCAGGGTGGGCGGCTGGCTCGCGAGGCCCAGCTCGCGCCGCAGTTTGTCGACCAGGAGGAGGGCCGCGATCTCGCGGATCCGCCGCTTGACCGGGGCGAGCCCGACGAGCTGGCGGTCCAGCTCGTCGAGCACCTCGCCCACACCCGAGGCGTGGAACGCGGCCTCGAGGTCGACCGTTCCGGGCCTGCTCTCCGCCACGTCCGCCATCGCCGTCCTCCTCAGCTGCCGTAGCGCTCGCCGCTCGGCTTGTCGGTGGCGTAAGCGCGGGTCGTGTAGCGGATGGTCCGGCTCTGTGCCTCCTGCCGCACGAGATCGAAGCCCGGCTCCTCCTCCGGTCGGTCGGTGATGAAGGAGAGCCTGAGACTCTCCCAGCCCGGCGTGCTGTCGAAGGCCGAGATGCGGATATAGGCCCGGCCCTTGTGCACCTTGCGGCACTCGGCGAGCTCGTACATGACGGCTGCCGGATCCTGGAGATCGAACATCGGCAGCCCCCACATCTCCCAATAGGTGTTGCGGGGATGCGGGTCGTCGGTGAACTCGATGTTCACCGCCCAGCCCTTGGAGAGGCAATAGGCGACCTGCTTCCTGATCTGCTCGTCCGTCAAGGGCGGCAGGAAGCTGAAGGTTCCCTGGGTGATGTGCATGATCGGTCTCCCGTGCCCGCCGACTCAGACCGTGGTCGGCGTCGGCACGAAGTCGGGCGTGTCGGTCGAGGCGTAGTCGAAGGTGACGTCCTTCCAGGTCTCGAGCGCCTGGGCCAAGGGCTTGCACCAGCGGGCGGCCTCGGCCAGGATCTCGGGTCCTTCGGCCAGATAGTCGCGCCCCTCGTTGCGGGCGAGGATCATCGCCTCGAGGGCGACCCGGTTGGCGGTGGCGCCGGCGGCGATACCCATGGGATGGCCGATCGTGCCGCCGCCGAACTGCAGCACCACGTCCTCGCCCAGATAGTGGAGGAGCTGGTGCATCTGGCCGGCGTGGATGCCGCCCGAGGCGACCGGCATCACCTTGCGCAGCCCGGCCCAGTCCTGGTCGAAGAACAGGCCGTGCTCGAGCCGCATCGGGTTGTAGGTTTCGCGGCAGATGTCGTAGTAACCGCGTGTCGTTGCGGGATCGCCCTCGAGCTTGCCGACCACGGTACCCGCGTGGATGTGGTCGACGCCGGCGAGGCGTGCCCACTTGGCGATCACACGGAAGCTCACGCCGTGGTTCTTCTGCCGGGTGTAGGTCGAATGGCCGGCCCGGTGCAGATGCAGGATCATGTCGTTCTTGCGGGCCCACTTGGCCATCGACTGGATCGCCGTGAAGCCGATCACGAGGTCGATCATGATGATGACCGAGCCGAGCTCCTTGGCGAACTCCGCCCGCTCGTACATCTCCTCCATCGTGCCGGCGGTGACGTTGAGGTAGGTGCCCTTGACCTCGCCGGTCATCGCCTGGGCGCGGTTGACCGCCTCCATGCAGTAGAGGAAGCGGTCGCGCCAGTGCATGAAGGGCTGACTGTTGATGTTCTCGTCGTCCTTCGTGAAGTCGAGACCGCCTTTGAGGGCCTCGTAGACCACGCGGCCGTAGTTGCGGCCCGAGAGGCCGAGCTTGGGCTTGACCGTGGCACCGAGCAGCGGCCGGCCGAACTTGTCGAGCCGTTCGCGCTCGACGACGATGCCGGTGGGCGGCCCGTCGAAGGTCTTGACCAGCGCGGTGGGAATCCTGAGGTCCTCGAGCCGCAACGCCTTCAACGGCTTGAAGCCGAAGACGTTGCCGATGATCGAGGCCATGATGTTGACGACCGAGCCGGGCTCGAAGAGGTCGATGTCGTAGGCGATGTAGGCGAACCACTGGCCCGGATTGCCCGGCACCGGCTCGATCCGGTAGCACTTCGCCCGGTACTTCTCGCAAGCCGTGAGCCGGTCGGTCCAGACCACCGTCCAGGTCGCGGTCGAACTCTCGCCGGCGACCGCGGCCGCCGCCTCCTCCGGGTCGACGCCGTCCTGCGGTGTCACCCGGAAGCAGGCCAGGAGGTCGGTGTCCTTCGGCTGGTAGTCCAGGTCGAAGTAGCCCATCTCCTTGTACTTGAGCACGCCGGCATCGTACCGGCCGCGCTTCTTCGGCGTCGCGACCACGTTCATCGTCGATCTCCTGCGGAAGAGGCCGGCCGCGACCGGCCCGGACAGTGAGGGGAAGGCCTCAGGCGGCCTTGGCGCGCAGCCCGGCGATCTTCGGGTCGAGCTCGCCCGAGGCGTAGCGCCTGGCCATCGCCGAGAGCGGCAAGGGCTTGATCTTGGGCGCCTGGCCCGCGGTGCCGAACTCCTCGAAGCGCTGGGCGCAGAGTTTGGTCAAAGCCGCCATCGCCGGCTTGAGGAAATTGCGGGGGTCGAACTCCGCCTTCTTCTCCATGGCCACCCGCCGGAACTCGGCGGTCATGGCGATCCGGCAGTCGGTGTCGATGTTCACTTTGCGCACGCCGTGCTTGATGCCGAGCCGGATCTCCTCGACCGGCACGCCCCAGGTCTGGGGCATCTCGCCGCCGTACTTGTTGAAGAGGTCCTGCAGCTCCTGCGGCACCGAGCTCGAGCCGTGCATGACGAGATGCGTGTTCGGCAGCCGCTCGTGGATCGCCTTGACCACGTCCATCGCCAGGATGTCGCCGGTCGGCTTGCGCTTGAACTTGTAGGCGCCGTGGCTCGTGCCGATCGCCACCGCGAGCGCATCCACCCCGGTCGCGGCGACGAAGTCGCGCGCCTGGTCCGGATCGGTCAGGAGTTGCTTCTTGTCGAGCTTGCCGGTGGCGCCGTGGCCGTCCTCGGCCTCGCCCTCCCCGGTCTCGAGCGAACCCAGGCAGCCGAGCTCGCCCTCGACCGAGACGCCCACCCAGTGCGCCATCTCGACGACCTTCTTGGTGACGGCGAGGTTGTACTCGTAGGAGGAGGGCGTCTTGCCGTCCTCCTCGAGGCTGCCGTCCATCATCACGCTCGTGAAGCCGTGCTGGATGGCCGAGAGGCAGGTCGCGGGCTTGTCGCCGTGGTCGAGGTGCAGGCAGACGGGAATCTCGGGCCAGGTCTCGACCGCCGCCTTCACCATGGCCGCGAGGATCGTGTCGCCGGCATAGGCGCGTGCCCCGCGCGAGGCCTGGAGGATCACGGGCGAGGCGGTCTTGGCGGCCGCCTCCATGATCCCGCGCAGCTGCTCCATGTTGTTGATGTTGAAGGCCGGCACCCCGTAGCCGTGCTCGGCGGCGTGATCGAGGAGCTGGCGGAGGGTGACGAAGGCCATCGAGGTCCTCCCGGTGGTCAGGCGGCCGCGGCCGAAGCGAGCTTGCGCTCGGCCAGGGCCACGAGTGCGTCGGTGGTGATGCCGTAGTGGCGGAAGAGATCGGCGGCCGGGGCCGAGGCGCCGAAGCCGCGCACCGCGACGACGTCGTCCTCGCTCGCCACGTAACGGGTCCAGCCGAAAGGCGAGGCCGCCTCGATCGCGATCCGCGGCGCGCTGCCGAGCACCGCCCGGCGGTAGGCCGGATCCTGCGCGTCGAACAGCTCGAAGCTGGGCAGGGAGACGACGGCGGTCGGCACACCGCGCGCCTGCAACCGGCCGCGCGCCTCGAGGGCGAGATGGACCTCCGAGCCGGTCGCGAGAATGGTGAGCGCGCGCGCCCCGCCTTCGGCCTCGGCGAGCACGTAGCCGCCGCGGGCGCAGAGATTCGCCTCGCTCGGGCTCGTGCGGACGGCCGGCAGGTTCTGGCGGCTCAAGGCGAGGACCGAAGGCGTGCTGCGTTGGGCGAGCGCCACCTCCCAGCACTCGGCCGTCTCGACCGCATCGGCCGGGCGGAAGACGAGCAGGTTCGGGATCGCCCGCAGCGAAGCCAGGTGCTCGACCGGCTGGTGGGTCGGCCCGTCCTCGCCGAGGCCGATGCTGTCGTGGGTCATGACGTAGACCACCCGCAGGCCCATGAGGGCGGAGAGGCGGATGGCGTTGCGGGCGTAGTCGGAGAAGACCAGGAAGGTGCCGCCATAGGGGACGAGACCCTTGTGCAGCGCCATCCCGTTCATGACCGCCGCCATGGCGTGCTCGCGCACACCGTAATGGACGTAGCGACCGGCGAACGCGCCCGGCCGGATCGGCTTGGTGGCCTTGGTGATCGTGTTGTTCGAGTGCGTCAGATCGGCGGAGCCGCCGACCAGCTCGGGCACCGCAGCGGTCAAGGCCTCGAGCGCCATCTCCGAGGCCTTGCGGGTGGCGAGCGTGGGCTTGGCCTCGAAGAGCTTCGCCTTGTGGGCGGCGATCGCGGCTTCGACATCGGCGCGGATCTCGCCCGCGACGGCCTTCACGAAGGCGGCGCGGAGCTCGGCCGGGGCCGCCTCGAAGCGCGCCTTCCAGGCGGAGCGCGCCTCGGCACCGCGCCGCATCGCGGCCCGCCAGGCGGCGTAGATCTCGTCCGGGATCACGAAGGGCGGATGGTGCCAACCGAGTCGCTCGCGGGCGGCCGCGATCTCGGCCGCTCCGAGTGGGGCGCCGTGGGTCGATTCGCTGCCCTGCTTGTTGGGTGCGCCGTAGCCGATGATGGTCCGGCAGGCCACGAGCGAGGGGCGCGGATCGGCCTCGGCTTCGGCCAGCGCCCGAGCGACGGCTTGCGGATCGTGGCCGTCGACCGCGAGGGTGTGCCAGCCATAGGCCGCGAAGCGGGCGCGCACGTCCTCGCTGGTCGCGAGCTTGGTCGGCCCGTCGATCGAGATGCCGTTGTCGTCGAACAGCACGATCAGCCGGCCGAGCCCCAGATGACCGGCCAGTGCGGCGGCTTCGTGGCTGATGCCCTCCATGAGGCAGCCGTCGCCGGCGATCACCCAGGTGCGATGGTCGACGAGTTCCTCGCCGAAGCGGGCGGCGAGCATCCGCTCGGCGAGCGCCATGCCGACCGCATTCGCGAGGCCCTGGCCCAAAGGCCCCGTGGTCGTCTCCACGCCCGGGGTGTGGCCGTATTCGGGATGGCCGGGGGTGAGCGAATGGAGCTGCCGGAAGCGCTGGAGCTGCTCCATGTCCATCTTCGGGAAGCCCGTGAGATGGAGGAGCGCGTAGAGCAGCATCGAGCCGTGCCCGGCGGAGAGCACGAAGCGGTCGCGGTCGGGCCAGTCGGGATCGGCCGGGTCGACCAGGAGGTGGCGGGTCCAGAGCACGGTCGCCGCGTCCGCCATGCCCATGGGCATGCCCGGATGACCGCTCTTGGCCTTCTCGACCGCGTCCATGGCGAGGGCCCGGATGGCGTTGGCCATGGTGCGGAGGTCGACGGTGCCGCTCATGCGCTCTCGTCCTCGTTCGATGTCGCTCTCAGCGGGCACGCCGCGCGCGGTCGACGAGCTGCAGGATCAGCGGCGTCAGGATGAGCTGCATCGCCAGGTCCTGCTTGGGGCCGGGGATCACGATCGAGTTCGCGCGCGACATCCAGCTGCCCTGGATCATCGAGAGCAGATAGGGAAAGTCGATCCCCCGCGGGTTGCGGAAGCGGATCACCACGACCGATTCGTCGGCCGTCGGGATCCAGCGGGCGATGAAGGGGTTCGAGGTGTCGACCACCGGCACCCGTTGGAAATTGACGTCGGTCTGGGTGAACTGCGGGCAGATGTAGCGGACATAGTCCGGCATCCGCCTGAGGATCGTGTCGGTCACCGCCTCGGTCGTGTAGCCGCGCGCGGCCCGGTCGCGGTGGATCTTCTGGATCCACTCGAGATTGATGACGGGCACGACGCCGATCTTGAGATCGGCGTGCTTGGCGATGTCGAGCTTGTCGGTCACGACCGCCCCGTGCAGCCCCTCGTAGAACAGGAGGTCGGTGTCCCGAGGCAGGGGCTCCCAGTCGGTGAAGTGACCGGGCGGGACGCCGTAGAGCTCGGCCTCGCGGTCGTCGTGGACGTAGTGGCGGGTGCGGCCCGTGCCGCTCCTGCCGTATTCGGCGAAGACCGCCTCGAGCTCCTCGAGCAAGTTGGCCTCGACGCCGAAATGGCTCAGGTGGAAATTGCCGCGCTTGGCGGCCTCCGCCATCGCCTCGCGCATCTCCTGGCGGTTCCAGCGGTGGAAGGCGTCGCCTTCGATCCAGGCCGCCTTGATACCCTCGCGGCGGAAGATCTGCTCGAAGGTGTGCTTGACCGTGGTGGTCCCGGCCCCGGAGGAGCCGGTGACCGAGATGATCGGATGGCGCACCGACACGGGTTCTCTCCCCCTCTCCCGCAGCCGGCTCAGCTGCCCGACTTGAACAGGCCGCGCTGGCCGAAGAGCGGTCGCTGGCCGGCCGGCGGGACGTTGGCGTGGTGCAGCTCGACGACCCGGTCGACCTTGTCCTTGGAGCCGAAGATCAGGGGCGTGCGTTCGTGCAGGTCTTTGGGTGCGAGCTCGAGGATCGGGTGGAAGCCGTCGGTCGCGAGTCCGCCCGCCCGGTCCATGATCAGCGCGATCGGGAACGCCTCGTAGAGGAGCCGCAGCCGGCCGTGCTCGTACCCCTTTCGCGCGTCGCCCGGGTAGAGGAAGATCCCGCCCCGGACCAGAATGCGGTAGAGGTCGGCCACCACGCAGGCGACCCAGCGCATGTTGTAGTCGACCCCGCGCGGACCCGTGGCGCCGGCCACGCACTCCTCGACATAGGCCTTGATGGGCAGGGGCCAGTGTCGCGCGTTGCTGGCGTTGATCGCGTATTCGCGGCGGGCCGGAGGGACGCGCACGCCTTCCCGGTGCAAGACGAAACGCCCGGTGCGCGGATCGAGCGCGAACAGGTCGACCCGCTCGCCCAGCGTGAGGACGAGGGCGGTGAAAGAGCCGTAGACCACGACGCCGGCGGCGAGCTGGCGCTCGCCCGGGACGAGGAAGCTCGCCTCGCCGGTCGAGGCGGCCGGCAGGATCGAGAAGAGCGCCCCCATCATCGAGGCCTGCTCGATGTTGGCCGAGCCGTCGAGCGGGTCGAGGGCCACGGCGAGCGGCGCACCGGGCCGCAGCGCCAGGACCCCGTCGAGCTCCTCCGAGGCGAGCCAGGCGACCGGTGCGGCGCGCAGTGCCGTCTCGAACAGCTCCTCGGCGCGCACATCCAAAGCCTTCTGGCCGGTGCCGTCGCGGCTCTCCGCGACGACCTCGGCCATCTCGCCGGCGAGCGGCCCGAGGCGCACGAGCTCCGAGAGTTCGGCTGCGGCCTTGGCGAGTGCCGCCACCGTCGCGGCGATCGGCGCCCGATCCGGGCCACCGGCCGCCCAGCGGTCGAGATGCTCGGCGAGTGTGGTCATCGTTCCCCCGCCTCCCGCGGCGGACCGCGCGAGCGATCCGCGGCGCTTCGATCCGGCCCTTCGAGGGCGGCTCTGCGGCCGCCTCGCCCGCTTTGTGCCACCGTGGCGGCCGAAATCCGAATCTTTTAATGTTGGCCGCGATGAAAGAGAAACTTTCGCCCTTCGCGCGGCGGACCTCGCTGCGCCAGCTGCGGGCCTTCGGCGCCTATGTGCGGGCCGGCTCGATCAGCGGCGCGGCCGAGGCGCTCGGCCTCACCCCGCCGGCGGTGAGCCAGCAGCTCAAGCTGCTCGAGGAGGCGCTCGGCGGGGTGCCGCTCACGCTGCGCGACCGCGAGGGCGTGCGGCCGAGCGAGGCCGGCGAGGAGGTGCTGCTCGCGCTCGACCGGATCGAGGCCGCGCTTTCCGACTGCGCCGCCGCGGTCGGGGCACTCTCCGGGCTCGAGCGCGGCAGCGTCGCCGTGGGCGTGGTCAGTACCGCCAAATATTGGGCGCCCTTCGCACTCGCCGCCTTCCAGCGCAGCCGCCCCGGGGTCGAGCTCAAGGTCCGGGTCGGCAACCGGCAGCAGATCGTGGCGGCACTCGCCGGCCTCGAGCTCGACCTCGCGATCATGGGCTATCCGCCCGAGGACCAGCCGCTCGAGCAGGCGGCCCTCGGCGACCACCCGCACGTGATCGTGGCCCCGCCCGACCATCCGCGGGTCGGCGCGCGCGCCGTCCCGATCGCCGAGCTCGCCCACGAGCGCTTCCTCCTGCGCGAGCCCGGCTCCGGCACGCGGGCGCTTCTGCGCCGGCTGCTCGAGCGGGCCGGGATCCGGCCGGCGAGCGAGGAACTGCTCCTGCCCGGCGCGGCCGAGATCGGCTCGAACGAGACGATCAAGCAGGCGGTCATGGCGGGGATGGGGATCGCGCTCCTGTCCGCCCACACGGTCGCCGCCGAGGTCCGCGACGGCCGGCTCGCGGTGCTCGACGTCGAGGGATTGCCGATCGTGCGGACCTGGTACCTCGTCCGCCGCCGCGACCGGCGGATCCTGCCCGCCGCCCGCGCCCTCTGGGAGCATCTCGTGCGCGAGGCCGCGACCTTCCTGCCGACCCTCGGGGACCTCCCGACCGCCTGAGCGGACCGGGCTTCGCCGCCGGCCGAACAGGACAGCTTCCCTCGCTCACAAGGTCGTCCCGGCTTCGTGATCGGTTGTCACATCGTCGTGACTGGAGAGAGCGGAGTCGTTCGGCGATAAAGGGGTCGCGAGATTTCTCGCGACGCTTGGACACCGAGCGAACAGTTCGGCGATCGGTCGCCGAGAACGTCAGCTTCGACTGGAGACACCCCATGACAACTCGTCCCGTCGTCTCGGCCACGACGCTCGCCGGAGCGCTCGGCATGGCCCTGAGCCTGCTCGCGACGCCGACCCCCGGTGCCGCCGACGACGCCAAAGAGAAGTGCTACGGCATCGCGCTCAAGGGTCAGAACGACTGCGCCGCCGGTCCGGGCACGACCTGCGCCGGCACCGCCAAGGTCGACTATCAGGGCAACGCCTGGAAGTTCGTCCCCCAGGGGACCTGCGTGAACATCAAGACGCCCTACGGCCCGGGCTCGCTCGAGCCGATCAAGCGGCCGGCCTGAGCGGCGCGGCGGCGTGGTCATGGTGCGCGCGGCGGCCCTCCCGGCCCGCTCCGGCATCGGCCTCAAGCTCGCGCACGCCCGCGAGCTGCTGGCGAGCCGGCCCGATCTCGGCTTCCTCGAGGTCCATGCCGAGAACCTGATGGGTGCGGGCGGGCCGCCGTGCGCCTGGGCCGCCGCGCTGCGGCGGGAGTACCCGCTCGCTCTGCACGGCGTGGCGCTCTCGCTCGGCGCCGACGCGCCGCTCGATCCGGCCCACCTCGCGAGGCTGGTCGCCCTCTGCCGCCGCTACGACCCGGCGGCCGTCTCCGAGCACCTCGCCTGGTCGAGCCACGGGCCCTTCTACCTGAACGACTTGTTGCCGGTGGCCTACGACCGGCCGACCCTCGCCCGCGTCGCCGCCCACATCGAGCAGCTGCAGCGCGCCCTGGCTCGCCCGATCCTGCTCGAGAACCCCTCGACCTATCTGCGCTTCCAGTCGTCCTGCCTGGACGAGGTCGACTTCCTCGCCGAGCTGTCGCGCACCACCGGCTGCGGCCTTCTACTCGACGTCAACAATGTCTGGGTCTCGGCCGTCAACCACGGCTTCGATCCGTTCGCCTATCTCGAGCGCTTCCCGCTCGAGCGGGTCGAGGAGATCCACCTCGCGGGCGCCGCGCCGGATCGCGACCTCGACGGCGCCCCGCTCCTGATCGACGCCCACGACCGGCCGGTCGCCGACCCGGTCTGGGCGCTCTACGCCTTCGTGATCGCCCGGATCGGGCCCTGCCCGACCCTGATCGAGTGGGACAACGACGTGCCGCCACCGGCCCGCCTGGTCGAGGAGGCGGCGCGCGCCGAGGCGGTCGCGCGCGACGTCCTCGCCCCTTCGATCGAAAGGGCCGCCTGATGGACGCCGCCCTCGAGGCTCGCTTCGCCGCAGCGCTCCTCGACCCCTCCCTGCCGCCGCCGGAGGGGCTCGTGACCGGGCAGGGCGGCGATCCGGCGCGCCGCTTCGCGATCTACCGCAACAATGTGGTGGCCTCGCTCGTGGCGGCGCTCGAGGCCCGCTTCCCCGTGACCGCTGCGCTCCTCGGTCGCGACGCCTTCCGCGCCACCGCGCGCGCCCTCCTCGGCGCCCGACCGCCGCGCTCGCCGCTCCTGTTCACCTGGGGCGACGAGTTGCCCGGCTTCCTCGCCGGTTTTTCGCCGGTCGCGGCGTTGCCCTACCTGCCCGATCTCGCCGCCCTCGAGGCGGCCCGCAGCCGCGCCTTCCACGCCGTCGACGCCGAGCCGATCGGTGCCGACGCGCTCGCCGCCCTGGCACCCGCGGCGCTGCCCGGGCTGCGGCTGCTCCTCCACCCCTCGGTCGAGCTCGTGGTCTCGCGCTTCGCGATCGTCTCGCTCTGGAGCGCCCACCAGGAGCCCGATCCGGCGGCGGTCGAGGCGGCGCTGCGAGCCCTCGATCTCGCCCGGGCCGAGGACGCGCTCGTCTGGCGTTCGGGCGAGGACGTCGTGGTCCGCGCCCTGCCGAGGGGCGCGGCCGGGTTCTTCGCCGCACTCGGCGCCGGCGAGCCGCTCGGGGCGGCAGCGCGAGCGGCGCTTCTTTCGACCGCCGAGTTCGATCTGCCGGCGGCCCTGGCCCTCCTCTTGGGCGCGGGGCTCGTCGTTCGCCTGGAACAGGGGGAGATCCCGCGATGATGGTCGCCGGTCCTTCCCCCGGTCGCCGGCCGGCGCCGCTCGGCCGCTGGGCCGCCCTCCTGCACGCCGCGACCGCGCTGCTCGAGCGCATCCCGCACGACCTTTCGGCGCTTCTCGCCCGCCTGTCGATCGCCGGCGTGTTCTGGCGCTCCGGCCAGACCAAGGTCGAGGGGTTCGCCCTCGATCCGCTGGCCGGGCGGTTCGAACTCGGCTGGCCGCGGCTCGGCGCGTTCACGGTCGATCTGTTCAGGGACGAGTACCGACTGCCGGTGCTCCCGGCCGAGCTCGCCGCCTACCTCGCGACCACCGCCGAGCACCTGTTCCCGCCGCTTCTCGTGCTCGGGCTCGGCACCCGTTTCGCCGCCCTCGCCCTGCTCGCGATGACCCTCGTGATCCAGCTCTTCGTCTATCCCGACGCCTGGCCGACCCACGGCACCTGGGCGGTGGCGCTCCTCTACCTCGCCGCCCGCGGCCCCGGGCGGCTCGCCCTCGACCCCTGGCTCGGCCGGCACCGCACGACCGCCTGAGCCGCCTCACCCGGACCCGGTCGAGGCCGCCGCCCGGATCCGCTCGACCGCCGCCTCGAGGCGGGCGAGATCGCTCTCGCGCGAGAGCCGATGGTCGCCGTCCTCGACCACCTCGAGCGTCACCTTGGCCCGGACCAGGCGCTCGATCAGCGCGAGCGAGAGGGAGAGCGGCACGTCGCGGTCCTGTCGGCCGTGCAGGATGTGGATCGGGCAGGTGAACGGGAGGTCGCGGTCGAGGAGCTCGTGGGCCCGCGACTCCTCGACGAAGCGACGGGTGAGCGGCAGCGGCTCGCCGTAGGCCGAGGGCAGGAAGACGACCCCGTCGCGCTCGAGGGCTTCCCGCTCGGCCGGGCTCAGGGCGGGGAGGATCAGCCGGCGCGGGAAATCGGGGGCCGGGGCCACGAGCACCATGCCGGCGAGCCGATCGGGGCGGGCGAGCCCGGCGAGAAGGGCCTGCCAGCCGCCCATCGAGGAGCCGACCAGGAGGAAGGGCCCCTCGACCACCCGGTCGAGGACCAGGAGCGTGTCCGCGAGCCAATCGCCGATCGTAGCCTCCTCGAAGCGGCCCGAGGAAGCACCGTGGCCGCGATAGTCGAAGCGGGTGAAGGCCCAGCCGCGGGCGGCGGCGAGCGCGGCGAGCCGCGAGGCCTTGGTGCCCTCCATGTCGGAGCGCAGACCACACAGGAAGACGATCTCTGGACCGGACCCGGCGAGCCGCCGACAGGCGATCCGCCCGCCGGGCTCGGGCTCGAGGAAGAAAGGCTGGTCGGTCACCACCGTGCGCTCGCTTTGTACTCGCCGGCCGATCTGCTAGCAGGGCGCCGCCGCCGCGGCGAGCCGGGCCGGACCCGGCGCCGTACCCTGTCCTCGCGCGGGATCGAGGCCGATTGAGCGAGACGCGTCCGCGAGCCGGGCTCGACGAGCCCACGGCCCTCCTGGTCGCGACCGGGCTTCCGGCCGACAGCGTGAGCCGGCGCACCGTCGACTATTGCCGGAGTCTGAGGGCCGGCGGCTGGCGCCCGCTCGTGGCCGCGGCCGAAGGCCCTTGGGCGGATGCCGTACGCCGCGCCGGTGGCCGGCTGGTCGATTCGACCCTCGAGCGGGGGGCGCCCTGGCGGCGGTTCTTGGCCCGTTGGCGGCTCGATGCGCTGCTGCGCCGCGAGCGGGTGCGGATCGTACACCTGCAGCGCCCGGCCGGTGCGGCAGCGGCCGCCGCCGCGGCGCGCCGCGCGGCGTTGCCCTGGCTCGCCACGATCCATGCCCCGGTCGAGCTCTCGGCCCGGCCGGCCGGCGCGGCGGTCCTCCTCGAGGCGCCGCGGCTCGTCGCGGTCTCCGACTATGTCGCCGAGACCCTCGTCGAGACGCAGGCCGTGCCGCCCGAGCGGGTCGCGGTGATCCCCCCGGCGGTCGATCTCGCCGAGCACGATCCCGAGCGGGTGCGCGGGCCGCGGGTCGCGGCGGTGGCCGAGCGCTGGGGGCTCGATCTCGGCCGCCGGGTGGTGGTGGTGCCCGGCCCGCTCCTGCCGGCGCACGGCCATCTCGTCCTGATCGCCGCGGTGGCGCGGCTCGCCCGCGCCGACCTCGCGGTCGTGCTCGTGGGCTCGGAGGAAGCCGAGCCCGCCTATGTTCGGCGGATCGAGCGGGCGATCCGCGAGGCCGGCGTCGGCGATCGGGTCCGCTTCGGCGCACCACCCGAGGACGAGCCCGCCGCCCTTCAGCTCGCCGATGTCGTCGTGCTGCCGGCGATCGAGCCCCTGCCCTCGGCCCGGGTGATCGCCGCCGCCCAGGCCATGGGCCGGCCGGTGATCGTCTCGGGGCTGGGTGCGCTTCCCGAATGCGTCATGCCGGCCGCCACGGGCTGGATCGTCTCGGCCGGCGATCCGGCCGAGCTCGCCTGGGCGCTCGAGCGCGCGCTCGCCCTCGACGAAGAGGTGCGCGCGCGGCTCGCCGGCCGCGCCCGCGCCTTCGCCGCCGAGAGCTTCGCGCTCGGCCGGGTGGGCCCGCGGCTGGTCGAGCTCTACGCCCGGATGCTGCGCGAGGCCGCGCGCTGAGGTCTCCCGCGGTTGACACCGCGGCCGCGGCGACGGCACCCTGCGTCGGCGCGCCCGGCCGATCGCCGGGACGCGAGCGCCTCCTGTCACGAGATCGGATCCGAACCGCATGCAGACCGCCGCCGAGCCCCGCGCGATCGACGCTCGCCCGGGCGGGGTGACGATCACCCTGCCGGACGGCTCGACCCGCCGGTTCGAGCGGCCGCCGACGGGCCGCGAGGTGGCCCTCGCGATCGGCCGCCGGCTGGCCGAGGTGGCCGTGGCGGTGGCGGTCGACGGCGAACTGCGGGACCTCGACCGGCCGATCACGAAAGACGCCGCCGTGCGGATCGTGCGGGCGGAGGACCCCGAGGCGCTGCCGCTTCTGCGCCACGACTGCGCACACGTCATGGCGCAGGCGGTGCAGGAGCTGTTCCCCGGCACGCAGGTGACGATCGGCCCCGCGATCGAGACCGGCTTCTATTACGATTTCTACCGGGACGAGCCCTTCTCGAGCGACGATCTCGCCAAGATCGAGGCGCGGATGGCCGAGATCGTGAAGGCCGATGTCCCGTTCCGCCGCGAAGAGGTGAGCCGCGAGGAGGCGCGCCGCCGCTTCGAGGCCATGGGCGAGCGGTTCAAGCTCGAGCTCTTGGATGCCATCCCCGAGGGCGAGCCGGTCACGATCTATCACCAGGACGGCTGGTTCGACCTCTGCCGGGGCCCGCACGGGCCCTCCACCGGGCGGATCGGCGCCTTCAAGCTCCTCAAGGTGGCGGGCGCCTATTGGCGGGGCGATCATCGCAACCCGCAGCTCCAGCGGATCTACGGTACGGCCTTTCCCACACGAGCCGCGCTCGAGGCCTATCTCCACCAGCTCGAGGAAGCGGAGAAGCGCGACCATCGGCGGCTCGGCCGCGAGATGGACCTCTTCCACGTCCAGGAGGAGGCGCCGGGTGCGGTCTTCTGGCACCCCAAGGGCTGGGTGCTCTGGCGCACGCTCGAGAACTATGTCCGACGCCGGCTCGAGGGCGCGGGCTATGTCGAGGTCCGCACCCCCCAGCTCGTCGACCGCAGCTTGTGGGAGCGCTCGGGGCATTGGGAGAAGTTTCGCGCCAACATGTTCACCCTCGAGGCGGAGGAGCGGGCCTTCGCCTTGAAGCCGATGAACTGCCCCTGCCACGTCCAGATCTTCAACCAGGGCATCAAGAGCTATCGCGACCTGCCGCTGCGGATGGCCGAGTTCGGCTCCTGTCACCGCAACGAGCCGTCCGGGGCGCTCCACGGGATCATGCGGGTCCGCGCCTTCACCCAGGACGACGCCCACATCTTCTGCACACCGGAGCAGATCACGAGCGAGAGCGTGGCCTTCGTCGATCTGCTGCGCTCGGTCTACGCCGATCTCGGCTTCCCCTCCTTCAAAGTGAAGTTCTCCGATCGGCCGGCGGTGCGCGCCGGCACCGACGAGGTCTGGGACCATGCCGAGCAGGCCCTGCGCGAGGCCTGTGTGGCGGCCGGGGTCGAGGCCGAGCTCAACCCGGGCGAAGGCGCCTTCTACGGTCCCAAGCTCGAGTTCGTGCTCGAGGACGCGATCGGCCGCGAGTGGCAGTGCGGCACGCTCCAGGTCGACTTCGTCCTGCCCGAGCGCCTCGATGCCACCTATGTCGGCCCGGACGGCGCCAAGCACCGGCCGGTCATGCTGCACCGGGCGATTCTGGGATCGCTCGAGCGCTTCATCGGTGTCCTGATCGAACACTATGCCGGCCGGCTGCCGGTCTGGCTCGCCCCGGTGCAGGCGGTGGTCGCGACCATCACGAACGAGGCGGATTCGTACGCCCGCGAGGTGGGTGGAAGGCTCGAAGCGGCGGGCGTGCGGGTCGAGCTCGATCTCCGGCCCGACAAGATCGGCTACAAGGTACGCGAGCACAGCCTCGCCAAAGTGCCCTTCCTGCTGGCGGTGGGAGCGCGCGAAACGGCGGAGCGCACGGTGGCGCTCCGGCGGCTCGGGCAGCAGGGCCAGGAGAGCCTCGCGCTTGACGCCGCGGTCGCTTTGTGTCTTCGAGAGTCGACCCCGCCCGATCTCGCGCGGCGCACTTGAGGGCCGAACGCGGGAGAACGGGCGGACGAGTCGGGTGGCGCGGCGGCCGGCGGGCCGGCGCGCGTGTTTGTGCAAGTCGCACGGAACGCGCCCTCGGGCGCGGGTGAATCGGAGGAAGAGCGGAGTACATGGCAGCGGCGGCACGTGAGGAAGAATACCGGATCAACCGGATGATCGACGCGCCGGAGGTCCGGTTGATCGACGAGAACGGCCAGATGGTCGGGATCGTGCCGCTCAGGGAAGCCCTCGCGAGGGCGGAAGAGGCCGGGATGGACCTCGTCGAGATCTCGCCCAACGCCCGACCGCCGGTCTGCAAGATCCTCGATTACGGCAAGTTCAAATACGAGGCCCAGAAGAAGGCCGCCGCCGCGCGCAAGAAGCAGCGCGTGATCGAGATCAAGGAGATCAAGATGCGGCCGGGCATCGACGACAACGATTACGACATCAAGATGAAGAAGGTGAAGGAGTTCCTGGACGAGGGTGACAAGGTCAAGGTCACCCTTCGGTTCCGGGGGCGGGAGATGGCGTACGCACATCTGGCGACGAGCCTGCTCGAGCGGATCAAGAACGACGTGGCCGATCGTGCCAAGGTCGAGCAGATGCCGAAGCTCGAGGGCCGCCAGATGGTGATGGTGATGGCACCGCTGCGCTGAGCGCCCGCCGGCCGCGGTGGTCGGCTTCCCGGGCCTCGAGCGGCGCCCCTGTGGCCCCTCGATTTCCGACCTCGACCGGGGCACGGCACGTCGCCTCGCCTCGCGACCGGCGAGGGGGCCGGCGATCCGCCTCGGCCGGTCGCTCTTCCCCGCGCCCGACCGGTTCGGCTAAGCCCGGCCCACGAAGCCGCCCGGAGCCCGCGCATGGCCGCCCCCTTCGCCGATCGCCTCGCCCGCCTGCGCCGTGTGCTCGCCGAAGCGGGCGCCCACGGCCTCTACCTGCCGCGCACCGACGAGCAGGGCAGCGAATATCTGCCGCCCTCGGCCGAGCGCGTCGCTTGGCTCACGGGCTTCACGGGTTCGGCTGCGACCGTGATCGTCCTCGAGGACGAGGCCGCGGTCTTCAGCGACGGCCGCTACACCGTCCAGCTCGAGCGCCAGGTCGACCGCGCGCTCTTCGAGCGCCACGACACGGCCGAGACCCCGCCTTCGCGTTGGCTCGAGCGGCATCTGCGACCGGGCCGGCGGCTCGGGCTCGACCCTTTTCTCCTTCGGCGCGAGGAGTACGAGCGGCTGCGCAAGGTCGCCCGGGCCCGCGGCGCCGAGCTCGTCTTCCTCGAGCCGAACCCGGTCGATCGGATCTGGCTCGACCGGCCGGCCCCACCCGAGGGCCGCGCCTTCTCCCATCCCGAGCGCTACGCCGGCAGGAGCTCGGCGGAGAAGCGGCAGGCGATCGCGGCCGACCTCCGCCGGGCGGGCGCCGACCACCTTCTGGTGACCGCGGCCGACGCGGTCGCCTGGCTGCTCAACATCCGCGGCCGCGACGTTCCCTACAACCCTCTGTGCCTCTCCTTCGCGATCCTCGACGCCGACGGTCGCTGCCGCTGGCTCGTCGACCCGAAGAAGCTCGGTCCCGAGCTCCGGCTCGACAACGCGGTCGAGGTCGAGCCGGTCGAGCGGCTCTTGCCGGCGCTCGACGAGCTCGGGGCGGCCGGCTGCGCGGTGCTCGCCGACCCGGGGGAGGTTCATCTCGGCTTCCTCGATCGGCTCGAGCGGGCCGGCGCTCGGCTGATCGAGGCCGAGAACCCGATCCGCCTCGCCAAGGCGATCAAGAACCCGGTCGAGATCGAAGGGGCGGTGGCCGCTCAGCGCCGCGACGGTGCCGCGGTCGTCCGCTTCCTCGCCTGGCTCGACCGGGAGGGGCTGTCGGCCGGGGTCGACGAGCTCGGGGCAGCCGACCGGCTCGAGTACGAGCGGGCGAAGGACCCGCTCTTCGAGGGGCCGAGCTTCCCCACGATCTCGGCGCACGGACCCAATGCCGCGCTGCCGCACTACCGGACCACGCCCGAGACCAACCGCCGGCTCGAGCCGGGTACGGTCTATCTCGTCGATTCGGGTGGTCAGTACCGTGACGCCACCACCGACGTCACCCGCACGATCGCCCTCGGCGACGTACCGTTTCCGGTCAGGGAGCGTTTCACCCTCGTCCTCAAGGGGCACATCGCGATCGCCGAGGCGGTCTTCCCGGCCGGCACCACGGGCGGTCAGCTCGACTGCCTCGCCCGGCTCGCCCTCTGGCGGCGCGGCCTCGACTTCGACCACGGTACCGGCCACGGCGTGGGCAGCTATCTCTGCGTCCACGAGGGACCGCAGCGGATCTCCAAGGCCGGCGGCGGGGCGAAGCTCGCGCCCGGCATGATCCTCTCGAACGAGCCCGGCTACTACGCCCCGGGCGCCTACGGCATCCGCACCGAGAACCTGGTGCTGGTCGAGAGCCGTGGCCGGCCGGTGGAGGGCGAGCGCGAGCTGCTCGGATTCCGCACGCTCACGCTCTGCCCGATCGACCGCCGGCTCGTCGTCCCGGCGCTGCTCACCCCCGAGGAGCGCTGGTGGCTCGATTCCTACCACGCCCGAGTGCTGGCCGAGCTCGCCCCGCTGGTCGAGGACCCGGCCGACCGCGCGTGGCTCGAGGCCGCCTGCGCGCCCCTCTGAGCGGCCCGCGCCGACCCGGGCGGCGCTAGGGGTCGTCGCGGCGCCAGCCGGCGAGCCGTTCGAGGAGCGGGAAGACGGCCGGCGCGGCGGCCAGCACCCGGTTGCCGGCGAGGAGCCCGCCGCCCGCCAGGAAGTCGACGACCCGGCCACCCGCCTCCTCGACCAGGAGCAGGCCCGCGAGCGCGTCCCAGCTGTTCATGTGCGGCTCGAGGTAGCCGATCAGCCGGCCGCAGGCGACCCAGGCGAGGCCGAGCGCCCCCGAGCCGTGCCGGTGGTACATGCCGCCGGCGGCGAGCAGCGGGCCGAAGACCGGAGCGATCTCCTCCGGCCGCGAGCGGTGCGAGAAGCCGACCGAGACGGTGCCGTCGGCGAGTCCTCTGGCCTCGGCCACTCGGATCGGCACGCCGTCGAGGGTGGCGCCGCCGCCGGCCCGGGCCGCGAACAGCTCGCCGGCGCAGGGGTCGAACACCACGCCGAGCTCGATCCGCGGGCCGCGCACGCAGGCGAGGCTCACGCACCAGGAGCCGATCCCGTTGAGGAAGCACCAGGTGCCGTCGATCGGGTCGATCACCCAGGTGGCGGCACCGCCCGGGGCGTGGCCGCTCTCCTCGCCGAGGATCCCGTCCTCCGGGAAGAGCGCGCCGAGCCGGGCCCGGATCAGCGCCTCGACCTCGCGGTCGGCCTCGCTCACGAGGTCCTGCAAGCCCTTGCGCTCCACCGCGAGGCGGTCGCGGCCGCGGAAGCGGCGGAGCGCCAGGGCCCCGGCCTCGCGGGCGAGAGCGCAGGCGGCGGCGAGGCGGAGATCGGGATCGGTGGTCGGCAAGGCGGGCGGCTCCGGGCGGCCGGCGGGCCCCTCGTGGACCGCCGGGGAGGCGCAGCGAGCGCCGGCCTTCACGATCCGTCAACCCTTTCCCGTTAGGCTTCGGGCCGTGCCTTTCCGGAGCCCGCCCGCATGGCCGACCGCGCGCCCGAGCCGACCCCGCTCCTGCAGCGCCCGCTGGTTCAATCGCTGCTCCTCCAGGCCGCCACCCGCGATCGCGAGACCGGCTGCCTCACCACCGCCTATCTGGCGCAACGTGCGGCCGAGGAGATCGCCCGCCGGCAGCGCTACGGCGGCCGCCTCTCGCTCCTGCTCGCCGCGGTCGACGAGGCGGGCGAAGGCTCGGGCGAGGCGCCTTCGGCCCTCGTCCGCCTCGCCGGCCGGATCCGGGCGCGGGTCCGCTCGACCGACCTGGTCGGCCGTTGGGAACACCAGGAGATCCTCGCGGTCCTGCCCGGCACCGGCCTCGCCGGTGCGACGCGGCTCGCCCGGCGCATCCTCGTCGCCGGCCCGGGCGAGCCGACCGGTCCGCCGCTCCTCGCGAGCATCGGGGTCGCCACCTGGCTCGGTGCGAGCGAGGATCTGGCCCTCATGGTCGAGCGCGCCCGAAGCGGGCTGCTCGAAGCCCGCGCCCGAGGTGGTGGCTGTGTCGGGGTGAGCTGAGCCCGGGAGCGACGCGCCGAGCCGCGTGCCGCGCGGCCGCGGAGGGAAGGCCGATCGCCACGCCCGGTTTCCGCTCGCCCGCGTGTCCGCACCCCATCCGTCGTGCGAGCGCATACCGGCCGGCTGGGGTCTCGCTCGAACGCGTGCACCTGCAGGGCACCCGGGAGCGAGGACGGCACGAGCCACCGACCCGGTGCCGCGCCCCTCGCCCGCCCCGCGCGCTCGCGGCGAAGGCGGAAGAGCGGGCTACCAGTCGCCCGGCCGAAGCGCCCGCTCCGCGCTCGGGGCGAAGGCTCTTCGCGCGCCTGGCGACACCCGCGCGGCGGTGCGCCTGCCAGGCGAGGCGCCCGAAGGCTGGGCGCGCGCCCGGCGACACGGATGGAAGGGCCGCGGGCACGGAGGTGGTGACACAGAGGAGGAGGTGCCGCAGAGGAAACGGAAACCACACCGGGCGCAGCGGACGCGGCCCGACCGACGCGCCGCGGATGCTCGGGCGGGTAGCCGCACCGAGCGCCGGCTGCGGGAGATCCGTGGTGCGGCCGGCGCGAGGGCGACCCCCGGCACCCCCGCATACCTCCGCCCCGGGCGGGGGGCCCGTCGGTCGAGGGAACTCTGGCAAGCGGGTCCGCCGCGCGGGCGGGCCTCTCGACGGGCCCGGCGCCGGAATCGCGGCCGGCGGCGAACGTTTCGCCACGGCCCGGCGCCGGCGACTGCCGCGCAGAAGGGCGGCGGTGCGGCCGGCACTCCCGGATACCTCCGCCCCGAGCTCACGGGTCGCCCGTGCGCCCGCTCTCATGCCACGTTTCGCGGCTCGCTCCGCTCGAGGTCGGTGCCGAAGCAACGCGGGCCGGCGGTGGAGATCCGGGCGGCGGTCGTCACGGCACCGCCCTGCCCACAGAGGTCCGAAGGGCTGTCCGGAGGGCCCACCTGCCGTCCGCGCGCCCGGTGCCCCGCGGCCGTCTCGATACCTTCCGCGCGAAACGTACCGCCAGCCACGGCCGAGATGCGGCACCGCGGACCGGTTCGATTCGCGCCGAGGACCGGACCTCCGCGGGCACGACCGGTCCGTCGGTGACCGGCCCGCGCCCCGCTGCGGCACCGGTGGACCGTGGCAGGCGGGCGAGCCGGCGGATCGAGGCCGTACCGACCCGCGGAGACGACCCCTGGGGTGCGGGCCCAACCGCGGAGAGTCGCTTGCGGGCGGTGCGCGACTTCGCAGACCGGGTCCCCACCTGCGCGCCGGAACGGCTGCGCGTGCCTGGCGGTGACACCGCGCGTGGGCCGGGTTTCCACGTTCGCGCGAAAACGCCGGCACGACGCCTTCTTTTCGAACGAACCCCGGACGGGTTTCCACCCGCGCACGGGCACCCCTGCCGCGCCTGCCCTGACCCCGGGGGCGTGCCGCGGGTTTCCACCCGCGCACGGGAACCCCGTCTGCGGGATCGCGGCTCGGACCGTACTCGGACGGGTTTCCACCGGCATACGGGATCGCCGAGGAGGGAGCCGGAATGCCGCCCGGCCGAGCCGGGTTCCCGGGTCCCCGGGGGAACGGTGCACCGTTCGCGACCCGCGCAGGGACCCTCGTCGACGGCCTTCGGGCGGCCCTGGGGACGATCGGGCTCTCGCTCCGAACCGCCCGGCCCGCCTTCCGCACGGAGGCGAGGACAGCGGCCTGCGCGCCGTCCCGATCGCGGTTCGGGTGCGAGCCCGCGCGTGGCGCCGGGACCGCACCGGGAAGCCCGGTGCGCGGGTCGCTGCGTCCCGGGCTCCCACGCGCGGCGGGGGCGGCCGCTGCTCGAGGTCGACGAGGGCGTGCCGCTCGCGGCCTCCTGCATCGGCACGGACGGCCATCGCGACCTTCTGCCCGAGACGGCCGGCCCGGCCTGCTTCCACACGGGTATGGACAGCGCCGGGCGGACGGCACGCCTCCGCCAGGGCAGAAACGGCAGCAGTCGGGCCCGTGCGCGGAACGGCCCCTCCCGCTGCCGCCGAGGCCCCGGATCGGACCGGAGGGCAACGAGCGAAGCGGCTCCGGCTGCTCCGCCTCGACCCCGGGCTTCGCGCTCGGGTCGGGTCGCATCGACGCGAGAGTTCCGGCGATGGACCCGCGCGACGCCGGCCGGATCGAAGCCGGCCGCGGTCACGGTGCGACGGCGGGTGCCGGCCGGCGCATCGCTACTCCGCCTTCCTCGCCCGGCAGCCGGTGCTGCGCAGGAACGCGCCGGATCGGCGGCTTCTCGCGGACGACGGCCCGACGGAGCGGCCCTCGGACTCCGCGCCCGGGCTCTTCCGTCCGCCGCGGCCGTGCTCCCGCGCGTCTCGGCGGACGGGTCCCCACCCCCCTCCGACCGCGGGAAGAATTCAGGGAGGCCGGCCTTCGTCTCCGACTCGCCCGGGCGGGCTCCCCGCGACCGAGCTCCGCCCTCCGGACGGCCGTGCCGCTCGGCGACCGTCGACTTCCCCCGGTCGATCGGCGGGGTTGCGAACCACTGCGCCGAGGCCGAGACCCGAAACCCGCCCCGCCTCTTTCTGGCCCGTCGTTCGGGCACTCGGGTGATCGCTTCGTGGCACAGCGTCCGACGGCGCGAACCGGGACGCTCCGAGCGAGGCTTCGACCGACCGATCGGGCCCTCGCCGCCCGGCCCCGACCGCCGCCGCGCGCTCCGCCCCGTCCGCCGACGCCGGTGCACGGTTCCCGCGCTCGAGCGCTGCGCGTGCGGCACTCCTCCGTGATCGCTCATGGCGCCCGCACGTCGCGGTGCGGGCGAGCCCGGTCACCCTCGGCCCTCGATGCTCGGCCGCGGCGGCCGTGCCGAACGCCCTCCGAGGGCGCGCTCCTTCGACCGGGCACCTTCCCCCGCCGGTCCGGCCGGGCTGGCCTCGACAGGAAGTCGCGGGCATGATCGATCGGCCGGCCGGGAGGGCGCCGGGTGGGGGGCGGATGCGGATCGTGGTGATCGGCGCTGGCGTGGTCGGCACGATGGCCGCCTATTGGCTCGCCCGCGACGGCCACGCGGTCACGGTGGTCGAACGGCGCGAGGGACCGGCCCTCGAGACGAGCTTCGCCAACGGTGCCATCGTGCATCCGAGTTCGGTCGAGCCCTGGTCGGGACCCAGGGTGCCGCTGCAGATCCTGCGCTGGCTCGGCCGCGAGGACGCGCCGTTCCTTCTCCGCCCCAAGGTGCTGCCGCGGATCTGGCGTTGGGGGCTCGCCTTCCTGCGGGCCTGTACCGCCGAGCGGCACCGGGCGGCGGCGGTCCGCAACCTGGCCCTCGCGCTCGAGAGCCTCGAGGGGCTCGCCCTGATCCGCGCCGAGACCGGCATCGTTTACGATTTCCGGCCGCGGGCGGTGCTCGAGATCGCCCGTGATCCCGAGGCCCTCGAGGCGGCCGATCGGGCCCACGCGCCGCTTCGCGCCGCCGGCCTCGAGGTGGTGCGGCTCGACCGCGCGGCGCTCGTGGCGCTCGAGCCGGCGCTCGCCCCCGTTGCCGACCGGCTCGCCGGCGCGCTCCACTATCCGCAGGACGAGATCGGCGATTGCGCCGCCTTCACTCGGGGAATCGCCGCCTGGTGTGCGACGCAGGGCGTGACCTTCCACTGGGGAACGGCCGTCACCGGGTTGCGGGTCGAAGCCGGTCGGCTGCGGGCGGTGACGACGGCCGCGGGCACGCTCGGCTGCGAGGTGGCGGTGGTGGCGGCCGGCCCCTGGACGCCGGCACTGCTCGCCCCGCTCGGCCTGCGGGTGCCGATCGTGCCGGTGAAGGGTGTGTCGCTCACCGCGCCCCGGCGGCTGTGGCCGGAGGCGCCGCGGCACGCGATCCTCGACGGGGCCGCGCACTATGCCCTGGTGCCGGTGGGCGAGCGGCTGCGGCTCGCGGGCTCGGCGGAGCTCGGCGAGTTCGACGCTCGCCCGGCGCCGGGCCGCATCCGAGCGCTCGTCGAGCGGGTGAGCGAGCTCTTCCCGGCGATGCGGGCGGTGGCGGCGAGCCCCGAGGCGGTCGCCTGGGCCGGACTTCGGCCGGCGACCCCGCACGGCGAGCCGCTCCTGGGCCCGACCCGGATCGCCGGGCTCTGGCTCGATGCCGGTCACGGCCACATCGGTTGGACGTCGGCGGCCGGCAGCGGTCGCCGGCTCGCGGCACGGATCGGCGGCCGGGCGCCGGAGGGACCACCGGTCGCTTGACCTCGGCGCCGCGGCTCTGTTGGTTCGCGGCGCGAGCGTGGAGGGGTGCCGGAGCGGTCGAACGGACTGGTCTTGAAAACCAGCGAGGGGTCCTCCCCTCCGTGGGTTCGAATCCCACCCCCTCCGCCAACTCACCTGCACGAACCCACGTCATGGCCGCCCGCGCGGCCATTTTTCTTGCGGGCTCAAAGGGCTTTGCCGAAATCGGGTTTACTGGGGAGACCAGCCGGCCGTGGCCGTCGGCCCCATTTTGCCGTCTCTGTCTCTTTCCGACTTAACCGGCACTGCGCCTGTTAAGCACCGCCAACGCGTCTCTTTTCAATGGGTTCTGGAAGCGGCCGGGCTTTACGGTTGCGCTAGGCTTCCTCGCTTTCATATCGCTGCAATCCGCCGTCAATCACGCGCCTGGCGCGCAGCATGCGGGTCGGTGGAAGAGCTACGAGCGGCCGCCTCCGATAGGGGAACAACTTCGCGAAACTTGCCGCCGGGCGACTGCTGAGGCGGTTCGTCGGCATGCTCGATCGCGACGTGACCGAGATGGTGCTCGGCAAGCAGCCGGCTCAGCTCGTCATGCACCGCCTGCCACAGGCGATCAGATTCCACGTCGGGCCGCGGGCGGAGGCGTATGCGAAGGCACGCTGGTTTCGTCTGCACGACCTGAAAAAGCTCAACTTCCGGTGTGCGATCGAACAATGCGCTGAGCGCCAACGGCGCGATGCTGATTCGCCCGCCGTGTTCGGCAGGAAAAGTCAGCACGTCGGCGGTCCGGCCCTGGACACGGATCGCTGGCAGCGGGTCGCCGCAGGGGCAGGGGCCCGGCCGTTGGAGAATGCTGTCACCGAGGTCATAACGAAGAATCGGCTGCAGCCGGTTGGCGAGGTTGCTCACCAGCACCGTATGCGACTGTTCTCCGGGTCGCGTGGGCCGGTAATCGGCGTCGACCGGCTCAAACAGCACCCAGTCGCTGTTCACGTGCAGCCAGCCGTGCTCGCAACTGTAGCTGAGGAACGGACACTCGGTGGCGGCGTAGCCCTCGCGCACCTTGGCACTAAAGGCCCGGGCGATCCGATCATACTCGCCGCGCGCAAGGCCCTCGGCCGAAAGAACCACCAGAACCGGGTTGATGCGCAGGCGGCCGGCTTCCTGCTCGCTCGCAAGCAGCGCACCCATGCTCGCGTAGGGCGCCAGGATGGCCGGGCGAAACCGGTTGAGGCCGGCGACCATCTCCGGCAGTGGTGTAGACACGGGGAAGACCTGGATCGTGCCGCCGCGCCGCTTGCGGAGGCGGGTGGCGGCGACAATCGAGGCGAAGTGGCCGCCCGTCGCACAGACCATTGCGATACGTCCGCCGCCGATAATCAGTCTGATGACGTCGCCGACGGTGAGCCAGGCGCTCAACATCCGCATCGTGAGCGCGGTAGTCACCGTAAAGCTTCGGTCATCCATCAGGAAGATCCCCGGGGTTCCGGTCGTTCCCGACGTGGTGAGGACCGTGTACTTGCCCAGGAACCGCTCTCCGATCAGGTCCGGATTGTCGACGAAGGCGCGAGCTGTCTCGATCGTCACCTCCCGGTCGGTCACCCAGTCGTCGAAGCGCGCCATCAGCTTCTTCTTGTCGGTGACGGGAAGCAGCGTCGGGTCGTGCACCTCTCGTGGCGCGTCTCGATAGAGCTCTCGGTAGTACGGCGAGTTGGTGCGCGCAAAGGCCACCATTTCGGCGAGGCGCGCACGCTGCCGCTGCGCCAGCGCGGCCGGGCCTTGCTTCTTCGCTCGCCGCGCGTCCCACAGAAGGCGCAGAAGGCTTTCGCTCACAACTCGTTCTCTTCGCCGTGCTTCTGCTCAAGGTGAAGACCCATCTCAGGGTCGATCCGTCCGCGACGAGTCGGCGCGCGCAGTGGCTTCGATCGTCCTCGTCCGCGGCCAGAGGGACTCGAACAGCAGGGCAGCGACGCCACACGTGATGGCGACGTCGGCGAGATTGAACGTGGGCCAGTGATAGGTCCCGAAATGGAAATCCAGGAAATCCGTCACCGCGCCGTCGTCGAGGCGATCGACAATGTTGCTGATCGCACCACCAATGATGGCGGCCAGCGCCAGTCTCTGGATGCCGCCGCTGCTCCGTCGCAGCCATAGGACAAGCCCCGCGACGACGGCGACTCCGACGAGGGCGAGAACGTAGGGCGCGTATGGATGCCCCGAGCTCACAAGGCCGAAGCTGATGCCGCGGTTATAAACGAGCACGAGATTGAAGAACGACGTCACCGGCACAACGCGGCCCGCTTCGGCGAACGTGATCTCGAAGAACCGCTTCGTCGCCTGGTCGAGCACGATGATGCCAATTGATAATGCGATGGAAAATGCCAGTCGCATCGCTCATCAGCTCCGCAGCATGCGCAGGCCCGAGGCGATGACGAGGAACTCGCTCACCTCGTGCGCCACCACCACGACCGGCAAAGAGAAGGCGCCGGCCATCGCGCCGGCGATCAGCGCGCCAATGACGACGGCGGACAGCGCGAGGTTCTGCCTGACGACGGTTTGCGTGCGCTGCGCATGCCTCAGTGCATAGACAAGCTTCTCCAGGTCGTCCGCCATCAGCGCCACGTCCGCCGTCTCCAAGGCGACATCGGTGCCGGCGGCGCCCATGGCGACGCCGACCGTCGCTTCGGCGAGCGCCGGCGCGTCGTTGACGCCGTCGCCCACCATCGCGACGTGACCGCGCTCCTCCGCAAGGGCGCGCACCTTCGCGACCTTGTCCTCCGGCTTGAGCGCGGCGAAGACCTCGTCGATGCCCGCCTCCTTGGCGATGGCGTGGGCCGTGCGCGGGTTGTCGCCCGTCAGCATGACGACGCTGCGGATGCCGACTCCGTGCAGCGCGGCGATGGCCTGCCGGGCATTCGGCCGGAGCGTGTCGCGCAAGGCGAGCAGCCCCCAGGCGGTCCGGTCGTCGCCGACGACGATGACCGTCTTGCCGTCGTCCTGGAGCCGCGCGATCTTGCCCTCGAGGTCCCCGAGCGGAACGTTGAGCCGGTTCTCGAACAGCGCCGGGCTGCCGATATAGACGCGGCGCCCATCCACGGACGCTTCGGCGCCGGCGCCGGTCAGGGCGCGGAAGCCGGCCACCTCGGGGACGGCGAGATCGGCTTCACGAGCGCGGCGCACGATCGCGCGGGCAAGCGGGTGCTCGCTGTGGCGCTCGACGGCCGCAGCCATCGCGAGCAGCGCGTCCGTGTCCGCCGGACCCCCGTCGCGCCGGCCTGCCAACAGGATATCGGTGACCTGAGGCTCGCCGCTGGTCAGCGTCCCCGTCTTGTCGAGGGCGACGACGCTTACCTTGGCGAGCTCTTCCACGTAGACGCCGCCCTTGACGAGCACACCGTTGCGGGCCGCCGTTCCCAACGCGGCGACCATGGTGATCGGGATGGAGATCACCAGCGCGCAGGGCGCAGCGGCGACGATGAACACCGTTGCCCGCATCACCGCGTCCTGCCAGGACAGGTCGAGCGCAAGCGGGAGACCCAAGGCGGCGAGGATGCCGAGCCCGAGCACCGCCGGGCTGTACCAGGCGCCGAACCGCTCGATGAAGCGCTGGCTCCGGCCCCGCCTTTCCTGGGCTTCCTCGACCATCTGGATGATGCGGGCCAGCGTGTTGTCGGCGTGCGTCCGGGTGGCGCGGACTTCGAGGGCCGCCTCGCCGTTGATGGTGCCCGCGAACACGGGGTCGCCCGGTTCTTTCTCGACGGGCACGCTCTCGCCGGTGACCGGCGCCTCGTTCACGCTCGACGCGCCGCTGAGGATTTCTCCATCGGTCGGCATGGACTGGCCGGGCCGCGCGATGAACACGTCGCCGATGCGCAGTTCCTCCACGGGGATCTCGACCTCCCTGCCGTCGCGGCGGACAAGGGCCACCTTCGGGGCGAGCGCCATGAGCGCCCTGATCGCGGAGCGCGTCTTCTCCTCGGTGTAGCCTTCGGCCGCCTCGGAGATCGAGTAGAGGAAGACCAGCGTCGCACCTTCCGCCGGCTGCCCCATGATCGCCGCCACGACGGCGGCCACGGACATCAGCATCTCGATGCCGATCTCCCGCTCGAAGACCAGCTCCTCGATGGCCTCGCGTCCGAAGAAATAGCCGCCGACCAGAATGGCCGCGACATAGACCGGCATTGCGGCCACCTCGGTCGCCGGTGCCATGCTCGCGAGCCAGCCGGAAAGCAGGAGGAGGCCGGACGCGGCGGAGGCGAGGACCTTCGCGTTCCGCCACGGCTTCGGCAGCGCCGGCAGCTCGCGCCGCTCCTCGGCTGGGAAGCCGACCTCACCAAGCTGCTTTCGAACCTCGGCCGCCGACGTCTGCGCAGAATCGAAACGGACCCGGACCTTGGCGGCCTTGGGATAGACGTCGATCTCCGCAATCCCCGGGCGGCCCGCAAGGCCGCGCTTTAGCGCCGCCGCGTCGTGTTCGCAGTCCAGATTGGCCACGCGCCACTCAGCGCTCTCGATCGTTCCGTTCATTGTTGATCCCATCTCGAAATTAGTTCATCGTATCATTATTCGATGATACGATAAATCGCCAGAGCCGAAGCCATGCTTCTAATGGACCGCACCGAGGCCTACGGCCTCCAGGCCAAGCTGTTCCGCGGCTTCTCCGACGAGTCGCGGCTCGCGATTCTTGAGGCCTTGCGCGACGGGCCGCTGCCGGTGGGCCGCATCGTCGAGGTCGCGGGCCTCTCCCAATCCAATACCTCGAACCACCTGCGGTGCTTGAGCGAGTGCGGCCTCGTATCGGCCGAGCAGCAGGGCCGCTTCGTCTACTATCGCCTCGCCGACGCGCGCATTGAGGCCCTGCTTCGGCTCGCCGACGACCTGCTCGCGGAGGTTGGGCGCCGGATCTATGCGTGCACGAACTACCGCGGCTCGGCCAAGACCGATACTCGGGCCACCGGCACGCCCGCGCAGCGTCAGGGAAGGCGGTAATTGCGATGCGCCGTCGGCAATCCGTTCTCGCATTGCTTGTCTTGGGCGCCGGAGCGTTCGCAGCGTTCGTGCCACAAAGCGGCGACGCGGCGCAGAGAGCCGATTGCGGCCACCCGACCTTCGATGTCGTGTTCGACGATCGAGCCGAACTCGACATGGCATGTCGGGCACTGACCGACATCACGGAGTACTTCCGGGGCATGGGCTTCGAGGTGACGCCCAGGGTTTCGCTGCGTTTCGCTGATCGTCCTTCAAGCCGCTCCGCCGGCCTGTCCTCCTCGCACGGCTATTTCGACAGGGGGCGATCGCAGATCGTCGTCCATCGAGCATCGGATGTGAGCCCTTGGGGGCTGCCCTGGACGCCGCAACTAGCCGGCTCCTTTCTCCGCCACGAGCTGGCGCACATGGCGGTCTGGGAAGTCGTCGATCGCGATCGCAGCCGCTTGCGGCGGGAGTGGCACGAGTTCATCGCTTATGCGGTGCAGCTCGATCTCATGGAGCCGCGCCTCCGGGAAGGCGTTCTTGCGGCGCAGGCTCGGGTTCGGTCTTTCAAGAACCTCGCAGAAGTCAACGAGTTCACGTCCCGCATGGACCCTGACGTCTTCGCGGTGGCGGCGTACAAGACCTACATTGCCGAGGGCGGCACCGCCTTCGTCGCACAGCTCCTACGCGGTGAAATCGTTCCGCCGGCTTTCACTTATCCGTTTCCTGTACTGCCCGGCCAAGTCTCAAGTCAGTGAGGGGAAACCAATGACAACAACGTCCAGTCGCGCCGTTCGAAGGCATGATCCAGATCAATGCCATGCCCGCCCAGCCGCACAACAAAATAGAAAAGCTATAGTTGCGCCAAGAAGGAGTTCGTGGTGAGCACCACCGAAGGTACAAGGGAAGCGACCTATCACTTCTCGCGGGTCCTGCGCCTACCGTTCGAAGAGGTGGTCGAGCGTGTGACGAATGCGCTCAAGGCTGAAGGCTTCGGCATCCTGACCGACATCGACGTTCGGGACACGTTGAAGAAGAAGCTTGGGGTTGAATTCCGCAAGTACCGCATTCTGGGCGCCTGCAATCCGCCGCTTGCCCATCAGGCGCTCCAAGTGGAGGACAAGATCGGCACGATGCTGCCCTGCAATGTCGTCGTGCAGGAGCTTGAAGGTGGCGGAATCGAGGTCTCGGCTGTCGATCCGGTGGCCTCGATGCGGGCCGTCGGCAACCCGGCCCTACTGGACATCGCCCGTACCGTGCAGACCAAGCTCAAGGCTGTGATCTCGGCCCTCTAGGTCGGCCAGGATTCGCATTCGCATAGGTACACACCGAACCGCAAAGGAGCAGACGATGAGCATGAGAAATCATTTCTTGGCCGCCGCGATGATCACCGGATTGACTTTCGCATTGGCCGCCCCGGCATCCGCGCACGGTCCTGGTGGAACCGGCTATGGCTGGGGATGGGGTTACGGTGGTTGTCCCGGCATGATGATGGGCCCCGGAATGATGGGGCCGGGGATGATGGGCCAGGGCATGGGCCCAGGAATGATGATGGGGCCGGGGATGATGGGCCAAGGCATGGGCCCTGGAATGATGATGGGCCCCGGAATGATGGGCCAGGACATGATGCAGCCGTTGCGTCAGGATCTCTCGGCAGATGACGTCAAGCACATGATGGAGCACCGCTTGACCTGGCAGGGCAATCCGAATCTCAAGCTTGGCAAGGTCGAGGAGAAGGATGCGGACACGATTGTCGCCGAAATCGTGACCGGTGACGGATCGGTCGTGCAGCGTTTCCAGGTGAACCGCCACACCGGCTGGATGCAGCCGGCGCAGTGATATGAAGCAAAGGTTCGCCCGTATTTGGCTTTGGACGGCTGCCGCGCTCGCAGCACTCGGCCTGCCGGCAGCCGCCTGGGCGCAACAGAGCCCTCCGTACTACGGCCCGCATATGTGGAACGGCGGCTGGTACGGCTGGTTCTTCGGCCCGATCATGATGATCGTGTTTATCGCCGTGGCCGTCGTCGTGGTCGTCCTCCTCGTGCGCTGGCTCGGTGGTGCCGGTCATGGCAGTACGCCGCATGGTCCACTCGGCAAGACGCCCCTCGATATCCTCAAGGAGCGCTTTGCGCGCGGCGAGATCGACAAGCAGGAATACGAAGAAAGGCGGCGTGTCCTCGGCGAATAATGTTCACGCTCAGCTTCAGGGTGCGCGCTCAATCCTCGAACACCATGCCCGGCTGCTCCGCCCACGGGGCCAGCGCCGCGGCAGCCAGCCTGTCGAGCGGCAGGGCGCATGGACGGCGGTGGATCAGGAGGCGCTCCAGGACCGTCGGCGAGAGATAGGCGAGCCGGATGATGCGGCTGACGAAAGGCAGCGTCACCTGCTCGGCTTGCGCGATGTCGCTCAGCGTCGCGGCCTTGCCGCGCTCCAGCCGCCGGCGCCAGTCCCAGGCCCGAGCAATGGCGCGGAGCGTGCGCGGATCGGGCATTCGCTCGTCGGCGGCATCGAGTTCGGCCGGCGGGACGATGCGCGGTCGGCCGTTGCGGCGCTTCACCTTGAGCGGAATGACGACGCGGATGGTGGACGGGGTGGTCATGCGATGGCCTGCTCCCGTGTTTTCGCGGTTCCGGACGGCGAACCGGTGTCCACTTCGCCTGGAACCGCCGTCGGCTTCGGCGCCAGCATCTCGCGCACCACGGTGCCAAGGCCGTCCGTGCGCAGATCGACGGCGAGGCCCTCGGCAGTCACGGTCACCCGCTCCACCAGCAGCTTGACGATGCGTGCCTGCTCGGCGGGGAACAGCGCGGACCAGACCTCGCTGAACCGGTCGACGGCGGCGACCACGTCGCGCTCCTCGACGTCGGGCGCTTCCCGGCGCGCCGCGGCAACGGCCTGGGCGACGATCTCCGGCGCGCGCACGAGACGGCGGATCTCCCGCACCACAGCAGTCTCGACCACATCGGCCGGCAGGCGCAGGGGCGCCGCCGTGCCGGGCGGCTTGCGCCCACGGATCGCGTCGGTCGACACGTAGTAGCGATAGAGCCGGCTGCCCTTCCTTGTGGAGGCGGGTGTCATCGCGCGGCCGGCCTCGGTGAAGATGAGGCCCCGCAGCAGCGCGGGCGTCCTGCTGCGCGTCACCGCCGCCCGGGCATAGCCGTTGGAGGCGAGGATCGCCTGCACCTTGTCGAAGGTGTCGCGATCGATGATCGCCTGATGCTCGCCGGGATAGCTCGTGCCCTTGTGCACCGCCTCGCCGACATAGACGCGGTTGTTGATCAGCTTGTAGACGATGCCCTTGTCGAAGGGCTTGCCGCGCTTCGTGAGCCGCCCCTCGGCCTGCAGCTCGCGCACGACCAGTGTGACCGAGCCCAGTCGGATGAAGCGCTCGAAGATGTGGCGCACCAGCGCGGCCTCGGCCTCGTTGACGACGAGCTTGCGCTCCTTCACGTCGTAGCCGAGCGGCACGAATCCGCCCATCCACATGCCGCGCTTGCGCGAGGCGGCGAACTTGTCGCGGATGCGCTCGCCGATCACCTCGCGCTCGAACTGGGCGAAGGACAAGAGGATGTTGAGCGTCAGCCGCCCCATCGAGGTCGTGGTGTTGAAGGACTGGGTGACGGAGACGAAGGTGACGCCGCAGCGGTCGAATACCTCGACCAGCTTGGCGAAGTCCATGAGCGACCGGGAGAGGCGGTCGATCTTGTAGACCACCACCACATCGATCAGCCCGGCTTCGATATCGGCGAGCAGCCGCTTCAGCGCCGGCCGCTCCAGGGTGCCGCCCGAGAAGCCGCCGTCATCGTAGCGATCGCGGAGCAGCACCCAACCCTCCGCCTTCTGGCTTGCGACGTACGCCTCGCAGGCCTCGCGCTGTGCGTCGAGGCTGTTGAACTCCTGCTCCAGGCCCTCCTCCGAGGATTTGCGCGTGTAGATGGCGCAGCGCTGGCGGCGGGGCGTGGCGAGCGTCGACGAATCCCTCATCGCTCGCCCCGCTTGATCTCGCGGAGGCCGAAGAAGCGCCAGCCGTTCCAGCGCGTGCCGGCGATCGCGCGGGCGATGGCCGAGAGCGACTTGTACTTGCGCCCCTCGAACTCGAAGCCGTCGCGCAGGACGGTGACGGTGTGCTCGACGCCGTTCCACTCGCGGACCAGCCGCGTGCCGGCCACCGGCATGCGCGACTCGCGAATCATCGCTTTGCGTCCCGGCTTGCCCTGCAGCTCATCGGCAAGGGCGTCGAGCAGCCGGACCGTCTCGCGGGACGGGCCGCCGTAAACCAGCTCCTGGATCCGGTAGGCAAGCCGCAGCTCCAGGAAGGGGCGGCTGTTGTTGGGCGCGTCGGTGCCAAACAAGGCCCGCCATTCGCCCTTGAGATCGGCGACGCTCATCGTCTTCATCGCCGCCAGCCGGCCCAGAACCGTTGCATCGCGGGCCTTGTCGTCGCCGGGGCGCGGCGGCTCCGATCCCATGGCCCTTGCTGCCGAACTTCGTCCCATCGTCATGCCTTTCTCTTCATTCGAGTGTCGGCATGACGGCGTTGGCCGGGCAGGAAGTCGAGGCAACTGTCTCCGCAGCCTGCAGATATAGAAGTTGACTTGACCGCGCTGAGACGAACGAGCCCGAGGCCCAGGATGCGGCCGATTTCCGCGATGCGCTCGTCCGGCGTCATCCGTTCAGGAGCGATGGCGTTGGGGCCTGCAAGGCTCGGGTGCATGGAATGGAGACCGTCCGCAAAGCGATGTCGATCGCCGGACGGTAGGGGTGGATTTCGAGAAACAGAAGTAAATTCAATCGCTTATCGTAGACGCGCGCAAACAAAGGAAGCCGCGCGCACCCTCTCGCACGTAAGCAATTGACTCTCGCGCTTGGCGAGAACAAAAATAGAACCCGGCTTCGCCGGATGAGTAGACCGGCGTGCGAAGCTACACACCGGTTGTACCAGTCCGAGCGAAGGATGAGGGGATGAACGAACTCCCAGGGGGCGATGTTGCCGCAAGCGAGAACGATGAGGATGGCCGCCGGCCGCACCACCGCATCCTGAACCTGGAGGTGGTGGGCGGGTTTCTCGACGGCACCCGGCTCGAGTTCACCGACGGACTCAACTGCATCATCGGCGGCCGCGGCACCGGCAAGACCACGGTCCTCGAGTTCATCCGCTACATCCTGGGGATGATGCCCGATCCCGCCGACAGCCGGCCGCGTGCCAAGGCCATCGAAGGCCATGTGCGCGGCAATCTCGGCAGCGGCACGATCTACCTCGATGTCGAGACTAAGCACGGCACCCGGTATCGCGCCGAGCGGCCGTGGGGCGATGAGGTCCAGGTCCTGGACCGCGACGGCGATCCGATTCCCGTGTCGCTCGACCGCGATCTCGTGTTCAAGGCCGACATCTACAGCCAGAACGAGATCGAGGAGATTGCGACCAATCCGCGGTTCCAGCTCTCGCTGATCGACAAGTTCGCCGAGGAGGCGATCCGCGCTGCCAGCGTCGAGATTCAGAAGGCCAAGCGCGCCATCCAGCAGAGCGCCACCGATCTCCGGCATCTCGACCAGCGCATCCGCGAGCTTCAGGACGTGGTCCCGGAGATCGAGGTCGTCGGCAAGCGCCTTCAGGAAATGCAGGTGGTCGAGGGCGCGGACGCGGAGCTGATCAACGCGGCCCACGCGCACAAGGCGCTGCGGACCCGGGAGACGGAGGCTGTCGCCGATCTGCGCCGGGCGGTCGGGGCAGCCGCCGCGAGCTTCCGACGCTTCGCCGACTCGGTCGCGGAGGAGTGCGCGAACGCCATTGGCGACGGGTTCCGCGAGGGCCCGAATGGCGACCTGTTCGAGGAGATGGAGACCGCCGTCGAGGAGTTCGTCAGCGTATTCCGTGACGCCGTGCCGAAGGTCGAGAGCCGCTGCAGCGCTCTCACGTCACGCCTCGACGACGTGGCGCGCCGGCTTGCTGCCGCGCATGCCCGGCAGGAGCAGCAGTATCGCGAGATCATCGCCCGCTCGGCGCAGGAGAAGCAGCGGGCGGCCGAGCGGGCGAAGCTGCAGCAGCGGCATCTGGAACTGACCAAGGCGCGGCACGAGCTCGATGGCCTGCGCCAGAAGCGGAAGGCGCTGGAGACTAGCCATCGCCAGATGAACACGAAGCTGTCAGAGCTGCGCGACCGGCGCTTCGGGCTGCGGAAGGAAGTGGCCGAACGGCTCTCCGCCGCGCTCGGGCCAACCATCCGGGTTTCCATCACCCAGTCCGGCGACCGTTCCGGCTACGAGGCCCTGCTCAAGGACATGCTCAAGGGGAGCGGGCTTCAGTACAACCGCATCGTCGCGCGCATCGTCGAGAGCGTATCGCCGGAAGAGCTGTCTCGGATCGTCCGCAAGGGCGATGCCGCACGGCTTGCCGAAGATGGCGGAATCGCCGAGGACCAGGCGCTCCGCGTCGTCACCCACCTGCAGGATGGCGACGATACCGCCAGGCTGGAGACGATCGATCTGGAGGACGAGCCGCTGATCGCGCTCAAGGACGGCGCCGACTACAAGAACTCGGCGGACCTGTCCACGGGCCAGCGCTGCACCGTCATCCTGCCGATCCTGCTGCTCGAAAGCGAGCGGCCGCTGCTGATCGATCAGCCCGAGGACAATCTCGACAACGCCTTCGTCTACCACGCCATCGTCAAGAGCCTGCGCGAGGTGAAGGCCAGCCGGCAGCTCATCTTCGTGACCCACAACCCGAACATCCCCGTCCTCGGCGAGGCGGAAAGGGTGTTCGTCTTCACCTCCGACGGCCGGCGCGGCGCCGTCTCCCACGTGGGAACGGTGGATGCCGTGAAGGAGCAGATCGAACATCTGCTCGAAGGCGGCAAGGAAGCCTTCGTCCTCCGCATGCAGAAATACGGCCACTAAGGCGGCCGCCATGACGGAGGAGGAAGAGCAGACCCTGCTCGGGGATCTCGACGCGGACGACTGGGGCAAGGTCCGGGAAGCCATCGAGCAGGCGGGAGACTGGCTGCGCACACAGCATGTCGACGACCTCCTGAGGTCGGAACTCGCGTCCCGCCTCCTGCGCCTGTCGTCCCATCCCAAGTGGGAGGTCCGCAAGGCCGTCGCCCACGCCGTGCTCTTCCTCCGTCACGACGCCTTTCCCGCGGTGATCGCCCGGATCATCGAGGATGAGAACGCCTGGGTCCGGGAGGCGGCGCGGAAGACCCTGCAGCGGCGCAGCGAGCTAAGCCGCGCCGACATTCATGGCGACAGCCGCGGCGACACGATCCTTGGCCTCCTCTCCGCCCTGGAGGCCCGCTACGGGCTGCGCGCGCGGCGGGCGGCCCTCAATGTCGCCGACCATCTGCACCACCGCTTCGTGCGCGAGGCATACCACGAGATCGTCCGGATCATCTCGCCGCTCGATGCCTCGCTCCTCAACCTGGAAAAGGAGATCCAGGGCATACCGGGTGTCCCCGACCACACGCTTCTGCATGCGCGCCGGGCCCAGGCGCGCGTGCGGCTGATCACTGAATTCCTGGACAACCTCCGGGCGTTCACGACCGAAGCTCCGGCCGAGTTTGCCTTGGAGGCCCTGGTCCCCATCGTGAAGGAGGCCGCCGAGCTTGCCCTCAGCCACATCGAGCTTCCCACCGCCGGCATCGACGTGCGCCAGGAGGTCGACGGCTCGTTGAACCTGGAAGCAAACCGCTCGCGGCTGCTCCAGGCCCTCATCAACATCATCGTGAACGCCGTCGAGGCCTGCTCAAACCAGCCGCGCCGCGGCGTCCTGACCATCTCCGCCACCCCGCAGGCGGATACGCATATCAAGATCACGGTCGCCGACAACGGCTGCGGCATGAGCGAGGAGGCGCTGCGCGACTGCGTTCTGCTCTACAGCTCGGGCAAGGCCAACGGGATGGGCTTCGGCCTTCCACTGGCAAAGAAGATCATCGAGATCGACCATCAGGGAACGCTGTCGATCGAGAGCCGCGACGGCGTGGGCACCACTGTGACGGTGGTCCTGCCCGTAGAGCAGGCGCGTTCGGAGGACTGACTCCGATGGCCGGTCGTCACATCGCTCTCATTGTGGAGGATGAACCGGAGATGGCCGCCGAGCTCGCCGATCTCCTGCGGTCCTTCGGGCACGATCACCTGCATGCCGAAACCCTGGCCGACGCCAGGGCGTGTCTCGATGAAGGCGGCTTCTGCTACGTGCTGCTCGATCTGCAGATCAAGGCGGACGGTCAGTCGATCAAGCCGAGGGTAGAATCGGGCATGTCGCTTCTGCGCGAGATACGCAAGCGCTTCCCCCATCGCAGCGCCAACGACATGCATCTGATGCCGGTGCTCGTGATCAGCGGGCACGGCAAAGAACCGAAGAACATCATCAGCGCGTTCAAGGACGGCATCAACGACTTCATCATGAAGCCGCTGAGCGTCGACGGCCAGGACGTCGGCGCCAAGATCCGCCGCTGCCTGGAACTCGCCGGCCGGAGCGACCACGAGGCTTGCGAGGCCCGCACCCATGCGGCCGCGGCCGGTCGGGTCGACGAACTGCACAATGGTGCTGTCTTCTGGCACGCGCCCGACTACTCGGAGATCCGGCTGCGCGGTGAGCCTTTCTATTTCACGGGCGAAGTCAATCGAGCGGTCATCCGCCTTCTCTATGAGGCGGCCGTGGCGGGACAACCGTGGCAATCGGGAAAGGCTACCCTGGCGGAGGCCGGTTCTCACGACGCCGAAGGGAAGATGAGCAACCTGTTCGGTGACCACCCGTGCTGGGGAAAGCTGCTGGTGTCCAACAAGCGCGGAAAGTACCGTCTAAAAACCGAGTAGTTCCGCGCAAACTGATCCCCCGCCCATCCCCCGCTAAGCCCCCGCCGGTCCGCTGACAAGCCCACGGCGGTCCCGACGACAGCGGCCCTCCCGCAAGTACACCCTCTCCGCAGGTTTTCGTTGAAGGCCGAAGGAGAGGAGCGTGACCGTCCGACATCTCACCCAGATTGAACTTGCGCAGCGCTGGCGGATCAGCCCGCGCACGCTGGAGCGATGGCGCTGGCTCGGCCAGGGGCCGCGATATCTCAAGATCGGCGGGCGCGTTGTCTATCGCCTCGAAGATGTCGAGGCCTTCGAAGACGAAAAGCGGCAGGAGGCCGGCCGATGACGGCAGGTGTTCAGAGCCGCGCTTTCGCAGAAGCCCGCATGGATAATTTTGTTTTCTCTCCGGTTCGCGGGCGAAACCGCGCGAAATCATTCGAATTTGTGCCCGCAGCGCGAGCCGGTATTTCAATGGGGATGAAGATCCCCGAGCCCATCCGCACCATCGTCACCAGCGAAGCCGCGCTGTTCGGCTGGTTCGAGACGGCCCGGCCCGGCGAGCGCTTCACCTATCACATCGGCCACCTGGCAGTGGATCGCGCGCGGGAGACCTCGGGCCTGGCCGCAGGCGCGCGCGAGGCACTCGGCCGCGTCGCCGATCGCGTCATGGCGCTGGCCGGGCAGGAGATGCTGATCGCCGTGCAGCAGCGGCTCGACGATGGCCGCATGGCCTATCTCGCGATCAAGGCGGGCATGCGCGCCGCCAGGACGTGTGCGCGATGACGGCCCGACCGGCACTCGACGACGTCCGGCACATGCCGGTGGGCGACCTGATCGCTCTGCCGGCGGAGCAGCTGGCTCGGCTCCGCCGCGAAGCCCGCATCGCCCGCGAAGCAGCTGCCCGCGTCGAGCAGTGGCTCGGCGGCATCGCCCGGATCCAGGGAGGAGCATGATGGCACTCAAGATCGTCACGGCCGACGAGCGTCTGGCCGAAGCCAACAACAAGACCACCCTCGCGATCTTCGGGCCGAGCGGTGTCGGCAAGACCTCGCTGCTGAAGACGCTGCCCGCGCGAGAGACGCTCTGCATCGATCTCGAAGCGGGCATGAAGTCGGTCCAGGACTGGCCCGGCGACAGCATCCCGGTGCGCACCTTCGCCGACGCGATCGACATCGGCTGCCTCGTCGGCGGCGTCGATCCCGCGGTGCCGCCGGACGGGTTCTTCTCGGATGCCCACTACCAGCACCTGGCGGCGACCAATCCGGATCTGGTCCGCCTGATCGCCTCGAAGCGGATCATCTTCGTCGACAGCATCACCGACCTGACGCGCCAGGCGATGGCATGGGCGCGGATGCGGCCGGAGGCCTTCTCGGAGAAGACCGGCAAGCCCGATACCCGCGGCGCCTACGGGCTGCTCGCGCGCGAGGTCATCGGGCTCCTGAAGCACCTGCAGCACGCGCAGGCGAAGACCGTAATCTTCGTCGGCATACTGGAGAAGGTTACCGACGAGTTCAGCCGCGCCGTCTGGCAGCCGCAGATGGAGGGCGGCAAGGCCGGCCGCGAGCTGCCGGGCATCGTCGACCAGGTCATCAGCATGAGCTTCTTCAGTGCCGACGGCGACGGCTGGCGTCACGAGCCGGAGCGCGGCGAGACCCGGCGCCTGGTCTGCCGCGCTGGCAACCCGTTCGGCCTTCCCGCCAAGGACCGCTCCGGCCGCCTCGATGTGACCGAGCCGCCCGACCTCGGCGCCCTCCTCTCCAAGATCAACGCGACCACGAAAGGATGAATCCCATGACCTTCGACATGAACGACGCCGAGCCGCAGAAGACCGGCGAGCTCATCCCGGACGGCACCTTCGCCAAGGTGGCGATGGCGATCCGCAAGGGCGGCACGGACGGCCAAGCCGAGATCGATCGCGGCCTGCTCAAGGCCTCGAATTCGCCCGGCAGCGACGTGCTCATGCTCGACTGCGAGTTCACCGTGACCGAGGGGCCGCATGCCCGGCGAAAGTTCTGGCAGATGTTCACCGTCCAGGGCGGCAAGGTGGACGAGCATGGTGTTTCGATCGGCTGGAAGATCTCCAAGAGCACCTTCCGCGCCATGATCGACTCGGCACTCGGCCTCGATCCCGCCGACATGAGCGAGGCGGCGAAGGCGAAGCGCATCCTGCGCGGTCTCGCCGACTTGGGCGGCATCACCTTCGTCGCCAAGATCAGGATCGAGCCCTCCGAGGATCCCCGCTATGGCGACAGCAACAAGCTCGACCGCGTGGTCCTGCCGAGCGAGCCGGAATGGCGCAAGGTGATGGACGGCGAGGCCGTGCCTGCGAGCCCGAGCACCCGCGCCCGCCCGAAGTCTCCTGCGCCGGCGGCGCAGCCGGCCTGGAACCAGGCGGCTTCCGCGCAGCCGCCGGCGCAGGCCGCCGCCCCGGCCTGGGCCAACGCAGGTGCGTCCACGCCGCCGCAGCCCGCCGGCAAACCCACCGGGCCCGCCTGGCTCAACAGCTGACCGCCATGACCGATGACGAGTGGCAGGCGCACGTGACGCGCGAAGCGGCAAAGGAGGTCGGCAAATGGCTCGAAGGGCGCGGAAGGCTCAGTCAGCCCATCGCCGCCCTCACCATGGCCGACCTCGAGGCCATGGCCTCGAATGCGATCTCCCGCTTCATCGTCCTGGCCTCGCAGCGGATCAAGGAGCAGCCCGCCGGCAACGAGGACCTGACCCGGCTCTTGCTCGGGTGAGTCTCTGCGCCCTGTGCGGGCGTCAGGCGCGCGGCTTCGGCTACGTCCACCGGCTGCAGTGGGACCGATTTCCGCACCACCGCTTCTGCTCGATGCGCTGCCTCGACGCCGGTTCGGCCCTCGCGAACAGGAACAACGGAATGATCGACAAGACTGAGATGGAGATCCGCGCGATCAAGGATGCCCGCCGCTTCCTGGCCGAGGCGCTGACCGAGCTCGGCCTGATGGCGCCCTTTCATGACCGCAGCGCGGCCGAGATCGACCGCATCATCGAGGCCTGCATCGATGGGTTCCAGGAGTCGATGCAGCGCCAGGCGGCCGAGAAGCGGACCCGCGATGACGATTTGAACGACCCTTTGCCCTTCTAGACGACGAAGCAGACCGATGATGTCTGGAGAGATTTGGCGCGTGGTCCCGAGCCTGCCTGACGTGCTCGTCAGCAGCGAGGGGCGCGTCATGATGATTCCCTACCGCGGGTCGATGCCGAAGGGCGGCGATCGTCCCTATGGCGGAAAGCCGACCTTCGGTGTTTGGAACAAGGCCGACGGCCGCTTCATCGTCACCATTCGTGGCCACACCTACAAGGTCGCCCGCCTGGTGGCGGAGGCATTCCATGGCCCCGCACCGTCTGAAGATGCCGTCGTGATGCATCTCGATGAGAATGCCGCAAACAATCGCGCCGACAATCTCCGTTGGGGTACGCAGAAGGAGAATCTCAACGCCCCGGGCTTTCTGAACTACTGCCGCTCACGCACCGGCGATGACAGCCCGATCATCAAGGGACGCCGCAGGAGGGGTTCCGGATGATCGACTTCAACCACGGCTCCGGCTTCGTCTACGGCGGTTTCGCCATTGAGCATGTCGCGACCCGCATCAATGCACTCATCGACGGCGCCCTCGTCGAGCGCCATCGCCGGCAGGCGCCGCGCGACTATCTCGGCGGAAGCCGCATCGGCGAGCCCTGTGCGCGACGGCTCGTCTATGAGATCGGCCATGTACCGCCGGACGAGGGCCGCGCGTTCGACGGCACCATTTTGCGCATCTTCGAGGCCGGTCATCGCTTCGAGACGCTGTCGATCGGCTGGCTGCGCGCCGCGGGCTTCGATCTCCGGACAGAGCGCCGCGACGGCGGCCAGTTCGGCTTCTCGGCTGCCGGTGGCCGGCTGCGCGGCCATATCGACGGCGTCATCGTCGACGGGCCCGATGTCGGCATCGCCTGGCCGGCTCTTTGGGAGCACAAGGCGCTCAACGCCAAATCCTGGAACGACCTGGTCAAGCGGGGGCTCAAGGTCTCGAAGCCGGTCTATTTCGCGCAGGTCCAGCTCTACATGGCCTACATGGAGCTCGCGGTCGCCCTCTTCACGGCGATCAACAAGGACACCCAGGCGCTCTATCACGAAGCCGTCGCCTTCGATCCGGCCGAGGCCCAGGGGCTCTCCGACAAGGCGGTCGAGATCATTCGCGCCGCGGAAGCCGGGGAGCTGCCGCCGCGCATCGCCTCAGCGTCCGACTTCTATCTCTGCCGCCTCTGTCCTTATCAGCGACGCTGCTGGGAGGGCGCGCCATGACCTTCACGCCCTCCGCGCTCCAGGCGAAGGCCATCGAAGCCATCAAGGACTGGTTCACGAACCGCACGGCGGAGAACCAGGTATTCCGGGTCTTCGGCTATGCGGGGACCGGAAAGACGACCATCACGAAGCACGCCATTGCCGAGCTGGGACTGGACGAGGGCATCCTCTACGCCGCCTTCACCGGCAAGGCGGCGCTGGTCATGACCCGCAAGGGCACGCCGGCTTCGACCATCCATTCGCTGATCTACCGCGTCTCGGAGGCGACCCCGGCCGAGATCGAGCGGATCAAGCAGGAGATCGCCGACCTCAAGGCGAAGCTGCCCACCATGGGCACCGCCGAGCGCCTGTTTGCCGACACGCAGCTGCGCTCGCTCGAGCTCCGCCTTGCCGACATCCACAAGCCGCGCTTCGTGCTGAACGAGCAGTCGGCCCTGCGCGACGCCAAGCTCCTCGTGCTCGACGAGGTGTCGATGGTCGGCGACGACATGGCGCGCGACCTCCTCGCCTTCGGCAAGCCCATCCTGGTGCTGGGTGACCCCGGCCAGCTCCCGCCGGTCAAGGGTGAAGGCGCCTTCACCAAGGACGCGCCCGACGTCCTCCTCACCGAGGTGCACCGGCAGGCCGGCGACAGCGCCATCATCCGCCTGGCCACGCTCGCGCGCGAAGGCAGGCCGATCCCCTACGGCGAGCACGATGCCTTCGTGTGGAAGATGCGCAGGCACGATGTTGCGCCCGAGCAGATGCTGCGCGGCGGCCAGGTCATCTGTGGCAGAAACGCGACCCGCATCCAGCTCAACCTTGCCATGAAGCGCGCGGCCGGCTTCGAGGGCGTCTATCCCATCGGGCGCGGCGAGAAGATCATCTGCCTCAAGAACCGCAACGATCTCGGCCTCGTCAACGGCATGTTCCTCGACCTCACCGAGATCGAGGACGAGGACGAACTCTCCTTCACCGCGGTCATCGACACCGAGGATGGCGAGAAGATCGGCGGCGCCAACGGAACACGCGAGCGTTTCCGCATCTATAAGGGGCATTTCGACGAGCACGTCGCGCCCGACCGCGAGCGTGAGCGGCGCGATCACTGGAAGAAGAAGACGCTGATCGAGGCGGTGTGGGGCTGGGCCATCACCTGCCACAAGTCGCAGGGCTCGCAATGGGAGAACGTGATCGTCTTCGACGACGGTCTCGCGCGTGACCCCGAGGACCGCGCCCGCTGGCTCTACACCGCCATCACCCGCGCCGAGCGCGGCCTCGTGATCCTCGACTGAGGCGCGCGCATGATCGATCTCAACGACGCGAGCGCCCCTCCGCCCCGCTTCGATCTCGACGCGATCGCCGCGCGCCTGCGCGACACTGCGGCGGTCTGGGTGCCGCAGCATTTCCCGAACGGGAGGCGGGAAGGCGACGAATGGCGGCTCGCCAACATCCGTGGCGATGCCCCGCGCAAGAACGGCTCCTGCGTCATCGCGCTCAAGGGCGAGCGCGCCGGCGACTGGATCGACTTCGACGGCGGCAGTGGCGGCGGGCCGCTCAGCACGCTTGCAGAGGCGACCGGCTATGCCGGGCACCAGCTGTTCGCCTATGCGGCCGAGCTGGCGGGCGAAGCCCCATTTGCGGCACGCCCGAGAAAGAAGGCTCCGCGCCAATCATCCGACGACGTGGCGCGCGAGATCGCCTTCATCCTGTCGGGCACGCGCCCGATCGCGGGCACCCATGCGGAGCGCTATCTCACCGCCCGCGGCCTCATGCCGCTGTCATCGCCCGATCTCCTCTTCCATGACGATCTCACCCATTGGGAGGCGAAGCGCGGCTATCCCGGCATGGTCGCGATCGTGCGCGATGCCGGCGGCGCGCAGATCGCGCTCCATCGCACCTATCTCGACCCCGAGAAGCCCGCCAAGGTCGACGTCGCGCCTGCGCGCAAGACGCTCGGACCGGTCGGCGGCGGCGCGGTGCGGCTGGCCGAACCGCGCGACGGCCTCATCGCCCTCGCGGAAGGCATCGAGACGGCGCTCGCGGTGATGACCGCATGCTCGGACCTGCCCGCCTGGGCAACGCTGTCCGCACCCGGGTTGGAAAGCGTCGCTCTGCCGCCCGGGATCACGCAGGTGCTGCTGCTCGCCGACCATGACAAGGCAGGACGCCGCGCCGCCGAGACAGCCGCCGCGAAGCTTGCGATGGAGGGCCGCGAGGTCTGCATCGCGCTGCCGCCTCGCGAAGGCGACGACTTCAATGACCTGCTCCTGCGCGAAGGCCCAGAAGCGGTCAGGGCTGCCATAGACGCCGCCGTGGCCTGGGGTGGAGACGATGCGGTGCCGGCCGGCGACGAGGGCGCCCAACAGCTCGAGATGGATCCCGTCATCGGCGCCACGGCGCCGGAACCCGACGAGGTGGCGCGCACGGCCGCTACCTATCCGCTGCCCTTCATCGAGGGCGTTGAGCTTCGCTACTTCCGCACGCGCAAGGGAGACGTCCTCGTCCACCGCAATGCCGGCAAGGACAAGGACGGCCATACCATCTGGCGCGTGGTCGCGAGCCCCTTCGGCATCCCCGCCCGGCTGCGCTATCTCGACCAGGAGGGGACCTATGGCCTGCGCCTGCTCGTGCGCGACATGCAGGGCGGGCCGCGCGCCGTCGACTTGCCGCGCGCCGGCCTCGCCCGCCAGGGTGCGCAGGAGATCCGCTCCGCCCTCTTCGCCGCGGGCCTGCGCAGCTATGGCGATGGCGACCAGGTCGCGCTGGCGGTCCTCAAGGCGGCCGATCCGCGAGACGAGATCCTGGTCGTCAGCCGGCCCGGCTGGCACCGGCTCGATGGCTGCGACCACCCTGTCTTCGTGACGCCGGCCGGCCGCGCGATCGGCGATGCGCCGGCTTCCACGCTGGAGCTTGTCGCCAACGCCCGATACGACACCGTGCGCGGCAGCCTCGACGGCTGGAAGGCCGCGGCGGCCGCCGCCGCATCCGTGAAGGGCTGTCCGCATTTCCTCCTCGGCGTGCTCGCCGGATTCTGCGGTGTCGTGCAGTCGCTCGCCGGCCTCGACAGCTGCGGCATCAATCTCTCCGGCCTCTCGTCGAGCGGCAAGACCACCGCCCAGCGCCTCGCCGTGTCCGCCTGGACCTCGACAGCCATCGGTGCCGGACTGCTCCAGTCGATGCGCTCGACCGAGAACGCCATCGAGGTCTTCGCCCAGGCGGCGAGCGGCACCGTCCTTGCCCTCGACGAGCTCGCCCATGCCGACGGCCGGGCAATCGCCAAGCTCATCTACGCCATCGCCGGCGGCCAGGGGAAGGCGCGCATGACGGCCGGTGCCATCCTTAAGCAGCGCTATGCCTGGTCCACCTATGCGCTGCTCTCCAGCGAGTGCTCCCTGGAGGAGAAGGTGCGCGCCGACGGCGCGTCCTGGATCGCCGGCATGGCGGTGCGCATCCTCGACGTCGACGTGACGGAAGTGGACCGCTCGGTGCCGGTGGCGAGGCTCAAGGCGATCGCCGACGCCGAGAGCCACTGCGGCCATGCCGGCCCCGCCTTCGTCGAGCGGCTGGTCGCGGCCAGGCTGCACCATGCGCCCGACGCGCTGCGCGACCGCATTCTCGAACAGGCGCGCGAGCTTGCCGGCGATCGTGCCGATTCCGCACGGCTCCGGGCCGCGACCTGCCTTGCTCTCCCGCTCGTCGCCGGCAGGCTCGCCCAGGACTTCGATCTCCTGCCCTGGTCGATCGACATCGAAGCGCCGGTCCGCTGGGCCTGGGAGCGCTTCGAGAAATCCTCCGATGCCGAGGCGCTCACCCCCGACGAGCAGGCGATCGCGAGCCTGCGCGCCTGGATCGCGGAACGCTGGGACGTCACCATCAAATCCGTCGACATCGGCGTCGAGAGCTTCGACCGCAAGCTCAACAATCGCGAAGCCGTCGCCTGGTATGACGACGCGGCCATCTACGTGCCCGCCCAGCGACTGCGCGAAGCGGCGGGCGAGACGCTGAAGGCCCAGCAGATCGTCAAGGCGCTCGCCGACCGGGACCTGCTGGCGGCGCGCCAGGATCAGCGGCGGGCCACCGTGCGATGGGTCCCGAAGATCGGCCGCATCGACGCCTACGCGCTCAAGCGCTCCGAGTTCGGCCGCCGCTCGGCGTGGGCCGATCACGGAATGCAGGAGGACGAGGCATGACGGGGCGCGCCCATCCGCGCACGCGCGCTGTGGCAACCGTGGCCAGTGTGGCCACGCCTAAGCGTGTGGCCATTGTGGCACCTGTGGCCAGTGCCGCCGCACTCGGCCATGTGGCCACTGTGGCACCTGTGGCCACTCCGCCCGCGTCGGCCGCCGCAGCAGGCATTCCAGTGGCCACACTTGCCACACGGCAAATCGCTGTGGCCACTGTTAACGCATTGATGAACAAGGGCAGTTGCCACACTTTCCACCGTGGCCACAGCTGGGGGACAGATATAGGGGAAGAGAGGCTCTTCCGTTCTTGCGGGAAGGTGCGGAGGGGTCGCGCGTCAATTTTATCTCTAGGAAGTGGAAAGTGTGGCAAGTGTGGCCACTCGCCTTTGTCTTCAAAGGCTTATCAGTGGCCACATGAAATTCCGATGTGGCAACTGTGGCCACTGGCGAAGATCGCCCGCCCTTCCACACATCTCCGCCGTCGCCGGTCATCGACGCTGCCCCTTGTGGCGACGAGCGCGCCGCCACGGCAAAGAGTCCGCGATCCTCCTGCCGATCGGTGATCCCGAGCCAAGCGGACGACGACGGCCAGCTCCGCCAAGAACCAGACCGTCGCCGTCCTGACCACAACAATCCCGATCACGGAGACCATCATGGCTTCGACGACTCTGACCGCGGCGTGTGCGGATGCAAGCCTGCCGGCGGTCGGCCTGGCGCCGCCGCTCAGCGCCATCCTCTCTCTCGACCTCGGCACCACCATGGGATGGGCCGTGCGCATGGCCGACGGAGCCATTCACAGTGGCGCTGTCTCCTTCCGCCCGAGCCGCTATGACGGCGGCGGCATGCGCTACCTGCGCTTCCGCAGCTGGCTCGACGGCCTTGCCGCCGATGCCGGTGGTCCCGACGCGGTCTACTTCGAGGAAGTCCGGCGGCATGCCGGCACCGATGCGGCGCATCTCTACGGCGGCTTTCTGGCGACACTGACCGCCTGGTGCGAACAGCGCGGCCTCGCTTACGAGGGTGTGCCTGTCGGGACCATCAAGCGCCACGTCACCGGCAAGGGCAACGCGGACAAGGCGGCGGTGCTGGCTGCGATCCGTGCACGCGGCTTTGCGCCCACCGACGACAACGAGGCCGACGCCATCGCCATCCTGCTCTGGGCGATCGAGACGGGCGGAGGCGTGCGATGACCGCCGAGATGCTGCTGAAGCACGCGGCCGCGGTGGTCGCCAATCGGCGTGAGACCTACGGCTGTCCCCGCACCAGCATGGAAGCGATCGCGAAGCGCTGGTCGCTCACTCTCGGGCACACGGTGACGCCGGCGCAGGTGGCGCTCTGCCTCATCGACATGAAGCTCGCGCGCCTCGCTCACGATCCGGCGCACCTCGACAGCATGGTCGATGTCGCCGGCTATGCCGCCGTCCTGCGAGAGGTGGCGCGGTGAGGTGGTTCCCGAAGGGCTATGGCGGCGAGCGCCGATCCGCCGAGGAGATCAAGCGCGCGGGCTGGCGCGAGCAAGGCCTGCTGGTGGTGAGCGCCGAGGACCAGCGACTCACCTGGCCCGAGCGCGAGCTCATCCGCCAGCTCGGCGAGAAGCTCTATGGCCGGCGCGCATCCCAGGAGGCGCGCCATGGCTGAGACGCACTGGACGCCCTCGCTGGTCGAGGAGCGGCTCACCGAGGCGGCAAGCGTGTTGAAGCGGCTGCCCGAGCCGAAGCTGCAGGGCTACTACAATCTCTGGCCACGGATCATTTACGAGTTCAGTGATCTGGTGGGACAGGAGCCCAGGCCGATGCGTGTGCTGCCGTCGCCCGCAGCGATCAGCCGCATGGAGGAAACGCTGGACTGGACGATCGGCCTCGACCCGGCCGACGCCAGGATCGTCTGGCTCCGCGCTGCGGGCGAACGCTGGAAAACGATCTGCTGGAAGGTGGGACTGCAGCGCTCCGCCGCCCATGAGCACTGGCTCTATGCGCTCTGCGTGATCGCGTGGCGGCTCAATGGGCGGCGGCTCAATCGCAATCATTCGCGGCGCAGAGTGATCGAGATGACCGGAGCGGCGAAGTCTTGAGAAGCAAAGAGAAAGGTGTCCGGCGGACACTTTTCGCTCGGACAAAATCGGTCGGTTCCGATAGGGTGACCAAGCATCCTGGATCATTGCGTCACGCGCTGGTCTGCCCCGTCCGGGGGGACGAGGACGGCTCCTCTGTGTCAAGGATTGATGCCAAAGGACCGGGTTCGACTGATCCAGCCAGAGCAGAACACCGTGCCGCGCAAGCATCGGGGCGCTCACGCCGAGATGATCGCGGCGTGCTGGCTGATGGAGCATGGCTGGGATGTCTTCCGGAACCTTTCACCTCACGGGCCGGTCGACCTGGTTGCGATCAAGGGAGATCAGGTGCGCCTCTTCGACGTGAAGCTGTGCAATTTCCGGCCACGGGAAACTGGCGGCTGGCAGGTTGCTGGCCCGGTCCTCAAGTGGAGCCAGGCGGCCCTTGGTGTCGAGCCGATCTTCGTGACGCCTGACGGGCTGTGCGCGTTCGACCGGCGAGCGTTCGAGGCTCTGTGCGAGGGCCTCCTCGATTAGGTTGTGATTGGACTGAGGCGAACCGAGCGCGAGCTTCGACCTCTTTCAGGGGCGCTGAGGCATGTGATGAAACGGCTGTCATCAGCCGCACGTACAGCCGTTTCATGACATCGCTCGTCAGACCTTCCCCATGGACGCAAAGCGATCGATGACGAGCTTGGTCTCGCGGTCGATGACGTCGACCACCCGGGCGATGACCGGTCGATCCTTGCCTTCGGCAGCAAACCGTCGTTGCACATCGCGCGCGGCTTGAGGCAGAGCTCGCGCAAGATCGAGCAGCCGGCGGCGGACCTGCGGAAAGGCGAGTCCCGCCTCCTTGGCGAAGTGCTCCCAGTGGCGGGGGTAGATCGCGCCTGTTTCGTCTTTGCCGCCGATCTTCATGGCGAGCCGCGGTGAGAGGCCAGGGTATACGTCCGTCGAGAGGACGTCATAGAGCGGCGCGAGCTGCACGCCGTCGTCGGTGAACAGCAGGGAGTAGTTCTTGCCGTGCGCGTCGCGGTTGCCGACGAAGAGATTGAACAGCACGGCGTCGAGGAGACGGGCCAGGTCCACGACGGGACGCGCGGCGGCGTTCCGCACGAGCTCGAAGCATTGGCGTAAGCTTGGGCCGCCTTCGGACTGGTACTTCAGCTCAGGCACGATGCCGAGGGCCTGGCAGAAATCCTCCTGGTGCAGCCGGCGGACGGCGCCGTCTCTTCCCCGAATCCGGTCATAGCGGGCGACAAGCAGAAAGGGACGGTCGCCGACCGCGCGAATCTCCGCCGCGGCGACGTCGAGCCCGATGGCCTTGGCGAGCGCGAGGCAGAACCCCTCGTTGAAGACCGTATCCTCGAAGCGCCGGATCGGAGGCTTCAGAATGTGCGTGCTCGGCGCGCCATGGAGCGGCAGGGCGATCCGTCCGTCGACGACGAGAACGGGCAGCTTGTCCTGCGCGCCGGCGAGGCTGAGGCGCACGCCTTCTTCACCGGCGAGCAGAGGCCGATCGGGAAGCACATCGAGAATGCGCCTTGATTCGCCGTCATCGAGAAGCCTGTAGTCGGCCTCCTTGGAAACAGGCGGCGGCGTCTCACCGGCATGAAGAAGCGTGATGGCGCCGGCGCATTCGCCGCCGATCCGGTCGAGCAGTGCGAAGTCGTTGCGATCCGAGACGCCGAGCGCGCGCGCCACGAGCTCACGCTTCTCGGCCTCCGGCAGGAGGCCCGCGAAGAAAGGGCGCGTTTCCCGGTGATTGAAGGGCTCTGATCTGAGCGGGAGAGACCACGAGATGGGAACGCTTGCCGGGTCGGCCAGCCAGGCCTCGTGATAGGTGAAGCGAAGCTGACCGGACTCGTCCTGCACCAGCGTGCCCACGAGCCGCTGCTCGAAATAGACCTCAAGCTCTCGGGCCATGGGCGCGGTCCTTGTCCTTCAGTGTGGGTGGCATCGTCAGTTCGAGGGAGCAGCCGAGCGTTCGGAGCACCTGGAGCACCTTGCCGATCTGGGCGGTGGACTTGCCCTGCTCCAGCTCGATGATGAAACGGCGGTTCGTGCCGGAGGTGAGGGCGAGCTGGTCCTGCGTGACGCCGAGCGCGCGGCGTGCTTCGCGCACGACGTTGCCCAAGCTTTTGCTGTCCGTGATCTTCATGGTCATGTTCCCGACCGGGAACATCTGGCTGAGATCGACCCTCGTCCTTGCCGAATGTTCCCGCTCGGGCACATTATCCCATGGCTGCCGCGTCATCAAGCAGAATGTTACCGTTCGGGAACATCCAATTCGACACCCGAATGCACCCAAATCGGCCTAACCCTTTGAAATCACGGGTCCCCCCTGGCCGAGATCGTATGCTGGCGGCAATGGCCCGGAAGTTTGCTACCGCCAGCGGCAAAATCTGAGTTACCAGTTACCACTGAGCCCGCGGCTCGTCGCACGCATTAAGGCCGTGTTCGCGCGGGCTTGGCGCGTCTCCCGAATGGGAGCCCGCCCCGGTAACCGTCCGCGGCGGTTACCACTCTCCGGTTACCACCCCGTCCATCCGGATTCCGAGGTCCATGTCGCCACGGCTGCCCGACGCGGTTGGGTGATGACCGGGCTCGTCCTGCGGACCCCTTGCCTTGTTCCCCGGCGGCCACCGGGGATGAGACGCGACCATGTGCGATCCGAGCTTCATCGGGTCCGGTGGTCGCATTCGTGTGACCCCCTGACTCGCGTCCGGGGCGTGGCCGCGCCGGACCCGATGGAGACCAACATGGCAGCAGTCAAGGAAACGACCCAGATCGAGCTTCCGCCGCTCAACCTGGAAATCATCGAAGTTACCCTTGTCGGCGACACCCCGCTGATCTCGCACGCCTGGTCGGAGAAGGCCAAGCGCGAGATGCTGGGCAAGCAGATGAAGCTGGCCAAGCCGGCTAAGGAGGCGAAGGACCCGCGCGAGGACTTTCAGCAGAGCCTCTATCGGATCGAAGGCGGCGGCTATGGCTTCCCGTCGGTCGCATTCAAGGCGGCAGCCGTCACCGCCTGCACTTCGGTTGCCGGCATCACCAAGGTGGCGGCGCGCCAGGCGTTCCATGTGGTGGGCGCGCAATCGGCAGTGCGCGGCGCCTTCAACGGCGCGCTGATGCGCATGGACCTGGTGCGCATTCTGGGATCGGAGCCGGAGATGCGCGAGGACATGGTGCGGATCGCCATGGGCACTGCCGACATCCGCTACCGCGGGCAGTTCTGGCCCTGGCATGCCACGGTGCGGGTGCGCTTCAACGCCAATGTGCTGAGCGCGGCGCAGATCGTGAACCTGTTCAACACGGCGGGGTTCGGTGTGGGCATCGGCGAGTGGCGTCCCGAGAAGGACGGCCAGTTCGGCATGTTCCATGTGGCGACCGCCGATGAGCTGCAGCGCCTCGTTGCGGAGGCCGCGTGATGGATAGGCTCGAATATGCCTGGCGTGACGGTGCGCGACTGCAGAAGGGCGCACGGGTGGCGGCGCAAGTGGTGGGCGCGCGGCTGGAACAATTGCGCATTGCAGGAGACGGTGAACTGACGCCGGAGGTTGTCATAGCGGATGCTCGTCATTCGGCTTCGCCGCTGCATTCGCTGTTCGAATGGGACGACACGGAGGCCGCCCGTCAATATCGCCTGGTGCAGGCGCGCGCTCTGATCCGCTCGGTGGTCGTGCGCTACCGGGCCGCTCCCGGCGATGGCGCGCGCAGCGTCGTCGCCTTCGTGAATGTGAAAGACGGCGACCGCCAGTACTACACCGCGACCGCCCTTGCATTGTCGGATCCCGAGCGGCGGGCCATCGTGTTGCGCCAGGCCTGGGAGGATTTCCAGATGCTGCGCAAGCGCTACGCGCAACTGACCGAGTTCGCCCAACTGTTCGCGGCGCTCGATGAGATCGAGCGGGCATTGCCGCCGCTGGCGGCGTGACTTCTCAATGGCGTGGCTAGGCTAGGTCTGGCACCGTCGGCGGGGCGCAGCAAGGCCTGGGTCGGGCATGGCTGGCGGTGTTTGGCATGATCGGGCTGGTCCAGGCGTGGTGAGGCTTGGCACGGCAGGCGCCGCATGGCTGGTTCTGGTCCGGAAGGGCCGGGCAAGCCTGGGCGGGGCAAGTCATGGCCGGCATGGCGTGTCGAGGTTGGCGGGGCTGCGCACGGCAAGGCGGCTTGCCACGGACTGATCCAAACAACCATGCGTGATCTTCGCTTTCAGGCCTCGGCCATCGAGCAGTGGCCGATCGAGAAGCTTGTGGCCTATGCGGCAAACGCCAGGACCCACGACGAGCGCCAGATCGGCCTCCTGGCGGGAAGCCTGGTGGAATATGGCTGGCTGGTGCCCTGCTTGGTTGACGACGAGGGCACGCTGATCGCGGGGCATGGCCGCGTGCTGGCGGCGCAGCGTCTCGGCCTTAAGAGCGTGCCGGTGATCCGGATCTCGCATCTCACGCCGGCTCAGCGCCGCGCCTATCGCCTTGCCGACAACAAGCTCACCGAGCTCGGCGGCTGGAACGAGGACCTGCTCGCGGCGGAACTGCATGCGCTGAACGGCGAGGGCTTCGATCTCGACGGCCTCGGCTTCGACGAGGCCGAGCTCGACCGGCTGATGGCGCCGCTCGACGACACGGATGCAATGTCGCCGGACGGCGACTCCGGCGAAAACGATGACGCCGCTGACGAAGCGCCCGAGCCGCCGCGCAACCCGGTCAGCCGGCCGGGCGATCTCTGGCGGCTCGGCGATCATCGCCTGCTCTGCGGCGACAGCACGGACGCGAAGTCTGTTGCCCGGATCATGGACGGCGAGCGCGCGTCGCTGCTGTTCACGAGCCCACCCTACGGCAACCAGCGGAACTACACCACCGGTGGGATCGGCGATTGGGACGCCCTGATGCGCGGCGTCTTCGACAACCTCGACGAGGTGATAGCCGAGGATGGCCAGGTGCTCGTCAACCTCGGCCTCGTCCACCGCGACAACGAGTGGCAGCCCTATTGGGAATCCTGGCTCGACTGGATGCGAGCTCAGGGCTGGCGGCGCTTCGGCCTTTACGTCTGGGACCAGGGGCCCGGACTTCCCGGCGACTGGAACGGGCGTCTGGCGCCCGCATTCGAGTTCGTGTTCCACTTCAATCGCAAGCCGCGCAAGCCGAACAAGATCGTGCCCTGCAAATGGGCCGGCCACATCAACGACGCCCATGGCGGCATGCGGGGCAAGGACGGGACGGTGGGCGCGTGGACCCATGCCGGCCAGGGCGTCCAGGAGACGCGCATCCCCGACAACGTCATCCGCATCATGCGACACAAGGCGCGTGGGCTAGAGACCGAGCACCCGGCGGTGTTCCCGGTGGCGCTGCCCGAGTTCGGGATGCACGCCTACAGCAATGAAGGCGATATCGTCTACGAGCCGTTCGCGGGCTCGGGCACCAGCATCATCGCCGGCGAGCGGACCGGCCGGCAGGTGAGAGCGATCGAGCTTGCCCCGGAATATGTGGACGTCGCGCTTCTGCGGTGGCGGCAGCTCTTCCCCGATCAGCCAGCGATCCTCGATGGCGGGACCGAAGACTTCGAAGCGGTCGCAAGGCAGCGCGGCGTTGGGCTTGCGCCGATCTCTTGAGGGGCAGGCAATCCGGAGCGGCGCCGGCGCGGCCGGCATGGCGCGTCGAGGCTTGGCGGGGTTTGGCAAGGCATCGCCCGGCTGTCCTGGTCGTCCGCCTGTGAGCCCATCATGAAAGACCTTCGCTTCCAGTCCTCGGCGATCGAGCTTTGGCCAGTCGACCGGCTCATCCCCTATGCGGGCAACGCGCGTGTGCACGGCGAGGATCAGGTGGCAAGGCTTGCCGAAAGCCTCGTGCGCTTCGGCTGGACCGCACCCTGCCTTGTCGATGAACGCGGTGTGCTGGTCGCCGGTCACGGCCGGCTGCTTGCGGCCCGGAAGATCGGGCTCAGGGAAGTGCCGGTCATCCGCCTCGACCACTTGAGCGACGCGGAGGCGCGTGCCTACCGCATCGCCGACAACAAGCTGACCGAGCTTGCCGGCTGGGATGACGCGATGCTCGCAGCTGAGCTAGGGCGGCTCAAGGAGGACGGGATCGACCTCGATCTCCTCGGCTTTGGCGAGGACGAGCTCGACCGCCTGCTCGACGACCTGAACGGGCCCAATGGCGGCACGGACGGTGAGGACGTCGTCCCGGAGCCGCCGGCGGATCCCGTCACACGCCCGGGCGACCTCTGGCTGCTTGGCAAGCATCGGCTGCTCTGCGGCGACGCCACGAGCGCCGCCGATGTCGAGCGACTGCTCGCGGGTGCGGTCCCGCACCTGATGGTGACGGACCCGCCCTACGGGGTCGAGTACGACCCGGCTTGGCGCAACGAAGCGGGCGTATCCGCCACCGCGCGCACGGGCCGGGTCTCGAACGATGACCGCGCCGACTGGCGCGAGGCCTGGGCGCTGTTCCCCGGCGACGTGGCCTACGTGTGGCATGCGGGCGTCCATGCCCGCACCGTGGCGGAGAGCCTGGAAGCGAGTGGGCTGATGATCCGCTCGCAGATCATCTGGGCGAAGCCGCGCTTCGTGCTCGGCCGCGGCGACTATCACTGGCAGCACGAGCCGTGCTTCTACGCGGTCCGCAAGGGCGCGAACGGGCACTGGCAGGGCGCGCGCGACCAGTCGACGCTGTGGACGATCCCCTGGTCAAGCCAGGGGACCAGCGGCGGCGACGAGGACGAAGCAACCACACACGGCACGCAGAAGCCGGTCGAGTGCATGCGCCGGCCGATCGTCAACAACAGCAGGCGCGGCGATCTCGTCTACGAGCCCTTCGCCGGCAGCGGCTCGACGATCATCGCAGCGGAGAGCACGGGGCGATCCTGCCTCGCGCTGGAGATCGATCCGCGCTACTGCGACGTCATCGTCGAGCGCTGGCAGGCGTTCACGGGATCGGCCGCGATCCTCGACGGCAGCGATCGAACCTTTGCGGACATGAAGGCCGAGCGGACGGCAGCGTGAAGCAGTCACGCATCATGTCGCTGGCCGAGGCGATCGCCAACGTGGCCGTCGGTTTCGGCGTGGCGGTGCTGGCCCAGATCGCGGTGTTCCCCCTGTTCGGGCTCGAAGTGTCCTTCTCGGACAACTTGACCATAGGCGCGATCTTCACGGGCGTGTCGATCGTGCGCTCCTACGCGCTGCGCCGGCTGTTCGAAGCGATCCGTATCCGGCGCAGTGAGACGACCACCGCCGGGCGATAAACCCGGCGGTGGGTTGTGGCAGAGCGGCTCAGCTCAGCGGCTGGCCGCGGTAGCGGTGGATGAGCCGCTGGACGGTGTCCTCATCGCTCTCGCCGGGAAGGCGATGCGCCTCGAGCCGCTCGTAGGTGTCGTCCTCGATCGGCACCAGCCAGGTGCCGTCCGGCTGCCGCGTCGCCGTCGAGCGGAAGGGCAGGAGGGCGAGCGCGGCAATGGCGCGGTAGGTGGCGTCGCTGACGCGGATGGTGCGCATGGGCGGACCTCACGCTTCGCCCAGGAACCGCGCGCGGAGGGCCGCCGCGACCGGCCGACTCTCGGCCACGGTGCGGCCGGCGTGCAGGGCGCCGGCCTTGCCGATGTAGTAGAAGCCGGCTTTGCCGGCCTCGCGGGTGACCACCGCGTACTTGGTGGTGCGGGCGTCCTCGACGATGCGCTCGCCGCGGGCGGTGAGCGCCGCGACGAGACGGTCATGAATGGTCCTGGCTTGCGTCGTCACCGCGTTCGCCTTTTCGAGGTCGCGCTGGACCTCGTCGAGGCTGCGCAGCGGCCGCAGGAGATAGGGGCTGACGCTCGAAGGATGCTTGTCGCTCATGGGATCGATCCTCCGCTTCCTGCGGCGTCTCACGCCTGGATCCGGTAGACGCGGCCGCGTCCGTCGACCTTTTCCGAGGTCACGTCGAGCCCGAGCTTCTTCTTGAGCGCGCCGGCGATGGCACCGCGCACGGTGTGAGCCTGCCAGCCGAAGGCGGCGACGATCTCCTCGATGCTGGCGCCCTCCGGGCGCTTCAGCATGCCGATTAGCTGCGCCTGCTTGCTGCCCTCGCGGGTCTTGCGCGCCGTCGCGCCCGTGGGCGCCACGGGCGCGGGCTCCGCAGGCTCCGTGGCCTCGGCGGCGGCTGTCTCGTCCGTGCCCGCCGTGTCGCCCGTAAGCGTGTCGTCGGGCTCGATGCCGAGGGCTTCGAAGGCGGTGCGGGTCGCGCGCAGGGTCAGGGGCGCACCCTCGTCGTCGTAGCGCCAGATGGTGTCGTCGGCCCGCCCCGGAATCTCTTCGAGGAGCCCCCTGGTGAGGAGGCTCTTGAGCACATTGCCGATGGCATTGCCCTTGAGCTTGAGGGTGACGGGAAAGACGAACGCGTCCGGCCGCTGGCAGGCGGTCGAAAGGACGACGAGCTGAGAATCGGAAAGCTTCGGAGTCATGGGGCAGTCCTTCTACTGAAGGGGGCCGGGACCATCCTGGCCCTCCTACTGCCCCGAGCCCCGCCGGCTCCGCCGGTCGGGGCGCCTTGGGGACGGCGATCGGCTACTCGGCGGCTTCGGCCATGATCTCGAAGTGCGTGACGAAGCCGGTCAGATAAGGAAGCCCGCGCGGGATCCCGGTCTCGCGCGATGTCCGGCGGTCGATCCGCCATGCCAGCCAGCGGGCAACCGCAGCCTCGATCGCGGCTTCGAGTGCCTGTCCGGTGGACAGGCCATTCGCGACATCGTCGGCGAAGTGGCGTCCGTGGCGGCTGTCGAGGAAATCGCGGACCGCCCAATCGGGACAGCCCGTGGCGGTGCGCACCGTCTTCGTCGCGAGCGCCCAGGCCTCCTCCTGCCGGGCGTGATGGCGGATGGTCCCGAAGAAGCCCCAGTCGGGGTTGGCGGTCGGAAGGATGGTGGTCATGGCGGTCTCCATCGCGTGATCGTGCCGTCATAGAGGCGCTGCTTCGACCCGGAGCCAAGCGGATAAGTGCATTATTTGATTGCTTTTTCCGGGCCAGAGCGATCATCGGACCAAGGTGATGGGGATCTCGATCCGCGCCTATGCGAGGGCCCGCGGCGTCAGCCACGTGGCGGTGCTCAAGGCCGCCAAGGCCGGCCGCATTCCGGTGGAGCCGGACGGCACCATCGATTCCGCCAAGGCCGATGCCGCCTGGGTGCGATCGACGGAACCCGGACGGTCGCGTGCAAAGCCCGAGAAGCTGAAGCCCGTCGCCGAAGCGGCGGTCGGGTCGGTGCGGGAGACGCTCAAGGAGCAGGGCCTGCCCGCGAGCGGCAGCGTGACCTTCGTGCAGGCGCGCACCGCCCACGAGATCGCCAAGGCGCATCTCGCGCGGCTCCGGCTGCAGGAACGCAAGGGCGAACTCGTCGACCGGGCACGGGCGACGGCGCTCGTGTTCCGGCTCGCCCGCGAGGAGCGGGACGCCTGGGCGAACTGGCCGGCGCGCGTCGCTGCTCTGATGGCAGCCGAGCTCGGTGTCGAGGCGCACCCGATGCAGAAGCTTCTGGAGACGCATGTCCGTTCACACCTCGCCGAGCTCGCCGAGGTCCGGCCGGAGTTTCGCTAGCGCGGACCCGCGGTTCGATGACCTGCTCGCCTTCGAGGGTGCGGAGGAGCTTTGGCAGTCGTGGCGCGACGGCCTCACGCCGGACCCGCTGCTCGACGTCTCGGAATGGGCGGATCGCCACCGCTTCCTGAGCCCGCGGGCGTCGGCCGAGCCGGGGCGCTATCGCACCGATCGCACGCCTTATATGCGCGCGATCGTGGATGCACTGTCGCCGTCGCATCCCGCACGGCGCGTCGTCTTCATGAAGGCGGCACAGGTGGGTGCGACCGAGGCCGGCAACAACTGGATCGGCTACGTCATCCACCATGCGCCGGGGCCGATGCTCAGCGTCCAGCCGACGGTCGAGCTCGCCAAGCGCTTCTCGCGCCAGCGCATCGACCCGCTGATCGCCGAGAGCCCGTCCCTGCGGGAGCGGGTGAAGCCGGCGCGCTCGCGCGATGCCGGCAATACGGTGCTGTCGAAGGAGTTCCCGGCCGGGCTTCTGGTCATCACCGGCGCCAACTCGGCGGTCGGCCTGCGCTCGATGCCGGCGCGCTACCTGTTCCTCGACGAGGTCGACGCCTATCCGCCCTCGGCCGACGAGGAAGGCGATCCGGTCGCGCTCGCCGAGGCACGCACACGCACCTTCTCCTGGCGGAGCAAGGTGTTCATGACCTCGACGCCGACGATCCACGGGATCTCGCGCATCGAGCGCGAGTACGAGGCGTCCGACCAGCGCCGCTTCTTCGTGCCATGCCCCCATTGCGGCCATCGCCAGTGGCTCAGGTTCGAGCGGCTGAAGTGGGACAAGGGCAAGCCGGAGACGGCGCACTACCTGTGCGAGGCCTGCGACGGCGCGATCGAAGAGCACCACAAGACGGCGATGCTGATCGCCGGCGAGTGGCGGCCGACGGCCGAGCCTTCCGATCCGGCGACGATCGGCTTCCACCTCTCGGCGCTCTACTCGCCGGTCGGCTGGCTCTCCTGGGAGGCGATCGCGCGCATGTGGGAGGCGGCCACCACCGACGAGGCCAGGCGCAGCTTCAAGAACGGCGTGCTCGGCGAGACCTGGATCGAGACCGGCGAGGCGCCCGACTGGCAGCGGCTCTACGAGAGGCGCGAGGACTTCGCCGTCGGCACGGTGCCGGCCGGCGGGCTGTTCCTGACCGCCGGCGCCGATGTCCAGAAGGACCGGATCGAGGTCTCGATATGGGCCTGGGGCCGGGGCCTCACCAGCTGGCTCGTCGACCACATCGTGATCGACGGCGGCCCGGAACACGCTTCAGCCTGGGCGGAGCTCTCCGTACTGCTCGACCGCACTTGGCCGCACGCACACGGGCAGCGGCTCGGCCTCGCCAAGCTCGGCATCGACACCGGCTACGAGGCGCCGGCGGTCTATGCCTGGGCGCGCCAGACCGGCTTCGCGCAGGTGGCGCCCGTGAAGGGGGTCGAGGGATTCAACCGCGCCGCGCCGGTGGTCGGGCCGAGCTATGTCGACGTGACGACGAGCGGCCGCAAGCTTCGCCGCGGCGCGCGGCTATGGACGGTGGCCGTCGCCACCTTCAAGAGCGAGACCTACCGGTTCCTGCGGCTCGGCCGGCCGACGGAGGACGAGCTCGCCGAAGGAGCGCAGTATCCCGCCGGCTACGTCCACCTGCCGAAGGGGACGGAGGCCGAGTGGGTCAAGCAGCTCGTCGCCGAGCAGCTGGTGACCGTCAAGACCAAGCGCGGCTTCCAGCGCCTCGAATGGCAGAAGCTGCGCGAGCGCAACGAGGTTCTGGACTGCCGCGTCTATGCCCGCGCCGCCGCCTGGATCGCCGGGATCGACCGCTGGAGCGAAGCGATCTGGCGCGACCTCGAGGCGCAGGTCACGGCAAAGGCTTGCCCCGAACCCCGATCCGGGGATGGCGAGAAGGGAGCGCCGCCCGTGGCGGATGATCCGTCTACGGAGGAAGGCTCCACCGAGGCGCCTTCGGCAGGACTCCTGCGCCGTGAGCGGCGGACGCGCGGCCGGCGCGTGTTCACCCCGAGCTACTTGAGCTGAACCCGAGACCCATGACGCTCGAAGAGATGATCGCGCGGCGCGATGCGCTGCTCGCCGCCCGCTTTCGTGGCGTGCGCACCGTCGAGGTCGAAGGCCGGCGCATCACCTATGCGACCGATGCCGAGATGGCCGCCGCGCTCGCCGACCTCGAGCGTCGCATCGCCGAGACCAAGGCGGGCGCCCGCCGACGCATCGTGCGCACCGCGGCGAGCAAGGGGCTGTGAGCGGCATGTTCGGTACGATGCGGCGCTGGCGCCGGCAGGTCGGCGCCTTCATCGGCGGCTTCGAGGCGGGCGAGGCGAGCCGGCGGCTCCGGCATTTTCAGCCGAGCCGGGCGCATCTCAACACGCTGATCGCCGCCGCCGGCGCCGACATCACCGCGCGCGCCCGCTGGCTCGTGCGCAACAACGGCTATGCGGCGAAGGCGATCGAGAGCTGGGCCGGCAATGTCGTCGGCGATGGGATCAAGCCGTCGTCGCTGATCGCCGATGCCGATCTCAAGGCGCGCGTCCAGCGGCTCTGGCTCGACTGGACCGACGACAGCGACGCCGAAGGCTTCACCGATTTCTACCGCCAGCAGCGCCGCGCCGCGCGCGAGGTGTTCATCGCCGGCGAGGTGTTCCTCCGCTTCCGCCCGCGCCGGCCCGAAGACGGGCTCGTCGTGCCGCTGCAGCTGCAGATGATCCCCTCCGAGATGCTGCCGCTCTCGCGCAATGAGCAGGTGGCGGGCGGCAATGTCGTCCGCCAGGGCATCGAGTTCGACCGCATCGGCAGGCGCGTCGCCTACCACTTCCTGCGCCGCCATCCCGGCGACGTGACCGATCCGGGCCTCTCCGGCGAGACGGTGCGGGTGCCAGCCTCGGAGGTCATCCACGTCATCGACCCGGTCGATGCCGGACAGCTGCGGGGGATTTCTCGCTTCGCGCCGGGCATCGTGAAGCTGTTCCTGCTCGACCAATACGACGATGCCGAGCTCGACCGGAAGAAGGTCGCGGCGATGCACGCGCTGTTCATCACGACTCCGGCGCCGGCCGAGCCGTTCGATGTCGCCGAGAGCGACGAGGCGGGCGAGCGCACCATGGACCTGCAGCCCGGCCAGATCGTGATGCTGGAGCCTGGCGAGGAGGTGCAGATCTCGGCGCCGGCCGATGTCGGACAGACCTACGAGCCGTTCCAGTACCGCACGCTCCTGCAGGTCTCGGCCGCGCTCGGTCTGCCTTACGCGTATCTCTCGAACGACATGCTGAAGGCGAACTACTCGAACTCGCGGCTGGCACTCCTGGAGTTCCGCCGCCGCGTCGAGGCCTACCAGCATGCCGTCATGGTCTGGCAGATCTGCCGGCGCGTCTGGGCGCGCTGGATGGATACGGCCGTCATGGCCGGCGCTCTCGACCTTCCCGATTACGAGGCGCGCCGCCGCGACTACATCGCCTGCTCGTGGCTGCCGCCGAAGTGGGACTGGGTCGATCCGCTGAAGGATGCCCGCGCCGAGATCGAGCAGATCGAGGCAGGGCTCAAGAGCCGCACCCAGGCGCTCGCGGAGCGCGGCTACGACGCCGACCAGGTCGACGCCGAGATCGCCGCCGACCGCGAGCGGGAGCGTCGGCTCGGGCTTTCGTTCACCGGGGCGCGCGCCGATCCGATCCCGGCTGATCCGGAGCAGCCGGCATCCGCACCCGCCGCCGATTGAGGCCTCGATGACATCACATCCCGTAATGCTCCGGCTCTCGGGCCGGCCGCTGGCGATCGCGCCGCGCGCGCTCGACGCGCTGCTTGTGGCTGGACGCTCGATCGAAGCTCGGCCGGCCATGCTGCCTGTCCGAGAGAGCGAACCGGCTGCGTGCGGCTACATAGTGACTGACAGCGGCGTCGCCGTAGTTCCGATCGTCGGCCCGATGGTCGCGCGCGGCGACTGGCTGACGGAGTTCTTCGGCTTCAGGAGCTATGGCGATGTGGCGGAAGCCGCCGAGGCTGCATTCGCCGATCCCGCCGCGCGCGCCGTGCTGCTCGAGCTGGACTCGCCCGGCGGCGAGGTGGGCGGGCTGTTCGATCTGGTCGACCGTCTCGCCGCCATGCGCGACGAAGCAAGCAAGCCGCTCTGGGCGGTGGCGCACGAGAGCGCGCTGTCGGCCGCCTTCGCCATCGCGAGCGCCGCGGACCGGCTCTACGTGACCCGCACCGCGGAGGTTGGCTCGGTGGGCGTCGTCGCGATCCATGTCGACGAGAGCGCCGCCGACGCGATGGCCGGGCTCAAGTGGACGCTGATCCACGCCGGCGCGAAGAAGGTCGACGGCAATCCCCACGAGCCGCTGTCGGTCGAGGCCTTCGCCGACATCCAGGCCGATGTCGACGCGCTGCATGAGGAACTCGTCGCGCTCATCGCACGCAATCGCGGGATGAACCCAGACGCGGTCCGCGTAACAGAGGCCGCCATCTATCGCGGCCAGCGCGCAATCGACATTGGCTTCGCTGACCGCGTCGGCAGCTTGGACCAGGCGCTCGCCGACCTCGCCGACAGCCTCGTCCCCTCGCGTCCTCGTCTGGCCCAGCCGCGCGGCAGTGGCGCCGCGTCCCCACAACTGCCAAGGAGAACATCCACCATGACCACCGACACGACCACGAACGTGCCTCCCGATCCTGATCCGGTGGAGGCGCCCGAGACGCCTGAAACCGATCCGGTTGCGCCCGCGCATCCGGCCCCTGCAGTCCAGCCGGCCCAACCGGAACGGCCCGCCGCGTCGGCTCCTTCGGCTGACACGGCTGAGCGCCTGCGCGCCGAGTACGCCGAGATCGCGGCGATCGCGGCGCAGGCGGGCCGTCTCGGCGTCGCCATCGACGCGGCCGAGGCCATGGCCAAAGGGATTAGGCCCGACGCGCTGCGCCGCTCGGTGCTCGACGCGCTGAGCCAGCGCGCCGAGGCGAACGCCGTGGTCGCCGCGGCACCGCAGATGCCAGCCGCTGGTGACAGCCCCATCGTCCGCCGCGCCCGAGAGCGCGCCGCAACCTCAAACCGCAACGCATGAGGAGGTGACCCATGCCTGTGCTGACCATGCCGCCCACGCTGGGCGATCTTCTCAAGTACGAGCTCAACGCCAGCTACTGCCGCGAGACCGTGACGCTCAAGGCTGGAACGAGCTACGCGCTCGGCTCCGTCCTCGGCCGGATCACTGCGTCGGGCAAGTACCGGCTTTCGCCGGCCGCCCAGGTCGTGGGCGACGAGGGCGCGGAGGTCGCGACGGCTGTCCTGATCGAAGCGGTCGATGCGACCGCCAGTGACAGGACCGGCCTCGTCGTTGCCCGCGGGCCCGCGATCGTCTCCAAGGCGGCGCTCGTCTTCGACGCGTCGGTCGATGACGCGACCAAGACGGCCGCCAAGCACGCCGAGCTCAGCGCCGCTGGCATCGTGCCGCGCGACACCGCCTGATCCTCGCTCGTCAGGTCCAATCCGTCACCGGCTCCGAGGCTTCCGCCTCGGGGCTTTTTTCATGCCCGTTCCAGCCCAAGGAGACCCGACCCCATGGTCGCCATGATCAACCCGTTCGACGCGGGCGGCTACTCGCTCGCCGAGATGACCCAGGCCATCAACATCCTGCCCAACGTCTACACCCGGCTCGGGCAGATGGGCCTGTTCCGCTTCGAGGGCGTGACCCAGCGCTCCGTCGTCATCGAGCAGGCGGAAGGAGTCTTGAACCTCCTGCCCACCGTGCCGCTCGGTGGCCCGGCCACCGTCGCCAACCGCGACACGCGCTCCATGCGCTCCTTCACGGTGCCGTGGATCCCGCACGACGACGTGATCACGCCGCAGGACATCCAGGGCGTGCGCGGCTTCGGCGTGGCCGACGCCGCCGATCCGCTCGCCACCGTCATGGAGCGCAAGCTCACCCGCATGCGGGTGAAGCACGCCCAGACGCGCGAGTACATGGAGGTCAATGCGCTCCGCGGCATCGTCAAGGACGGCGCCGGCACCACGCTCTACAACTACTTCACCGAGTTCGGACTGGCCCAGCTCGAAACGGACTTCGTGCTCGGCACTGCCGGCACCCAGGTCCAGGGCAAGGTGCGCGACGTGCTGCGCAAGGTCGAGACCGAGCTCAAGGGCGAGACCATGACCGGCGTGCTCGCTCTTGTCAGCCCCGAGTTCTTCGACAAGCTGATCGGCCACGCCAAGGTCGAGGAAGCCTACAAGTACTACTCCTCGACGGGCGCCCAGCCGCTGCGCGAGGACACGCGCCGGCGCTTCCCCTTCGCCGGCATCATGTTCGAGGAGTACAACGCCACCGTCACGCTCTCGACCGGCGCCACCGAGACGCTGATCCCGGCCGGCGAAGGCATCGCGTTTCCCTTGGGCACGCTCGACACCTTCGTAACCTACGGCGCGCCGGCCAACCTGATCGAAACGGTCAACACGATGGGCCTGCCGATCTACGCCCGCCAGATCGCGCGCCCCGACGGCAGCGCCATCGAGGTCAAGACCGAGGCCTCGATCCTGCCCATCAACAAGCGTCCGCGTCTCGCGGTGCGCATCTTCTCCAGCAACTGATCCCGCTTCGCCAAGGATACTGAGGACAGGCCATGAGCGTGTTCGCCGAGGCGATCGGCGATCTCTTCGCCGACCGCAACCTAGCGCGGGACGCCCTGTGGCGTGCGGGCGGCACGGGCTCACCGCTGCTGGTGCGGATCATCCTTCGACAGCCGGACCGCGTCGGGAGCTTCGGCGAGACGCGCCTGCTCGCCGCCACCACCGTGGTCGAGGTGCGCACGGCAGAAGTACCTACGCTTGCGGAAGGCGATGCCTTCGAGATCGACGGCGAGATCTTCGTGGTGCAGGGCGAGCCTGTGCGCGACAGCGAACGCCTCGTCTGGACGGCAGAGCTGCGGAAGGCGTCATGAGGCTCGCGGCCGCACTGACCGGCGACCTGCGCCGGATGATGGCCGAGGAGGTCAAGGCTGCGGAACGGGCCGTCACGAGTGGTGCCCGCGAGGCGACCGATGGGCTCAAGGCGGAGCTGCGCGGGCAGATCACGGGCGCAGGCCTCGGCGAGCGTCTCGCCCGCACCTGGCGCGGGGAGGTCTACCCCAAGGGGCAGGCGAGCATCGCGGCCGCCGGCTTCGTCTGGTCCAAGGCGCCCGGCGTCGTCCGCATCTACGAGGACGGCGCCGTCATCCGCTCGACCCGTGGCTTCTTTCTCGCGATCCCGACCGAGGCGGCCGGCCGCTACGGCGACGGCGGGGCCAAGATCACGCCGGGCGGCTGGGAGCGGCGGACGGGGCAGCGCTTGCGGTTCGTCTATCGCCGCGGCGCGCCCTCGCTGCTGGTCGCCGACAACCTGCGCGCGCGCCGGGGCAAGCGGGGCGGCTTCGCGCGGGCGAGCGCGACGGCGCTGCGGACGGGCCGGGGCCTCGTCACCGTGCCGATCTTCATCCTGGTGCCGCAGGTCACCGTCAAGAAGCGCCTCGACGTCGCGGGCGCCGCGCGCCGCTGGCAGGCCCGGCTGCCCGAGCTGGTGCTGCGCCACTGGCGCGCGGCTTCGCGGGACGACGGATGATGTCGAAGCGCGAAACCATTCTCGCTGCGCTCACCGGGGCGCTGCGTACTGGCCTCTCGGCGAATGTGCGTCGCAACGAGGTCCTGCCCGAGAAGGTGCCGGCGGAGGGGCTCGTCATCCTGCGCGACGGCGATCCCGGCGAGCCGGACGTGACGCTCAATCCGCGCAGAGAGTTCTACAGCCACCGCGTCGAGATCGAGGCCTATGTGCCGCGCGATCCGGAAGGCGGCGGAGAAGCTGTGCTCGATATGCTCCTCAGTGGCATCGGCGCGGCGCTCAGGGTCGATCCGTCGCTCGGTGGCCTCGCCGAGAACCTGATGCCGTCCGCGCCCGAGACCGGCGCGCTCGCGATCGAGGGTGGCGCCCCTGTCCTCAACGCCCGGCTCGTCGTCACGGTCGAGTACCTGGTGAGCGACCCGCTCGCCGATTGACCCCGATAATAAGGAGTCCCCCATGCCCAAGGTGCGCGCCTACGGCGCGGACGCCACGCTCAAGGCTGCCCGCGAGGCCAGCTATGGCGTGGCGCCGCTGTCCGGCTATCGAAGCCTCGACTTCAAATCGACCGACCTCTCTTCGGCCCAGCCGCTCGGCGACGATCCGCTGCTGGGGCGCGGGCGCAATGCTCAGGACCCTTATCGGGGGCTCATCACCGACGAGGGCCAGATCGAGATCCCGCTCGATCTCCGGGGGACGGGTTTCTGGCTCACCGGCCTCTTCGGCGATCCGGTGACGACCGCGGTCAAGGCGAGCGGCTCGATCGCCTTCGCGGCCAACCCGTCACCCGGCGACACGATCACGCTGAACGGCGCGGTGTGGACCTTCGTCTCGGGCCCGGCCTCGGGCAATGAGACGGAGATCCAGGGGACGGTGACGCAGACCGTCGACCAGCTGGTCGCCGACCTCAACGCCTCGGCCGATGCGGAGGTGTCGAAGTGCACCTATTCGCGACCGACCGGTACGCAGACGCTGGCGATCGAGCTCGACATGGCCGGGCCCACGGGGAACGGCTTCACCATCGCCGCCTCGGTCGCGAGCGTCTCGGGGCCCACTCTCACCGGCGGCGGCTACTCGCATGTCTGGGAGAGCGGCGCCGATGACATCCCGAGCTACACGATCGAGATCGGCCACCCGAAGCTGGTGACGCCGGTCTTCTTCCGCCACCTCGGCACGGTGATGGAGAGCCTCGCCTTCGAGATGGGCCAGGAGGGCCCCGCCAACGCCCGCCTCCAGCTTGTGGCCCGGGGCGAAGAGCGATATGCCGCCACCGTCGATGCGGCGCCGGACAGCTACACGCTCCGGCGCTTCAGCCAGGGGCGCGGCTTCATCCGGCGCGGCGGCTCGGCCCTCGCTGGCGTCACCGGCGGCAGCCTCACCTTCTCGAACAACCTGGAGCGGGTACGGGTGATCCGTGAGGACGGCAAGATCGAGGCGGCCGATCCGACCTTCGCCTCGGCGCAGGGTGCGATGTCGGTGCGCTTCGACGGCGCGACGCTGGTGGCCGAGGCCACCGACGGCGATCCGGTCGCCCTCGAATACGGCTTCACCTTCCCCGAGGGGTATGCGCTGCGCTTCGAGCTGCCGCGCGTCTTCCTCCCCAAGCCCAAATACGCCGTCTCCGGCCCCGGCGGGGTCGAGGCGAGCTTCGACTGGCGCGCCGCCTTCGATGACGCGGAAGGCACCATGCTGCGCGCGCACCTCCTCAACGACGTCACCAGCTACAGCTGAGGTTTTCCATGATCCGTCTCGACTTGAAGCGCGAACCCTACTGGCTCGATCTCGGCCATGGCGTGCGCGTCCATGTCCGCCCTTGCACCACGGCGCTCGTCATGGCCGCGCGGGCGGCGGTGGCGCGCGGCATTGATCCGATTACGGACGACAGCGCGGTCGGTGAGCGGACCGCCACGCTCGTCAAGGCGCTGGCCAAGTCGGCGATCGACGGCTGGGAGGGCGTCGGCGATGAAAAGGGTGAGCCGGCCAGGCTGACGCCCGAAGGCGTCGAGGCGCTGATGGACCTCTGGCCGATCGCAGAGTCCTTCGAGCGGCAATATCTCGGTCCGGCGCTGCTGCTGGACGCCGAAAAAAACGCCTGACGGCCCGCGCCAAGTGGCACTTCGGCGGCGGGCCGGCCTATTGCGACGGGTGCCGGCGTGACGGCCGTCCCTGTGCGCGGGGCGAGTCCGGCGTCGACGGCGTGCTCTGCCCCTACATCGACAATGAGCCGCTGACCGATACCGGCTGGCAGGCTTGGGACGTGCTCACACGAGCAAGTAGCCAGCTGCGGATCGCGCCCGGCGCCGTGGTCGGCATCGATCTCGCGGCCGCGCTGCGGCTCGGCGAAGCGCTCGGCTATGACGCCCATGCGCTGGCCGAGCTCCTGCCCGCCGGCGAGGCCGGGCTGGTCAAGGCCCTGAACGAACGGATCCGCTCGGACGGTCTTCCATGACCACCCGCAATCTCGCTGTGCGCCTCGCCGTCATCGACGGCGGCAAGGTGAAGGCGGAGCTGCGCGATGTGGGCGAGAGCGGCCAGCGCTCGCTCAAGCGCATCGAGGACGCGTCGCGCCCTGCCTCGCGCGCGCTCCAGGCGATCGACGGCGCCGCCGGGCAGGTCCGCGGCTCGCTCGAAGGGCTGACCAGCCGTCTCGGCCCTCTGGGCGGGGCGCTCTCGCGGCTCGGCCCGGCCGGCCTTGCGGCCGGCGCGGCGATCGCGGGCCTCGGTCTCATCCTCGTCCGCGGGGTCCAGGAGGCGGCCGAGGCCGACCGGTCCTACCGCCGCCTCGAGGCGGTGCTGCGCGCGACGGGCCACGCCTCGGGTCTGACGGCGCGTGAGATCGCCGGCTTCGCCGAGGAGATGGAGCGCTCGACGCTCGCCTCGGCCGAGTCCGTCCAGGACGCGGCTTCGGTCCTCGCGACGTTCCGCTCGGTTTCCGGCGAGACCTTCACCCGCGCCATCCGCCTGGCGCAGGACCTGTCAACGGTGTTCGGGCAGGACCTGCGCTCCAGCGCCACGCAGCTCGGCAAGGCGCTCGAAGAGCCGATCCAGGGCATCTCGGCGCTGCGCCGGGTCGGCGTCTCATTCACCGCCTCGCAGCGCGAACTGATCGAGTCGCTGGTCCAGACCGGCCGGACGGCGGAAGCGCAGAAGGTTATCCTTGATGCGCTCGAACAGCAGGTGGGCGGCGCCAGCGCCGCCGAGGCCGGCGGCCTCACCGGCGCCGCCAACCGGCTGTCCGATGCCTGGGGCAATCTCCTCAAGGCCATCGGCCGCACGCCGGCGATCTCCGGTCTCGCCGAAGGCGCGCTCGACACCCTGGCGCGGGCGGTGGAAGGGATCACCTCGCTGTTCGAGGAAGACCCGATCTCGGTCCGCATCGTCGAGACCAACAGGCGGCTGATCGAGGCCGAGGACCGGCTCGCGAGGCTCAGGGAGAGCGGCAACCGGCGCGCCGTCGCCGTGACCCAGCGCCTGGTCGAGGATCTGAGGCGCCAGGTCGACGACCTGATCGCTGAGGCGCGCAGCGAGGCCGAGGCCTTCGCCGAGGAGCAGCGCCGCGCGGAAGCCGGGCGCCGCGCCGCCGAAGCGGAGCGCCTGGCCGAGCTCCTGAGCACGCAGCGCCGCGAGATCGACCGCGCGCTCGACCAGATCGCGACCGACCCCGCCGAGCGCATCGCGCGGGTCAACCGGGAGCTCGACGAGACGCGCCGGCGGCTCGACGCGCTCCGGGCGCCGGACGGCAGCAACGCGGCGGAGGTCGATTCGGCCATCGCCCGGGCCGAGGAGCTGGCGCGACGCCGGATCGAGGCGATCGAGCGGCCGGCGCGGGAGGCCGCGACCCGCGTCGCCGCCGCCAATGCCCGCGTGATCGAGGATCTCGGCCGGCAGCTCGCGGGCCTCGCCGACGAGCGCCAGGCCTTCATCGACCAGGCTCTCTCGCGCCTCTCGGAGGGCGCCACGGCGGCGCAGCGCGCCGAAGTCGAGCGGCTGGCCGGCGCCCTCTACGACGAACGCCAAGCCCGCGAAGAGCTCGCCAAGACGATGCGCGAGGAGGAGCGGCTGCGCGAAGAGGGGCGGCACCTCGTCGAGCAGCTGCGCACCCCGACCGAGGAGTATGCCGCAACCATCGAGCGCCTGAGCACGCTGCTCAGCGCCGGCGCGATCGATCAGGAGACGTTCAGCCGCGCGCTCGTCAAGGCGAACGAGGACCTGGCGGCGGCGCAGGACCGGCTGCTCCGCCAGAGCCGGGAGTGGCAGGACGGCGTCACCCGGGCGCTCCGGGACTATGCCGACGCGGCGAGCGATTCCGCCAAGGCGGCCGAGCAGGCGACCACGCTCGCCTTCAAGACCATGGAGGATGCGCTCGTCTCCTTTGTGACCACGGGCAAGTTCGAGTTCGCGTCCTTCGCCGACAGCATCATGGCGGACATCACCCGCATCGCCGTGCGCCAGGCGATCCTGGCGCCGCTCGCAAACTGGCTCGGCGGCGGCAACGGGAGTGGTGATCCGTTCGGCAGCCTCGGGCAGATCTTCGCGGGTATCTTTCATGAGGGCGGCCTTGTCGGGCGCAGCACAGCACCCGCGCGCGGCGTCGATGCGGCCCTGTTTCTGACAGCGCCCCGATATCACACCGGTGGCTTTGCCGGCATCGCCCCAGACGAAATGCCGGCCATTCTGCGCCGTGGAGAGGCAGTGCTGACCCGTGAGCAGATGGCAACCCTCGGCGCGGGGCTTCGCGGCAGCGAGGACCGGCGGCCGCCCGTCACCGTGGTGATGAACATCTCGACGCCCGACGTGGGCGGCTTCCGCTACGCCCAGGGCCAGATCGCGGCCGACGCCGCCCGCGCCATCGATCGGGCGCGGCGCAATCTCTGACGAGCACGGGCGATGAGCGGATTTCACGAAGTGCAGTTCCCGCCCGACATCTCCTATGGCGCATCGGGCGGGCCGGGCTACTCGACCACCGTCGTCACCACGGTCTCCGGGCACGAGCGGCGCAACGCCAACTGGGCGGACGCACGGGGCAAGTGGAACGTTGCTCATGGCCTCAAGAAGCGTGAGCAGGTGGCCGAACTCATCGCCTTCTTCCGCGCGCGGAAGGGCCGCGCCTACGGCTTCCGCTTCAAGGACTGGACCGACTTCCAGGCCTTCGCGCAGGTCATCGGGGTCGGCGATGGCACGACCAAGACCTTCCAGCTGGTCAAGCGCTATGCGAGCGGCGGCGAGATCGAGACGCGGCTCATCACCAAGCCCGTCGCCGGCACGGTGAAGGTCTATCGCGACGGCGTCGAGGCGGCCTCGGGCTGGAGCGTGAACACGGCGACCGGCATCGTGACTTTCACGACCGCGCCGGGAGCGGGCGTGCAGGTCACGGCGGACTTCGAGTTCGATGTGCCGGCCCGCTTCGACAGCGACCAGATGGACATCACGATCGAGACCTACCAGCTCGGCAGCTGGGGGCAGATCATCATCGTCGAGATCCGACCATGAAGTCGGTTTCCGCAGCGCTCGCGGCCCATCTCGCCGGGCCGGTGACGACGCTTGCCACATGCTGGCGCATCACCCGGCTCGACGGGCGGGAGTTCTTCTTCACCGATCACGACCGCGACCTCGTCTTCGAGGGCGATGTCTACAAGGCGAGCTCGGGCTACTCGCGCACGGCGATCGCCAATGACGCGAGTCTCGGCGTCGACAACCTCGACGTCGAGGGCGTGTTCGACGCGCAAGCGATCACCGAGGAGGAGCTGCGCGCCGGGCTGTTCGATCAGGCCGAGGTACGCATCTTCCTCGTCAACTGGGCCGACCCGTCGATGGGCAGCTTGCGCATGCGCCGCGGCTGGTTCGGCGAGGTGGTGCTGACCGAGCAGGGCGTCTTCCGCACCGAGCTCAGGGGCATGACCCAGGCGCTCTCCCAGCGCATCGGCGAGCTCTACAGCCCCGAATGCCGCGCCGATCTCGGCGACCACCGTTGCAAGGTGCCGATCCATCCGCCGGAGATCCAGCGCTCGGCCGCCTATGCGGTGGGCGACGTCGTCCGTGTCCGGACGTCCTCGGCGCTCACGACGATCGGCATCCCTTTCGTGAATCCGGGCTTCGACGCTGGGAGCCTATCAGGCTGGACTCTGGCGTCGGGCTCGGCGTCGGCCAAGACCTCGAGCGGCGCGCTCGGGCCGAAGACGGGAACGCACTTCCTCGAAGGCGGCAATGTCGCCAGCTTCGAGGTCCGCCAGACCGTCGATCTCGCAGGCGTGCTCGATGCCACCACGACCGAGAGCGGCGGCTACCGCCTCACCGTTGGCGCCTGGCGGGCCAATGGCGGCGGCAACACGGTCGACCAGGGCCGGCTGCGCGTCGAGCTCTTGGACGATGCGGGCGCGGTGCTCGCGACGCCGCTCGACACTCGCAACGAGGCGATGACGGGCGTCTGGACGCTCCGCCAAATCGCTGACGCCCTGGTGCCGGCTGGCGCGCGGCAGCTGCGGGTGATCTTCAACGGGACGCGCGTGAGCGGCACGGTCTGCAACGCCGCGCTCGACGGGATTTCCGGCTACTTCACCGACACCACCACCGGCGTCGGCACCGCCGCCGTCTACGAGAACCGGATCTACCGCTGCGTGGCGGCGGGCACCACCGCTGCGGTCCAGCCCGCCTACGACACGGGCGTCGGCCAGCAGACCACGGATGGCAGCGCCGTGTTCGAGGCGATGGAGGCGTGGAGCCGTGCAGGGCTCGTCGCGGATGTGGCGGACCGTGCTGTCTTGACCGCCTCCATCGACGAGCCGCGCGCGGCCGACGGCTGGTTCGCAGGCGGCGTGCTCACTTGGGAGAGCGGCCCGAGCACCGGCCGCTCGATCGAGGTCAAGGCCTGGACACAGGCCACGGGCCAGATCGAGCTCTTCCTCCCCATGGGCTATGCGATCCGGGTCGGCGATCTCTTCCGCATCCATCCCGGCTGCGACAAGCGCCTCGACACCTGCATCGCGCGCTTTGCCAACGTCCTCAACTTCCGCGGCGAGCCCTACGTGCCGGGCCAGGACGCCATCATGAGCTACCCCGATGCCCGCTGAGATAATCACGCCCGAGCAGATCGTCGCGGAGGCGCGGAGCTGGCTCGGCGTGCCCTGGCGGCACCAGGGACGGAGCCGCGCCGGCATCGACTGCGTCGGCCTCGTGGTCGAGGTCGCGCGCGCCCTCGATCTCTCGGACTACGACCACACCACCTATGGCCGCCGCGCACAGGGTCAGGGCTTCGTCGAGCACTTCCGCACCAATATGGACGGCATCGCCATTCCCGATGCCAGGCCCGGCGACATCCTCGTCTTCGCTGACCAGGCCTATCCCTGCCACTGCGGCTTCCTCACCGAGCGGCTGAGCCATCCGCATCTCATCCACGCCCATGCGCTCCGGCGCAAGGTGATCGAGGAGCCCTACGCCGGTGAGTGGCTCGCCAAGATCAAGTTCGCCTTTCGGTTCCGCCAGCCCGTCATCTGATCCATGGCCATCCTCGTTGCAGTGGGCGGGGCCGCGCTCGGCTCCGCCATCGGTGTCGGCTGGCAGGCCGGCTGGCTGGTCGGCGCGGTGGTCGGCAACCTGCTGTTTCCGGCCAAGGGCCAGAACGTCACCACCGAGGGACCGCGGCTCGGCGACCTCACTGTCTCGTCCTCTGCCTATGGGGCGTCCATCCCCATCGGTTACGGCACGCTGCGCATGGCCGGCAACATGATCTGGTCGTCGGGAATCCGCGAGCAGCAGAACGTGACCCGCACGAGGTCGGGCGGCAAGGGCGGCGGCGGACGCAGCACCCAGACCTCGATCAGCTACTCCTACTTCGCCTCGTTTGCGCTCAGCTTCGGCGAGGGGCCGGCCGAGGACGTGCTCCGCATCTGGGCCGACGGCAAGCTCATCTACGACAAGACCGGCGCGAGCCCGGACGTCGCCAAGCCCAACCTGCGGTTCCGCTTCTATCCTGGCAGCGAGACCCAGCTGCCCGATCCCCTGATCGAGGCCCATGTGGGCGCCGGGCGCGCGCCGGCCCATCGCAGGCTCTGCCTCATCGTGTTCGAGGACCTGGCGCTCGCCGACTACGGCAACCGCATCCCCAACATCACGGCTGAGATCACCTTCCGCCGCGCCGCCCAGCAGCCCTACCAGCTCCTCGACTTCATCACCACGGGCGAGGGCGGCTACTTCGGCTCATACCAGATCGACGAGCTCGCGGTCGATTGGCGGCGCGGCTACGGCTACTTCGTCTCGTCGAGCAGCAACGCCGATGCCGCCGGCCTCCATCGCTTCAGCCTGCGCACCATGAAGGAGGACCGACAGGCGCGGATGACGGACGTGACCAAGCTCACGCCCAACAACTTCCCCGCCACGCTGTTCTGCGGCGAGGACGGCCATCTCTACGTTGTCACCGGGTCGAGCAACTCGCGTCCGATCCTGCGCATCGAGCCAAATGCGCTGAAGGAGGTCGGGCGCTTCGGTTCGACGAGCAACGGGCTCTCGAATTCCACCCTCCGTTTCGTCGCGACCACGTGGATGGGCATGGTCTCGGCCTATGGCCCCTCCGGCCGCATCGACTTCCTGCTCACAGGCTCGCTCTTCGACGACATCGGGCTCCTGCGCGCCGACAGCATGGGCTACGTGTGGGGTGCCGGCCAGACCGTGACCGAGCCGCGCGTGCGCGGCGCCATCGGCGGGGCGGTCGGCGAAGGCTTCGGCGAGGGCTGGCTCCTCGGCAGCGGGACGGGGACCAACCATGCGAGCCTCGGACTCTACCGCATCCGGGTCTCGGCGCTCGCCCAGTACGATGCGCTCACCGGCCAGTCGCTGGGCGTCAGCTTCGAGAAGGTGGCGAGCTTCACCCCCGCCGAGATCGAGGCCGGAGCCACCGGCTTCTATGACACCGCCGGCGGTCTCACCTACGACGCCACCGACGACAGCGTGATCTTCCAGGCCCGGATCTCGAACGGCGGATCGGCGGGGACGATCTATACGCTCAAGTGGCGGGCGGATGCCGGCATCGTCTGGAAGACCGCCGTCCCGAGCCAGATCAACTACGAGGGTCCGTTCTTCGGCCAGAGTCGGCTCAAGGGGCAGCGCTGGACGCTGATGCGGGGCACGCGCGTCATCCAGCTGGACACCGCCACGGGCGCTCTTGTTCTCAATGAGATCTGGCCGGGTGCGGTCAGCGAAGGCGGTGCTCAGGTTTATGATGCCGTCACCGACACGCATCTGGTGCGCAGCAGCAGTGGGTGGGTGCGGCTCTTTCTCAATCGCGGCGGCGGCGAGGGCGAGGCGCTGTCGGCCATCGTCGCCGACCTCTGCGGCCGGGCCGGGCTGGGCCTGGCCGACATCGACGTCGCGGAGCTCGGGGCGACGGTTCCCGGCTATGTCATCGGGCGGCAGACCACCGTGCGCGGCGCCATCGAGCCCCTGGCGCAGGCCTATTTCTTTGACGCTGCGGAAAGCGACGACACGCTTCGCTTCCGCAGCCGCGGACGCGCACCGGTCGCTGCGATCCCGGCCGAATATCTCGTGCCGCTCGACAGCCAGACAGGCGAGAGCTGGCGCGAGCGTCGCACGCAGGAGGTCGATCTGCCCGAGCGCATCAGCGTCGTCTACATGGACCGCGATGCCGACTACCAGCAGGGGACACAGAGCGAGAAGCGTGCCTCGCTGCCGCTTGCGACCATGCACTCGCGCAACCAGGCGAGCCTCGAGCTGGCGCTCGCCATCGACGCCACCACGGCCAAGCGCATCGCCGCCAAGACCCTCTATAGCGCCTGGATCGAGCGCAGCGCCTATGAGGCCGAGCTGCCGCCTGACTGGCTGCGCCTCGATCCGACCGACGTTGTCGACGTGGTCTTTCCGAGCGGATCAGCGTTCCGCACCCGGATCACCCGGCTCGATGTCGGCGCCGACTTCTCTCTGGCGCTCAAAGGTGTATCGGAGACGGCCGCCACCTACGTCTCCACCGTCGCGGCCGACGGCGGGTCCGGCCGGCCGGCGCAGGTGATCGGGGCCGAGGCTGCCACGCGGCTGATCCTGCCCGACCTGCCGCTCCTGCGCGATGTCGATGACGCCGGCGGCGCCGGCTCAAGGGCCTACTACCTGATGGCAGGCTTCGGCAGCCCGGGCTGGCCGGGCGCCGCCCTCTATCGCAGCGCCGATGGCTCCGCATGGGCGCAGATCGGGCGCGCCTTGAGCGAGGCCGCCTGGGGCGCCACCGCCAACGCGCTCGGTTCGCCCCGCTCGCCCTTCGGCACGGACGAGGAGAACAGCCTCACGGTGTTCATGACCACAGGCGGCGATCGCCTGGAGAGCGTGACCCAGGAGGCGCTGGTCAACGGCGCCAACGCCGCCCTCGTGCTCAAGGCCAACGGCGAGCCGGAGATCGTCCAGTTCCGCGAGGTCACGCTGAACCCGGATGGCTCCTACACGCTTCGCGGCCTCCTGCGCGGCCGCCGGGGCACGGATGTCTTCGTCGACGGCCACGCGGCTGGCGAGCTCTTCGTGCTCCTGGATCCCGACGACATCGAGACGCTCGTCGTCTCGCTCGGCGATCTCGGCCTCGCGCGCTCCTGGCGGGCGGTGGGCTTTGGCACGCTGTTCGAGGACGCCGAGACGCTCGTCCAGAGCCACACGGGCCGCGACCTCAAGCCCTACGCGCCGTGGAACGTGAAGGCGGTGAGGAGCGGCAGCCCGGCGAACATCACGCTCTCCTGGGTCCGCCGCACGCGCATCGGCGGCGAACTCAAGGACGGCGCCGGCACGGTGCCGCTCGGGGAAGCCAGCGAGGCCTACGAGCTCGACATCCTCGACGGCCCCGGCGGCGCGGTGCTCCGCACGCTCGCTTCGACCAGCCCGAGCGCAACCTACGCCAACGCCGACATCCTCGCCGACTTCGGCACGGTGCCGGCCGCTCTCTCCGTCGTCGTCTACCAGTTGAGCGCGGTTGCCGGCCGCGGCTTCCCGCGCGCCGTCACCCTGGAGGTCGCCTGATGCCGAGCCCCAACCTCTCGATCACCCACGTCGCGGCCGCGCAGAACCAGAAGGAGGTCACGATCAACGACGCCTTCGACGCCCTCGACAACGCCATGAACCGGGCGCTGTCGCTGGCGATGGCCGACGCCAACGTGACGCTTACGGCGGATCAGGCCAATCGCAACGGGCTCATCGTGCTCACCGGCACGCTGACGGCCTCGCGCATCCTGACGCTGCCGGCAAACCACCGCCGGCTCGCGATCCGCAACGCGACCAGCGGTGGACAGGAGGTCCGCGCCAAGTATACGGGCTCGGGCGCCGAGGTCATCATCGTGCCCGGCGCGACCGTGCTGGTGCAGGGCAATGGCAGCGATCTCTTCGGCGTGGGCGGCGGCGCCGGCGCCTTCAACGACCTGACAGACGTCTCAGTCGGAGCGGCGGCGCCAGGCGATGTACTCCAGTTCGACGGCGCAGTGTGGGGACCGGCCGGGGTCGGCATCTTCCAGCGGGCGCTGCTGCCGTTCCGGGGCGCACTGGTGCGGCGGAGCACCAACTTCAGCGTCTCGACGACCGGCGCCTATGTCGCGATCCCGTGGCAGAGCGCCGTCTACGACAGCGACGCGCTCTGGGACGCCGGCCAGCCGACGCGTCTCACTATCCCGGCCGGTGTGACCAAGGTCCGGCTCGTCGGCAACATCGAGTGGCAGACCTCGCCGACGAGCCAGCTGGTCGAGATCCGCAAGAACGGCGGCGCCGTGGTCGGCGGCGGCTCCTTCATCGTCCGCGGCGACAGCGGGTACAGCAATCAGATGCGGAACATCGCGAGCGCGGTCCTCCCGGTCGTCGCCGGCGACTGGTTCGAGCTTGCGGTCTTCGTCGGCGCATCGGGTGAGCTCCGGAGCCTGGAGCGCACCTGGTTCGCCATCGAGGTGGTCGAGACCGATGACGCGGCCGATCCGCCGGCGGACTTCGCCTTCGCGAGGGCGGGCGCGCCCGCGGCCTCGGAGGTGCTGCTGCGCACGGTCGTGGCCCGGCGCTCGCGGCTCCAGGTCGATCTTGCCGGCAGCCAAGGGACAGCCGGGGTCGTGGCCACCGCGGAGACGGATCTCGATGTCCAGCGCAATGGCGCGAGCGTCGGCGCCATCCGCTTCGCGGCGAGCGCCACGATCGCCGTCTTCATCGCCGCGAGCGAGACCATCCTCGAACCGGGCGACCTCCTCGAGGTGATCGCGCCCGCGAGCCCCGACGCCACGCTCGCCGACATCGCGGTCACGCTGGCCGGGACGCTGGTGATCTGAGCCGAGCCGCGCTCGGCGACGACCTTCACGCCCGCCGTAAGGCGGGCTTTGTATTTCTGGAGGACTCCCATGAACGACCAACCCATTGACGGGAGGCTGGTGAGCCTCTCGCGCGCGGAGGTCGAGGATCTGCTCGCTGCCGCGGCTGCTCGCGGCGCGAGGCAGGCCCTCAAGGACATCGGCGTCGATAACGGCGAGGCGCGCGAGGACATCCGCGAGCTGCGCTCGCTTTTGGGCGCGCTGCGACTCGCCCGGCGCACCGTCTGGCAGACCACGGTGCGTGTCCTCACCACCGTGTTACTCGCCGCGCTTCTCGCCTGGGCGGGGGTCAAGCTCAAGCTGCTTGGCTGACGTCCTGATCTCCATCCCGATCCGAACCGTCCAACCGGCCGCCGCGAAGCGGCTTTTTGATTCGAGGGAGCCTCCCATGATGACGCCCACGCGCGCCCTGCCGCGCGGCATCCGCAACCACAACCCGCTCAACATCCGCTTGAATCCGGCCAACCGCTGGCAGGGGCGCATCGAGCCCGAGCGCAACACCGACGGCGCCTTTGAGCAGTTTGAAGGTCCCATCTGGGGCCTGCGCGCCGGCGCCGCGCTGATCATCGCCCACTACGACCGCCGCGGCACGGACACCATCCGCAAGCTGGTGCGCATCTGGGCGCCGCCCAGCGAGAATGACACCGAGGCCTATGCCGCCTTCGTGGCGCGTGAGAGCGGCTTCGGCGCGGATGAGACGCTCGACTTCCACCGCGTCGAGCATCTGCGACCGGTGCTCATCGCCATGATCCGGGTGGAGAACGGGCAGCAGCCCTACACGGACGCGCAGATCGACGCGGCGCTGGTCCGTGCCGGCGTGCTGCCACCCGGGCGGCCACTCGCCGAAACCCGGACCGTGCGAGGCGGACAGGCAGCGACGACCGGCACGCTCGGCGCAGCGGCGATCGAAGCGGTGCAGAAGACGATCGGGCCGGCACAGGACGCCCTGGTGGGAATCGCGCCCTATCTCGATGCCGCGAAATGGGCGCTGCTCCTCGTTACGCTGGTCGGCATCGGCGTGATGCTCTGGGCACGGATCGACGACCGGCGCAAGGGGCTCCGGTGATGTGGGCCCTGATCCAGCCCTGGCTCCTCCGCAACGCCCTCGGCCTCCTCGGCTGGCTTGCCGCGGTGGCCGCCGTCGCGGCCGTGCTCCTGGGCGCCCGCCAGGCGGGGCGCAATGCCGAGCGCGTCGAGCGCATGAGGAAGACCATCGAGGTGCAACGTGACCAGCTGGAAGCCGCTGCTCGCCGCCCTCGCGATCGCGACGAGCTTGCTCGCCGCCTGCGCGACGGCACCTTCTGACGGCGCGCCCTGTCCGCCGGTCGTGCCCTACAGCCAGGAGTTCCTCGCCCGGGCGGCCGACGAGCTCGACCGCCTGCCACCCGGCTCGGCCATCGAGCAGATACTCGCCGACTATCAGGTCATGCGGGACCAGATGCGGGCATGTCGGTGAAATCGGATTGGCGACTGATGGGGGCACGCCTATTCTGACTTGCCACGGAGGCATGAGCCACGGGATGCATTTGTTCATTCCAGTCTTGCCATTGCCAAATCGGCAAGACATCGGGGCAGTGCAGCGATAAGGCAGGAATACATGGCAGGTACCCACTGCCATCCGGCTGCCCAAGGTGCGCTCCCGAGGCAACCGGCTAAGGGATCTCGGGGATACCACCGGGAATACTACCGACCAGGGGTCAAGAGTGCTGAGCGATGGCGGACATTGTGGACAAGAAGCGGCGAAGTGAAATCATGTCCAAAATCAGGGGACGTGATACCACTCCCGAGCTTATTGTCCGTCGGATTGCTCACCGGCTCGGCTTCCGTTTCCGCCTGCACCGCAGGAATCTCCCCGGTCGTCCTGATCTGGTCTTTCCGCGGCACCGTCTGGCGATATTCGTCCACGGATGCTTCTGGCATCGGCATGGGGGATGCCAATACGCCTACATTCCCAAGACTAGAACGACGTTCTGGACCGCAAAATTCGAAAGGAACATTGCCCGCGATCGCCGCAGTGAGGAGGCGCTTCGGAAGCTCGGCTGGCGGGTTCTGGTCATCTGGGAGTGCGAAACCCAGGACGAGGAGGCTGTGCGAGGGCGCCTCATCAAACACCTGGGAGAGGGCTCCGGCAGGTGGTTCCCTCGAATCCATGACCTCATGAAATCATGAGATTCTGAAAATCGGACCTGGCCAAATCCGCGAAACCTGGTAACCTGGCCGGGTTGGCTCTGGTATCTTTGGGGATTCCGACAAGTGATCCGGGTGCTTGACATGTTCTGCGGCGCCGGCGGCAGCAGCGCCGGAGCGCGGGCAGCCGGCGTGGAGGTTGTCGCCGGCATTGACATGTGCGCCATAGCAACCGAGACGTTCGCCGCAAACTTCCCCCGTGCGCAGGCCATAACCAGCCGTCTTGAGCACGTCAGTCTCTGTACTCTAAAGAAGCAGATCGGCGAGATCGACCTCCTGCTCGCATCGCCGGAATGCACGAGCCATACCTGTGCGAAGGGCGCGGCACCGCGGGACGAGGCCAGCCGAGCGACCGCCATGCTGGTCGTCGAGTACGCTCGTGTGCTCAGGCCGAGGTGGCTTGTGCTTGAGAACGTGATCCATATGCGGCCCTGGTCCCGCTACGGCGAGCTGAAGCGCGACCTGCGAGAGCTCGGCTATCACCTTGAAGAGCATGTTCTCGACGCATCGGATTTCGGCGTCGCACAGACACGACGACGTCTCTTCCTGCTAGGAGATCGCAAGGAGAAGCCGCCCCGGGCTGTGAGCAAGCGCCCAGGCCGGCGCAAGTCCGCGAAGGCCATACTCGACCCTGCGGGAACCTGGACGACCTCTCCGCTCTTCGATCGCAGACGCGCGGATGCCACTCTTGAGCGGGCCAGACGTGGCTTTCAGGCGCTTGGGGAAGAGGCCAGCTTCCTGCTTGTATATTATGGGAGCGACGGCAGCGGTGGTTGGCAGCCTCTCAGTCGCCCCCTGCGCACAATCACGACCATAGACCGCTTCGCCCTTGTGGAGCACGACGGGAATGCCCCGAGAATTCGCATGTTGCAGGTTCCCGAGCTGAAGCGGGCAATGGGGTTCGACGAGGATTTCAGCCTTCCTGTGGGTACTCGTCGTGAACGCATTCGATTGCTCGGAAATGGCGTCTGTCCACCCGTGATGGACGCGGTAGTAAGAGCACTGGCATGCGGCCAGTAGCTCGCCAATGTCACGGTCCGGCCGCACCGTTCGGCTTGGGTTGCACCACTGCGGCCTGCTGTTTTGCCTTCCGCTCGCGAAAGGAGATCATCCCAGGACGAGCGCTGTAGGTATGGACATGGTTGATCAGGTCGGCGAGCAGCTGGTCGCGAAGGCGATAGATCGGCTTGACGGCTTCGGCGCTGTTCAGAGGGAGTGATACCTGGAATCTGGCGTTGACCCGCAACAATCGTACCTTTCCCTCGAGTTCAAAGGGCGGACTGGTCCACAGCGCCGCTGGCGGGGTGCCCTTCTTTGCCTTCGAGACTTCCATGTCCAGCCCGAGGTAAAACGGTAGAGGTCCGGGTTGTCTCTGAGCATAGTCGCACGCGGCCTGCGACTGGAGCAGTACCCACCGAAACTGCGCGTCGCCCGCGACATACCCGCTTCCAAAGAACTGCGTCTCGACGGCCGTTTGCGGTGAGAGACTGAAGGTCTCCTCAAACCTTTCACCTGACATTGCATCCGGCAGGGGGATGACCGCCCCGCGCTCCGCTCCCGTATTCGCATCGGTCGCCGGCGCGACATGAAGAAGCCGGTTCAGCTTCGACGCTTCGTCTAGCGAAAGGGCTCCATGCACATCCTCATTGGAAAATGCGTTCTTCCAGGTCTCGACGTCGCCATCACGAGATCTGAGCGCAGCGATACGATCGGCCAGGATCGGCAGCAATGCCTCGTTCACGGCATGAAATCGGTCGCGTTCCACATGCTCCTGGCCGACTCCTTCCACAGCCAATCTTGCAAGCAGACGCCCGAGCTCCGTCGCGCAACCCGCTGGCGCCGCTACTGATTCTGCGAGTTTGACAAGGGATGAGACCGTGTCAGCGGCCGCGCCCAGGACACGTTCTTCCCAGTTGAGTACGGCTGCGATTTGTGGCTGCCGGCTGATGATTGAGACGATCGCGGCCACAAGGTCCTCAATGCTCTTGACGTCCCCATCCGGAGAGAGATGGGTCATCTTGTCGATTGCTACGACAGAGAGAGGCTTCGACACACCTTCGAGGCGCTGTTCGAGGAACTGCTGGAGAGCATTTGCCTGGTCAGGATACTTCGTCCAGAGGATCAGCACATATGGACCGGAGGGCGTGATCGTTCCCTCGATCAGGCTCCCGATCAACCCGAAATGCTGGGCGTGATCGCTTGCTGCTCCGCTTTCCTGCAAGTGGAGATCGGCAAAGATCACTCGCACATGCGGGCACGCCTTGATGGCTGTGATGTCTCCGGTAAAATGAATCTGCAGACACGCCGCGCCGTATTGATTCAGGCTTTTCGCCAGTCCATCGAGATGCTTGGGCTCATCGTCTATCGCGATGATTCGTGGAGACGGCAGCATCATTTTGCGCCCTTGAAGATCATAGCGATGACCGCTCCGTCGAACCCATTGGGAATCTCGATTTCGGCGGGCTGCGGGAAGGCCAGCTGTCCGCCGTTCAGCTCCATCGCCAAGTTGGCGTAATACAGCCCGAGACCCATGCCATCCGGCTTTCGCGTGAAGAACGGCCGCACCAGATGTTCCGGATCGTCTCCTTGAAATCCCGCTCCGTTATCTGCGACGACGATGGCAGGACCTGCTTCGAACTCGTCCGACACCCCGATGTAGAGCTTCCGCTCGGGCGGTTCGTTCTCGGGCGGCACCTCCGGCCATCTGACCCTGAGCCAATACAGCGCATTGTCGATGAGATTGTTGAGCGCTCCTAGTACCAGTCCGAACGCGAACCTGGATTGGAATCCGTCGTCGTCAATGTCGAGCAATGGGCAGACGAGACGGACACGATGATGGCGGAGCCGAAGAACGTTGAACCGTCGCGCCGCATCGATAAGCTTTCTGGCGCTGTGCTGCTTCTTGCTGTCACGTCGGAGCAGTGTCGCGAAGCCGTCGAGAAGATGCATCAGGTCCCGTGCCTGACGGGCCGCGTCCTCGGGATTCGCACCTTCCACGATGACCTGATGAAGCGCCCGAACTCCTCGCTCCACCTCGTGAAATACGACCGCTAGGTTCAACCCCGACATGCCTGCCGACAGCAGCGTTTCCTGCATGTTCCGGTAGTCGTGCTCGATCTTTGCCACGTAGGGCTCGAACACGTCTCTCACCCCCCGTCTGTCGAGCGCGTGCCTCAGCTCCTCGATAGGCTTTTCGATCTTGGCGGTCGTTGGATCGTCCGGCTTGTCGGTCAGCTTCCTGATCCGGTCCTTGTCGAACTGCCGCTCCTCTTCAAGAGCGGCGAGAGCTCCGAGGACGACGCGGCGCAGTCTGGCACACGCATCGTTCTCAACGAAGCCCTCTCGATTGGTCTTCTCGATGAGACCTGTCGACGTCTCCAGCGAGACGTGAACCGCACCCAGAATGATGTTGCGGCTGATGCGACGCGTAGGGATGTTCACACGACGCAGGTCGAGGCCGAGCCAATCGTCACCGGGCTCGCCGTAGTTATATACCCGGATGCCGTCCCGGTAGACACGGACACCTCCCGCGTCATCGAGATAGCTGGTCAACAATTGAACATTGGCTAGGCGCCGGAGGACCTCGCGGTCCCGGTCATAGACGTAGAACTCACCTCTAACCGGGCCTATGCCTTCCGTAGTTGACTGGTCGGCGACGACCTTCTTTTCCATCCGATCATCGCCAGACTGCGGGGGCAGCTTAAGCCTGTCTCCTGACTTTTCGACAACCCTGCGGTCCAGTTTGAGTCCGGGGACTTTGCGGAATTCATAGGTCCAATCGAACTTCCCACCGTCCAGACGAAACGAGAACTTCCAGATCGCCCTATTCAGAATCTCTGTGACGTCCGGCAGATCAGCGATCCAGCTTTCGCGGCCTGGAACCTCCAAAACAGCACGAAATCCGCTCGGCTCCTCAAACGGCGAGCAGATGGATGTGATCTGATTGTGAAGGCGACGAACCTCTCCACGCGACCAGTCGGTGGTGCGCAATTGCTGGATCTGAATTCGCGTTCCGGTCCTCCTGCCCGTGAATACCTCCGGGCGGCGGACACTTATCCTGACCGGTGCCTCATCCAGATAGGGCTGGGCGATCAGTTCGTTCCAGTCTATTTCCACCACGCACTCATCGGAGTTCCGAGCCCGCGTCACCAAGCTGATGCGGTTTCCGAGCTTGTGAACAGCAAAGCGACCGAGTCCCTTCTCCCCGAGAGGGAGACGGTGATGTCTAGTTGTTCTTTGATGCGACTGCCGCTGCTTCTGTCGATAGTCGTCGCCGGGCACGAGCCATACCGACCGAAGCACCTCCAGCGTCATGCCTTCGCCATCGTCGGTCACGGTAATCATAGGCTCTCGCCCTCTGGCAATATCCAGGCGAACGACGACCTCGTTCGCATCCGCATCGTAAGCGTTCTTGACCAGTTCGAAGACGGCGAGACGTGCACTCCCGATCAGTTCGTCGCCCAGCAGCTGGAGCATCCTGGCGCGGGGCCGGAAGGGCTGGCGTATCTCCCTTGGCGTGGCAGCGCTCACGACCGCTTCCTCCGTACCCTGCCCGAAGGCTGTTCATCTGACGCGAAACCGGACATCCCTACCTGTCCTTGCGGCGATCGTGGAGATCGTCTTCGGAAACCGGAATCCCGACGCCTCGCAGCGCCCTGAGCACAATGGTTCGCTGCGTGGTTCCCTCTCTCGCCGCCATAACGTTTACTGCCCGTTTCACGCTTGCCGGAACCATGACCTGCAAGGCGACATCCTTCATCGAGGACGCCTTACCCCGTCCGCCAGTGGAGGTTCGCTTCGATCTGGCCATGGATCCTCAAGCGTCCTTGCAATATGTTAGGATTTCCTAACTTCATGATAGCGTGATCCTGCCCGATTGGAACCATCGGAGTTTGCTTCGTAAGCGTCCGCCTCGCATCCTTTTCTGCGGCCAGCCGACGGTGTGTGGGCAAAGCCTCCAGTGTGGCGGCGAGGCCTGCGTGAAGCTTCAAACGCTATTCCACCTTTACCGCATCGGCGAGGCCGAGCTCCTGCAGGACCTGTCGAAGCTCGTTCGCAAGGCCAGTCGCTGAATCGGCAGAGACGATGACCGAGAACTCAAGCCCGATCCTGAGTTCCGAGCCGGAGCGGAGCTTTGGCAGAATCTTCGTACCAAGGCGGTTCCAGACCTCCGGGGGGACGGCGCCCACAACGCGGAGGGTCCGTGTTGAAGGTGCAGGCCCGGGGACAGGGCCGGGCGCGGGACCAGGTTCCGAAACGGGCGGGACCGTGGGGCCCGGCTCGGGCTCCGGACTTGGGGTGGGCATCGCTGGCTTCCCGGCCCTGAGCGCTTCCGCCGTGCTCTTCCTCAACAGGAACACTCCGGCGTCGAAAGCGACCTCGTCAGACGCGACCGCCTCCTGGAACCAGATCCGCTCGTACGTGCCGTCGGCCTTCTTGCCCGATGCCAAGCCGAAATCGCCGCGTGTCACGAACTCGACGATCTTGGACTTCAAAGTGGCGTCGGGATCGACGAGCCGGGTCAGCGAGCCATTGAGAAAGCTCTGTCGAAGGCTCGCAAGGGGCCAGGCGCCCGAGTCCTTGAGCGCCGGCGGCCAGTTGCGTTCGATGTATCCGGCGCCGACCGACTCGTTCAGAAGCGCTTCGGACTTGAGGGCGGCGATGACGCGCCCGCAAAGCGTCTCGCCGCTCGAAGAATGCCCTGCACCGAGGTCGATCACCTTGAGCCCGTCCGCCTCCTGACCGTCGGCAAGGATCGCGAAGCGGTAGCCGCCCCAGACCTCGTCCTTGGCGGCCTCTTCCGCGTCCTTGACCTTCGATTGAAGCTCCGCCCGGTCATTGCGGTCGAACTCCCCGCCCAGCGTGCCATCGGCGACCTCGCGCGCGACCCGCCTCCACGCGAGCGCGAGCTCTACCTTCTCGCGCAGATCCCGCCCTGGCTTCTTGAGGCACCACACGAGCGCACCCGGATAGAGTCGGGGCGACTTTCCGCGGCTGCGGGTCCATTCGGCGATCTGGGTGCGGAGCGAACCGGTGCCGGACCATTCCGTTTCGGGATCGGCTGCGACGAGCGTCAGTCTGGGCGTGTCGGGAATCTCCGCCCCGTCGCGCGGGAACGGGACGACAGGGATGCTGGCGCCACGCCGGAACTCGTCCTCGACGAGCTTGCGCATGGCGGGCTTGACCTCTGTCTCGTGGTCGAGGGACGCCCGACGGTCGCTCACGACCTTCTTCATCGTCGGCTGATAGCCGATCCGGAATCCGTCCGTTCCCACTTTGCGCAGGAAGTAGGAGCGATCTTCAAGCGCGAAGGCAGCATTGTCGATGGTCGTCGTATCCAGCTCCGGCTCGCCAAGCGCGAAGCGGAGCTCCGGGAGATGCGCGACCTTGTCGGTCTGCCCGCCTGACGATTCGAACAGGATCGCGGTTCCGACCCGCTTGTGAATGTCGCGCAGCGGGCCCTTGGTGTCGGCGTCGAGCGCCCTCGCATGAGCCTGCTCGCCGGCGATATCGGTGTCGATCGCGGCAACGAGGCGCGACTCGCCGAGCTGGCCCAGCACGACGCTGCGGAAGCCCGGCTCGGCCAGCGGTGCCGACCCGAGCGTGATCAACGGCTCGGTGCGCGCCTTGCGGAACGCGTCCTGGGCCGCCAGCGATATCCACTGGGCCAGCATCGCGAGCGTGCCGCGCGTCTGCTGGTATTGCGGCAGCGCCTGCCATTTCCGTTGGAAGACGGACAGCGTCGCCGGGTGGAACGGATAACACGTCTCGAAGCGGCGCTGCAGGAACTCGCGCGCCTTGGCCTCGGTCGCTGCGGAGTCCACCGCAGTCCACTCGGGCGGGAGCTGGGCGCGCCGCTCGAAGCACCAGTCGCCAAAGGCCCGCGCGACGCTCTTGCGGATCCTTTCGCTGCCAAGGTCCTGGAACAGCCGCCGGCGCACGACCTCGCTGATCTCGGTCTCGTCGTTGGCGATCAGGTCCTTGGCGACGCGGCGCACCACCTTCGAAATCTTGTCCTGCCACTCCTGATCCCACTCGGTCATCTCCACCTGGCTGCGGGGGAGGGAAATCACGCATGCGCCGTGAGTGGTTCCAGTCGTGGCGACGGTCAGGTTCTGGATGAATGCGTGGAACGAATCGGCGCTGCCCCGGTGGCGGTTGAGGAAGTTCAGCACCTCGTCGAAGAGCAGAAGCACAGGTGCCCCGGCGGCCTGGAAGACCCGCGCGATCGCATCGGTGCCCGGCGGCGTGGTTTTCGCCGCAGGACCCAGCGCCTCGACGCCCTTGTCTCCGGCGAGCTGGCGAGCGATGTCGATCCACGGTGTCTCACGCCCCTCGCGCGGGTCCCATGCGTTGCCGACGAAGACCGCGACCTTTCCTTTCGGCACGGATGCAACGCCCGCCTCCCGCACGAGATCGGCCACGCCCGAATAACCCGCTGCCGCCTCGCCATTGCTTACGAGGTGGTAGAGCGTCGTGAGCGTATGCGTCTTGCCGCCGCCGAACTGAGTGATCAGCGTAAGCACCGGCGCGGTATTCTCGGTCTTTCCCGAGAGCCGCCGAAGGACCATTCCCGCATGCTCGCGCAACGCCCTTGTGAAGCAGGTGCGGGCGAAGAACTGGTCAGGCTTCCGGTAGTCCTCTGGCGCCGTCCCGGCCACGACCTGCTCAAGCGCGATGGCGAACTCGTCGGGGTTGAACGACCGGCCTTCGCGGACTTCCTTGCGCGGCGTCGCGACCTTGTACCAAGGTTCCATTGCGTTCCCCCTCCCTACGGTCTCTGCAGGCGCGCGAACAGGTCGGCCGCCGTTCTCTTCAATCGGGCCAGATTGGCATAGGCCACGGGCTCAAACCCGCGACCGCCCGCGTACATCCGGTAGCGGATGCCGTCGGTCACGATCACGTCGCGCGGTATTCCGAGCGCCTCCACATAGCCCTTTCCCTGTTCCAGCGCGCCTTCGACACCCGCACCCAGGCGCTTGGCTTCGATCACGAGATGACAGTTTTCCGGCGTGCGCGGCAGGGCCCGAAACACCGCGACGTCGATGTAGCGCCACTTGACGGCAATCCGCTCCGGCGGCCAGCCAAGGGCGCGCAGAAAAGGCACGACGAAATGGGCAATCAGCTCGTCCTCACTCGGAGGTTCGCCAAAGGTCTGGGAATCCTGGAACAGCGGGACGAGATCGGCGGCCTGCGCCACGATTCCCCGCAGCCCGTCAGGCACTTCATCGATCGGCGGCTCCTCGGCGGGAAGCTCAGGCAACGGTGCCGTCTGCCAATGCGTCGGCGGGGATTTGATGAAGCGCTCCGTGAAATCGATCACTTCCTGGCTCCACACCCGCGAGCAGCGCGGCGGATTGGCGCCGAAGGCGGAACCCGCGAACGTATGCGGCTCGGGGAGGCGGCACCAGCGCACCCGCCGGCCATGTTGCAGGTCCCAGCCATTCACGTCGTCGAACGCGTTCAGGTACAAGTAGTCGCTGGCCACGAGACCGACCGCCGCGATCGTCGCAAGACCCGTGCGCAAAAGGATTGCGTCTCCGACAGCGATCTCGCTCGCGAAGCGTCGTACGAAGCCGCCCTCGAACTCGTTATCGTCGCGTTCGGACTTCCAGGCCCCTGCATCGCCCGGGCCGATCAACGCGACACCATGCTTGAGCAGAACGTCGGCATAGGACCGCGATGCCGGCCCGGCCGAGACTTGCCACACTGTCCGAGCAGAGACCGTCATCGGTTCACCTCGGCACCGCGAGAAGCATCGCGTCGAGCAAGCGCTTCTCCTCGCTGCCCCTCGGGTAGAGGGCCGAGAGGGCGTTGGCGAGACGCAGGAAGTCCGGGCTGCGCTCCTGCTCCGCCTTGAGGAGTGCGCGCAGCGCGTTGGTGCGGCCGCCGGCCTGGAGCAGCATGGCCGCGTGGACGCGGTCGAGGGTCGTGGCCTCGCGTGCGGCAGTCAGGCTTTCGTCCGAGACGTCGACGGTCATGCGCCCGCTGCGGCCCCGTGCGCCCCGGCCGCGCACCTTCGGGGCCGCCTCCATTTCGGGGAACAGCATTCCCTGAAGGGGATTGACGCCAGTCGAGGTTCCCAGCTCGAGCCGGGCGGCAACCGCCTGTCCGCCGTCCTCGCCGAAGAGCTGCTTCGCCCGCTCGGAGATCGGCAGCAGCCGGACGACGCCCTTCTTCGTCTCGATGACGCGGCCTTCCCATTTGGGCAGGTCGATGCCCAGCGGCTGGGCGAAGCGGCGCACCACGTCGAAGACCAGCGTGAAGCCCTTCGCCTTGCCGCGCGACGCGCCTTCTTCGTCTTCGTCGTCCGTTGGCTCCTCTTCCTCGTCGTCGTCGCTTGCGTTCTCCGCCGCTTCGCCGTTCGTGCTCTGCAGGGTCCAGAGGAACAGCGCCGTGAGTCTCGCGTCCTCCTCGACAGCGCCGGCTGCACCGTTGCGGGCGCGCGCTTCGGCGGTGCCGAGCACCTGGCCGAGCGCGCTCCGACCCACGACCTCCCAGACCTTCTCCAGGTATTCGTCGAGCTTGACCTCCCGACCGTCAGCCGTCTCGACCCTGGCGTAGCGGCTGAAGATTTCGAGCGCCGGCCCGATGCAAGCGAAGACCAGGTCGGCGCCGCGGACGCCCTCGCCCTGCAGGCGCTCCATCCAGTCGCCGACTCGCTTCGGAAGTTCGCGCAGGACATCGGCCCAGTCGCCGATGGGCGCGTCGTCGGGGCGGGGGCGGCAGACGAGATGGATGCTGGTGGCGAGGGCGGCGGACTCGCGAGCTCGAAGTCGATTGGCCATTTCGGTGGCGATCGGCCAGGAACCTGTGATAGTCCACCCTCCACCGATCATTCCGCCAAGCAGAGCCTCCCATCCCTCTGTCGTCTTGTGGGCAAAGACGACGCCTCCAATTCCCTCCTCTCGCAGGATTGCTCGACCACGCGTGAACGAGCGAGCCATGGTGTGCTCGAAATACGCACGATCCTTGGCCTGTCCGGAGTGGATGCGGGTTTCGTCTTGGACGGCCTCCTGCTCCTTTGGGGAGAGTGGATTCCTTTGATCGTATGGATCCCGAAGCAACACGTGACCGGGTAACGTCCGCTTTAGCCATACGAGAAAGAAGTCCGACAGATCAGAGTACGGAATTGCGTCGTAATACGGTGGATCTGTGAACCATACCTGAGCGGTCTCGTCGGGCAACGGATGATTAGTAGCATCTGATTGCTGGATTTGCCCCGCCCGATCGAAGATGCTGGCGACGCTATCAGCGGCTCCCGCGACAACTTCAACCCCGTCCGAAAAGCTGCCTGTCGATTCGGATGTCACGACAGATTCACCGAAATCCCAAACCGCCGAGAGTGTTTGCCTGCCAAAGATGTGCTCAACCTTCTCCTGGTCGGCTTGGTATCTCCACAAGCAAAGCGATGAGCTGCGGCTCGCAACACGGTCAAGAGCAAGCGCCAGAAGTTCGGCGTTCGTATCGCCGCCCCCATGTCCGATAATCCGGCCGATGGTGGCCAAGGCAACCTTCTGCCTCGCCGTGAATAGATCGCCCCATTTCAGCATGCCGTAACGCTGCACGCGGAAGCCCAGCGTTCCGATCGGTGGGAGCGGCTCATCAGGCACCGGGCAGAGCCCCTGCTTTCCGCCGTGTTCCCATTCGTCGAGCAGCTTCGCCACGCGCGCCTGCGCCTTGCGCACCGCCTCGTAATCGCGTTCGGTGGGCAGACGGTAGTGCCGACCCGTCTCGCCAGGCTTCAGCATCACCACCGCAAGCATGCGCGCGCCGCCGGTGCGGTTCCCCTTCGCATCGAAGAGCACGTCCGCCCCGCCGCGCTGCGCAGCGAGCTGCGCGCGCACCTGCTCTGGCGGCAAGACCACGCCGCAGCAGACACAAGTTGCCTTGGCGCGCGTCACGGTACCTCCCGGCACCTCCTTCTCCGCCTTCGGTTCGAAAATCTCGAACTCGACGCACGGCGGCTCACCCTTTGACCGTTCAACCCGGTAGCGGAGCGCTCGCCTGCGGCTGGCCTTCTTGCTGAGCCAGAACGAGCGCGCGAGCGGAATCTCCGCGCCGCAGTTGGGTGACTCGCAGCGCACCGTACGCGCCCAGAGATAGGCGATCGGTGTCGCGCCGTCCGGATCCTTCGGATAGAGGTCGGCGAGTTCCCTTTCGACCTGCTTCTTGATCTCCGCCCCAACGCGGCGCAGCTCCTCGGCCAGCTTTGGCCCGTGCCGAGGGATGTCTTCCAGCATCACCTTGAGGATCAGGCAGGCGACCGGGTTGAGGTCACTCGCGAACGCTTCGCAGCCCACGCGCAGCGCCTCCAGAGGGATCGAGCCGCCACCGGCGAACGGGTCCACGACCAGCGGCGGCTCTTCCCCATGTGCCGCCTTCACCAGTGCCCGGCTGACATCGATGTAGGTGCGGTTCGCGGCGAGATCCCAGTTCGCGAAGTCGGCGATGAACCTGAGCAGCGCCTTGCGCAGGTCTTCGTCCGTGGTGCCCGGGTTGCACCCGGCGACCTGCCGCAGGAGCCTTCGCGCCTCAACCTTGAACTCACGCGGACACAGCGGATCGCACGGATCGGGCCAGAGGAGACCGAGCAGAACCGCGCGGCTCGACGCCAACGGCCGCCGCGCCCACCAAAGATGCAGCGTGCTCGGGTGCCCGTGCCGGATCGATTTCTCCCGCGCCGCGTGCCGCGACACCTCGGCGATCGGGAAATCCACCTCGGCCAGGCGCTTGCAATCCTTGGGGATCATCTTTTCGGTCCTTCGAAGGGCACCTGGTCCTCGCGGAGTTCCATCGGTTTCGTCATCGCGTTCACCGACAGGTAGTAGTGCGCGACCTTCGTCACCTCGTTCCAGTCGAGGCGCGCCGGGTCTCGGACCGGCTCCTGCAGGCGGGGAGCGGTGTCGCAGTCGGTGACGACGTAGAGCCAATAGCAGTCGCGCCGATCCTCGGCGACGCGTCGCTCGTTGGGCGTGAGCAGAATGGTGCCGGTCGACGCCCCGAGCCCCTTCACCTCGATCAGGCGCAGCTCGCCCGAAGCGAGATCGAGGCTGGTGATGTCGTAGCCCAGGTTCTTCGCGGAGACATCGAAAACCTGTCGACCCAGCGCCGCCTCGTGCTCCATGACGACGCGCATGGCGATCGCCTCGGTCTCGAAGTTCGGCTTCAGTCGTCGCACCTCCGGCGCCTCCCGCTCGGGATGCGGCAGGACGAGAACGCTGGCCAGCCGCTCGACGGCCTGAAGCGTAAGTGCCCGCTGGCGTTCGAGATCGGTGCGGCGGCGATCGCGGCGGGCGAGCAGCTCGGCATGACGCGCCTCGGCCTGCGCAAGGCGGCCTTCTGCGCCGGGGAGCTTCTGTTCGACGTCGGCGGCGGCGCGGCCGATCTCCTCGTCGGCGCGCTGGAGCAGCTCGGTCAACGACAGTTCGACGTGCGCGCTGACGCGCTCGACTTCGGTGAGCCGATCCTTGCGCGTCTCTTCGAGGAACGGCGCGAGCGCGTTCTCGTGGAGCCAGCTCGTTGCTTCGGGCAGCGTCGCGACCGTCGGCATCTCCGCCGGCGGGTCCGCAGGGGCAAAGTTGCCGAGCAGCCCGGGTTCCTGGAGGCGAGGCGTGCCATCCTCGGCAATCTCCACTGCGAAAAGGCGCTCATGGATGACTTGGCCCAACCCGTCCACGACCCGGGCCCGGTAGAAATCGACGCGTGCCGGGTGCTCGTGCTGCAACGAATAGAAGGTCGCGCCCTTGCCGAGGACATCCAGCGCCTGGGCGTGGGTGTGCCGCCGGATCGCCTCGAACAGCGGATGGCCGGGCGTGACCCACTCCAGCTTCTCCAGTTCGGCCGTGTCGCGATCGGTCGAGCAGCGTGGATAGCGGTCTGCCAGAGCCGGCAGCTTCCAGTCCGCCTCCTTCTCGTAGCGGCGGAGCACCGAGGGCGTGCGTGCCGGCTCGAAAGTATGCGGCAGGCTCGCCACCGGCTTGAGCGTGAACGGCACGAACTCGGCTGCCTCCCGCAGGAAGCGGGCGATGGTCTCGGGCACCACGCGACGCTCCTGCGCCCGCGCGCGCCGTTCGATCAGCATTTCGAGGTTGAGCTTCTTGCTCGCGAGCCCCTCCAGAGCATTCTGGCAGATCGCCCGGAACTGACGCTCGTCGACGTTGCGCAGCAGGCGATCTTCGAGGTCGGCGTCGCCCAGCCGGCCTGCGTAGTAATCGCGGAGGATGCGCTCGACGTGGGCGGCGGGCAGAACCTCGCCCACCACGTTGAAGACTGCGTCGTCCTCCAGCGCGTCGCGGATTTCCTGCAGCTTCTCCAGCAGGCGCTGCAGAACGCGGCCCTCGATGGTGTTGGTTGCGACGAAGTTGAAGATCAAGCAGTCCTTGCGCTGGCCGTAGCGGTGGATACGCCCCATCCGCTGCTCCAAGCGGTTCGGGTTCCAGGGGATGTCGTAGTTGAAGAGGATATTGCAGACCTGAAGGTTGATGCCCTCGCCGGCAGCCTCGGTGGCCACCAGGACCTGGATCGCGCCCTCGCGAAACTGCTGTTCGGCATAGAGGCGCGTGCCCGGCTCGTCGCGCGAGCCCGGCTTCATGCCGCCATGGATGGAGCCAACACGGAAACCCCATGACGTCAGCCGGTCCACGAGGTAGTCCAGCGTGTCCTTGAACTCGGTGAAGAGGAGCAGGCGCTGGTCCGGGTGATCGAAAAAGCCCTCCTTCTGAAGCAGTTCCTTCAGCTCCGAAAGCTTCGCTTCCGAGCCCGATTCCTCGACTGCCTGCGCCTCGGCAGCCAAGCGGCGAAGCTCCTGAACTTCCTGGCGAACCTGGTCGGCGCTGCCTGCCAGCGTGATCGCCTCGAGCATCGCCTCCAGCCGCTCGCGCTCGCTTTCCTCCATCTCCTCCAGTTCCTCCGGGTCGGGAAGATCCGGCGGCGCCTGGCGGGCGAGATCCTGGGCTCGCTTGAGCCCTTCTTCCAATCGACGCGCGCGATTCTCAAGTGAACGGCGCATAGCGTAGGTGCTCGACGCGAGCCGGCGCTGGTAGAGGGACATAAGGAACCCGATTGCCCGGGCGCGCGGGTCCTCGCCTTCCGCTGCGGCACGGGCGCTCTCGCGCTTCACGAAGCGCGTCACGGCGCGGTAGAGGTCGAACTCGGCACCGTCGATCTGAAAATCGACCGTGTGCGGGATGCGCTTGGTAAAGATCGGTTCCGCGGCCCAGGTGCCGTCGCCCCGCCGCTCGGGGAAGTAGACCATCGCCTCCTTGGTGCGGCGCAGGTAGAAAGGCGCGCGCCGGCGATCCATGGCCTCCCGGATCGACTTCACGTCGGCGTAGGCGTCGGCGTCGAGGAGCTGAAGGAACAGGCTGAAGTTCTGCGGATCGCCCTTGTGGGGTGTCGCCGTGAGCAGCAGCATGTGATCGGAAGTGTCGCGCAGCAGCTCGCCCAGCCGGTAGCGCAGGCTCTTGTGCGATTCGTCGGCGGCCGACATGCGGTGCGCTTCGTCGACGATGACGAGGTCCCAGTGGACCTGCCGAAGACCGGGCAGGATATCGGACCGTTTCGCCAGGTCGAGCGATGTGATCACGCGGCTGCGTTCCAGCCACTGGTTGACGCCGAACTGGTCGCGGATGTCCTGGCCCTTCATCACCAGGAACTTCGCGTCGAACTTCTCTTTGAGCTCGCGCTGCCACTGGAAGGCGAGGTTGGCCGGGCAGACGATCAGGATGCGTTCGGCGAGCCCGCGAAGCTCCAGTTCGCGAATGAGGAGCCCCGACATGATCGTCTTGCCCGCGCCCGCGTCGTCGGCCAGCAGAAAGCGCACGCGTGCGAGCTTGAGCAGATAGTCGTAGATCGCCTCGAGCTGGTGCGGCAGCGGATCGACCCGAGAGATCGAGAGGCCGAAATAGGGGTCGAACTCGTAGGCGATGCCGAGCGCGTAGGCCTGAAGCCCAAGGCGGAGCAACCGACCATCACCATCGAAGGAGCGCTGCGGTTCCAGAACGCTGAGGCGCTCCAGGTCGCTGGCGGTCATCGTCACTTTGCGGAACCGCTCGGAGTTCGAGCCCACGAGCCCGACGATCCAGCTTGTCGGTCCGTTGGCTTGTACCGTCTCCACCCGCATGGGCTCGTTGAAAAGCGGCCCGGTGAGGATCTGGCCGACACTCGGCGGAGGCGTTCCCTTCGTCATGCTGCCCCCCCGTACGGCATGGTTATTCCTTCGCCTCCTTCGCTCGGGCCGGGACAGCCTTGGTCCTGTCCAGCGCCTTCAGCCGCTCGTACTCCTCCACTGCCATGACTACGACGACCGGCCGACCATGCTTGGCAACTGCCACCGGCTCGGTGCGGGCAAGGTCGATCAGCCGGCCGAAGCTATACTTCGCGTCCTTCGCCGTGAGGGTCTTCATCCGAATCCCCGAGCTGCTCCGGGAAAGTTTTGGCCAATTTGGCCGAATTTGCAACAGCCGATGGCGGCGGAAGGTGCCAAGGATGGGGTCACTTCACGGAGGGATGTGCTGTGCGGGCAGCCGGAAGGCGCCTGGGCTTGGCCACTGCCGGCCTCGAGGGATGGCTATGTCTGCCTGCCGCCGTCATCCGCGCCGGCTGCCGGCCGCAGACCATCGCTTCGACGAGCTCCGGCGCCAGCAGGGTCCAGCACGGTCAACTACAGGAGCTGAGTGACGCAGAAGACCTTGATCTGCTGGCCTGAGGGGATCTTCTCGACCGGACTGCAGATACCGGGTATCCAGGCAGACGCGAGACCCTAATGGCAGGGGGCCTCTTCACATCATTTCTCATGCATGCGTGGCGTTTATCGCGATTACGAAGAGCGAGTTGGCGCAAGAGTCGTTTCCCTCCGCCATCGTTTCGTGGCGAACGCCGAACGGCGCGCTTCGAGCGCCGGATCGGTCCCGAGTCTCGGAGCGGTCCAGGGAAGCCGCGGAACCTCGAAAACCGACGCAGCGGCGGATTTCGGTCTCTGAACGGTTCTCGTCTCCATGCGAGCGAACGTCGTCCGAGCCGGCTCCGTTCCGTGAAAGCCGGGGCTTCCGCTCGGTTCCGCGCTCTGCGCCGACCCACCTCCTGCGGCCGTTCTTCCGGCTGCCGTCCGCGCCTCGAGGATGCGAGACCGGAGCACGTGCCCACCCGCTGCGAGCCGCGCGGCGACGGCACGAGCGCGCGGATCCGGCCCGCTGCCCCTTCGAGCATGCGGGGGCGGGGCCGAAGCGGCGGGACATCGAGTACCGAACGCGGAGGCGGCGAGAGGCGAGCCGTACGCCTCGTGCACGCACCCGGCGCGCATGCATGGCCTTCGCGTGGCGCCGCAGACGCTCGATGCGGAACGTGGGCACGGGCTCGGCGCGATCTGCGCTTCGTTCGAAGCGCCGCGATCCGGGTACCGCTGGATGACGTCGGGTCTGCCCGAGATGCGGACGTCACGCCCACCGGCCGCCTCGCGCGCCGGTGCACTCGACGGTGGCGCGCAGCGGCTCGTCGACCGGGCCGGTCTCGCCGCCTTCGCCGAAATGGAGCGTCGCGGGTACGACTTGCCGGTCGAGGGCCCGGACCATCGGCGCGCCCCATTCGGTGCGCCGGTTTCCGTCTCCGCGGCCGCTGCTGAAGTGCTCCATCGTGCCTTCGGGCGCGAGGTGGCCGTCGAGGTCGGGTCCGACGTCGGGGAACAGGTCGCTCCCGATTCTCCTTTCGCCTCACCGGCGCGCGGCCGATCCGTCGACGGCCCGACGCCGCGGAACTCGCGCTCGGCGCTCCCGCCCTCGACCCGGACGGGTGCCGGCACGGGTTCCCGGGTCGGGCACGTGCAGGTCGCGAGCAGCGGGCGTCCCGTGGCGCATGCAGCGCCGGCGATCGTCACCGCCGGGTGCCCGGGCCGAGCCTTCGGCTCTGCTCGTGCCGACGGGGCGTGGCGTTGCCGGCATCGCCCACGGCCATGGTCGCGAGAGGCCGCGCGACTTCGGCGAAGGCGAACACGGCGCCGTAGAAGCGAACCCCCGCCGCGAGATCCGGCACATCGATGCTGAAGGGGACGGAAACCGACATCCGTCAGCCCCGCCGCGCCGCGTCGATGGCGGCGTGGTCGATCTTGCGCATCGTCATCATGGCGGCGAAGGCGCGCTTGGCCTCCGCGCCGCCGGCCGCCAGCGCGTCGGTCAGGGTGCGCGGTGTGATCTGCCAGTTGACGCCCCAACGATCCTTGCACCAGCCGCACTCGCTTTCCTTGCCGCCATTGCCGACGATGGCGTTCCAATAGCGGTCGGTCTCCTCCTGCGTGTCGGTGGCGATCTGGAACGAGAAGGCCTCGGTCTGGGCAAAGATGGGGCCGCCATTGAGGCCGATACAGGGGATGCCGCAGACGGTGAAATGCACCACCAGCACGTCGCCTGCCTTGCCCGAAGGATAGTCGGCCGGCGCGCGAGAGACGGCCTTTACCTCGCTATCGGGAAAGACCGAGGCGTAGAACCGCGCCGCCGCCTCGGCTTCGGTGTCGTACCAGATGCAGACGGTGTTCTTGGGGATCATTGCGGGTTCCTCTCCCAATCGACGGTGCGGTCATCGCCACCGAAGGCCGGTGGCAGGGCTTCGTAATGCGGCAGGGCATCGCGCACCGGGGCGACCGCTTCCCGGCAGTGGATGTGGAAGCCGGGGCGGAAGGCGCCCTCGGGCAGCCGCTCGGCGACGATGCCGGTGAGGTCGCTGTCCGGCACGCGCGCGAATACGCGCGCGCCGCAGCGCGGGCAGAACGCGCGCGGCAGGCTGCGCAGGGTGAACGTGGCCACCTCGCCCGCGACGACCTCGACCGCCGCGGACGGATAGAGCGCGACGCCGACATAGGCCGCGCCGTGCGCCGCACGGCAATCCGCGCAGTGGCAGTAAAAGCCCGCGAGCGGCCCGGCGTTGACGCGCAGGCGCAGTGAACCGCACAGGCAACGAACTACGAGGTCGCTCATGGCATCGACTCCCGCACCACGGCGGCCAGCCGGGCGGGCTCGTCGGCCTCCCGGTAGGCTGCGAACCAAGTCTGCGCTTCGGGATCGATGGCGAGATCGCCCAGACGGTAGTCGATGTGGGTGACGCCTTGCCATTCGCTCACTTCGAACGACCAGATCACCTCGCCCGCGCGCGCGCGTCGCCGCCAGGAGCGGTCCTGTGGCTCCGCGGTCAGGCGGCGCTCGGGTTCGCAGGCGGTGACGGTGCCGACCAGATAAGGCTTCTGATCGGCGTCGCGCCATTCGACCCGGCTGCCGGGCGCGACCGGCGCATCCGGGCCGACGGTGGCCGGCACCAACATCCAGCGTCGCATCGGGTCCGGCGTCGTCAACGCGGCCCGGACCGCGCGGACCGGTGCGGCCACCATATGCTGCGATGTCGGCACGACGGACGCAGGCGTGCTCATGCCGCACTTCCTTCGGCAGCCCGTTCTGCACGATGGCCCACTCGAGCCCGAAGCGATCCTGCACCATGCCCCGATCGTCGCCCCATGGCCGGCGGGCGTACGGCACGAGCCCCGCGCAGCCCGCCGCGATGGCGCGGTCCCACCACATGCGGCCGTCTTCGACCACCAGTTGCAGGTGCTCGAAGCCGTTCTGGATGGTTCGGTGCTCCTCGCCGCCGGGGTTCATGCCGCCGTCGCTCGTCATCGGCGCGCCGCCGTAGATCGGCACCTGCCCGTGCATCACGCCGGGGCTGCCAACGTAGAAGGGCATCCGCCCGATGTCCTCGGCCCCGAAGGCGCGGGCGTAGAAGTCCATCGCCTCGGCCGGGGCGAGGTAGGACGCGACGTCCTGCATCGGGTCCGCCATCCTCGACGTCGATCGCGTCGTCCCCACCTCTCGGACGGGGCCCCGGTGCCGGCGAATCGGTATTTCGAAATCGAATGAGCGTTGATCGGACGATCCCCGACCTCCTGCCGAACGAGACGGTCCTCCGGATCCGCGACACCTGCCCGTGTCTCGCGGTGCAGCGTGCCGCGCGGCGGCTCGCCCGGCGCTTCGATGCGGCGCTCGGGCCCTTCGGCCCGACCAACGGCCAGTTCTCGCCGATGGTGGCGCTGAACCGGCCCGAACCGCCGCCGATCGGGCGGCTCGCGCCCTTGCTCGGCATGGACCCGTCCACGCTCACCGCCGCCGTCGAGCCGCTCGCCCGCCGCGGACTGCTTACCGTCGAGCCCGACCCCGACGACCGCCGCTCGCGCCGCCTGCGGATCACGCCCGCGGGCGTGGCGCCGATGCGCGAGGCGGTCGAGGTCCGGCGCACCGAGCATGCCGCCCTCGAGGGCGAGATCGGGAAAGGGCCGTGCGAGGCCCCGCGGGGCGGCCTCGCCGCGTTGCCGTGAGGCGCCCCTCGGCCGTCATTTCGGGGCGAAGCGGACGTCGAGAAGGTCGGGTCTCGGGCCCACCCCCGCCGCCGGCTCACGCCGCCGAACCGGAGCCACGGCCACGGGCGCAGCCGGCTTTCGTGTGCGTTCCGAGGGCCTCGCCGTGATCGGGTGACCGCGGACAACGGCCGGCCGTGCCGGTCTGCGCCCACGATCGTCGTCTCCACCGCTCCGTGCGGCGACCGGCACCTCGCCCGGCTGCACCACGGACCCGTCCTTCTCGAGCGCGTTGCGCGGCAGCCGGCGCATCGAGGATCCCGGTCACTCTCGTGCCTCGCACAGCGACCGCGGTCGTTCCTGTCCCGGCCGCGCGGAGGATCACGATGGCGCGCGTCGGCCTCACAGGTGTGTCGACCGCGGCGCCGCGCAGCGCGCCCGGGCGAGGCGGAGCGGGCTCGGCGGCGAGCGGAAATTTGTGCCACTTGTTTTTATCAGTGACGATGTTAAATAATGTTCGACGATGAGCGACGACGGCGAACGCTTCTCCCTCGACGAGCTCAGCGCCCTGGCGGGCCTGCCGAGGCGCACGGTACGGTTCTACATCCAGGAGGGCCTGGTCGAGCGGCCGCGGGGCGCCAAGCGGGGCGCCTACTACACGCGCGACCACCTCGAGCAGCTGCTGACCATCCGCAAATGGCAGCGGGCCGGACTGAACCTGGAGCGGATCCGCGAGCTGGCCGCCGGACCGGTCGAGGGGGTGGCCCTGCCGCCGGAGAGGCCCCGTCGTGCGGGCGACGTCACGGTCCGGAGCCACGTTCTCCTCCGGCCCGGCGTGGAGCTCGTCATCGAGCCGAGGGAGGCGGGTCTGACGCCCGAAGAGGTACGCGCACTCGCCCGGGAAGTGGCAACGCTTTTGGATCGTTTGAAGAAGGAGAGGACACCATGACGGCGGAAGCGGCGGCGGTCCTGCAGGGTGTGCACGGCGAGGTCATCGTTCTCGAAGCGGTCCGCGCCGAGGCGTCGATCGACGACCTCTTGGCCGAAGTCTCGGTCACGCAACACTATCGCAATCCCGAGGCGACGAACGTCGAGGTGGTCTACACCTTCCCTCTGCCCTCGGAAGGTGTGCTCCTCGGCTTCGAACTCGAGATCGGCGACCGCAGGCTCACGGGCATGGTGGTCGAAAAGGCGAAGGCCGAGCATCGTTACGAGGAGGCGATCACCGACGGCGATACCGCCGTGCTCCTGGAGCAGGCGACGCCCGGGATCTATACGGCGAGCCTCGGCAATCTGTTGCCGGGCGAAACGGCCACGATCCGCTTCCGCTACGGCCTTCTGTTGCGCTGGAACGGCGACCGCGTACGGTTCGCGATGCCCACCACGATTGCGCCCCGCTACGGCGACCCCGCCGCCACGGGCCTCGCACCGCATCAGTCGCCATGGTTTGTATTCGACGCGGAACGAGCGTTCGAACTCGCCGTGACGGTCCGCGGCCTACTCCGGGACGCGCGTTTCGTTTGCCCGTCCCACGACATCGACGTGACGACGACAGCCGAGGCGACGCGCATCGCGCTCGCCGAAGCGGCGGCCGTGGATCGAGACTTCGTGCTCGAGGCACATGCATCGCCACCGCCAGCGGCCACCGCGCTGGTCGCACGGGACCTCGACGGCTGGGTCGTCCTGGCGAGTTTTCGGCCCGAGATCCCGGCGGGCGGCCGGAACGGGCGCCGGAGCGTCACGATCGTGGTCGATTGCTCGGGTTCCATGGGCGGCGATTCCATCGCCCAGGCGCGCGAGGCGTTGGAGCGCATCCTGGACGGCCTGCGGGCGGGCGACCTCTTCGACATCGTCGCGTTCGGCAGCAGCCAGCGTGCCCTGTTCGGCCGCGCGACACCCGTCTCGGAAACGACCGTAGCCCAGGCGCGACGCTTCGTTCGTGCCCTCGACGCCGACATGGGCGGCACCGAGATCGGCGCCGCCCTCGACGTCGCCTGTGCCATTCGGAGCGCCGGCGGTCTCCAGCGTGACATCTTTCTCGTGACCGATGGCCAAGTGTGGGACTGCGGCTCGATCGTGGCGCGTGCGAAGCGGTACGGCCACCGCTTCTTCACCGTCGGCGTGGGTAGCGCCGTCGCCGAGGCGTTCGTGCGCGGTCTCGCCGAGGCGACGGGCGGGGCCTGTGAATTCGTGACGCCGCGCGAAAACATGGCCGAGCGCATCCACCGTCATTTCCAGCGCATGTACGCGCCGCGCGCCCGGAGCGCCTCGGTCCGCTGGCCGGCACGGGCGTCCTGCAGCGTGCCCGACGCGATCGGGCCGGTCTACGGCGGCGACACCGTCCATCTCTTCGCGTGGTTCGCCGAGAAGCCGGAAGGCAGGGTCGGTTTGCAGGTGACGCTGGCCGACGGGCGCGTGGTCGGGCACGAGACCGAGATCCGGCCCTTCGCGGAAAGTCCGGTGGAAAAGCCCGCTGCCGAGGGCGCATCGCTGCCGACCCTGACACGCCTCGCCGCCGCGCGCCGCATGGCCGCCACCGACGACGACGAGGCGGCGACCGCGCTCGCCCTCCGCTACCAGCTCGTGAGCGCGTGGACCCACTTCCTCGTCGTTCACCTGCGAGCGGAGACCGAGAAGGCGGAGGACCTGCCGACGATCGTCAGGGTACCCCAGGTGCTGGCCGCGGGCTGGCATGGAACGGGCACGGTGTACGCGAAGCGGGCCCTGCTCGCTCACCGGCCGCCGATCGACGAGCTCGGGTACCGGCGCATGGTGGAGGAGAGGCGGCGAGCGGACTTTCTTTCTGCCCACGCTTTTCGTGATGCTGCTCGTCTGCTGGCGAGGAGGACGACACGTCTGAAGAGGATGGCGAAACCTCCGGAGGAGGGGATGGCGGAACTTGCTCAGCGTCGCTTGCCGGTCGGCGCGGATGCAGGGCCGTCGCGAGACGTGGCTGCCGGTGCGCTCGGCCCGAGCGAGTTGGTGGCGCGGCTGAACGCGCGTGCCGCGTCTTCGTTGCCGTCAATCGCCGACCTCGAGCTCTGGGGCATTCCGGAAACCGTGCTGGAGGCGCTTCGGGATCTCGTGGACGAGGAGGAGGAGACCGTGGTCGTGGCGGCCTTCCTCTACGCGCTGGCCCGCACGGAAGCCGGCAACGCGCTCGATCGTCGGGTTCGCAGGCTCCTCCTCGAGGCCTGCAAAACGAGAACCCCGCCTCGGGCCGTCATGGACGCCGTGACGTCCGCCCTCGATGCCTGGCGGCGCTCGTAGGCCACGGCGGCAAATCGCTTCCGAACCTTCGCACGAGCACGGGCCGCGGAGACCGATCGACCGCACGATTCGTTGCGTTCGCGAACCGGAGGTGGCGTCGTCGCATTCGCGCCGCGCTCGACGGCAGGAACCGCACGGCGGCCGGTTCCGGACCACTCGGGATCGGATCTCGGTCCGGCGCGACGACGAAGGTGGATCGGGCAGAGGCGCCGGTCGCAACGATCCGACGCTCCTTTCGGATCGTTGCGACCACCGGACGCACCTCACCGGAGCCGGCTCCTGTCGAGCTCGTGCAGAACGCGGAGGACGCGTCCGCTCGTGGGGCGGGAGGCTCGCTCCCGTTCGGTGGGATCTCCCCCGAGGAGGGACGCGCTCCGCTGCGGGTGTCCTTTCGACGGAGCCGACGGCGGCGGGACCTCCGGCATCGGTTTCGCGCGGGCCCGGGCGGCGAGGGGGCGGTCGAAGGTCGCTGCGCGGCGACGAGACGCCGCCACGGAGAGTCGCCCTCGCGAGCGAAGAGGTCGCCATCGAGACGGTCGTCCGGCCGAGGACGGCCCCCTCTCGCGGTGGCGACGCGGCGGCGACGATCGTCCGGATCCGACGCGGATGCCACGCATGGGGCGAGCCACGGAGCGGTCGCAGCCGGCCATCGAGCCCCGTTCGTCGGAGCCGGAGACGCTGGCCCGGAGGCTGCGCCGGCGAACGGTCCCGGGCTTTCGCGCCCAGCACGATCGAGACGGGCTCTTCGAAGGGGCGCGCGGCTCGCTGGGCGGGCGCGGCGGCGCGCGAGCCGCCGCGTTCGCCGAGCCCCACCGAAGCCGATCCGGTGACGACGGCTGCGGTGGCCCGTCGCCGACGATCGGTCGCGAACCGCGTCGTCTCGAGCGGCTCGATCACGCCTCCGATCTCCGGGGCGCTCCGACGGCGTTCGCCGGCTACTCGAAGATGCCGCGAGGCGATCGAAAGACGCTCGATTGCCGCGCTCGCTCGGTCGGCCTTCGGCGGCCCGGCCGGCGGCGGGAAGAGGGTCGAGCGCCTCGCCGGGCCCGCTCGGGACCATGGGGCGAGCGGCCCGTCGAAGCCGCCCTGCGCCGAAGTCGCAGACCTCCTCCGCCGGACGGTTGCCGTGGCTCGCGGTACGGCCCGGCCAAGTGGGAGCTTTCGCAAGCGTCGGGTGCCGTTCGCCACGCCCGGCCGATGCCGGGTACCATCGCGTCGCGCGAGGAACGCGACGAGCCGCGCGCGGTCCCGATATTCGGAGGGCTTCGGCGACCGCGTCCGCGTCGGGGTTCGTTCGGCTCGGGGTTCGTTCGGCGAAGCGACCGCGTGTTCACCGAGCGCATCGCCCCGATGCCGGCGCCCGGCAGGTGGCCGGAAAGCCGGTACGCCACGGCAGGGGCTCGGTCGTCCGAAAGCGGGTCACGGGACGGGAACGGCCGCGGGCGGGCTAGGCCGGGTGCACCCCGCGCCGTATCGCGCAACGTTGGATCCCGATCACGTCGGGGCCCTCGAGGTGCGACCGCGGGCGCGGGACAGTGTCGGTGGGCTCGAGAGCCCTGCCTGCGCTCTCTCCCGCCCCGTGGCCGAGAGCCGAACCGGTTCGTGTCTCGGACGGGTCGCTTCGGACCACCGCTCGTCGAGGCGCTCGCGAGAGTGACCCGCTTCGAGCCCGACCCGCTCGACTCGCCGAACAGCCTCGACACGACGAGCGAGGGCCGATCGGGCCGTCGGCCGAGATCGAGGAGCCGCCGCAGGCCGGGCCGACGGCGGCGTGGACCGAGGACGGGCGGTCTCCCGACGAGCTCCCGGACGGCACGGCGGGGAAAGGGGGCGGCGAGGGCGACGAGAAGGCCGCGCGGGTCCTCGGGGGCGACCCCCCGTGGGACGCGGCGGAGGAGGGGCCCGCAGGGCACGCGTCGGGGTCGCTCGGTCCGCGATGACCCCCTCCGGCCGCTCGATCCGAGGCAGGGGCGCGGCGGCGATCTCGTTCGGCGGCAGCGCCGGGGGACGCGCCGCCGGCCGAGCCGAGGAGTCCCGGCGAAAGACGGGCGTCTCGCACGGCACGGCCGAGGAAGAGGAGCGTCGCCTGCTCGGTTCGTGACGTGTCGCCCGCCGTCGGCGCTCGGCCGTGCCGGCACGCGACCGGTTCCGGCGGCCGGCGGCGGCCGCGCGCCTACCGCCACCTGTGCCGGACCGGTACGGGCGACCACGAGCTGCGGCGAGCCGGCTCTGGACGGCGCGATCGGACGGTGGAACGCTCGGAGCCGAACCCGGAGGTCCCATGCCCGCGCCGATCGACTTCTATTTCGAGTTCGCCTCGCCCTACGGCTATCTCGCGAGTCTTCGGATCGACGCGATCGCCGCTGCCCACGGTCGCGAGGTCACCTGGCGGCCGATCATGCTGGGTGCCGCGCTCAAGCTCACGGGCTCGCAGCCCAACGTCAACGCGCCGTTGAAGGGCGACTATCTGCGGCGCGACGTGCCGCGCTTCGCCCGGCTCCTCGATGCGCCGCTCGTCTTCCCGCCGGTGCTGCCGATGAACAGCCTGGCGGCGAGCCGAGCCTATTGGTGGCTGTTCGAGCAGGACGAGGATCTCGCCAAGGGGCTCGCCCAGGCGCTCTATCACGCGCACTGGGGCGAAGGCCGCGACCTCTCGGCGCCGGAAGCGGTCGCCGAGGTCGCAGCGGCCCTCGGCATCGACCGGGCGGAACTCCTGGCGGCCGTCCAGGATCCCGCGGTCAAGGCGAGGCTCAAGGAGGAGACCGACCGCTCGATCGCGCGCGGCGTGTTCGGGTCCCCGTTCGTCTTCGTCGACGACGAACCGTTCTGGGGTGCCGACCGTCTCGACCAGGTCGAGCGCTGGCTCGCGACCGGTGGTTGGTGAGCCGCCTTCTTCTTTCGCCGGGCACCCGTCGAAGGCGGCCCGATCGAGCACGCGGAGCCCGCTCGCACCGCTCGGCTCGGCATCTTCTCGGGCGAAAGGCGGCCCGGACGACCTTCTCTGCCGGTTCCGCCGCGATCGCTCGAGCGCGCTGGTCTCGGCGCCCCGATCACGGTCGCCCGCGTCGAGCTGCTCGGGCCGCATCGCGCGCCGGCGGCTCGGGTCGAGGGGTCCCGGTCGGCGACGCGGGCTCTGCCGAGCGACACCCTCGGGGGCCGAACCATCGAGGCCCGAGCAGCCCGTCCTCGGGTTCGGGGACCCGATGGAGCAGGAGGAGAAGCGCGGCGCCTTGCAGGACGCGGCGCGCGCTCGCCGGCATCGGCCGCCCGCGCGTGTCGAGCGGTCCCGGCTCGCGGTCGGCGTGCCCGAGGAGCACGGCGGCGTCTGCGGCTCGCCGAGACTGCGACTGCGCATCGTCACCGAGTGGCGCTGGTGCCGCAGACCGGAGCCACACCCTGCGGCGAACGGCTCCGACCGGTTCGTTGGCGACCGGTCCCCGAGCGCGCGGGTGCCCCGCCGCGGACCGTCGTCCGTGGGCGCCGCCGGCTCGAGCCGGGACCGGCGGCAGGCCAGCCGTGGACCGCGATGCCACACGGCCGCCCGGCGAACGGCGTCTGGTGGCGGCCGAGGCGGCGGGCGAGGCACCGGGAGCCCCGTGCCGGCGAGCGCGATACCCGGGGAGCAGTCGCGGAGACGCGTTCGGGCGGTGCGCCCGAGACCGGCGGCCCCCTGGCCGGCCGGCGGGTGATCCCGGTACGGACGCCGATCGTTACTCGCCGAGGCTCGGTTTTTGTCCGGTCGTCGAGGGCCTTTCGCCGACACCGAACCGGGTCCCCTCTCCGGTCGATGCGAACCGGAACCGAAATCCGAACCACCCACTCGAGGCGGCTCGCCGTCCGCAACTTCGCACCGATCGCTCCGAGGGTCGAGCGAGGCGGCGAGAAGCCGCCCATCCGGGGCGCATCTCGGCCGAGGTCGTCACCCGCCGAGCCGCTCGGCGACCGACTCCCGCCGCGTTCCCACGAGGTCGAGTTCCACCGATCGCGACAGGTCGGCTCGCCGAGCGCGCCGGTGGTGCTCCCTCGCACCGCGACTGCGGCGCGCCCCGCCGCGGGCCGGAGCGAGGGTGGCGAAACCGTGCAGCCGAGTTCGAGAGCCGGTCGCACGCCGCTTCGAACGCCGAGGCCCCCGCCATCCCCTCCGTCCGGTGGCCCGGGCGGCGGAGGACACACCGCTCGGACCCCGTACCCGTACGCCCCGCCATCCCGTTTCCTCCGAAAGGTCGCTTCGTCCGAAGGGCGCCCGCCTCCCGACCGCGCGCGATCCGCTCGTTCCGCAGCCCTGCCCTCCGAGCCGCTCCGGGCCGGCGATTCGAGCCGGCAGCCCTCGCCCCTGCGCCCCCGAGCCGACGCTCGCGATCGCATTCGAGGGTACGATCCCCGCGCGCCGGCGCACAGCCGGGCCGCAGTGTGCTCCACCGGCCACCGAGACGGGAGGGCTTCGCGGCCCCCGGACGGCCGACGGGCCGTGCCGGCCCCGGCACCGATCGGAAGGTACGGAACGCCGAAGTGCGCCCGGCGCGCCGGCCCTCGCCCCGAAACGCCTATCGCCCGGGCGTGGTCCCCGCGCCCGTCGGCACCCGCCTTGTTCCGAAGGATCACGGACTGCGAACCAGGGGCGATCGGTTCCCGCTCCGGCCTGCGGGCCGAGACGATCCGGACCGCTGCCGCGCACAGCCGAGTGTTCCGCCGCCAACCGGCGGAGCCGCCGGGGCCTCGGTCGCGCCCGGCGGCGAAGTCGGCGGCGGCCGCTGCGGGCGACCGCGCGGCCGCTTCCTCGTGCACCATGTCGGGAAAGGGGCCGCGGCCCGGCCGCGGAGAGGCGGACCAGGCCGCGCTTGGCCGGGGCGGCCGGGCCCGTTACCGTGCGGGCCACGGTGCGGCGCCCGCCGCCCGCCAGCCGGGAGGCCGAAGACCCTGTCGCCCGCTCCTTCAGCCGAGTCTCGCGGTCCGAGGCACGCCGCTTGACGGTCATCCGCTCGCGCCTCGACACCCGCTCGGAGGCTTTCCGGGCCAACGCCGCCCGCAACCGGGCACTCGCTCGCGAGCTGCGCGAGCGGCTGGCGACGGTCGCCCTCGGCGGCGACGAGCGCTCCCGCCGGCGCCATCTCGAGCGCGGCAAGCTCCTGCCGCGCGAGCGAGTCGAGCGGCTGCTCGACCCCGGTTCGCCCTTCCTCGAGCTCTCGCCGCTGGCCGCCTCGGGCGTGTACGAGGAGGAGGTGCCGGCGGCCGGCATCGTGACCGGCATCGGTCGGGTCGGCGGGCGGCTCTGCGTGATCGTCTGCAACGACGCCACGGTCAAGGGCGGCACCTACTATCCGTTGACCGTCAAGAAGCATTTGCGAGCCCAGGAGATCGCTCGCGCCAATCGGCTGCCCTGTATCTACCTGGTCGATTCCGGCGGTGCCAACCTGCCCAACCAGGACGAGGTCTTCCCCGACCGCGATCATTTCGGGCGTATCTTCTACAATCAGGCAACCATGTCGGCCGCCGGCATCGCCCAGATCGCGGTCGTCATGGGTTCCTGCACCGCGGGCGGCGCCTATGTGCCGGCGATGGCCGACGAGGCGATCATCGTCCGCGACCAGGGAACGATCTTCCTGGGCGGCCCACCGCTCGTGCGGGCCGCCACGGGCGAGGTCGTGAGCGCGGAGGAGCTCGGCGGCGGCGACGTCCACACCCGGATCTCGGGCGTGGCCGACCACCTGGCCGAGGACGACGCGCACGCGCTCGCGATCGCTCGGCGGATCGTCGCGAGCCTCGGCCCGCCGCCTCCCCCGTCGGTGGCGCTCCACGACCCCGCCCCTCCCCTCTACGACCCGGACGAGCTCTACGGGATCCCGCCGGCGGACCTCCGGGAGCCGTTCGAGATCCGCGAGGTGATCGCCCGCCTGGTCGACGGCAGCGAGCTCGACGAGTTCAAGCCGCGGTACGGGCCCACGCTCGTCGCGGGCTTCGCCCGGCTCATGGGCTGTCCGGTCGGGATCCTCGCCAACAACGGCATCCTCTTCAGCGAATCGGCGCTCAAGGGCGCCCATTTCGTCGAGCTCTGTTGCCAGCGCGGCGTACCGATCCTGTTCTTGCAGAACATCACGGGCTTCATGGTCGGCCGCAAATACGAGCACGGCGGCATCGCCAAGGACGGCGCCAAGCTCGTGACCGCGGTCGCCTGTGCTGCGGTACCGAAGCTCACGCTCATCGTCGGCGGCAGCTTCGGAGCCGGCAATTACGGCATGTGCGGACGGGCCTTCGAGCCGCGCTTCTTGTGGACCTGGCCGAACGCGCGGATCTCGGTGATGGGGGGCGAGCAGGCCGCCAACGTGCTCGCCCGGGTTCGCCGCGACGCGTTCGAGGCCCGCGGCGAGCGCTGGAGCGAGGCCGAGGAGGAGGCGTTCAAGGCGCCGATCCGGGCCCAGTACGAGCGCCAGGGCCATCCCTATTACGCTACCGCCCGGCTCTGGGACGACGGCATCCTCGACCCCGTACAGACCCGCGAGGTGCTGGCACTCGGCCTGTTCGCGACCCTCGAGGCCTCGATCCCGACGACCCGCTTCGGCGTGTTCCGAATGTGAGCACGGAGGTGCGATGAGCGAGCCCGGCCCCCTGCTCGTGCGGCGCGACGGCCCGATCGCGACCGTCACGATGAACCGGCCCGAGCGGCACAACGCCTTCGACGAGGCGCTGATCGAGGCGCTGACGAGCGCCTTCGCCGGGCTCGGCGAGGACCCCTCGGTCCGCGCCGTCCTGCTCGCGGGCGCCGGAGCGAGTTTCTCGGCCGGCGCCGACGTGTCCTGGATGCGCCGAGCGGCCGAGTACGGCGAGGAGGAGAACCGGGCCGATGCGCGCCGGCTCGCGGCCATGCTCAAGACCATCGACGAGTGCCCGAAGCCCGTGGTGGCGCGGGTCCAGGGGGCGGCCTTGGGCGGCGGCACCGGCCTCGTTGCGGTCTGCGACGTCGTGATCGCGAGCCGAAGGGCGAGCTTCGGGACGACCGAGGTCCGCCTCGGGCTCGCCGCGGCGGTGATCTCGCCCTTCGTGCTCAGGGCGATCGGCCCGCGCCAGGCCCGCCGGCTGTTCCTCACCGGTGAGCGGATCGACGCCGATCGCGCGCTCGCGATCGGGCTCGTCCACGAGGTGGTCGAGGAGAGCGAGCTCGACCGAAGGGTCGACGCCGTCCTCGACCAACTCCTCGCCGGCGGCCCCGAGGCCCAGGCGGCCTCCAAGGAGCTCGTCCGGATCGTGCTCGGCATGCCGCAAGGCGGCTCGCTCCTGACCGAGGCCACGGTCGGCGTGATCGCCGCCCGGCGCGCCTCGGCCGAGGGCAAGGAGGGGCTCAGGGCCTTCCTCGAGAAGCGCGAGCCCGCCTGGCGGGCACGGCGCGGGGGCGGCGGGTGATCGGCAAGCTCCTGATCGCCAACCGCGGCGAGATCGCCTGCCGGATCGCCCGCACCTGCCGGCGGCTCGGGATCCGCAGCGTGGCGGTCTTCTCCGAGGCCGACCGCGACGCCCTCCATCCGCGCCTCGCGGACGAGGCGGTGGCGATCGGGCCTGCGCCGGCCGCCGAGAGCTATCTGCGGATCGACCGGCTGATCGATGCTGCCCGGCGAACGGGTGCCGATGCGGTCCACCCGGGCTACGGCTTCCTGGCCGAGAGCCCCGCCTTCGCCGCCGCGGTGCGCGAGGCCGGCCTCCTGTTCGTGGGCCCCTCGGCCGAGGCCATGGAGCGGCTCGGCGCCAAAGACAGCGCCAAGGCGCTGGCCGAGGCCGCGGGTGTCCCGACCGTCCCGGGCTATCGTGGTGCCGACCAGAGCGACGCGCGACTCCTCGCCGAGGCGCTGCGGATCGGCTTCCCGCTCCTGATCAAGGCGACCGCGGGTGGCGGCGGGAAGGGCATGCGGCGGGTCGACCGGCCCGAGGATTTCGTCGAGGCGCTCGCCGCCTGCCGGCGCGAAGCCGCGGCGGCCTTCGGCGACGACCGCGTGCTGCTCGAACGGCTGATCGAGCGGCCCCGCCACCTCGAGGTGCAGGTGATGGCCGACCGAGCCGGCGGAATCGTCCATCTCTTCGAGCGCGACTGCACTCTCCAGCGACGCCACCAGAAGATCGTGGAGGAGGCGCCGGCGGCGGCCCTCGAACCGGCGCTGCGCCGGGCGCTCGGCGAAGCTGCCGTGCGGCTCGCGGCCGAAGCCGGCTACGAGGGAGCCGGGACGGTCGAGTTCCTGGTCGCACCCGACGGTGCTTTCTTCTTCATCGAGGCCAACACGCGCCTCCAGGTCGAGCACCCGGTCACCGAAGCGATCACCGGCCAGGACCTGGTGGAATGGCAGATCCGGATCGCCGAGGGACGACCCGTGCCGCTCGCCCAGGAGGCGGTCTTCGCCCGGGGCCACGCCATCGAGGCCCGCCTCTACGCCGAGGACCCGGCCCGCGGCTTCCTCCCCTCGACCGGCCGGCTCGAGCGGCTCCTGTTGCCCGAGGGCCTGCTCGGGGTCCGGGTCGACACGGGCATCGCCGAAGGCGACCTCGTCACCCCCTTCTACGACCCGATGATCGCCAAGATCGTGGTCCACGGCCCCGACCGCGGCGCCGCGCTCGCCCTGCTCGAACGGGCCCTGGACGCGACCGCGGTGGCCGGCCCCGCCACCAACCTCGCCTTCCTCCGCCGGGTGATCCGCGAGCCGGACTTCCGCGCGCCGGCGATCGACACGCTCTGGCTCGACCGCGAGGCCGGCCGGCTCGCCGCCGCGGAGGACGAGCCCGAGCCCGTCGACCTCCTGGCCGCCGCCTTCCTGGTCGCCGAAGCGGAGCGCGAGCGGAGGCTCGCGGCCGCGGGCCCCTGGCGGACCTCGCCCTGGCTCCTGCTCGAGGGCTTCCGGCTCGGCGCCCCGAGCCGACGCGAGGTCCGGCTGCTCGCTCGGGGCGGAGAGCACGTCGTCCGCTTCGAGGGGCCGGAAAGGCCGGCCCCGAGCGCGAGCCTCGACGGCGTGCCGCTCGGCGAGGTACGGCTCCGGCGCGACGGCGACGAGCTCCGCCTCGAGCTCGACGGGCGGCTCCGCCCGATCCGGGCGACCCTGGTCGGCGATCGCGTGCTGCTCGCCCGCGAAGGGCGCACGCTCGTGATCCGCCGAGCCCCGGAAGCGGGCGGACGCTCGGAAGAGGTCGGCGGTGAAGGGCTGGTCGCGGCCCCGATGCCGGGCAAGGTCGTCCGCCTCCTCGTGACCCCCGGCGAGACGGTCGCCCGCGGCCAGGTGCTGGCCGTGCTCGAGGCCATGAAGATGGAGCATCGTCTGCCGGCGCCGCGCGACGGGCGGGTCGTGGCCGTGCACGTGGCGGTCGGCGAGCAGGTCGAGGAGGGCACGATCCTGCTCGACCTCGCCGACGCCGATTCCGACGGGTGAGCGCGGGCGCGCGGCGGCGGGCGGCGCCGGGCGTTCGCGCCCGTCGACGAGGCCGGCACGGAGCAGGCCGACCCGAGGCGAGGCGAGTTGCACGACCCGTCCGCGCGCCGGCCCGAAGCCACGGCCGCGGCTTCGCCGCGGCCCGGCTCTCGTGCTCGGCGCCGCCGCTCCGCGACCTTCGAGCGAGAGGAGTGGCGTTCGGGCCGGACGATCCGGCCGAGCGCCGCCCCGACGTCGCGAAGCGGCAGCGGCGGCTGCAGCGCGGTCGCCACGAAGGGCGGTCCCGACCGGAACGGTCGTCGCGGAGGCGGTGCGAACGGCTCGCCGTCGGCCGATGCCGAGGCGAGCGAGCAGCGCGCGGATCACGCCCGCGAGGCGGACGAGAAGCCACGCCTGTGCCTGGAGGAGGCGGCGGAGCGATGGGGGCACGGGCCCTCCCGCGGCTCGGTCCCGCACGGTTTCTCGCACGAAAGGGTTAACGAGCGGTTGAAGCCTCCGCGCGGGCCCGCCGTCCGACGTTTGCCACGGGCCCGAGCCGGCCTATCCTCCGAGGAGCGCGCCCTCGGAGCCCACGGCCGTGATCGGGATCCTCGCCGACCTGCCCGAACCGTCGCCCGATCCTTTGCGCCGGCGGATCGACGCGGTCGCCCACGAGGAGGAGGCCGCGGCCGTCGACCGCCTGCTCGCGGCCCTGCCGGTCGAGCCCGAGCTCCTCGCCCGGGTCGAGGCCCGCGCCCGCACGCTCGTGGCCGGCCTGCGCGAGGAGGCCGCCGCACTCGGCGGGGTCGAGGCCTTCCTGCGGGCCTACGGCCTCGACACCGAGGAAGGGGTGATGCTCATGTGCCTCGCCGAGGCGCTCCTGCGCATCCCCGATCCGCCGACCCAGGACCTTCTCATCAAGGACAAGCTCGCCGACCGCGACTGGCAGGCCCGGGTCGCGGGCTCGGAGAGCTTCCTCGTCTCGGCCTCGGCCTTCGGCCTCGTGCTGTCCGGCCGGTTGGTCGGCTGGGACCGCCCGGGCGAGGAGCTCGCCACCCGGCTCGCCCGGCTCGTGGCCCGGCTCGGCGAGCCGGTGGTCCGCGAGGCGATGCGCCAGGCGATGCGCCTGTTGGGCCGCCAGTTCGTCCTCGGTCAGACCATCGAACAGGCGGTCGAGCGGGCGCGCGCCGCGGCCGAGCGCGGCTTCCTCTACTCCTTCGACATGCTCGGCGAGGGGGCCCGCACGGCGGCCGACGCGCGCCGCTACCTCGAGGCCTACCGGCACGCCCTCGAGGTGGTGGCGGCGAGCGCGCCCGCGGGCGAGCTTCCCCGCCGCCCCTCGCTCTCGATCAAAGTCAGTGCGCTCCATCCGCGCTGGGAGTTCGCCAAGCGGCGGCGCCTCGAGGCGGAGCTCGTGCCGGTGCTGGTCGAGCTCCTGGCACGGGCGCGCGCGCTCGCCGTGCCGGTCACGATCGACGCCGAGGAGGCCGATCGTCTCGAGCCCCAGCTCGACCTCCTGGAGCGGCTCGCCCGGGACCCCGCCCTCGCCGGCTGGAGCGGCCTCGGCCTCGCCGTCCAGGCCTATCAGAAGCGGGCGCTGCCGGTCCTCGACTGGCTCGCGGAGCTCGCCCGCCGCACCGACCGGCGGATCCCGGTCCGACTCGTCAAGGGTGCCTATTGGGACGCCGAGATCAAGCGGGCCCAGCAGCAGGGGCTCGACGATTATCCGGTCTGGACCCGGAAAGCGGCGACCGACGTGTCCTACCTCGCCTGCGCCCGCCGCCTGCTCGACGGCGGCGACCTGTTCTGGCCGCAATTCGCCACCCACAACGCCCACACGCTCGCTTTCGTGTTGGAGCTCGCCGGCAACCGCCGCGCCTTCGAGCTCCAGAAGCTGCACGGCATGGGCGACGCGCTCTACGAGCGGCTCGCGGGCGAGCGGGCGGGGGTGCCGGTGCGCGTCTACGCACCGGTCGGCGCGCACGCCGACCTCCTCCCCTATCTCGTGCGGCGGCTGCTCGAGAACGGCGCCAATTCGAGCTTCGTCCACCGCGTGCTCGACCCGCACATCCCCCTGGATGCGCTCGTCGCCGACCCGATCGCCCGGCTGCGCGCGCTCGAGCCCAAGCCGCACCCCGAGATCCCGCGGCCGCGGGCGATCTTCGGGCCCGAGCGGAAGGCGGCCCGCGGGCTCGACCTCGCCTCGCCTTCGACCCTCGCCGGGCTGCGCGAGGCGATGACGGCCGCCCTCGCCGAACGGCGCCGGACCGGCCCGAGCCCGCTGCTCGATCCGCCCGCCGATCTGCCGCACCGTCCGGTGCGCGATCCGGCCGATCGCCGCCGCGTGCTGGGCGAGGTCGCGATGGCCGATGTCGCGACCGCCGAGCGGGCGGTGGCGGTGGCGCACGCCGCCTTCGCCCGCTGGAGCCGGGTGCCGGTCGAGGAGCGGGCCTCGATCCTCGAGCGCGCGGCCGACCGGCTCGAGGCGGATCTGCCGGCGCTCGCCGCGCTCTGTGTGCGCGAGGCCGGCAAGACGATCCCCGATGCCGTGGCGGACGTGCGCGAGGCGGTCGACTTCCTGCGCTACTACGCGCTCGAGGCGCGCCGGCTCATGGCCCGCCCGCTGGTTCTGCCGGCCAGCACCGGCGAAGCGAACCGGCTCGAGCTCCGGCCACGCGGGCCCTTCGTGGCGATCAGCCCCTGGAACTTCCCGATCGCCATCTTCACGGGCCAGGTGGCGGCGGCCCTGGTCTGCGGCGATCCGGTGATCGCCAAACCGGCCGAGCAGACCCCGCTTTGCGCCGCGGCGGTGGTCGAGCATCTGCACCGGGCCGGGGTGCCCGAGGAGGCGCTCCTCCTCCTGCCCGGCGAGGGCCCGGTGGTGGGCCCGGTGCTCGTGGGCGATCCGCGGGTGGCGGGGGTGGTGTTCACCGGCGGCACCGAGACCGCTCGGGCCATCCACCGCACGATGGCCGCGGCCGATGGGCCGATCCGGCCGCTGATCGCCGAGACCGGCGGCCTGAACGCGATGATCGTCGACAGCTCGGCCCTGCTCGAGCAGGTGGTGGGCGACGTCCTCGAGAGCGCCTTCCGCTCGGCCGGCCAGCGCTGCTCGGCGCTGCGGATCCTCTGCGTGCAGGAGGAGATCGCCGACCGGCTCGAGGTCCTGATCCGAGGTGCCATGGCCGAGCTCGAGGTAGGCGATCCGGGCCTGCTCGCGACCGATGTGGGGCCGCTCATCGACGAAGAGGCGGTGACCGGCCTCGAACGCCATCTGCGCGAGGTCGAGGCGCACGGCCGCGTGCTCTGTCGCTGCTCGCTCGCAGAGGCGCACGCCGGGGGCGCCTTCTTCGCGCCCACGCTCGTGGCGATCGACCGGATCGACCGGCTCGTGCGCGAGCCCTTCGGCCCGGTCCTCCACCTGGTCCGCTACCGGGCGAGCGAGCTCGACCGGGTGCTCGAGGCGATCGAGGCCACCGGCTACGGCCTGACCTTCGGGCTGCAGTCGCGCATCGATGCGACGATCGGGCGGGTGCTCGACCGCGTCCGCTGCGGCAACGTCTACGTCAACCGCAACATCATCGGTGCGGTGGTGGGCGCCCAACCCTTCGGCGGCGAGGGGCTCTCCGGCACCGGCTTCAAGGCCGGCGGGCCCTACTATCTCCTGCGCTTCCTGACCGAGCGGACGGTCACCGTGAACACCGCCGCGGCCGGCGGCAATCTCGAGCTCCTGGGTAGCCTCGGGGATTGACGGGCGACCCCGTGACCGCCGAGCCCGCCGCCTTCTTCGCGGGTGCCGCGATCCTGCTCGCCGCACCGATCGCCGGCAGCGCCGCCGGAGCCTTCGCCGGCCGCTTCCCCGACCGGCTCGCCGACTGGGTGTTCGGCCGCTCGCGCTGCCCGGCCTGCGGCACCACCCTCGCCGCCCGCGATCTGGTGCCGCTCCTGAGCTATCTCCTCCTGCGCGGCCGCTGTCGCCATTGCCGGGCGCCGATCGACCCGGCCGAGCCCGGCGCCGAGCTCGCGGCGCTCCTCCTGGCCGCCCTCGCGGTCGCCCTCCTCGATCCCCTGCCCGCACTCGTGGCCGCACTCGTGGGCTGGGTCCTGCTCGCCGCGGCTCTCGTCGACCGCCGCACGCTCCTCTTGCCCGACCTTTTGACCCTGCCGCTGATCGCAGCCGGCCTCGCCGCGGCCGGGTTCGGCCTCGCCCCGGCGAGCCCGCTCGGCTCGCTCGCGGGCGCGCTTTCGGGCCTCGCCGGCACCGCCCTCCTGGCCGAAGCCTATCGCCGGCTCAGAGGGCGCGAAGGGCTCGGGATGGGCGACGCCAAGCTCCTGGCCGCCGCCGGCGCCTGGCTCGGACCCGGCGCCCTACCGCTCGTCCTCCTGATCGGGGCCGCGGCCGCGCTCGCCGCGGCCCTCGCCACCGGCGCCCATCGCCGGCCGCAGGAGCCCCTTCCCTTCGGCCCCTGGCTCGCCCTCGGCTTCTGGTCCGTGCTCCTGGTCGAGCTCACGGGTCTCGGTCCCGGGGCGCCGTGAAGCGCAGGCCGCCGTCGACCTCGAGCAGCACGCCCGTCACGTAGGGATCGGTCAGGAACAGCAGGATCGCCCGGGCGACCTCCTCGGGCCGTCCCGGCCGGCCGAGCGGGGCGGCCCGGGCGCGAGCGAAGAACCGCTCGCGCTCTGCCTCGGGCCAGGCGGCGAAGATCGGCGTCTCGATCACCCCCGGGCAGACGGCGTTGACCCGCAAGGGCGCGAGCTCGACGGCGAGCGGCGGGACGACCGCGTTGAGGGCGCCGTTGTTGAAGGCGATCCCCGCCGTGCCGGGAAAGGCCGCGCGGGCGGTGGCGGCGGTCACGAAGGTCACCGAGCCGTCGGCCCGGAGGTTGGCGAGAAAGGCCTGGAGGGTCTCGAGGAAGGCCCAGGCCTTGCCCTCGACCACCCGCCGCAAGGCGGCGAGGTCGAGCCCGCGGAAGGCGCCCGCACCGCCGCCGGTGGCGAGCGAGAGCACGAGATGGTCGATCGGCCCGAGAACGGCTGCGAGCCGGTCGAGCGCGGCCCGCTCGGTCGCGTCGACGAGCCGGCCCTCGGCCCGCTCGCGCGGCAGGCGCGAAAGCGCATCGGCGAGCCGCACCGGATCGCGCCCCGCCACGATCACGGCGGCCCCCGCCTCGGCCGCCGCCCGGGCGGTCGCGAGGCCGATCCCGCTCGTCCCGCCCATCACCAGCACGCGTTGTCCGTCGAGCCGCATCCCGCCCCTCCGCCCGCAGCCGCTGACGGCGGCTGCACTCGCGCCTATGATGCCGACCGACGGACGCGCCAGAAAGCATCGGGGGAGCGAGCTGCCCGCCCCGCCCACGATCCGCCACGCCGCTCTGGCCCTCGGCATCGGCCTGTTGGGTGCCGTGCTCTCGCTCGGCGAGGCGGCGCACCGGGCCGAGGAGAGCTGGGGGCTCCTGGCGCTCTTCGGTCTGCGCGGCCCGCAACCCCCGCCCGAGGGGGTCGAGATCGCGGCGATCGACGAAGCCTCCCTCGCCCGCTTCCGGGAACTACCGGCCGACCCCGCCCGATGGCCCGAGCCGCTCGCCTCTTGTCAGCGGCGCGCGGGTGGGCTCGAGTCGTTGCCCTCGCTGCACGGCATCGACCGGCTGCCGCGCGCGTTGCACGCCTGCCTCCTCGAAACGCTCGCGCGGCTCGGTGCCGCGGTCGTCGTCTTCGACATCGCCTTCGGCGACGATCCCGGCCGGGCCGCCGGCACGGACGCGCTCGCCCGGGCGATCGCCGGGCACGGACGGGTGGTCCTGCTCGCCCGGGCCCGGCGGCTCTGGCGCGGCGATCCGGCGGGCGAGGAGCGGCCGCGCGACGTGATCGCACCGGTCCATCCCGCGCTCGCCGCCGCGGCGGTGGCGGTCGCCCCCTTCACCCTGCCGCGCACCGGGCCGCGCGTGCACCAGGTGTGGACCCGCCACCCCGTGCTCGCCGAGCCGGTCCAGCTGCCGGTGCGCGCGCTCGAGGCACGCGCCCTGCCGGTGCTCGAGCGGCTCGCGGGCCCGCTCGGCTGGTCGGAACCGGCCGCGGAGCTGCCGCCGGCCGCCCGCCTCGCCGCCCGGGTCGAGGCGTTCCTCGCGAGCGATCCCTCACGCTGGCGCGCGTTCGTGCCCGATGCACACGAGCGGGCGCTGCTCGAGGCGGTGCGCCGCAGCCGGCTCGGCCCCGAGGAGGTCTGGCTCGACCTCTACGGCCCGCCCGGGACGATCGCCCATCGCTCGCTCGCCGATCTCCTGCTCGGCACGGCCGAAGGGCAGCGGCCCTACGCCCCCGGCACCGTGGTGTTCGTGGGCCCGTTCGATACCCGCGCGACGCTCGCCGCCGACAGCTTCCCGACCGTCTATTCCGACCCGCGCGGGATCGACACGGCGGGCGTCGAGCTCGCCGCCACGGCCTACGCCAATCTGCGCGACGGCCGGCTCCTCGTGGTGCCGAGCGAGGCCGCCCGCGCCCTCCTGGTGTTCGCTTTCGGCACCCTCGCCACCCTCCTCGTGCTGCGCGGAACGGTCCTGCGCGGTCTGCTCACCGCCCTGGTGCTGGCCGGCGCCCACGCCGCTTCGGCCGCCGCCGCCTTCGCGCTGCACCGCCTCTGGCTGCCGCTCGTCCTGCCGCTCGCCCTGCTCCTCCCCCTCGCCCTCCTGCTCGGCCAACTCGCCCGCTATCTGGGCCTCGCCCGCTGGCTCGGGATCTACACGCCACGCCCGGTCTCGGCCGAGCTCCTGCGCGGCGGCACCGGGCCGGCGGCCGGCGGCACCTCGCCCGTGAGCGTGATGTTCACCGACATCGTGGGCTCGACCGCGCTCGCCGAAAACTGCCCGCCCGCGACCTTCAAGGCCCGGCTCGACGCCCACTTCACCCTCGTGACCCGAGCGGTCGAGGCGACCGGCGGCGAGGTCGTCGAATTCCTGGGCGACGGCCTCATGGCCTATTGGGGCGGTCCGCGCGGCCCCATCGACCACGCCGCCCGCGCCTGCCGGGCCGCACTCCTGATCGCGGCCGCCCTCGAGCGCGACAATCGCGAGCGCGAGCGCACCGGCGAGCCGCCGATCCGGCTGCGGATCGGCATCAACAGCGGCGACGCCACGGTCGGCAATCTCGGAGCACCCGAGCGCGGCATCTTCACGGTGATCGGCGATGCCGCCAATGCCGCGCAGCGGATCGAGCAGCTCGCCCGCTCCCTCTGCACCGACCGGCCGACCGCCGCGGTCCTGGTCGGCGAGGCGACCCGGGCGGCGGCCGGCGACGGCTTCGTCTTCGAAAAGGTCGGCGCGTTCCAGCTGCGCGGCCGGGCCCGGCACGAGACGGTGTTCCGGCTGATCGCGCCCGGCACGGTGGCCGAGGCCCGGGCGACCCCGCTCGCCGGTCCGAGCTGAGCGATGCGGTCGGCACGCGCGCCGGCGAGGCGTCTGCCCCGCCGGTGCGGCCGCCCGAGCGGAGCAGCTTCGTGGGCGGCCGGCTCTCCTCCGTGACACGCTTCCGCTCCGCGACATCGTCTGGCACCGTGCAGACCGCTCGAAGCGGTCGGACGCGCGCGGCCGTGGACAAAAGCGCCGTTCGGTGACACGGTCCCGTCGCCGCGTCGATCGGCGGTCGGGGGGAGGAGGCGGTGTCCAGGCGGCCGACAGGGCTCGGGCTGCTCGCCGTATTGGCGGCGGTCCTGTCAGCGGCTGCGGCTCGGGGGGAGGAGTGCCCGAGCGGGCGGCCCCGGGTCGGCACGGTGATCGCGGTCGAGGGCGAGGCCCGAGCGGGTGGTCGGCCGATCGATCCGACGGGTGGCCCGCTCTGCGCCGGCGAGACGGTGACGGTGGGGCTCGAGGGCCGGGCGGCGCTGCGGCTCGACGGGGCCGGCACGGTGCTGCGGCTCGACGGCGGCACCCGGCTCGTGCCGGAAGTGGCGGGCGAGCCCGGCAGCGGCCGGGTCCGACTGCTCGAAGGTCTGCTCTACTTCCTCTCCCAGGTCCGCCGCTCGCTCACCGTCGAGACCCCCTATGTGACCGCCGGCATCGAGGGCACCGAGGTCCTGGTCGAGGTCCGGCCCGGCACGAGCGAGCTTCTCGTCCTCGACGGTCGGGTTCGCCTCTCGGGCCCGGCGGCACCGGCCGATGCGGCTCCCCTCCTGGCGGGCGAGGGCGCGAAGGTCGTGGCCGAGGGTCGGCTCGAGCGGACCGGAGCACCGGCCGCTCCGGGCGAGGCTCTGCGTGCACGGGCCCGCGATCGGCTGGGCTGGACGCTGTGGTACCCGCCCGTGATCGAGGCCGAGGCGGCGCGCTACCCGCGCATCGCCGAGGCCGCTCGGGCGCTCGCCGCCGGCCGGGTCGAGCCGGCCCGGGCACTCTTGGCCGAAGCGCGCGTCGGCGAGGAGGCGGGCCTCGCCCGCGCCCTCGAGGCCGTGATCCTGACCGCCCGCGGCGAGCTCGAACCGGCCGCGGCGGCCGCCCGCGAGGCCGTCCGCCTCGCCCCCGAGGCGGCGGGCCCGCGGCTCGCCTGGTCCTATGTCCGGCAGGCCCGGAGCGACCTCGAGGCGGCCGCGGACGACGCCGCGATCGCCTCCCGACAGGCACCGTCGAGCGCGCTCGTGCGGGCGCGCGCCGCCGAACTCGCCTTCATGCGCGGCGAGCTGCGCGCCGCCCGGCGCGAGGCGGAGGCGGCGCTGGCACTCGCCGACACGGCCCTCGGCCGGATCGCCCGTGGCTTCGTGGCGCTCGCCGCCAGCCGGCCACGCGACGCCGAGGCCGATTTCGAGGCCGCCCGCGCGCTCGATCCCGGCAATCCCGCCGCCCATCTCGGCCTCGCGCTCGCGCGGATCCGCCAGGGCCGGCTCGACGAAGGTCGGGCCGCGCTCGAGACCGCCGCCGCCCTCGATCCCACGGGAGCGCTGCCGCGCAGCTATCTGGGCCGTGCGCTCGCCCTCGACGGCCGGCCCGAGAAGGCCCGCGAGCAGCTCGCCCTAGCCAAGGGTCTCGATCCCGACGATCCCACACCCTGGCTCGCCTCCGCGCTCCTCGAGCTCGAGGCCGACCGGCCGGCCGTGGCGCTCGCCGAGCTCGACCGGGCGATCGCCCGCAACCGCGGCCGCGCTCCGTTCCGCTCGCGCACCCTGCTCGAGCAGGACCGCGCCAGCCAGGGCGCCGCGCTCGCCCGCATCTACCGCGAGCTGGGCCTCGACACGCCGGCCCGGCTGCAGGCCCAGGACTCGCTCGCCCGCGACCCCGGCAACGCCGCCGCCCACCGCTTCCTCGCCGATCTCTTCGCCGACCGCCAGCGCTACCAGATCTCGCGCACGAGCGAGCAGCTCCAGGCGCAGCTCGCGGGCCCCCTCGAGGCCGAGCCGGTCTCGCCCCGGCTGGGTTACGGCGACCTCTCGATCGCTCCCGGGGCGGCCGCCCTCTTTCCCGGCTTCGGCGAATACGGCTTCGCCTTCGAGCGCGAGCGGCTGACGGCGCTCGGTACCGGCCTCGTCGGTACCTCCGAGACCGTGGCGGGCGAGGGCCTCGTGGGCGCGCTCTACGACCGCGCCGCCTTGAGCGCCGGTTGGCTGTCGAGCCGGACCGACGGCTTCCGCGACGACGCCCGGATCGACAACGACCTCTTCAACCTGGTCGGTCGCTTCCAGGTCGACGAGACGCTCCAGCTCCAGCTCGAGGGCCGCCGTCGCGAGACCGAACGCGGCGACATCGCTCAGCGCTTCGATCCGGACCTCTTCCTGCGCAACCAGGACAATCGGCTGCGGCAGGACCTGGCGCGGCTGGGTGCCGCCTGGCGGCCGCGGCCCGAGACCATGGCCCTGGGCTCGCTCATGCTCACCGACCAGCGCGAGGAGAACAGCCGCGCCGGGCCCAACACGACCCAGGAGAGTCGGGGCTATCTGGGCGAGCTGCAGCTCCAGGAACGGCTCGGCCCGGTCCGGCTCGTGGCCGGCGCGGGCCTCACCTCGATCGACGTCGACGACGAATTCTTCGGGCCGCCCCGAACGTTCGAACGCGAGGCCAGGAACGCCTATCTCTACGCCACGGGCGAGCCGGGAGCGGCGCTGCGCGCGACGCTCGGCCTGTCGCTCGATTCCTACCGCAACCGCCAGCACGACATCGACGCGGTCGACCCCAAGATCGGCCTCGAATGGCGGCCGAGCGAGACGCTCGCGCTGCGCGCCGCCGCGGCGCGGACGGTCAAGCGGCCGCTTCTGGTCGACCAGACCCTCGAACCCACCCAGGTCGCGGGCTTCACCCAGCTCTTCGACGACGTCAACGGGACCGAGGCCTGGCTCTGGGGCCTCGGCGCCGACGTCAGGCTCGGCGACGGCCTGCACGCGGGCCTGCAATTCACCTGGCGGACGCTCACCGTACCGACCTTCTTGGGCGACGGCCCGATCTTCGACGACCAGGACGAGATCCGCCTCGAAGGCTACCTCGCTTGGCAGGCCCTGCCCGAGCTCGGCCTCTCGTTCGAGCCGTCGCTCGAGCGGTTCGACGTGGCGAGCGGCGACAGCGCCCGCTTCCCCGGCCGCGCCGACACGCTCGTCCTGCCGCTCCGGCTGCGCTGGCTCGCCGCTTCCGGGCTGTTCGCCGAGGCCCGGTTGAGCCTCGTGCACCAGGCGGTTCGGGACTATCTCCCGGCCGACGTCGAGGACGGCGATTCGACCTTCGCCACCCTCGACGCCGCGTTCGGCTGGCGACTTCCAGGGCGGCGCGGCAGCGTCGCGCTGGTCGCCACCAACATCCTCGACAAAGAGTTCAAATATCTCGACGACAATTACCGCACCAACGAGATCCGTCTGGGCTCCTTCGTCCCGGAGGCGACCGTGCTGTTGCGGGGAACGATCCGCTTCTAGAACCATCCTTGGGACGTATCCGCCCGGAGAAAAGCCCGTGCCTCGCTCCGCTCCGCGCCACGCACTCGCCGCTCTCGCCTTGGCCGTCGCGCTGTCGGTCCCGGCCGCCCGCGCGGCCGAGGGGGATCCGCCCGCGATCGATCCGATCGCGACCGACGAGGCCGCCGCCCAGGCCGCCCGCGGCGCCCGGCTGCTCGTGACGGTCGGCCCGGCGGGAGAGCTTCGGGCGAGCGTCCGCGGAACCTCCACGGGCACCGTCGAGCCGCCGATCAAGGCCGACGATCCGGCGGTCCGGGCGGTGCTGACGATGCTCGGCCTCGATCGGCCGGCTCGATTCGCGATCGTGGGCGTGCAGAACCCGCAATGCATCCGGATCTGCGAGCTGATCGGCGGCGATTACGTCTGCCGCAAGGTCTGCAACTGAGCCGATGCCGGTCGCGTCGACGCCGCGAGAGGAGACACACCGTGCCCTCCTTCCTGCCCCGCCCGTTGAGGATCCCCGGCCCGCTGCTTCTCCTCCTGCCGCTCCTCGCCGCGACACCGACCGGCGAGGCGGTGAGCGCCGCCGCCTGTGCAGCGGTGGCCGCCCGGCCCGACCGTGCGCACGCGGTGCAGCCGATCGCCACTTGCGACGCCTGCCGGACGAGCGGCAGGCGGGCCGGCTACAAGCAGTGTTGCGAGCAGGTCGGTGGCGACTATCGCTGCGAATGGGTTCCGTGCTGAGGATCGCCACCGAGAGCATGGAGGAGCACCCGTGACGAAGCTCGGCGAGGAAGCCCTCGACCGCCTCGTCCGCACCTTGCGCGAGACGGTCGCGGAGCGCGGCATCAGCGGCCTTCTGCTGATCGACGGTGACGGCCGGCCGGTGCTGCTTCCCTGGGGCAATGTCGCGGCCGACGATCCCTGCGAAGCCGAGGAGCCTGTCGTCCGCACGCGCAGCTACACGCTCACGCTCGAGTGCGGGCCCTGCAAGACGAGCGGGCCGCACGCCGGCAAGCGCCGCTGCTGCGAGCTGATCGGCGGCGACTATATCTGCCGCTGGGTCGCCTGCTGAGCCGGAGCCTCGCTCCCCGCCGAGCCCGAGAGCACCCGCCCGGCGCCGCCGCCGACACGGCCGGCCCGCCCCGGCCCCGGACAGGGCCTGGCCGAGCCCCTCTGCCGGCCGATCAGCGCTCGATCGTGACCCCGGCCGCGGCGCAGGCGGCACGGATCGCCTCGTTGCCCATCGTGGCGTAGCGCAGAGGCTCGGCCTTCTTCGGATCCTGCTCGGCCTCGACCACGACCCAGCCGCGATAGCCCGCTTCGGCGAGGAGCCTCGCCAATTCCTCGAAGTCGACGCAGCCCTCGGGATCGCCGGGCACGGTGAACACGCCCTCGATCACGCCCCTGAGGAAGCTCCAGCGCTCGCTCCGAACCTTCTCGAGAACGGCAGGGCGCACGTTCTTGGCGTGCACGTGGAGGATGCGGTCCGCATGCCGCCGGAAAGTCGCGGCCACCTCGCCGCCCGCGAAGGTCAGATGGCCGGTGTCGAACAGGAGCCCCACGCTCCTGTCCGTGTTGGCCATCAACAGGTCGATCTCGGCCTCGGTCTCGACCACCGTGCCCATGTGGTGGTGGTAGGCCATCGGGCACTCTTCGGCCGCCAGCCAATCCGCGAGCTTGGTGAGCTTCTCGCCGTAGCGGCGCAGATCGTCGGGCTTCAGTTTCGGCCGGTCGGCGACCGGCACGCTCATCCGGTTCTGCACCGTACCGGTGGTCTCGGCATAGACCAGTACCGGACAACCCATCGCCTGGAGGAGGTGGAGGTGCGGGGCGAGCCGCTTCTTCTCCTCCTCGAGCGTCAGGTCCAACAGCCCGCCCGAGAACCAGCCCGAGACCAGCACGAGCCCGTGCGCCTCGAGCAGCGGGCGGAGCTCTTTCGGATCGTTCGGGAACTTGCCGCCCTTCTCGATGCCCGAATAGCCCGCTCGCGCCGTCTCGGCGAGGCAGCGCTCGAGCGGGATGTCGCCGCCGAGCTCGGGCAGGTCGTCGTTCGACCAGCCGATCGGATTGATGCCGAGCCGCACGCTCGCCTTCGCTCGCTCCGCCACGGCTCACACTCCCACCCGCTGACGCTGCTTGCCGGCCCGGTGTTGGGCGAAGGCTTCCTGCACGCTCGCCCGGGCGCTCACCTCGGGCGTGCCGCACTCCCACCAGGCGCCGTTGCCCTCGGTCCAGTCCCGGGCCTGCACCTCGACGTGGATCACGGTCGTCCGATCGGCCGCCTTGGCGCGCCGGAAAGCGTCCTCGAGCTCGCCCACCCCCCGCGCACGAATCCCGATCGCCCCCATCGCCTCGGCGTGCTTGGCGAAATCGACCCGAACGAGCTCGCCCGCCCGGCGGCAGTCCTCGAGCTGGTTGTTGAACGAGGGGATGCCCTTGGCCCGCTGCAGCCGGTCGATCACCGCGAAGCCGCCGTTGTCACAGACCACGACGATCAGCTTGTGGCCGGTCAAGACGCTCGAATAGATGTCGGAGTTCATCATCAAATAGCTGCCGTCACCCACCATGACGACGACGTCGCGCGAGGGGTCGGCCATCTTGGCGCCGAGCCCGCCCGCGATCTCGTAGCCCATGCAGGAGAAACCGAACTCGCAATCGAAGGTCGAGGTCGCCCGGCCACGCCAGGCCATGCACAGCTCGCCCGGTAGCCCACCCGCCGCGGTGAGCGCCAGATCGCGCGGATCGACGAGCCGGTTCACGATGCCGATCACCTGGGCGTAGCTCGGCACCTCGGCGTTGGTCGGTCGGGTCCGCTCGTCGATGAAAGCGTTCCACTCGGCGTAGCGCTTCTCGCCCGTGGCGAGCCAGTCGGCCGGTGCACGCCAGTCGCCGAGCGCGGCATCGAGCTCCTCGAGGGTGACGAGCGCGTCGCCCACCACCGGCTGCGCCAGGTGCTTGGTCGCATCGAACCGCGCGGCGTTGATCGCCACGATCCGCGCCTCGGGGTGGAAGAGCGACCAGGAGCCGGTCGTGAAGTCCTGCAACCGGGTGCCGATCGCGAGCAGGAGATCGGCCTCGGCGGCCATGGCGTTGGCGGAGCTCGAGCCCAGGATCCCGATCGGGCCCACGTTGCAGGGATGCTCGTGCAGCAGCACGGTGCGGCCGGCGATCGTCTCGGCGACCGGCAGGGCGCGCCGCTCGGCCACGGCCGCGAGCACCGCTTCGGCCTCGCTGTAGCGCACCCCGCCACCGGCGATCACGAGCGGCCGCCGTGCCGCCCGCAGAAGAGCCACCGCCTTCTCGAGCTCGCGCCGGTCGGGCCGCGGTCGCCGCGGCTCGTGGACCACGGGCTCGAAGAAGCGCACCGGCCAGTCGAAGGCCTCGCCCTGGACGTCCTGGCAGAGGCCGAGGAAGGCCGGGCCGCAGTCGGCCGGGTCGAGCATGGTGGCGAGCGCCTGCGGCAGCGAGGCGAGGAGCTGTTCCGGCCGCGTGATCCGGTCCCAATAGCGCACGACGGGCTTGAAGGCGTCGTTCACCGAGATCGTCGGATCGCCGAACTGCTCGACCTGCTGCAGCACGGGATCGGGCGCTCGGCTCGCGAAATAGTCGCCCGAGAGCAGAAGGACGGGCAGCCGGTTGGTGTGACCGACCCCGGCGGCGGTGACCATGTTCGCGGCCCCCGGACCGATCGAGGACGTGGCGACCATGATCTGCCGCCGCCGTTTCGCCTTGGCGAAGCCGAGGGCGGCGAGCGCCATGCCCTGCTCGTTCTGGCCGCGCCAGGTGGGCAACTCGTCCCTGGCCGCCTCGAGCGCTTCCGAGAGGCAGGTCACGTTGCCGTGGCCGAAGATCGCGAACACGCCCGGGAAGAGCGGCACCTCCCGCCCCTCGATCCGGGTCCGCTGGGCGATCAGCCAGCGCACGAGCGCCTGGGCCATGGTCAACCGGACGGTCCGCATGGGCCTCCCTCCCCGCTGCGCGAGGCGGACCATACAGCCCGCCGTGCCCGGGGCAAGGCGCGAGCGGCGGGCCCCGCCCCGCGTACCGGCCGCGCGGGCCGCGGGGCGGAGAGCGGTGGCCGACCGCGTCGCGATCGCTCCGGCCTCATCGCCGCCCACGGACGAAAGGGTTCCGATGCCCGGGTCCGGGCTGGGCTCACCCCTCCCGTGTCACTGTGACCGCCGCGCGCCGGCGCCGGGTCGGCGAGCCTCCTCTCGCATCGCGGTCGCGGCACCCGCTCTCGGCGCGGCGTCCTTTCGTGTCCCCGCCGCGGCCGCGGGACCGTGCGCTCGGCGCGCGCCGCCCTCCTCGTGATCGTCGAAACGGCCCCGTGTCGGCCCCCGCCGCCCCTTCTGCGTCCTCCGGGCAGCCTCTTGCCGACCCTGCGTCGCCCACCCGCCCGCCGACGAAGGCCGGCTGCCACCCTCGCCCGGCGCGCGCCGGAAAGGCGCTGCCGGCGATCGGGTGCGTCCGGTACCGCCCCGGGGGGCCCGGCGATCCTCCGGCCGCCGCGTCCGCCCGCACCGCCCCACCTTTGACAGGGGCGCGGCGATCCGCTCGACTCCGCCCGCCGTTCCGGGGGAGAAGGAAAATGCTCCGTTTCGCGCTGTTCGGCTGTGGCCGGATCGGCCGCATGCACGCGGGCTACGTGAAGGCACACCCGCGTGCCGAGCTCGCCTGGACCTTCGACGTCCACCGAGCCGCCGCCGAGGCGGTCGCCGCGGAGACCGGGGCGAAGGTCGCCGCTACGGTCGAAGAGGCGCTGGCCGATCCCACGGTCGGTGCGGTGCTGATCGCCTCCTCGACCGACACCCACGTCGATCTGATCACGAAGAGCGCCGAGGCCGGCAAGGCGATCCTGTGCGAGAAGCCGATCGACCTCGACATCGCCAAGGTCGACGCCTGCTGGCAGCGGATCGGCCATCGGGGCGTGCCGATCCAGATCGGCTTCAATCGGCGCTTCGATCCCTCCTTCGCGAGCCTCGCCCGCAGGCTCAGGGCGGGCGAGATCGGCGAGCCGCGCCAGGTGCTGATCACCTCGCGCGATCCCGACATCCCCTCCGACGACTACATGAAGGTCGCGGGTGGTCTCCTGCGCGACATGACCATCCACGATTTCGACCTCGCCCGGTTCCTCCTGCCGGAGGAGCCGGTGGCGGTCTTCGCCGTGGCGAGCGCGCTGATCGACGAGCGGGTGCGGCGGCTCGGCGAGCACGACACCGCGGTCGTGGTGCTGACCACCGCGACCGGCAAGCAGGCCGTGATCACCAACTATCGGCGCGCGGTCTACGGCTACGATCAGCGGATCGAGGTCGTGGGCGAGAAGGGGATGCTCAAGGCCGAGAACCGCCACCCGACCACGGTCGAGGCCTGGACCGCCGAGCACACCGGGGCGCGCGATCCGGTCCTTCACTTCTTCATCGAGCGCTACCGCGAGGCTTATGCCGCCGAGCTCGACGCCTTCGTGCGCGCCGTACTCGACCGGGAGCCCGTGCCGGTGACCTTCGCCGACGGCCGGGCGGCGCTGCGCCTCGCGGACGCGGCCTACGAGTCGCTCGCCACGGGCCGCATCGTCCGCCTCGATTGAGCGGCGGGCGGCCGGAGCCCGAACCCGCAGCTGCTCCCTCGGGCGCCGGGCGCCCCCGGGCTCGCGAGGTCACGGTCGCGCCCGGCGACGGTCCGACCACGGCCGGCGCCGGTCCCGGTCGGCCGGACCGTCGGTCGAAAGGGCGAGCAGCCGGGCCGTCGCCTCCCGCGGCCGGCCGATCGCACGAGCGCAGGCGCGGCAGCGCAGCGACTTGCCGATCACCCGAGATCGCGCGCCTCCTCGGAAGGCGAACCGAGCGCCCTGTCCGGCGAGGGCCGCGCCGCTTCGCCGCCGGGACGGGTGACGGTCGGCGGGGAGGCCGGCCCTCCGACCGGGCCGGCCGCCATCGGCCGGCCGGTACCGTGACCGGGTGGAGCCGATGGCCATGCCCGGCCTCGATCGTAGGACGATCGAGGCGGGCGCGCGGATCGGCGGGTCGGCGCCGTCCGGTCGGGCCGGGAGGGTCGAGCAGCCGCCGGCGCCGCACCCGGCCCGGGTGATCCCGCGAGGGAGGGACGGGACGCCAGGCGCGAAGACCGCGTGTCGCCTTCGGCGTACCGGCTCGGACGGCGGGGCCGCTCCGAGCCCGCGACCCGCGCGGGGGCGGTCCCGCGAGCCGGGCCGGCTCGAGATCGAGCGGCGCGCCGGCGACCGGTACCGGGAACGGTCGGCGCGGCCGCCACCCGTCGTTCCCCGGCGTGGTAGGCCTCGCACGAGCTCGCTCGCGCGAAGGCATCCTTTCGGATGCCTGCGGTCGGGTCCTTCCCGAGCCCACGCGCCGAGCAGTCCTGTCGAACGGACGAGCCGACCCGGAGCCGGCGAGAACCGGCCCGACGCGCCGCGAAAGGTCGAGCCACGGCCGAACCGGGGAGAGCACCGAAGCCGAGGCCGACGGCGGGTGCCCCCGAGCCGCCGTCGTCTCGAAGCCGCCGGCGCCGCTCGCAGGCCGGTGGCGGCCCCGGGTCGAAGGGACCGACGGCGGCTCGCCGCGGACGGTCGGCTGGCCCCTTCGGGAGCGCCGGAGCACGGCGTGCCGGTCGCCCCGCAGGACAGGCCGAGGTCGGGAACCGATCGCCGTTCCGGGCACCGGTCGCAGCGGTCCGCGCGGGGCCCTCGCCCGCCAGGAACGGCGTCGGCGGCGCAGCGCATCCGTCTCGCCGCGAAACGGGTCCCGCCGCGGCCCTCGAGAGTTCGGCCCCGGGACGGTGCGCCGGCGGGCCGCCTTCCCGTGCGGGTCGCTCCGGGTTCCTCTCGAGGGCCGGCACGCGGCCCGAGCGGTCTGCCCCCTCGTCCTCGCGGCCTCGACCACCGGCCGACGCGTTCGCCGCTCCCCACCCGGATCGTCGCCCGGCTCCGCGGGCGCCGGGCTTCCCGGAGGCGGTGCGAGCGGGAACGTGGCGCCGGGTGAACGCTCCTCGGATGCGACCACGGATCGTTGTCGGATCCGTATCGACTCCGATCGAAGCCCATCGCCGCTTCCGCCGATCGGCCGTCCTGCCTCGAACCCGGATCTCCTTCGAGGTGGGGGACCGAGCGGCGGCCGAGAAGCCGGCCGCGCCACCGCGAACCGCCCGGCGGGCCACCGCGACGGTCCGGCGCCGCCCCGGACCGCGCAGCCGGAGAGCCCGGCCCGCCGGGACGGCGAGCGGAAGTCGGGCGACATCCCGAGCCGACGGGGCCAGACCCGCTCCCTCGCGGCTCGGTTTCGCGAGGGCACCGAGGCTCGCGGCCGAGCACCGGTCTACGTCCTCGCGGAGCGCTTCGGTGGGGTCCGTCGAAACCGCCGGTCTCGTTACCGTTTCGTACCGGCGCGCGAAGCGGGTCGGCGCGGCGGCGCGACCCGCAAACGCAATCGACGAGGCCTTCGATGCCCGGCCCGTTCGGGCACACGCCCCCCTGCCCGGCTCGGGCGGCATCGCCGTCTCGCCGACCGACCCGTCTGCGCGCGGCGCACCGATCGGATCGGTCCGGGACCGGGAGCGGACCGTGGCCGGTCCCCTCGCTCACCGGAACCCCGAGGGCGGATGAGGTCGAGAACGCCACCTCCGGCGCCCGGCGAGCATCCGCTCCTCGGGCCCGCCGCCAGGACTGCGGTACCCGGTCGACGAGACGTGCCGCCACTGCGCTCCCGGGCCCAGCCGATCGCACGGGTAGCGGTCGCGAACCGGAGGGCGCCGCGCGCGGGCCCGCCCGGGCGGCGTTCGGAGCTCCTCGATCCGACGCCGCCACGGTCTCTTCCGGCGAGCGTCCGCTCCGCCGCGCAGGCGCGCCACCGACACGCTCCCGGGTCGACGCGCGCGATCGCCCGTCCGTGTCGCCACCCTCTCCCGGCGGGACGCTCGCGCCCGCGCCCGCGGCGTCGCGGCCGCACCGCTCGTTGCTGCCCGCGGACGTCGGGCTCGCTTCCGCGAGCCCTTTGCACTCGGCCCCTCGGGGCTCCCTCCGTGGCCCCCAGGTCCCCGGTCGGTACGCGCGCGGGGCGCGAGCCTGTCGGCGCGGGCGTCGTTTCGGACATCGAATCTTCGTCCGCGCGTCGGGGCGCGAGCGTCCGAGCCGCTGCGCCGAACCCGACGTCGTCCGTGCCCACGGGTAGGCAGGCGCAGCCGGACTCGCGGCCGTCGCTCGCGAGCCCTTCGCCCGCGTGCCCGCCGGGTCGCGACGGTGCCGAGGAAGCGAACCGGATCGCCCTGCCCTCGCGGGAGCGCCCACCGGGCGCCGGATCACCCGGCCCGACCGAGCGGGCCCTTCGATACCCCACCGGCCGGAGCGGACCGGTGACCCGGGCCTCTCCCGACGCGGGCGTCGCTCACCATCCGCTGCCGGTCGGTGGCGCGCGGTGCGGAATGCCCCCTCCGGTACACCCGGGACGATCGTACCCGTGTCCGGCGCGCGAGCAGCGCGGGTTCGATGGGCTCGCCACGCCCGGGATGCTCCGCTCCCACGGAGCGGACCGACCACCGTGGCCCCGTCGGCGGTTCGCGCAGGAGGGCCGCGGGTTTCCGGTCGACCGTCCGAACGCGTCGATGTTCCGTCTCCCCGCTCACCGGACGTCGGGCCGCTCTCGTCGCCGCTGTCCGCCGGCGGCGCTCCGGCGACCTCGCCCGTGCCGAAGGCGAGCGGGCCACCGTGGTCGCACCGCTCGGAGAGCCTCGGCGCGAACAGCCGGAGCGCGGACGATACCGCCCGAACGGCGGCCCGCACGCTCCCTCGCGCTCGCTCACGGTGTGTCCGATCGCCGGAACGCCGGCACGCCCCCGGGGTCAGGGCAGGCGCGGCAACGGCGTGTTCTGGGCGAGTGCCGCGGTCACCTGCTTGGCCTTCCCCGGTTCCATGGCGGCGAGTACGGCGGCGAGCTTCGCCTCGCGCATCCGACGGACGATCGGCAGCAAGACCTCGAGCGCGAGCTGGTCGAAGACCTGGGCCGCGTTCTTCGCTTTCATCGCCTCGTAGGTCTTCACGAGCTGGGCGAGCTCGGCCTCGTCTTTCTCGCGGATCTTCGAGGCGGTCGCCTCGAGCTCCTTCTTGAGGGCTTCGAGCCGGCCGAGCTGCTCGCCTAGGCGCGTCTCGACCGCCACCACCGTCGCCTCGCGCAGCACGAGCTCCTGCTCGCGCCGGTCGAGTTCGGCGGCCCGCCGCGCGAGTTCGGCGGCGACGTCGGCGAGAGGGTCGGCAGACGTCGGGGCGACACGGCCGCTGCCGGGGGCACTCGGGCCCGTGAGGTTCGCCGGCCCCGGGCCCGCGCCGCCCTCGGGGCCGGCGGCGGGCTCCACCGCCGGCACGGGCAGGAGGGCTTCGAGAAGCCCGGTCGCGGCGGCGACCTCGCCGTCCGGCGCATCGGCGGCGGCCGGCTCGGCCTCGGCCACCGCCGCAGGGGCGGTCGCTCCGGGCCACTCGATCCGTCCCGCGAGCTCGGCGAGCCTGAGTGCGGCGAGCAGCAGGGCCAGGGCGGCGGTGATCAGGAGCGGGCTCGGCCGGCGGCCGCGACCCGCGAGGGCCACAGCGAGGCCACCCGGCCCGTGGAGATGCTCGCCGCGACGGCTCATCGGAGCTTCTGCAGCGCCTCGAGGAGATCGTCGCGGACCCGCCGGCGAGGCGGGGCCGGTGCAGCGGCCGGCTCGGCCGCGGCGGGAGTTGGTGCCGGCGGCGGCTCCGGTTGGGCGGTCGTCCGCAGCGCCTGCGCGTCCTGCCGGGCCCTGAGCTCGGCCACGAGGCGGGCCCCCTGACCGAGCGCGTCCTCGAGCCGGCGCGCCATCTTCTGGGCGGCCTCCACCGTACGGTCGAGCTCCTCGCGCCGGTCGCGCGCCGCGCTCTCCTGGGCTTCCCGGGCGACGGCGGCCTCGCCGCTCGCCGCCTTCATCTCCTGCACGATCCGCTCGGCGCGGGCGGTGGCGGTCGCGAGCGATTCGACGAAGGCGGCGATCTCGGCCCGATCGGACCGCAGCGCCACGAGCCGGCGATGGACCCGCACGCACCAGAACGCCGTGACCGAGAGCAGCACGATCGAGAGGAGGTCGAGCGCCATTCGCAACATGTCGTGAGCCTCTCACCCGTCCCGTTCGCGGACGATTCGCTCCTCGATTCGCACCGATACGCGATCGCCGACCCGCCCGAGCTTGCCGAGGAGGAGCGGGACCCCGCCGCAGCGCAGCACCACCGGGTCGTCGGGGCGGACGTCGAGCGGCAGGACGGCGCCGGGCCGCAGGTCGAGCAGCTGCCGCAGGCCCACACTGCCGCCGTCGAGCACCGCCTCGAGCTCGACCGCGGCCCCCAGGATCCTGTCCTCGAAATGGCGCTCCCAGATGGGATCGCGACCGAACCGCTCGCCCGGGAAGGTCTCGGCGAGCCGTGCTCGGACCGGCTCGAGCGTCGCGTAGGGCAGGAGAAGGGCGAGGCCCCCGCCCCGGCCGTCGAGAAGGACGCTCAGGCGGAGCAGCACACAGCCGTTGCCCGGCCGGGTGATCGCCGCGAAGCGCGGATCGGTCTCGATCCGCTCGAGCTCGAAGCGCACCGCGCCGACCGGTGCGAAAGCGCGGGCGAGATCGGCGAGCACGATCCGCACGAACCGCTCGACGAGCGTGGTCTCGATCGTGGTCAGCGCCCGGGCTCCGCCGGCGAGAGCCGTACCGGCGCGGCGGCCGCCGAGCAGGATGTCGACGAGCGCGAAAGCCAGCGCCCGCTCGACGGTCAGGAGGCCGCGGCCTTGCCACTCGACGGCACGGAAGACGGCGATCGGCACCGGCCGCTCGAGGCTCCCGAGATAGGTCCCGAAGCGGCGCGCGCCGAGCTCGTCGGTGGCGAGATCGACCGGCCCACCCGTCAGCTCGCGCAGGCTCTCGACCATCGCGCTCCGCAGTCGGTCGACCACCGCCTCGAGCATCGGCAGACGCTCGTGGGCGACCGCGTCGCGGGCGACCAGGGCCAGGACGGCGGGTTTCGCCCCGTCGCGTGCCCCGCCCAGGAGCGCCGCCACCTCGGCCCGCTCGAGCAAGGGCTCGCCCGCTTCCTCCGCGGCCGGCCGGGCGGCCTCGCCCCAGCCGAGCCCGTCGTCGACCTCCTCGGCGCCGGCCGGCGTCGGCGCCTCGGGCCCCACCGTGTTCACCGCACGCCTCCCCACTCGCCCGGCGGCCTACTGGACCAGCATCTCCTTGAACAGGACGTCGTTGATCCGGTTCGGCGCGACCGCCTGGTTGATCCGCGCGAGCAGCTCCTCTTTGAGCGTGAGCATGCCGTTCGCGCCCTGGATCTCGTCGGCGTCGAGAGCCCGCAGATAGAGCTGGAAACTGTCCATGATGCGGGGCGTGAGCGTCTTCACCTGCTCGGCCGTGCGGGCGTCCTTCACCTCGAGAGCGACCTTGAGCTTGAGGAACCGCGCCCGCTTGTTCGTGGATTTGAGGTTCACGAGGATGTCGGGCAGATCGACGAAGGCGATCTGCGGGACCGGCGGTGCCCCGTGGCCGTCGGCCGGCGCGGCACCGTGATCCTCGGCGGCGGGTGCGCCGTGCGCCGGTGCCGCCGCCTCGCTCTTGCCGCCGCCGAACAGGCCGAGGAACCAGGCGGCGGCCCCGCCGCCGCCCGCGACCACGAGAACCGCCGCGAGGATCAAGACGAGCTTGAGCCCGCCGCCCTTCTTCGCTTCGCCCCCCGCCTCGTCGCCCTTTTTCGCTGCCGCCATGGCTCCACCCCGTGCGCTCGGGCACGCCGCATCGCGCCCGAACGGGTCCTAGCCGACCAAGGGTTAACATTCGGTTTCCTTCCCGCTCCCGGATACGCCGCCCGGCAGGATGTGCCGGGCAAGGCTTGCCGGAGCCCGACCGAGCCGACCCCACATCCCGGGATGCGACTGCGCCCGGGCCGGGTGGCACGGCGGATGCATGCGGCGGGCGGCAGGGAGAACGCGCTTGGATACCACCTCCTACGTCGCCTTGAGCCGCCAGATCGCCCTGCAACGGGCGTTGCAGGTGGTCGCCAACAATGTCGCCAATCTCGGCACGACCGGCTTCAAGGCCCAGTCGGTGCTGTTCGAGACCGTCCTCGAGCGGGCCGGCGAACCGCGCACCGTGGCCTTCGTCCAGGACGTCGCCACGGTCCGGGATCCGAGCCCGGGACCGATCCTGCCGACCGGAGGACCGCTCGATCTCGCGATCCGGGGGCCGGGCTACTTCACCGTGCTGACCCCGGCCGGCGAGCGCTACACCCGAGCGGGTCAGTTCCTGCGCGACGCGCAGGGCGAGCTCGTCACGCCGGACGGCCATCCCTTGCTCGACGAGGGCGGCCGACCGATCGTCCTGCCGCCGGAGGAGACCGCGCCCACGATCGCCGCCGACGGCACGATCGCCGGCCGCCGCGGTATCCTCGGCAGGATCGGCCTCGTGAGCTTTCCCGCCCCCGAACGGCTGCGGCCCGAGGGTGGCGGCCTCCTGGCGAGCGACGAGCCGCCGATCCCCGGTGCGCCGGGCGGCATCGTCCAGGGCGCGCTCGAGGGCTCGAACGTCCAGGGCGTGCTCGAGATCACCCGCTTGATCGAGATCACCCGGGCCTTCGAGGGAACCCAGCGCATGATCGAGACCCACCACGAGCTGACCCGGCGGGCGGTCGAGCGCCTCGCCGGGGTCAGCGCCTGAACCGGTCGCTCCCGCCCACGACGAGCGAGGAACCCATGCGATCCCTGAGTGTCGCCGCCACCGGCATGATGGCCCAGCAGCTCAACGTCGAGGTCATCTCCAACAACATCGCCAACATGACGACCACGGGCTTCAAGCGGATGCGGCCCGAGTTCCAGGACCTGCTCTACCAGAGCGAGCGGCGCACCGGCGCCGTGACCTCCGACACCGGCACGATCGTGCCGGCCGGGGTGCAGCTCGGTCTCGGCGTCAAGACCGCCGCCGTCTACCGCATCCACGACCAGGGCAGCCTCGTGAACACCGAGAACCGCTTCGACGTGGCGATCCAGGGCGAGGGCTTCTTCATCGTCGAGAAGCCCGACGGCGAACCGGCCTACACCCGCTCGGGCAATTTCCAGCTGAGCCCACAGGGGGTGATCGTCACCCAGGACGGTTACCCCGTGAGCCCCGGCATCACCGTGCCGAGCGAGGCGATCGACGTCTCGATCGCCGCCGACGGCCAGGTCACGGCCAAGCTGCAGGGCCAGACCGGCGTCGTCGTGCTCGGCCAGCTCGAGCTCGCGAGTTTCGTCAACCCCGCCGGGCTCGAGGCGATCGGCTCCAACCTCCTGATCGAGACCGAGGCCTCGGGACCCGCCCTGATCGGCCCGCCCGGCAGCGAGGGCAAGGGCACCGTGCTGCAGGGCCATCTCGAGAGCTCGAACGTGAACGCGGTGCAGGAGATCACCCAGCTGATCGCTGCCCAGCGGGCCTACGACATGAATTCCAAGGTGATCCAGGCATCCGACGAGATGATGGGCACCGTGACCCAGCTGCGCTGAGGCCGACCGTGCGCAATCGCCGCTTCCCGCTCCGGGCCACCCTCCTCCTGGCCGGCCTCCTGACGGCCACGGTCGCCCGGGCCGAGCCCGCCACCCTGGCCCCGCGCGAGCCCTTGACCGCCGGCGTCGTTCGCAGCCTGGTCGAAGCGGCGCTGCCCGCCCAACCGCCCGGCCGCCGTCTCGAGGTGGCGATCGCCGAGCCGCGCCTGCCGCTCGCGAACCCGTCGGACCGACCGGTGGTGCTCGCCCTCGAGGAGCTGAAGCTCGACGAGGCCCGCCAGCGCTTCGCCGCCCAGCTCGTGGTGCGGGTCGACGGCCGGGTCACGGGCGTGGTCGAGGTCGCCGGTCCCGCCCGGCCGCTGGTCGAAGTGCCGGCCCCCCTCCAGCCCCTCCGCGAGGGCCAGCCGATCGAGCCGGGCCTGCTCGGCACGGTCTGGGTCGCGGAGAGCCAGCTGCCTCCGGACGTGGTCCTGGCGGCCGATGCGGTCGTCGGTCGGGAGGCGGAGCGGCGGCTCGCCCCCGGCCGACCGATCCGGCAGGGCGACCTGCGGCCGGCCCGGCTCGTCCGCAAGGGCGAGATCGTCACGCTGATCTTCCAGCGCGGTCCGATCGAGCTCACCGCCCAGGCCCGGGCGCTGCAGGACGGTGCGGAGGGCGAGCGGATCCGGGCCGTCAACCTCGACAGCGAGCGGCCGGTGAGCGGTCTCGTGATCGGCCGCCGGCGGCTGCTCGTGGGTACCGCGGAGGTCGGCCGATGAGCAGCCTCGGCCGCATCGGCCTCGCCCTCGCCGTCGCCCTCTCGGCCGGCGCCTGCACGGTCGCCGAGCGCCTGGCCGAGGTCGGCCGGGCACCCGCGCTCGAGCGGCCGGCCAACCCGGTCGAGCGGCCGGGCTGGCGGCCCGTCACCATGCCCATGCCGGAGCCCGAGCCGCAGGTGGCGGCCGGCGCCAATTCGCTCTGGCGCTCGGGTGCGCGCGGTTTCTTCCGCGATCAGCGGGCGCGGCGGGTCGGCGACGTCTTGACCGTCAACGTCACGATCAACGACAAAGCGGAATTGTCCAACACGAGCCGGCGCACGCGCACCAACAGCGATACGATGGGGCTCACGAACATCTTCGGCCTCGAGAACAAGCTCGACAAGATCCTGCCCACCCCGATCGACCCCTCGAGCCTGGTCGACGCCAGCAGCGCGATGCAGAACCGCGGTGTGGGCGCGACCGAGCGCGAGGAGACGGTGCGGCTCAACGTCGCGGCGGTCGTCACCCAGGTGCTGCCCAACGGCAACCTCGTGGTCGAGGGTCGCCAGGAGGTGCGGGTCAATTTCGAGGTCCGCGAGGTGATCGTGGCGGGCGTGGTCCGGCCCGAGGACATCACGCCGCGCAACACGGTGCCGCACGACAAGATCGCCGAGCTGCGCGTCGCCTATGGCGGCCGCGGCCAGCTGACCGACGTCCAGCAGCCGCGCTACGGCGCCCAGGTGCTCGACATCCTGCTCCCCTATTGAGGCGGGCCGCCTCGCGGCGATGCGGCCGCCGGCCGATCGGCCGAGCGACCCGGCGGTCCCGCCCGCCCCCGCGCTTCAGGCGCGGGCCGGCCGGCGCAGCCCGCCGAGGCCCGGGATCCGGGCCAGGAGGTCGACGAGCCGGCCGCCCAGCCGCCCCACCTCGAGCGCGTCCTCGATCCGCCGGTCGAGGAAGGCCCAGGTCTCGGCGCAGCCCTCGGAAGCGTCGTCGAGCCAGAAGAGCGTGGTCGCGGAGAGAACACCCGCGAGCGTGAGCCTCCGGGTGTAGCGGTCGAGACCCGAATCGGCCTCGGGCGGCAGGCCGACCGCCTGCCAGATCCGATCGAGCGTGGTCCAGAAGCCCTTGCCGGCCTCGACCAGGTTGCCGGGCAGGCTGCGCGCCGCGAGCGCCCGGCGGACCGCCTCGCGGTGCGGGGTCAAGGGCTCGAGCCGGGCGCGGACGAGCCGGGCCACCCGGCGGCGGATCGAGAGCCGCTGCAGCTCGTCGGCCGGGCAGGCCTCGAGCATCCGCCGATCGGCCCAGTCGTCGAGCCAGGCGAGCAGGCTGTCGCCGCCCTGCGGGAACAGTCGGCGGGCGGTCGCCCGGTCGATCCCGGCATCGTCGGCGGCGGCCAGGAGGGTGCGGGTCGACCAGCCGTCGAAGGCGGCGTGCTGGAGCGCCGCCTCGAGGATCCGGTCGCGCTGCTCCTGGCGCTCGCGCAGGGCCTCACCGCTCATCGCACCTCCTCGGCCGCGGCCGCGGCGCGCTGCCGGGCGAGCTCGCTCTCGAAGGCGAGAGAGCGCAGATCGCGCATCCGCATAGGGAACAAAATCCCATCGAGATGGTCCACCTCGTGCTGGAGGATGCGGGCGAACAGGCCCGCCGCCTCGCCCTCGAGCGGACGGCCCTCGAGGTCGAGAGCCCGGAAGCCGACCCGCCGGACGCGCGGCACGAGACCGCGCAGCTCGGGGATCGAGAGGCAACCCTCGAAGGCCTCCTCGAGCGTCTCCTCGAGCGGCTCGAGCTCGGGGTTGACGAGCACGAGCGGGCTCGCCTCGCGCGCCCCCTCGCGGTCGGTGATCGGCAGCGCCACGATCAGCCGCAGGCTCGCGTGCACCTGGGGTGCGGCGAGGCCGATCCCGGAGGCGTCGCGCATGGTCTCGACCAGGTCGGCGGCGAGCGCACGGATCTCGGGGGCGGTCGGGTCGGGGACCGGCCGCGCGCGGGCGAGCAGGATCGGGTGGCCGAGCCGGGCGATCTTCAGAAGAGCCATGGCGCCCATCTATTCCCCCGCGGCGGCGCGGGAAAGGGGCGCCCGCGCCGGCGCGGCGGCTTGGCGCGGGAGCGAGGCGATGCTACATGAGGGCCACGTGCTCCGCGAGGAGCGCGGGAGTGTTTTCGTCCCGAATGACGGGCCAGAGCGAGGAGAACGCACCCTGATCGAGGTCCAGGTTCGCGACAACAACGTCGACCAGGCGCTCCGCGCGCTGAAGAAAAAGATGCAGCGGGAGGGCCTCTACCGTGAAATGCGGATGCGGCGGCACTACGAGAAGCCGTCCGAGCGCCGGGCGCGCGAGCGCGCCGAGGCCATCCGGCGCTACCGCAAGCTCCTCAAGAAGCGGGCCGAACGCGACGAGCTCTGAGCCGCGGCCGGCGGTCCTCCGCCGGCCGGCCCGCTCCGGCACGCCGTCCCCGGCCTCGACCCGGCCGACGCGACCTGCGAGCCACCCGCCGCGGCGGCTCCGGCCGGCCCGACGAGCGGGCCGGTTTTCGCTCGGCTCGCGGGCGCCCGAGCCGCGATTCGTTCCTCGGACGGTCCGGGCGGCGCCGCGCCTCGTTGCCGCTCGAGGCGCGCGGGTGCGGATGTCGCTCGCGAGTGGCGGCGCTCCCTTCGCGAGCCCCGGGGGGCCCCGCCTCAGCCGAAGATCCCGTGGAAGCGGCCGAGGAAGCTCTTGAGCCGCTCGTTCGAGGCGTTGCGGAACAAGAGGTCCGGCGGACCCTGCTCGACGATCCGGCCGCGGTCCATGAACAGCACCCGGTCGGCCACCTCGCGTACGAACAGGAGCTCGTGGCTCACCACCAGCATGGTCATGCCCGAGGCCGCGAGGTCCTTGATCACCGCCAGCACCTCGGCCACGAGCTCGGGATCGAGGGCGGAGGTCACCTCGTCGAGCAGCACGAGCTCGGGCTCCATCGCCACCGCCCGGGCGATCGCCACGCGCTGCTGCTGCCCGCCGGAGAGCTGGTAGGGATAATGCTGCCGCCGGTCGGCGAGACCGACCCGCTCGAGCCAGCGCTCGGCGATCGCCCGCGCCTCGACCTTCGGCCGTTTCTGCACCTTGACCAGCCCCAGCATCACGTTCTGGAGCGCGGTCATGTGCGGGAACAGGTTGAACTGCTGGAAGACCATGCCGATCCGGGCCCGCTGCGCGGCGATCGCCCTCTCCTTGAGCCGGACCCGCCTTCCGCCCTCGCGCCGATAGCCGATCGGCTCGCCGCCGACCTCGATCTCGCCCTGTTCGAACTCCTCGAGCAGGTTGACGCAGCGCAGGAAGGTGGTCTTGCCCGAGCCCGACGCGCCGATGAGGGCCACCACCTCGCCGGCCGCCATCTCGAGGTCGATGCCCTCGAGCACCTCGATCGTGCCGAACCGCTTGTGCACGTCGCGGGCGACCAGCACCGGCCGTGCCGGCCTGCCGTCGGTCTCGCCGCCCGCTTGCGCCTTCGCCTCGACCGCCATGCCAGCCTCAATAGCGCAGATGGGCGAAGCGGCGCTCGAGCACCGCGCCCAGTTGCGAGATCGTGAAGTTGATCGCGAAATAGATCGCTGTCGCGAACAGGTAAAATTGCAGGACGAGATAGGTCCGTGCGATCGTCTGCTGTGTGGCGAGCAGGAGTTCTATCACGCCGATGATCGAAAGAAGCGTCGTGGCCTTTACCATCTCGGCAGCGGTGTTGATCCAGGGCGGGACCGCCCGGCGCACCGCGAGCGGCAGGATCACGTAGAGGAGGCGCTGGCCGAAGCCGAGCCCGATCGCCTTGGCGGCCTCGCTCTGGCCGGCCGGGATCGACTGGATGGCGCCGCGGATCGTCTCCCCCACATGGGCCGCGCAGAAGGCAGAGAGCGCCAACACGCCGGCCCACTTGGCCGGGATGTTGATCTTGAAGAGGGCGAGCCCGTAATAGAGGAAGAGGATCAGCACGAGCACCGGGATCCCGCGCACGAGATCGACGTAGAGCCGGGCCAGAAGCCGCACCGGCCGAACACCGTAGGCCAGGACGATCCCGAGGAGTCCGCCCACGACCGTTCCGAGGAGGATCGTCCAGAGCGAGACCTCGGCGGTGACGAGGGCGCCGTTCCACAGCGCGTGCCGCGCCGTGTAGAGCTCGCTCCAGAAGCTCCGCTCCATCAGCGGATCACCGCGTAGCGCCGCTCCACCACCCGCAACAGGAGGGCGAGCGCACAGGAGACGGCGAGGTAGAGGGCCGAGGCGGTGAGCCAGGCCTCCATCACCCGGAAGGTGTTGGCGTTGATCTGCCGAGCGGTGAAGGTGAGCTCGGGGACTGCGATCGCGGTCGCGAGCGAGGTGTCCTTGAAGAGCGAGATCAGGTTGTTGGAGATCGCCGGCAGCGTGATCCGCAGCATCACCGGCAACACCACGTAGAGCTGGCGCTGCAGCGGCCGGAGCCCGATCGCCCGCGCCGCCTCGAGATACTGCCGCGGGATCGAGGCGAGGCCGGAGCGGAACACCTCGCACATGTAGGCCGCGGCGTAGAGCGAGAGGGTGAGGGCGAAGGAGGGGATCTTGTCCGGCGGCGCGACGTCGAACCGGTAGAGGTCGAAGAGCGCGAAGATCTCGGGCACTCCGAAATAGACGAAGACGACGAGAAGGAGGAGTGGCGTGTTGCGCACGAGCTCGACATAGACCCAGATCGTCCAGTCGAGCCAGCGCCGCCCGGAAAGCCGGCCATAGGCCAAGAACAGCCCGAGCAGCGAGCCCGCGAGCAGCGAGAGGATCGCGAGACCGAGGCCCAACAGCAGCGCGTCCAGGAGCTTGGGTGCGTTCCGGACGATGACCGACCAGTCGAACTGATAGGCGAGCACGGTCGCCCTCCCCGGGCAGGGTGATGCGTCCGGGCGCCGGAGCCGCGGCCCCGGCGCCCGGGCCGGCCTCAGGCGAACTCCTGCGGGAAGCCCACGAGCGGGGTCGGCAGGTCGATCCCGAACCACCTCTTGTAGGAAGCCTTCATGATGTCGAAGTCGACCCCCATGAGCGCCTCCTTGTAGACGGTGTTGATCCAGTTGAGCCAGATCGGATCGCCGGGCTTCACGGCACTCGCATAGGAGTTCGGCATCCAGCCGTAGCCGGCGTCGAGATAGCGCCCGGGGTTCTGCTGCATGAGCCAGCGGATCGCCGACTGGTCGGCGAGATAGGCGTCGATGCGCCGGGCATTGAGGGCCTGGAGTGTCGTGTCCGGGCCGTCGAACTGGTCGACCCTGGCCTGCGGCAGCGCCTTGTGGATCCATTCCTCGATGAAGACGTTCTGCATCGCCCCGACCCGGAGGTTCGGGCCGGCCGCCAGCGCTTCCTGGAAGTTCTTGATCTTGCCCTGCGCCAGGAGCAGCAGCCCCACGCCCTCGCGATAGTAGGGGATCGTGAACTCGACCTGCTGGGCACGGCCCGGGGTGACCGTCATCCACTGCACGACCACGTCGACCTTGTCGGTCACGAGGCTCGGGATGCGGGCGTCCGAGCCCTGGATCACGAACTCGACCTTGTCCGGATCGTCGAACAGGCTCTTGGCGATGAGCCGAGCGAGGTCGATGTCCATGCCCACGAGCTTGCCCGTGGCGTCCTCGAAGTGCCAGGGCGGGTTGGTCGAGCCCGTCCCGACGATCAGCTTGCCGCGCTTCAAGACCTGATAGAGCTTGCTCTTGCTCGCATCGAAGGTCTGTGCCTGTGCGCTTCTGGCGAAGGCGAGGCCGCCCAGGGCCGCACCCGCCGCCCCCACCGCGGCGCCGAGGCCCACGATCCCGCGGCGGGCGAGGCCGCCCGTCGAACCGTCCGTCCCGCTCATGCTCGTTTCCTCCCGGGCCCACGGTCGGCGGCCGACGCGGCGACCGGCCCTGCCCGACCGATCGAGCCGAGCACAGAGCGATGGCCGCCACAAGCAGGGCGACGTGCGGCCGCATCCCGACCGTCTCGCAGTTGCACAACGGCGCCGGCCCGGCGAGAGTGCGCGGCCGACGCGCGGAGGACACCCATGGACACGACCCGACGCCGGGCGCTCGCCGGCGCCCTCGCCACCACCGCCCTCGCCGCCGCTCCGCTCGCCGGGCCGCGCCCGCTGCGTGCCCAGCCGGCTGCGGTCAAGGTGGGGGCGGTGCTGCCCTTCTCGGGCGGGCTCGAGCTGTTCGGCCAGCAGGCCCGCCTCGGCCTCGAGCTCGCCGCGGCCGAGATCAACGCCGCGGGCGGTATTCTCGGCCGGCCGGTCGAGCTCCTGTTCGAAGACAACAAGACCGACCCCAAGACCTCGGTCGAGAAGGCCTCGCGGCTCATCGCCCGCGACGAGGTGCTGGCGATCTGCGGGCCGATCACCTCGAGCGCGCGCGACGCCATGATCCCGACCATGGCGCGCGGCCGCACGCCGCTCCTCTACGCCACCAACTACGAGGGCGGCGCCTGCGGCCGCTACGTCTTCTGCTTCAACACCGTGCCGAACCAGGAGCTCGCCAAGCTCGTGCCCTATCTCGCCCGCACCAAGGGCACGAGCTTCTACTGTTTCGGCGCCGACTATGTCTGGCCGCAAAAGATGTTCGCGCACGCCGAGAAGCTCGTGGCCGGGCTCGGCGGCACCATCGTCGGCAAGGAACTCACCCCCTTCGGCGTGAAGGAATTCGCGCCCGTGATCCGGCGCATCGAGGCGTCGGGCGCCAAGGTCCTCCTCTTCGCGCTGCCGGGCGCCGACGGCATCACCTTCGTCCGCCAGGCCGAGGACCTCGGCCTCTTGCAGAAGCTCACGGTGGGCTTCCTGGGCTTCTCCGAGGCCTATCTCGGCGCCTTCGGCCCCGGCAAGGGCCAGGACATGTACGTGGCGGTGCCCTTCGTCGCCTCCTCCGAGGCGACCGGACCGCGCGACTTCGTCGCCCGGATCCGCGCCCGCGCCGGCAAGGATACGGTGGTCTCGCACTACGTCATGACGCACTGGCTCGCACTCACCGCGCTCGCCCGGGCGGTCGAGAAGGTCGGCCGCATCGACCGCGAAGCGGTGGTCGAGGGACTCGAGGGCCTCACCCTCGAGGCGCCCACGGGGCCGGTGACGATCGGCGCCAAGGACCACCACGTCACCCTCGCCATGTTCCTCGCCCGGACCGAGGGCGACCGCCTCGTCACGGTCGAGGCGCTCGGGCCGCAGGCACCCGAAGCGGGCTGCGGCTGAGGGGCGTGCGGGAGCCGCCGACTTGCCGGCCCCGCTCCTCGAGCTTCGCCACCTCGTCAAGAGCTTCGGCGGCGTGCTCGCGGTCGCCGGCGCCTCGCTCGAGCTCGCCGAGGGCGAGCTCTTGGCGCTGATCGGGCCCAATGGCTGCGGCAAGACCACCCTCTTCAACCTCGTGACCGGGATCGAGCGGCCGGAGGCGGGCTCGATCCGGTTCGCGGGGGGCGAGATCGGTGGCCTGCCGCCGCAGGCCCGCGCCCGCCTCGGCATCGGCCGCACCTTCCAGGTGCCGGGCGTGCTCGCGGCCCTTTCCGCCCGCGAGAACCTCGAGGTCGCGGCCACTGCCGCCGGCCGGCCGCGCACAGAGGTCGCCCATGCGCTCGAGGAGGCGGGCCTCGGCCCCTTCGCCGAGCGGGCCGCGGGGACCCTGCCGCACGGCCTGCAACAGCGCCTCGAGCTCGCCATGGTGCTGCTGCAGCGCCCGCGCCTCCTCCTCCTGGACGAACCCACCGCCGGCCTCGAGCTCGGCGAGAGCCTCGCGGTGGCGGCTCGCCTCCGCCGGCTGGTCGCCGCCGAGGGGATCGCGGCCCTCGTGGTCGAGCACGATCTCGCCTTCGTCCGTGCGCTCGGCGCCGAGGTCGCGGTCATGCTGCGCGGCCGGATCGCCGCCCGCGGCGCTTACGCCCGAGTCGCCGCCGATCCCGAGGTGCGCGCCGCCTATCTCGGAAGTCGGGCCTGATGCTCGAGGTCCGCGGCCTCGTGGCGGGCTACCGGCCGGGAGCTCCGGTCCTTTCGGGCGTCGACCTCGAGCTCGCCCCCGGCCGGGTGCTCGCCGTGATGGGCCGCAACGGCGCCGGCAAGAGCACGCTCGTCAAGGCCATCCTGGGCCTCGCCCGGCGCGAGGCCGGCACGATCCGGTTCGAGGGCCGATCGATCGCCGGCTGGCGGACCGATCGGATCGCTCGGGCCGGTATCGGCCTCGTGCCGCAGGGCCGCGGCGTCTTTCCCGGCCTCACGGTCGAGGAGAATCTCCGGCTCGGCGGGCTCGGCCATCGCCGACCGCTGCCGACCACGGCACTCTATGCCCGCTTCCCCGTCCTCGCCGAGCGGCGCGACCGCGACGCCGCGAGCCTCTCGGGCGGCGAGCAGCGCCAGCTCGCGATCGCCCGGGCGCTCGCCGCCCGCCCCCGCCTGCTCCTGCTCGACGAGCCGAGCGAGGGAATCCAGCCCTCGCTCGTCGAGGCCCTCGGCGAGACCCTGGCCGAGCTCGTCGCGGTGGACGGTCTCGCCCTGCTGCTGGTCGAGCAGAGCCTCGAGCTCGCCGCCCGGCTCGCCGACGAGTGCCTCGTCCTCGAGGACGGCCGGGAGGTCGATCGGATGAGCGGCGCCGTGCTCGCCGACGAGCCGGCCCGCATCGAGCGCCATCTCGGGCTCTGAGCGTGCCGACCGCCCCCCTCCTGCTGCTCGACGCGCTGGGCCAGGCCCTGGGCCTCTTCCTGGTCGCCTCGGGACTCGCCCTGACCTTCGGGCTTCTGGGCGTGATCAACCTCGCCCACGGCGAGCTCTTGCTGTTGGGCGCCTACACTCTGCTCGCCGCCGAGCGCGCCGGGCTCGGCTTCTGGGCCGGGCTCGCCCTGGCGCCGCTCCTCGTCGGGCTTTCGGGCCTCGCCCTCGAACTCCTCGTGGTCCGCCGCCTGCGCGAGCGGCCGCTCGACACGCTCCTCGCCACCTGGGCCGCGGCCCTCGTGATTCGCCAGACGATCGTGGCCCTGTTCGGCCCGGCCGCGCACACCGTGCCGCCGCCGATCCCCGGCAGTGTCGAGCTCCTGGGGGTCCTCTACCCCGCCCATCGGCTCGTGGTGATGGGCCTCGCGATCGTCGTGGGCGCATTCCTCGCCTGGCTCCTGCTCGGGACCCGGCTCGGCCTCGCGATCCGCGGCACGGTGGCCGACCGCACCCTCGCCGCCGCCTCGGGCCTCGCGGTGCGCCGGCTCGATGCCACGGCTTTCGCCCTGGGTGCCGCACTCGCCGGGCTCGCCGGTGCCGCCACCGCACCGCTCGTGAGTGTCGATCCCCAGATGGGCCTCGGCTTCCTTCTGCCGGCCTTCCTCGCCGTCCTCGTGGCGCCGGGCGGCGGGCCGGCCGGCACGATGCTGGGTGCGGGGCTCGTGGGCGGCGGCGAATCGCTCGTGGCGGCCTTCGCTTCGCCCGTGGTGGCGCAGCTCGTCGTGCTCGCCCTCGCGGTCGTGCTCCTGCGTCGGGTGGCCGGCCGGCGGCTCGGTCGCGAGCGTTGAGGGAGCACGCCCCTTGAGCCGCGAGCCGCTCCTTCCGGCGTTTCTGCTCTGGACGGTCCTGGCACTTCTGCCGCTCGCCGCACCCGCCTGGCTGCTCGCTCAGCTCGCCCAGCACCTGGCCTACGGCCTGCTCGCCATGAGCCTCGCCTACGTCTGGGGCCAGGGCGGCCTCCTTTCCTTCTGCCAGGCGCTGTTCTTCGGTGCCGGTGCTTACGCCTTCGCGCTCGTGGGGCTCGGTCGCCTGCCGCCCCTGCCGGCCTCGCCGGGTCTCGGCCTCGCCCTCGCCGTGCTGGTGCCGACCGCCCTCGCCCTCCTCCTGGGCCTGCTTCTGGTCGGCGCCCGGGTGGCGACCGGGCCGGCCTGGGCCGTCCTCACCCTCGTCCTCGGCGTGATCGCCGAACGGCTCGCCGTGGCGAGCCCCTTTCTCGGCGGCTCCAACGGCCTCGCGGGCCTCCCGCCCTTGGCGCTCCCCCTCCCCGGCGGCACGCTCGAGCTGCTCGACCCGCTGCCGACCTACCTCCTGCTGCTGCTGGTCGCCGCGGTGGTCCAGCTGAGCCTCGCCCGGGCGATCGCGGCACCTTCCGGGAGCCTGTTGCGGGCGGTGCGCGAGGATCCGCTGCGGGCGGCGCATCTCGGTATCGATCCGACGCGCGTGCGCCTTCGCGCCTTCACCCTCGCGGCGGCGGTCGCCGGGCTCGGCGGCGGCCTGTTCGCCGCCCAGTTCGGCTTCGTGGCCCCACCGCTCCTGGGCCTCGGCCTCTCGACCGAGGTCCTGGTCTGGGTCGCGGTGGGCGGCCGCGGCTCGCCGCTCGCGGCCCTGCTCGGCGCCGTCCTCGTCAAGACCGTCGAAGGCCTGTTGGGCGAGTGGCTCGGTGCCGGCTGGCCGCTCGTCCTGGGCCTCCTCCTCCTGCTCGTCGTCCTGCTGTTCCCGCGCGGGCTCTTCGGCGGCCTCCTGGCCCGCCTCGGCGGGGCGCCCGACCCGTGAACCGGGCGCGCTCGACCGAAGCCCCGGACGACCCGCCTTCGCCCTGTGTCCGGGTCTGCCGGCTCGACGCCGAGGGCCGCTTCTGCCTCGGCTGCGGCCGCACCCTCGGAGAAATCGCCCGCTGGCGCGACGCCGCGCCGGCCGAGCGGCGGGCGATCCTCGCCCGCCTCGCCGCCCGGCGCGCTCGGCCGAGCGGCTGAGCGCGCGACACCCGTCGATTCCCGCTCAGGTCTCGACCAGCCGCGGCAGAGCGCGCGCCTGGCCGACCCAGTCGGCCACCTCCTCGGGCGTGGGCGATCGCCGGGCCAGGCGCTCTTCGGTGTTGAGCTCCTTGAGCCGCTGGTGCAGCGCCACCGGATCCTGGCGGGCGAGCGCACTTACGTCGCGCACTCCGAGGTCTTCGAGCATCATGCCGAAGACCGCACCGATCCCGTTGATCCGGGCCATGTCGGCGCGCTGGACGATGCGCAGGAGGAGCTCGGGATCGATGCCGGTCCGCTCGGCCAAGGCTCGTCGGGCCGCCGCCTTGCCGGCCTGCTCGAGCAACCGGGCGCAGGTGTTGATCCCCTGCCGTTTGAGCGCCATCCGCGCCGATGTGGGCACACCCCGCAGCTTGCTGATGGGAAGCGCGTAGCCGGTCGCGAGTGGCGGTCGAGCCGGTCCCCTGTCGGTCGGCCCTTGGATATGGCTCATCATGAGATCGCTGCCTCCATAGCGGCGGGGTCCCCGACCCCGCCGAAGAGGCAGGGGCAAGCCGTGTGCCAGCCCGCGGCGCGCCCGAGGGCCGTCGGCGAAAATTCCATATTTTCAGTATTCTAGATAACGATGTTGAAGCCGTTTCGAGATCCGGCCAAGGGCCGGCCCCCGGCGACTGTCAACGCCGGCGACGGTGGCGGAGAGAGTCGGTCGCTACGAGCGATAGGCGCCGAGCGCCCGGTCGAGCGCCAGGGCCAGGCCCCGGCACTCTTCGGCCGTCAAGAAGGCGCCGATCCGCACCCGCCGGCCGTGCGAGCGCAGCCAGAGCCGGGCCGCGGTCGGCCCCAGCTCCTCGAGCTGGACCCGCACCCAGTAGGGCTCGAACCGGCAACGCTGCTCGCTCCCGTCGGGTGCCACCCGGCGCAGATGCAGGCCGGTCGGATCCAGGCGGATCTCCTCGCGCAGCCGGGCGCGGCGACGCACGATCAGGAACGCGCCGCCGAGCGCCAGCACGTCGAGGCCGAGGAAGCCCGTGACCGGCCAGGCGCCCACGAGCGCGAAGACACAGCCGACGGCGCCGGAGACCGCGGCGAACCCCAGGAGAACGGTCGCGGCACCCCATGGACCGAGCGAGCTGTTCGGGTAGAGGACCGCCTCGAAGGGCGGTGGCGTCGGATCTCCGGCACGCATCATGCCGCGCCCCCGATCGAATGCGCGAGAGAGACCTTATGCCGAGCCGGCCCCGCCGTCCAACCCGCACCGCTACGCCCGCCGCCCCCGACCCGCGTTCGGACCCACGGGCCCGCGCCGAGGCGATCTTCGAGCGTCTGGCCGCCGCCCGGCCGGACCCGCACACCGAGCTCGTCTATCGCGACCCCTTCACCCTCCTCGTGGCCGTGGTGCTGTCCGCCCAGGCGACCGACGTCTCGGTCAACAAGGTGACCCCGGCCTTGTTCGCTGCCGCCCCGACGCCGCAAGCGATGCTGGCGCTCGGCGAGGAGGGCATCCGCGAGAAGATCAAGACGATCGGCCTCTACCGTTCGAAGGCCAGGAACCTCGTCCGGCTCTGCGAGATCCTGGTGAAGGAGCACGGCGGTCGGGTGCCGCGCGAGCGCGAGGCGCTCGAGAAGCTGCCCGGGGTCGGCCGCAAGACCGCCAACGTGGTCCTCAACGAGGCCTTCGGCGAACCCACGATCGCGGTCGACACCCACGTCTTCCGGGTCGCCAACCGCACCGGCCTCGCCCCCGGCCGGACCCCACTCGAGGTCGAGAAGAAGCTCCTCGAGGTGGTGCCCGAGCGCTTCCGCAAGGGCGCCCATCACTGGCTGATCCTGCACGGGCGCTATGTCTGCACCGCCCGCAAGCCGGCCTGCCCGAGCTGCCCGATCCGCGACCTCTGCGAGCATTATGCCCGGACCGTGGCGGCGGCGGGCGGCAGCGACGCACCCGCCGGCAAGGGCGGCAACGGATCGTAAGCTCCTTCGACGCCGCGCGTACCGAGCCGGCAGCCCGAGAGCCGCCGGTCGGCCTTCGCGAGCCGGAGCTCGAGCAGCCGCGCGGTCGCCTCGAGGAGCGGCTCGCGGCCCTCGGGCAGCTCGGCCAGGTTGCGGGTCCAGGCCGGATCCGCGGCCCGGTCGACCAGGATCGGCGGCAGGGCGGAAAAGCGCACGCAGGCGTACCGTTCGCCGAGATCGACCGCGAGCCCGCACATCTGCGGACCGAGCCCGAGGAGGGCCCCGCCGGGGTCGCGGACGTCGAGTTCCATCTGCGCCGAGCGCCGCCAACCGCCTGGCCGTTCACCTGTAAGGAAACCCGACAGGGATCTCCCGTCGCATTGCAGGGGAACCGGCAGGCCCAGGGCCTCGAGGACGGTCGGCAACAGATCGACGTGCTCGCTGAAGGCCTCGATCCGCCGCCCGTGGCCCCGCGGCCGACGCGGGTCGCGCAGCAGGCAGGGGACGTGGAAGGCCGCCGGGAAGAAGGCGCCCTTGCCCAGGAGCCAATGGTCGCCCAGAAGCTCGCCGTGGTCGCTCGTCACGACGACGAGCGTGTCGTCCCACGCGCCGCGCGCCCGGACGGCGTCGAGCAGCCTACCGATCTGGTGGTCGACCTCGGCGACGAGCCCGCCATAGACCGCCCGCAGCCGGGCCACGGTCGCGAGGTCGAGGTCGGCCGGGCCCTTGCCGATCAGGCCGCGGTCGAGCGAGCCCTCGAAGCGCCGTCCGAGCCAGACCGCCACGAGCGGGTGCAGCCCCGCCTGTTCCTCGACCGTCGAGGCGCGCAGAGGTAGCCGGGTCCGCCGCGGGTCCACGAGGCCGTGCCAGGGTGCGGCCGCGATCCAGGGCGGATGCGGTTTGATGAGCGAGACGTGCAGCGCCCAGGGCCGGCCGCGCGGGGCGCGGGCGAGCCAAGCGAGCGCCTCGTCCACCAGGAACGCGCTCTCGCTGTCCTCGGCCTTCCAGGGCGCCGGCTCGCACCAGGGCCGATCATAGGCCTCCTCGACCGTCATCCGGCCGTAGCCCCGGCGTGCCAGACGATCGAGCCAGGGGCCGGCGTCCTCGGGCAACAAGAGACCCGGCGCGAAGCCCGGCAGCACGCCCTCGTAGGTGCGCAGCCGGGGGTCGTCGGGCGCGAGGATGCGCGGATCGGCGCTCGTGTCGGTGTAGCCGAAGAGCACGGGGTCCCAGCCCGCCCGACGCAGCTCGAGAGCCAGGTTGGTGAGCGTCCAATCGAGCGGGGTGCCGTTCGTCACGGAGCGGTGGTTGAAGGCGTAGGTGCCGGTGTAGAGCGAGGCCCGCGCCGGCCCGCAGGGGGTCGCCTGGCTGTAATGTCGCAGAAAGACGGTCGCCTCGCGGGCGAAAGCCGCGAGGTTCGGGGTCGGCACCGGCCCCGTCCCGTCGAGGTCGAGATGGTCGGCCCGCCACTGGTCGGCGGTGACGAGCAGGAGGTTCAAGGCGGGCCTCCGGGTTCGCCGCTTCGGGGTTGAACCGTGCGCCGGCGGGCGGCAGGCTCCCGCCGTTCGAGCGGAGGATGCCCATGCGCGCGGTCGCGGTCGAGCCGGTCCTGGCCCAGGTCGAGCGGGAATTCGAGCACTCGGTCGCTCGCCTGGTCGAACTGTTGCGGATTCCCTCCGTCGGCACCGACCCGGCCTTCGACGCCGACACCCGCCGGGCCGCCGCGTGGCTCGTCGAGCGACTGCGGGCGGTCGGTTTCGAGGCCTCGCTGCGGCCGACCGAGGGCCAACCCATGGTCGTGGCGCACGACCGGAGCGCCCCGGCCGGTGCCCCGCACCTCCTCTATTACGGCCACTACGACGTCCAGCCGCCCGACCCCCTCGAGCTCTGGCAGAGCCCGCCCTTCGAGCCGGTCCGGGTCGAGGGACCGCACGGGCCCCGCCTGGTGGCCAGAGGCGCGGTCGACGACAAGGGCCAGCTCATGACCTGGCTCGAGGCCCTGGCCGCCTGGAAGGCGGTGCACGGGGCGCTGCCGGTTCGCGTCTCGGTCCTGATCGAGGGCGAGGAGGAGAGCTCGTCGAAGAGCCTCGAGCCTTTCCTCCTCGCCAACCGCGAGGAGCTCGCGGCCGATCTCTGCGTGATCTCGGACACGGGCATGCTCGGGGTCGACCAGCCGGCGATCACCACCATGCTGCGGGGCATCGCCTATTTCGAGATCGAGCTAGGGGGCCCCGCCCACGACCTCCATTCCGGCATGTTCGGCGGTGCCGTGCTCAACCCGATCCACGTGCTCTGCCGCATGCTCGCCGATCTGCACGATTCGGAAGGGCGCATCCGCTTGCCCGGCTTCTACGACGCGGTCGTCGAGCTCTCGGCCGAGCAGAAGGCGCAGTGGGCCGCGATCCCCTTCGACGAGCGGGCGTTCCTCGCCGCCGCCGGGCTCGACCGCTCGACCGGCGAGGCCGGGCGCAGCATCCTCGAGCGGCTCTGGGCGCGCCCCAGCTGCGACGTCAACGGCATCTGGGGCGGCTATACGGGCGAAGGCTCGAAGACCGTGATCCCGGCCCGGGCCTCGGCCAAGCTCTCCTTCCGGCTCGTTCCCGACCAGGACCCGGCGGCCGTGGCGGGCCAGCTGCGCGCCTTCCTCGAGGCGCGCACGCCCGCGGGCTGCCGGCTTCGCATCACCGAGATGGGTGCGGGCGCACCGATCCGGGTGCCGACCGATTCCCCGTTTCTCGCCGCCGCACGGCGGGCGCTCGCCCGGGTCTTCGGCAAGGAGCCGGCGCTGATCGGCTGCGGCGGCTCGATCCCGGTCACGGCCTCGATCAAGCGCCATCTCGGGATGGACAGCCTGCTCCTGGGCTTCGGCCTGGACGACGACCGGGTGCACAGCCCGAACGAGAAGTTCGAGCTCGTCTGTTACAAGCGAGGCATCCTCGCGCATGCCGCCTTCCTGGCCGAGGCGGCGGCGATCGGGGGCCGAGCCCCGGCCGCCCGGTGAGCTTGCGCGCCGGCCCGGAGGAGCGGCTCGGAGGGTTCAGACGTTGAACCGGAAGTGGCAGACGTCGCCGTCGCGGATCCTGTAGTCGCGGCCCTCGAGCCGCATGCGGCCCGCCTCCTTGGCCGCCTGCTCGCCACCGAGCCGCACATAATCCTCGTAGGCGATCACTTCCGCGCAGATGAAGCCGCGCGCGATGTCGGTGTGGATCACGGCCGCGGCCTCGACCGCCGTGGCCCCCTCCGGAATCGTCCAGGCGCGCGCCTCCTTGGGCCCCGCCGTGAGGAAGGTGATGAGGCCCAGGAGCGCGTGCCCCTCGCGGATCACTTTGGAAAGACCCGGCTCGGAAAGGCCCAGGGTCTCGAGATAGGCCCGCCGCTCCGCGGGCTCGAGCCCTGCGAGTTCGGCCTCGATCGCGGCCGAGATCACCACGTGCCGCGCTCCCTGGCCGGCCGCCATCGCCGCCACCTTCTCGGTCCACTCGTTGCCGCCGGCGGCCGCGGCCTCTTCCACGTTGCAGACCCAGAGCACGGGCTTCGCGGTCAAGAGGTTGAAGCCGCGCAGGAGCTGCCGCTCCTCCGCGCCGAGGGCGAGGCTCCGGGCGGGCACGCCCTCGCCCATCGCCGGCAGGATCCGCTCGATCAGCTCGAGCTTGGCCTTGGCCTCGCGGTCCTGGCCGCGGACCCGGCGGACGAGCCCGTCCCGCTGCCGCTCGAGGCTCTCGATGTCGGCCAACAAGAGCTCGGTGTCGACGAGTTCGGCATCGCGCAAGGGATCGACCCGGCCCTCGACGTGGGTGACGTCCGGATCCTCGAAGCAGCGCAGCACGTGAAGGATCGCGTCGACCTCGCGGATCGCCGCGAGGAATCGGTTGCCGAGCCCCTCGCCCTTGGAAGCACCGCGCACGAGGCCCGCGATGTCCTTGATCTCGAGCTGGGTGGGGACGATCTTGGCCGACTTGGCGAGCCGTGCCAGCACCTCGAGCCTGGGGTCGGGCACCGGTACCCGGCCGACATTGGGCTCGATCGTGCAGAACGGGTAGTTGGCGGCGGCGGCCGCGGCGGTCGCCGTCAAGGCGTTGAAGAGAGTGGACTTGCCGACGTTCGGCAGGCCCACGATTCCGCAGGCGAAGCCCATCTCAGCCGCTCCCCTCGCCCGCGGCGGCCGCCCGCGCGGCCTTGCGCTCCGCCCGTCGGGCCTCCTCCTCGGGGTCGCGGGAAAGGAGCGCGACCTTGTTCATGAAGCCCGAATCGTCGCCTCGGGCCAAGAGCGGTGCGGCCTCGGCGATCGCGTCGAGCAGCCGCTCGAGCCAGGGCCGCTCGGCCTTGGCGAAGTCGGAGAGCACGTGGCCGGTCACCTTGTCCCTGTGGCCGGGATGGCCGATGCCGATCCGCACCCGCCGGAAGTCGGGCGTGCCGAGGCAGGCGGCGATCGAGCGCAGCCCGTTGTGGCCGGCCACCCCGCCCCCGAGCTTGACCCTGACCTTGCCCGGGGCGAGGTCGAGCTCGTCGTGGAAGACCACGACGTCCGGATAGGGCAGCTTCAGGAAGCGCACGGCGGCGGCGACCGAGCGGCCGCTCTCGTTCATGAAGGTCTGCGGCTCGAGCAGGAGGGCCCGCTCGCCGTCGAGCGAGCCCTCGCTCACCCGGCCCTGCCACTTCGCCCGCCAGGCGGGGAAGCGCCAACGGGCGGCGATCCGCTCGACCGCCATGAAGCCGACATTGTGCCGGTTGCCCTCGTACTCCGGCCCGGGATTGCCGAGACCCACGAAGAGCTTCAAGGCGCCGGGCCCCGGTCCCGCCGTGGCCCGGCTCAAGAGGCCGGCTGCTCGCCCGCCGCGGCCGCCGGCGCCTCGCCGGTGGTCGGCGGCACGATCGAGGCGATCGTGAAGTCGCGATCGGTGATCGTCGGCCGGACGCCCTGCGGCAGGGTGACGTGGCGGATGTGCACCGAATCGCCGATGTCGAAGCCCGAGAGGTCGGCCACGATCTCGGCCGGAATGGCATCCGCCGGGCAGACCAGCTCGACTTCGCGGCGAACGACGTTCAACACACCGCCGCGTTTGAGGCCCGGGCAGCTCGCCTCGTTCACGAAGCGGACCGGCACGGCCACGGTCACCCGGGCGCCGGCCGCGGCGCGCACGAAGTCGAGGTGCAGCGGTCGGTCGGTCACCGGGTGGAACTGCGCCTCGCGCGGCAGTACGTGCTCGATCCGCCCGTCGATCTCGAGGTCGAGGACGGTGGCGAAGAAGCGCGGCTGGTGGAGCAGCCGCTGGACCTCCTTGGCATCCAGGCTGATCTTGAGCGGCTCGGCGCCGCCACCGTAGACGATCGCCGGGATCTTGCCGGCCCGGCGCACCGCGCGCGCCCCGCCCTTACCCGTCCGCTCGCGCCGCTCCGCCTTCAACACCTGCACCATCGATCGCTTCCTCCTGCCCCTCCGGTCCGCGGGAACCCCCGCCCGGACAGACCCTTTCCCGGCTCAGTCGAACAGGCTCGACACCGAGCTCTCGCTCGAGATCCGCTGGATCGCCTCGCCCATGAGCGGGGCGATCGACAGCACCCGGATCTTGTCGGTCACACGGACCGCCTCGGTCGGGCGGATGCTGTCGGTGATCACGAGCCTGTCGAGCGAGCTCGCCACGATACGCGCGACCGCCCCGGCCGAGAGGACCCCGTGCGTCACATAGGCCTGCACCGACACCGCCCCCGCCTTGAGGAGCGCGTCGGCCGCGTTGCACAAGGTCCCGCCGGAATCGACGATGTCGTCGACCAGGATGCAGCGCATACCGCGCACGTCTCCGATGACGTTCATGACCTCGGAGACGCCCGCCCGCTCGCGCCGCTTGTCGATGATGGCCAGTCCCACGTCAAGCCGCTTGGCGAAGCCGCGCGCCCGGGTCACCCCGCCCACGTCGGGCGAGACGATCATGAGATTCTCGTTGCCGAACCGGTCGAGGATGTCCGGCACCATGAGCGGCGTGGAGAAGAGATTGTCGACGGGAATGTCGAAGAAGCCTTGGATCTGCCCCGCGTGCAGCTCCATCGTGAGCACCCGCGACGCACCGGCCGTGGTGATCAGGTTGGCGACGAGCTTGGCCGAGATGGGCGTGCGCGGCCCGGGCTTGCGGTCCTGGCGAGCGTAGCCGAAGTAGGGAATGACGGCGGTGATCCGCCGCGCCGAGGCGCGCTTCAACGCATCGATGATGACGAGGAGCTCCATCAGATTGTCGTTCGCCGGGTAGCTCGTCGGCTGGATGATGAAGACGTCCTCGCCACGCACGTTCTCGTGGATCTCGACGAACACCTCCATGTCGGCGAAGCGGTGGACGGTCGCCTTGGTGAGATCGACGCGCAGATAAGCGGCGATCGCTTCGGCCAGCGGCCGGTTGGCGTTGCCGGCGATGAGTTTCATGGTCGACGCTTCCGGGAGGGGTCCGCGCGCGGCGGGGCTTCTACCAGCCGTGCCGCGCTGCGGCAATGCGCGCGGCGCCACGGCCCGACCACGCCGGCGTGCGCCGGCCGCTCACCCCTCCTCGAGCGGCACGCCCTCGTAGAGCCCGGAAAGCTCCAGCCCGACGGCGAGCTCGCCGAGCTCCACGACCGCATCCGGACCTTCCACCGCCTCCTCGACCCGGCCGCCCTCCCGCCGACGCACGAGGTCGACCCGCAGCCGGTCGGGATGCACCCCGAGGACGCATCGCAGGCTCGGGATGCTCCGGTTCGCGAGGCGCTTGCGGGTCAGATCGTAGAGCGCGGTCGAAGGCGAGAGCACCTCCACCACGAGCACCGGATCGTCGACCCGCGTGACGCGCGGATCCGCCGGCCCGCATCGGACAAAGGCATGGGGACAGATCACGTCGCCGCGCGGCGAGACGACCTTCAGGTTCGCGCCGTGCGGGGAGCAGGGCGTGCCCCGCAGACGCGCCGCCAAGGCGACCGCCGCGTTGATCGCGATCCGGTCGTGGCCGAGCGGCCCGCCATCGGGCGGACGACGCCGCCGACCCGCTCCCAGCGCTCCGGCTGGCGGTTCTCCCGGGCGAGAAACCCCTCGAGCCAGAGATCCTCCTTCCGCACCTCGGCCATGCACCCCGCCGCACGGCCATCGTGGCAAGGCCCATGGGCGGCGGCGAGCCGCCCGGGCCGCCTCAACGCCCGAGCAGGAGCCCGGGCAGCCAGGTCGTGAGCGGTGGCCAGAGCGTGATCGCGAGCAGCACGAGCAGGAGCGGGGCCAGGTAGGGCAGGACCGCCCGAGCGACGGCCTCGAACGGCAGCCGCGCGACGTTGGCGGTGACGAACAGGACCACGCCCACGGGCGGGGTGATCGTGCCGATCATGAGGTTCAAGACGAAGATCACCCCGAGTTGGATCGGGTCGATGCCGAGAGCGAGGGCCGGCGGCACGAAGATCGGCACGAGAAGGAGGATCGCCGCGATCGCCTCCATGAAGCAGCCGACCACGAGCAGAACGAGGTTGAGGAGCAAGAGGAAGAAGAGCGGGTCGCCGATCCCGGCCACGAGGGAGGCCGAGAGCGTCTGCGGCAGGCGCGAGACCGAGAGGCACCAGGCGAAGAGCCCGGCGGTCATCACGAGCGCCATGACCACACCCGTGGTCTCGAGCGTGTCCAGCAGGAGCCGCGGCAGATCGCGCAGCCGCAGCTCGCGATAGACGAAGAGGCCCACCAGGATGGCATAGGCCGCGGCGACCGCCGCCGCCTCGGTCGGCGTGAACATCCCACCCAGCATGCCGGCCAGGAGCAGCACCGGCGCGAGCAGCGCCCAGAGCGCCCCGAGCGCGGCGCGCAAGAGCACCCGGACCCCCGGGAAGGGCTCGCGCGGCAGCCCCTTGCGCCGGGCCGTGAGGGCGACGAGCAGCATGAGCGCGCCGGCCATGAGCAGGCCCGGTACGACCGCCCCCAGGAAGAGCCCGCCCACGCTCGCCTCGGCCGCCACCGCGTAGATCACCATCGGCAGGGACGGCGGGATGATCGGCCCGATCGTGGCCGAGGCGGCGGTGAGTGCGGCCGCCGTCTCGGGGTCGTAGCCCGCCTCCCGCATGGCCTTGATCTCGACCACCCCGAGCCCGCCCGCATCGGCCACCGCCGAGCCGCTCATCCCGGCGAAGATCACCGATGCCGTGATGTTGGCGTGGCAGAGGCCGCCGCGCAGCCAGCCCGTCATGGCCCGAGCGAAGGCGAAGATCCGGGTCGTGATGCCCGACGCGTTCATCACGTTGCCCATGAGGACGAAGAACGGTGCGGCCAGCAGCGGGAAGCTGTTGGCCGCCATGGCGATGCGCTGCGGCACGACGATCCCGGGAAACCCCGCGAGCAGCACGAAGGCCCAGCCCGCGAGGCCCAAGAGCACGAAGAGCGGGGCGCCGCTCGCGAGCGAGGCCGCCCAGGCCGCGAGGATCCCGCTCGCGAGGCCGGTCATCGGCCCTCGCCCAGCCGCCGCAGCACGAGCCGCAGGAGAAGCAGGCCCGCGACCGGCACGGCCGCGTAGACGAGCCAGAAGCCCGCGGGCATCGTCACCATCGGCACGTCGCGGTTGCGCCAGGCGATCACGCTGCCGTGCCCGAGGAGACCGAGCGCGAACAGGGCGGTCAGCGCCAGCGCGAGCCGGTCGAGGATGCGGCGGGCGGCCGCCGGCAGACGCTCGACGAGCATGCCGATCGCGATGTGGGTGCCGCGCCGAGCGGCCACCACCCAGCCCAGAAAGGCGAGCCAGACATAGAGGTAGCGGGCCGCCTCCTCGCTCCAGACGAGCGGTGCGCCGAGCCCGTAGCGGAAGACGATCTGGGCGAGGACGAGGGCGAAGATCACGAGGAAGAGGGCGACCGCGGCCGCCTCGACCGTCCGGTCGAGGGGCCGCGCCGGCAGCCCCTCCGAAGGCCCTCCGGCGGTCTCGCCGAGCTCGCGGCCGCTCACCGGACCGCCTGGATCCGCTCCCAGGTGCCTTTGCCCCAACGCGCCTCGAAGCGCTGCGGCACGACCTTCAGGACCGCGTCGCGGAAACTCGCCACGTCCGGGGTGATCACCGTCATCCCGGCCTTCTCGAAGGTCGCGGCGAGGCTCGCCTCGGCCTTGCGGATCTCGGCATCCTGCCAGGCGATACCCTCGGCCACCGCCTTCTCGAGGGCCGCACGGTCCTCGGGCCGCAGACGCTGGAAGGCCGCTTCGTTGATGACGACGAACCGCGGGGTGATGATGTGACCGGTGAGCACGAGATATTTCTGGACCTCGTAGAATTTGCCGCTCTGGATCGTCGGCAGCGGGTTCTCCTGGCCGTCGACCACCCCCTGCTGCAGGGCCAAGTAGAGCTCGTTGAAGTTCATGGGCGTGGGCCGTGCCCCCCAGGCCTCGGCCATCGCCTTGAAGACCTCGTTCTCCGGCACCCGCAGCTTGAAGCCCGCCATGTCGGCCACGGTCCGCACCTCCTTGCGCGAGGTCGTGAGGTGGCGGGTGCCGTAATAGGTGGTGCCCAGGATGCGCATCCCGCGCGCCTTGCGGAGCTGCTCGTCGAACTCCTTGCCGATCGGACCGTTCATCGCGGCGGCCAGATGCGCGGCGTCGCGCCAGATATAGGGCGCCTCGACCACCGAGATGGTCGGCAGCCAGGTGCCGAAATTGGCCGCTCCCTCGGTCACCATCTCCTGGATGCCGTTGGCGACCGCCTCGATCATGTCGCGCGAGCCGCCGAGCTGGCCGCCCGGGAAGCCCTGGATCTCGACCCGCCCCTGGGTCGCGGCCTTCACCGCCGCGGCGACCCGGTCGATCATCTGCACCGAGGGATGCGCCGCCGGCACCACGTCACCCCAACGCAGCGTCACCTCGGCCGCCCGCGCGCCGCCGACCGCGAACAGCAGGGCGGCACCCAGAAGCCAGGTCCGGATCATCGCGAGCCTCCCCCTTTCTGCTTCCCCGGGGGACCCTAGGAGCACCCGCGCATGCCGGTCAATCGCCGCGGCGGCGGGCGGGCGACGCCCCTCTCGCCCCCGGCCTGCTCGAGGCGGCCCGACGGCGGACCGGGCCCCCTCCGCCTTCCGACGGACGAGGCTCGGGGTCGGCTCGGGACGAGAAGCCCGGGCCCTCGCGGAAGCCGAGGCCCCGAAGGTCGAACTTCACCCGACAGAAGCCCACGGCCTCGCCGTGAGGCCGCGGGCGCGGATCACGTCGAGCGCGCGATCGGCCGTCCGGAGCAGGAGGAGAGCGTCCGCGGCCGCCCGCTCGGCCACCGGCAGTGCGGCGATCGCCTCGGGGTCGAGCCAGTCGTACCGGGCCCCCGGGCTCCGACCCTCGCCCTCGCCCGGCCGGGTCGCGACCCGCCGGGGGCGGATCGCCGTGGACCACTCGATAGGCCGGGGCGGCCGCCGGCGGCGGGAGCCTCGGCTCATCGGCCACGCACCGCGAAGCTCCGGCCGGGCAGGTCCATCGCCCCGTGCTCGGCGTCCCAGGCGTCCTGCACCGCCTGGAGGATCCGCATCGCCGGCAGCGCCGCCGCGGCCGGCACCCGCGGCTGCCGACCCTCCTCGAGCGCCAGCACGAAGTCGCGCGTCACCCGCGCGCAATTGCTCTGCTCGTCCTCGATCGCGACCGTGCCCTCGCGGGTCGTGAGCGTCGCCTTCAAGATGTCGAAGAGATAGGTGTCGCGATCGGTGACCAGGAGTTTGTCGTAGAGCCGAAAGCTCGCATGGTAGCTGCCGTGGACGAGGAAGGACTGGTCGGCCGCGGTTTCGAGGAGGACGACGCATTCCATGGGGATGCCGGTCTTGGCGTGCGGCCGGCCCATGTAGCTCGAGATCTTCGAAGGCGGCGCGCGGTCGAGGCCCATGAGCTGGACCGCGAGATCGACGAAATGGCAGAAATGGTGCCAGAGGATGTTGTCGGTCCAGGACCGCCGATAGCCCGTGGCCCCGATGTTCTCGAGGCGCGGGATGAAGAAGCGGCCCGCGAGATGCCGCAGATGCTCTTCCCCGGCCGCGATCCGCTCGAGCAAGGGCTCGCGCTCGCGCCGGAAGCGCATCGGGTGACACACGGCCAGCATCACCCCCGCCGCCTCGGCCGCCGCCACCACCCGCTCGGCATCCACAAGACGCATGGCGAGCGGGATCTCGACGAGCGCGGGCTTGCGCGCGGCCACACACGCCGTGGCGTGCGCGACGTGCTGCTCCGAGGGGCTCGCCACGATCACCGCGTCGATCGCAGGATCGGCCAGCATCTCTTCGAGGTCGGTGGTCCACTTGCGGTAGGCCCAGCGAGCGGCGAACTCGGCTGCGGCCTCCGGCCTCGGTCCGCACAGGGTGTGCAGCTCCACCCCCGGCATCCGCTGCAGAGCCTGCGAATGCCAGGTGCCCATCATGCCGTAGCCGACCATGCCGAGCCGCATCGCCTCACCTCCCTTCCCCGACGCCGCGCAGACAGCGGAAGTCGCAGCCCTCGGGGGCCTGCAGGATCTGCTCCTGCCACAGCCGGGCCCAGCCCCGCTCGGGTGGCGCCGGCGGTCGCCAGGCCTCCCGCCTCCGGCCGAGCTCCTCGGGCTCGACCAAGAGATCGAGCCGCCGCTCCTTCACCGACAGGCGGATCCGATCGCCCGTGCGCACGAGCCCGAGCGGCCCGCCCGAGGCGGCGTCCGGCGCCACGTGCAGCACCACCGCGCCGAATGCCGTGCCCGACATCCGAGCATCCGAGATCCGCACCATGTCCTTGACGCCGGCCCGGGCGAGCTTTTTCGGGATCGGCAGATAGCCGGCCTCCGGCATCCGCGCGGGCGAAGCGGGCCCGGCGTTCTTGAGCACGAGCACATCCGAAGGGGTGACCTCGAGGTCGGGATCGTCGATCCGCCGGGCGAGGTCCTCGAGCCCGTCGAACACCACCGCCCGCCCCTCGTGCTCGAGCAGAGCCGGGGTGGCCGCGGCGCGCTTGAGGATGGCACCCTCCGGGGCGAGCGTGCCGAACAGCGCCACGAGCCCGCCCTTCGGTGCGATCGGATCCCCGAGCGGCCGGATCACCCGCCGGTCGACCGGCTCGGGCAAGGGCTCGGCCAGCACTTCGGCGAGGCTCCGGCCGTCCACCGTCGGAACGTCGCGATGGAGGAGCGGGGCGAGCTCGCGCAACAGCGCCGGCACGCCGCCCGCCGCGTGGAAGTCCTCCATGTAGCCCTCGCCCACGGGCTTGAGATCGACCAGGACGGGGGTCTCCTCGGAGAGCGCGTCGAGCCGCCGCAGATCGAGGCCGAGCCCGGCCCGGCCGGCGATCGCCGCGAGGTGGAGGACGGCGTTGGTCGAACCGGAGAGCGCCAGGAGCACCCGCAGCGCATTGTCGAGCACGCGCGCATCGAGGATCGCCCGCATCGTCCGCCGGCCGGCCGCCGGATCGACCGCGAGGCGGGCGGCGAGCGCACCCGTCGCCTCGGCGATCCGCAGCCGGTCGGCGTGCACCGCGGGAATCGCGGCCGAACCGGGCAGGGCGAGGCCCATCGCCTCGGCGAGGCAGGCCATGGTCGAGGCCGTGCCCATGACCGCGCAGGTGCCGGCGGTCACCGCGAGCCGGCCCTCGACCCGGCCGATCTCGTCCGCGTCGAGCTCGCCCGCGCGATAGCGCGCCCAGAAGCGACGGCAGTCGGTGCAGGCACCGAGCCGTTCGCCCCGATAGCGCCCGGTGAGCATGGGGCCGACCACGAGCTGGACCGCCGGCAGGCCGGCCGACACCGCGCCCATGAGCTGGGCGGGCACGGTCTTGTCGCACCCGCCGACCAGCACGACCGCATCGAGCGGCTGGGCGCGCAGCATCTCCTCGACGTCGAGCGCCATCAGGTTGCGCAGATAGAGCGAGGTCGGGTGGAGGAAGGGCTCGCCGAGCGAGACGGTCGGGAAGGCGAGCGGCAGGGCACCTCCCGCCAGCGCCCCGCGGCGCACCGCCTCGACGAGCTCGCCCATCGTCCGGTGGCAATTGTTGAGCTCGGAAGGGCTCGCGCAGATGCCGACCACGGGCCGATCGAGCATCGCCTCGGAGAGGCCGGTCGAGCGCGCGAAGGAGCGGCGCAGATAGCGGGCGAAGGCGGCGTCACCATAATGGGTGAGGCCACGTTGCAACCCTTGTGGCCGATCGGTCACGATCTCCTCCCCCGATGCGCGACGTTCGGAGCCCCGGCCCGGGGTCCCGACCGCTCCGGTTGATGCCGAACCCCGGGGCGGCTTTACTCAGTGGTAACCATTCGCGGGTAGAGGGGAAAGCGCCGGTGCCGGCTGCGTGTGCCGGCGGTCGGGAGTTCGGGGCGATGAAGGTCGGCATCCTCGCGGGCGGTGTCGGCTCGCGTCTGTCGGAAGAGACGGTCGTCAAGCCGAAGCCGATGGTCGAGATCGGTGGCCGGCCGATCCTCTGGCACATCATGATGCATTACGCCACCTACGGCTTCAAGGAATTCGTGATCGCGCTCGGCTACAAGGGCGAGGTCATCAAGCGATACATGGCCGATTATTGCGCCATCGAGAGCGACATGACCGTCGATCTCGGCAGCGGGCGGGTGGAGCTGCGCCGCCACCACGGCCAGGACTGGAAGGTCGAGCTGATCGACACCGGCCTGCACACGGGCACGGGTGGGCGGATCAAGCGGCTCGTGCCGTACATGGGCGGCGGCACCTTCTTCATGACCTGGGGCGACGGGGTCTCGACCGTCAACCTGCGCGAGCTGCTCGCTTTCCACAAACGGCACGGCAAGATCGCCACCGTCACCGCGGTGCATCCGCCGGCCCGCTTCGGTCGGCTCGACCTCGAGGGCGACCGGGTCGTCTCCTTCACCGAGAAGCCGCTCGAGGAGGGCTGGATCAACGGCGCCTTCTTCGTCCTCGAGCCCGGGGTGGCCGACTACATCGAGGACGATTCGACCATGTTCGAGCGGGGTCCGCTCGAGCGTCTCGCCCGCGAGGGCCAGCTCATGGCCTGGCGCCACGAGGGCTTCTGGCAGTGCATGGACACGCTGCGCGACAAGGTGCGCCTGGAGCAGCTCTGGGAATCGGGCAGAGCACCGTGGAAGATCTGGGATTGAGCCGCGGGCGGCACCGGGCGGACGAGCGCGCGGGGAGCGGGCGCGGCGGTCCGGGAGGTCCCGCGGGCGAGGACGATCGGAAGGAGGAGCGGACGTGCGGGTGCTCCTGACCGGGGCCGACGGCTATGTCGGCCGGATCCTCTGGCGCCGGCTGCGCGGGCGCGGCCACACGGTCGTGGCCCTCGATTCCGGCCTCTTCGCCGGCTGCGCGCTCGGCCCCGAGCCCGACGAGCCCGTCGATCTGCCGCTCGACGTGCGCGCCGTCGAGCGCCGTCACCTCGAGGGCCTGGACGCGGTCATCCATTTGGCCGGCATCTCGAACGATCCCTTGGGCGATCTCGACCCGGCCTTGACCTTCGCGATCAACCACGAGGCCTCGGTACGGCTCGCCCGGCTCGCCAAGGAGGCGGGCGTGCCGCGCTTTCTCTTCGCTTCCTCCTGTTCGGCCTACGGAGCGGCGGGTGACGCGGTCCTCGACGAGGAGGCCCCCTTCAACCCGGTCACGCCCTACGCCGAGAGCAAGATCCGGGTCGAGCGCGATCTCCTGGCGCTCGCCGACGACCGCTTCTCGCCGGTCTTCCTGCGCTCGGCCACGGCCTACGGGCGCGCCCCGCGGCTGCGCGGCGATCTCGTCGTCAACAATCTCCTGGGCTACGCGATGACCACCGGGCGGGTGCTGATCAAGTCCGACGGTACGCCCTGGCGGCCGCTCGTCCATGTCGAGGACATGGCGGCGGCCTTCGTGGCCGTACTCGAGGCCCCCCGCGAGGTCGTCCACGGCGAGGCCTTCAACGTCGGCCGCGACGAGGACAATCACCGGGTCCGCGATCTGGCCGAGATGGTCGAGGCCGCGGTCCCGGGTGCGGTGATCGCCTACGCACCGGGCGGCGGGCCCGACCGGCGCAACTATCGGGTGAGCTTCGCCAAGATCCGCGAGCGCGTTCCCGGCTTCCGCCCGGCCTGGACGGTCGCGGCCGGCATCCGCGACCTCAAGGAGGCCTACGAGCGCCACGGGCTCGCGCTCGCCGATCTCGAGGGCGGCAAGCTGATCCGTCTCGCCCGGATCAAGGAGCATCTCGCGGCCGGCCGGCTCGCTCCCGACCTCACCTGGAGGAAGGCCGCGTGAGCCGGATCACGGCCTGCCGCGCTTGCGGCGGCGGGGAGCTCCTCCCCGTCCTCTCGCTCGGCGCACTCCCGCTCTCCGACGGCTTCCTCACGGAGGCCGAGCTCGCCCGGCCGGAGCCGCGTTTCCCGCTCGACGTCGTCTTCTGCCCGGCCTGCACGCTCGTCCAGATCCTCGACACGGTCCCGCCCGAGATCCTCTTCGGCCGAGACTATCCCTACTTCTCCTCGGTCTCGGCGACGCTCCTCGAGCATTCGCGAGCGCACGTCCTCGAGCGGCTCTGCGAGCTCCCGCCCGGGCCCGACAGGCTCGTGGTCGAGCTCGCCTCCAACGACGGCTATCTCCTCCAGTTCTACCGCGAGGCCGGCGTACGGGTGCTCGGGATCGATCCGGCACCCGGCCCGGTCGCCGCCGCCCGCGAGAAGGGGATCGAGACGATCTGCGCCTTCTTCGGTCGCGACCTCGCCCGGCGCCTGTCGGCCGAGGGCCTGGCTGCCGATCTCGTGCACGCCAACAACGTGCTCGCCCACGTGGCCGACGTGCACGGCTTCCTCGACGGCATCCGGATCCTGCTGAAGCCCGGAGGACGGGCGGTGATCGAGGTCCCCTATGTGCGCGACCTCGTCGAGAAGCTCGCCTTCGACACGATCTACCACGAGCACCTCTGCTATTTCTCGGTCCATGCGGTCGACCGGCTGGTACGGCCGCACGGCCTCTTCCTCGTCCGGGTCGAACGCGTGCCCGTCCACGGTGGCTCGCTCAGGCTCTTCTTCGCCGGACAGGACCGGCCCGATTCGACGGTCGCGGCACTCCTCGCCGAAGAGCGGGCGATCGGGCTCGACCGCCACGCCTTCTATACGGGCTTCGCCGAGCGGGTGGCGCGGTTGCGCGCCGATCTGCGGGCGCGCCTGACCGAGCTCAAGAGCGAAGGGAAAACGATCGCGGCCTACGGTGCCGCCGCCAAGGGCACGATCCTCCTCAACGCCTGCGGGCTCGGGCCCGAGCTCCTCGAGTGGGTGGCCGACAAGAACCCGTTCAAGCAGGGCCGCTGGGTGCCGGGAGTGCGCCTGCCCATCGTCCCGCCGGAACGGATCCTCGAGGCGCGGCCCGACTATCTCCTGATCCTGCCCTGGAACATCGAGGCCGAGATCGTGGCCCAGGAGCGGGCCTATCGCGAAGCCGGCGGGCGCTTCCTCGTCCCGCTTCCCGCGCCGCGGCTCGTCGCATGAGCCGGATCGAGGCCTGCCCCGCCTGCGCCTCGCGGGCCCTCGAGCCCGTCTGGCGCGTGCCCTCGGTGCCGGTCCATTCCTGCCTCATGGTGGAAAGCGAAGCCGCGGCGCGCGCCTTCCCGCGCGGCGAGCTCGACCTCGCCTTCTGCCGGACCTGCGGTTTCCTCTTCAACGCCGCCTTCGATCCGACCGTCCAACACTATTCCCCGGCCTACGAGGAGACCCAGGCCTTCTCGCCCCGCTTTCTCCGCTTCCTGACCGAGCTCTGCGAGGACCAGGCGAGCAAGTACGATCTGCGCGATCGGCTCGTGGTGGAGATCGGCTGCGGCAAGGGCGAGTTCCTCGTGGCACTCGCCGAGCGGACCGGCTGCCGCGGGATCGGCATCGACCCGGGCTTCCGGCCCGAGCGGCTCGCCTCGCCGGCCGCGGCGCGCCTGACCTTCGTGCGCGATCTCTACGGCCCCGCCTGGCGCCGTCTCCCTCCCGATTATCTCGCCTGCCGGCACACCCTCGAGCACATCGGCCCGGTTTCCGCCTTCGTCCGCACGGTCCGCGAGACGGTCGGCGAGCGGCCCGGTACGGTCGTCCTGTTCGAGCTGCCCGACCTGCGCCGCATCCTGATCGAGCAGGCTTTCTGGGACCTCTATTACGAGCATGCGAGCTACTTCACGGCCGGCGCGCTCGCCCGCCTGTTCCGTCGCGAGGGCTTTTCGGTCCACGCGCTCTGGCGCTGCTACGACGAGCAGTACCTCGTCCTCGAGGCGCGGCCCGCCCCGGGGCCGACCGCGCCCGCCCTCCCGCTCGAGGAGGATCTGGCCGAGACCCGAGCCCTCGTCGCGGCCTTCCGCACCGGCGTCGCGGAGAAGCTCGAGGGGCTCCGACAGCGGCTCGCCACCTGGCGGGCGGCCGGTCGGCGGATCGCGATCTGGGGCTCGGGCTCGAAGGCCGTGGCCTTCCTCGCCGTGCTCGGCCTCGAGGCCGAGATCGCGGCCGTGGTCGACGTCAACCCGCACAAACGGGGCCGCTGGCTCGCCGGCACCGGGCATCGGATCCTGGGGCCGGACGATCTGGCCGGGGTCCGGCCGGACGTCGTGCTCGTCATGAACCCGATCTACCTCGAGGAGATCGGCCGCGATCTTTCCGCCCGGGGCCTGGCGCCTCTGCTCGTGCCGATGCGCTGAGCCGCGGCCCGTCCCCGGCCGCGCCGGACCGCCTCCCGAGACCGGACCGTCGGGCCGACCTCCGCCGAGCGCCGGCCGCGGGTGGCCCGCCGCCAGGTCGTGCGCTTGGCGACCGTCCGGAGCCGATCTAGAACGGTTCCAAGCTCGTAAACCGCACGGGACGCGACCCGCGCCCGTCATGCGAGAGGACCGATGCTCGGTTTCGCCCTGCGGCCGCAGAAGCGGTTCACCGATCTTTCCGAGCGCGAGATCCTGGCGCTCGCCATCACCCTCGAGGAGGAGGACGGCCGGATCTACCGCGACTACGCCGAGGGCCTCCGCGAGCAATATCCCGCCACCGCCAAGGTCTTCGAGGCGATGGCGGAGGAAGAGAGCGAGCATCGCCGCCGGCTGATCGAGTTGTACCGTCAGAAGTTCGGCGAGCACATCCCGCTCGTCCGCCGCGAGGACATCCGCGGCTTCGTGCGCCGCAAGCCTTTGTGGCTCACCCGTCCGTTGGGCCTCGAGGCGGTCCGCCGCCAGGCCGCCGAGATCGAGGCCGAGACCGGCAATTTCTACCGGAAGGCGGCCCGGCACGTCACCGATGCGAGCATCAGGAAGCTCCTGATCGACCTCGCCGAGACCGAACAACAGCACGTCGCCACGGCCGAGCGGCTCGAGGAGCGGCACCTCGCGGGCGAGGCGGGCAGGAGCGAGGAGGAGCAGGCCCGTCGCCGCTTCGTCCTGCAGTTCGTCCAGCCCGGCCTCGCCGGCCTCATGGACGGCTCGGTGAGCACGCTCGCCCCGCTCTTCGCGGCCGCCATGGCGACGGGCAGCTCCTGGGAGACCTTCCTGGTCGGTACCGCCGCCTCGGTCGGCGCCGGCATCTCGATGGGCTTCGCCGAAGCCCTCTCCGACGACGGGGCGCTGACCGGCCGCGGCCATCCCTGGATCCGCGGCTGGGTGTGCGGCGGCATGACCACGCTCGGCGGGCTCGGCCACACCTTCCCCTACCTCATCCCCGACTTCCGCATCGCCACGACGCTCGCGGTCGCGATCGTGCTGCTCGAGCTCTGGGCGATCGCCTGGGTGCGCGCCCGCTACATGGACACCCCGTTCCTGCAGGCCGCCTTCCAGATCGTCGTCGGCGGATTCCTGGTCTTCCTCTCGGGTATCCTGATCGGCAGCGCGTGAGGCCGGCGGCCCGCGTCGTGCCGCCCGGCGCCCGGCCCGTGGTGGCCCCCGCGATCAGACCGAGAAGCTCGAGCCGCAGCCGCAGGAGCTCGAGGCGTTCGGGTTCGACACCTTGAAATAGGCGCCGCTCAGATCGTCGACGAAATCGAGCTCGGCGCCGAGCACGTAGAGGAGCGACAGGCCGTCGACCACGACCTCCACCCCTTCCGCACGGACGGTGACGTCGTCGGGTAGCGCCGCGTCGTCGAGTGCGAGCTTGTAGCGGAACCCCGAGCAGCCGCCACCCTCGACCGCCACCCTGAGCCTGAGCCCCGGCCGGCCGTCCTGGCGGACGAGCTCGGCGATCCGCCGCGCCGCCGCTTCCGTCACCCGGATCGGATCGGGCCGACCCTTGATCTCGGCCATACCGAGCCCCTATCCTGTGCCCACTTGCCCCAACGATGTAAGAATCGCGCCGAGCTTGTCAAACCGGCTCGCGGCACGGCGCATCGGTTCGGCACGGAGAAGGCCCCGATGCGGCTGAGCCTCGCCCCCTGCGCCTGCCGGCCGGAGGCGAGCCTGGGTCGTGTCGTGCCCGAGCCCGAGAGCCCTTTGCGCACCGCCTTCCAGCGCGACCGCGACCGCATCGTGCATTCGACCGCCTTCCGCCGCCTCGAGGGCAAGACCCAGGTCTTCGCGCCGTCCCTCGGCGACCATTACCGCACCCGCCTCACCCACAGCCTCGAAGTCGCGCAGATCGCCCGGACCGTGGCCCGTGCCCTCGCCCTCGAGGAGGACCTGGCCGAGGCCATCGCGCTCGCCCACGATCTCGGCCATTCGGCCTTCGGCCATGCCGGCGAGCGCGCGCTCGACCGGGCGCTTTCGGCCTTCGGCGGCTTCGACCACAATCTCCAGACCTTCCGCATCGTCACCGCGCTCGAGCGGCGCTACGTCGCCTTCGACGGACTCAATCTGACCTTCGAGACGCTCGAGGGCGTGGTCAAGCACAACGGCCCCCTGCGCGGGCCCCTGCCCGAGCCCATCGCCCGCCATCCGCTCGCCGAGCGGATCGACCTCTCGAGCCAGCCGCCGCTCGAGGCGCAGGTGGCGGCGGTCGCCGACGATGTCGCCTATTGCGCCCACGACCTCGACGACGGCCTTCGGGCCGGTTTCTTCGGCGCCGAGGACCTCCTGCCCCTGCCCGGTGTGGGCCCGCTCGTGCGCGGCCTGCTCGATGCCCACCCCGGCCTCGAGCGCGGCCGGCTCGCGCACGAGACCACCCGCCGGCTGATCGACGCCATGGTGCGCGACCTCGTGGCCGAGAGCCGGCGGCGGATCGACGAGGCGGCACCCGATTCACCGGCCGCGGTCCGCGCCCGACCCGGGCCGCTCGTGGGGTTCGCGCCGGCCATGGCCGAGACGGTGGCGGCGCTCCGGTCCTTCCTCGGCGAGCGCGTGTACCGGCACTTCACCGTCAACCGGATGAGCCGCAAGGCCGAGCGCCTGGTCGAATCCCTGGTCGCCGCCTTTCTCGAGGCGCCCGAGTGCCTGCCCGACCACTGGCGGGCCCGGGCGGTCGATCGGCAGGCGACGGCTGCCGCGGTACGCGACTATATTGCCGGCATGACCGACCGATACGCGATGGACGAGCACGACCGCCTCTTCGACACGGGCCGCGAGACGAGATGAACGCTTTCGACGACCTCGCCGATCTGGTCCGCGCGGCCCTCGAGGGCCTGGTGCGCGACGGCCGCCTGCCGCCGGGCCTGCCGCTCGGCTCCGTGCTCGTGGAGCCGCCGCGCGAGGCGGCGCACGGCGAGGCGGCCACCAACGTCGCCCTCCTGCTCGCCAAGCCCGCCGGCCGGCGGCCGCTCGACCTCGCCCGGAGCCTCGCCGAGGCGCTGCGCGCCGCCCCCGAGGTGGTCGAGGCCGAAGCCGCCCCGCCCGGCTTCGTCAATCTGCGGCTCGCCCCCGACTTCTGGCGCCGCCGGCTGCGCGACGTGCTGGAGCGCGGCTTCGACTACGGCCGGGTCGATCTCGGCAAGGGTCGACCGGTCAACGTCGAGTACTGCTCCGCCAATCCGACCGGGCCGCTCCACGTGGGCCACGGCCGCGGCACGGTCTTCGGCGACGCGCTCGCCAATCTGCTCGCCTACACCGGCTGGAAGGTCACCCGCGAATACTATGTCAACGACGCCGGCGCCCAGATCGAAACCCTCGCCCGCTCGGTGCATCTGCGCTACCGCGAGGCGCTCGGCGAAGCGATCGGGCCGATCCCCGAGGGCCTCTATCCGGGCGAGTATCTCGTCCCGGTCGGTCGGGCGCTGGCCGAGAGCGAGGGGCCGCGCTGGCTCGGCCGGCCCGAACCCGAGTGGATGCCGCTCTTCGCCCGCCGAGCCGTCGAGGCCATGCTCGAGCGGATCAAGGACGATCTGGCCGCCCTCGGCGTCCACCACGACGTCTTCCGCTCGGAGCGGGCGCTGGTCGAGGCGGGCGAGGTCGAGGCCGCCCTCGCCTTCATGGAGCGCAAGGGTCTCCTCTACACGGGCACGCTGCCGCCCCCCAAGGGCAAGCCCGTGGAGGACTGGGAGCCGGCCCCCCAGCTGCTCTTCCGGGCGACCGCCTTCGGCGACGACACCGACCGGCCCTTGAAGCGCTCGACCGGGCACTGGACCTACTTCGCCGCCGACATCGCCTACCACATGGACAAGTGGCGGCGCGGCTTCGACCGGATGATCGACGTCTGGGGCGCGGACCATGCGGGCTACGTCAAGCGCCTGCAGGCGGCGGTCACGGCCTTCTCGGACGGGGCCGCCACCCTCGAGATCCGCCTCTGCCAGCTCGTCAACCTGCTCGACGGCGGCAAGCCCTTGAAGATGAGCAAGCGGGCCGGCCGCATCGTCACGCTCCGCGACGTGGTCGAGGAGGTCGGCAAGGACGTCTTCCGCTTCATGATGCTCACCCGCCGGAACGACGCGCCCTTGGACTTCGACCTCGTCAAGGTGACGGAGCAATCGAAGGACAATCCGGTCTTCTACGTCCAGTACGCGCACGCCCGGATCTGCTCGGTGTTCCGCCACGCCGCCGAGCAGGGGCTGCCGCGGTCCGCGGCGGAGCTGCGCGACGCTCCTCTCGCCCGGCTCGAAGACCCGGCCGAGCTCGCCCTCGTCCGCGCCGTGGCCGCCTGGCCGCGGACCGTGCGGGCGGCGGCCGAGCAGTCCGAGCCGCACCGGATCGCCTTCTACCTGCAGGATCTAGCCTCGCAGTTCCATGCGCTCTGGACGCGGGGCAAGGAAATGCCCGATCTTCGCTTCCTGGTGGCCGAGGACCGGCCGCTCACGCTCGCCCGCCTCGCCCTGCTCGAGGCGGTGCGCACGGTGCTCGCGACGGGCCTCGCCCTGATCGGCGTCACACCGGTCGAGGAGCTGCACTGAGGAGGCCCGGCGAGGAGGACGAGGATGGCGAGCATCCACGAGACCCTGGGAGCCGGCCGCAGGGGCCATGCCACGCTGATCGCGGCCGACCCGCCGCGGCGCGGCGCGTTCCGCCGGATCGTCCTGCCGGCGCTGCTCGCCGCCGTGCTCCTGGGCTTCGTCGCGATCGTCTGGCTCGCCTGGCGCGACGCCTATCCGGGCGACGGCGAGCCACCCCTGATCCGCGCCGCCCCCGGGCCGATCAAGCGACCGCCCGACACCCCGGGCGGAGTCGACTTCGAGGGCGAGCGGCAGGGGATCGCGAGCGTGCTGAACGGGCCGCCGCCCGCTCCTCGGGTCGAGCGCCTCCTGCCGCGCGAGCCGGCACCACCGCGTACGCTCGCCGAGGCCGACCCGGCGCTCGTCGCCCCACCACCGGCCCCCGCATTCGAAGTACCCACCCCGGCCACGACCGCAGCGGCCTCGACCGCCCCGGCGCTCCCCGGCAGCGGTGCCGCGGCGGCCGACGGCACCCTCCGCCCCTCCGTGCCCGCGGCCCCGCCCGCGGCCCCGCCCGCGACGGTCGAGCCGCGCCCGTCGACCGCCGCCGCCGAGCCCGTCCGGCCGATGCCGCTGCCTTCGGGCGGCGGCGAACCCGTCCCGAACGCCGTCGCGCCGACCTCGCCGGCAGCCAACGGCGCTCCGGCCACGACGCCGGCCGCCCGCGCGAGCACCGGGCCGGCCGCACCCGCCGCACGCCCCGAGCCGACCACCCCGGTCCCTCCGGCTCGGCCCGCGACCGCGGCGCCCGTGGCCGGCCCCTCGGCGGTCCCGCAAGTCCCGCCCGCCCCGCCTTCCGCGACCGCCCGGCCGGCCGCGCCCGCACCGGCACCGCCGCCCGAGCGGCTCGCCGCGCGCGAGCCCGCCGGCGGCGGCTCCTGGGGCGTGCAGATCGCCGCGGTCAGCTCGCGCGAGGCGGCCGAGCGCGGCTGGAGCCAGCTCCAGAGCCGCCATCCCGATGTCCTGGGTTCGCTGCGGCTGCGGGTCGACGAGGCTCGGCTGGCGAGCGGCCTCACCCTCTACCGGCTGCAGGGGCTCGGTTTCCCCGATCGCGAGAGTGCCGCCCAGGCCTGCGCCCGGCTCAAGGCCGCCGGCACCGAGTGCTTCGTCGTGGGCGGCCGTTGAGCTCGCCCCGCCCGGCGATCGTCGCCCTCGAAGGTCCCGTCCTCGGCGTCGAGGAGGCGGCGGTGCTGGCCCGGCTGCCGCCCGCGGGCGTCATCCTCTTCGCCCGCAACTGCCGCGACCGGGCCCGACTGCGCCGCCTGGTCACCGATGTGCGTACCGCCTGCGGACCGCGCCCCCTCCTCCTGCTGGTGGACCAGGAGGGCGGCCGGGTGCAGCGGCTCCGCCCGCCCGAGTGGCGCTCGCTTCCGGCGATGGCGACCGTGGGCGCGCTCGCCGAACGCGACCCGGCTTCGGGCGAGCGCGCCGCCCGCCTGGTCGGCCGGCTGATCGCCCACGATCTGGCCGAGGTCGGGATCGACGCGACCGCGGCACCCTGCCTCGACCTCGCCTTCCCGGAGACCACCGAGGCGATCGGCGATCGCAGCTTCGGTGGCGATCCCGAGCGCGTCGGCCGGCTCGGCCGGGCCCTGCTCGAGGGGCTGTTCGAGGGTGGCGTGCTGGGTGTGATCAAGCACCTGCCCGGCCACGGCCGGGCCCGACTCGACAGCCACCGCGTCCTGCCCCGGGTCGAAGCCTCGGCGGAGGCGCTCGCCTCGAGCGACTTCCTGCCCTTTCGCGTCTGCGCCGATGCGCCCTTGGGCATGAGCGCGCATCTGGTGTACGAGGCGCTCGATCCCGAGCGGCCGGCCACCTTGTCGCCGCGCGTGATCGAGGGGACCATCCGCGGGGCGATCGGCTTTCGGGGCCTGCTCTTGAGCGACGATCTCGACATGGGGGCGCTCTCGGGTCCCTCGCCCGAGCGGGCCCGGGCGGCGCTCGCCGCCGGCTGCGACCTCGTCCTCCACTGCCGGGGCGAGCTCGCCGACACCACCGCCCTCCTCGAAGCCCTGCCGCCCGCCTCCGACCGTCTCCTCGAGCGGCTCTGGCGGCTCGCCGAGCGGCCCGGGCCGCGCGCTCCGCTCGAGGTCGCGGCCGCTGCGGCCGAGCTCGACCGGCTGCTCGGGACGGGCTGAGCGGTGGAGAGCCTGGCCGAACTCGGCCGCACCCTCTCGGTGTGGCTCCTCCCCGTGCTGCTCGCGATCACGCTGCACGAGGCGGCGCACGGCTGGGCGGCCGAGAAGCTCGGCGACGACACCGCCCGCCGGCTCGGCCGGGTCACCGCCAACCCGCTGCGCCACGTCGACCCGTTCGGCACCTTCCTGCTGCCGGGCCTGTTGATCCTCATGAAGTCGCCCTTCGTCTTCGGCTGGGCCAAGCCCGTGCCGGTCGCCTTCCACCGGCTGCGCGATCCCAAGCGCGACATGGTCTGGGTGGCGCTCGCCGGCCCCGCCGTGAACCTCTTGCAGGCGGTGATCGCCGCCTGGGCCATGCATTTCACCGACCTGCCGCCCGAGTGGCTCGGTGCCTGGCTGCACCAGAACCTCAACAACGCGGTCGTCGCCAACGTCTTCCTGGCCGCCTTCAACCTGATCCCGCTGCCGCCGCTCGACGGCGGCCGGATCCTCACCGGCCTGCTGCCCGCGCCCTTGGCCTGGCGCTTCGCCCGCATCGAGCGGCTCGGGCTCCTCGTCCTCCTCGGTCTCGCGGTCCTGGTGCCGCTCGCCGCCGAGCAGCTCGGCTACAGCTTCAACCCGCTCCTCCTGGTCCTCTTGCCGCTGGCCGACCTGCTCTTCGCCCTGGTCCTGGAACTCGGCCTCTGGTGAGACGGTCTCGGTGCTCGCCCCGGCGCAGGACTTCGCCGTCAGCCTCGAAGGCTTCGAGGGGCCCCTCGACCTGCTGCTCGACCTCGCTCGCGCCCAGAAGGTCGATCTCGGGCGCATCTCGATCGTGGCGCTCGCCGATCAGTATCTCGCCTATCTCGAGCGCGCCAAGGCCGCCCGACTCGCGCTCGCGGCCGAATATCTCGTCATGGCGGCCTGGCTCGCCTACCTCAAGTCCCAGCTCCTCCTGCCGCCCGCCGAGCGGGACGAGCCCGATGCCACCCTCGCCGCCCGAGCCCTCGCCGAGCGGCTCGGCACGCTCGACGCGATCCGTGCCGCCGTGGTCTGGCTCGAGGCCCGGCCCCGGCTGGGGCGCGAGCGGCTGCCGCGGGGTGCCGCCGAGCCTCTGCCGGTTCGGATCGAGCCGCGGCTGCGCGCGAGCCTCGCCGAGCTCGTGGCGGCCGGAGCCCGGCTCGCCGCGGGGCGCGTGCCCGAAAGGCTGCGCCTCGCGCGCCCGCCGCTCCTGACCGTCGAAACCATGCTCGAGCGCATCGCCCGCCGCCTGACCGGCCAGGATTGGCGCGATCTCGCGAGCTTCCTGCCGGCCGGTCTCGCCCCCGGCCTCGAGCGCCGCGCGGCCCTCGCGGCGGGCCTCGTGGCCGGGCTCGAGCTCGCCCGCCGGGGCACGGTCGAGCTCGAGCAGCCCTTCCCCTTCGGCCCCGTGCTGCTGCGCCGCCGAGCCTGATCGAGCCATGAGCGAACGCCCGAGCGCTCCCCCCGCCGGCACCGAGCGGACCGCCCGTCCCGAGCCGGGCTCGCCCCGGCCGGCTTCCCGGCTGCCGGCGCCCGAGCGAGCGGAGGTACCGGCTTCCGGCCTCGCCGAGGCGCCCGCCTCGGCCTTCGCCCCGGCCGTCGCCGAGGCGAGCGGAGTCGGCACGGCGGAGGCCGATCGCGCCGCGTTGGAGACCCGGGCCGGCACGCCCGAGGAGGCCGGGGCCGGGCCCGATCCGCTGGCGCTGGTCGAGGCCTACCTCTTCGCCGCCCCGGAGCCGGTCGAGGAGCGGGAGATCCAGCTCTTGTTGGGCGCCCGGGCCGACGCCGCGGCCGTGCTCGCGACGCTCGAGGCCGACTATCGCCGGCGCGGCGTGCGGCTCGAGCGGATCGGCCGGAGCTGGGCCTTCCGCACCGCCCCCGAGCTCGCCGCCCATCTGACCCGCGTCGTCCGGCCGCTGCGCCGGCTCTCGAAGGCGGCCCTCGAGACCCTCGCGGTGATCGCTTGGCAGCAGCCCGTGACCCGCGCCGAGATCGAGGCGGTGCGCGGCGTGAGCCTCTCGGCCGGCACCCTCGAGCTGTTGATCGAGGCCGGCTGGGTGGCGCCCAGAGGCCGGCGCGAGGTGCCCGGCCGGCCGCTCACCTGGGGGACCACCCAGGCCTTCCTCGACGCTTTCGGCCTCGCCTCGCTCGCCGATCTGCCGAAGCTCGAGGAGCTCGCCGCCGACGGGCTTTTCAAGCCGCCGGCCGGTGATTAGATCCTGGGCGTCGCAGGAGGGCCGGCATCGGGTCGGCCCGCGATGTCCCGGTGGTATGGCCGCGGCCGCGATCCTCGCCCGCGCGCCCGGGCGGCAGGGTCTGCGCGTCTCGGGTCTGTCGCACCGCTTCGGCTGGCGTCGGGTGGTCGAGAACATCGACCTCGTGGTGCCGCCGGGCGAGATTCATTGCCTCGTGGGCCCCTCGGGCTGCGGCAAGACGACGACGCTCAGGCTGATCGCCGGCCTCGAGACGATCCAGGAGGGCGAGATCGCGATCGACGGCCGGGTGGTCGCCCGGCCCGGCGCCATGCTGCCGCCCGAGGCCCGAAGGGTCGGCCTCATGTTCCAGGACTTCGCCCTCTTCCCCCATCTGCGGGTCGAGGAGAACGTGGCCTTCGGCCTGGCGGGCCGGCCGAAGGAGGAGCGCCGCGCCCGGGTCGCCGAACTGTTGCGCCGCGTCGACATGGAGCGGCACGCCAAGTCCTGGCCGCACACGCTCTCGGGTGGCGAACAGCAGCGTGTCGCACTCGCCCGCGCCCTCGCCCCGTCGCCCGACCTCATGCTCCTCGACGAGGCCTTTTCCGCCCTCGACACCACGCTCCGCGCCCAGGTCCGCGAGGAGACCATCGCCATCCTCAAGGAGACGGGCACCCCGACCCTCCTCGTCACCCACGACGCCGAGGAGGCGGTCCGGGTCGGCGATCGCATCCACGCCATGGAGGGCGGCCGGATCGTCCAGAGCGGCACCCCGGCCGAGCTCTACCAGAACCCGCGCGACCTCTTCGTGGCGGGCTTCTTCGGCCCGGTGAACCGCTTCACGCTCACCGCCGCCCAGGGCCATGTCGACACGCCGGTCGGCCGGGTCGCCGCCCCCGGGATCGCCGCCGGCACCCGGGTCGAGGTGGTGGTGCGCCCCGAGGGCATCGAGCTCGCCCCGTCGGGTGCCGGCCGCGGGCTGCCCGCCACCGTGGTCGAGCGACGCGATCTCGGGCCCGTGCACCTCGTCTGGCTCCGGCTCGTCGACGGCGGGGTGGTCAAGGTCCGCCGCACCCTGCCGCCCGCGGCCGTACCGGGCGATGCGGTCGAGGTGGTCCTCGACCCGGCTCATGCCTTCGTCTATCCCTCCACGGGCGCGGGCTGAGGCGGTCCGGTTGCGCCGGGGGTCGGGCTTTGCCAGATTCGGCGCCCGGGACGCGGCGGGACGCGGGCCGGTGCGCACGGAGCCCGGGTGATGTTCGACATCGGCTGGTCGGAAATGCTGGTCATCCTGGTCGTGGCCCTCGTGGTCATCGGCCCCAAGGACCTGCCCAAGGTCGCCCGTCAGGTCGGCCGCTGGACCGGCAAAGCGCGCGCCATGGCCCGCGAGTTCCAGCGCTCCTTCGACGACATGGCGCGCGAGGCGGAGCTCGAGGAGATCAAAGCCGGGCTGCAGAAGATGAACCCCGTCAACCTCGAGCACACGATCCGCGAGACGATCGACCCCGACCGTAAGCTCGAGAAGGCGCTCGATGTGCGCGACACCCTGGAGAGCGAGGCCCGCTCGATCGAGGACGCGCTCGAGCGGGCGCCGGCCTCGAGTCCGCCGCCGCCCGCCGGCACCGCCCCGCCCGCGCCCGAGCCCGCCCTCGCCGGCCCGGCCGAGCGACCCGCCGACCGCGCCCCGGAGCGCTCCTGAGCCATGGCGCTGCTCAAGGACATCGACGACCGCGAGATGCCGTTGCTCGATCATCTGATCGAGCTGCGGAACCGGATCATGTACGCGGTCATCGCGCTCGTCGCCGGCATGGTGGTCTGCTGGTTCTTCGCCGAGCCGATCTACCAGTTCCTGGTGCGCCCGCTGGCCGATATCTACGAACAGATGGGCTATCACGACCGGCGGATGATCTATACCGGGCTGACCGAGGCCTTCTTCACCTACCTCAAGGTCGCCTTCTTCGCCGGCGCTTTCATCACCTTCCCCTTCGTCGCGGCGCAGCTGTGGCTCTTCATCGCCCCGGGCCTCTACCGTCACGAGAAGGAGGCCCTCCTGCCCTTCCTCGCGGCCACACCCGTCCTGTTCTTCCTGGGAGGTGCCTTCGTCTACTACTTCATCTTCCCGATGGCTTGGCGATTCTTCTTGAGCTTCGAGACCGCTGCCGTCGAGCCGGGGGCGCTGCCGATCCAGCTCGAGGCCCGGGTGGGCGAGTATCTCGACCTCGTCATGAAGCTCATCTTCGCCTTCGGCATCGCCTTCCAATTGCCGGTGGCGCTCACCCTCATGGGCCGCGTCGGCATCGTCACCGCCGACGGGCTCGCCAAGGCCCGCCGCTACGCGATCGTCGGCGTCTTCGTCTTCGCCGCGATCATCACCCCGCCCGACGTGATCAGCCAGATCGGCCTCGCCATCCCGCTGATCGCGCTCTACGAGATCTCGATCTGGATGGTTCGCTGGGGCGAGAAGCGACGGGCCGCCCGCGAGGCAGCGGAGGCGGCCGCGAATGCGGGCGGGGCGGTGCGGCGCAGCGATTGACAAGCCCGCCCGCTTCCCCTTGCCTGCCGGCCGCCCCGCGCTCGCCCGAGAAGGCCTGACCCCGTGCACGATCTGCGTTGGCTCCGCGACGATCCCGGAGCGTTCGACCGCGCGCTCGCGCGCCGCGGCCTGCCGCCCGCCGCCGCCGACATCCTCGCCGTCGATTCCGAACGGCGGGCCCTCGAGACCACCCTCCAGGAGCGCCAAGCCGAGCGCAACCGGCTCTCCCGCGAGATCGGCGAGGCCAAGCGCAGGGGCGCCGATGCCACCCCGCTCCTGGCCCGGGTCGCCGCCCTCAAGGACGAGGTGAAGGCCGGCGAGGAGCGGCTGCGCGAGCTCCAGGCCCGTCTCGAGAGCCTGCTCGCGAGCCACCCCAACCGGCTCGCCGAGGACGTGCCCGACGGGCCCGACGAGACCGCCAATCGGGTCGTGCGGCTGGTCGGTCGGCCGCGCAGCTTCGCCTTCGAGCCCAAACCCCACGACGAGCTCGGCGCCCGCCTCGGCATGCGCTTCGAGCGCGCCGCCAAGCTGAGCGGTGCCCGCTTCGTCGTGCTCGAAGGCCAGCTCGCCCGCCTCGAGCGGGCGCTCGCCGCCTTCATGCTCGACCTGCAGACCCGAGAGCACGGCTACCGCGAGGTCTCGGTGCCGTTCCTGGTCCGCGACGAGGCGCTGTTCGGTACCGGGCAACTGCCGAAGTTCGCCCAGGACCTGTTCCGGACCGACTCCGGCCACTGGCTGATCCCGACTGCCGAGGTGCCGCTCACCAACCTCGTGGCGGGCGAGATCCTGTCCGAGGCCTCCCTGCCGCTGCGCTTCACCGCCTGCACCCCCTGCTTCCGCTCCGAGGCCGGGGCCGCCGGCAAGGACACCAAGGGCATGCTCCGCCAGCACCAGTTCCTCAAGGTGGAGCTCGTGAGCGTCACCACCCCGGAAACCAGCGCCGCCGAGCACGAGCGGATGACGGCCTGTGCCGAGGAGGTCTTGAAGCGCCTCGAGCTGCCCTACCGGGTGGTCCTCCTGTGCAGCGGCGACACCGGCTTCGCCTCGGCCAAGACCTACGATCTCGAGGTCTGGCTGCCCGGTCAGGGCGTCTATCGCGAGATCTCCTCCTGCTCGAACTGCACCGACTTCCAGGCCCGGCGGATGCAGGCCCGCTTCCGGCCCGCGGCCGGCGGTGCGCCGCGCTTCGTCCACACCCTCAACGGCTCGGGCCTCGCCGTCGGCCGGACGCTGATCGCCGTCCTCGAGAACTTCCAGGAGGCGGACGGCTCGATCCGCCTGCCCGGGGCGCTCGTCCCCTACATGGACGGGATCGACCGCCTCGAGCCGGAGGGTTGAGCGTGCGCATCCTGGTCACCAACGACGACGGCATCCAGGCGCACGGCATCAAGCTCCTCGAGCAGGTCGCTCGGACGATCAGCGACGACGTCTGGGTCGTCGCCCCCGAGACCAACCACAGCGGCGCCGGCCACTCCTTGACGCTGCGCCGGCCGCTGCGCTGGCGACCGGTCTCCGAGCGGCACATCGCGGTCGACGGCACGCCGACCGACTGCGTGCTGCTCGCGATCCAGAAGCTGATCCCGCCGCCGCGGCCCGACCTCGTGCTCTCCGGCGTCAACCACGGCGCCAACCTGGCCGACGACGTCACCTACTCCGGCACCATCGCCGCCGCCATGGAGGCGGTGCTGTTGGGTGTGCCGGCGATCGCCCTCTCCCAGGTCAGCCGCGACCGCCACAAGATCAAATGGGCCACGACCGAGCGGCACGCCCCGGAGGTGGTCCGCCGGCTCGCCGCCATGACCTGGCCCGAGGACGTCCTGATCAACGTCAATCTGCCCGACGTTCCGGCCCGCAGGGTCAAGGGCGTGAAGATCACCCGCCAGGGCAAGAAGAAGATCGGCGACCAGCTGGTCGAGCGGCTCGATCCGCGCGGCGAGCCCTATGTCTGGATCGGTGCCCTCAAACAGGAGCGGCCGCCCGAGCCCGGCACCGACCTCGCCGCGGTCGCCGATGGCTGGGTCTCGGTGACCCCGATCCACCTCGACATGACACACCGGCCGACGTTTCGACATCTCGCCAACGCGTTGGGCCTTCTCGAGTGGCCCGAGACCTCTTGATCGCGACCCGTCGGCCTCGTTAACGTCGCGCCATGTGGGTCCGACCGCGCCGTGTCCGGATGCCCGGGACGATCGCCCTTCTGGGCGCGCTCGCCCTCGCCTCCTGCACGGCCTACCAACCGGTCGATCAGAAGCCCGGCCAGAGCTGGGCCGAGGCGCGCGCCGCCGCCCAACGGGCGGCCGAGCGCGCCGCCGCCGAGCGTGCCGCCGCCCGGCGCTTCCATCGGGTGCAGGAGGGCGAATCGGTCGACCGGCTCGCCCGACGCTACGAGGTCCCGGCAAAGGAGATCATCGCCGCCAACCGGCTGGCACGGCCCTATACCCTGAAGACCGGCCAGACGCTCGTCATCCCGCCCCGGCCGAGCGACCCGCCGCCCTCCCCGGTTCCCGAGGCACCGGCGACCGTCGCCCAGGACCGCACCCTGCGCGGGGCCGCGGCGACCGCTGCCGCGGCCCTGGAGCCCGCTTCGCGCGAGCTCGGCACGGTCCGGGTGGCCGCCCTCGAGCCACCGACCCCGAGCCCGCCACCCGCCACCGCGCGACCCGTGGCCGAGCCGGCCGCCGTGCGGCCGGCGCCCGGGGCGGCCGCCGCCCGCGCACCGCTGCCGGAGCCCGATCCCGAGAGTCTGCGCCGGGCCCAGGAGGCGGCCCCGCCGCCGCTCTCGGGCGAGGGCTTCCTCCCGCCGGTCACCGGGCGCCTCTTGAGCGGCTTCGGCGACAAGGGCGACGGCCGCCGCAACGACGGCATCAACCTCGCCGCCCCGCGCGGCACGCCCGTGCGAGCGGCCGAGAACGGCATCGTGGTCTATGCCGGCGAATCGATCCCGGGCTTCGGCCGGCTCCTCCTGATCCGCCACGCCGAAGGTTTCACCACCGCCTACGGCCATCTCGACCAGGTGCTGGTGCAGGTGGGCGACCGCGTGGAGCGCGGCCAGACCGTCGGACGGGTGGGCGACACGGGCGACGTCAAGACCGCCCAGCTCCACTTCCAGCTCCGAAGCGGCGCCACACCGATCGACCCGCGCCCGCATCTCGCCGGCAGCGGCGGGGTCCAGCTCGCCTCCCGCCCGGCCGGCCGCGGCCCCGGGGGTTGATCCCGTCGCTCGGCGTCGAGCGCGCCCGACGGCCGAGCCGGTCGCTCAGCGCCAAGCGAGGAGGCGCCGTTCGAGCGCGCCGATCGTGCCCCCGATCGCGAGCCCCAGCACCGACAGGAGCACCACCCCGGCGAGCAGCCGGTCGCTGCGCATGAGATGGCCCGCCTGGAGGACCAGCGCGCCGATGCCGTGCTCGGCACCGATCATCTCGGCGGCGGTGAGCAGAACGAGGGCGATCGAGGCCGAAATCCGGCAGCCGGCCAGCACGCCCGGCGACGCCCCGGGCAGGATCACCTTGGCGAGGATCGCCCGCGGTCCGAGGTCGAAGGACTGCGCCATCCGCACGAGGCTCTTCGGGATCTGATCGACGCCCGAAGCCGTCGCGATCGCGGTCGGGAAGAAGGTGCCGAGCGCGATGGTCGCCACCTTCGAGGCCTCGCCGATCCCGAGCCAGAGGATGAGGAGCGGCAGAAGCGCGATCTTGGGCACCGGGAACAGCGCCGAGACGAGCGGCAGGCCGATCGAGCGGGCGAGGCTCGAAACACCGATCGCGAGGCCCGCCGCCACCCCGAGCGATGCACCGAGCGACCAACCGAGGGCGAGCCGGCCGAGGCTCGCCCGAAGGTGCGAGAAGAGCTCGCCGGAGCCGGCCATCTCGACGAGCGCCAGCAGCACCCGGCTCGGTGCCGGGAGCGTGAAGGGCGAGACGAGGCCGGCCCGACAGGCCCCCTCCCAGGCGGCGAGCAGCACGAGGAAGGCCGTGGCCCCCGCCCGCGGGATGCGCCGCGGGGCGAAGCCGCCGCCGCGGAACGGGACCTCACGCGGCGCCATCGCCGGCCACCAGGAGCGCCGCCTCGGCCCGCCGCGCATCCTCCCGCAGGAGCTCCCACAGCCGGAGCCGCAGCCGGGCGAGCTCGGCGAGGGCCGCGGGCCGGGACCGCTCGGCCTCGGGGATCGGCACCTCGAGCACGGTGCGGATCCGGCCGGGTCGGGCCGTGAGCAGCACCACCCGGTCGGCGACCCGCACCGCCTCCTCGAGATGATGGGTGACCCAGACGAGGGTCGCACCCCGGGTGAGGGTCAGGACTTCCTCGAGCAGGAGCTCGCGGGTCTGGGCATCGAGGGCGGAGAGCGGCTCGTCGAGCAGGAGCACGCCCGGCTCGACCACGAGGGCCCGGGCGATCCCGACCCGCTGCCGCATCCCACCCGAGAGCTGGCGCGGATGGGCCCGAGCGAAGTCCGAGAGCCGGGTGCGCGCGAGTGCCGCCCGCACCCGCTCGCGCCGCTCGGCGGCACCCAGCCGATCCTCGAGCGGCAGGGCGACATTGGCCTCGACCGTGCGCCAGGGCAGGAGCGCGAAATCCTGGAAGACGTAGGCGACCGGCACGAGCGACCCCGGCGGCGGCTCGCCTTCGAGCAGGACGCGCCCACGGCTCGGCCGCAGGAGCCCGCCCAGCAGTGCCAGCAGGGTCGACTTGCCGCAGCCCGAAGGGCCGATCACCGCGAGCCGCTCGCCCGGCTCGACCACGAGATCGAGCGGGCCGAGGGCTTCGAGCCCCTCCCAGGCGTGGGCGAGCCCTTCCGCCCGAAGGCGCACGGCTCAGCGCGGCAGGTTGAAATGCCCGGCCACGAAGCTCGTGTCGACGAAGCGGGCGGGATCGACCGAGGGGTCGACGAGCTTCGCCTGCTTGAGGAGCGCCACCTGCTCGAAGACGTTGCCGACGTCGAGCCGTCCCAGCGGATCGACGTAGGGTGCGCCCGCTCTGATCGCCTCGGGGGTCGCTTGGGTGTATTTGGCGATGATGGCGATCACCGGCTCCGCATTCGCCTCGAAGACCCGCCGGCCCTGGGCGTCGCGCCGGTTCATGACCGCGTGATAGTCGCGCGCGCCCTTCTGGTAGGCGCGCAGGAAGGCCTCGACCACCGGGCGCCGCCGCTCGACGTTGCGTGTCGAGGTGAAGAGCCCGCCGAGCGCGTAGGGCGTCCACTGGTGCACCCAACCGATCAGCTTCGCCTCCCCCGCCTTGTCGAGAGCCGTGGCGATGTGGCCGGGCAGGATCGCCGCGTCCACCTAGCCCGACTTGAGCGCGGCCTGCATGTTGGGGAGAGTCTCGAGCGGCACGAGCCGGATCGATTCGAGCGGGAAGCCGAGCTGGCGGGCCAGGAGTCCCGCCATGATGTGGAAGCTCGAGCCGTGCTGAGTGATGGCGAGGCTGCGGCCCGCGAGTTTCTCCGGCGAATCGAGGCCGGCTGCGAACGCGGTGTTGCTCGCGAGATAAGCCGAGAAATCGAAGCCCGGTTCCTCGCGGCTCTGGGCGCCGATCACCTTGAGCGCTCCCTGCCCGGCCAAATTGAAGAAGCTGGCCGTGAACGCGGTCACGCCGAAATCGGCGTCGCCGGAGGCCACGGCGACGGCGACGGGCTGAGCCGCGCGGAAGAAGACGAGCTCGGCATCGAGCCCCTCCTCGCGGTAATAGCCGCGCTCCTGGGCGATGAAGAGCGGTGCGGAGGAAACGAGAGTGAGGGCCGCGATCTTGACCGTCTCGGCCGCCCGGGCGGGAACCGCGGCGAGCAACAGAAGGGCGGCGACGAGCGCGGCGAGCCGGCGATCGTGCGGCACGGGTGGGGCCTCCCCTCGATGGCTTGGCGGGCGGCACTCTAGCCCGCGTGTGGCGAAGGTCCAGCCGCACCCTCGGAGTCTCGGGCGATCGCCGCGACCACCCCGCCCGTGAGCCGCACGAGCTCGTCGAGCCGGCTCTCGAACACCGCATGCGGGTGACCCGCGGCCGCCCAGATCCTGTCGAACCGGCCGAGGCTCGAATCGATCGCGCAGGCCAGCCGGTCGGGCAAGCCGACCGGCGCCACCCCGCCGATCGAAAAGCCGGTCGCCTTCCGCACCGTCTCGGCATCGGCTCGCCGCACCGGCCCTTCGAGCCCGAGGGCGGCCGGCAGCGTCTCGGCCCGACACAGCCGATCGCCCGCGACCAGCGCCAGGACCGGCCGCTCGCCCACGAGGAAGACGAGCGTCTTGACGATCTGGCCGACCGCCACGCCGAGGGCACGGGCGGCATCCTCGGCCGTGCGCGCGCTCGCCTCGAGCGTCAGCGGCACGGCCTTCGATCCCGCGGCCTCGAGCGCCGAGCGCACCCGCCGCACGGCCGGCCGGTCCAGGATCGCCCGCACCGCTTCGCTCACAGCGGCGGCAATGCGATGGTGGCGCCGGTCTGCGGCACGTCGTAGCCGCGCTGCACGGCCGGCCGCTCGGCGATCGTCCGGTACCAGCGGGCGACGTTCGGATAGTCCGCCCAGTCGATCCGGTGCCACTCCCAACGGGCGATCCAGGGGAAGGTCGCGATGTCGGCGATCGTGTAGTCCCGGCCCGCGAGATAGGGGACCTCGCCGAGCCGCCGGTTCATGACCCCGTAGAGCCGTTTCGCCTCGGTGTGGTAGCGCTGCTCGGCATAGGGTGCCTTGCCCGGGTTGAAGCGCAGGAAATGGTGGAGCTGGCCGAGCATCGGCCCGATCGAAGCCATCTGGAAGAACAGCCATTCGAGCGTGGCGATCCGCTTCGGCCGGTCCATGGGCAAGAAGCGCGCCGTCTTCTCGGCGAGATAGATCAAGATCGCGCCCGATTCGAACACGCTCTGGCCGTTGGCACGATCGACGATCGCAGGGATCTTGTTGTTCGGGCTGATCTTGAGGAAAGCCGGCTCGAACTGTTGGTCACGGTTGATGTCGACCGCGTGCACCGTATAGGGCAGACCGCATTCCTCGAGCATGATCGAGATCTTGCGGCCGTTGGGCGTCGACCAGGTGTAGAGATCGATCATCGCGGCCTCCCCGGGCACCTGCCGCGGCCGCTTCTAGCGGCGGCCGGCCCGCTCGCGAAGGTCCGCCCGGTCGCATCCCGCCCACCCCGATCCGGCTTCCGCCTTCCGGTGGATCGTGGCATCGCTCGGCCGATAGCGCGGGAGGCGAACGCATGCACGAGGCGGTATTCCTCGGGATCGCGGCGGCTTACGAGAACCCGGTGCGCGAACGGCTCGAGACCCCCTGGCGGCTCACCGTTCTGCCCGAGAACGCCGGCCCGGCTGCGGTGGCGGCCGCTCTGGGTCGGGCGGATGCGGTCGTCTCGACCCGCCTCGACCGCTCGATGCCGCTCGGGCCCCGGGTCCGCCTCGTCCAGGTGGGCGGTGCGGGGCTCGATGCGATCGACCTCGAGGCGGTGCCGGCCGGCGCCTGGCTCTGCAACGCCTTCGGCCACGAGGACGGCATGGCCGAGTACGTTCTCCTCGCGATCCTCGCCTGGCGCCACCGGCTGCTCGAGATGGCGGCCGGCTTCAGGGCCGGCTCCTGGCGCTTCTCGGGCCATGTCGGCGATCCGCCGCACGGCGAGGTGGCGGGGGCCACCCTCGGCATCGTCGGGCTCGGCCGGATCGGCCGGGCGGTCGCCCGCCGGGCCCAGGCGCTGGGCCTTCGAGTGATCGCCTGCAACCGCTCGCTCGTGCCCGATCCGCCGGTGGACGAGCTCGTGCCCTGGAGCCGGCTCGACGAGCTCCTGCCGCGCGTCGATTTCCTGGTCCTCACCTGCGCCCTCGACGAGACCACCCGCGGCCTGATCGACGCCCGCCGCCTCGCCCGCCTGCGCCCCGAAGCGGTGCTGATCAACGTCGCCCGCGGGCCGGTCTGCGTCGAGGCCGATTTGTTCGAAGCGTTGCGGGCGAAGCGGATCGGCGGGGCCGTGTTGGACGTCTGGTGGCGCTATCCGAGCCCGGGCGAACCCGCCCCGCGCCCCTCCGCCTTCCCCTTCCACGAGCTCGACAACGTGATCATGACGCCGCACGCGTCGGGCTGGACCGACGGCCTGTTCCGCCGCCGCGGCGGCCAGATCGCCAAGAACCTCGATGCGCTCGCTCGGGGCACCCCGCTGATCAACGTGGTCCGGGCACCGACCGCGCCCTGAGACGGCATCGAGCCTCCGCGGCCCGCGTACCGGGGCCGCACCGGGCCTCCCCCACCCCGCCGCACCGGCGTCTCTCTCCGGGGCCGCACACGCCGACCGGCACGGCGACCGAGCCCGCCCCTGCCCGTTCCGCGCCGGGCCTTCGCTCGGCCCGACCGGACCCGGAGAGACCCGGGCTCTGGCCGGCACCCTTGCCGGTACCGGCCGCCCGTGCTGGCATGCCGGCGTCGAGGGGAGCTGCCGGGATGGGTGCGCTGCACGACCGCGACTTCTACGCCTGGACGAAGGAGCAGGTGGAGCTCCTGCGCCGCGCCGGGGATTCGGGCTCGAACCTCGCGCTCGACTGGGGCGGGCTCGTCGAGGAGATCGAAGGCTTGGGCGCCACCGAGAAGCGCGAGCTCACCTCGAACCTGGCCCGGGTCCTGGAGCGTCTGGGCAAACTCGCCTGGTCGCGGGCGTCCGATCCCCCGCGGGTGTGGATACTGAGCGTCGAAGAGCACCGCGCACGGGCACGCGCGGTGATCGCGGACAGCCCGAGTCTGAAGCCGTCGGTCCCGGTCCGCCTGGAGACCGCATGGCAGATCGCCCTACCGCGCATCGAGCGCAGCCTGGGCGCATTGCCCGACGGCCGGCCCCTGCCCGAGACCTCTCCCTTCACGGCCGAGCAGGTCCTCGACCCCGCCTGGTACCCCGCCGCACCCGGCGGCTGAGGCCCGCGCGCCGGTCTCGACATGGCCGCTCCCCTCGATTTCGCGGGACTGCTCGCGGGCTGCTTCCTGGGCGGCGTCGCGCGCTACACCGTCTCGGGCGCGGTCGCCCGGCGGATCGGCGAGACCTTCCCCTGGGGAACGCTCCTGGTCAACACGAGCGGCGCCTTCCTCGCGGGTCTCGCTGCGGGCTCCGGCTTGCTCTCGTCGGAGAGCCTGCGCCTCGCCTTCGGCACCGGCTTTCTCGGCTGCTACACGACGGTCTCCTCTTTGGCCCTCCAGACCCTGCTCCTGCTGCGCGGCGGCGAGTACCACCGCGCGGCCGCCAACCTCCTGGGCTCGGCCCTGCTCGGCATCGCCGCCTGTGCGCTGGGGCTCGCTCTCGGCGGACTCCTCGCGTGAGCGCGCGGCGGCTGCCGCACCGGTTCGGGCTCCACCTCTGGGTCGGCGCCGGCGCCGTGCTCGGTGGGCTCGCCCGGCTCTTCGTGAGCCGCCTCTTCGCCGCGGGCCTCGGCCTTCCCGAGGAGGCGGGCACGCTCGTGGCCAACCTCACGGGCTCCTTCGCGATCGGCCTCTGGGCCGCGCTCACGGGACCCGAGGGAAGGCTGCTCGTCGGCACTCGGCAGCGTCAGCTCGTCACCACCGGGATCTGCGGCGGCTATACGACCTTCTCGCTCCTGTCGCTCGAGACCACGACCTTCCTCCGAGATGGTGCGCCCGCGACCGCCGTCGCCTATGCTGCGGCGTCGTTCCTGGGTGCGATGCTCGCGGTCTGGGCGGGCTACGGACTGGGCGAACGACTGAACCGGCCGCGGCGCCGACGGCGCGCTCCGGGGAGGACGTGATGCGCATACCCGAAGAAGCGTTGCTGTTGCGGATCTTCATCGGCGAAGACGACGAGGTCGACGGCCGGCCGCTCTACGAGGCGATCGTGCTCGCCGCCCGCGAGCGACATCTGGCGGGTGCCACGGTCCTGCGCGGGCCGCTGGGCTTCGGCCGGTCCTCGCGGCTGCACAGCGCCAAGATCCTCCGCCTGTCGGAGGACCTGCCGATCGTGATCGAGATCGTCGACGCCCCGGACAAGATCGAAACCTTTCTGCCGGTGCTCGACCGCCTGATGGGCAGCGGGCTCGTGACCCTCGAGAAGGTCCGGGTGCTGCGCTACGGCGCGCCTCCCGCCGGAACCTGAGCGTTCCGAGCCGCCGGCGCATCGAACGGGACCGGCGAGCCGAGCAGCGCCGCGACGAGCAACGTGAGGCCCGGGAGCACGACCGGTCCGAGCCCCGACGGGCAGGGGTCGCGCAGACGGTGGCGGCTCGCTCGGCGGCTCCCCCGGGTGGGCGCCGCGCAGCCGCCGGTCGACACGGCTTGCCGCCGGCCCGAACCGCCCTCGAGGGTGAAGCCTGGGGCGGCCGGCCACCGGCTTCGATCGTCGCGCGCCCCGGACGGATCGGGGGCCGCCGAAGCGGCCTCGGCGTGCCGGCGGCGCCGTTCGGCGGACCGCCCGGTCGGCCGAGGAGGAGGCCGTCGGCGCCGTCCTTCGAGACCCGAGCCGAGCCGGTCTCCAGTCCATTCGCCCGCGCGACCGCCGCCACGACCGGCGCCTCGCCCGCGTCACCACCGCGCGAGCCTCCCGGACCGGGGGAGTTCGGAGGGGCACGACCCGTCGCGTGACCGACGCGGGCTCGCCCGGCACGGCGAGGCGCTCGGCGTCGAGCTCGCAGTCGGCCGTCGCGGCGGGCTCGGACGGGCGCCACGGGGCCCAGGCCGAGGAGGCGAAGAACCCGGCCCCTCGGGGGCCTCCGGGAACACCGGTACGATCGGCGGACCCGGCATCGCCCGAAGCCCGGCTCCACGAGGGGCGGCCGCGTGCCGACCACGCCCGACATTCTCGGCGGTTCCGCGACCGACGCCGTCGGGTGCGCTCCCGGACCGGCCGCCAGACCGCGCGCACTCGTCCGTCGGAGGGCGAGCCTCGAGCCGCCGCCCCGGCCTGGCCCGCGCAACGCGGGTACGAAGCCGAGGCTGCCGCGGTCGGTCGCGAAACGACACGGCCGCCGTGTGCCGCGAGGCGGCCGTCGCGCCGCGGATCCGGTCGATGCCGCGTCGTCTGCGCACGAAGCCGTGGGTCCCGCTGTCGACCCGATGGGGCCCGGGAACCGCCTCGAGCTGGGTGACGCCGTTCGTCCGGCCGGGCCCACCCCGCTCGCGGCGGCAGACGGGGTCCGGCTTCCCACAGCCGGGGCCGCCGGGCGCCCGCGGGGACGCGACCCGCTTACGGGGCGCCACCGCCCCGATGGCCGGGACGATCGGCCGGCGACGCCTCGCCCCCTCGCCGATCGGCGACGCGGCCGGAGCCCATCCGCGCGCTCGGGCGACCAGCCGTTCGACCGGTCCGCCCCCGGCCCGCGACGCTCCTAGAACCCGAGCGCCTTGACCTGGAGAACGTTCGGTAGCCGGCGCACCTGTTCGACCACCGCCTCCGGGATCGGTCCGTCGACCTCGACGAGCGCGATCGCGTCGCCGCCCGGCCGGTCGCGTCCGAGATGGAAGGTCGCGATGTTGATCCCCGCATCGCCCAGGGTCTTGCCGAGCGCGCCGATGAAGCCCGGCTTGTCCGAGTTGCGCACGTAGAGCATGTGCGGGCCGAGCCGCGCCTCCATCGGAATCCCGCGGATCTCGACGAGCCGCGGATCGGAATCCTGGAAGAGCGTGCCCGAAAGCGTCCGCGGCCCGCGCTCGGTCACGACCTCGAGCGTGACGAGCGTCTGGTAGCCCTCGATCCGCTCGCGCTGGCTCGTCGTCACCGCGATGTCGCGCTGCTTCGCGACCGCCGGCGCGTTCACCATGTTGACACTGTCGAGCAACGGCCGCAGCAGAGCCGCGAGGCAGACCTGGGTCAGAGGCCGCGTGTTCAAAGACGCGGCCTTGCCGGCATAGGTGATCGTGACGCCTTTGAGCCCGGTCTCGGTGAGCTGGCCCGCGAAGGAGCCGAGCTGCTCGCAGAGCTTCATGTAGGGCTTGAGCCGCGGCGCCTCCTCGGCGGTGACCGACGGCATGTTCAAGGCGTTCACGATCGCCCCGGTCGTGAGATAATCGGCGATCTGCTCGGCGATCTGGATCGCGACGTTCTCCTGCGCCTCGCGCGTCGACGCCCCCAGATGGGGGGTGACCACCACCTGATCGAGGCCGAAGAGCGGCGATTCGCGCGCGGGCTCGACCGCGAAGACGTCGAGCGCGGCGCCGGCGACGTGGCCCTGGCGGATCAGATCGGCGAGCGCCTCCTCGTCGAGGAGACCGCCACGCGCGCAGTTGACGATCCGCACACCCGGCTTGGTCCGCGCGAGCCGCTCGCGGGAGAGGATGTTCCGGGTCTGTTCGGTCAACGGCGTGTGCAGCGAGACGATGTCGGAACGCGCCAGGAGCTCGTCGAGTTCGACCTTCTCCACGCCGAGCTCCTTGGCCCGCTCGGGCCCGAGGAACGGGTCGTAGGCGATCACCCGCATCTTCAGGCCCTGGGCCCGGTCGGCGACGATCGAGCCGATATTGCCGCAGCCGATGAGGCCGAGCGTCTTGCCCATGAGCTCGACGCCCACGAAGCGCGACTTCTCCCATTTGCCCGCTCGCGTCGAGCGATCCGCCGCCGGGATCTGCCGACACAGGGCGAGCATCAGCGAGATCGTGTGCTCCGCCGTGGTGACGGCGTTGCCGAACGGCGTGTTCATGACGATCACGCCCTTGGCGGTGGCCGCCTCGAGGTCGATGTTGTCGACCCCGATCCCGGCCCGGCCGACGACCTGGAGTTTCCGTGCCGCGGCCAGGAGCTCGGCGGTCACCCGGGTCGACGAGCGCACCGCGAGCCCCTCGTAGTCGCCCACGATCTCGAGGAGCTTCTCCTTGGAGAGCCCGGTCCGGACGTCGGCCACGACGCCGCGGCTCGCGAAGACCTCGAGGGCGGCGGGGCTCAGCTCGTCGGCGATCAGCACACGCGGCAACGTCGTCTCTCCCCGCAGTTCAGGCGTCCGCCGGGCGGCCGGCGACGGTCTCGAGTGCGAACCGCAACCAAGGGGCGAGCGCCTCGAGATCGGCCGTCTCGACCGTGGCACCACACCAGATCCGCAGCCCGGCCGGCGCGTCGCGATAGGCCCCGATGTCGTACGCGACCTTCTCCTCCGCGAGGAATTTCGTGATCGCCCCGACGATCTTCCGCCGCCCTTCCTCGTCGAGCGGAGCGACCGCGGGATGGTCGATCGTCAGACACACCGAGGTCGGCGAGCGGATCTCGGGCCGACGGGCGAGGAAGTCGAAGCCGCGCCTCTCCTCGACCAGGCGCTCGAGCACCGCGAGATTGCGCCGGCAGCGCTCGGCGAGCGCCGGCAGACCGCCGATCGCCTCGGCCCAGCGGAGCCCGTCGAGGGCGTCCTCGACCGCCAGCATGGAGGGCGTGTTGATCGTCTCGCCCTTGAAGATCCCTTCCGCGAGCTTGCCCTTGCTCGCGAGCCGGAAGACCTTCGGCACGGGCCAGGGCGGGCGCCGGCTCGAGAGCCGCTCGACCGCGCGCGGCGAGAGGACCAGCATACCGTGCTGCGCCTCGCCACCGAGCACCTTCTGCCAGGACCAGGTGACGACGTCGAGCTTCCGCCAGGGCAACTCCATGGCGAAGGCCGCGGAGGTCGCATCGCACAGGGTGAGCCCCCGTCGATCCTCGGCGATCCACTCGCCGTCCGGCACGCGCACGCCCGAAGTCGTGCCGTTCCAGCAGAAAACCACGTCGCGGTCGAAATCGACGGCCCCGAGATCGGGCAACTCGCCATAGGGCGCCCGCAGCGCGCGCACATCGGCGAGCCGCAGCTCCGTCTCGATGTCCTGTAGCCACCCCTCGCCGAAACTCTCGAAGGCGAGGCAATCGACGCCGCGGTCGCCCAGGAGCGACCACATCGCCGCTTCGAAGGCACCGGTGTCCGAGCCCGGCAGGATGCCGATCCGATAGTCGGCCGGGATGCCGAGGACCCGCCGCGAGCGCTCGCAGATCTCGACGAGTTTCGCCTTGGCCTCGCTCGCGCGATGCGAACGCCCGACCAGGGCACCTTCGAGCACGGAGGTGGTCCACCCCGGCCGCTTGGCCGTCGGCCCGGAGCCGAAACAGGGATTGGCGGGCCTGATCGAAGGTTCGCGCATGCGGGCCGTTCCTGGAACGCGGGCGGGCGGACGCTAGGCGAGCCTTCGCTGCGCTGCAACAGAACCGGTGTCGCAGCTCCCCGCGCCGTCCGAGGCCGGCATCCGCCCGATCGGGCCGGGGCGGCGGGCCGCGGACGGTTCGCCGCTTCGAGCCGGCCCGCGCGACCGGCGCCCCTGCACGGTCGACCGGCCCCCGGGTGGCTCGCCGTTCGGCGAGCGGCCGGACCCGCGTGCGGGTTCGATGGCCGGTCCCCCGCCCGGCCGGTCCGCCGGTCTCCCTCGCGCGATCGCGGGACCTCCCGAGGGGCCCGGGTTCCGGGGCCGGCCGCGCCCGGCGATCGCCTCCACCCGCCGCACCGTCGAAGCCCCGTGGGTCGCCGGCCCGTGTCGCGGTCGGGTCCGGGCGGAGCCGCTCCGCTCCCGCATGGAAGCCTCCCCCCGAACGAGGCTGGCCGGCTTCGCGGAGGCCGGCTAGCGGAGCACCGAGGCGCAGCCCCGCAGCGGGCCGCCCGGGGGGAGTGCGGACATGGCGGTGCGGCGCAACGAGGCTCTCGCGAAACTCCGGGCCGGGCGGCCGATCTTCGGCCCGGCGCTGATCTACGGCTCGGCCGATCTCGCCGAGCAGGTGGCGCATCTGGGCTTCGACTTCGTCTGGCTCGACTGGCAGCACGGCGAGAACGACGAGGCCACCCTCAAGAGCCAGATCGCCCGGTTCCGCGGCCTTCCGACGATCCCTCTGCCGCGTGTGCGCTGGAACGATCCGGGCCTGATCGGCCGGACGCTCGACATGGGCGCCATGGGGGTGATCGTGCCCCTGATCGAGACCCCCGAGGAGGCCGAGGCCGCCGTGCGCGCCGCCTTCTACCCGCCCAAGGGGCGGCGCTCGGGAGGCGGGGTGCGGCTGGGCTTCCTCGCCGATTCGGAAGCCGAGTATCTGCGGCGGGGCTCGGAGGAGATCATGCTCGTCGTCATGGTCGAGAGCGAGACCGCGATCGGCCGGATCGATGCGATCATGCGGGTTCCCGGGATCGATGTCGTCCTGATCGGCCCGAACGATCTGATGCTCGACCTCGAATCCCGCGGCAAGGGAGCCACCGAGCACGAACGGCTCTGCCTCGAGGTCGCGCGCGCGAGCCGGGCCACCGGTGTCGCGGCGGGCTATGTCTGCGGCTCGGCCGAGATCGCCCGGCGGCGGCTCGAGCAGGGCTTCCGCTTCATCAATTGGGGCCTCGACCATCACTGCGTCGTCGAGGGTCTGGGTAACGTGCTCGCCACCTGCCGGAGCTGGACCGCGGGGTGAGCCGCACGCCCGCTGCGCGCGCCGACCGCCGTACCCCGCCGCGACCCCACGCAGGAGCGCCGGGGCCGCAGCGGGCGAGGCCACGGCGCAGCGGCGCAGCCGTGCCGCGCGCGGAACCGTCGTCGACAGCGGAACCGACGCGCAGAAGAGGCAGAAGAGGAGAAGGATCGCGAGCACGCTCCTGGGGCCCGACCCCCGGTCGTCGACCCGCGAAGGTCTCGCACGAAAAGGTTGAGAAAGCGTCAACCGCGGTCCTGCGTCTCGACGCCCGACGTCGGCGAACCGGGCTCGCCGCCAGGGCCCGACCGGCTCGCGCCCCGGCAGGGCGTCTGCTACGCGACCGCTCGGCACCGGACGGCGTGGCGGCGGCCGTCGGTCCCCTCGGCCGGGATCGCCACCGAGGCCCGGCCGCATGCGGAGGAGCGTTTTGAAGGCGGAAGCGGCGGCCCTCGAGGCGCGGCTGCTCGCGGCACTCGAGGCATCCGGCCGACACCCGGACGGGCTCGGAGCCGCCGACCTCGCCACGATCGATGCCCTGCATCTGGGCGGAGCCGCGGCGAGTGCGGTGTTGCTCGACCGGCTGCCGCTTCGCGCGGGCCTCGCGGTCCTGGACGTCGGCTGCGGCTCGGGCGGCGTCGCCCGGCTCCTGGCCGCGCGGGGCAGCGGCCTCGTGCTCGGGATCGACCGCGATCCGCTCCTGCTCGCCCTCGCCCGCAGGCTCGCCGCACGGGTCGGCCTCGCGCACCGTGCGGTCTTCCTGCGGGCCGACGCTCTCGCCCTGCCCTTCCCGGACCACGCCTTCGACGGTGCGGTGAGCCTCCATCTTTCGATGGCGGTGGCCCGGAAGCGGGCGCTCCGGGCCGAGGCCTTCCGGGTGATCCGCCCGGGCGGCTTCTTCGGCCTCTACGACGCGACCGCCGGGCCGGCGGGCCCACCGCTTCTCTATCCCACCCCCTGGGCGGAGACGGCGGCGACGAGCTTCGTGGAGAGCCCGGCCGAGACCCGCGCGGAGCTCGAGCGGGTGGGGTTTCGGGTCGAGGCCGAGCTCGACCTCACAGAGCTCGCCCGCGAGGGGCTCCGTCGGCTGCGCGCCCGGCTGGCCGAGGCGGCCGATCCGGCCCTCCTGCCGGGCCCGCATCTGCTCATGGGACGGCGCTTTTCCGAGAAGCTCGCCAATCTCGCCCGGGCCCTCGCCGAGGAGCGGCTGCGGGCGATCGCCTTCCTCGCCCGGAAGCCCTGATCAGCCCGTCCGGGACCGGTCCTCGGGCTCGTCGTCGTCGTCGAGCAGGATCCGTTGGGCGGCACCGTCCAGATCCTCGAACTGGCCCGAGCGGAGCGCCCAGACGAAGGCCGCGAGCCCGAGGAGCCCCAGGAAGAGGGCGATCGGAATGAGATAGAGGAGCCCGCTCACGCCGCCGCTCCGGCGAGCGGCGCGTCGGCCGCCGCGCGCCCCGAGACCGGCCCGGACCGGCGCGCCCCGAGCTGGAGGCGGAGCGAATTGCCGACCACCAGGAGCGAAGAGGAGGACATCGCGATCGCCGCCAGGAGCGGCGTCACGTAGCCCAGGACGGCGAGCGGCACCGCGCAGAGATTGTAGGCGATCGACATCGCGATGTTCTGCCGCACGAGCCGCTCGGCGCGCCGCGCCACCTCGAGGACCTCGAGCACGGGTGCGAGCCTCTGGCCCTGGAAGACCGCATCGGCCGTGGTCTGCGAAACGTCGGCCGCGGAGGCGGGCGAGAGCGAGACCGAGGCCGCGGCCAGCGCCGGGGCGTCGTTGAGCCCGTCGCCGACCATGAGCACCCGCCGGCCCGCGCGCGCGAGCGCCTCGAGCCGCGCCACCTTCTCGGCCGGGGCCAGCTCGGCCCGCCAGTGCTCGAGCCCGAGCCGGCCCGCCACCGCCTCGACCGTCGCCCGCCGATCGCCCGAGAGGAGCTCGACCGAAAGGCCGCGCGCGCGCAGCGCCGCCACGACCTCGGCCGCGTCCGGCCGCAAGGGATCGGCGAAGCGGAAGCGCACGGGCGGCCGGCCCGGCCGGGCGAACCAGAGCTCCGCCCCGGGCCGCCCGTCGTCCTCGACCTCGGCCGCGAAGCCGCGGCGGCCGAGCCGCCATTCGCCCTCCGCCGTGCAGAGCCGCAAGCCCCGGCCCGCCACTTCCTCCACACCCGAAGCCGAAGGCCCGGGCCCGGCCGCGGCGGCCAGCGCGCGCGCGAGCGGATGGCGCGAGGCCCGGGCGAGCCGTGCCGCCGCCTCGAGGTCCGCTCGCTCGCCGCCCTCGATCGCCGCGAGCGCCATGCGGCCGGTGGTGAGCGTACCGGTCTTGTCGAAGACCACCGTGTCGACCCGGGCGAAGCGTTCGAGCGCGGTCGCCGATTTGACGAGCGTGCCGCCCTTCATGAGCCGACCGGCGGCGATCACCTGGACGGCCGGCACCGCGAGGCCGAGCGCGCAGGGGCAGGTGATGATCAGGACCGCGATCGCGCTCATGATCGCCGTGTGCCAGCCCGCTCCGGCGAGAAGCCAGCCCAGAAGCGTGAGCGCGGCCAAGGTGTGAACGAAGGGCGCGTAGAGCCGGGCCACCCGATCGGCCAGCGCCACGAAGCGCGAGCGGCGCTGTTCGGCCGCCTCCATGAGCCGCACGATCTCGGCCAAGAGCGTGCCCTCGCCGACCGCCGAGACCCGCACCCGCAGGGCTGCTCCGAGGTTGAGCGTGCCGGCGAAGACCCGAGCTCCCGGCTCGACCGGCTGCGGCACCGTCTCGCCCGTGACGAGGCTCACGTCCAGCTCGCCCCGGCCCTCGACGACCGCGCCGTCGACCCCCACCCGCTCGCCCGTCGCGACCAGGATCTCCTGGCCCGGCTCGAGGCTCTCGGGCCGCACCGCGCGGACCGTGCCGTCCGGCTCGATCCGGCTCACCGCCTGGGCCCGAAGCGCGAGCAACCGAGCCGCCGCGGCTCGCGCCGCCCCGCGCGCCCGCCGGTCGAGATACCGCCCGATCAACAGGAAGAAGAGGAGCGTCACCGCGCTGTCGAAATAAGCGTGCTCGCCCGCCCGGATCGTCTCGATCAGGCTCACCGCCGGCGCGAGGATCACCGCCAAGGAGATCGGCACGTCCATGTTGGTCCGGCCGTGCCGCAGGGCGGAAAGCGCCGAGCGGAAGAAGGGTCGGCCGGAAAAGGCGATCGCCGGCAAGGCGATCAGCGCCTGGAACCAGTGGAGGAAGGTCCGGGTCGCCTCGCCCATGCCGGTGAAGTGCCCGGACCACACCGAGACCGCCAAGAGCATGATGTTGCCGGCGGCGAAGCCCGCGACCGCGAGGCAGAGGAGCAGCTCCTTTTCGGCCGCGGCATCCGCCCCCTCGAGCCGCGCGGGATCGAACGGCACCGCCCGGTAGCCGAGCCCCTCGACGGTGGTGACGATCTCCGGCGCCCGCGCCGGATCGCCCTCGAACGCCACGGCGAGCCTGCGGGTCGTGAGATTGACCCTGGCCTCCTTCACCCACGGTAGACGGCCGAGCGCCCGCTCGATCCGCCGGATGCAGGCGGCGCAATGCACACCCTCGACCACGAGGTCGAGGCGCAGGAGGCCGCTGGCCGGATCGACCCGCACGAAGGGCGCGGGCTCGACCCCGGGCTCGCCGGGCTCGGCCGCGCCCACCGGCAGCGGGCAGGCCATCGGGGCAGAGGCGGGCGCACTCATCGCAGGACCAGCCGCTCGCTCACGACCAGCACCTCCCCGCCGCGCACGAGCTTGAGCCGCGCCTGCCACTGGCCGGCCGGCAGCGCGCCCAAGGCGGCGCGGTAGAGGCCGGCGCCCACGGCCTCGAGGCGGAGCTCGCGGTCGGCGCCGGGCTCGAGCGGCCGCTCGAGCCTGCCCTCGACCCGCAGGCCCGAGAGCGGCTCGCCCTCGCGGTCGCGCGCCTCGAGGACGAGCTCGTGCCCGCCCTCGGCCGTCGTCCGGGCGACGAGCCGCGTGTTCCAGCCGAGCGCCGCCATGGCCGCCGCCGCCTCGAGGTTGCGGTTGTAGTCGAGGCCGCGGTCGTAGGGCCGGTCGGTGACGAGCCCGGTCCAGGTCGAGGCGGCGAGCCAGATCATCACCCCGTTGACCGCGACGACCAGGAGGAACCCCGCAACGAAGGTCCAGGGGATCCACCAGCCGGCCGGGCGCCCGCGCGACACGGCCGCCCTCACCTGCGCGGTCCGCGGAAGGTCGAGACGAAGCGGCGGCTCTCCCCGCTCGCCACGTCCGTGAGCACGAAGGTCAGGTCCATGCTCTCCCCGCCCACCGCCGCCCGCGGCAGCTTGAGATAGATCCGGTGCGTGCCGACCCCGTCGGGCGGCGCCTCGAGCAGGAGCGTGGTCCGCTCCGCCTGGTCGCCCGCCAGCTGCAGCCGCGCTCCCGGAGCCCCCTCGACGACGAGCTCGTAGGTGCGCGGCTGCCGCTCCATGTTGAGGATCTTGAAGGTGTAGCCGTTGCGGATCGAGCCGTCGGCGAGCTGGACGTAGAGCGGGTTGCGCTCGGGCAGGATGTTGACCTCCGTGGTCCGCCGCAACATCAGCGTCGAGAGCATCACCGACGCCACCACCACGAGCACCGTCGTGTAGAGAACGGTGCGCGGCCGCACCAGACGATAGACGGGCGCCTGGCCCGCCGCCTTGAGCTCGAGGTTGCGCTCGCTGTCGTAGGAGATGAGCTTGGGCGGCCGGCCGATCTTCGCCATCACGTCGTCGCAGGCGTCGATGCACAGGCCGCAGCCGATGCATTCGAGCTGGAAACCGTCGCGGATGTCGATGCCCATCGGGCAGACCGCCACGCACTGGCGGCAGTCGATGCAGTCGCCGCGCCCCTCGAAACTCTGCCCCTTCTTGTACTTGCCGCGCGGCTCGCCGCGCCAGGCCTCGTAGGAGACCGCGAGCGTGTCCTGGTCGACGAGCGCTCCCTGGATCCGCGGCCAGGGGCACATGTAAGTGCAGACCTGCTCCCGGGCGTGACCGGCCAAGAGATAGGTGGTGAAGGTGAACAGACCGAAGAAGAAATAGACGGCGACGCCCGCCCGACCGGTGAGGATCTCGCGCACCACCGTCGGCGCGTCGTTGAAGTACATGATCCAGGCACCGCCCGTCGCCGCGGCGATCAGGATCCAGGCGGCGTGCTTGAGCGCCTTCTTGCCGATCTTGGCCGCCGTCCAGGGCTGGGCGTCGAGCCGGATGCGCTCGCCCCGGTCGCCCTCGATCAGCCGCTCGACCCACATGAAGAGATCGGTCCACACCGTCTGCGGGCAGGCGAAGCCGCACCAGAGCCGGCCGAAGAGGGCGGTCGCGAGGAACAGGCCGAAGGCCGCGAGCATCAAGATGCCGGTGAGATAGTATACCTCCTGCGGCCAGATCTCGATCCAGAAGAAATAGATCCGCCGGGTCTCGAAGTCGGCGAGGATCGCCTGCCCCGGCGCCCCCGGCCCCCGGTCCCAGCGGATCCAGGGAGCGACGTAGTAGAGACCGAGGAGGACGAACAGCGCCGCCCACTTGATCCGGCGGAACGTGCCGCGCACGCTCTTGGGATAGACCTTGATGCGTCCGGCGTAGAGCGGCGAGGCCTTCTGCTCGCTCCGCGAAAGCGCGTCCTGATAGTCGGCGACCTCGCTCATACTCTCGCCTTTCGGTGCCGCACCGGTGCGGCGCCGGCCTTCTACGAGTCGGATCGTGCCCATGCCTTGATCCAGCGCAAGTCCGCAGGCCTCGTCGTGCAACAGATTAGGAGTCCCTCACGGACCTCGCCTGTGACCGATCGGCGCGCGCGACCGCCCGCCGCGCCCTATCTGTTCCTTTGTACTTGACTTTTCTCCTATATCCGTGCCAATGGTCCGCAGCCGCCGCAGGAAGGAGCCGCCCCCTTGTCCACGTCCGGCCCCGCCCCTTCCCCCACCGAGCCCGCCGCCCGCCGCGGCGGCCCCCGCACGGTCGAGGGCAAGGCCCGCTCCGCCTTGAACGCCCTGCGCCACGGCCTGCGGGCCGCCCGCTTCGCCCTTCTCCCGCACGAGGACGCCCGGGCCTTCCGCGAGCTCGTCGAGGGCCTGCGCCTCGCCCACGCCCCGGACGATCCGGTCGAGCTCCTCTACGTCGATGCGATCGCGGTCGCGATCTGGCGCGAGCTCCGCGTCGACCGGCTCGAGGCCGAGATCCTGGCCGACATCGTCCCCGCCGAGCCCGGCCACGGCTGCGGTAGCGACCTAGCCGAGCCCGCCGCTCGGGCGAGCCTCGCCACCATCGCCCGCTACCGCGCAGCCGCCCAGGCCGAGCATCGCCGTGCCCTCAAGCTCCTCGAGGAGCATCGCCGGCTGCGCCTCGAAGCGCTCGAGCGGGCGGCCCTGGGCGGCCGGCCCGACGCGCTCGCCGACCTGCCGACGGTCGAGACCACGGCCCCCGAGCCGGAGCGGGTGAGCCTGCGCACCCGGGCCCGCGAGGAGAGAGCGGCGCGCGAGCGCATCCGGCTTCGGGCGGCGGATTTCGCGGGCCTCGGCGCCGGCGCCCCGGCCGATCCGTTCGACGGCCTCCCGATCGCCCCGTTCGCGAGGACGGCACCGGCCGATCCGGCCGATCACGCACCGGCCGGGGCAGCCCCCTTCGAGGCGCCACCCGCCGCGACCCGACGGCCCGATCCCCGGCCGTCGGATCCCGAACCGTCCGATCGCGAGCCGTCCGATCCCGCGCTCCCGGGCCCCGGTCGAGCCGATCCGGCGGCCCGCGACCCCGGGCCGTACGTCCCCTGCCCCGAGACCCGGGCCGCCGCCGGGCTCGACCCGATCGCCCACGCCCGGCTCCTCATCGATCGCTGGCTCGAGGAGCACCCGGACGGAGTGGCACCCGGGCGACTTCGGGTCGCCTGAGGCTCCGGCCGGCCGCCGCTCGGGCCGCCGCGCCGGCGAGCCCGGCCGCGGCCGCGAGCGCTGCGTCGAGCGAGCCCGCCTCGACCAGGCGGCGGACCGGTTCCGGCACCGCGATGCCGGGCGTCAGGCGCCGATCGGGCTCGACCGGCCCGATCACGGTCCGCACCGGCACCACCCCGGCCCAGACCGGTAGAGCGTAGTCCTCCTCCTCGTCGACGGGCGGCCCTGTGCGGATCTTGGCCGAGCCCTCCTCGATCGCCATGGCCACGACCGTGGTGGCCTTGAGCTCCTGCGCGGTGGGCGGCCGGAGTTCGGCGGCCCGGCCGGGCAGGATGCGGTCGAGAAAGGCATCGAGGGCGGCGCGCTTCTCCGCCCCGTCGGCAACGAGCGTCGCACGACCGAACAGCTGGACCGACCGGTAGTTGAGCGAATGGTGGAAGCCCGAACGGGCTAGCACGAGCCCGTCCAGATGCGTGACCGTGAGACAGACCGGCAGGCCGCGCACTTGGCCGCGGATCGCCCGGCTGGCGCTCGAGCCGTGCCAGTACACGATCGAACCCGCCCGCCAGTAGGCGGTGGGCGTGACGTAGGGCTGGCCGTCCAGGACCCAGCCCACATGGGCGATCAGCCCGGCATCGAGGATCGCCTCGATCGTCGCCCGATCGTAACGACCGCGCTCGTGCATCCGTCGGACCCGCGACCGCGGACCCGGCCCGAACCGCTCTGCGTCCATCGCCCACCTCCCGAGCCGGCGCGAGCCTCGCCCGAGGCGACCCCTGCGTCAAGAGCCAAGACGGTGCGAGAAGGGGTGCCGAGCGGCCGGTCGCCTCGCTGCGCGGCCGACGGCCTTGCCGGCCCGAAGCGGGCGGCTAGGCTCGCCGCCGCCCGCAGCGAGGGCCCGCAGCGAGGGGAGAACCGCCCGTGGACAAGCCGGACGTGCTCGTGCTCTGGCCCAACCGGCCCAAGCAGATGGCGATCCTCGAGGAGCGCTACCGGCTGCACCATCTCTACAGAGCACCGGACAAGGCGGCGATGCTGGCCGAGGTCGGCCCCAGGGTGCGGGCGATCGTCGCCTCGGGCGAGGTCGGGCCCGACCGGGCGATGATCGAGGCCTGCCCGAAGCTCGAGATCGTCGCCTGCTACGGGGTGGGGGTCGACGCGATCGACCGGGTGGCCTGCGCCGAGCGCGGCATCCCGGTCACCAACACGCCCGAGGTGCTGACCGAGGACGTGGCGGATATGGCCCTCATGCTCCTGCTCATGCTGCTCCGAGACGCGGTCGCGGCGGACGCCTACGTGCGGACCGGCCGCTGGGAGCGCGAGGGTGTCTTCCACATGACCCGCTGCCCGCGCGGACTCTCGGTCGGCATCGTCGGGCTCGGCCGGATCGGCAAGGCGATCGCTCGAAGGCTCGAGGCGATCGGCATGGAGGTCGAAGGATATCACGGCCGCAACGCCCAGCCCGCAGTGCCCTATCGGCACTATCCGGTGCTGCTCGATCTGGCCCGCGAGGTGGACGTCCTGATCCTCTCCTGCCCGGGTGGAGCGGCCACGAGGGGCATGGTGAACGCGGCCGTGCTCGACGCGCTCGGCCCCGAGGGCCGGCTCGTCAACGTCGCCCGCGGCTCGGTGGTGGACGAGCCGGCCTTGATCGAGGCCCTCGAGCAGAAGCGGATCGCGGGCGCCGCCCTCGACGTCTTCGCCGACGAGCCCCGGGTGCCGGAGCGGCTCCGTCGGCTCGACAACGTGGTCCTCTCGCCGCACGCCGCCTCGGGCACGTTCGAGACGCGCGACAAGATGGCCCAGCTCGTGGTCGACAATCTCGAAGCCCATTTCGCCGGTCGGCCGCTCTTGACGCCCGTCCCGCCGCCCTGAGGGAGGAGCCCGAGCGGCTCGGAGCCGCTATAAGCATATTTTCTTGACGATCCGATCTGGTTCCGGCATCCTGCGGCCGTCGGCAGGAAGCTGTGGACAGGCCGCGGGCAGCGGTTGCGTCGCCGCTTCGAGCGCGCTCTAGGGTGGTGCGCGCGTCACCGGGTCTCGCCATGCCGCACGCCGACTTCGTCCATCTGCGCGTCCGCTCCGCCTTCTCGCTCCTCGAGAGCACGGTCCGCCTCGAGCGGTTGGTCGCGCGCTGCCGCGAGCTCGCGATGCCGGCGGTGGCCGTCACCGACAGCGCCAATCTGTTCGGTGCCATGCAGTTCTGCGAGCTCGCCAAGAAGGCGGGGGTGCAGCCGATCCTGGGCTGCACCCTGCCGCTGGCCCCGGCCGAACCGGCCCGGGCCGGGCCGCGCCCGGCTGCCGCCCGGCCCGAGCCGATCGTCCTTCTGGTCAAGGACGAGGAGGGCTGGCGCAACCTCATGGCGCTCGTCTCCGAGGCCCATCTCGAGGCCGAGGCCGGCCGGGTCGAGACTCCGCCCGAGCGGCTCACCGGCCGGACGGGCGGGTTGATCTGCTTGACGGGCGGGCCCGCGGGGCCGGTGGGTGCCGCCCTCGCCCGCGGCGACCGGGCGGTCGCCGAGCGGCGGTTGGAGGAGCTCGCGGCTCTCTTCCCGGGCCGGCTCTATGTCGAGCTGCAGCGGACCGGGAGCGAGGTCGAGCGGCTCGTCGAGCCCGCCCTCGTGGGCCTCGCCGACGCCCTCGACCTGCCGCTCGTCGCCACCAACGACGTCCGCTTTCTGGACGCCGCCGACCATCCCGCCCACGACGTCCTGCTCGCGATCGCCGAGGGCCGCACCGTCCACGAGCAGGACCGCCAGCGCGTCTCGGTCGAGCATCGGCTCAAGAGCGCGGAGGAGATGCGCGCGCTCTTCGCCGACCTGCCCGATGCCTGCGACAACACGCTCGTGGTGGCCCGCCGCTGCGCCTTCATGGCACCGACGCGCAAGCCGATCCTGCCCTCCTTCGCCGCCGACGAGGCGGCGGAGCTCGAGCGGCTCGCAGCCGAAGGGCTCGAGCGTCGGCTCGAGACGGTGGTCTGGAAGCCCGAGGACGACGGCCCCACCCGCGAGGCCAAGGCCGCCCCCTATCGCGAGCGCCTCGCCTACGAGTGCTCGGTCATCAACGAGATGCGCTTCTCGGGCTATTTCCTGATCGTCTCCGACTTCATCCGCTGGGCCAAATCGCGCGGCATCCCGGTCGGCCCCGGCCGCGGCAGCGGCGCCGGCTCGCTGGTCGCCTGGGCGCTCGAGATCACCGACCTCGATCCCTTGCGCTTCGGCCTCCTCTTCGAGCGCTTCCTCAACCCCGAGCGGGTCTCGATGCCCGACTTCGACATCGATTTCTGCGAGGAGCGCCGCGACGAGGTCATCGCCTATGTCCGCGACCGCTACGGCGCCGACCGGGTCGCCCACATCATCACCTTCGGGACCCTCCAGGCCCGCGCCGCCCTGCGCGACGTCGGCCGGGCGCTCGGCCTGCCCTTCGGCCTCGTCGATCGGATCTGCAAGCTCGTGCCGGTCAACCCGGCCTCGCCCGTGAGCCTCGCCCAGGCGATCGAGCTCGAGCCGCGCCTCGCCCAGGCGATCGCCGAGGACCCGCAGGTCGCAGCCATGGTCGAGATCGGCCGGGCGATCGAGGGCCTGCCGCGACACGCCAGCACACACGCGGCCGGGGTGGTGATCGGCGACCGGCCGCTCGTCGAGCTCGTCCCGCTCTACCGCGACCCGCGCGCGGCCATGCCGGCCACCCAGTTCAACATGAAGGACGTCGAAAAGGCGGGGCTCGTCAAGTTCGACTTCCTGGGCCTCTCGACCCTCACGCTCCTGCACCGCGCCCGCACCATGGTCGAAGCCGCGACCGGTGCCCCCTTCGACCTGGATCGACTGCCGCTCGACGATCCCGCCACCTACGAGCTGTTGGGCCGCGGCGAGACCCTCGGGGTGTTCCAACTCGAATCCGCGGGCATGCGGGATGCGCTCAGGAAGCTCAAGCCCGACCGGTTCGAGGACATCGTGGCGATGAACGCCCTCTACCGGCCGGGGCCGATGAGCAACATCCCGCGCTACATCGCGGTCAAGCACGGGCAGGAGGAGCCCGGCTACATGCACCCGCTGCTTGAGCCGATCCTGGCCGAGACCAACGGGGTGATCGTCTACCAGGAACAGGTGATGGAGCTGGCCAAGCGGCTGGCCGGCTACTCATTGGGCGGCGCCGATCTCCTGCGCCGGGCGATGGGCAAGAAGATCAAGGCCGAGATGGACGCCCAGCGCTCGACCTTCGTCGAAGGCGCGGTCAAGAACGGCATCGAGCCGGCGCTCGCCGAATCGATCTTCGAGGCGGTCGCCCGCTTCGCCTCCTACGGCTTCAACAAGAGCCACGCGGTAGCCTACGCGCTGATCGCCTACCGCACCGCTTGGCTCAAGGCCAACCGGCCGCACGAGTTCTACGCCGCGGCGATGGGCATCGAGATCGCCGCCGCCGAGAAGCTCGCGGCCTTCCGCCAGGAGATACTCGCCCGCGGCCTCGAGCTCCTGCCGCCCGACGTCAACCGCTCCGACGTCTCCTTCACGGTCGAGGAGCGGCCGGGCGGCCGGGCCGTCCGCTTCGCGCTCGCCGCCATCAAGGGGGTGGGCGAGCAGGCGATGCGGGTACTCGTCGAAGAGCGCGGGCGCGGCGGGCCGTTCACCGACCTGTTCGATCTCGCACTCCGGGTCGGCTCGAAGGTGCTCAACCGCCGGCTGCTCGAGGCCCTGATCCAGGCAGGTGCCCTCGATTCGCTGGAGCCCTGCCGGCGGCGGCTGTTCGAGGCGGTCGAGGCGGCGCTGCGCTGGGCCCAGGCCGCGGCCGAGGCGCGCTCGAGCGGCCAGGCGAGCCTGTTCGGCGGCGAGACCGCGCTGCCCGACCGGCCGCCCCTGCCCGCGGTCGCCGACTGGCCGGCCAGCGAGCGCCTGCAGCGCGAGCTGCAGGTGCTGGGGTTCTACCTCTCGGCCCATCCGCTCGATGCCTTCGGCCCGGCCCTCCAGCGGCTCGGGGTGGTACCGGCCGTCCGCCTGGTCGAGCAGGTCGAGGCCACCGGCCGGACCCGGCAGCTCGTGGCCGGCGTACCGCTCGGCCGCCAAGAGCGGGCCGGCGAGCGTGGCCGCTGGGCGTTCGTCCAGTTCTCCGACCCGACCGGCCAGTTCGAGGCGACCTTCTTCGCCGAGCTCCTGGGCCGCTCGCGCGAGCTGCTCGACGCCCAGGAGCCGCTCCTCCTCGAGGTCGAGGTGCGGGTCGAGGACGGTGCCGCCCGGCTCGTGGCTCAGCAGGTGGAACGGCTCGAGGACCGGCTGCGGACCCAGCCGCAGGGAACGGTCGAGATCCGCCTCGAGCGGATCGAGGCGGCCGCCGGGCTCGCCCCGCTCCTGGCCGAGGGCGGCCGCGGCGCCCGTGTCCGGCTGGTGGTGCCGAACGGCGAGGAGGAGGTGGTCCTCGCCCTGCCCGAGCGCTTCGCGCTGGCCTGGGCGCGGCGGCCGGACGTGGCCCGGCTGCCGGGCGTCGCGGGCCTGCGCGAGCTCCAGCCGCGCTGAGCCGGGCCCGGCGACGGCGCGGGCGAAGGGGACGCTAGGGAGCCGGCCGCTCGGCCGGGGCGGACGAGCGGCCTCCCCGCCCGCGGGCCTCAGCCGATCCGCTCGACCCCCACCTTGATCGGGCCCACCGCGCGGCCGTGGACGAACTGGTCGACGTAAGGGTTGCCACTGTCGTCCAGCCGTTCGACCGGGCCCTCCCAGATGATCTTGCCGCCGTAGAGCATGGCCACCCGGTCGGCGATCTTGCGCACGCTCGCCATGTCGTGGGTGATCGAGAGGGCGGTCGCCCCGAGCTCGCGCACGAGGCCGCGGATCAGTTCGTTGATGACGTCGGCCATGATCGGGTCGAGCCCGGTCGTGGGCTCGTCGAAGAACAGGATCTCGGGCTCGGCGGCGATCGCCCGGGCGAGGCCGACACGTTTCTGCATGCCGCCCGAGAGCTCGGCCGGGAACAGGTCGGCCGCCTCGGGCCCGAGCCCGACCCGGGCGAGGGTGGCGATCGCCCGCTCGCGCGCGGTCCGGCGGTCGACCAGCCGGCGGGCCAGCAGGCCGAAGGCGACGTTCTCCCAGACCGGCAGGCTGTCGAACAGCGCCGCCCCCTGGAACAGCATGCCGAACTTGCGGCGGGCCGCGTCGAGGGTGGCGCGCGAGGCGCCCACGAGCTCGGTGCCGTCGACGCGGATCGAGCCGGCATCGGGGGTGACGATACCGAGCACCGACTTGATCAGGACCGACTTGCCGGTGCCCGAACCGCCGATCACCACGAGCGAGCGGCCCTCGGGCAGGTCGAGGTCGAGGCCTTCGAGGACCCGCTTCGGGCCGAAGCGCTTGTGGAGCCCGCGGATCGCGATCTTGACGGCCGATCCCGCGGGCGCGGCGGCCCGGCCGGGGCTCGGCCGGTCGGGCGAGGTGGGGGCGGGGCCGGTCTCGGTCACGGGCGGCTCAACGGGCGAAGAACAGCTCGGTGACGAAGTAGTTGGCAACCAGGATCAGGATCGAGGCCGACACGACGGCCCGGGTGGTGGCCGCACCCACCCCCTGCGCACCACCCTTCGAGCGGTAGCCGTGGTAGCAGCCCATGAGGGTGAGCAGGAAGCCGAACACGGCGGCCTTGACGAGGCCCGAGACCACGTCCTGGGTCTCGAGGAACTCGAAGGTGCGGTTGACGTACTCGATCGGTCCGAAGCCGAGCTTGTAGACCGACACCAGCCAGCCGCCCATGACCCCGATCACGTCGGCCACCACGACGAGGAGCGGCAACATGAGGGTGCCGGCCAGAAGGCGCGGGAAGACCAAGTAGCGGAAGGGGTCGGTCGCGAGCGTGGTCAAGGCGTCGATCTGCTCGGTCACCCGCATGGTGCCGAGCTCGGCGGCGATCGCCGCCCCCACCCGGCCCGCGACCATGAGGCCGGCGAGCACGGGCCCCAGCTCGCGGGTCATCGAGAGGACGACGATGGTCGGGATGGCGCTCTGGGCTTCGAAGCGCGAGAAGCCGGTGTAGCTCTGGAGCGCCAGCACCATGCCGGTGAAGATCGCGGTGAGGCCCACCACGGGCAGGGAGAAATAGCCCATCTCGAGCATCTGCCGGACGATCTGGCGCCAGTAGAGCCGGCCCGAGAGGCCGCGCGCGAGCGCTTCGGCCGCGAACAGGACGACCGCCCCGATCGTCGAGAGGAGCGAGAGGGTCGCTCGGCCGATCGCGGCGAGGAAGCTCAAGGCCCCCCCTCCGGGCCGAGCCAGCGGCGCTCGAAGCGCCGACCGAGCCGGGTCAACACTTCGTAGCCGATGGTCCCGGCGGCGGCGGCGAGCTCGTCCACCCCGAATCCCTCGCCCAGGAGCTCGACCGCCGTACCGGGGCCGACCGCTTCTTCTGGCAACGCGCTCGCGTCGAGGGTCAAGAGGTCCATCGAGACGCGGCCCACGATCGGCACCTCGCGGCCGGCGATCCGGACCCGACCGCGCCCCGAGGCGGCACGCGGCCAGCCGTCGGCATAGCCCACGGGCACGACCGCGATCCGGCTGCCCGGCCGGGTCGGATGGGTGGCGCCGTAGCCGACCGTGCCCCTCTCGCGCACGGTATGGACCCGCAGCACCGGTGCCTCGAGGCGGACGACGGAGCGCATCGGGTTCGGCCGGCCGGGGGTCGGGTTGACGCCGTAGAGAGCGGCGCCGGGACGGACCTGGTCGAAGCGGAAGGCCTCGCCCAGGAAGATGCCGGAGGAGGCGGAAAGCCCGGCGGGTGCCGGCGGCAGCATCGTCCGAAGTCGCGCGAAGGCCGCGAGCTGGCGGGCGTTGAGCGGGTGAGCGGGCTCGTCGGCGCAGGCCAGGTGGCTCGCCACGAGCACGAGCTCGAGCTCGGCGAGCGGGTCGCCCACCAGCGCCCGGACGTCCTCCTCGGCGAGCCCGAGCCGGGTGAGGCCGGTGTCGAGCAGGAGTGCCGTCTCGAGCCGCCGCTCGCGGGCGCGGGCGACGGCCCGCCAGCCGGCGAGCTCGCCCGGCTCGCCGATCACCGGCACGAGCCGGGCCTCGAGGAAGCGGCGCGGCGGTCGGCCGGCGAGCCCGTCGAGCACGAAGATGCGGACGCCCGGCAAGAGGCCGCGGAGCTCTTCCCCCTCCTCGAGGCGGGCCACGAAGAAACTCCGGCAGCCGGCCCGGGCGAGAGCGCGGGCGACCGGGACGAGGCCCAACCCGTAGGCGTCCGCCTTGACCACGGCCGCGAGCTCGGCACCTTCGGCGATCCGAGCGAGGGTGCGCCGGTTGGCGAGCAGGGCCTCGAGGTCGATCGTGAGCCGAGCCCGCTCGAGCCGCTCCGCTCCGCTCAATAGCAGCCTTCCACGTAGGCGTCGGTCTCGAGGTTGCGGAAGCGACCATAGGCCGCGTCGAACTGGAGCTGAACGCTGCCGATCGGCCCGTTGCGCTGCTTGGCGATGATCACCTCGGCCTTGTTGTGGACCCGCTCGCAGCGCTGCATCCACTCCTGGTAGCGTGCCTGGAACTTCTCGACCGCCTCGCCCTCGCGCTGGCTCGGCACCGCGCGGGAAAGATAGTACTCCTCGCGGAAGACGAACATGACGACGTCGGCGTCCTGCTCGATCGAGCCCGATTCGCGCAGATCCGAGAGCATCGGCCGCTTGTCGTCGCGCGCCTCGACCGCGCGCGAGAGCTGGGAGAGGGCGAGGACCGGGACGGCGAGCTCCTTGGCGAGCGCCTTGAGCCCCTGGGTGATCTCGGAGACTTCCTGGACCCGGTTGCCGGGCCCGTAGGAGCCCGAGCCGCGCAGGAGCTGGAGATAGTCGACGACGACGAGATCGAGGCCGTGCAGCCGCTTGAGCCGGCGGGCGCGGGTCCGGAGGCCGGCCACGGTCAAGGCCGGGGTGTCGTCGATCCAGAGCGCCATGGAGGCCAGACGCTGGCCGGCGCGGGCGATCCGTGGCCAGTCCTCCGCACCGATCTGGCCGCGCCGCAGCTCGTCGGAGGGGATCTGGGCCTCGGCCGAGAGGAGCCGGGTGGCGAGCTGCTCGGCCGACATCTCGAGCGAGAAGAGGCCGACCCGGTAGCCCGCCGGCTCGCCCGGCCGCCGCTCCGCCTCGGGCCGCGGGGTCGAGGCGGCATTGGCGGCGATCGTGATGGCGAGCGCGGTCTTCCCCATGCTCGGCCGGCCGGCCAGGATCACGAGGTCGGAGGGCTGGAGCCCACCGAGCTTCTGGTCGAGCCCCTCGAGGCGGGTCGGCACACCCGTGACGTTGCCGGCCTTGTCGAAGGCGCTCTGGATGTGGCGGACGGCCGCCGCGAGCACGTCCGGGAATGCGCGGAAGGCGCCGCCCGTGCGGCCGTGCTCGGCGAGCGCGAAGAGCTGCTGCTCGGCCTGCTCGACCTGCTCGGCCCCGCTCAGCTCGCAAGCGCGGTCGAAGGCCCGGTTGACGATCTCCTCGCCGACCCGAATGAGCCGGCGTTTGACCGCGAGGTCGCGGACGATCCGCCCGTAATGCGCGGTATCGACGATCGCCTCCGCGGCGGCCGCGAGCCGGGCGAGATAGCGGGCACCGTCGAGCTCCTTGAGCGCCGGGTCGGTCTCGAACAGGTGGAAGAGCGTCTTGTGGTTGGCGATCCGGCCGTCCGCGATCCACTGCGCGCAGGTGGCGTAGATCCGCTGATGGACCGGCTCGTAGAAGTCGTCGGCCGCGAGGAAGGTCTCGACCTGCTGGAAGGCCTCGTTGTTGACGAGGATCGCACCGAGCACGGTCTGCTCGGCCTCGAGGTTGTAGGGCTGGGTGCGGAAGGCGGGCTCGGCCGGCAGGGCGAGCGGCGGCACCCGAAGGGCTTCGGTCGTCGGCATGGCCGGAGCCTAGCAGCGCCGACGCCCGCCCGCGAGCCGGCCGGCTGCGCTTCCTGTGGGCCGAGTTGTGGACGGCCGCGCGCGGCTTGTGGACGAGGTGTGGAAGGCCGGCCCGGGGGCTCGGGGCGCCGGCCGCGACGGCGCACGGGCCGGGCCCGCGGTTCAGACGGCGCAGAGCTCGGCCACGGTCTCGGGCGAGGCCTGCAGACGCTGGTACTGCTCCTGGAGGAAGCGGATCGTCTCGGGTCCGTAGTCGGAGCGCGGCGCCCGCCCCTCGACCGCCGCCTCGGCGAACTCGATCGCCATGCGAACGAGCACGTAGTGGGCGACCGGGAAGCCCGCCCGGATGCAGATCGCGGCGAGCCGTCGCCGGTCGGGGTCGTAGAGCAGCTTGCGGACCCGGGCGACCGGCTCGTGGGCGTGCAGCGCCACGCCGATCTCGAAACCGGCGACGTCGCCGTCGCGGAGCATGGCCAACAGCGCCTCGTGGTCCAGCTCCCCGGCGCGGAAGCGGGCGCGCAGATGCTGCTCCTGGCGGCGGTCGCCGTGCTCGCGGGCGACGAGGTCGATGGCCGAGCGCTCGCGGGCGGCGCGGACGATCGCCTGGGCCTGCTCGAGCGGCATCCGGTGGGTGGAGACGAGCTCCCATTCGAGCCGCTCGCCGATCAGTCGAACGAGCCGCTCGACGAGCTCGAAGGAGAGCTCCGGCCGGCGTACGAGGCGCTCTTGGACCTCCTCTTCGCGGCCGAACTCGGCCACCACCCGTTCGAGGGCGGCGGCCGAGAGCCGGGCACCCACATTGCCGACCAGGCGGGCGACCACGGACGGTTCGCCCGTATCGACGAGGACGTCGGCGACCGCCTCGGAAAGACGGCTGCGGCCGGCCACCGCCAGCGCGTACTGGATGGCGTTGGTGCGGACGATGGCGATCAGGTCCTCGTCCGTGAGCAGCGGGCTCTTCTCGAGGACCGGAGCCGCCACCTCGATGTCGTCACGGGCGAGGCGGCGGACGATCGAGGGCGGCACCTCGCTGCTGTCGGCCACCGCCTCGGCGAGCGCCTTCCTGACCTCCTTGGCGACGTCGCGGACCAGGAGCTCGAGCACCGCCTCGACCAGGCGGGCATCGACCTCTCGGTTGAGATCGGCGACGCTGCCGCCGACTTTGGCGGCGATCTTCGCCCGCTGCGCGGGCGAGGGGTCGCGGCCGAGGGCCGCGACGTCGGCGGCGGTGAGACGCCTTTCCGGCATCGCTCCCGCCGCTCGTTCGCGGCCCAACAGAAGCTCGCGGCGCCGCCCGCCGGCGGGCGCCTCGCGGTTGAGGCTCTGGCTCATGGCACGCCCGTTGCGCTCGCACGCCATCACGGGGGTACACCCCGCACCCCTGGCCGACCCTCGCACGCCTCGGTTAAGAAAGTGTTGTGACGGCTGGCCCCCCCACCGGCCGCGAGGCGGTCGCCGCCGAGGTCCGCCGCGGCACCATGCGCCTTCTGGCCGAGCTCGGTCTCGCTCCTCTGGCCGAGGTGTCGCTCGCCTCGGGCCGCAGGCTCGATCTTTTGGCGCTGGCGGCCGACGGGACCTTCTGGGCGGTCGAGATCAAGAGCTCGCTCGCCGATCTGCGGGCCGATGCGAAGTGGCCGGACTACCTGCCCTGGGCCGACCGCTTCTTCTTCGCGGTCGCCCCCGACTTCCCGCTCGCCGCCCTGCCGGCCGAGGAAGGGCTGATCGTGGCCGATCGCTTCGAGGCGGCGATCCTGCGCGAAGGGCCGGTCCGTCCCCTGCCCGGCGCCCGCCGCAGGGCGCTCCTGCTGCGCTTCGCGCGGCTCGCCGCGGCCCGTGCCCACGGCCTCGAGGACCCGCCCCTTTGACCCGCCACCGGGCCCGTGGGGCTCAGCCCTCGGCCAGCCACTCGTCGATCAGGAAGCGGGCGATGCTGTCCGGGTTCGGTAGGCGGACGGGCCTCCGCTGCTCGTCGAGGAGCTCGGCGCGGTGGAACCAGCGGGCGTCCTCGAGCTCCTCAAGCTCGACCGCGAGCTCGCCACCCGCGCAGCTCGCACGAAAGCCGAGCATGAGGCTCTGCGGGAAGGGCCAGGGCTGCGAGGAGCGGTAGCGGATCTCGGCGACCTCGAGGCCGACCTCCTCGCGGACCTCGCGGCGGACCGCGGCCTCGAGGGATTCACCGGGCTCCACGAAGCCCGCGAGGGTCGAGTACATACCGGGCGGGAAGCGGGGGGCTCGGCCGAGCACGCAGTGCTCGCCCCGGGTCACGAGGACGATGACCGCCGGGTCGGTGCGCGGGAAGGCGTCGCCGCCGCAGGCGGTGCAGCGCCGCACGTGGCCGGCCTCGACCGGCTCGGTGGGGGCACCGCACCGACCGCAGAAACGATGGGTCTGGTGCCAGTGCGCGAGGGCTCGGGCATAGGCCAAAAGGCCGGCCACGGTGGCGCCGAGCACCGGGGCGAGGGCGCGCAGTTCGACGAGCCGCCCCTCGATCCCCGGCCGCTCGCCCTCGAGGTCGAGGGCGAAGACCGCGCGGTCTTCGAGCAGGCCCAGGAAGATCGCGCTCTCCGGGATCTCGCCGCCCAGGAGTGCCGGCGCGAGCGGGAACGGGTCGGGACCGTCGGGGCGGTCGATCACGAGGAGCCGCAGCTCGTCGAGCGCCACGACGCGCGAGAGAGGGTCGCGACGGCGCTCGGCGAGCCAGGCCGGATCGCGCCTTCGGGCGGCGGCGCGGTCGAGGCCCACGGTGGTGTAGACGTGCGGCGGGGGATTGGCGATCGGGCGCAAGTGGGCCTCCCGGGGCGGGAACACGACCCGCACCCGGCCGGCTTCTGGTCCGCCGCGGCATCTTGCGCAAGCGCCGCGCGCGGTCGATATAGCGCGTGGAAGGCTGGCGGCGGACGACACCCTCGCCAACCCGGTCAGGTCCGGAAGGAAGCAGCCGTAACGAGTTCCGTGCCGGGTCGTCCGCCAGCCTTCCGCCGCGGCCTCGGGGCCGCGCGCGTCCGCCTCCCGCCCCGACCCCGCAGCGGATGACCGAGCCCAGGGTGCAAGGCGCCTACCGTGTGCTCGCCCGGACCTACCGGCCGGGCCGCCTGTCCGAGCTGATCGGCCAGGAGGCGCTCGTGCGCACGGTCACCAACGCCTTCCGCACCGGACGGATCGCGCACGCCTTCCTGCTCTGCGGGATCCGCGGCGTGGGCAAGACCACGACCGCGCGGATCCTGGCCAAGGGGCTCAACTGCACCGGCCCCGACGGCAAGGGCGGACCCACGCCCGAGCCCTGCGGGATCTGCCCCTCCTGTGTGGCGATCGGCGAGGACCGCTCGCTCGACGTCGTCGAGATGGACGCCGCCTCGCAGACCGGGAAGGCCGACGTCCTCGACCTCGTCCAGGGAATCCAGCTCGCTCCCGCCTCTTCGCGCTTCAAGGTCTACATCCTGGACGAGGTCCACATGCTCTCGGAGAAGGCGTGGAACGCCCTTCTCAAGACCGTCGAAGAGCCGCCGCCGCACGCCAAGTTCGTGTTCGCCACGACCGAGATCCGCAAGGTGCCGGTCACCGTGCTCTCGCGCTGCCAGCGCTTCGAGCTGCGCCGGGTCGACCCCGCGACGCTCTCCGCGCACCTGGCCGCGGTCTGCCGCAAGGAGGCGGTCGAGGCCGAGCCGCGGGCCCTCGATCTGTTGGCGGCGGCCGCCGAGGGCTCGGTCCGCGACGCCCTCTCCCTGCTCGACCAGGCGATCGCCATCGGCGAGGGCCGGGTGGTGGCGACGCTCGTCCAGGACATGCTGGGCCTCGCCGACCGCGGCCGGCTCCTCGACCTGCTCGAGGCGGCCATGGGCCGCGAGCCCGGCCGGGTGCTCGACCTTTCGGGCGAGCTCCACGCGCTGGGTGCCGACCCGCGCATGGTGCTGCAGGACCTCTTGCACCTCCTCCATCTGGCGAGCCGGCTCGCCGCCGGGGTCGCCCCCGAGGGGCTCGGCGAGCCGCTCGCCGCACCCCTGCTCGAACGGCTCGCCGCGCTCGCCCGGAGCTCCGACCTGCCGCGGCTCGCGCGGGCCTGGCAGGTGGTGCTCAAGGGCCTCGAGGAAGTCCGGAGCGCACCCGATGCGGCGGCGGCGGCCGAGATGGTGCTCCTGCGCCTCACCTGCCTCGCCGACCTGCCGCCGCCGGCCGAACTCGCTCGGCTCCTGCGGGCCGGGGCGGGCGTAGTCGAGGCGGCCTTCCCGCCGCCTCGGCCGAGCGCCCCGAGCCCGTCCCCCACGGGCCCCGCGACGCCACCGTCGGCGCCCGCCGGCGCGGGCGGTACGCGCCCGCTGCCCGCCCGCGCCCTCGGCGGGCCCGCCACGGCACCGGTCGATCCGGGGTCGGATCCGCCGGCGGCGGTGGAGACGCCGACCCGCTTCGCCGATCTCGTGGCACGCTTGCGCGCGCACGGCTACGCCCCGCTCGCCGGCTGGCTGGTCGAGGGGGTCCATCTCGTGCGCCTCGAGCCCGGCCTCCTCGAGCTGCGCCCCCGGCCGGGCGTGCCGCGCGAGCTGCCCGGCGAGCTCGCCTCGGCGCTCCGGACGGTGACCGGTCGGCGCTGGATGGTGGCCTTGAGCGAGGCGCCGGGCGAGCCCACGCTCGCCGAGCAGGCGGCGGCGGCGCGGGCCCGGCGGATCGAGGAGCTCGGCCGGACGGGGCCGATCCGGAACCTGCTCGAGCTCTTTCCCGGAGCCGAGATCGTCGACGTCCGCCCGGCGGCGCCCGCCGGGGCGCGCGGTGCAGCCGAGGAGGAACACGGCCGATGAAGAACATCTCCAACATGCTCAAAGAGGCGCAGAAGCTGCAGCAGCGCATGGTCGAGATGCAGCAGCGCCTCGCCGAGACCGAGATGACCGGCCAGTCGGGCGGCGGGCTCGTCACGGTCGTTCTGAACGGCAAGGGCGAGATGAAGCGGGTCAAGATCGACAAGAGCCTGGTCGATCCGAACGAGGTCGAGATCCTCGAAGACCTGATCGTCGCCGCGACCAACGACGCCAAGAGCAAGATCGAGGCGCATCTCGCTGCCGAGATGCAGAAGATGACCGGCGGGCTGCCGCTGCCGCCGGGCATGAAGCTGCCGTTCTGATACCTTGGCCGCGGGCCCGATCGAGGATCTGATCCGACTTCTCGCCCGGCTGCCGGGGCTCGGTCCGCGCTCGGCCAGGCGGGCGGCGCTCGCGCTTCTGCGCCGACCCGACACGCTGCTCGAGCCGCTGCGGGCGGCCCTCGAGACCTGCGCCCGCGAGGTCCGCCACTGCGCCGTCTGCGGCAATCTCGACACCCGCGATCCCTGTTCGATCTGCGCCGATCCGGGCCGCGATGCGGATGCGATCCTCGTGGTAGAGCAGGTCGAGGATCTCTGGGCGATGGAGCGTGCGGGCACCTTCCGCGGCCGTTACCACGTGCTGGGCGGCACGCTCTCGGCGCTCGATGCGGTCGGCCCCGAAGAACTCGGCGTCGACCGGCTCTTGCGGCGCGCGGCCGAGCGGCCGGGGATCGAAGTGGTCCTCGCGCTCGGGGCCACGGTCGCCGGCCAGACGACGGCGCACTATCTGGCCGAGCGCCTCGCGGGTACGGGGGCGCGGGTGACCCGGCTCGGCTACGGCCTTCCGATCGGCGGCGAGCTCAACTATCTGGACGAGGGAACCCTCGCCGCCGCCCTGCGCGGCCGCCAGCCGGTCGGCTGAGCGGCAAACGATCGCGGAACCCGCAAGCACGATGGCCGTCCGCCGCATTCTGATCGCCCCCCACCCGCTCCTGAAGCTCAAGGCCCGGCCGGTCGAGACGGTCGACGACGAGATCCGCCGGCTCATGGACGACATGCTCGAGACCATGTACCGGGCACCGGGCATCGGCCTCGCGGCACCGCAGGTGGGCGTGTCGCTGCGGGTGGTGGTGGTCGATCTGGCCAAGAAGGACGAGCCGCCCGCGCCGTTGCGGCTCGTCAACCCCGAGATCACCTGGCGTTCGGAAGAGCAGGTGGTCATGGAGGAGGGGTGCCTGTCGCTCCCCGAGCAGTTCGCGGAGCTCGCCCGGCCGGCGGCGATCCGCCTCGCCTATCGCGACGAGCAGGGCGAGCCGCGCAGCCTCGAAGCGGACGGCATGCTCGCCCGCTGCCTGCAACACGAGGTCGACCATCTGGACGGGATCCTGTTCGTCGACCGGCTGTCGCCCTTGAAGCGCAACATGATCATGCGCAAGCTCGCCAAGGCGCAGCGGGCGCGCGCCTGAGGCGAGCCGCGCGTGAGCCTCGCCATCCTCTTCATGGGCAGCGCCGCCTTCGCGGTGCCGGCGCTTCGAGCGCTCGCCCGGGGGCCGTACCGGGTGCTCGCCGTCTACAGCCAGCCGCCGCGACCGGCCGGGCGGGGGATGGCGGAGCGCCGCACCCCGGTTCACGAGGCGGCGCTCGCCCTCGATCTGCCGGTGCGCACGCCGTCGAGCCTGCGCGATCCCGCGGTGCAGGAGGAACTCCGGGCGCTCGGGCCCGATCTGGCCGTGGTCGCGGCCTACGGTCTCATCCTCCCCGAGGCGGTGCTCGCGATCCCGCGGCTCGGCTGCCTCAACCTGCACGCCTCGCTCCTGCCGCGCTGGCGCGGTGCGGCGCCGATCCAGCGGGCGATCCTGGCGGGCGACCGCGAGACCGGCGTGTGCCTCATGCGGATGGAGAAGGGGCTGGATACGGGGCCGGTCTACGCCTGCAGGCGGACCCCGATCGGCCCGCGCGAGACCGCGGGCGGCCTGCACGATCGCCTCGCGGGGATGGCGGCCGAGCTCCTGCTCGCCGAACTGCCGGCGATCGCGGCGGGCAGCGCCGTGGCCGCCCCGCAACCGGCCGAGGGCGTGACCTACGCCGCCAAGATCGGCCCCGAGGATCGCCGGCTCGACTTCGCCCGCAGTGCCGTGGAGCTCGACCGCCGGATCCGGGCGCTGTCCCCCGCACCCGGCGCCTGGTGCCTGGCGCGCGGCGAGCGGCTCGTCGTGCTCGAGGCCGAGCCGGTCGAGGCGCCCGGTGGAGCCCCGGGCGAGGTCGTGGCACTGCCGCTCACCGTCGCCTGTGGCGAGGGGGCGCTCGCGCTTCGGCGGGTGCAGCGGGCCGGCCGGCGGGCGATGAGCGCCGAGGCCCTGCAGCGCGGCTTCCCTCTCCCCCTCGGCAGCCGGCTGGAATGAGCGCGTGCGGCGCTGGCGGCTCGTGATCGAGTACGACGGCGGGCCGTTCGTCGGCTGGCAGCGGCAGGCCTCCGGGCTCTCGGTGCAGGCCCTGCTCGAGGAGGCGGTGGCCCGGCTGACGGGCGAGCGCGTCGGCGTGGTCGGCGGCGGGCGGACCGATGCCGGGGTGCACGCGCTCGGCCAGGTGGCCCATCTCGACCTCGAGAAGGACCTGCCGCCCGAGCGGCTCGTCGGCGGGCTCAACGCGCATCTGCGGCCGCACCCGGTGGCCGTGCTCGAGGCGCGGCCGGTGGACGGGGGCTTCCACGCCCGCTTCTCGGCGCTGCGCCGGCGCTATCTCTACCGGATCCTCGACCGGCGGGCGCCACCGACCCTGGAGCGCGGCCGGGTCTGGCACCTGCCGCGGCGGCTCGATGCCGAGCGGATGCACGAGGCCGCCCAGGCGCTCGTCGGCCGGCACGATTTCACGAGCTTCCGGGCGAACGCGTGCCAGGCGAAGAGCCCGGTCAAGACGCTCGATCTCGTCCACGTCCGGCGGGTCGGGTCGATCGTCGAGCTCCGGGCGGTGGCCCGCTCCTTCCTGCATCACCAGGTGCGGAACATGGTCGGCACACTCGTCCGGGTCGGGCTCGGCGAGGCCGATCTCGGCTGGCCGGCGCGCGTGCTCGAGGCCCGCGATCGGCGCGCGGCCGGGCCCACCGCACCGGCCTGCGGCCTGTTCCTCGAGCGGATCGACTACCCGACCGGCTGAAGGACCGGAGCTGCGGCGAGCCAGGCGATCAGCCGGTCGGTGGCGCCGTTGACGAGCATGCTGACGATCACGTCGAGGAGGACGAAGCCGGCCGCCACCTGGCCCGGGGCCTCGAGCGCGGTCCGCACCACGAGCCACTGATAGGCGAGTGCGGCGAGCGTGGCGGCGGTGGCGAGCCCGGCCCCGGTCGGTTGCGGTAGGAGGGCCGCCAGGATCACGGCCGCGAGCAGGAAGTGGATCTGCAGGACGGCCGCCCAATTGCTCGCCACCACGAGGGGCACGAAGCGGCGGCCCTCGCCCATCGAGCGAAGAACGAGAGCCGCGGCGAGCGGAAAGGCGAGCCAGCCGACCACGTAGCCGGCGGTCTCGATCAGGAGGAGGAGCGGCAGGGCGATGGGCGCGCCCTCCTCGAAGAGGCCGCGCAGGACCAGCACGAGGTAGGCCGGGAAGGAGATCAGGGCCGCGGTGAAGGAGCCGAGGAAGCCCTCGAACGAGAGGTCGAAGCCCGCCATCGCCGCGGGCTCGCGCCGCAGGATCGCGATCGCACCCGCGAGGCCCCTGCGGATCTCCGCGGCCGAGGCGATCACGCGGGGAGGAACCGTTCGAGGAAGGTGGCGTAGATCCGCGCGAGGCCCTCGACGTCGGCGACCGCCACGTGCTCGTCGGTCTGGTGCAGGGTGGGCCCCGGCAGGCCGAACTCGACCACCGGACAGTGCGGGGCGAAGAAGCGCGCGTCCGAGGTCCCGCCCGAGGTGTCGAAGCGGGGCCGAAGACCCGTCACGGCCTCGACCGCTTCGGCGAGCGTGGCGGTGAGCGGCCCCTCCTCGGTGCGGAAGGGCTCGGCACCGATCGTGGTCTCGAGCGCGACCTCGCCGCCCAGGGACTCGAGCAGCGCCCGCAGCCGCCGCTCGAGCGAAGCGCCGCTGTGGCGGTCGTTGAAGCGGACGTTGAAGAGTGCCCGGGCCTCGCCCGGGATCACGTTCGCGGCGGGATTGCCGACGTCGATCGAGGCGATCTGCAGGGTCGAGGGCTCGAACCAGGGGGTACCCTCGTCGAGGCGAAGGGCGAGGAGGGCGGCGAGGATCTGGACCAGGCGGTGGGCGGCGTTGTCGGCCCGCTGCGGGTAGGCGGTGTGGCCCTGGCGGCCGCGCACGACGAGCCGCGCGGTCAAGGAGCCGCGGCGCCCGATCTTGGCGAGATCGCCGAGCCGCTCGCGGCTCGTGGGCTCACCCACGAGGCAGGCGTCGGGCGGCATGCCGCGCTCGATCGCCCAGGCGACGAGCCGGGCCGAGCCGTCGATCGAGGGCCCCTCCTCGTCCCCGGTCAGGAACAGCGAGAGCCGCCCGCGCGGCAGGCCGCGGCGGGCGAGATGGTGCGCGGCGGCGGCGATCATGGCCGCGACCCCGCTCTTCATGTCGGCCGCCCCCCGACCGTACAGCCGGCCGTCGCGCATCGCGCCCTCGAAGGGTGGGACGCTCCAGCGTGTGGGATCGCCCGGCGGCACGACGTCGAGATGACCGTTGAGGACGAGGTGCGGCCGGCCCTCCCCCACCGTGGCCACGAGGTTGGGCACGCGCGGCCCCGCACTCGAGAATTCGAGGCGGATGCAGGCGAAGCCGGCAGCCTCGAGCGTACGCGCGCAGAGATCGAGCGCCGCCCCGGCATCGGGCGTGACGCTCGGACAGCGGACGAGCTCCCGGGTGAGGGCGACGGGATCGATCTCCATGAGCGCCTTTCGGAACGAGCGCCTTTCGGGCCTGCCTCGGTTCCGGTCCACGTGGCGGGCGGCCGGCCGGGCGAGCGGACCGTACGCGGCCGCCCCCTCCTGTCAACCGCGCGGCGCGCCGGACCCGCCTGCGCCGCTCAGTCGCGCAAGAGCTCGTTGATCGCGGTGCGGGCACGGGTCTTGGCGTCGACCCGTTTGATGATCACGGCGCAGTAGAGGCTCGGGCCCGGCCGCCCGTCGGGCAGCGGGTTGCCGGGCAGGCTGCCGGGCACGACGACCGAGCCCGCCGGAACGCGGCCGGTGAAGATCTCGCCCGTCGCGCGATCGACGATCTTGGTCGAGGCGCCGATGAAGGTGCCCATCGCCAGCACCGCCCCCTCTTCCACGATCACGCCCTCGACCACCTCGGCACGAGCGCCGATGAAGACCTCGTCCTCGACGATCACCGGGTTGGCCTGCAGGGGCTCGAGCACGCCGCCGATCCCGGCACCGCCCGAGATGTGACAGTTCTTGCCGATCTGGGCGCAGGAGCCGACGGTGGCCCAGGTGTCGATCATGGTGCCGCGATCGACGCGAGCACCCACGTTGACGAAGCAGGGCATGAGCACCACACCGGGCGCGATGTAGGCGCTCTTGCGGACGATGGCGCCCGGGACGGCGCGGAAGCCCGCCTCCTCGAAGCGGGCCTCGTCCCAGCCCGCGAACTTGGGCGGGACCTTGTCCCACCAGGAGGTACCGCCCGGCCCGCCCGGGATCGTCCGCATGTCCTCGAGGCGGAAGGACAGCAGCACCGCCTTCTTGAGCCATTGGTGGGTGATCCACCGGCCGTCTTTCTTCTCGGCGACCCTGAGCTCGCCGCGGTCGAGGGCGGCGAGTGCCTCCTCGACGGCCTCGCGGATCTCGCCCCTGGTTTGCGGGCCGATGGTCGCGCGCTCGTCCCAGGCCCGCTCGATCACGCCTGCGAGCAGGTCGTGGTCCATGCTCGTTTCCCCCTTTTCGTGCCTGTCGCGATGCTCGCTCGGTGCGGAGGCGGGAGGCTAGCCGGTGCCGGCGAGCTGTCAATTCGGCCGGCGCTCGCCCGGCCGACCGGCGAGCGGATCACGACCGCGGTGACCACGGCGTTGCGCGAGCGGCTCGAGCGGGTGCGCCGCGAGCGGGCGGTCGATCCCGAGCGGCTGCCGCGGCTCGGCCGGGCGGTCGCCGAGCGGCTCGATGCGCACGGCCGGACGGTCGATCACGGCGCCTCGCTCCGCGACGAGCGGGGGCTGCCGCGGTGGTCCTCGACACCCCGGCCCTGGTCGCGGTCCTGCGGGACGAGCCGGAGGCGGCCGCCTTCGCGCGGGCGATCGCCGGGGCTCCGGTCCGCCGGCTCTCGGTGGTGAACCGGTGAGGCGGCGATCGTGCCGGCGAGGCGGCGATCGTGATCGACGGCGCGCGCGACCCGCTCGCGAGCCGGGGCTTCGACCGGTTCGCGCGGGCGGCGGGGCTGCTCCTCGAGCCGGTCGACGCGGAGCAGGGGTGGATCGCGCGCGAGGCCTGTCGCGACTTCGGCCGCGGCAGCGGTCGTCCGGCCCGGCCGAACTTCGGCGACCGCTTCGCCTAGGGGCTCGCCAAAGCGCGGGGCGAGGCCTCGCTCTTCGAGGGCGACGGCTTCGGCCACAGCGACGTCGAACGGGCGGTTCCCCGAGCCGGTCCGGGAGCGGTGTCGGGACGGTCCGAGCGGCCGGGCGCACCGGCCGAACGGAAGGGACCCTCCTGCGCGGCGGCGCTTGTCGGGGGGCGTCGGCCACCCTAGCCTCCCGTCATGGACCGAAGCGACCTCCCGCCCCCCGTCCCGTCGAGCTTCCTCGAGCGCTGCCGTGCCGTCCTCGGGCCCGCCGGCCTGCTCGAGGATCCGCGGTCGATCGAGCCCTACGTCACCGACTTCTGGCGCCAGCATCGCGGCCGCACACCGGCCGTGCTGCGACCGGCCGACACCGAGCAGGTGGCGGCGCTGGTGCGCCTGGCGGCCGAGGCCGGCGTGCCGCTCGTCCCCCAGGCGGGCAACACCGGGCTCGTTCACGGCGGCATTCCGGATGCGAGCGGCCGCCAGGTGGTGCTCTCGCTCGAGCGGATGACCCGGATCCGCGCGGTCGACCCCAGGGGCGAGCACATCGTGGTCGAGGCGGGCTGCGTGCTCGAGACCGTGCAGCAGAAGGCCGCGGCGATCGGCCGGCTCTTCCCGCTCGCGCTCGGGGCGCAGGGCTCGTGTCGGATCGGCGGCAATCTCGGGACCAATGCCGGCGGGCTCAACGTGCTGCGCTACGGCATGATGCGCGATCTCGTGCTCGGCCTCGAGGTGGTGCTCGCGGACGGCCGCGTCTGGGACGGTCTCAGGACGCTGCGGAAGGACAATACGGGCTACGACCTCAAGCAGCTCTTCATCGGCAGCGAGGGCACGCTCGGGATCGTCACCGCGGCGGCACTCCGCCTCTTCCCGGGCCCGCGCGATCGTCGCACCTGCTGGCTCGGAATCGACGGGCCCAAAGTGGCGCTCGACGTGTTCGAGCTGTTCCGGGCCGAGGCGGGCGAGACGATCTCGAGCTTCGAGCTCCTCACGGGCTTCGGCGTCGAGGCGGCCTGCGCTCACCTGCCCGGGGTGCGCCGGCCGCTCGCCGAGCCGCATCCCTGGCATCTCCTGGTCGAGCTCTCCTGGAGCTTCGAGGACGGGCTCGCCGAGCGGCTCGACGCGGTGCTCGAGCGGGCGGTCGAAATGGGCCTCGTGCGCGACGGTACGCGCGCCGAGAGCGAGGCCCAGCGCGCCAACATGTGGCGGATCCGGGAGGGCCAGTCGGAGGCCACCCGGCACATGGGCTTCATCGTCCGAAGCGACGTGACGGTGCCGATCGACCGCATCCCCGAGCTCGTCGAGCGAATGGCCGGCTGGGTGGCCGCGACCGCGCCCGAAGTCACGCTGATTCCCTTCGGCCACGTGGGCGACGGCAACCTGCACTTCAACTTCGTGACCCCGCCCGAGCGGGTGGATGCCCTGAAGCCGGTGCTGCTCGACCGGCTCTACGACGAGGTCACCGCGCTCGGCGGCTCGATCAGCGCCGAGCACGGCATCGGCCGGCTGAAGCGCGAGGCGCTCTGGCGGCGCCGGCCGCCGCTCGAGCGCGAGCTCATGGCGCGGATCAAGAGCGCCCTCGACCCGCTCGGCATCCTCAATCCCGGAGTGATACTGCCCCCACCGGCGCCGTCGGAGGACCCACCGTGAAGAGCCGCCGTCCGGCGGGCTGGCCGGCCCGCGCCACGATCGTCGAGGTGGGCCTGCGCGACGGACTGCAGGCCGAACGCCTCACGCTCCCGACCGAAACCAAACTCGAGCTCGCGAAGCGGCTCCTGGCGGCGGGGCTCCGGCACCTCGAGGTCACGAGCTTCGTGAGCCCGAGGGCGGTGCCGCAGCTCGCCGACGCGGCCGAGCTCCTGGCGGCACTGCCGCGCCGGCCGGGGGTCACGTTCTCGGCCCTCGTGCCGAACGCCAAGGGCGCCGAGCGGGCGATCGCCGCTCGGGTCGACGCGATGGTGGTGTTCCTCTCGGCCTCGGAGAGCCACAATCGGAAGAACCTCAACCGGCCGATCGAGCAGAGCCTCGCGGATGTGGCCGAGGTCCGGTCGATCGCCGAGGCCGCCGGCATCCCGGTGCACGCGGCGATCTCGGTCTGCTTCGGCTGCCCCTTCGAGGGCGAGGTGCCGCTCTCGCAGGTGCTGCGGATCGCCGAGGAGCTCGCCATGCTCGGCATCGACCGGCTCTCGATCGCGGACACCACCGGCATGGCCACGCCACCCATGGTGCGCGAGCGGGTCGAGGCGTTGCGTGCGCGGCTGCCGGGGGTCCGGCTCGCCCTCCACTTCCACAACACCCGCGGGCTCGGCCTCTGCAACGTCATGGCCGGGCTCGATTGCGGGATCGACCGGTTCGAGAGCGCGATCGGCGGCATGGGCGGCTGCCCCTTCGCGCCCGGGGCGACCGGCAACATCTGCACCGAGGATCTCGTCTTCCTGCTCGAGGAGTGCGGGGTGGAGACCGGGGTCGATCTCGGGGCCCTGATCGAGGCTGCCAAGGCCGCCGAGGCGGCGGTCGGCCACCCGCTGCCGGGCCAGGTCATGAAGGCGGGGCCGCGTCTGCGGCTCCACCCGCTCGAGGCGGTCCGCACCGCCGCGGGCTGAGGTCGGTCCTCGCCCGTGGGCGCGCTCGACGGGATCCGGGTCGTCGATCTCACCCGGGTGCTCTCCGGCCCCTTCTGCACGATGCTCTTGGCCGATCTCGGGGCGGACGTGATCAAGGTGGAGGGGCCCGAGGGCGATCCGACGCGCGCGATCGGCGCGGGCCGGGAGGGTCTCTCCTGGTACTTCGCCGCCTTCAACCGCAACAAGCGCTCGATCCTGCTCGACCTCAAGCGCGCGGCCGACAGGGAAGTACTCGCCCGTCTGATCGAGAAGGCCGATGTGCTGGTCGAGAATTTCCGGCCCGGGGTGCTGGATGCGATGGGGTTCACGCGGGCCCGGCTCGAGGCCTCGAACCCGCGGCTCGTGGTCTGCTCGATCAACGGCTTCGGCAGTGTCGGGCCCTATCGGGACCGGCCGGCCTTCGACTTCGTCGCCCAGGCCGTGAGCGGCTTCATGGCCACCAACGGAGTGGAAGGCGGTCCGCCGATGCGGACCGCCGCCCCGCTCACCGATCTGGCCGCCGGCCTCTACGGCGCGCTCGCGATCCTGGCGGGCTTGCGCGCCCGCGACCGCACGGGCCGGGGCCAGCGCGTCGAGGCCACGATGTTGGGCTCGATGCTCTCGCTTCTGGGCTATCTCGCCCCCGAATATCTGGCGACCGGCCGGCCGCCGCCGCGGACCGGCAACGATCATCCGATCCTCGCCCCCTACGGCCTGTTCGCGACCGCGGACCGCGAGATCGCGGTGGCACCCGCGAACGAGGGGATCGTGCGCAAGCTCTTCGCGGAGCTCGGGCTCGAGGCGCTGCTCGAGGATCCGCGCTACGCCGTCAACGCCGAGCGGGTGAAGCGGCGCGAGGAGCTGCGCGCCCGGATCGAGGCGGTGCTCTCGACCGCCCCGGCCGAGGTCTGGATCGCTCGGCTCAATGCCGCGGGCGTGCCCTGCGGTCCGGTCAACAGCCTCGCCGAGGCCATGGCCGATCCGCAGGTCGAGGCTCTGGGCATGCTCCTCGAGGCCGATCATCCGGGGCACGGGCCCGTACGGATGACCGGCTTCCCGATGCGCCTCGAGGCGACCCCTTGCGCGCTGCGGCGGCCGGCCCCGGAGCTCGGCGAGCACACGGCGGAGGTGTTGGCCGAGCTCGGGATCGAGCGCGAGGAGCGGGTGCGGGGCTGACGCGGCCCGCGGGCTCGCCTAGGGTAGCGGGGTGGACCACCGTTTGCGGGAAAGCCGCGGCCGTGTCGACGGCGACGCTCTACGATCGGGACTTCTACCGCTGGAGCCTCGAGCAGGCCGAGCGGCTGCGCCGGCTCGCGGCGATGCGGGCGAACCTCGCCGCACCGCTCGATCTCGACAAACTCGCCGAGGAGATCGAGAGCTCGGGAAAGTCGCAGGCGCGGGAAGTTTTCTCCCGCTGTCTCGTCCTTCTCGTGCACCTCCTCGAGTGGCGCCACCGGCCGCAGCGCCGCTCGCGGAGCTCGCGGAGCACGATCCGGACCCAGCGGATCGAGCTCTCGCGACCGTGCCGCGAGAGCCCGAGCCCGAGGGCGCGCCGGGCGGCGGAGCTCGCCCAGGCCTGTACCGAGGCCCGGCTGCTCGCGGCAGACGAGACACGCCTGCCCCCCGCGACCTTTCCCGAGGCCCGTCCCTTCGCGATCGAAGAAGTCGAGGATCCGGAGTTCCTCCCCTGAGTCGGCGATGCGCCTGACGGCCGAGCAAGTGGCGACCATCAAGCGGCTGGTGGCCGAGGTCTACGGGCCCGAAGCCGTGGTATGGCTGTTCGGCTCGCAGCTCGATGATCGCAAGAAGGGTGGCGACATCGATCTCGTTGTGGAGGTTCCGACAGGCGCTTCGCGCGAGATCTGGTCGGAACTGCGGCTGCAACGGGCCCTCGAGGAGGCGCTGAACGAGCGCAAAGTAGACCTGGTCGTGCACTATCGGGGCGATCGCGAAGGGCCGTTCTTGCGCATCGCCAAACGAGAGGGCGTGATCCTTTGAGCGAGCTTCAGGAACTCCTCCATCAGATCCTCCGGACGCTGGCCCGGACGGGCTCGGCGCTGCAGCGGCTGCGGGCGACTCTCGCTCCCCGTTTTCCGGTGACTGCCGAGCGCCTGAAGGCGTTCGACGATGCGACGTCCATCGCAACGGACGCGATGCTCAAGCGTTTCGAGCAGCACGTGGACGCGATCCGTGCCGCCGCACGGACGATCATCCGCATCGAGGGAGAACAGGACCGGTACCGCACGCTGCGGCACGCCCTCGATCGCCTGGCGACCTTCGGCGTGGTCGAGAATGCCGATCGGGTGATCCAGCTCGTCGATCTGCGCAACCGGACGGTTCACGCCTACGCACCCGAGAGCGAGCGGCAGGCGCAGATCCTGAATGCGGTCTTCGAGGCGGTCCCCGAACTTTTGGACCTCGCTGCCCGGCTCGCGCGTTTCGTGCGCGCGGAGAAGCTCTTGCCGGCCGAGGCCGAATCGGTGCTCGCCGAGGCCGAGGCGCTCGCCGCGCCGGGCTGAGCGACGCGTTGGGCTCTGGCCCGCGGGCTCGGAGCGTGCCATCTCTGGCCACGGGCGAAGCAGTCGGATCGGGGCCCCTGGCGATGGAAACCTACCTCAACCTGATCGGCGGCAAGTCGGTGCCGGCACGCGACGGGCGCACCTACGAGCATCTCTGCCCCTCCGACGGGCGGCCCTTCGCGACCGCCCCCCGCAGCGGGGCGGCCGATGTGGACGCCGCGGTGCAGGCGGCACGCGGCGCTTTCGAAGGGGCCTGGGGACGGATGCCGGCGGTCGAGCGCGGGCGGCTGCTCTCGAAGCTCTCCGAAGCGATCCGGCGCGAGGCCGAGCCCTTGGCCGCGCTCGAGGCCCGGGATACCGGCAAGCCGATGAAGCAGGCCCGGGCCGACATCGCCGCCGCCGCCCGTTACTTCGAGTTCTACGGCGGTGCCGCCGACAAGCTGATGGGCGACACGATCCCCTTCCTCGAGGGCTACACGGTCTTCACCCTCCGGGAGCCGCACGGGGTGACCGCCCACATCGTGCCCTGGAACTACCCGGCCCAGATCTTCGCTCGCTCGGTGGGTGCGGCGCTGGCCGCCGGCAACGCCTGCGTGGTCAAGCCGGGCGAGGAGGCGGGGCTCTCGATCGTCGCGATGGCCGGGCTCGCCCGCGAGGTCGGCTTCCCCGACGGGGCTCTGAACGTCGTTCACGGCATCGGCGAGGAGGCGGGCGCGGCGCTCGCCGCCCATCCCGACATCGACCATCTCTCCTTCACGGGCTCGCCCGAGGTCGGGACCCTCGTCCAGGCGGCGGCCGCCAAGAACCATGTGGGCTGCACCCTCGAGCTCGGCGGCAAGAGCCCGCAGGTGATCTTCGCCGACGCCGACCTCGAGGCCTGCGTCCCGGTCGTGGTGACCGCCATCACCCAGAACGCCGGTCAGACCTGCTCGGCCGGCTCGCGGGTGCTGATCGAGCGGAAGGTCTACGAGGAGGTCGCCCAGCGGATCGCCGAGCGGTTCGCCCAGGTCCGGGTCGGGACCCACGCGATGGACCTCGACATGGGCGCGCTGGTTTCCGAGACCCAGCGGAAGCGGGTCCAGGGCTATGTCGACCGGGCGATCGAGGAAGGCGTGCCGGTCCTCGCCCGCGGCCGGCTCGAGCCCGGCCTGCCGGCCGGCGGCTTCTACGCCCAGCCGGTGCTGTTCGGCCCGGTGCCGCGGGCCAACCGGCTCGCCTGCGAGGAGGTGTTCGGGCCGGTTCTGGCGGCCTTCCCGTTCGAGGACGAGGCGGACGCGATCCGGCTCGCCAACGGCACGCCCTACGGCCTCGTGGCGGGCGTGTGGACCCGCGACGCTGGCCGCGGCATGCGCCTCGCCCGGGCGATCCGCACGGGCCAGGTATTCCTCAACGCCTACGGCGCTGGCGGCGGGGTCGAGCTGCCGTTCGGGGGCTTCAAACATTCCGGCCACGGTCGCGAGAAGGGCTTCGAGGCGCTCTACGGCTTCACCGCGGTCAAGACCGTTGTCGTCCGCCACTGAGCGGGCGCACACCGGCCCAGCCGCGGCAGCCGCGCTCCTGCTCGTGGCCCTGGGCGCCTGCCAGCCGGCGGCGCGGCTCGAGCCGGCCGCCACGGTTCGGATCGTCCGGGCGAGCCCGGCCGAGGCCGGCGCGCGGGCAGCGGCCGCGCTGCGGGCGGCCGGCTTCGCCGTGACCGAGATCGCCGGTAGCGCGGCCCCCACTCTCCGCGGCGAGCTCGCTGCCGGGGTCGATCCGGCCTGGGCATACTGCCCGGGTATCTGGACCAGCGACCCGTTCAGCGACGTGGGCCAGTCGCGCTTCGTCCAGGCCGAGGGGCGGCGCGCCGTCGCGGTGGTGCGGACGAGCGCCCTGCCGCAGGGCACCGGTGTCGAGGTCGACCTGCAGGTGATCGGCCTCTATCGGCACGCCTTCACGGGCGACCGCGTCGAGGCGCGCTGCGGGAGCACCGGTCTGCTCGAGCGGCGGATCCTGGATGAAGCCGCGGGAATCGGCTAGCCGGGGCGGGCGAGGAGCCGAGCCATGACCGTCTTCACCCCGCCCCTTGCCGAGATGCGCTTCGCGTTGCGGGCGCTCGCCGAGGTCGAGAGCCTCGCGCGCCTGCCCGGCCTCGGCCATGCCACCCCCGACCTGCTCGATGCCGCGCTCGAGGAGGCGGGGAAGCTCGCGGCCGAAGTGCTGGCGCCCTTGAACGCGGTCGGCGACCGGCACGGTGCCGTGCTCGAGAACGGCGTCGTGCGCACCGCTCCGGGTTACAAGGAAGCGTACGCGAAGTTCCGCGAGGGCGGCTGGATGGGGGTCGTGTTCCCCGAGGCCTATGGCGGCCAGGACCTGCCCTGGACCTTGAACACCGCGCTGGCCGATCTGTGGAACGCGGCCAACATGACCTTCGAGCTCTGCCCCCTGCTCACCCAGGGGGCGGTCGAGGCCCTCCTCCACCACGGCAGCGAGCAGCAGAAGCGGCTCTACGCGACACGGCTGATCGCCGGGACCTGGACGGCCGCCATGTGCTTGACCGAGCCGCAGGCCGGCACCGATCTGGGTGCCATCCGCACCCGGGCCGAGCCGCGCGACGGGCACTTCCGGCTGTTCGGGCAGAAGATCTTCATCACCTTCGGCGATCACGACATGGCCGAGAACATCGTCCATCTCGTGCTCGCCCGGCTGCCCGACGCACCCGCCGGCACGCGCGGAATCTCGCTCTTCCTCGTGCCCAAATATCTGCCGGAGCCGGACGGCCGGCTCGGGCCGCGCAACGACTGGCGGATCCTCAAGCTCGAGGAGAAGGTCGGGATCCACGCATCGCCCACCTGCGTGGTGAGCTACGGCGAGGGTGAAGGTGCGGTGGGTTTCCTCGTGGGCGAGCCGAACCGCGGCCTGGCCTGCATGTTCACGATGATGAACAATGCCCGGCTCGCCGTCGGCCACGAGGGGCTCGGCCTTTCGGAGCGCGCCTTCCAGGCTGCCCTCGCCTATGCCCGAGGGCGCGTGCAGGGACGCGTGAACGGCTCGCCCGTGCCGATCGCGGTCTACCCGGACGTTCGGCGGATGCTCGTGCGCATGCGCGCCCAGATCGCGGCCATGCGCGGGCTCTGCTATTGGACCGCGGGCTTCGTCGATCGGGCGGCCCGCGCCGGCGACCCGGACGAGCGGCGCCGGGCGGCCGAGCGGGTGGCGTTGCTCACCCCCGTGGTCAAGGCCTGGTGCACCGATCTCGCCCAGGAGATCACCCACGCCGCGATCCAGGTCCACGGCGGCATGGGCTTCGTCGAAGAGACCGGCATCGCCCAGCACTGGCGCGACGCCCGGATCCTGCCGATCTACGAGGGCACCAACGGCATCCAGGCCCTGGATCTCGTCGGCCGCAAGCTCGCGATCGCCGACGGGCGGCTTCCCTGGGAGCTCGTGGCGGAGCTGCGCGCCGACCTCGAGACCGTGCCGGGCGAGTTGCGCCTCGCGCTGCGCGAGGCTCTCGAACGGCTCGAGGCCGCGACCCGCTACGTCCAGGCGGCGGGCGAGGAGCATCGCGGGGCCGCGGCCGCGGCGTACACGCGGCTTTTCGGCCACACGCTCGGGGGCTTCCTGCTCGCGCGGGGTGCCCGGGCGGCGCTCGCGGGGGCCGAGGGCGGCAGCACCTGGCCGGGCCTCGCACGGTTCTGGTGCGCGCACGTTCTGCCCGAGACGCTCGGGCTTCTCGCGAGTGTGACGGCCGGGGCCGAAGGGCTCGACCCGGCGCTCCTCGAGGGCTGAGTCGAGGCGGGCCACCCGGTTGCCGATGGGCAACGGCATGTCGCCCTGGCGGGACGATCGATTCTCTCCGCTTCCGCCGGTGGGCGACCCGGCTCGGATGCGCGGGTCCGCGCGGAGCCGCCGCCGGACCCGGCGGGATGGTTCGAACCGTGGAACGCAGAGGGGGAAGGCGCGGCTCGACCGGTTCGCACCCGCGCTCGCCGGGGGGCTGTGCGCCGGGCTCGCGGGGTCCTCGGCCGAGGCGCAGCAGGGCAAGGCCGCGGGTGAGGTCCCGGTGCGGCCGCGCCGGACGGTGGCGATCCCGGACGACCGCGCGCGGATCGACGGGATCGACGGCGGCGCCGATCTCTCGAACACCGCCCGGCCGGAGCTCGATGACGGCTGCTTCCCGACCGACAATCCGGCACTCGAGCGCGTTCTCGCGACCACGCCGCACGACATCGAGGTGAAGAACTCGATGATCGGCGACCTCGAGATCGGCGAGGTCTGGCTGTTGCCGCCGACGCTCACGCTCCGATACCGCTTCTCGCCGAGGGGGGCGTTCAGCCTTTGTCTCGGTGCCGACGTGAACTACACGTGGCTCTACGGGATCGGCGAGAAGGACCCGATCCAGAAGAGCGATATCGACCCGGCGTTCGGCCAAGCGCTGCAGGTCGGATTCGACTTTCGTCTCGGCGATCGCCGGTATCCGAACGTCGACATCGAGAAGATCTTTCTCGACGCCGGCGCCGAGATCGACCGCGCGATCGATGCCGAGGTCGGAATCGATCCCCGGATTTTCGGTCTCGGGGTCGGCTACCGGTTCTGATCGGCGAGCCGAGGTCGCTTCTGGGGAAAATAGCGAGGCGCGGGCCGACCCGGCCGGTCGCTCGCGCCTCCGTTCGTCCGGCGGCACTCCAGCGATGTCCCGAGCGACGGCGCGGCTCGCAGCGGGTCCCGGGTCGGTCGCTGCGCGACCGCGGCGCGCTCGGACGCCCGGCGAGGAGGGGTTGCTGGGGCCCCGGCGCGCTCTATTGTCTCCGATGCGGCAACGCCCAATGTCCGGGGAGGGAATCGCCCATGACCGACAGGACGGAAGCGGATGCCAGCGCGATCACCTACAGGGTGCGCGAGGCGGTCGGCGTCTTTCACGACCCCGACCGGCTCGAGGAGGCGATCGGGGCACTCCAGGAGGCCGGTTTCGATCGCGCCCAGCTCAACCTGCTGACCAGTCTCGAAGCGGCCGAGCGCAAGCTCGGGCGACCGATCGCCGATGTGCGCGAGCTCGAGGACGAGCGCGACATCCCGCACGGCAACCCGATCGACCGCCACGAGATGGCCGAGGGCAAGGCGGCGCTCACGGCAGGACTAGCCGGCATCGGCAGCCTCGTGGCGATCGGCACGGTGGTGGCCTCGGGGGGCGGCCTCGGCCTGCTGCTCGCCGCCGGCGCACTGGCCGGCGGGATCGGCGGCGGGATCGGCGCGCTCCTCGCCAAGGCGCTCGGCGACCACCACGCGGCGACGATCCAGCGGCAGCTCGAGCGCGGCGGCCTCCTCCTCTGGGTAGCGCTGCGCGACGCGGCACAGGAGGCGAAGGCGCTCGAGATCTTGAAAGCGCACGCCGCCGAGGACGTCCACGTCCACGAAATCGAACACAGCTGGGGCGCCGACGAGATCCCGATCCGCCGCTGGCAACCCGATCCGTTGCTCTTCAAGGTCTGAGCCGGAACCGAGGGCCGCGGGAGGCTCAGCCCCGACGGGTCACCTTGCGGGCGCGGCGGTCGAGGTGCCGTTCGACTTCGGCGAGGCGAACCCCCGCCGCGGCGAGCTTGACGAGAGCGAAGTAGAGGAGGTCCGCCGCCTCCCAGACGACGTCCTCGCGACCCTCGGCACGCGCCAGCTCGTCGGCCTCCTCGCGCAGCTTGGCGGCGAGCAGACCGGGATCCGCCAGGAGCCGTGCCGTGTACGAGCCCTCCGGGGGAGCCGCCGCGCGCGCGGCGAGGGTCGCCTCGAGACGGGCGAGGCCCTCGGCCTCGCCGAAGCAGGAGAAGCGTTCGAGGTGACAGAAGCCCGGGCCCCGCTGGCGGACGAGGAAGCGGAGCGCGTCGCGGTCGCAGTCGAGGTCGATGCGCAGGAGCTCCTGGGTGGACCCGCTGGTCTCGCCCTTCACCCACAAGCCCCGCGAGCGCGACTGGTAGACCCCCGCGCGCCGCCGGACGGCCTCGCGCAGGGAATCGCGCGAGCTCCAGGCGAGCCCGAGGGCGATCCCGCGCTCGTCGGCGACCACGGTCGGGAAGAGGCCGTCGGGCCGGTCGGAGCGCAGGGGCGCGGCGATGGCGTCGGCGAGATCGAGCCGGCCCGTGTAGAGCGCCATGCCGACCTGGGCATCCGCGCCGAGACGGTCGAGGGCGGCGATCTCCTCGGGCGTGGTCACCCCACCCGCGATCGTGACCCGGCAGGCGGGGCCGGCGGCGCGCACCACGGCCTCGGCGAGCGTCAGATCGGTGCCGCCGAGCCGCCCCTCGCGCTCGACGAAGGTGACGAGAAAGCCGCCCACGAAGTCGCGGAGCTCGGCGATCCGCTCGAGGATCCCCCGGCCGGTCCGCTTGCGCCAGCCCTCGACGACGACCTCGCCGTGGCGGGCGTCCAGGGCCGCGATCACCCGCTCGCGCGGCAGCTCGCGCAGGAGCTCCGGCCGGGCGGCGGTACCGAGCACGATCTTCGCCGCCCCGCGGTCGAGCCAGCGGCGGGCCGTGGCGAGATCGCGGATCCCGCCGCCCACCCGGCAGCCGAAGCCGGCATCGAGCAGACGCTCGATCAGCGCCGCGTTCGAGCCGCGCCCCATGGCGGCGTCGAGGTCGATCACGGCGATCTCGCCCGCCAAGGCGAAGCGCTCGGCGATCGGCAGCGGGTCGCCCGCCTCGAGGGCCATCGTCTCGCCGCCCACGAGCTGGACGGTCCGGCCGTCCTGGAGGTCGATCGAGGGGACGATCACGGCCGCACCGGCACGCCACGGGCGGCGAGGAATCGTTTGACTTCCCCGACCGTCCGATCGCCGTCGTGGAAGATCGAGGCGGCGAGCACCGCATCCGCCCCGGCCTCGAGCGCCTCGAGGAGATGCTCGGGCGTATCGGCGCCGCCCGAAGCGATCACCGGAACGTGGACCGCTCGGGCTACCGCCCGGGTCAGCGGGAGATCGTATCCGGCCCGGGTCCCGTCGCGGTCCCAGGAGGTCAGCAGGATCTCGCCGGCACCAAGGCGCTCGCCCTCGCGCGCCCACTCGACGGCGTCGAGGCCGGTGCCCTCGCGGCCGCCCTTGACCAGCACTTCGAAGCGGCCGTCGCGGCGCGCCGCGTCGATCGCGAGCACGCAGCACTGGCGACCGAAGCGGGTCGCGATCTCGCCGAGCAGCGCCGGTCGCTCGACCGCCGCGGTGTTGACCGAGACCTTGTCGGCCCCCGCCTCGAGCAGCCGCCACGCGTCGTCCTCGCTGCGGATGCCGCCACCGACGGTCAACGGGATCGCGAGCACTTCGCGCACCCGTCGGACGGTCTCGATCTGGTGGCCGCGGCCTTCCGGGGTGGCCGAGACGTCGAGGATCACGATCTCGTCGGCGCCCTGCTCCTCGTACAGCTTGGCCCGCTCCGCCGGATCGCCGGCGTCCCGCAGGCCCTGGAAGCGGACGCCCTTGACCACCCGGCCGTGGCTCACGTCGAGACAGGGCACGATCCGCCGCGCCAGCATCTCAGGTGGACTCCAGGGAGAGGAAGCGGTCGAGCAAGGCCGCACCCCAGCGACCGGACAGCTCGGGGTGGAACTGGCAACCCAGGACCCGCCCTTTCTCGACGGCGGCGAGGAAGCGGCCGCCGTGCTCGCTGCGCGCACAAGCCCAGCCGGGGGCGTCGACCGCCCGGTAGGAATTGGCGAAATAGGCCCAGCCCGGCTCGACCAGTCGGCAGGCGGGCTCCGGCTCGACGCGGTTCCAGCCGAACTGCGGCGTACGCACGGTAGCCGGAAACCGACCGACCGTGGCCGGCAGGACGCCGAGGCCGCCCACGCCCGGGCTCTCCTCGCTCGAAACGAACAGGAGCTGGTGGCCGACGCAGATCGCGAGAGTGGGCCGATCCTCGGCGATCCGGCGGCGGAGCGCCTCCGCGAACCCCTGGCCCATGAGGCGGGCCATGGCGGCACCGAAGGCTCCGACGCCGGGCAGCACGACGTGGCTCGCGGCCAGGATCTCGCGACCCCGCTCGGCCAGCCGCACGGTCGCACCGAGCCGACGAAAGGCGGCCGACACGCTCGCGAGGTTGGCCGTGCCGGTCGGCACGATCAGCACCTCGGCCATCGCCGCTCCCTTCCGCCGGGTACCCGCCGCATCGCCGTACCGAACCTCGTCTCAGAGCACACCCTTGGTGCTCGGCACCTCCGCCGAGCCGTCCGAGGATACGGCCTCGCGCAGGGCCAAGGCGAGAGCCTTGAAGGCCGCCTCGACCCGATGATGGTCGTTGTCGCCGCGCTCGACGTCGACGTGCAGCGCCATGCGGCCGGTCACCGCGAGCGAGTGGAAGAAATGGGCGAGGCATTCGCAGGCGACCTCGCCGATCCGCTCCCGCCGCAGACCGAGGGCCACGTGCGGCGCCGGCCGGCCGGACAGGTCCACGACGACCCGGGCGAGGGCCTCGTCGAGCGGGGCGAAAGCGGAGCCGAAGCGGCGGATGCCGCGCCGCTCGCCGAGCGCCGCATCGAGCGCGCTGCCGAGGGCGAGCGCGCAGTCCTCGACCGTGTGGTGGTCGTCGACCTCGAGGTCGCCCTCGCAAGTGAGCTCGAGGTCGAAGCGGGCGTGGCGGGCCAGCGCGGTCAGCATGTGATCGAGGAAGCCGAGACCGGTCGCGACCTCGCTGCGTCCCGTGCCGTCGAGCAGCAGCCGCACCCGGACCGCCGTTTCGCCGGTTCGCCGCTCGACCGCACCGACGCGGTCCTCGCCCGTGCCCTGCAAGCGTCCCTCCCCGCCCGACCGGCGTGCTCAAACGACGATCTGGGCGATGTCGAACACCACGATGTCGGTTCCGCCGCGCTCCTTGATCGCCCGGATGAGCTCGGGCAGTTGATGGCGCGGCACGGCGGCCTTGACCGCGAAACCGGCATCGTGGTGCAAAGGCGCGATGGTCGGCTCGCGCATGCAGGGCAGGATCTCGACCACCCGCTCGAGATGTTCCCGGGCGACGTTGACCTCGAGCATCACCCGTTTGCGGGCATCGAGGACCGAGCGCACGAGCAGCGTGAAGTGCTCGATCACCGGCCGCTTGACCCGGTCCTCGAGCGCCCGCGGGTGGGCGTAGAGCCGGGTCGAGCTGCGCATCACCTCGTCGACCACGACGAGCCCGTTGGCCTGCAGGGTCGCTCCGGTGGCGGTGTTGTCGACGATGCAGTCGGCGTCCTCCGGCGGGAAGACTTCGGTGGCGCCATAGGAACGGACGATCCGCGCCTCGAGCCCGCGCCGGGCGAGCCAGAGCGCGGTCAGTCGCTCGTATTCGGTGGCCACGACGAAGGAGCGCGCCGGCAACTTCCCGTCCTCGAGGAAGCCGGGCGACGCCGCCACGACGATCGTCACCGGGTCGAGCCCCGTGTCGACCAGCTCGACGAGGTCGGCTTCGAGCTCGGCCACCCAGTCGGCCCCGGCGAAGCCCAGATCGCGCGAACCGAGATGCAACATCTCGACGATGTTCTGCGGCTTCAGCAGCTTGGCCTCGAAGCCCGGGAGCGAGAGGGTGGGCCGATAGCCGCGCCGGTCGAAGGCGAGCCGGATCCCTGCATCGGCGAGGAGCTGCAGGACGTTCTCCTGCATCCGGCCCTTGGGCAGGGCCAGATGCACGAGCGGCGGAGCGGACGGGGCGGCGAGCGGCAAGGTGTCGGGGCCGTGGTTGATGGCGGGCGCCCGGCCACGATGCCTTGGCACCCCGCGGCGCCGCTTATAGAGAGCGCCGCATCCACGGTAAAGGCGAGCCGGCGACGGCCGGCCGGGGAGCGGCGGATGGCGGGTACGGGTCGGGTGCAGGCGACGATGGGGATCGAGATCGGCCGCACCCGAACGAGCGGGGTGTTGCTCGCCGCCGACGGCCGCGAGCTCGCCCGGGCTTCGACCGAGCATCGACCGCTCCTCGCCCGGGGAACCTTCTGCGAGCACGACCCCGAGGCCCCGTGGGTCGCGTTTCGCCAGGTGGCGACCCGGCTCAAGGCGCTGGTCGAGGTCGAACTCGTGGGCCTCGGCCTCGCCGGTGAGGCGGGCGGCCTCGTCTTTCTCGACCGCACCGGTGTGCCGGTGCGCCCGGCGGTGGCGGGTGCCGACCGACGGGCGGCCGAGGAGGCCCGGGAGCTCGTCCGCCGGCTCGCCGAGGCCGGCGTGGCGCCGCCTCGGGGGCGGTGGCCCGGTCCCTGTCTGCCGGCCGCCAAGATCCTCTGGCTCGCCGCCAACGAGCCCGAGGCCGCCCAGCGGGTGGCCCGGGTGCTCGCGCCGAAGGACGACGTGCGTCGGCGCCTGACCGGAGAACTCGCGACCGATGCCGCCGAAGCCTCGGCGACCGGGCTGCTCGATCTTGCCGGCCGGCGGTGGAACGCGGTCGTCCTCGAGGCGCTCGGCCTGCCCGCGGATCTGCTGCCCGAAGTGTTCGAGGGCGCCGACGTCACCGGCCGGGTGAGCGTGGCGGGTGCCGCCGAAACCGGCCTGCCGGAAGGGCTGCCGGTGGTAGCGGGTGGCACCACGCTCGCCTGCGGAGCGCTCGCCGCCGGCCTGGTCGGGGACGGTGACGCGCTCGCCTGGCTGGAGCCCGGGGCCGGTCTCGTGGTCCGCATCGGCCGGCTGCCCGAGGCGGCCGAAGAGGGGGTCGAGATCCTCTGCGAGGCGACCGGCGGCTTCCACGGGATCGCGGAAGTGCCGCTCGCCACGAGCCCGCTCGCTTGGCTCGCCCGCGAGCTCGTGCCCGAATGGGCCGAGGCGGCGCGCGCCGCCGGTATCGAGCCCGAGGACGCGCTCTTGGGCGAGGCCGCGGTGGCGGAGCCCGGAGCATCGGGCCTCCTGTTCTTTCCGGCACTCGACGGCGCCGCCGGCGGGTCGGCCGTGCCCGGCGCCTGGCTCGGTCTGCGGCCCGACCAGCGCCGAGCCGAACTCGCCCGCTCCTTGGTCGAGGGGCTCGCTGCGGCGCTCGCCGAGCGGACCGCCTCGCTGCGCCATCTGTTTCCGCCGCACGAGCCGGTGCGGCTGGTCGGTCGCGCGGCCACGGATACCGCCTGGCGGGTGCTGCTCGCCGCCCAGCTGGGCCTCGCCCTGGCGCCGCTCGAGGCCGGGCTCGACGCCGCCCGGGGAGCGGCGATGCTGGCCGGCGTCGGCGTCGGGCTCTGGTCCGATCCCGCCGAGGCCGTGGCGCGAGCGGCACCGCCCACGGGTCCCGTGGTCGCGGTCGATCCGCAGCTCCAAACCTTCTATCGGGCGCGCGAGCCTTTGCGGGCTCGGGCTCGAGCACTGCTCGCCGCCCTCGAGATCTGAGCCGGGACGGCGCGGGCCAAGGGGCCCGGCGCTCCGACGGCGGCCGCCGATCCGCGGCTCCGGGCCTGTCGGCGACCGCGCGCGTCCTCGCGGGCTCGGGCGGCGTCGCCCGAGCTCCGAGCGGCGGAGGCTCGGGCCGGCCGGCGAAGAGGCCGTTCACGGTTCCTTAAGTCCGTCGTGGCAGTCTCGCGAGCGGGGGCGGGAGAAGGGCGACGGACATGGCCAACCCCGAGGGCGGCCGACGGGGCGATCGAACCGGTGATCGCGCGGTGCTCGGGACACGGCTCGGTCGCGACGAGGGCGGCGCCGTGGCCGCTGTCGTGGCACTGATCCTGGTGCCGCTCGTGATCGCGGTCGGGATGGCGATCGATGTCGGGCGGGCGGTGGCGGCCCGGACCTCGTTGCGGACCGCACTCGACGCGGCCGCCCTGGCTGCCGCCCGGGAGACCTCGGAAAGCGCCGCACTCGCCACCCTGGAGCGTTATCTACGAGCCAACTACGAAGAAGCGCGTTGGGGAACGCTCTCCGAGTTCCACGTGACCCGGGGCGATCTCGCGCTCGCGGTCGATGCACGCGCCACCGTGCCCACCACGCTCCTGCGCGTGATCGGCATGAACGCGATCGAGGTCGCCGCCGACGCCGAAGTGACGGTCGGCGGCTTCAACCTCGAGGTGGCGCTCGTGCTCGACATCACCGGCTCGATGGCCGGTCAGCCGATCACGGACCTCAAGGCGGCCGCCAACGACCTGATCGACATCGTCGTCCGCGACGCGCAGACGCCATTCTACAGCAAGGTGTCGATCGTCCCCTACTCGATGGGGGTGAACGTCGGAACCCTCGCCGAGACCGTGCGCGGCCCGATCAACCCCGGCACCTGCACCACACCGGGCTGCCAGTTCTACCGCTTCACCGCCGCCGACGGCAGCACCAAGACTTTCCCGATCAGCACCTGCGTGAGCGAGAGGACGGGGGCCCAGGCCTATACCGACGCCTCGCCGACCGTGGCTCCGGTCGGTCGCAACTACGTGAGCGCGTCCAATCCGTGCCCGACCGCCCTCCTGCAGCCCTTGAGCTCCGACAAGCTCGCGCTCAAGGCCACCGTGGCGAGCTTCACGGCGGCCGGATCGACCGCAGGCCAGATCGGGCTCGCCTGGGGTTGGTACACGCTCTCGCCCAATTTCGGCATCTGGAGCGGTTCCAGCACTCCGGCCCCTTACGGCGAGGAGGAAACGCAGAAAATTCTCGTGCTGATGACGGATGGCGAGTTCAACACCGCCTACTGCAACGGCGTTATCGCCAAGAACTCGACGAGCGGCAGCGGCTCGCCTTCTCAGAAGATCAATTGCAACGCGACCAACGGCAGTTCGTTCAGCCAAGCGAGCCAGTTGTGCACGGCGATCAAGTCGCGCGGGATCACGATCTTCACGGTGGGGTTCGGCCTGGACAGCACGACCGCCATCAACTTCCTGCGCTCGTGTGCCTCGAGCACCCAGCACGCCTACACCGCCGACAGCGGCGCCGAGCTCCGAACCACCTTCCGGCAGATCGCCTCGCGGATCTCGAAGCTCCGTTTGTCCCGATGAGGTGCGGGAGCCCGGAGGCCTGCGCCACCGGGCTGCGCGCGTCCTCGCGTCCGCACTCGCGCCTCAGCGGCCGCCGGTCGGCCCTGCCCGCTCCTCCATGCCCGCGGCCGCCACGATCGCGCTCGCCGACGGTTCGCCCATCGGATCCGGCAGATCGGCGGTCCAGAGGTCGGCACCGGGGAAGATCTCCGAAAGACCCGAAGAGGTCTCGGCGAGACCGCTTCCGACCGGTTCCGCGAGCCAGGTCCGGCCGTCGATCGGCACCGGAGCGGTGCCTACATCGGGATCGAGGAAGCGCGAGAGCAGATCGTCCGTCGGCGGCTGCACGGGACGGAGGAACTCGCCCGTTTCGTGGAGCTCTCCGTCGATTTCGATGCCGGCGAGCGACCCCTCTCGGCCGCGATGGCCGACCACCACGGCGACGTCGCGGTCGTCGTGAGCGAGGTGGAGATCGTCGCCCTCGTACCGCACCGACAATCGCGACGGGTCGGCGCCCTCGAACCGGATCCGGTTAGAACCCTCGAAGTCGAAGATCCGATCGACCCCCGTTTCGGCGAGCCCGAGCACGTAGACGTCGTCGCCCGCGCCGCCGTAGAGGAGATCGTCGCCCGCTCCACCCTCGAGCAGGTCGTCGCCGGCGTCGCCGAGCAGGAGATCGTCACCGTCCTGGCCGTACAGGCGGTCGTCGCCGGCACCGCCGCGGATCTTGTCGTCGCCCGCGCCGCCCCAGAGCCGATTGGCGGCATCGTTGCCCTCGATCGTGTTGGCGTTGCCGTCGCCGACCACCGCATGGGCCTCGGCTCCGGTCAGACGCACGTTCTCGACGTTCGGTGCCACCTGCTGCTTGAAGGTCGGCGCGTCGGCCGGCGGCGATCCCAGAACGGCATCGCCGATCATGAAGGTCGCCACCCCACCTTTGGCGAGCGTCGGAAAGACCTTCTCGAGCTGGGCGCCGAAGTCCGGCGCGACGACCAGCGTGTCCCGGCCGCCGGCGTCCGGCCCCCAGGGATCTTCGAAGACCAGGTCGCCGGGTCCGCCTACCACCGCGGAATCGTCGCCGGTGCCACCGATCATCGTGTCGTCGCCGGCCCCACCGTCGAGCGAGTCCTGGCCGCTGCCACCGTCGAGCACGTCCCGGCCCTCGCCGCCTTGAAGGACGTCGTCGCCGCTCCCGCCGCCGACGCTGTCGTCCCCCTCTCCGCCGTCGACGGCGTCGTCGCCCTCCCCACCTTCGAGGATGTCGTCGCCACCGCCGCCCGCGATCGTGTCGTCCCCCCCACCGCCGTCGATCAGATCGTCGTCGGGCCCGCCCACGAGCACGTCGCCGCCCTCGCCGCCCACGATCTCGTCCCCGATCGGTCCGAGATCCTCGCCGGGCTCGGCCGGCGTCTCGACCGCCGGCAGCTCGACCTGGGTCGGCGGCGCGAGCGCGATCGTCACCGTCGCCGGCGGTGCCGCCGGCGCCGTTCCGCCGTCGAGCGGAACGGTCACCGCTTCCGGGCGCAGCAGCCGCAATGCCGCTTCGTCGAAACGGGCCTCGCCTCCGAGCCGGGTGAGCACCGCCGGATCGATCACCGCGCCGGCGGTCAGGACCGAGCCCGCCGCTACGGGAGTGGCGGCGAGCTCCTGCGTCGATGCCGCGGCCTCGTGCCGCTCGCCCGCCTCCTCGCCCGCGACCCGCGCCGTGCCCTCCTCCGGCGGGACCGGCGGCCGCTCCTGCGACCCCTCCGCCCCCGAGCCCGGATGAACCAGCAGAAGTCCGAGGAAGGTGGCGGTGAGCGCGGTGCCGAGGCCGCTTCCGGCCGTCCGCGCTTCGCCCCGTCGTCGCCCCGCCCCGACCCGCGGCTCCGATACCGGCGGCTTCACCGCCGGTCTTCCCACAGCGACCCCCTCGATCATCGCAGCGATACCTCCGTGGTCCGGCCGCCCCGGCCGGTGGTCCTCGCCCGACGACGGACCCGATCGCGCGGCTTCGCCCCGAGATCGCCGCACGCCCTCAATCTACCATTGTAACCCGTTCATTACAAACGATTTTCGGCCGACGATGAAAGTTCCGCTGGAAGTCGCGGTCGGTCAGGGCCTTGGCTCGCCCGGCTTAACCATTGGTTGAACACGACCGACGGATCCCGCGCTTCGCAGACCTCGCCGGTGGGGCTACGGTCCCGTCTCGTCCGTCGCCGCCACGACCGGAAGCGACATCTCGCCGAGGCCGCTGATGCCGGCCCGCACGGTCATACCCGGCTGTAGGTAGAAAGGCGGCTTCCGCCCGTGGCCGACGCCGGGCGGGGTACCGGTCAGGACGACGTCGCCCGGCAGGAGAGTCATGGTGTGGCTCACGAAGCTCACGATCGTGGCGACGTCGAAGATCATCGTCCGGGTCGAGCCGTCCTGCATCCGGCGACCGTCGACTTCGAGCCAGACGGCGAGATTCTGCGGGTCGGGCACCTCTTCGGGCGTGACGAGCCAGGGGCCGAGGGGGGCGAAGCCGTCGCCGCCCTTGCCGCGGGTCCACTGGCCGCCCTGGCGTTCGTTCCAGGAGCGCTCGGTGACGTCGTTGGCGATGCAGTAGCCGGCGAGGTGGGCGTGCACCCGCTCCGCAGGGACGCGACGGGTGGGCGTACCGATCACCACGGCGAGCTCCACCTCGAAGTCGAGTTTTTGCGAGCCCGGCGGCACGACCAGCGGGTCCCGGGCACCGGCGAGGGCAGTCGTCGGCTTCAGGAAGAGGGTCGGCTCGACCGGGAGGGGCAGGCCGAGCTCGGCCGCGTGATCGGCATAGTTGAGCCCGATGCAGACGATCTTGGAGGTTCCCGCCACCGGCACGCCCAACCGAGTCGCAGGGTCGAGCTCCGGCAGCGCGAGCGGGTCGATCCGCCGCAGCCGATCGAGCGCCTCGCACCCGAGCGCCGGGCCCGCGAGGTCCGCGACGACCCCGCCGAGGTCGCGCAGCGAGCCGTCGGGGGCCACGAGCCCCGGGCGCTCGCGGCCGCGCTCGCCGTGCCGGATCAGACGCATCCCGACCTCTCCCTCGCCGCTGCGAACCGGCTCCGGCGTGACGGATCGGCCACGCCGGGCCGCCGAGCTCCGACCGATGCGCGGGGTGGGCGTCGAGGCGGTCGATCCGTCGCCGGCAGCACGACGCTGTTTATGTATCGTTAACCGCTGCGATGCTACAGGCCGGTCGTGGGGCGGTTGGTCCGCCCCTTGCCGCGGCGTGCCCTCTCGGGGAGGGCGGCGGGCGGGATACGGGACCGAGGGCACGACGGGTGAGCACGGTACCTCCGACGATCGAGCGGGCGGCCGGGGCCGGAACACCGCCGCGGGGCCGGCTGCGCGGCCTCTTCGTCAACCTCGTGCTCCTGGCCGTCAGCGGCCTCCTCACGCTCGCCGGGTTCGAACTCGTCTTGCGTGCCTTCCCGGGCCTCCTGGGCGAGGAAGCGGCACTTCGGGTCCATTGGCTCGAGGTCGCCGGGGACACGGACAGCGAAGGCCGGGCCTTGATGGTCGACGATCCGGAGATCGGCTTCCTCTACCGCCCCGGCGTCGAGGGACGGATCGCGCGGGGCGATCTCGACTTCCGGTTCCGTCTCGATTCCAAGGGCTTCCGTAATCCCGAACCGTGGCCCGAGCCGGCCGGAATCGTGGTGCTCGGGGATTCGATGGCGTTCGGCTACGGCGCCGACGACGGTGCCGACTGGGTCTCGCGGCTGCGCGCGCGGCTGCCCGGCGTCGGCATCGTCAATCTCGGGCTGATCGGCAGCGGTCCCCTGCAGCAGGAGCGGATCTTCGAGCGCTTCGCGGCCGCGCTTCGACCCTCGGTCGTGCTGCTGTGCCTGTTCGCCGGCAACGACCTCGACGACGACCGGGCGTTCGCGCGCTGGCTCGAACACGGCGCGAGGGGCTCCTACCGTCGTTTCCGCGGGCAGGGCGATCGCTGGCTCGACGACAGCCTGCTCGGCCTCGCCCAGCGCACCTATCTCTTCTGGTTCGCGAACGACCTCGCGAAGGCGCTCGCCCAGCGTTCGCGGGGCCGGACCCTCGCGCTCGAGGACGGCGAGCGGCTCCAGCTCGTCCTGCCGCGAACGAGCGCCATCGACCCGGCCGACCTCGAGCGAACGTCGGGAGCGGTCCTCCGCCTGCGGGAACGGATCGAGAGTTCCGGGGGACGGTTCGCGGTTCTCTTGATGCCGACGAAGGAGGAAGTCTATCTGCCGCTCGCGGGCGAGCAGGCGCCGAGCCCGTCCGCGGCCGTGGCCGAGCGGCTCGCGCGGCGAGGGGTCGAAGCGCTCGATCTCGGTGGCGTGCTGCGCGGGCGGGCGACGCGGAGGGGACCGGCCTTGTACTTCGCGATCGACGGCCATCCCAACGCGAAGGGTCAGGCGATCGTCGCCGAGGCGGTTCACGGATGGCTCGTCGAGCGTTGGCCTTCGTTGGCGACGAGCGGGTCGGTCGGACCGGCGGTGGCACACTGAGAGAACGATCGATGGCCGGCAACTTCCATGAACGGATCCAGGCCCACGAACGGATCGAGGGCCCGAGCGACCGCTCTTTCGGGGTGACGGTCGGCGGTATCCTGGCCGGGCTCGGCCTGCTCAAGGGCCTCTGGTTCGCCGACTGGTCGGTGGTCGCCCGGGCCCTCGTGCTGGTGGGCGGTGCGCTCGTGGTGGCGGCACTCGTCCGCCCGTCTCTCCTCGCGCCGCTCAACCGGGCCTGGCTGCGGCTCGGTCTGGTCCTCTTCAAGATCGTCAACCCGATCGTCATGTTCCTGATCTACGCGACGACCGTGGTACCGATCGGCCTCTGGCTTCGGTTGCGCGGCAAGGATCCGTTGCGGCTGCGGCGCGACCCCGCGGCGGCGAGCTACTGGATCCCGCGCGAGCCGCCGGGACCGCCGCCCGAGAGCATGCGCAACCAGTTCTGAGGGGATTCGGACATGCGCTTTCTCGCCGAACTCTGGGCCTTCATGCGCGAGCGCAAGAAATTCTGGCTCCTCCCCGTCCTGGTGATGACGGTGCTCTTCGGCGGCCTCGTGGTCCTGACCAAGGGCAGTGCCGTGGCACCTTTCATCTACACGCTCTTCTGATCCGAGGAGCAGGGCGTCGATGCGGATCCTGGGTATCTCGGCCTTCTACCACGACAGCGCCGCCGCGATCGTGGTCGACGGCGACATCGTCGCGGCGGCGCAGGAGGAGCGGTTCACCCGGATCAAGCACGACGCCGGCTTCCCGGCCCGCGCGATCGGCTACTGCCTCGAGGCGGCGGGTTGCGATCTGGGCGGGGTCGACCACGTCGTCTTCTACGACAAGCCGTTCCTCAAGTTCGAACGGCTGCTCGAGACCTATCTGGCTATGGCGCCACGGGGTTTCCGCTCCTTCCGGGTCGCCATGCCGATCTGGATCAAGGAGAAGCTGTTCCAGAAGGGCATGCTCGAGGACGAGCTCCGCCGGCTGCCGGGTGGCGAGCGGTGGAACGGCTCTCTGCTCTTCACCGAGCATCACCTGGCCCACGCCGCCTCGGCCTTCTACCCCTCGCCCTTCGAGCGCGCGGCCGTGCTCACGATGGACGGCGTGGGCGAATGGTGTACGACCTCGCTCGGCCTCGGAAACGGCAATTCGCTGAAGATCGTCAAGGAAATTCACTTTCCTCACTCGCTCGGCTTGCTCTATTCGGCCTTCACCTACTACACCGGTTTCAAAGTCAACTCCGGTGAGTACAAAGTCATGGGTCTCGCCCCGTACGGCGAGCCGAAATACGTCAATCTAATCAAGGATCATCTGATCGATATCAAGGAGGACGGCTCGTTCCGTCTCGATCTTTCCTATTTCGACTACTGCACTGGACTGACGATGACGAACGAGAAGTTTCATCGTCTGTTCGGTGGGCCGCCGCGCAAGCCGGAAGTCCGGCTCACCCAGCGCGAGATGGACCTCGCCGCCTCCATTCAGAAGGTGACCGAAGAGGTGGTGCTCAAGCTGGGCCGCTCGATCGCCCGCGAGACGGGCGAGCGCAATCTCTGTCTCGCCGGGGGCGTCGCCCTCAACTGCGTCGCCAACGGCAAGCTCCTCAAGGACGGTCGCTTCGAACGGATCTGGATCCAGCCGGCCGCCGGCGATGCCGGCGGCGCTCTCGGCGCCGCTCTCGCCTGCTGGCATCAGTATCTCGACCGCCCGAAGGCCGCCCCCGACGGGCAGCTCGACGGTATGCACGGCGCCTATCTCGGCCCCGCTTTCGACCTCGAGGAGACCCGTCGCCAGCTCGACGCCTGTGGTGCCCGCTACTCGATCGTCGAAGACGACGAGGTGATCACGCTCACCGCCGATGCGCTCGCCGAGGGCAAAGCCGTGGGCTGGATGCAGGGTCGTATGGAGTTCGGCCCACGGGCGCTCGGAGCCCGGTCGATCCTCGGCGACGCGCGCTCGCCCACCATGCAGAAGCTCTTGAACCTCAAGGTCAAGTACCGGGAGAGCTTCCGCCCCTTCGCACCGTCCGTGCTGCGCGAGGACGTCGCCGACTGGTTCGAGCTCGACACGGACAGCCCCTACATGCTGCTCGTCGCCGACGTGGTGCCGCGGCGTCGGCGGGCCATGAGCGACGAAGAGAAGGCCTTGTTCGGGATCGACAAGCTCAACGTCGTCCGCTCCGAGATCCCGGCCGTCACACACGTCGACTATTCGGCGCGGATCCAGACGGTCCATCGCGAGACCAACCCGCGCTATTGGCGACTGCTCGAAGCCTTCAAGCAGCGCACGGGCTGCCCGGTGATCGTCAACACGAGCTTCAACGTGCGGGGCGAGCCGATCGTCTGCACGCCGACCGACGCCTTCCGATGCTTCATGGGCACCGAGATCGAGCGGCTCGTGGTCGGCAATTGCTGGCTCGAAAAGGAGCGCCAGGACCCGGCCCTCGAGCGCGACTACAAGCACCGCTTCGAGCTCGACTGAGGTCCCGCCGCCGCCCTCGGCGGACGGGCCGGCCGCCCGTGCCGGCCGCTGTCCGAGCTCGCGGTATCGGCCGCGGTTCCGGCGAACGTCCAAGAGATCGCGGCGAACGGGGGGCGCGCGAGGAGGCGGAGGCGGGCGTCATCGTGGTGCGGGAGAGCAAGAAGGCGATGGGGCAGATTTCGGCGTCGTCGAGCGAGGTCGGTCAGATCCTCGGGGTGATCGACGAGCTGGCGTTCCAGACCAATCTGCTGGCGCTCAACGCCGGGGTGGAGGCGGCGCGGGCGGGCGAGGCGGGTCGTGGTTTCGCGGTGGTGGCGACCGAGGTTCGGCAGCTGGCGCAGCGGTCGGCGGAATCGGCGCGGACGATCCGGGAGCTGATCGACCGGAGTGGCGCGCATGTCGCGGAAGGGGTGCGGCTGGTGGGTGCGACCGAGCAGGCTTTCGGTCGGATCGCCGAGGTGGTGGGCGAGGTGAGCGCGGTGGTCCGGGAGATGGCGGCGGCGATGCGGGAGCAGGCGACGGCGATCGCCGAGATCAGCGACGCTGCCGGCCATCTCGACCAGGTGACGCAGCAGAACGCGGCGATGGCGGAGGAGGCGACGGCCGCCGGCAGCAGCCTGGCGACGACCTCCAAGCGGCTGCTGGCGCTGGTGGAGACCTTCCGCGAGGGGTCCTCGGGCCGGTCGGCGGGCAGGCCGGTCGAGGCGGCACCGCGGCTGCGCGCGGTGGGCTGAGCCGAGGCGGTGTCCCGGCACGTCGCCGGGGGTCGATCGGCGCGCGCGGCGGCCGCGGTTCCGCTGCGCGCTCCGAGATGGTCGACCGGCCGCTGCCCGGGCGGGCCGGGCGGCCGAGGGTGTCGCGAAGCGAGCGGCCGGAGGGCGAGCGAACCGCCGGGTTGTCGCCCGCGCCGAGCGGAAGGCGCGGGCTTCGCGGGCCGGCTGCGGCGCTACGAGCGAGCCGCGCGGGCGGCGTTCGAGCTCGCCTTCGCCGCCGACCGGTCTCGTCCGTGGCCGTTCGGACGGTCGCCCCTCGGCGTGATCGGCCGGCACGCCCTGCGCGGGGGAGGGGCCGAGGGCGGCCGCACCGCCGGACCGTCGGCGAGGACGAGGCCGTCCGCGCCGTGCGCGAAACGGCGCCTTCGGGCCGGTCGGCACGGCGTCCGATGCGCCGAGCCGGCCCGCCGAAGGAGGCCACCCGGCCGGCACGAGCGAGCGTTCGGCCCGACCGGGACGGAGCCGACGGCGCGCCGCCGACCGCGCCCGACACCCTCTCGAGCGGCGCACGCGGTCGTCCTCGAGCTCCCGGCCGGCTCCTCCGCGGCCTTCGCGAAAGGCCGTCGGACGGCCGAGCCGGGGCCGCCCCCTCGACCCGGCCGCCGCGGCGCGCCGGGCTCGCTCCCCGGCACGAGGGCGGGCTCGGCGGGTGCAGCCACCCCCTCCTCCCGCCGGCGCGGACGCGATCGTGCCGCTGCGCCGGCGGCGTCGACCGGCGCATCCGCCGCCTCCCGCCGGCAGGCCGACGGCGCTCGGCTCCGCCCCGACCCGGTTCCGTTCGGGGGCGCGCCGCGAGGTCGGCCGGATCCTCCCGCCGCAGCGACCGCGAGCCGACGGGCCGCAGCCGGAGAGCGCTCCCCGACCGCCTGCCCGGCCCGTCGCCCGGACTCGGGGAGGTCGGCGCGCCGGCCGCCTCGCCGACCACCCTCGCCGCCGAGCGCGCTCTCCAAGCGTCTCGGCCCTCGCCCCAGGGGCAACCGGTGCGAAAGCTCCTCCCGTGCCACCCGGTCGGCCCGGCTTGGCAGCGGCCGCCGCCCGCCTCGGCGAGCACCGCGGCGCGTCCGCGCGCCGGCCGGCCCCCGCGGAACCGCGGCGCCGCCGGGGGCCGCACCCCGACCCCTCCCGCCGTGCGGGAGCCCGCTCCCGAAACCGGCGACCCGCCCGCCGCGAACCGGCCGGACCGGCCACGGCGCGGGCGAGTGCGGTCCGACGGGGAGGTAGCGGCGTGCCGCCCGACCGGAGCGGGCCCGGGCGGACCCGACGAGCCGTGGCCGATCGCCCGCCGCGCCGCCCCGCCCCCGCTCGCAGCGACCCGAAGCGCCGGCTGCGGCCGCCGAAAACGCCGGCCCGCCGAGCGGCCCGGTCGCCGCCGAGGCGAGCCCCGCTCGAAGACCCCTCCCACGCCCCCGCCTTCCGCGCCGACGCCCGGCTCGGCCGTCCCCCAAAAGGACGCCCCGCCTCCGGGGCGGACGGGTCGCGGAGCGGCTCAACCGGCGCCGACGCTCGAGGCGATCCGACGGGCCTGGCGGAGGGCCAGGGCGACGATCGTGAGCGTCGGGTTGGCGTGACCGCCGCTCGGAAAGATCGAGCTGCCGGCGATCCAGAGATTGGCCACCCCGTGCACGCGGCCCCAGGGGTCGACCACGCTCGTCCGCGGGTCGGTCCCCATCCGTGTCGTGCCCATGTGGTGCGAGGCGTCGGTGAAGCGGGGTTCCTCCTCTGCCGGCAGGAGCCTGCCGAGCCCGGTCCGGGCGAGCTCCTCGCCGAGCAGCGTGCAGAGCGCCTCCATGCTCCGAACCACCTCGGGCTGGATGCGCCAGTCGAGCCGCAGCATCGGCACGCCGAGCGGATCGCACCGCTCGGACAGCGTCACCCGGCTGTCGGGGTCGAGGGGCTGCTCGCAGAAATGGACGAGGACCAGCCGCTCGCTGCGCGACCGCCGGGGCAGTCGCTCGTGGAGCTCCCAGAGGAGGCGATAGGCCCAATGCGGAAGGATCTCCTTGGGGGTGAGGAGATAGAGGAGGTCGGGCGTGCGACCGGCGAGGACGCCGCGCAGCTCGAGGCGGCCGCCCGCGTGGCCGCGGCGCAGGAGCCGCTTCGCCAGCTGCACGGCGACGTCGTACTGCTCGCGGGCGTAGGACGAGTGCTCGCTCTCGAGGGTGAGGTAGTGGTGCAACAGGCCGCGGTCGGCGCGGATCGCAGGTGCCACGGCGAGACCGAGCTGGACCTTCCCGTTCGGGACCGGCCGGCCGCGCAGGAGATGCAGCCTCGCCCCGGGCACGAGCTCGACCCGACCCCACACCGCCCGCGGATGGTCCATGAAACAGCGGCCGACCAGGCCCGAGGCGTTGCCCAGCCCTTCCGGACGGCGGTCGGTCGAAAGCAGGAGCAGGCGGGCGTTCTCGAGCCCGCCGCAGGCCAAAACGAACGCCCGCGCGCGCGCCTCGAGATCGCAGCCCTCGAGCGTCCGCAGCCGAACCGCGGCGACACGGCCCCCCTCCCCCCTCTCGACGAGGCCGATCGCCTGGGCGCCGAGCAGAACGCGGATCCGCGGGCTCGCCTCGAGCTCGGCTGCGAAGTCGCGCGCGAAACGCCGCGGCCGGACCGCCCAGAGCGAAACGGTCGGCACCAGCCGGCCGCTCGCCAACAGGGCCCGCTCGGCCGCCGCCCCCAGGGCGAGCGGAAGGAGGAGTGGCCCGTCCAGTGCGCGCGCCCGACGACGCCGGAAAGCATCGCCGGCCCCGGCCACGATGCGCTCCTCGGCCTCTTTCACCTCGACGGCCGACCCCAGCCCCGCCGGCGATCGTGCCCGCCTCCGCCGGTCCCATCGTTTCGGGCGCGGCGACCCCCGGGGCCGGCCGACCCTCCCGTGCCGGCGCGCGGGTCGTCGTCGGAGCCCGTCGGCGACGACCGGACCGACGGCCTTCAACGGTCGCGGTCGCCCGCACCTTCGCCGAGCAGACGGCGGCGCTGCGCGCCCAACCTCACGGCGGCGAGCAAATCCTCACCCGAGACGGTTCCTCCACGAGGAACGCTGTCGGCCAGCAGGGCAAGGACCTGCGCCAAACCGTCGATTTCCTGACACAACCGGTCGAGACCTTGCAGCGATCTCGCGAGGAGTGCCGCGAGCGAGGCGGTGGCGTTGGAACGGGCGGAGTCGGAAAGCGCTTCGGCCACGGTCGAATCGAGCGCCGATACCTCGACCACGAGCCGCCGAGCCTCGGCGGCACAGGCCACGAGCAGCCTGCATGCCGAAAAAGTCCCCTCGATCGGCTCCTCCGGTCCGTGGGCGCAGGAGATCTCTTCCCAGAGGCCTTCGGGGGCGTCGGGAACCGCGCCTGCGATCGGATCCGCTGCCGGGCGGAGATCTCGCACGATCCTGCTCCTCACGCTCGCTCCGCCGTCGTGCCTTCGCCCGAGAATCGAGATCGCTGCGGCCTGTCGCGCGCGACGGCCGTCGTCCCGGTCGGGGATCGGGTGGCTACCGGACCCGTCACGAGTTCCGGCTCGTCCGCTCCGCATCCGCCCGCAGGGTCTCCCGGGTCGAAGGTAGGCGCGCCGTTCTTCGCCGGCGGCCGTCCCTTCATCCGAGCGGCCCCACCACCTTCTCGATGCAGGTGCGCATCGCCTGGACCGAAAAGGGTTTGGCCAAGTAATTGTTCATGCCCAATTGCTGACCGCGAGCGAGCACGTCGCGGTCGGGCTTGCCCGTGACGAGGATGAAACCGATGCGTTGGGTCGACCGGTTCGCCCTCAATCCGTGGAGGAGACTCAGCCCGTCCATTCCCGGCATGTTGTAATCGGCGATCACGAGGTGGACGGGATTCGCTGCCAATCGGCGCAGAGCCGCTGCGCCGTCGCGCTCGTATTGTATATTGTGTATTCCTATTTCCTCGAGAGCCTGTGTTATGAGACCTCTACTGACGGCCATATCGTCCACGACCATTACGTGGAGGGAGTTCTTGAGTGCCATAGCCGTTCTCCGTCAGGTCGCGTCAGGGTTTGCCGACTTGTTGTCGCCGATCGGTCCGGCAGCCGAGACCGGCCTATCTGGATCTCGCCGATATTGGGTGATGCCGACGGGCACGAGCCCGATGTGCGCCGCTCTCTCGATCGTCTCCGAGTGGCCCACGAAGAGCAAGCCACCCGGAACGAGACGCTCGGCGAGGCGCGCCCAGAGCCTGGATCGGGTAGCCGCGTCGAAGTAAATGACCACGTTTCTGCAGAAGATCACGTCGAAGAGACCTCGAAAGGGCCAAGGCCCCAGAAGGTTGAGCTCCTCGAACCGCAGCAGCTCGCGTGGCAGTTCGCCGACCGCCACCGTTCCCGGCGTGGGACCGGGCACCAGCTGACGGCGCAGCGCCTCGGGTACGTCCGTGACGAGGCTTTCGGGGTACACACCGCGGCGTGCGGTTTCCACCGCCTCGGGATCGATGTCCGTCGCCAAGATGCGAACGTCGAATCGCACCGCATCCGGCCATCGAGCCAGGATCGTCACGGCGATGCTGTACGGCTCTTGCCCGGTCGCACACGCCGCCGACCAGATGCGAACCCGTCCTCCGGCCCGTGCACGCAAGGCCAATTCGGGCACGATTCGAGACAGCGCTTCGAAGTGGTGCGGCTCGCGAAAGAAGCTCGTCACATTGGTCGTTATCGCGGATATCAAGGCTCGTCGCTCCGCCATTCCTCCGTCACTTTCCAATAGACGACAATACTGGGAAAAATCGTCCAGTCCGAGTGCACGAAGACGACGACTCAATCGCGACACCAGCATGTTTCGCTTGGATGGCTGGAGAGCGATACCGGTTTCCTCCCGGATCAGCCGCACGAGCCGACGGAAGACGTCGTCGCTGAGTCCAGGCCAAGAGTCGCCACGCGATGTCATGGAGCCTTTGGGCTGGTGATCGAAGGCCACGCGACCGGTCCCGTCACGTTCGGAAGTCGACCGACGGGGGGACCGTCGAACGGTCATGCGGCCACGGCCCCGGCTTCCGGCGTGCTCGATCGGGCGAGCTTCGGGAGAATGCGCGAAAGGTCGATCTTCCGAAGCATGCGCCCGTCCTCGAGCGTGATGATGTTGACGATGAACTCTCTGGTCGGCTCCGCGCCGAGTTCCGGAACGGCCTTGGTCGCCTCTTCACCGACAGTGAGGATGTCGGAGACGAAGTCGGCCAGCAGCCCTACGGTTTGCCGCCCGAGGGTCACGATGACGATGACGTGCCGGTCGGTGGGTGTGGTGGCGCCCAGCCCCAAGCGATCCGCGAGGTCGACGACGGCTATCACGGATCCTCGCAGGTTGATGACGCCTGCCACGTAACTCGGCGCGTGGGGGAGTTTCGTTGCCGGCGTCCATCCGCGGATTTCCCGGACGTGCTCGATGTCGATGCAGAAATCCTGGTCAGCGAGCCGGAATGCGACGACCTCTCTGCGACCGAGCTGAGTCGACATGGTCACCGGTGTCATGGTCACACAGCCTCCGTCAGCGCAGGACGCCGTATCCCGGCCGTGGCACTCGAGATGATCTCGTCCGGATCGACGATGAGAGCGATCCGTCCGTTTCCGAGGATCGTCGCCGCCGAGACTCCGAACACGTTTCCGTAGTTCTCTTCGATGCTCTTGATGACGACCTGGCGTTGGTCCTCGATGTGATCGACCTTGAGAGCGGCACGTCGACCTCCATCGCATTCCACGACGATCAGCACGCCGCGTCCGTCGGTACGCGTGTCTCCCGACAGATCGAAGACCTCGGCCAGATCGATGATCGGCAGGAGTTCGCCACGGTTCGCCACCAAGCGGGCCTGGCGTCCGACCGTGTAGAGCGTGGCATTCGTCGCATGCAGGGTCTCCACGACCGCCGAGAGCGGCAGGACCATGGTTTCACCCCTGATCGACACCAGCATGCCCTGCAACACCGCGAGGGTGAGCGGCAGTGTGACGATGAACGTCGTTCCGCGACCAGGGACCGAATCGATCGCCACTCTTCCGCCGAGTGCCTGGATCTCGCGCCGCACCACGTCCAAGCCCACACCACGGCCGGAAAGCGCGGAGACTTCCTTCTTGGAAGAGAATCCCGGCAGAAAAAGGAGATTGTCGATCTCGTTCGGCGACATGGCCGTGCCGGGCTGCACGAGGCCTTTTCGCTCGGCGGCGGCCTTCACCTTGGCCCGGTCGATTCCGCCCCCGTCGTCGGCGACCTCGATGACGACGCGTCCGGACCGATGGGCGGCCGACAGAGTGATCTTGCCTTCCCGAGGCTTGCCGGCGGCGAGGCGTAGATCGGGCGGTTCGATCCCGTGATCGACCGCGTTTCGGATCATGTGGGTGAGCGGATCCACCAATCGCTCGATGACGGTCTTGTCGACCTCGGTGGTCTCGCCCACCGTGTGGAGAGTGACGATCTTGCCCGTGGCCTCCGCGGCCTCGCGAACGATCCGATGCATGCGTTGGAAGACGGGCTTCAACGGTTGGGCCCGGATCGCCATCACGCTCTCTTGGACTTCGGAGGCCAGCTGCTTGATGCCTTCGAGCCCGCTCGCGACCTCGCTGTCGGCGGCGAGACCGGCTTTCGCGACGAGCTGTGAAAGGCGGGCCTCCATGATCACCAGTTCCCCGACCAGGTTGATCAGTCGATCGACTCGATCGAGGTTCACGCGGATCGTCGCGGATGAGGCTGCACCGGGCGAGTTCGACCCGGCATTCGAGGCACTCGATCCTCCTGCAGCGGTGACCGGCGCGAGCGAGGGCCCGCCCCCGCTTCTCCCGCCGATGTCAGGCGCATCCGATGTCGCCGTTGGTGCCTCGATCGCTGCACCCGTCGATTGCTCGGGATCGGCGATCGCCGGCTCGGGTGCGCGGGATCGCGGAAGGACACTCGCTCTCGTTTCACCGACCGCAACGGCTGGTCTTCGGATCGCGATGCGGGCGAGGTCCTCGACGAACTCGAAAACCGCATCGATCTCTTGGCGCCGCGCGTCCGTTTCGATCCGGATCCGCCAAGAAGCCTGCGGGTGCGAAAGCTCGAACTCCTCGAGAGGCCTGACCCGTGACAGGTCCGCCTCGACGGTCAGCGACCCGAGACGACGCAGCGAGCGGATGATGGGCGCCGGCTCGTTACCGGTGCCGTACATGGCACCGAGGGGGGTGAATTCGATCTCGAAGGTCTCGAGGAGGGAGGATCGAGGCCCGGCGTCGGCTCCGATTTCGACCCGCGGTGCGTCGGCCTCGATGGCCGGAAGCTCGATGGCGACCGGAACGAAGTCGATGGGCTCCGCCTCCTTCTCGGCGCCGCCCGCGCCGGTCCGCGCTACCTCGCCCAGATCACTCATGAGCGCATGCCTGCGGTCGCCGTCGCCGGGTAGCCCGTCTCGCGCGCAGGCCACGAGGTCGTTCAGGAAATCGCCCGCCCGCAACAACAGTGCGAGGAGCGATTCGCTCAAAGTCAGTCTTCCGGATCGAAGATGATCGAGAACCGTCTCGAAAATGTGTGCGAATTCGACGAGTTCAGCGAGGCCGAAGGCTCCGGCACCTCCCTTGATGGAGTGAACGGAACGGAATATCGAGTGCAAGATCTCGATGTCCGGCAGGCCGTTGGCGCCACGAAGAGAGCGGAGCCCTTCACCCAGCTGCTCGAGGAGATCCTCGCATTCCTGGAAGAAGGTTATTCGTAACTCGTCGAGCCCAGCCATCGCCAGCTCCATTGGAATTCAAATCGCGAGCACACGGCGCAGCACGTTCACGAGACGATCGTCCTCGAACGGCTTCACGAGCCAACCGGTGGCGCCAGCCTCGCGCGCCCGTGCCTTGAGGTCGGCTCCGGTCTCCGTCGTGAGGACGAGAACGGGAATACCCCCGTGCGTGGGACTTTGCCGTACGCCTGCGATAACCCCGAAACCGTCGAGCCGCGGCATGTTGATATCCGTGATGACCACGTGCGGATCGACCGCGGCGAGGCGGGCCAGCCCTTCTACACCGTCCTCGGCAAGAAAAACGTCGAAGCCGCGTGGCGACAGGGTGGACTCGATCAACCGTCGCATGGTCGCCGAATCGTCGACTGCCAATACCCGAGGTCTCATACCGGGAAGCCCTCTTCGCCGTTAGGCATCAATCGAGGAAGCTCGACCGGTTCCGTTCTCCAGGGGGCTGCCGGGGCGAGCCCGAGATGATTGCACGTGCGCGCGAAGGCAACGGACGGATTACGAAGCGCGATTTGTCGACCGTCGGCCGACCACTGCCGAGCCGCCGACACGATGACCTCGAGAGCGAGAGCACTCACCACTTCGACCTCGGCCGCATCGATGACGAGATCGTTGCCTCGTCGGCCGAGCAACTGGTCACGCAGCGCGGCAACGGCGCGTACGTCGAGGCGGCGAGGCAAGTTCACGACCAGGTCGGATCCGGTCTCGGCCGACCCGGAAAACGCCCGGTCCCGCTTCGTTCCGGGCTGGCGACGGGGGCGCCCCTGCTTCATCCTCGGACCTCCCATCGGCGTCGGCGGAGCGTGCGCTGTCCCGGTATCGGAGCGCCCCGCGACGTCGGTTGGATGGTGGGCTCCTCGGTGTCCCGGAGAGGACGACGCCCCTCGGACGGGGCTTCTATGCCCGACAACTTTTAATGATCGGTTAGCGGAACGCGGGCCGGCGTCGGGTGTGACCTGGGCGATGGCAGGCCGGCCGAACACGGTGTGTCTCGTGAGGCCTGCCGGCCGGCGCGAAGACGGAGACGCAGCGCCGGCCGGGCGCATGGCCTCGCCCCGCTGCGCGCCCTTTCGCCAGGCGTGCGGGTCGCGCTCTGCCGCCGCGTTCCCGAGCGCTGTTCCGCCGAGTGCTGCCGCCTCCCCGGCGAGGCGAGCGCAACGCGGCGCGAAAGGCGATGGGACAGTCCACCGGAGGCTGCGATCGAGAAGAAGAGACGTTGCCGGGCGCCGGCGGCGGCGGTGGGGCTCCGCGGCTCGCCTTCGCGAGCATGGGTACGGACACCTCCGCCCTACCCGCCGGTGACGCCGCGAGCGGAGCCGTCGACGAGCGTCCGGCGAACGCTACGGCGCTCGACCGCGCTCCGAGATGCGGGAGGATCGTCGGCGACGACGAGCCGGCCTTCGTCGCAGGCGGAACTCAGCCGCGGGAGGACGAGAGGCAGAGGGACTCGACGCCGCCGCTCGCCGGAGCGGGTCGCCGCGGCGGCTCGACCGGGGGCTCGGCCTCCTCGAGCAGCAGCATCTCGACCCTGCCGGTCGTCGGCCAGAACCGGATCTGGCGGGCACGGTTGCCGCCCAGATGGGAGGCCGTGCAGGGAATACCTTCGCTCTCGAGGAACTCGAGAGCGGCGGTCCCGTTGCGCCCGCCGATGTCCGGGAGGCCGGGAACGATACGGGCTCCACCGAAGAGCTTGGCGCGCAGGTCGCGACGGACCGCCCCCTTCTCGAGCAGGCTGTCGACCAATCGCTCCATCGCCGCGGAGGCGTGTCGGATGTCCCCGGGATCTTTGCCTTCGGGCAGGAGAAAGTGATTCATCCCCCCGACCCGTCGCACGGGATCGAACAAACAGGCGGCGACGCAGGACCCCAGGACCGTCAGGAGGACGACGTCCGGGTCGTTCGAGACCACGCACTGACCCTGAACAACGTGGATCACGTTACGGCTCCAGTCCGTCATGAGCCACCCTCTCGGCCGAACAGGGTTCGGTTCCAACGCGTCGTCCGCGCGGTGAGCAGCGCTTCCCCGATTCGGTCCACGGGAAGCACGGCGAGCGCAGCACCCACCTCGGTCGCAACGCGAGGCATGCCCCAAACCACGCTGGTCGCCCGATCCTGCGCGACCGTGAAAGCCCCCGCATCGCGCAGCGCCTTCATCCCCGCGGCCCCGTCGGCGCCCATCCCGGTCAGCAAGGCGGCCGCCGTGACCGGCGCATAGGGCACGGCCGAGTGGAACAGGCAGTCGACGGAAGGCCGATGGCCGTTTCGGGGCGGCTGAGCCACGAGTCTGCAGCGCGGTCGATCGCGGCCGGCCAGAACGAGGTGTCGCTCCGGATCGGCGGCGACGTAGACATAGCCACGGGAGACAGGCTCGCCCTCCTTCGGTACCACGATCCGCGGACGGCAACTGCGTTCGAGCCGGTTCACCGTGCTCTCGATGAAGCCGGGACGGATGTGCTGGACGATCAGGGTGGGCGGACAGTCCGGCGGGAAGGCCGCGAGGATCGTCTCGATCGCTGCGATGCCTCCCGTCGAGGCGCCGATCAGGACCAGGTCGGGGCCGCGCGGCACCGGAGCGGCGGTGCGGATCGGCGGTCGCTTGAGACCGAAGAGATAGGCCAGGAGCTCTTCGGGCGACGACGCGTTGTCGAACGGGACGAAAGGCATGACGCGGACCAGGTCCGGCGGCACGCGGTAGAGCGCCGGGTCGCCGTACACCAGGCAGCGCACGCCGAGTGCCTCGACGAGATCGGCGAACATCGCGATCCCCGACTCGCCCGTGAGTTCGGCCGCGATCGCGATGGTGTCCGGCTCGATCTCTTCCACTGCATTGAAGGCCCGCGAAAGGTTGTTCACCTCGCAGATCGTCCCCGCTCCGGCCGCCACACGAATCCTGGCCCGACGACCCGGGTGAGGATCGGCCAGAACGAGACATCCGGCGGGGACCCGAGCCGTTCCTTCTCGCGACGCACTCGACACGGTATTCGCCCGTTCGCTCGTAGGTCCTCGAATGACGCGACGAGCTTGGCACCCGAACGTTTAAAGAAGGCTCAACGCTGGGCAGTCGGCAGGCTGCGATCGCCGTGCCGGTGACAGGGGCGACGAGGGGGCCGAGCCACGGTCGGCATCTCGCTCGCCCCTCTCGGAGGGCGAGCGCCCGGGCCGCCGGCCGGTGCGGCGATCCGCCGCTATCCGCCGCTACCCTCGCCGAGGCCCACCTCAGACGGCCGGAAGGCGGCCGGCACGGCGCCGCAGGGAGGACATCCGGCGGCGACGGCGCTCCGGGCGAGCGCGGCGCCGAGCTCGGCCGCCATCCCGGCGGCCGAGCCGTCGGGGTTCACCGAGGAGGCGCATCGAAGAGCGCGGATCGACAGGGCCGGCACACGAACCCGCCACGGTCCGGCTCCGTTCTCGGGCGGCGAACGGCGGCTCGGCGCCGGCTGCGCCCGTGCCGACGCGAGTAAGGAAGTCGATCCTTCGATCGGGATGCGAGCGGTGACCGCAATGACGGGGCGCGTTTCGAGCCTGCCCGATGGACGGGTCGCGCCGAGCGCGGCCCCGGCGCGTTTCGAGGGCGCGTGCCCGCTCCGCTCGCCCCGGTTCACCGCACCACGGTCCTCGGCTCTCGCAGGGGCGGGGTGCGCACCCGATCCCGGGGCCGGTCGATCGGTCGCGGCGGCACGGCCCTCGGCGACGCGGGCGATGTCGGCGCCGCCCCTCCGAGAAGAGCCGGCGCTCCCCGCGAAACGAGCCGCTTTCGTGTCGCTCCGGGCGTAGGGTCGGCGAGCTTCAGAACTCCTGCCAAACGTTCGCTGCCACCTCCTTCGCTGCACGAAGCGGGGGGCGCTTGCTTTGGGGCCGGGCGACATCGATCGGGGTGACTACGGCGCTCGGTCGGGACGCCATCGCGCCCTTTCCCGCAGTTCCGCCACGACCGGTCGACCGCGTCCGCGCGGTGTCGAGCGGGGCGAGCGACTCGGCCGCATCCTCCCTCGAGCCCGTCTTGAACCCCACGAGGAGTTCGCGCAGACCGTCCGCCTGGTCGTTCAAGGCGGAAGCCGCGGCCCGAGCCTCCTCGGCGGCGGCGGCGTTCTCCTGGGTGACCCGATCGAGCTGGCCGATGCCACCGTTGATCTCCGACAGGCCGGCCGACTGCTCGTTGGTCGCGGCGGCGATCTCCGCCATGAGACGCGACACCTCGCTCGCCTGTTGGAGGATCCGCTCGAGGCTCTCGCCGGTTCGAGCCACCAGGGCGGCCCCCGTCTCCACCTGGGTCCGGCTGTCGGACAACAGGGCGCGGATCTCGCGCGCGGAATTGGAAGCCCTTTGCGCGAGCGCCCGCACTTCCGAGGCGACCACCGCGAAGCCGCGGCCGGCCTCGCCCGCCCGGGCCGCCTCGACCCCGGCGTTGAGTGCGAGGAGATTGGTCTGGAAAGCGATGTCGTCGATCGCGCCGATGATCCGCTGGACCTGCTCCGAGCTCCGCTCGATCGCCCCCATCGCGGCGATCGCCTCGCGAACCACGGCCTCGCCCGCTTTCGCTTCGTTGTAGTTGGCCTGGGTCGCCTTGTCGGCCGCGGTCGCCCGCTCGGACGTCGCGCGCACGCTCTCGGTCAGCTCGTTGAGTGCCGCCGCCGACTGCTCGAGCGTCGCCGCCTGGGTCTCGGCCCGCGCGGAGAGATCCGACGCGGTCTGGGCGATTTCGCTCGCGCCGTTGCGAACCGATTCGGCGAGTTCCCAAATCCGGGTGACCGTCCTGGCGAGCCGGTCCACCGTATCGTTGTAGGCCGTTCGCAGCGCCTCGTACTCGCTCGGGAACGGATCGTTCGCCGGACTGGCGATCTTCTGCGTGAAATCGCCTTCGGCGAGGCGGAGCAACCCCGCTTCGAGATCGCGCACGACGCGCGCTTGCCGGGCGGCCTCCTGTTCCTGTTGCGCGATCCGGGCGGCACGCAGCGCTTCCGCCTCGGCACCGGCTTCGCGCGCCGCCCGCAAGCCCTTGCGGAACTCCTCGAGCGCGCGGCCGAGAGCCGCCAATTCGTTGCGGCCGCGGCGATCGAAGATCTCGACTTCGAGATCACCCTGGGCCAGCCGCTGCGTCGCACGGGTGAACCGTTGCAGGGGAAGGGCGATGCTGCGCCAGAGAACGACCGCGACGAGTATCGCCAACAGGATCGCTCCGAGGTTGAACCACAAGAGCGAGGATAGAATCTTTTGCCCGATCGCATTCTCCTCGGCGATGACCGTCTCGCGATCTCGGTTCGCTTCGTGCAGAACGTCGGCGACGAGGTCGCGAGCGATGCCGACTTGCCCTCGGAGCCATTCCTCGAGTTGGCGTTGAGCGAGGATCGTCTCGCGGATCTGCCCGAGGGTCTCGACATAGGCCTCGACCCCGTTGCGAGAGCGCTCGAGAAGGTCGACCTCCTCCCCGGACAGGCCCGCTGCGGCGAGGCGCCGCAAGGCGGCCCGCGTGGCCTCGAGTGCCGGCAGTGCGCTTTCCAGCTCGGCCACCGGCTCGCCTTGAACGAACCGGTCGACGCGAAGGCGGGCGGTCAGGAACGAATCGGATGCGCGCAACGCCCAGTAGGCATCCGCGGTCGCACCACGGTCCTCCAGCATGGCGACCAGGCGTCCGATACCTCGCCGATGTTCGATACCCAGATCACGCAATCGTTGCTTCAGTTGTGCAGCTGCGATAGTTTGATCCGCGAAATCACGAAATTTGTCGATCATGCGGTGGACGACGGCGTCTGCGCTTTGGATAACCTTCATATCCGCGGCGATTACCGCGTGAACGGCGCGATCGATGCTGGCAAGCGACTCTTCGAGTCGCGTTTTCTCGTCGTTGTTCGGTTTGTCGAAGTAACGCTCGACGTCCGCATCGAAGGCCTCGATTCGAATCAACGCCTCGGTCACGTTGGCGTAGATGTCGAAGATCTTCTCCGTTCTCCCGATACTGTCGGCCAAGACGAGCACGTTCTGGCGGACGACGATCCCGAGAGCGACGATGACCGCCACGACGACCAGGCTACCGAAACCGAGCCGAGCACCGATCCGGACGTTCGCGAGCATGACGTCGAATCTCCCGTTCGAACGGGCGCACTCCTAACAGCCGCGAATTAACGAAGTCTTGCACCCGGCGAGCTCCTGCGGCGGAGAACGCCCTCGAGCGGCGCCTCGCACGCTGCCGCGAACACGAGCCCGGTCGGCGAGGAGAAGGCCGGCAACCGTCGCCGCGAAGGGCAAAGGCGGTTCAGCTGCCGCCGTAGACCCCGCGATGACGCAGCAGATGGTCGGCGAGCACGCAGGCCATCATGGCTTCGCCCACCGGCACGGCGCGGATCCCCACACAGGGATCGTGGCGGCCCTTCGTCACGATCTCGGTCTCCCGCCCGTCACGGGTGATCGTCCGGCGCGGGATCAGGATCGAGGAGGTGGGCTTGACCGCGAAGCGGACGACGATGTCCTGCCCGGTCGATATGCCCCCGAGTATGCCGCCCGCATGGTTCGAGAGGAAACGCGGACCCTCGTTGCCCATGCGGATCTCGTCCGCGTTCTCCTCGCCCCGCAGCGCCGCCGCCGCGAAGCCGGCGCCGATCTCGACACCCTTGACGGCGTTGATGCTCATCATCGCCTTGGCGAGATCGGCGTCGAGCTTGTCGTAGACCGGCTCCCCCAAGCCCGCCGGCACGCCTTTCGCGACCACCTCGATCACCGCGCCGACCGAGGAGCCCGCCTTGCGGATCGAAAGGAGCTGCTCCTCCCAGCGCGCCGCCGCCTCCGCATCCGGGCACCAGAAGGGGTTGCGCTCGATCTCGGCGGGGTCGAAGCGGGCTGGGTCGATCCGATCCGCCCCCATCTGGACCATGTAGCCCCGGATCGTGACCGAGGGCCCGAGGATCAGCCGGGCGATCGCCCCGGCCGCGACCCGGCAGGCGGTCTCGCGTGCCGAGGCCCGCCCTCCGCCCCGATGGTCGCGGATGCCGTACTTCACGTCGTAGGTGAAGTCGGCGTGGCCGGGTCGATAGGTCTCCGCGAGTTCGGCATAGTCCTTCGAGCGCTGGTCGAGGTTGCGGATCAGGAGGCTCACGGGCGTGCCGGTCGTGAGCCCCTCGAACACGCCCGAGAGGATCTCGACCCGGTCGGGCTCCTGCCGGCGGGTCGTGAAGGCCGACTGGCCGGGGCGCCGCCGGTCGAGCCAGCGCTGGATGTCGGCCTCCGAGAGCGGCAGGCGGGCGGGCACGCCGTCGACCACCACGCCGATCGCCGGCCCGTGGCTCTCGCCCCATGTCGTGAAGCGGAAAAGCTCGCCGAAGGAGGATCCTGCCATCAGATCTTCGCGAGGCGCTCGAGCAGCGCGTCGGCTGCGATCCGCCCGTCCCAGTGGTCCAGCGAAACTCGGCGGCTGCGCCCGATCCAGGCCCGCACGGGCGCGAGATCCTCGCCCGAAAGGCCGGCGCCGGCCACGATCTGGACCGTCTGTTGAACAGAGACCGAACAGGTCCGGTCCGCCCGCATCCGATGACCGTGTTCGAGCGAAACTCTCACACACGCGTCGTGGCGCGCCCCACCGCGTTGCGAGACCCGGACGATCATGGGAAGCCCCGCGACCCTCGGGGAGAGGTCGGCCATCGGGACGAAGTCCTCGGCGGCCTCGAGCGGCTCGTCTCCGGTCGGGGCTGCCGCGGTCGAATCGGCGGTCATCGTCCGTTCCTCGGTCTTCCAACGCGACGATCGCACGGCCGAACGGGGCTCGCCAGACCCCGGTCTAGACGGTGGCGATGTCGGGTGCGTCCACCGCCTTCATCCCGACCACGTGGTAGCCGCAGTCGACGTGCAGGACCTCGCCGGTGGTTCCGGCGCCGAGCTCGGAGAGCAGGAAGAGCGCCGCCCCGCCCACGTCGTCGATCGTTACGTTGCGCTTCAGGGGAGAATTGTACTCGTTCCATTTGAGGATGTAGCGGAAATCGCCGATCCCGGAGGCCGCGAGCGTGCGCACCGGCCCGGCCGAGATCGCGTTGACGCGGATCCCCTTGGCCCCGAGGTCGACCGCCAGATAGCGGACCGAGGCCTCGAGCGCTGCCTTGGCCACGCCCATGACGTTGTAGTGCGGGGTGACGCGGGTCGAGCCGATATAGGTCAGGGTCAACAGGCTCGAGCCCGCTCCCATCAAGGGCTCGGCGCGGCGTGCCAGATCGGTGAAAGAATAGCAAGAGATCGCCATGGTCTTCTGGAAATTGTCGAGCGTGGTGTCGACATAGCGGCCCTTGAGCTGCTCCTTGTCGGAATAGGCGATGGCGTGCACGAGGAAGTCGAGGCCGCCCCATTTGGCCGCGATCTCGCCGAACAGCGCATCCAGGCTCGCGGGATCGGTTACGTCGGCCGGCAGGAGGAGCGGGGCGCCGAGCTCCTCGGCCAGGGGCCGAACACGCTTCAGGAGCGGCTCGCCCTGGTAGGTCACGGCGAGCTCCGCTCCGTGCCGGCGCACCGCCCGGGCGATACCCCAGGCGAGCGAGCGGTCGTTGGCGATGCCCATGACGAGGCCTCTCTTCCCGGCCATCAGGGGGGTCGGGGCGGTCATGCGACGGCGGCTCCGGAGCTGGCCCGTGGACGGGCGCGATCCTACGGGCCCGCGCGCTCCGGCGAAAGGGTTCCCTCGCCGGCACCGGCGGGGGGCGATGCTGCGGCCGTGGGCCGGCCCGCCTCGATCAAGGAGCGCCCCCGCCAGACGAGCCGCCGGAGCACGAGGCGACCGCGCGGGCGGGTCGGATCGGCCGGCAGCACGAGCTCGCGATCCCGCACGGCCAGACCCAGAAGGCCGTAGGCGGCGCTCAACATCCGTGCCGCCGAGCCCGTGTACCAGGCCCAACCACCACGCTCCTCGTAGCCCGGCCCGAAGCTCACATCGGCCGGCTGCTGGTGCGGCGGCAAACCGTAGCGGGCGAGCCGGGCGGTCTCCGTTTCGCCGATCGGGGAGATCCGGTACCAGGTCTCGACCGCGCGCGCCTCGAGCGCCGCCGCCTCGACCGACCGGCCGGCCGCGCGGGCCAGGCTCGAGAGGCGCAGGAGCGCGTCCACGAGCCAGGACACGCCGTGGCTGTACTGGCCGCCGTTCTCGCGCACCCCGGGAGGATAGGCCGCGATCCGGCCGGGATAGGGGTCGCTCCGCTCGTCGAACGGTGGATGGAGGAGCAGCACCATGCCGTCGCGCTCGAGCGCCTCGAGGGCGGCGAGCACGATCCGTCGACCCTGCTCGAAATCGACGAGGCCCGCGAGCACGGGCCAGGCGGCCGAGAGCGCGTCGCTCGAGAGGAGCTCGCGGCCGCGGTCGTCGATCGCCCGCACGAAGCGGTCGCCGCGGGCCATGCCGGCGAGGGCCTCGCGAAGCCGCGCCTCGGCGGCCCGCCAGCGACGGGCGAGCCGCTCCTCGCCGCGCCGCTCGGCGAACGGGATCGCGTCGCGCAGCACGTCCGAGAGGAAGAAGCCGAGCCAGACGCTCTGGCCGCGGCCCCGTCGGCCGAGGCGGTCGAATCCGTCGTTCCAGTCGCCGGTGCCGATCAGCGGCAACCCCTGCGGCCCGAGCCGGGCGAGGGTGAAATCGATCGCCCGCCGGCAATGGTCGAACAGGCTCTCCACCTCGCGCGAGACGCGCGGCGCCAGCACGATGCCCTCGGCGCCGGGCGGGATCGCCCGCCCCTCGAGGAAGGGGACCGGCTCGTCGAGGATGTCCGCCTCGCCGGTCGCCTCGACATAGCGGGCGACGACGTAGGGCAGCCAGAGTTGCGGGTCGGACACGCGGTTGCGGGCGGCGAGACCGGTCCTGCCTTCCCAGGAGGGGTGCCACCACTGGACGACGTCGCCCTCGAGGAACTGCTGGGCGGCGTGCAGCAGGATCTGGGCCCGGGCGAGCTCGGGGTCGAGGAAGAGGAACGGCAGTACGTCCTGGAGCTGGTCGCGGAAACCGAAGGCGCCGCCGCGCTGCTGCGGCCCGCAGCGGCCCCACAGCCGCGACGTCAACACCTGGTAGGGCAGCCAGTCGTTGACGAGGCGGTCGAAGGCCGGATCGTCGGTCTCGATCCGCAGCACCGAGAGCCGTTCCTCCCAGCGCGCGCGCGTGGCCTCGACCGCGGTGCGGGCCTGGGCCGGCTCGCGGAAGCGGCGGGCGAGGGCCCGGGCCTCGGCGAGCTCGAAGGCCTGGCCGACGGCGAGGGTCACGAGCGCCTCCTCGCCGGGCCCGAGCTCGAGGTCGGCGCCGAAGGCCACGAACCGCTCGCCGTCGTCGCGACAGCGCGGATCGGGGACCCCCTCGGCGAGGAAGAGGGGGCCTTCCGCCCAGGCCTCGCTCAGGCCCACGAAGCGAGCGCGCACGGCCTCGACCGCATCCGGCTGCAGGCTCGTCGCGACGAACAGCCACCCCTTGCGGAAGTCGTTGCGCTCGTGCCGCAGATAGACCGCGAACGGGCCCGTCTCCTCGAACCGCGTCTCGAGCCGGCCGCGGCTGTCGCGCGGCAGCTCGGCGAGCGCCACGTGGACCGCCGGCATCACTCGGAGCCGTCGCCGTCGTGGGCCGGGATTGCGGATCCGGAGCAGGTCGAGCTGGACCGGGGCGTCGTCGGCGAGGCTCACCACCTGCTCGAGCTCGAGCCCGTCCGCTGCCTCGGGCCGTTTGCGGAACACCACCCGGCCCGGCTCGAAGCGGACCTCGCAGCGGGCATCGCGCGGGCGCGCCGGCGCGAAGCAGGCGGTTTCGAGCCGGCCGGTGTCCCGGTCGCGGACCCAGATTGCCCGGCTCGGCCAGTCGACCGGCACATTGTCGAGCTGGAAGCGGTTCCAGGCGTTCTGCTGGGCGTTGCCGCCGAAAGCGAAGATCTCGCCGTCGCTGCCGACCACGGCACCGTGGCCGAGCGGGCTCGCGAGCACATGGTGCCAGGGGCGGGGAAGCGCCCCCGGCAGCCGCAGGGCGCGACCGTCGGCCGTGAACCCGGGGAGGGGCTTCTCCGGCAGGGGCGGGTCGCGCAGCTCGCGGTGCACGGCGAGCTCCCTCTCGAGCCGCTCGGGATCGGGCGGCGGACGGCGGCCGTAGCGGCAGATCAGCCGGACCGCTTCCTCCCGATCGGCGGCGTAGCCGTCGACGAAGCGCAGCCGCAGGCAGCCGCGCGCCGGGAGATCCAGCTCGAGCGTGAGGCTCGCTGCCGGGTCGAAGGTATAGAGAAGGCCCGCGTCCTCGACCGGCCTGGCGGCACCGGGAGCGAGGCCCGCGGGTGCGGCGATGCCGCCCGTGCCGAGGAAGCGCGCGCGGCTGTCCTCGTAGCCCACGAGCCGCGCATCCGGCGAAAGGTCGCCCGCCACGGCGTGGAACAGGTGCTCGGGCGAGGGCCGTTCGTCCTCCGGACGGCGAGCGCCGTTCGGCAGCATGCGGTTGCGCGCGAGGATGGCACCCAGGCTCGGGACGAACCAGGTGGCGACGTGCAGCGCGGCGAAGGCCGGGGTGCGCTCGACCGCGTCGCGCGGGGCCATCGCGAGTTCCTGGAAGCTCGTGAGCCGCAGCCGCCGCGGCCGATCCTCGAGGTTCAGGATCTCGAGCTGCCAGATCTCGACCGGATCGCGGGCGGCCACCGCGACCTCGGCCCGCCACCTGAGGCCGCCGACGCGGCGCGCGATGCGGGCCGACCAGGGGGTGGGCCGGTGCGTCTGCGGGAAGGAGGGATCGAGCGTGCCGGGCAGCGCCTGGAGCCCGATCGGTGGCAGCGCCGGCTCGTCGCGATCGCACAGCCAGAAGAGCTTGCCGCGCCGTCGCAAGGGGTCGTCCGGCCGACGGGTGAGGTCGATCTCGTATTCGCGGTGGAGCGCGCTCAGCACGCGCGAGAACCCGCGCCCGTCGCTGGCGAGCTCGACCGTGTAGCGACCGTTGCTCAAGAGCCAAGGACGCTCGGGGGCCCAGCCCACTCCGGGCTGGAGATGGGGGCGCGGGTGGCGGATCCGCCGGGCGCGGGCGATCTCGTTGTAGAGGACGGCGAGCACGAAGGAGCAGAGACCGGCGGCGAAGGCGTAGCCGACGAGTGTGGTGCCCACCGCCGGCAGGAGCGGACCGGCGGCGGCACGGACCTGTTCGGCGCCGGTCCAGACCCGGTCCCATTCGGCGCCGCGCGGGATGTAGAAGGGGATCAGGAGCGGCAGCCAGGTGGCGAAGCGGCGGATGCCCTCCGGAATGCAGCGCGTCCGCGCGGAGTGGCCGAGGAAGCGGGCGGCCTTCTCGTCGAGCACGTCGCCGCCCACGAAGGAGAGGTTGACGAGGGTGGCGACCCTGAGGCCCATGTGGTCGAACCAGATCAGCATCCGCAGCCAATCGTAGGCCAGAAGGCCCAAGAACAATTCGAGGCTCCAGGCGCGGAAGGCCTCCGGCTCGAGCCGGAGCGCCTGGACGGTCGCCACGACCGTACGCACCGCCCCGTCCTGGTTGTACCAGGAAGGATCGGGCGAGAGGCGGAGGAAGGAGTAGATGATGGGGGCCATCCAGAGCCCCCAGCGCAGCACCCGGATGGCCTGCTCGACCAGTGCCAAAAGCCCGCGCGAGGAGAACAGCTCCTCGAGCGGCCGCAGCCGCCGTTCGACCAGGGCCGTGAGCAGCACGAGGTTGATGGAGAACAGCGGGGCCGCGAGCGACCAGTTGATCACGCCCGAGAGCGATTCGGCGTAGAGGAGCGCCACTCCACCCTCGGGCCGACCGAGGTCCTGTGCTCCCCATTTGCTGAACAGCGGATAGACGACGTAGGGTTCGACCGCGCGCCCGTCGAGCGGGAAGTGGACACTCGCGTAGCGCGCCCATTTGTCGAGCACGGTCGCGAGCTGGGGCGCGTCGAGATACCAGGCGAGGGCGCCGCCGGCGATTCCGCCGAGCCCGGCACCGAGCGCATAGAGGCGCCAGGTCTGCAGCCTGCGGCGGCGGCCTTGTACCACCTCGAGCGCGTCCGCCAGGAGATCGACCCCGGCATAAGCCGCGATCCCGGCGAGCGCTCCGAACAGGAACCGGGCGAGCGGATCGGCCGTCGGCAGACCGGCCGCGAGACCCAGCCCGAGCGCGAGCCCGATCACGGCGCCACGGGCGTAGCCCCAAGGGTGGCGGGCGGCGTGCAGGAGCCGCCGGGCGAAGGCCGGGCTGCCGTCGAAGGTCTCGACGATCGTGCGGGCGGCCGGAAAGAGCAGCGCGCCCACGAGCGCGGCGGCCGGGAGCGGGGCCGCCTCGACCAGCGCCCGGACCGGGGCGGCGCCGGCCGCCAGCGCCGGGAGGTGGATCACGAGCAGGAAGACGAGCGTGTAGACGGCACCCTTGCCGAGCCCGTCGCGGAAATGACCGAGCGCCGCGGGCAGGGTCGGTCTGCGGACGATCAGGGCATCCAACAGGATCCCGGTCATCAAGAAGACCTCGGCCCAGAGCGCCGCCTGGGCGAGGCTGCCGGTGACCAGGACCGCGAGGAACCGTGCGGGCGCGGGGAGCTCGCCGACCGCCCGGCTCGAGCCGAGGTCGGCCAGGAGCGGCGAGAGGACGGCCAGAAGGGCGCCTGCGACGAGGAGGGCCAGCAGGGCAGGATCGCGGGTCCAGCGGTGGTCCATCACGAAGCCGATGCCGACCCCGACCAAGAGATTGAAGCCGGCGAGCACGAGGAAGCGGGCGAACAGCACGGCGCTCGCCGGATCGCTGCCCGTCGGGAGCAGAAGGGAGCCGAGTTCCGCCAGGAGCGGGCGGGCGCCGAGCAGGAGCAGGAGGTTCAGGAGGAACGGTGCGACGAGCCAGGCGAGGCTCGTGGGCAGGTGTGGCGAGCGACGCTCGCGGCCGAGCGTCCAGACCCCGGCCGCGAGGTAGAGGGCCACGGCGGCTCCGGCGCCGAGCGGGGTGAGGGCGAGGAGCTCGCTCCAGCGCCCGGGCGTCCCCCAGGGTCGGGCCCAGGGGTCGGAGGCGAGCGCCAGGAGGGCGATCGCGACCCCGTCGAGCAGGAAGCGGTCGGGTGTGGGCGAAGGGGCCCCGCGACCGCGGGCCACCGCCAGAAGGGACAGCGCGCCCGCGAGCCCGGTCGGGGCGGCGCCGATCGACCCGAGGCCCTGCGTCGCCGCCGCCACCGCGGCGACCGCCAGGAGTCCGGCCGCGACGAAGAAGCCGAATTCCACCCAGCCGATCCGTCCCGGTCGGGCACAGTCCGCGGTCGGCCTCGTGCTCATGCCGGCTCCTCGCGTGGTGCATCGCCGCGCCGCGGCGACCCGGGCGACGGCCGCCGCCTACGCGACCGGAACAACGCCGGACCCGCTCTCGGCAAGCGGGCCGTGGCGCAGTTTCCGTCATTTTTCCGGCCGATGCAACCTTTGCGATAGATACTGTCCCATCGAGCTACTTACTGGCTAGAACGGGGCGATTGCGACAGCCGCGCGGCCTCGGCCAGGAGGCGGACGACCTCGGCGTCTTCGGTCTGGGTGAAGTCGCGATAGAACTGGCCGACCGCGGCCATCCACTCGGGCTCCTCGAGGACCACGATCTCCTCGGCCTCCCGCGCGAGCCGGGCGATCGTGTCGGGCGGTGCCACGGGCACCGCGAGCACCCGCCGCCGCGGGCCGAGTTCGGCGAGCGCGCGCAGCGCCGCGCGGACGGTCGTGCCGGTGGCGATCCCGTCGTCGACGAGGATGGCGGTGCGGCCGCGCACGCTCGGCGCCGGCCGATCGCCGCGATAGAGCCGCCGCCGCCGCTCGATCTCGGCGAGCTGGCGAGCGGCCTCGGCCGCGATCCAGTCCTCGTCGATGCCGTAGGCGCGGATGACTTCCTCGTTGCGGACGAGCACGGGCTCGGCACCGTCGACCACCGCGCCGGCGGCGAGTTCCGGCTGGAAGGGAGCACCGATCTTGCGCACGAGCAGCACATCGAGCGGCGCGCCCAGCGCCTTCGCGACCTCGAAGCCGACCGGCACGCCGCCGCGCGGCAGTGCCAGGACCACCGGGTCGGCGCCGGCGAGATGGCCGAGCCGGGCGGCTAGCCTACGGCCGGCATCGGTGCGATCGGCGAACACGGCTCGCCCTCCTCACCCTTCGCCGCGCGCAGGCGGCGTCGCCGAAAATTGTTCGACCAGAAAGTCGCGGGCGAGCACGGCCACCCGTTCGAGCGCACCCGGCTCCTCGAACAGATGCGTGGCTCCCGGCACGACGACGAGCCGGTGCGGCCCCCCGAGGCGGCGCGCCGCGGCCCGGTTGAGCTCCAATACGGGGTGGTCCTCGCCTCCGACGATCAGGAGGGTGGGCGCCCGGACCCCGGCGAGTGCCGCCCCTGCGAGATCGGGCCGTCCGCCGCGCGAGACCACGGCGCGGATCTCGGGCGAGCGGGCCGCCGCCACGAGCGCCGCCGCGGCCCCGGTCGAGGCTCCGAAGAGGCCGATCGGAAGTCCCCGCGGCCCGGGCTCCTCGGCCAGCCGGTCGAGCGCCTCGAGGAGCCGTCCGGCCAGGAGGTCGATGTCGAAGACCTTGGCCCGGTCGAGCGCCTCGGCGGGCGTCAGGAGGTCGAAGAGAAACGTCGCGAGCCCGGCCTCTTGGAGCACGCTCGCCACCATCCGGTTGCGCGGGCTCGCCCGGCTCGAACCACTGCCGTGCGCGAAGAGAACGAGCCCACGGGCCGGCTCGGGAACCACGAGATCGCCCGGAAGCCGCGCCGGGCCGATCTCGAGGCGCATCGTCCGGGTCCGCATCCTCAAGCTCCGAGCGTTCCGGCCGGATCGGCCAGAAGATCGACGATCGAGCCGCCCCCGTGCAGCCGGCGGATCGCCTCGGCCAGAAGGGGGGCCACGGGCTCGATCGCGAGCCGGCTTCGGGCGAGGGCCTCGGGCAGACGGAAGGGGGGGACCGAATCGGTGACGAGCCAGCCGTCGATCAGCGGGTCGGCCACCGCCGCGGCCGCCTCGCCCGTGAAGAGGCCGTGGGTGGCGACGGCGCGGACCCTTGCCGCACCCCGTTGCCGGCAAGCCCGGGCGCAGCGCAGCATGGTCCCACCCGTGCTCACGAGATCGTCGACCAGGATCGCCTCGCGGCCTTCGACATCGCCCGCGAAGGCCTCGCCGCTCACCACCCCGGCGCTCCGGTGCTTCTCCATGAGCGCGAGCGGCACCGGCTGGCCGAGTGCCGCCTCGAGGTCCTGGCGCAGCGCCTCGGCCCGCTTGACCCCGCCGGCGTCGGGCGAGACCACGGCGACCGGACGGCCCGCGAGCTGCGGCAGCAGCCGGCGGACCAGGAGCCCGCGCGCCTCGAGGTGCACGGTCTCGATCCGGAAGGCGTTCTCGAAGGCCACCGGATTGTGGACGTCGAGCGCGACCACCCGGGCGACCCCGACCGCTTCGACGAGCTGGGCGAGGTAGCGGATCGAAACCGGATCGCGCGGCTTGGTGCGCCGATCCTTGCGGGCATAGGCGAGGTAGGGGGCGACGAGCGTCACCCGTGCCGCCCCCTGGTCGACCAATGCTGCCGCGAGGAAAAGGGTGCGGACGAGCTTCTCGTCGGCCGAGAGCTCGGGACCGCCGAAGAGCGGCTGGAGGAGATAGAGATCGAGGCCGCGGACCTCGGCCAAGGGCCGGATCTTGTGCTCGCCGTCCTCGAAGCCGCGTTCCTCGACCGGCAAGGGTGCGAGCCCGAGGCGGCCCGCCACGGCCGTGGCGAGATCGACCCCGCTGGCGAGGGAGAGGACGGCGAGGCTCAAGGCAGCGCCTCCACGAGCAGCCGCGCGAGATGGACCGCCTCGCGGCCGGTCCCGTCGCGGATCTGCTGCCGGCAGCTCGTGCCGTCGGCGACGATCGCGACGTCGCTCGCCGCGGCGCGCACGGCCGGCAGGAGCGCCGCCTCCGCCATCGCTCGCGAGATCGCCCGATGCTCGGCCTCGTAGCCGAAGGCACCGGCCATCCCGCAACAGCTCGATTCGATCGGGACCGGGTCGAGCCCGGGCACGAGCCGCAGCGCATCCACCACCTTGGCGAACAGACCGAAGGCCTTCTCGTGGCAGTGCCCGTGGACGAGCACCCGGCCCGGGCGCGAGCGGAGATCGAGATCGAGCCGGCCGGCGCTCCGCTCCTCCGCCAGGAACTCGGCGAGATGAAGGACCGGCCCGCTCGCTCCGGCCCGCGCGGCTTCCGGCAGGAGCGCCTCGAGCTCGTCGCGGAAGGTCAGGAGACAGGAAGGCTCGAGGCCGACCACGCGGGCCCCGGCCTCCCACCAGGGGCGCAGCGCCTCGAGCGTGCGGGAGAGTTCGGCCCGCGCCTCCTCGAGCATCCCGGCCGAAAGGAAGGTCCGGCCGCAGCACAAGGGCCGCTCGCCCCGAGGGGTGGGGTCGACGACCCGCCATCCCGCGCGCTCGAGAAGGCGGGCCGCGGCAGCCGCGTTCTCGGGCTCGAACCAGGTCGTGAACGTGTCCGCCCAGAGCACGATCGTGCCCGTCTCGGCCCCGTTCGGCCGGGCCGGCCGCGGCCGCCAGGGGGTGGCGGAGAAGCGCGGCAGGGGTCGCTCGCGGGCGATGCCCAACAGCCGCTCGGAAGCCGCGGCGAGCGCTGGGACGCGGTCGCGCAGCGCCGGCAGGGCGCGCAGCCGCTGCGCCCAGGGCGCCCAGTGCGGCAGCGTCGCGATCAGTCGCTCGCGGGCGCGCAGGCCGCGGCGCAGCCGACGCTGGTGGCGCAGCTCGAGCTTCATGCGCGCCAGGTCGACGCCGGCCGGGCATTCGCGGCGGCAAGCCTTGCAGCTCACACAGAGCTCGAGGGCGGCCTCCACCGCCTCCAACCCGGCGCTGTCCGGCCCCAGCCGACCGAGCAGCACGTCGCGCAAGAGGTTGGCGCGGCCGCGGGTGACGTGCGCCTCCTCGCGGGTGGCGCGGTAGGAGGGGCACATCACCCCGCCCGCGAGCGCCCGGCAGGCACCGTTGTTGTTGCACATCTCGGCGGCACCCAGGAGCCCGCCCCAGGGGCTCCAATCGAGCCCGGTGGAGAGCTCGAGCGGCCGGTCCGAGGCGCGCCAGCGCAAGAGCTCGGGCTCGTCCATGCGGGGTGCGCGGACGATCTTCGAGGGCGCGGTGTTGAGCACGCCCTCGGGGTCGAACAGGTCCTTGACGGCCTCGAAGGCGCGCACGAGCGCGGGGCCGAAGACCCGCTCGTGCCACTCGCTGCGGACGATCCCGTCGCCGTGCTCGCCCGAATGCGTGCCCTTCATCCGGCGGACGAGCTCGATCGCCTCTTCGGCGATCGCACGAAGCGCTTTGCGGTCCTTCTCGAGACGGAGGTTGAGGACGGGCCGCACGTGCAGGCAGCCGGCCCCGGCATGGGCGTACCAGGTGCCCCTGGTGCCGTGCCGGGCGAAGAGCTCTTCGAGGGCGGCCGTGTATTCCGCGAGCCGCTCGACCGGGACGGTGCAGTCCTCGATGAAGGAGACCGGCTTGCCGGCCGAACGCATCGCCATGACGATGTTGAGGCCGGCCGTGCGCAGGGCGGCGATCTCGGCCTGGACCGCCGGGCTCGTCGCCCGCACGACCGCATCCGGATGGCCGAGGGCTCCCATGGCCTCCTCGAGCCGGCCGAGCGCGCGCTCGAGCGGGGCGATCTCCTCGCCCACGAACTCGACCAGGAGCAGGCAGTCGGGCGCGCCGCGGACGAAGTGCTCGAGGCTCTCGGCGAAGGCCGGGATGCCGCGCGCGAGCTCGAGAATCGTACGGTCGACGAGCTCCACGCAGGTGGGGCCGAGCTCGACGAGCTTCGGGGCGGCGCGCATGGCCGAGCCGAAGTCGGGGAAGTGGCACACCCCGAGCACCCGGTGCCGGGGCAGCGGATGGAGGCGCAGCCGGATGCGCTCGAAGAGCGCGAGCGTGCCCTCCGAGCCGACCAGGATCGAGGCCGGGTTGAAGGGGCCGTTCGGCGCCACTCGGTCGAGCGGGTAGCCGCCGACCTGGCGGGCGGTGCGCGGCCAGCGCGCCGCGATCTCGCCTTCGACCCCCCGAGCGATCGCGCGGAGCCCGGCGACGATCCGCCCGGCCGGCCCGGTATCCCGCGGAGCGGGGGGCGAGGGACCGAAGGTGGCACGCGAGCCGTCTGCCAGAAGAGCTTCGATCGAAAGAACATTGTCGATCGAGACGCCGTAGGCGAGCGAGCGTGCGCCGCAGGCGTTGTTGGCGGTCATCCCGCCGATCGTCGCGCGCGAGGCGGTCGAGACGTCCACCGGGTAGAAGAGCCCGTGCGGCTTCAAGAACCGGTTCAGCTCGTCGAGCACCACGCCCGGCTCGACGCGCACGGTGCGCGCCTCGAGGTCGAGCTCGTCGATGGCGGTGAGCCAACGCGAGCAGTCGAGGATCAAGGAGCGACCGACCGTCTGGCCGGCTTGCGAGGTCCCGCCGCCCCGGGCGATGACCGAGACCCCTTCCTCGCGGGCGATGGCGAGCGCGGCCTCGAGATCGGTCCGGTGCCGCGGACAGACCACGCCCAGGGGCTCGATGTGGTAGATCGAGGCATCCGTGGCGTAGCGGGCGCGGTCGGCCGGGGCGAAGAGCACATCCCCCTCGAGCTCGCGGCGCAACCGCGCGGCAAGCGCCGGGTCACCGATCCGACTGTGCGAGGGGCGAAGGGTGGTCGTCGCCACGTTCGAAGGTCCGCTCGAGGCTCTCGGGAGGTTCGCACGGCTTCCGGCCCGCCCGCAACCCGGGCCGGATCCGGCCACCCTTGACGGGCGGCCGAAGCCTTGGCGAGCCTGCCGCCGCGTCGAGGAGGAAGCGCGGATGAACGAACCCCGCCGTGCCGGTCGCCACTTCCTGCAGATCCCCGGACCCACCAACGTGCCGGACCGGATTCTGCGCGCGATCGATCGGCCGACGATCGACCATCGCGGGCCCGAGTTCCAGAGACTCGCGCGGACCGTCCTCGAGGGGTTGAAGACGATCTTCCGCACCTCGGGGCCGGTCGTGGTCTACCCGGCTTCCGGCACCGGTGCGTGGGAAGCGGCGCTCGTCAACACGCTGTCGCCGGGCGATCGGGTGTTGATGTTCGAGACCGGCCATTTCGCGACGTTGTGGTGCGAGCTTTCCCGGAGACTCGGTCTCGACCCCGTCCTGTTGCCGGGCGATTGGCGCAGCGGCGTCGACCCGGGCGCCGTCGAGGCGGTCCTGGTCGAGGACCGGGAGCGGCGGATCGCCGCCGTCTGCATCGTCCACAACGAGACTTCGACGGGTGTGCGCAGCGACGTCGCGGCCGTTCGCCGGGCGATCGACCGGGCCGGCCATCCGGCCCTCTTCATGGTCGACACCATCAGTTCGCTCGCCTCGATGGACTATCGCCACGAGGAGTGGGGCGTGGACGTCACGGTGGGCGGCTCGCAGAAGGGCCTGATGCTGCCGCCCGGCCTCTCCTTCAACGCCGTCTCGGAGAAGGCGCTCGCCGCGCATCGCGGGGCCCGGCTGCCGCGCGGCTATTTCGACTGGACGGCGATGCTCGAGGCCAACCGGCGCGGCTTCTTCCCCTACACGCCCGCCACCAATCTGCTCTTCGGTCTGGCCGAGGCGATCCTCATGCTGCACGAGGAGGGGCTCGAGCGGGTCTTCGCCCGCCACGAGCGACACGCCGCTGCGACCCGTGCCGCGGTCGAGGCCTGGGGGCTCGAGATCGTGGCGCGGCTGCCGGCCGAGCGCTCCGCTTCGCTGACGGGCGTGCTGGTGCCGGAAGGAGTGGACGCCGACGCCCTCCGGGCGACGATCCTCGACCACTTCGACCTCTCGCTCGGCGCCGGGCTCGGCAAGCTCGCCGGTCGCTGCTTCCGGATCGGCCATCTGGGCGATCTCAACGACCTGACCCTGATCGCCACGCTCGCGGGTGTGGAGATGGGGCTGCGCCTGTTCGGCCTCCGCCCGCGCTCGAGCGGCCTCGAGGCCGCGCAAGCCGTTCTCCTCGGCGAGCTCACGACCGCCCGGGCGGCGGCCTGAAGGCCGCCGCCCGAGCCGTCGCCCGGCTCAGGGAACGAACCGCCAGCCCTCGCGGACCCGCAGGTTCTCCGGAATCGGCGGCAGGTCGGCGAAGAGTTCCGGCCGCTTCGCCATGACCTCGAGGATCGGGCGCGGGTCGATGTGGCGGTTGACGTCGAAAGTCGCGGGCAGGAAACCGAGGCGGTTCAGCGTGGTCATGGCCTTGTGCAGCGCCATGTAGTTGGCGGCCGAGAGGCGCCGGTCGTTCTGCTCGATGTTGTACTTCATGGCCTCGCGGGCGACCGGGAGGGCCAGACCCGGGATCCAGCGGGTCGCGACCTCGGCCGCACCGTCCGGGTTCTTCCGCATCCACTGATCGGCCTTGGCGAGTGCGGCGAGGAACTTCACGAGTGTGGGCCGGTTGGCCTCGGCGTAGCGGCGGGTGGTCACGTTGAAACCGAGATAGGCGATGATGTCGCCGCCGCGCTGGACGAGCTGGGCGCCCGGCACGTCGCGCAGCGCGATGATCGGCCAGGGATCCCAGCCCGACATCGCATCGACTCCGCCGGTCAACAGGGCGACGGTCATATCCGGCGGCGGCGTGTTGACGAGCGTGACGTCGCCCGGGCCGAGCCCCGCCTTCTCGAGCAGGGCGAGGGCGTAGAGGTGGTTGATCGTGCCGAACGAGGCGGCGATCTTCTTGCCCTTGAGCGTCGCGAGAACGGCGGGGTCGATGCCGGAGCCGGCGCGCGCGACCACCGCCATCGTCGCATCCGACCCGAGCCGGGTGGCGCTGCCGGAGTAGTTGCCGAGGGCGACGAGATCCATCCCGCGCACCACGGCCCCGATCATCGGCACACCGACCTGGACGGTGTCGACCTCGCCCGCCTGCAGCGCGTTGAGCGCGTCGACACCCGTGGCGTAGGGTCGGGCGATCGTGACGTCGAGCTCCTCTTCCTCGAAGAACCCGCGCTCGAGAGCGATCGGCAGCCCGACCTGGTCGATGCCGGTCACCATCCCGGCACGCAGCTTCACGGGATCGCCCGCACGCGCCCGCGACGACAGTGCCGTCAGCCCGATCGACGCCAACAAGGTCCTGCGGTCCATCCTAGCCTCCCTGGCCTCGCAAAGGTTCGACCCGCACCACCCAGAAGGGCCGTGCGAGCCGTTCGAGATCGTCCGCTCGCACACCGCGCACCTCGACCCGCTCGCCCTCCGCGCGCGAGACGCGGCCGAGCTTCTGGAAGTGTTCGATATGGAACCGTTCCGGCGGAAAGCGCAGGGTCGCGACCACGTCCACCCGGCGCCGATCGCGCGGCACGCCACCGTCGATCTTGCCGGGTGCCATGGCCGACAGGGCGATCTCGAAGACCGCCCAGCCGAGGCCGATCGCGAGCAGTGCCCGCGCCTGGCGCGATCCGGCGAGCTCGCGCCAGACGCTCATGCCGCCCGCACCGCCTGGAGCACCCGAGCGACCGTCGCCTTGAAGCCGTCGTCCTCGAGGAGCGGGCCCCAGCGGCGCGGGCGCCGGATGACGACCGGAAGCTCTTCCTGGAGACGGCCTTTCGAGAGCACGAGGACCCGGTCGGCCAGGAAGACGGCCTCGCCGACATCGTGGGTGACGAAGACGATGGTCGGCCGCCGTTCCTCGAAAATTCGGGCGAGCTCTTCTTGGAGAGTCATGCGGGTCTGCGCGTCGACCGCGGCGAAGGGCTCGTCCATGAGCAGGATCTCGGGCTCGTTGGCGAGCGCCCGGACGACCCCCACACGCTGCTGCATGCCGCCCGAGAGCTCGCGCGGGTAACGCCGGGCGACGTGGCCGAGCCCCACGAGATCGAGATAGCGGCGGGCGCGCGCCTCGCATTCGGCTCGCGGCAGGCCACGCATGCGGGGCCCGAAGGCCACGTTCTCGAGCACCGTCTTCCAGGGGAAGAGCGCGTAGGACTGGAAGACCACGCCGCGATCGGGCCCCGGTCCCTCGATCGTTCGGCCGTCGAGCAGGATGCGGCCACCCGTGGGCTCGAGAAAGCCCGCGATCAGGTTCAACAGCGTGGTCTTGCCACAGCCCGAGGGCCCCACCACCGCGACGAACTCGCCGGGGGTGACCCGCAGGCTCACGCCGTCGAGAGCCGCGATCCGCTCGCCCAGCCGTGGATCGAAGTAGACCTTCGAGAGGTTCTCGACGACGAGCTCCTTCATCGGCTCACGAGCCCCCAGCGCTCGCCCGTGGCCTTCTCGAGCGGGGCGAGGATCCAGGAATCGACGATCGACCAGACGATCCCGAGCACGACCAGCCCCACCACCACCTCCGGGACCGAACCGGCGCGGCGGGCGTCGAACATCATGAAGCCGATCCCGCTCGTGCCGACGATGATCTCGGCCGCCACGAGCGCCCGCCAGCCGAAGCCGAGCCCGTTCCTCAAGCCCGTGACGATGTTGGGCAGCGCTCCGGGCAGAACCACCTCGAGCACGATGCGAGCGGGCGAGGCGCCGAGGCTCGCCGCCGCACGCGGCAGCGTCTCGGGGATCGTCCGCACGCCGAGGGCCGTGTTCATGAGCACCGGGAAAGCCACCGTGTAGACGATGACGAAGGTCATCGTGCCGAGCCCGAAGCCGAACCACACGATCAGGATCGGCAGCCAGGCGATGTCGCCGATCGCCTGGAAGAAGAGGACGAGGGGCCAGAGAGCCCGATGCGCCCGATCGCTGAGCCCGAGGAGCAGGCCGAGCGGCAGGCCGACGGCGATGCCGGCCGCGGCACCCACGACGAGGCGAAGCAGGCTGTCCTCGAGATAGGCGCCGAGGATGCCTTTGGCGGCGAGCTCGACGCCGCGTGCCGCGACCTCGAGCGGGCCCGGGAAGAACGCCTTCGGGAAGAGCCCGACCGCGGCGACGGCCCACCAGAGGAGGAGGAGCGGCAGGAAGGGGCCGAGCGTCGCGAGCAGGGGGAAGCGGTCGGCCGCCCGCAGCCACACACCGAAGAAGCGCTGGAGGGCCATCATGTGCCGCGGACCAGTCCCCAGCGCTCGACCGTGCGCCGTTCGAGAGGAGCGAGGAGCAGCCGGTCGAGGGCGAGCCAGATCGCACCCACGAGGATCATGCCGAGCACGATCACCTCGGTGCGATAGAAGTCGCGCGCCAGGAAGAGCATGTAGCCGAGGCCGGTCGAGGTCGCGATCATCTCGGCCGCGATCAGCCCGCGCCAGGCGAAGCCGAGCCCGGTCCGGATCCCGGTCACGATGTTGGGGAGCGCACCCGGCAGCAGGACCTCGCGGACGATCGCGAGCCGCCCGGCACCGAGCGAGGCGGCCGCCCGCCTGAGCTCGATCGGGATGGTGGCGACACCCAGGAGCGTGTTGTAGGCCACCACGAAGAAGACGGCGTTGAAGATCACGAACACGATCGCACCGAATCCGTAGCCGAACCACAGGGTCGCGATCGGGATCCAGGCGATCCCGGCGAGGACCGAGAAGAAGCGCAACAGGGGTGTGAAGAACGCGGCGACCGCACGGCTCACCCCCATGGCCATGCCGAGCGGTACCGCGAGGAGCAGGGCCAGGACCGTGCCGGTCGCGACGCGCAGGAGGCTCGATCCGATGTGGCCGAGGAGGCTGCCGTCCGCGAGTCCTGCGAGGCCGGCGCGCCAGACCGCGGACACGCTCGGAAAGACGAGGGGCGAGACCTCGAAGCTCGCGACCACCACCTGCCAGAGCAGGAGCAAGAGCAGGAACGGGATGGCCGCCCAGAGGAACGCCCGAAGCCGCCCCGGCTCGCCCGTGCGGTCCACCGCCCGCATCGCTTCCGCCTCCCCTCGCGCGCGGCGTGCATTCAAGGGGCGAGGCTCGCCGCTGTGAAGCGGCGAGCCGCCGACGTCCGCGGATGGCTGCCGCTCGCCGCGGAGCCTTGTCGAGCGCGCCGGCCGGAACCCGCGGCGCCGGTCAGCGCCGCAGCTGGCCCGCGCAGGCCTTTTCGACCGCCGCCACGATCTTCCGCGCCACCGCCTCGATCTCGGCTTCGGCGAGCGTGTGGTCCGGAGCCTGCAGACGGACCGCCACGGCGAGCGACTTCTTGCCCTCGGGCAGGCCCTTGCCCGTGTAGACGTCGAACAGCCGGACCTCGCGCACGAGCCGCTTCTCCGCCCCCCGCACCGCCTCGAGCAGCCGCTGCGCGGGCAGATCCGCATCGACCAGGAAGGCGAAGTCGCGGTCGACCGGCGGGTAGGGCAAGGCCTCGAGCGGCGGGCGGGCCTTGCCGGTCCTGGGCTTGGGCTTCGGCAGGGTGTCGAGGTCGAGCTCGAAGGCCACCACCGGTGCGGCGATGTCGAAGGCGGCCGCCACCTTCGGATGCAGCTCGCCGAAGCAGGCGAGCGTCGTGGGCCCGAGCACGAGCCGACCTGCCCGGCCGGGATGGTACCAAGCGGGCGGCTCGCCCGCCGTGGTCACCGCCTCCACCCGGATCCCGGCCGCGGCCAGTGCCGCGAGCGCGTCCCCCTTGGCATCGAGCGCGTCGACCGGCCGCTCCGGGCTCGCCCAATGGCGTGGTGCCGCCCGGCCCCAGCGCAGGCCCGCCACCGCCCAGACCTGCTCGCCCGGCCGCCCCCCGGTGTAGCGCGGGCCGAGCTCGAAAACGGCCCCCTCCTCCTGCTTGCGGGCGAGGTTGCGGGCGGCCGCCGCCAAGAGGCCCGGCAGGAGCGAGGGCCGCATCGCCGAGAGCTCCGAGCTCAGCGGATTCTCCATCCGTACCGGCGCACCGCCGAACAGCTCGGCGTGCTCGGGCGGGACGAAGGACCAGGTGACCGCCTCGGCGAGTCCTTGCGCCGCGACCGCCCGGCGCACCGCTGTCCGCCGCCGCTGTTCGGGGCCCAGGACCGGCGCTGCCACCGCCTCGAGCCTCTGGACCGGCACGGGCGGGATGCGGTCGAAGCCGTGCAGCCGGGCGAGCTCCTCGACGATGCAGGCCTCGGTCGTCACGTCCTGCCGCCAGGAGGGCACCTCGAGGCTGTAGACCTCCGGCCCGCCGGTCACGCCGAAGCCGAGCGCTTCGAGGATACGGCGGATCTCGGCGGGCTCGAGCCCGATGCCCGCGAGCCGCGGCAGCCGGTCCGCGCGGAAGAGGAGCGGCGGCCGGCGGGGCGGCACGGCGCCCGCCACCACCGCCGGACCCGGCTCCCCGCCGCACAGTTCGAGGATCAGGCGGGTCGCGTATTCCGTGGCCGGCAGCACGAGCTCGGGATCGAGGCCACGCTCGAAGCGGGTGCGGGCATCGCTCTCGATGCCGAGCCGCCGCCCGGTGGCGGCGGTCCGCAGCGGATCGAACAGCGCCACCTCGAGCAACACGTCGCGGGTGGCTTCCGTGACCCCTGTCCGCTCGCCGCCCATGATGCCGCCCAGGCTCACGGGGCCGGTGGCATCCGCGATCACCGTCATCCCCTCGGCGAGCTCGTACTCCTTGCCGTCGAGCGCCAGGAGCCGCTCGCCCTGCCGGGCGAAGCGCACGGTGAGATCGCCGACGAGCCGGTCGGCGTCGAAGACGTGGAGCGGCCGGCCGAGGTCGAAGGTGACGTAGTTGGTGATGTCGACCAGCGCCGAGATCGGCCGCACCCCGATCGCCTCGAGGCGGTGGCGCAGCCAGGCGGGGGAGGGGCCGTTCCGCACCCCGCGCACGATCCGCCCGACGAACAGCGGGCAGGCTTTTTCCTGGCCTTCCGGAAAGTCGAGCCGGATGTCGGGCCCGGGCGCCCCGAGCGCCGGCACCGGGCGGAAGTCGCGCGTCCGCAGCCGGCCGAGGCCGGCGGCCGCCAGATCGCGGGCGATGCCGTGCACGCCGTAGCAGTCGGCGCGGTCCGGGGTCAGCTTCAAGCTGAGCACCGGCCCCTCCAGGCCGAGCGCCCGGGCGGCCGGCATCCCCACTTCGAGGCCCTCGGGCTGGAGCTCGATGATACCGGCGTGATCGTCACCGAGGCCGAGCTCGCGGGCGGAGCACAGCATGCCCTGGCTCTCGACCCCGCGGATCGTGGCCCGCTTGAGCACCTCGCCCGTGCCCGGGACGACGAGCCCCTCGGTCGCCAGGATCCCCCAGAGCCCGGCCCGGGCGTTGGGTGCCCCGCAGACGATCTGCCGGATGCCGTCCCGGGTCTCGACCCGGCAGAGCTTGAGCCGATCGGCGTGCGGATGGGGCACCGCCTCCAGCACCCGAGCCACGGTGAAGCCCGCGAGCGCGCGGGCCGGATCGCTGACCTCCTCGACCTCGAGGCCGAGGGCGGTGAGCTTCTCGGCGATCTGCTCGACCGTGGCTCCGGTCTCGAGATGCTCCAGGAGCCAGGGGAGGGTGAACTTCATCGCGACAGCCCCCCGAAGGTGGTCGGCACCTCGAGCGGCAGGAAGCCGTAGTGGCGCAGCCAGCGCAGATCGGCCTCGAAGAAGGTCCGCAGATCGGGGATGCCGTATTTGAGCATCGCGACCCGGTCGATCCCCATGCCGAAGGCGAAGCCCTGCCAGACGTCGGGGTCGAGGCCCACCGCTTCGAGCACCTTGGGGTGGACCATCCCGCAGCCCAGGATCTCGAGCCAGTCCGAGCCCTCGCCCACGACCAGCTCCTCCTTCGAGCGGCGGCAGCCGATGTCCATCTCGGCCGAGGGCTCGGTGAAAGGGAAGTAGGAGGGGCGGAAGCGGACCGGGATGTCGTCGCGCTCGAAGAAGGCGCGCACGAAGTCGGTGAGGCAGCCCTTGAGGTGGCCCATGTGGGTCCGCCGGTCGATCAGGAGGCCCTCGACCTGATGGAACATGGGTGTGTGCGTCATGTCGTAGTCGCGCCGGTAGACACGGCCCGGCGCGATGATCCGGAAGGGCGGCTTGCCGGCCCGCATCGTACGGATCTGCACCGGGCTCGTGTGGGTGCGCAACAGCAGCGGCTGGCCCTGGGCGTCGCGCGCATCGACGTAGAACGTGTCCTGCATCTGCCGCGCCGGGTGCTCGGGCGGGATGTTGAGGGCCTCGAAATTGTGCCAGTCGTCCTCGATGTCCGGTCCCTCGGCGACGGCGAAGCCCATGTCGGCGAAGATCGCCGTGATCTCCTCGGTGACCTGGGAGACCGGGTGGATCCGCCCCTCGACCCGCTCGCGCGCCGGCAGCGTGACATCGGTGCGCTCGCGCTCGAGACGGGCCGAGAGGGCGGCCTCCTCGAGGGCCGTCCGTCGCGCCGCGATCGCCGCTTCGATCACCCGCTTGAGCTCGTTGTAGGCCTGGCCCGCCCGCGGCCGCTCCTCGGCCGGTAGACTGCCGAGGCTCTTGACGAGCTCGGTCACCCGTCCCTTGCGGCCGAGAACCGCCACCCGGACCGCCTCGAGAGCCTCGAGGCTGCCGGCGGCCGCGATCTCCGCCTCGATCTCCGCCCTGAGCGCGCCCAGATCCATGCTCGACCTCGCCCCGTCCCCCCGACCGTCTCCCCCGTCCCCGGGAGCCTCTTCTCCGCGAGCCTCTTCGCTGCCGGCCCTGCGGTGCAAACGAGAAGGGGGCCTCGCGGCCCCCCGGACGGCGCCCGAGCCGTGCGGCTCAGGCGCGCAGGGCCGCCTGCGCCCGCTCGACGAACAGCTCGAACCCGGCCCGATCGCGCACCGCGAGGTCGGCCAGCACCTTGCGGTCGACCTCGATGCCGGCCCGCTCGAGCCCGTGGATGAAGCGGGAGTAGGTCAGCCCCACCTCGCGCACGGCCGCGTTGATCCGTTGAATCCAGAGGGCGCGGAAGTCGCGCTTGCGCTGCCGGCGATCGCGGTAGGCGTACTGGAGCGCCTTCTCCATCGACAGCATCGCCGTCTTGATGCAGGTCGACCGCCGCCCGCGATGCCCCTTGACCTGGGCCAGGACCTTCTTGTGGCGGGCGTGGGAAGTGGTACCGCGCTTGACACGAGCCATGGACGTCGAGCCTCGAAGGATGCCTCGGATTCGGCCGAGAAGGTGACGCCGGTCAGCCGTAGGGCAGCATCTGCCGCACGAGCGCGGCGTCGCCCGCCTCGAGATAGGCCGCCTTGCGGTGCCGCATCTTGGCCGACTTCGGCTTGCCGGTGAAATTGTGCCGGTGGAAGGCCTGGGCCCGCTTCACCTTGCCGGTCCCGGTGAAGGAGAAGCGCTTGGCGGCGCTCCGCTTGGTCTTCATCTTCGGCATGCGACACGGACTCCAGGGGAAACGCGAGGAATGCGGGCAGGCCGGGGTGCCGCCCGCGAGCCCGCGGCTCTTAGCAGACCGGCTCGGGCTCGGCAACAGCCGCCCGTCGCGGCCGTGCTGGGGCGTGGCGTCGCGCCGGCGCGACAGGGGCGGTGCCACGAGCAGGGGTGGCCCACCGCCCCGATCGCCGGCACGATGCGGATGGAGATCGCGCTCGCACGGGTGCCGTAGACGCCCGGGAAGGCCAGGGTCGCGATCCCGGGCAGGAGGATCCCGTTCGGCGAGAGCGCCATCCGAACGACGAGCTGCACGAGCGGCAGTGGGAGCACGATCCCGTTCATCGTGCCGATCGCCGGTAAGGCCCTCGCCATCGTGCCGAGGAAGCGGCCGAGCAGGCTCAGCTGAATAGAGGGTCGAAGGGCTGCGGCGCGACCCCGAAGCCGGTCCAGGGATGCTCGAGCGACACGACCTCGGGACCCGGCGAGCCGGCGGACCGCTGTCACGTCGTGGGCACCGATCTCCTTTTGCGCCGGTCGGAGCGCCGAGCCCCAGGAGGCGACCACGAGGCCCGGATCGGCCGGAGGAATTCCCACCACGCGCTGTAGGCCACCGCCCCGGGCGCCGCCTCGGCGGAGGCCGACTACGAACGGCGCGAAGGCGGCGACCAACAGCGGGCGGATCGAACTTGCTGCCCGATCCTCGCCGCCGGTGCAGGAGCCCAGCGGAACCCGCGAAAGTCGGCCGCGGCCGGCGCGCGATCGGTGGTGGGGGACCGCTTCAGCGGCGGTGGCGCGGCGAGGGCACGAGGCGGAGGACGGAAGCGCGGGCCTGCACGGTGGCGGGGATCGGCGCCCGCACCGCGGCCTTGCCGGCGAGGAGCGTATCGAGAGCGCGCAGGGCCGAGCCGAGGGCTGCCCGCTCGAGATCGTCCTCGACCGCGGGCAGGGGCGCGTGGTTGAGCTCCCAGACGAGCTGAAGCTTGACGCGTACACCCTCGAGGCCTTCGGCCGGCGCGCGGGCGATCGCCGTCTCGAGGCGGCCGATCCGCGCCTCGAGCGCCTCGATCCGCCGCTCGAGATCCATGCGGAGGGCGAGCTCGGGGTCGCGCCGGCGCTCCTCGACCCGGACCCGGAGCTCGGCCGGCGCCAGACCCTCGAGCCCGGCGAGCGGGCCCGGGCGATCGTGCCATTCGAGCTCGAGCTCGCGCAGCTCCAGCCGGGCCAGCATCGACCGCTCGGCGAGTGTCGCCCGCTCGCGGTCGAGCCGCACCACGGGCTCGCTCTCCACCTCCGTCGGCCCGAGCGCGCCCACCACGCGCCCGAGCACGACCGGCTCGTGCGGTTCGAGCGGCCCGCGCCAGCACGGCGGCTCGGCGAAGCTCGCGAGCGTGCCGACCGGCCGGCCGGCGAGCCGGTCGCCGAGGCCCGCGAAGCCCGCGCACCAGACCCGGAGAACGACACTGTCGCCCTCGACCACGGCCACCATCTCGCCGTCGACGAGGGTCCGATCGGTCGTGTCGACCACGGCCACGCTGCCCGCCGGCAGGCTCGGGGCGAGCGCGTCGTCGGCCACGGGCAGGGCGAGCAGCCAGGGACGATCGGCCGGCCGCCGAGGCAGCAGCGGCTCGGCCGCCGGCGACCGCCGTTCCGTCTCGATCCCACCGCTCACGACGGCACCTCGAAGCCGTTGTCGCGATCGTCGAGCAACCGCCGCTCGAGCGTCGCTCGGGCGCTGGCGAGGAGATGGTCGCGAAGCCGCTGGTACCAGGCCCGCTCGCCGGGAGCCACCATGCCGTCGACGCAGCCGACGAGGTGGCTCGCGAGGGCGAGGGCCCGCATCGCCCCCTCCACGGTCGCCGGCGCCCGCTCGAGAAGGCGCAGCTCGAGCGGCCGCTGCAGATGCTCGACGAGGAAGGTCCAACCCTCCTCGGTCAGCCGGCCCCGCTCGTGGAACACGTCGAGCGCCAGCCAGAGAGCCACGTAGTCGGCGACCGGATCGCCGAGCCGCTCGACCGGCCGGCTCGCCCCGGCATCCTCCGGCACCGGCCGAGGTCGCGCCTGCGCCATCCCTGCCTCCAACCTCGCTCCCGCCGTGCCGTCGTGCGACGCGCCGTTCGGCGCCACCCGGCCCCACACAGTGGGCGAAACGTGAAGCTGTCGTCAAGCACCGGACAGAAGCGTCGGAGTAGAGCTTTCCCCCGCCGATCGTGCAGAAACAGAAGGGGTCACAATTGTAAGGAGATATTCGTACCCTACCATTAGCTTTCGAAGAGAATTCGCAGGGCCGGACCACGCCGACGGCCGCAGCTTCGGACGACGAGGAGCGCTTCGGCCGCCCGACGCGCGACCGGGGTGCGGGCCGATGCGCTCGATCGACACGGGCCGGCCGAGGGAGGGCTCGGTCGGCTCGGGCTGCCGGGCCGGCGGCTCACGGATCCGGTTCCGCTGCCGGCCGGCCTCCGGAGCGGATGCCCGAAGCCGGAGAGCGGGACCCGCAGGCGTGCAGAGGCCGCCGATGGGCGGGCCTCTCCACGGCACGCCGCGCGGGCCGCGACTGCGATCGTCTCGGGGCGGCAAGCTCGGCCCGCATTCCTCTGCCGAGCCGGGCAGGCGAGGGAACCGCCGGACGCGGGCCCGCCTTTCTCGGAGCTGCGTCCGGTCGGGCCGGGCCGGCCCGAGCGCAGGACCGGGTGCGATGCGGAGCACCGTGCGGTGGAGGGGAGGGAGCGCGAGGTGCACTCCCGAGGCGCCCGGGATCCATCGCCGAACCGGCCCCCTCGGCGGGGTCGCGGGCCGCGGGCGGAGCGCCCCCGGAGGCCTTCCACCTCGAGACCCTGCGCCCGTCACCTCGATCCGCGGGCGAGCCGCTGTGTCCGACCGGAAAGGGCCTCCTCGGGGTCTCGCAGCGGAACGCGGGGGCGGATCTCTCGTGGAGGCGCGGAGCTCGCGTGGAAGGTCGCGATCGACCAGCGTTCCCGGAGAACCACCCCGAAAGCCGGCTGTCGGACTCCGGTCCATCGCGCGGATGGCCGTTCCGACGCGCCGCGCGGTCTCGAGCCGTCTCAGCGAAAGGCCGTTCACCGCGCGTCCGGAAACGGCCTTCGCCGGGGGGCGGCCTCCGCTGTCGGGGGTCTCGGGACCGGGCCTCCCCGCGCCGATCGTGCGGCGGGCCGCCGGGGCGAGATGCCACCCTTCCTCGCCGTGCCCGACCCGGGCCGCGGGCCGTCTCGACGAGTGCGGGGGATCCGGGGGGACGAGACCATCGGTCCCGGACCGGCACCGGCCCGCACCGGTCGGGCGCATTGGACCGTCGGTGCCGGCCCCTCGAGCCCTCGCGAGCCACACCTGCGAGCAGCCCGTGCCGCGCCGGAAGCCCTGGCGGCGCTCCGGCCGGGTCGGAGAGAACCGGCCCCTGCGGTTCGCCCGGCCGGGCCCGCCCGCGTCGCCGTCCCGGGTCGGACTCGCGAGAACACCGCGGGCTCCGCCCCGCCTCTCCCGAGTCCACATCCGGTGCGGGTGGTCCACCCGGGCATCCGGTCTCCGCTCGTCGGCCCGCCGGCGAGCGAGGGCCCGAAGGATCGAGACCCCGGGTCGAACGAGCCCGTCGATCCCGCCGGACCGCGGGATCGCGGCCGGTTTCGGGGGCCACGGGCGAGGCGCTCCCGGCGGGTTCGGCACGTGGCGAGAGGATGTCGGGCGCGCCGGCCGTCGGGGCGTCGGGCCGAACGGTCTCGCGCCGCATCCAGACGAGCTCGTGGACGAGGCCCGCGAGGCCGCCGTCGGCCGTCCGGCCGACGGCCTCGGTGCTCGCCGAGGGCCGGCGTCACTGCGATCGTCGCGCGAAACGGGCGGCACGCTGCGACCGGCTTCCGGGCGGCGCCGCCGGCCGGAGGGGAACAACGCGCCCCGCCGGCGGCGGCGACCAGCGGCCCTCGCCGAGGGTGCCCGCGAGGGCGGGTTTTCCGGCCGGTGTGCCCGAAGCTCCGAAGACGAGCCGCATTCGGGGAGGGTAGCCCGCTTCGGTTCGCGCGCCGCCACGATCGGGAACGTGCGGTCGCCACGGGCCCGGTCCTCCCCCGGTTATTCGCCCCTGCCGGATCGGCGGACGGCGCCGCTCCGGCTACCGAGCCGGGCGAGGATCAGGGCCGACCAGGGCCGCTCCTCGAGCCGGGCGAGCCGGCGAAGCCCGCACCGCCGATAGGCGGTCTCGACCGCCGCCACTTGCCGATCGAGGAAGCCCGAGAGCACGAGCCGACCCGCGGGGGCGAGCACGTCCGCCAAGGCAGGGGCGAGCTCGATCAGCGGATCGGCCAGGATGTTGGCGAGCGCCAACTCGAAGGGGCCCGCCCGCCGCAGGGCCGGCCCGTCGGGTCGGTCGGCGAGGAGGACCCGGACGCGGTCGGCGACACCGTTGCGACGCACGTTCTCCACCGCGACGCGCACCGCGATCGGGTCGTTGTCCACCGCGAGAACTCGGCAGCGACAGGCCTTGGCCGCGGCGATCGCGAGGATGCCCGAGCCGCACCCGAGATCGAGCACCCGCCGCGGTCGCCGCACCACCAGCCGGTCGAGCGCCTCGAGGCAGAGGCGGGTGGTGGCGTGCTCGCCCGAGCCGAAGGCGAGCCCCGCCTCCATGAGGATCGGCAGCGACCCGGCCGGGACCGGATCGGCGGGATCGGGGTGGATCAGGAAGCGGCCGATTCGACGGGGCCGGATCTCGAGGCGCGCCGCCTCGAGCCAGGTCTCGGGCGGCATCTCTTCGACCGGCAGCGGCTCCGGCACGGTGAGGCCGAGCGGTCCGCCGACCTCCTCGAGACGGGCCCGCAGAAGGCCGGGGTCCGGCCGTTCGGCGAGCCAGAGGTCGATCTCGAAGGAAACGGGCTCGGTGGCCTCGTCGACCTCGTGCTCGAACGCCGAGACGGCATCGGCGAGCGGCTCGAGCCGCTCGAGGAGCTCGGGCATCGCGGCGGCCGGAGCGATCAGCCGGACACGGTGCAGCCTTGGGCCTCCGGCGGTCGGAGGCGGCGGTGAATGCGAGCCGCTCACGCCGGATCCACGAAGCTGTCGACCACCTTCTTCCTCCCGGCCTTCTCGAAGGCGATCTCGAGCTTGTCGCCGTCGATCGCCTCGATCCGGCCGTAGCCGAACTTGTCGTGGAAGATCCGCTCGCCCACCCGGAAGGTCCGACTACCGGCGGGCGGCCGGCTGGCGAGGATCTCCGCCCGGCCTTCGAGGACCCGGTCGGCGGCGAGCCGCCGGGTGCGGAACGGGGCCGGGCGCAGCGCGGGCAGGGGATCGCCCAGGAGCTCCCAATCGGGTCGGGCGCGCGGGCTGCGGTGCAGGACCTCGACATGCTCGGCCGGCAGCTCGGCCAGGAAGCGGGAGGGCACGGCCGTGGTCCACTGGCCGTACAGCCGGCGGTTGGCGGCGAAGCTCACGGCACAACGCCGCCGGGCCCGGGTGAGGCCGACATAGGCGAGCCGGCGCTCCTCCTCGAGGGCTCGTGCACCCCCCTCGTCGAGCGCCCGCTGGCTCGGGAACAGGCCTTCTTCCCAGCCGGCGAGGAACACGGTGTCGAATTCGAGACCCTTGGCACCGTGCAGCGTCATCACGCTCACGACGTCCGCGCCGGCCTCGGCCGCGCCGTCGACCACGAGGGCGACGTGCTCGAGGAAGGAACCGAGCCCTTCGAATTCCTCGAGCGCCTCGGCCAGCTCCTTGAGATTGTCGAGCCGGCCCTGGGCGTCGGGCGTGCGCTCGGCCTGCCACATGGCGACGTAGCCCGATTCCTCGAGAACGAGCTCGGCCATCGCCCGCGGACTGCGCTCGCCCAGCACGCCGCGCCAGCGGTCGAGCTGGTCGAGGAAGCGGGCGAGGGCTCCGCGGGTGCGGGCCGGCAGCTCGTCGGTGAGGACGAGCTCGCGAGCGGTCCGCACGAGGCTGCGGCCCGAGCCCCGGGCGGCTCCGTGCAGGGTCTTGAGCGCCGCCTCGCCGATCCCGCGGCGCGGCAGGTTGACGATCCGCTCGAAGGCGAGGTCGTCGTCCGGCTGGACGACCAGCCGCAGATAGGCGATCGCGTCGCGGATCTCCTGGCGCTCGTAGAAGCGCGGCCCGCCCACCACCCGGTAGGGCAGACCCGTCTGGATGAACCGTTCCTCGAAAGCGCGGGTCTGGAAGCCGGCGCGCACGAGGACGGCGATCGAGGCCAGAGGCTCGCCCCGGCGCTGCAGGGCCTCGATCTCCTGAACCACCCAGCGCGCCTCCTCCTCCTCGTCCCACAGACCCGCGACCCGGACCGGCTCGCCCGCTTCCCCCTCGGTCCACAGCGTCTTGCCGTGGCGGGCCCGGTTGTGGGCGATGAGGCCGGCCGCGGCGCCCAGAATGTGGCCGGTCGAGCGGTAGTTGCGCTCGAGGCGGATCACCGAGGCGCCGGGGAAGTCCTGCTCGAAGCGGAGAATGTTGCCGACCTCCGCTCCCCGCCAGGAATAGATCGACTGGTCGTCGTCGCCGACGCAGGTGATGTTGCGGTGGCCCTGGGCGAGGAGCCGCAGCCAGAGATACTGCGCGACGTTGGTATCCTGGTACTCGTCCACGAGGATCGCCCGAAAGCGCCGCTGGTAGCGCTCGAGAAGTTCGGGCCGCGCGGTCAGGAGCTCGAGCCCGTGCAGGAGGAGGTCGCCGAAATCGCAGGCATTCAGCGTGCGCAGCCGCTCCTGGTAAGCGGCGTAGAGCTCGCGCCCTCGCCCGAGGGCGAAGTCGGAGAGTTCGGCTTCGGGCACCCGTTCCGGCGTCCAGCCCTTGTCCTTCCAGCGTTGAATCAGGGCGAGGAGACCGCGCGCCGGCCAGCGCCGCTCGTCGAGGCCGGCCGCCTGGATCACCTGCTTGGAGAGGCGCAGCTGGTCGTCGGTGTCGAGGATCGTGAAGGAAGGCTCGAGCCCGACCAGCTCGGCGTGCGCCCGCAGCATCCGTACCCCCATGGCATGGAAGGTCCCGAGCCACATGCCCTGAACGCTGCGGTCGATCAGCCGCTCGACCCGCTCGGCCATCTCGCGAGCCGCCTTGTTCGTGAAAGTCACGGCCAGCACCTCGCCGGGCCGAACGCGGCCGGTCACCAGCAGATGCGCGAGCCGACAGGTGAGCACCCGCGTCTTGCCGGTCCCCGCTCCGGCGAGCACGAGCAACGGGCCGTCCGGGGCGGTGACGGCGGCGAGCTGCTCGGGATTGAGGCCGGCCAGATGCGCCATCGGCTCGACCGGCTCGATCGGAGGAAGCGACATGCGAGGGCTCGTCGGGACTGCGGGGAGGAACCCCGCGGAACCTAGCCCGTCGACGCCTCGCCGACCACCCCGTCGCGGCGGCGAGGTGGGAGCCGGCCCCGGACGGGCGCGCTCGCCACGCACCCCACGGGGTGCTCCGGATCACGGCGCGTCGCGGCCGGAAGTGCCGCCGCGGGCGGCGACCGGGGCGCCTCGCGCGGGTGGACGCGGTCGGCGAACGCGAGCGCCGGGCTCCTCTGCCTCCGGCCGGCACCGGGAACCGGTCGACGCGGCGTCGCCCGGGGGCTCCCCGCCGCGCGGGATGCCGGGATCGCCTCGGCGCGGTGCTCCCGGGAACCCCCACCGGAGCGACGCCCCCCGCGGCGCCGGTCCACCCGACGGTCGCGGGTCCGCGGCGAGAGACCCGCCCGCGAGACCCGGGGCTCCGATGCCGTCCTGTCGGTGCCGCCCCGTTCGGGACAGCGAGGACCGGCAGCGCGGCCGGCGGCCGCCCGTCCGTCGATCGAGGTCGATCCACGGCCGAGCCTTCTTCGCGATGGAGCGGGCCGTCGGCACGGGGCTCTCGGCGACGGCCCTCGCGCGACCTCGCTTCGCCGGCCGGGCCCCCGCCCACTTCCCGGCGCCGCCGCAGGGCGCGCAGGGCCGCCGGTGCCCATCCGCGCGGCCGGGTGCGGTTCACCGGCCGAGGGTCGGTCGCGGGCGCGTTCGTGCCCGAGGCGCTCCGATGGTTCCCACGCAGGGGTCGTGGCGCTCCCCGCCCCCTCGCGACGCCACCCGAAGCGGAGCATGGCTTCCCCGGTCCGGCCGCCGCGCGAACAGGTTGCGCAACCGAGGCTTCGGTGCCGGGGAACGGTTCGCTCCCGGATGTCGCAGGAAGCCGTTCGCCGCCGGGCCGCGAGCGCGTGCTCCGCCGCCGGGCGAGCCCGCCGCGGCCTCGCATCTCGGCGAGCCCGCGACCGGCGGCGCGCGGGAGGCCGGCGGGACTCGCGGCGCGGGTTCCTGCGGCGCCGGCACCGGGTACGGCCGTTCCGGCCGGGCCGCGCCGCCGCCTCTGCGGACCGCGCCCGTGCCGGACGAGCGGGCCGGAGCCCTCGTCGGTCTCATGCCGCGGCCGGGACCGCCCCCGCCGCCGTCTGGCCGTCGCGGGTCTCGACGGGCTTGCGGAGGACGAACTTCACCCCGTGCACCTCGGGCACCAGCCCGTGGCGGCGGGCGAACGCGGCGCAGGCCCTGGCGACGCCCGGGAAGGCCGCGATGCAGTCGTCGCCGACCAGAAGCCCCCCCGGCCGCAGGAGCGGCCAATAGGCCTCGAGGTCGGCCAGCACGTCGGTCTCTTCGTGCGAGGCGTCCAGATAGACGAGGTTCGCCCGGATGCCCCGGTGCCACAAGAAACGAGCGGCGGTGATCGAGGTCTGCGGCAGGGGCGTGATCCAGCCCTCGAGGCCGCGGTCGCGCACATTGGCGAGGAACTGCTCGAACAACGTCGGCCGACCGCGACGGATGCCGAGGAGCGGCCGGAACCGATCGTCGAGGAGGTGCTCGAGACTGCCGAGCCAGGTGTCGATGCAGAGCAGCGCCGCATCGAGACCGAGGGCCCGGCAGGCCTCGGCCACGAACACCGCCGACTGGCCCTTCCAGGTCCCGACCTCGATCACGAGGCCCGGACGGGTGACCTCTACGGCCCGGCGCAGGAGCGGGTCGGTGCCCGCCCAGCCCTGCAGGTCTTCTTCGAGCCGCTCGAGCGGCGGGTCGGCGAAGGGATCGCCCAACCCCAGGGCCGCGCGCAGTCTCTCGGTCGCTCCCGTCATCGTCCCGTCCTCGCATCCGGCCCCTCGCGGCCGCCGAGGTCGAATTTGACGGGTGAAGGTGAACGAAAGGTTTACGAGCGGCGATGGAGCCCGACCGGGCGCGGGCGCGCAGGAGGCTCCTTCCCGGCCCGCTTGACAGCGCCGGTCGGGCTCCGAAACCTGCGCGCGGGACGCCGCTGGAGCCGGGTGATGTCCTACGAGGGCCGTCTGTTCGTCGTGACCGGCGCGGCCGGCGGGATCGGTCGCGAGACGGTCCGCCTGCTTCTGGCCAAGCGCGCCCGCTGCCTCCTGATCGACCGCGACGGCGCGGCGCTCCGAGCGCTCGTCCAAGAGCTGGGGGCCGGCGCGGCGGTCACCCCGGTCGTCTCCGACATCGCGAGCCCGGCCGCCTGCGAGCAGGCGCTCGATGCGGTCGACGGACCGTTCTACGCGCTCGTCCATCTCGCGGGCCTGTTCGAGCCCGAGGATTTCTCGGGCGACGCCCGGTCGGTCTGGGATCGCGTCCAGGCCGCGAACCTCACGAACGCCTTCGACATGTGCGTGGCGTTCAGCCGTCGGCTCGACGAGGACGCGGTCTGCCGGATCGTGCTCGTGAGTTCCTTGGCCTTTCGCCGCGGCTCTTTCGACCATGTGAGCTACAGCGCCGCCAAGGCCGGTATCGTCGGGCTCGTGCGGTCGCTCTCCCGCAAGCTCGCCCCGCACGTGCTCGTCAACGGCCTCGCCCCCGGTCACATCGAGACCGGCATGCCGGCCCACATCTGGGCCGACCGGGTCCGCAGCGAGAAGATGCTCGCCGAGATCCCGCTGCGCCGCCGCGGTCAGCCGCGCGAGGTGGCGACCGTCATCGATTTCCTCTGCGACGAGGGCTCGAGTTACATCACCGGTCAGATCATCGACGTCGACGGCGGGATCACGAACGCCTGACACGAACGGTCGAGCGGTGGCCCGCGCCCGGGCCGGCACCGGGCCCGGGCGAGCGGCGGTCGCCGTCCCCTTCCCGGCCGGCATTCCCGTGGTTCGGGGCGAAGGACCGTTCGCGGTCTCGAAGCCGTCCGTTCGCGTCCGGAGCGCTCGCGAACCGCGTTCAGGCCGCACCGGCCAAGGTCGGCCGCGCGGGCAGCCAGCTCCGCGCACCGCCCGCGACGGGCCGCAGCTGGTTCAGCATCACCGGTCGGGCGTGGCGGACCTCGAGGAAGGTCAGGGAATCGGCCGCCGGCTTGTAGATCGTGAAGGTCTCCATGATCGCGAGCGAGGCGGCCGTGTCGAGCCAGGTCACCCAGTGCCGGCCGAGGTCGAGGAAGGCCGCAGACGCGACGAGCCGCTCCATCTGCCCGGCGTCGAGGAAGAAGGAACCGGCGTGCGGATGGCGGCAGGGCTCGAGCGTGAAGGTCCGGCCGAGCAGCTCGAGGCGCACGACGGGGCCGGGCCGGAGCGGGCGCGCCGTCATCATGTGGTCGGGGTAGAGACGCTCGCCACCCAGCAACCGATCGGGTTCGCCGTCGGCCGGGCTGTCGTAGCGGCTCGGCTGGAGGAGGGGGGGTGGGTCGAGCGCCACCGGAAAGCTCTGGTTGAAGAACGCGAGTTTGCGGAAGAAGAGCGGATCCTCGACGACGATGTCGTCCTCGAGATAGCAGTACCAGTCGTAGCGGCCGCGCTCGCGGGCCAACACCCGATGGGCGGCGAAGCCCAAGAGCTGCGGGTCGCCGGTCACCGGCTGGCGGTGGAACAGGCCGGGCGGGCAGGGCAACTCGTCGAGGAGATGCGCGCCCTCCTGCACGCAGACGACGATGTCGAGCGCCATCCGCTCCGGATTGGCCGCCGGCAGCGCCGCACCGAACTCGTGGCGGGCCACCAGATGGTCGCTGCCGAAGAGCTCGTGCAGGCGCAAGATCGCGGTGGCCAACGCCCGCGCCCGCTCGACCCGGGCGCCGGGTCGCAGGGAATCGTGCCGCGCCGCGTCGCTGCGCGGCTGGAAATAATGCGGGATGGCGATCAACGCCCGCATCCGTCCGCTCCCGGGCGCGCGGCGGACCGGCCCGCCGCTCTCGGCCTCGGATCCTGACAGCGAAAGGTTAACGAACCGTCGAGCCCGGCGGGTCTCGCTCGGGCTCCGAGGCCGGCCCGCGGCCGGGCGGGAACCGGAAGGGCTTCGGATCGGCGAAGCGGCGCAACACGTTGGTGGTCAGCCGGGCGATGTCGTTGTCGAAGCGGTTCCAGGAGAGCGAGCCCGCATAGGCGATCGACCCCGTCGACCAGACCGCCCCGCCTCCCGGTGTCTCGAAGAAAGTGATGTCGGCGTGGATGTCGCGATTGATCGTGGCATCCGTCGAGCCGTGCGGGATCAGCACCTCCTCGGCCACGAGCTCGTAGGTGTTCGAGTGGTTCTCCGAGCGGGCGACCACGAGCGCGTGCGGCGGTGTGCCGAGCCCGGGGTCGACCGCGTCGATCTCGAGCCCGGCCGCACCGCCCTGGAGTATCCCGAAATCGCCCAGGATCTCGCCCTCGATACCCTCGAACATCCAGCTCACCCGCGGGTCGGCAGCGGCTTCGGTGCGCCGATAGTAGGAGCAGGCGTCGAAGCCCTGGCTGATGAAGCCCACGCCGACGAGCCGCTGCGGCGCCCGCGCGTTGCGCCGCCAGAGGCCGCCATATTCGCCCGTGAAGGCGTGGTAGGATTCGCCCGGCTCGGCGTCCCAGGCCCGCACCCCGCCCTCCGCACGGCGCACCTCGATCACTCCGGGTCGGGTGGGATGGTGCGCGATCCGCCAGTAGAAGCCGTTGCCGCCCATGTACATGAGCCGCCCGCCGCGGCGCAGATAGGCCTCGAGGGCGTCGAGCATGTCGGCGCTGTCGTATTCGGGGTGCGAACCCGTGATCACCACCCGATAGGGTGCGAGGAGCTCGAGACCCTCCTCGTGCAGCTGCTCCTCGGTGATCACGTCGTAATCGCCGCCCAGATGCTCGAGCCAGTCGACGATGAAGAGGTCGAGGTTGAAGTTCCAATGCCGGCCGGTCGGGCGGAAGTTGATCACCGGGCGGTGCCGGCTCGAATAGGCGACCCCGGAGCCGTCGCTGTGCCGGTCGTAGGTCGAGAGCCCCATCTCGGGATGCTCGAGGAGGAGCATGTCGATGCGGTCGAGCGTCAAGAGCCGCCCCTGGTACAGCTCGGTCGCGAGCGAGGCGAAGCGGCCGCGATTGTTGAGATAGACCGTGTAGGTCGCGGTCGAGGCGAGGAAGGCCACCGGCGAGCGGGCGGTGCCCCGGGGCGGGCAGACGAAGAACGGCACCCAGAACTCGGCCTCGCCCGCCACGAGATGCGCCGCATAGACGCCGGAGCGCAAATCGGCGGGCACGGTGAAGGAGAAATCGGGCTCCCAGCAGGCGTCGACCAGATCGTCGTCGTGGAAATGGATCGCCCCGTACTGCGAGGGGTCGCGGGTCCAATCGACCACGCTGCCGTCCCAATCGTGCCCGGGCACCGCCCGGGTCGGCAGATTGACCGCGGTGCCGTGCAGCCGGTGCGGACCGCGATCGTGGACGATCTCGGTCGGGATCCCGATCGAGAAGTCCCAGACGCCCACGAGGCACTCGGCGAGGCCCTTGGGCGGCGGATCGGCGGCCAGCGCCGCGACGGCCGCGGGCTCGAGCGCTCCCGCCGCGAGCCGCGGCCGATCGAGCCGGCCGTTGAAGTGCGAGCTCGTCCGGATTCCGCCCCAGGCCGAGGGGCCGTCCGCGCGTCCCGCCCGGGCCGCCGCCATGAGGAGGGGGGCCGGACCACCGCCCGGTCGAACGGTCGTCGAGAGCGACCGCTCGGCTGCCCGCTCGAGATCGAAGCCCTTGGTCTCGAGGGGCTCCTGGCCGACCGCGAGCCGACCGGTGGTGGGGTCGAAACTCGCCCGGACATGGTACCAGCGCCGGGCACGCAGCGGCACACCGGTCGCGACCTCGGCGACCTTTCCCGGCCCCGCCCCGATCCGAAGGGCCGGCGCGCCGCTCTCGTCGAGCATCAACGCCCAGCCGGTCGAGGCTTCCTCGCACCAGGTGCCGAAGAGCGCCTGCCGGCCGCGGCCGGGTGTGGTCGGCCAGACGCGGACCGAGACCGTGAAGCCCTCGAGGCGGGCGATCGCGGGATGCGCCGGCACGCCCACGAACGAGCCGATCGGGATGGGCTGCCAGCGGGCCGGGTAGCTGCCGTTGCAAGCCGCGGCCACGGGCTCGGGCGCGAACGGCGTCGCGAGCGGCCCCGCCGAGGGCTGCTTCAACCGCACGAGCCGCGCTTCGTAGCGCGCGGCCCCCTTGCAGGAGACCATGAAGCGGACGGTGTCCCCCGGCCGGGCGCTCCAACGGTCGCAATAGGCCATCAGCACGGTCATCGGCGGCTCCGGCGGCGAGCGGGGGCGGGGTCAGTCGATCGGCAGCTCCTCGCCGGCGAGCTCGCGCCAGCGCAGCTTGAAGACGTGCCACTCGGCCTCGGCGAGGTCGGTGAACACCCGGTTCGTGAGCGTCGGTGCCCTGCGTGCGCCCGGCTCCAGGAGTGCCAGCGTCCAGCGCTCGTCGTCCCGGTCGACCACGAGGCAGTGGAACGGCCGGTCGGGCCGCGGTCTCCGCATCAGGTGCAGGAGATATTGCAGATCCGGGCTGTGCGGACCGTAGGGCCTCGCCTTGAACTCGCGGGCGAGGTCGAGGCGGGTCTTGTCGAACTCGTACACGTCCGGCCTCCCCGGCGGACCTCCCTCGGCCCGACCATGGGGCCGCGGGCGGCGGCGGGCAAGCCGCACCCTGCGATGGCCGCCATGAGCGGCCGGATCCGCCGCGCGCCGCTCGCTACCGGCTCAGACGAGTCGGCCGTGGCACTGCTTGTACTTCCTCCCCGAGCCGCAGGGGCAGGGTGCGTTGCGCGAGACCTTGCCCCAGGTGCGCGGATCGCCCGGGTCGATCCCGTCGCCGCCGTCGGCCATGGCGAGCGCCCTGGCCCGCGGCGCCGCCGGCGCCGGCTCGGGCTCGGGCTGGGCGATGCGGATCTCGAGGTGCGAGAGCACCTGGGTCGTGGTCAGCCGCAGCTGGTGCAGCATGGCCTCGAAGAGCGCGAAAGCCTCGCGCTTGTACTCGTTCAAGGGATCGCGCTGGCCGTAGCCCCTCAGATGGATGCCCTGCCGCAGATGGTCCAGGTGGAGGAGATGCTCCTTCCAGAGATGATCGAGGATCTGCAGGAGCAGGCTCTTCTCGGCCATGCGGATGACCGGCTCGCCGTAGGTCACCACCTTCTGCGCCATCTTGGCGTCCGAAGCGTCGAGAATGCGGCGGCGGATCTCCTCGTCGGCGATACCTTCTTCCTTCACCCACTCCTCGATCGGCAGCTCGAGGGCGAGGTAACGGCGGACGTCGGCCGCCAGCCCGGCCGCGTCCCACTGCTCGGGATAAGCCTTCTCCGGGATGTGCTTGGCGACCAGCTCTTCGATCACCTGGTGGCGCATGTCCTTGACGGTGTCGGCCACGTCCTCGGCCGTGATCAGCTCCATGCGCTGCTCGTAGACGACCTTGCGCTGGTCGTTCATCACGTCGTCGAAGCGGAGCAGGTTCTTGCGGATATCGAAGTTGCGCGCCTCGACCTTCTGCTGGGCCTTCTCGAGCGCCTTGTTGATCCAGCGGTGGACGATCGCCTCGCCTTCCTTGAGGCCGAGCTTCTGGAGCATACCGTCCATGCGCTCGGAGCCGAAGATCCGCATCAGATCGTCCTCGAGCGACAGGAAGAACTTCGAGCGCCCGGGATCGCCCTGGCGGCCGGAACGGCCGCGCAGCTGATTGTCGATGCGGCGGCTCTCGTGCCGCTCGGTGCCGATCACGTAGAGGCCGCCCACGGCCTTGACCTTCTCGCGCTCGGCCTCGACCTCGGCGCGGATCGCCTGGGCGCGCGGATCGTCTTTCGCCACCTCCGGCCCGAGTTCCTGGCGGATCCGCATCTCGGCGTTGCCGCCGAGCTGGATGTCGGTACCGCGGCCGGCCATGTTGGTGGCGATCGTGACCGCCCCGAGCCGGCCGGCCTGGGCGATGATCATCGCCTCCTGCTCGTGGTAGCGGGCGTTGAGCACCTGGTGCGGGATCCCGCGCTTCTTCAGCATCTCCGAGAGGAGCTCGGATTTCTCGATCGAGACCGTGCCCACGAGGACCGGCTGGCCGCGCCGATGCGCCTCCTCGATCTCCCGGCAGATCGCCTCGTACTTCTCCCGGGCGGTCCGGTAGACCTCGTCGTCCTCGTCCTTGCGGACCATCGGCAAATGCGTCGGGATCTCGACCACGTCGAGCTTGTAGATCTCGGCGAACTCGGCGGCCTCGGTCGCCGCCGTGCCGGTCATGCCGGCGAGCTTTTCGTAGAGCCGGAAATAGTTCTGGAAGGTGACGGTCGCGAGCGTCTGGTTCTCGGCCTGGATCGGCACGCCCTCCTTGGCCTCGAGAGCCTGGTGCAGACCGTCCGAGTAGCGCCGGCCGTGCATCATGCGGCCGGTGAACTCGTCGATGATGATCACCTGGCCGTCCTTGACGATGTAGTCCACGTCGCGCCGGAACAGGTGATGCGCCCGCAGCGCCTGATTGACGTGGTGGACGATCGTCACGTTCTCGATGTCGTAAAGATCGGGCGCCTTCAAGAGCCCGAGTTCGGCGAGCTTCTGTTGGACCTTCTCGGTGCCCTTCTCGGTGAGCACCACGGTTCGCTGCTTCTCGTCCTTCTCCCAGTCCTCGGGGCCGAGGGTGGGGATCAGCTTGTCGACCGCCCGGTAGAGTTGCGAGCTGTCCTCGGTGGGCCCGCTGATGATGAGCGGCGTGCGCGCCTCGTCGATCAGGATGCTGTCGACCTCGTCGACGATCGCGTAATGGTGGCCACGCTGGACCATCTGGTCCAGGCTGTGGCGCATGTTGTCGCGCAGGTAATCGAAGCCGAGCTCGTTGTTGGTGGCGTAGGTGATGTCGCAGGCATAGGCTTGCCGCCGCGCCTCCTCGTCGAGCTGCGGCACGATCACGCCCACCGAGAGCCCCAGGAACTCGTAGATCTGGCCCATCCAGGCGGCATCGCGGCGCGCCAGATAGTCGTTGACCGTGACGATGTGCACGCCCTTGCCGGCGAGCGCGTTGAGATAGGCGGGCAATGTCGCGACCAGCGTCTTGCCCTCGCCGGTCTTCATCTCGGCGATGCCGCCCTTGTGCAGGACGATGCCGCCGATCAACTGGACGTCGAAATGGCGCTGGCCGAGCGTCCGCTTGGCCGCCTCGCGCACGGTCGCGAAGGCCTCGACCAGGAGATCGTCGAGACTCTCGCCCTTGGCGAGCCGCTCCTTGAAGAGGTCGGTCCGGGCCCGCAGCTCCGCATCCGAGAGCCGCTCGAGCTCGGGCTCCATGGCGTTGATGCGCTCGACCGTCTTGCGGTGTGCTTTGACGATCCGGTCGTTGGCGGAGCCGAACAACCGCTTGGCCAGGGATGCGAACATGCTCGGATGCGACCTCGCGCGAATGGTGGCCCGCCGCCCGGGCCGGCTCGGGCGCAGCCGATTGCAGATAGGCAGGGGACCCGGGCCTGTCAACGCGAGCTCGGCCGGGGCCCCCGAGCCGGCCGACCTCGCCCGCGGCGGGGCCCCGCACCCGAGGCCTCAGCCGGGCCCTCGCCCGGGATGGCGCAGATGGAAGCTCTTGGGCCGCGTCAAATGTTCGAAGGCGAGTTTGGAGAGCGCCACGCCGCGGCCGCTGTCCTTGACCCCGACCCAGGCGAGGGCCGGGTCGAGATAGTCGCAGCGGTTCATGAACACCGTTCCGGTCTCGAGGCGCTCGCCGATCCGTACCGCCGCCTCGAGGTCGCGGGTCCAGATCGCGGCGGTGAGCCCGTAGGCGCTGTCGTTCATGAGCGCCACCGCCTCCTCGTCCGTCCGCACCTTCATGATGCCGACGATCGGGGCGAAGCTCTCTTCGCGCATCACCCGCATCGAATGGTCGACTTCGACCAGCGCCTGCGGGGCCATGTAGGCCGAGCCCGGCGCCTCGCGCGGGAAGCGCTTCGGGTCGATCAGCGCCCTTGCGCCGGCGCGCACCGCCTCGGCCACCTGGCCGCGGGCGAAGTCGGCCGCCTGCGGGCGGACCATCGGCCCGAGCGTGGTCGCCGGCAGGAGCGGGTCGTCGAGCACGTAGCGCGAGGCGAGCTCGACATAGCCCGCGACGAAATCCTCGTAGAGCGTCTCGTGGACGTAGATCCGCTCGATGCCGCAGCAGGACTGGCCGGCGTTGAAGCAGGCCCCGTCGACCAGGTTCTCGACCGCGTGCGCGAGGTCGGCGTCCGCCCGCACATAGGCCGGATCCTTGCCGCCGAGCTCGAGGGCGAGCCCGCAGAAGCTTTCCCCGGCCGCCCGCTGCATCGCATGGCCGCCCGCCACCGAGCCCGTGAACACCGCGTGGTCGACCAGCCCCTCGGCGAGGAGGGCCGCGGTGAGCGCATGGTCCATGTGCAGATGCTGGAACACGCCCTCGGGCAGGCCCGCCGCGTCCATCGCCTCCTGGAAGCGCTCGGCGCACAAGGGCGTCTGGTGCGAGTGCTTGAGGATCACGCAATTGCCGGCCACCAGCGCCGGCACGATGGCGTTGACCGCGGTGAGGTAGGGGTAGTTCCAGGGGGCGACGACGAGGACGATCCCGAGCGGCTCGCGCCGCATGAACCGGGTGAAGCCCGGCTTCTCGGGGACCGGTACGGGCCCGAGCGCGTCGGGGGCGATCCCGAGCATGTGGCGCGCCCGCTCCTCGAGGCCGCGCACCTCGCCCGGGCTGTGGGCGATCGGCCGCCCCATCTGGAGGGTGAGCTCGCGGGCGATCGCCTCGCGCCGTTCGACCATGTGGTCGATCGCCCGGTGCAACAGCGCCGCCCGCTCCTCGACGGGCGTCGCCCGCCAGCCGGTCAGGGCCAGCCGGGCGCGGCGCACGGCCGCCTCGACCGCCGTTCGATCGGCCAGCGGCCGCTCGACAACGACCCGCCCGTCGATCGGCGACACGCAGCGCAGCACGCTCATCCCCGCTCCCTCACCGCTCCGGTCCTCCGCTTCGGCGAGCGCCTCCTAGCGCGGCGGGGGCGGGACCGGAAGGCGCCCGACCTCCGGCGACGGTCCCTCGCGGACCGATGTCGTCGCGCCGCGGGCGCGCTCGCCGCCCGGCCGGGGCCCGCCGGTCGAGCCCCTGCGCGGCCGCGCGGCGCGCCGACCGGGATTACTGGCTCTGGCCCGCCGGCGCTCCGCCGGTCTGGCCGGTGGGCGCGGGCGGCGCTTCGGCACCGCCGAACAGCCCGCCGAGCCAGGCGAGGACGAGAACCACGACGACGATCGCGGCTGCGATCAACAGGCGTCGATCCTGCAACATGGGCGCTTTCTCCCCCCGGGCTCGCCGGTCGACCCGGCGGCGTTCTACCTTTCTAGCTCGTGGACGGGCGGCGGGTCGATCCCGTCCCTCACCTTTCCGAGATTTGCCCTGCGCCGGGTGCGAAGGGTCGCGGTTCGGGCATTGTATTCGAATTGTCTGATTTAACCCGGGGCCCTAGGATGGGAGCGGTCGGAGCCGAGGGGAGGGTGCCGCCGTGGCGACGGTTCGATCCGGGGAGGCTGGCCTCGGCGAGGGGCTCGCGCATCTGCCGGTGGGCGTATTCGCGACCGTGATGGGCCTCGCTGGCCTCGTGCTCGCGACCGAGCGGATGGCCCGGGCGGCGTCGGTGCTCGCGCCGCTCGGCCCCCTCCTGCTCGGTCTCACGGCCCTCCTCTATCTCGGACTTCTGGGCCTCTACGGCCTCAAGTTCGTCCGCCATCCGAGCGAGGTGGCGGCCGAATGGCGCCACCCGGTGCGGATCGCCTTCTTCCCGGCGATCACGATCGGGCTCCTCTTGGTCGCGACCGCCCTCGCGCCGCACGCGCCGCGGCTCGCCGAGCCCTTGTGGCTTCTGGGCGCGCTCGCCCATCTCGCGGCCATGCTCGCGGTGCTCACGACCTGGATCGAGCTGCAGCATTACGAGCCGCCGCACCTCAACCCGGCCTGGTTCATCCCGGCGGTCGGCAACGTGCTCGTCCCGATCGCCGGTGTGCCGTTCGGCTGGCTCGAGCTCTCCTGGTTCTTCTTGGGCATCGGCCTCTTGTTCTGGCTCGTGCTCTTGACCCTGGTCTTCAACCGGCTGGTCTTCCACCACCCGCTACCGGCGCGGCTCCTGCCCACGCTCTGCATCCTCGTCGCCCCGCCGGCGGTCTCTTTCCTCGCCTGGGTGCAGCTCGTGGGCGAGCCCGGGGCCTTCGGCCGGATCCTCTACGGCGTGGCCGTGCTCTTCTTCTTGGTGCTCCTGCTGCAGGCACCCAAACTCGTCCGGCTGCCCTGGGCATTGAGCTTCTGGGCCTATTCCTTTCCGCTCGCGGCCTTGACGATCGCCACTTCGGTGGCCGGCGAGCGGCTCGGCCAGCCGATCCTGACCGCGGCAGGCTGGGCGCTCTACGCCCTGCTCGTGGCGGTGATCGCGGGTCTCGCGATCCGCACGGTCAAAGGCGCGCTCGCGGGCGAGCTCCTCCGCCCGGAGGGGTGAGGGCCGCTCTTGCCGGCTCGCGATTCGCCGGGGCCGAACGCGCCCGATCCGAGATCGACGACGGTATCGGCGTATCCCCCGGCGACGATGCAACGACCTCTACGCCCGGCGAGCCGCGCCCGGCCGCGCCGCCTGTGGCAGAGGAGGTGTGGATCGAGGAGGGGAATGCCGCAGCGCCGTTTTCTCGGCGCGGGGCGTCGAGGGGGAACGATATTCCTGCCGCTCGGTGCGGTGGTCGGTCTCGGCCTGATGCTGGCGGTCGGTATCGCCGTGCAGCCGGCTGTGGCCCACCCGGGTGGCCTCGACGCATCCGGCTGTCACACGAACCGGAAGACCGGGGACCATCACTGCCACCGGCCGGGCGCGGCCTCGCGCGAGCCTACCCCCTCGACGGTACCGCCCGCGCCTCGAGCGGCCCCTTCGAGTGCGCCGGAAGGTTCCGGCCCGAGAACCTCGCCCCGGCCCCCGCCGGACACGACGGCCTCCTGCGCCTGCGGTTCCGGTCGAATCTGTGTCGGTCCGCGCGGCGGGCTTTTTTGTCTGACACCCTCGGGTTACAAGCGCTACCTCAGACGCGACTGATCGGTCCGTCGTGGCGGCTCTCTCGGCCGCTCCCGCCGCGTCGCTCTTGCCGCCTCGCGGCCCGTCGCTATCGTGGCCGCGCGCCAGGGGAGGGCAGGGGATGCTGCACAAGAACCTGATCGGCGGGAACTGGGTGGAGGGCGTCGCCGTCACGCGGAACGTCAACCCCTCGAACACCGACGACGTGGTGGGCGAGTACGCCCAGGCCGATCGGGCCCAGGTCGAGGCGGCGATCGCGGAGGCTCGCGCCGCGCTCGCCGCCTGGTCGACGAGCAATCCCGAGATGCGCGCCGACATGCTCGATGCGGTCGGCAACGAGATCCTCGCGCGGAAGGAGGAACTCGGCCGGCTGCTCTCCCGCGAGGAGGGCAAGACGCTGCCGGAAGGGATCGGCGAGGTCGTCCGCGCCGGCCGCATCTTCAAGTTCTTCGCAGCCGAATGCCTGCGCCTTTCGGGCGAGACGATCGCCAGCACCCGACCCGGCATCCAGGTCGAGATCACCCGCGAGCCCGTGGGCGTGGTCGGCCTGATCACGCCCTGGAACTTCCCGATCGCGATCCCCGCCTGGAAGATCGCCCCGGCACTCGCCTACGGCAACACGGTGGTCTTCAAGCCCGCCGACCTCGTGCCCGGCTCGGCCTGGGCGCTCTGCGAGATCCTCGCCCGCCATCTGCCCAAGGGTGTCGTCAACCTCGTCATGGGCCGAGGCTCGGTCGTGGGCGAGGCGATCGTCGGCTCGGCCCACGTCGATGCCGTGAGCTTCACGGGCTCGGTCGAGGTCGGGCGGCGGATCGCGGCGCAGTGCGTGCAGAGCCTCAAGAAGGTCCAACTCGAGATGGGCGGCAAGAACCCGCTCGTCGTGCTCGACGACGCCGATCTCCCGACCGCCGTCACTTGCGCGATCCAGGGCGCCTTCTACCAGACCGGCCAGCGCTGCACCGCGTCTTCGCGGCTGGTCGTCACGGAGGGCATCCACGACCGCTTCGTGAGGGCCATGGTCGAGGCCATGGTGAAGCTCGTGGTGGGCGACGCCCTCGAGCCCGGCACGCAGATCGGCCCCGTGGTCGACCAACGCCAGCTCGACCAGGATCTCATGTACATCGAGATCGCCAAGCAGGAGGGCGGCAAGCTCGCCTGCGGCGGCGAAAGGCTGACCCGTGCCACCCCGGGCTTCTACCTCGAGCCCGCGCTCTTCACCGACACCACGCCCGAGATGCGGATCAACCGCGAGGAGGTGTTCGGACCGGTCGCCTCGGTGATCCGGGTCAAGGACTACGAGGAAGCGCTCGCGGTCGCCAACGACACGCCCTACGGCCTGTCCGCCGGCATCTGCACGACGAGTCTCAAGCACGCGCAGCACTTCAAGCGGCACGCCCAGGCCGGGCTCGTCATGGTCAACCTGCCGACCGCCGGGGTCGACTACCACGTCCCCTTCGGCGGCCGGAAGGGCAGCTCCTACGGGCCGCGCGAGCAGGGGCGCTACGCCGCCGAGTTCTACACCACGGTCAAGACAGCCTACGTGCTGCCGGTCTGAGCCGACCTCCCGGAGCGGGCGCCCCGTGCCGCCGATCCTGCGTCGCTATCTCGTCGTGGTCGAGACGGTCAATCAACGGCTCGGCCGAGTCCTCGTCTGGTCGGTGTTCCTGTTCATCGTCCTGCTGCTCGGCGCCTCGATCTCCCGCACCGTGCTCGGCGTGCCGCTGATCTGGAGCGTCGAGGCCGCCCAGTTCATGCTCGCCGCTTACTTCCTCTTGGGCGGCGGCTGGTCGATGCTGGCCGACGCCCATGTCCGCATGGACCTGCTCTATGGCCGCTGGAGCGGGCGAGCGCGCGCCTTCGCCGACACGATCACCGCGTTCTGCCTGCTCGTCTATCTCGGCGTGATGCTGGTCGGGGGCATCGGCAGCACGCATTACGCGATCGCCTTCGACCAACGGAACTATTCGGCCTGGGCACCGCCCCTGGCGCCGATCAAGATCGTCATGGTCGTGGGGCTCGTCCTCATGACTCTCCAGGCGATCGCGATCTTCCTGCGCGATCTCGGCCGGCTGCGCGGTTGGGATCTACCCGAACCGCCGCGCCCCTGATCCTTCCGTCGTGCCGTCGCACCCGACCGCCCCGGGCCCCCTCGAGCGAGCCGCGCCATGAGCCACGAGCACATCGCCCTCCTCATGTTCTCGGGCATGATGCTCATGCTCTTGACCGGCCAGCGGGTGTTCGCGGCGATCGGCTTCGTGGCCTCGCTCGCCACGCTCGCACTCTGGGGCACGGGCGGCGTCGAGATCCCGTTCAACGCCGCCATCACGGTGATGAACTGGTACGCCCTCGTCACCCTGCCGCTCTTCGTGCTCATGGGCTACGTCCTCGCGGGCTCCGGCCTGGCCGACGATCTCTACCGCATGGTCCACGTCTGGTCGGGTGGGCTCAGGGGCGGGCTCGCGATCGGCACGATCGTGCTCATGGTGCTGATCGCGGCGATCAACGGCCTCTCGGTAGCCGGCCTCGCGATCGGCGCCACGATCGCGCTGCCCGCCATGCTCCAGCGCGGCTACGACAAGATCATGGTCACGGGCGTGATCCAGGCCGGCAGCACGCTCGGCATCCTGATCCCGCCCTCCGTCGTCCTCGTCCTCTACGGAATGATCGCGCGCCAGCCCGTGGGCCATCTCTGGCTCGCCGGCATCCTGCCGGGGCTGCTCATGGCCTCGCTCTTCGTCCTCTACGTCCTGATCCGCTGCCGCCTGCAGCCGCAACTCGGGCCCGCGCTGCCGGCCGAAGAACGCGCCGCCATTTCCCGCCGCGAGAAGCTCCTCCTGTTGCGCGCCGGGCTCGCACCGCTCCTCATCTTCGCCCTGATGATCGGGCTCTTCGTCAAAGGTGTGACGAGCCTCGTCGAGAGTGCGGCCGTGGGCGCGCTCGCCTCGCTCGTCGTCGCCGCCCTCTCTGGGCGGGTGACCCTCGCCTTCCTCGAGGATTGCGCCAAGAAGACGCTCGCCGTCTCCTGCATGTTCTTGTGGATCATCACCGCCGCCCTCGCCTTCGGCGCCGTCTTCGACGGACTCGGTGCGGTCAAGGCGATCGAGCGGCTCGTAATCGGCGAGATGCAACTCGAGCCCTGGCAGGTGCTCGTCTTGATGCAGCTCTCCTTTCTCGTACTCGGCACCTTCCTCGACGACACGGCTATGCTGGTGATCGTCGCGCCCCTCTACATCCCACTCGTCAGGAAGCTCGGCTTCGATCCGATCTGGTACGGCGTGCTCTACACCATCACCTGCCAGATCGCCTATCTGACCCCGCCCTTCGGCTACAATCTCTTCCTCATGCGGGCGATGGCCCCGCCCGAGATCTCCCTGGTCGACATCTACCGCTCGATCGTACCTTTCGTCGGCGTCATGCTGCTGACACTCCTGATCGTGGGGCTGTTCCCGCAGATCGCCCTCTGGCTGCCGCAGCTCGTCTACGCCCGCTGAGGCCTCCCGCGACGGGACGCACCGTCGCGACTCGATCCGGCCCGAGGTCCGCCGCCACCCGCCGTGCTCTTTGCGGTCCGGCGAGGCGAGGTGGCCTCGTGCGAATGCTCGATCACGACAGGCTTCTCGGCCGGCTGGCCTTGTTGCACCGCAGCGCCCCGGGCCCGGCGACCGTCCCGGTACCGACCCCGCTCTGGCGGCGGCCGGCGTCCGAGGAGGTTCGCCATGTCCACGCGCATCCTGTCCGCTGCCCTGCTCCTGGTGCTCGTGGCGCCGCAGGCGATCGCCCGAGAGCGGGGCGAAGGCTCCGGGCCGCTGCCCACAGCCGGCACCGACGTCGGCAACCGGGGCCTGCTACCCTTCGCGGTCGACCCCGCCATGGTTCTCGACGAGGAGGGCAGAAGGGCACTTCGTGCCCTCGAGGACCGCTTCGCCGGCGAGTTCCTCGAGCTGCGCACCCGGCAGGCTCGCGCACGGTCCGATCTCCTTGCGAGAGACGGCCGTCGAGCCTGCCCCGGGTCACGCGGGCGAACAGCGGGAACGGCTCGCCGGTCGGATCGAGGCGGCCGCGGAGCGTCCGGTAGAAGGAGTGGAGCCTTTGTCGGCGGTGTGGCTCGAGGGGTCGGCGGTCCCGGTCGTGGTCCCCACGGGCCCGCTCCGGGACGCAGTCGGCGGCCTTCGCCGGATCGAAGCCGAGGTCGATCGGCGCGCCTTCGCTCGGGACGTATCGGCGGAGCGAATGGTCCACCCGGAGCCGGGCCGGCTCCTCGAGGTCGGCGGGCAGCCGATCGCCGGCGACGGGGTCGGGCACGGCGTCGGCGAGGTACCGGCGGAGCTCGAGACGCGGCTCGGCACGTCGTCGGCCGGCGAAGGTGAACACGGCGTCGACGATATCGGCGAGCGGCGGGCCGAGACCGACCGAGAGACCGACCGATCCCGTCCTCCGGGCGCGCGCCGCGAGGCCGATCTCGGTGGCCTCGGCGGACGACCTCGCGAGGCTGTGCGTGGCCACGGGTCCTGCCCGCCGGGCGTGGCTCGTCCCGATCGATGCCAGGACCGGAACGCCGAGGGCACCGAGGACAACGGTCCGGCTCGGCCGACCGTTGGCGCCCGAGTGTCGACGTGCCAAGCTCCGGCCCGGGGAGGAGGCCCCGGAAGCTGGGAGACGAGGCATGACGACCAAGCGGGAACTTCTGAAAGGCGCGGGCTTGGCTGCAGTGGGCGGCGCCACGGCGTTGGCGGCGCCGGCCGTGCTGCGGGCACAGGCACCCATCAAGTGGCGGCTGCAGACCTATGCCGGGCCGGCGCTCGCCGAGCACGTCATCAAGCCCTCGATCGACGCCTTCAACCGGGCCGCCAACGGCCAGATGGTGATCGAGCTCTACACGGCCGATCAGCTCGTGCCGCAGGGCGAGCTGTTCCGCGCCGTCCAGCGCGGCACCATCGACGCCGCCCAATCGGACGAGGACTCGATGGCGGCACCGGTCGACGTCTCGGTGTTTTCGGCCTACTTCCCCTTCGCGAGCCGCTACTCGCTGGACGTGCCGACGCTCTGGCACTGGTACGGCCTCAAGGAGATCTGGGAGGAGGCCTACAAGCAGGTGCCGGGTGTCACCTGGCTCTCCACCGGCTCCTGGGACCCCTGCAACATCGCCTCGACCAAGCCCGTCCGCTCGGTGAAGGACCTCAAGGGCCTCAGGCTCTACATGTTCCCGACCGGCGGCCGCTTCCTCCAGCGCTTCGGCGTGATCCCGGTCTCGCTGCCCTACGAGGACGTCCAGGTGGCGATCCAGACCGGTGAGCTCGACGGTGTCTGCTGGTCCGGCATCACCGAGATCTACACCGTGGGTTGGGCCGACGTCACCAAATACTACCTCACCAACAACATCTCGGGTGCCTGGGCAGGCTCCTACATCGTCAACACCGAGAAGTGGAACGCTCTGCCGGCGCATCTGAAGGAGCTGTTCAAACTGTGCATCGACAGCTCCCACTACTACCGTCTGCACTGGTACTGGTGGGGCGAGGCGCATTACCGCACCAAGGGCGGCAAGCTCCAGCTGACCTCGATCCCGCAGGCCGAATGGGCCGAGGTCGAGAAGGAGGCCTTGAAGTTCTGGGACGAGATCGCCAAGCAGAACCCGCGCTCGGCCAAGATCGTCCAGATCCTCAAGGACTATATCGCTACCATGGAGAAGGCTGGACCGCCCTACCGCTACGCCTGAGACACGAGCGGTGCGCAAACGTCTCCTGGTCCTGGGCGGCGGGCTTTTGCTCGCCGCCTGCGGCACCGGCCCCGATCGCCCGGACGGCGGTGCGCTCCGGGCGATCGGCACGCCCGTCTACGCGGCCTTCAAAGCGGTCGGTTGTGTCGGCACCGCGGCGCTCGCCGCACCCGGTGCGGCCCTCCTCGCGATGACCGACCGGCCGGACAAAGAGGCGCTCACTCGCGAGCTCGAGCGCGGATTGGCCCACAACTGTGGCGACCGCTGGACGCTCGCCGGCTCGTGAGCGGCGGGCGTCGCGTGGGTCGGCCGCGAATGCTGTCACGTTCACAACTGTCACGTTCGTAACAGAGCGACGGCGCGATAGGCGTTCGCGAAGTTCCTGATCCGGGGGGCCGGCGATCGGGTCAAGAAGCGGATCGCCGGGCGCTTCCGGGGTGCCGGGCTCGAGGACGATCCGCCGGAGCTGCGGGGCCGGACGCTCGAGGTGCCCCGCCTCGATCGACGATCGTGCACGACACCGGCGTCGTTCCCGCCCCGGTGCGGAACGAGCCCGACCCGGCGGTCGTCGCCTCGCTCGATCGACAGCCCGCCGAGGCCGTGGCCACGACGGCGATCACCGTCCTCGAGGTCCGCGGCGGGCACGCGGCGTCGCCAGGGGGAAAGCGGCGACGAGCGCTGCAGCCGGTCTTCGGGGAGGTCCTCGACGAGGATCTGGGCGGCCTCGTGTCGCCCGTCGACCGGACCGCGGCCGAGCGCACCGCGACGATCCGGGCCGTCCTGCGCGGCCGGGGCCGCTCGATCGAGGGCCGCGATCTCCCGATCGCGGGGGCGGTCGCGGCCCGGGATGCCGCCTCTGCCAGTCGCAACCTTCGAGACTTCGAAGGGACCGGCCTCCGGTTCCTCGATCCTCGGGCCGCGGCACCGGTCCGCGACCCTCTTTCCCTTGCGATCGGGGCGGGCAGCCTCGATGCTGTCTCGGGTCGACGAAGCACGCAGGGGGATCCATGGCCGAGCTCGAGACGGCCGTAGCCACGGGCGCCGCACCGGCGCGGTCGCGCGAGCGGCGCACGAGTGTGGTCGTGCGCCTGGCCGGCGACAGCGGCGACGGGATCCAGGTCGCGGGCGGCCAGCTCGCCCTCGCCACGGCGCTCGCCGGTTCCGACCTCGAGACCTTCCCCGACTTCCCGGCCGAGATCCGCGCGCCGGCCGGGACGACCTTCGGCGTCTCGTCCTTCCAGATCCACATCGCCGACCATCGCGTGCACACGATCGGCGACCGGCCGGACGTGCTGGTCGCACTCAACCCGGCGGCCCTCGGGGTCAATCTCCCCGACCTGCGGCCCGGCGCCCTCGTGATCCTCGACCCGGGCAGTTTCGGCAAACGCGGGCTCGAGCGCGCGGGCTTCGCGAACGACCCGCGCAGGGACGGCACGCTCGCCGCCTTTCGCGTGCTCGAGATCCCGATCGAGGAGCTCACCCGCAAGGCCGTGGCCGGGACCGGCGTGAGCGCCCGCGAGGCCGGCCGCGCCAAGAACTTCTGGGCACTCGGCCTCGTCCTCTGGATGCACGACCGCGACACTCGCTCGGTCGAGGCCTGGCTCGAGCGGCGCTTCGCGGGCGAGCCCGCGCTTCTGGCCGCCAACCGCGCGGCGCTCGCCGCCGGGCACGTGTTCGGCGAGGTCTCCGAACTCGCGATCCCCGCCTTCACGGTCGGCAGGGCGAGCCTGCCGCCCGGCACCTACCGCACGGTCAACGGCCTCGAGGCGCTCGCCTTCGGCCTCTTGGCGGGTGCCCGCGACGCCGGGCTCGAGCTGCTCTACGCCTCCTACCCGATCACCCCGGCCTCGGGCCTCCTCCACCTGCTCGCGGGGTTGCGCGGGCTCGGCGTGACGACCTTCCAGGCCGAGGACGAGATCGCCGCCGTCACCGCGGCGATCGGTGCCTCCTATGCCGGTGCCCTGGGTGTCACCGGGAGCTCGGGGCCCGGCATGGCGCTCAAGACCGAGGCGCTCGGGCTCGCGGTCGCGGTCGAGCTGCCGCTCGTCGTGATCGACGTCCAGCGCGCCGGCCCCTCGACCGGCATGCCCACGAAGACCGAGCAGTCCGACCTCCTCCAGGCCGTCTGGGGCAGGAACGGCGACACCCCGCTCGTCGTGCTGGCCGCGGCCACCCCGGCCGACGGGTTCGCGATGGCGCGCGAAGCGGTGCGGCTCGCCGTCCACCACATGACGCCCGTCCTGCTCCTGGCCGACGGTTTCCTCGCCAATGCGGCCGAGCCCTGGCGGATCCCCGAGCTCTCCGCCGAGCCCGCCTTCCCGGTCCGTTTCCATTCCACCCGCGAGGGCTTCCGACCCTACCGCCGCGACGAGCGCGGCGTTCGGCCCTGGGTCCCGCCCGGGACGCCGGGCCTCGCGCATCGGATCAGCGGCCTCGAGCGCGACTTCGAGACGGGCGCCATCTCCTACGCCCCGGCCAACCACGCGCGCATGACCGCGGCCCGGCGCGACAAGGTCCTCAAAGTGGCCGACGACATCCCGCCCGCCGCGCTCGAGCAGGGCGATCCGACCGACCGGCTCGTGCTCGTGGGTTGGGGCAGCACCTACGGGCCCATCGCCGATGCGGTCGCCGCCGCCCGCGCCCGCGGCCGCGACGTGGCGCATCTCCATCTGCGCCACCTCTGGCCCTTGCCGCGCGGGCTCGGCGCCCTCCTGGCCGGCTTCGAGCGCATCCTCGTGCCCGAGATGAACACGGGCCAGCTCGCCGCACTCCTGCGCGCCGAGCTCCTGGTTCCGGCCGAGCCGCTCTCGAAGGTCACCGGCCGGCCGTTCACCGTCGAAGAGCTGGGCCAGGCGATCGAGGCCCGGCTCGAGGAGGCTCCGTGAGCGCGATCCCCGCACCCGGCCGGCTGCGGCCCGAGGACTACGCCTCCGACCAGGAGGTCCGCTGGTGCCCGGGCTGCGGCGACTACGCGGTCCTCAAGGCGGTCGAGAAGGCGCTCTCCGAGCTCCGCGCCGATCCCGACCGGACCGTGTTCGTCTCCGGCATCGGCTGCGCCGCCCGCTTCCCCCATTATCTCGCGACCTACGGCTTCCACGGCATCCACGGTCGGGCACCGGCGCTCGCCACCGGCATCAAGCTCGCCCGGCCCGAGCTCGACGTCTGGGTCGTGGGCGGCGACGGCGACATGCTGGCGATCGGCACGAACCATCTCGTGCACGCCCTGCGGCGCGACGTCGATCTCGTGATCCTGATCCTCAACAACGAGATCTACGGCCTCACCAAGGGTCAGGCCTCGCCGACTACGCCCGTGGGTACGCGCACGAGCTCCACCCCCCTGGGCGTGGTCGAACGGCCGCTCTCGGCCTGCTCGCTCGCGCTTTCGGCGGGGGCCCGCTTCGTCGCCCGGATGATCGACATCCAGCAGAAGCTGTTGCCCGAGATCCTCGTGCGCGCTCACGACCATCCGGGTGCGGCGATGGTCGAGATCCTGCAGAACTGCGTGATCTACGCCGACGGCGCCTGGTCGCACCTGACCGACAAGGCGCACGCCGCCGAGGCCCGGCTCCTGCTGCGCCACGGCGAGCCCCTCCTGTTCGCCGACGGCCGCCGGGGCCTGCGGGCGGCCCGCGAGCGGGTCGGCCTCGAGGTGGTCGAGGTCGGCTCCGAGGGCTGGCGAGCGGCCGGGGTGCTCGTCCACGACGAGCGCGACCGGACGCTCGCGACCCTCTTGGCGGCGCTCGAGCCGCCCATGCCCGTGGCGCTCGGCGTGCTCTACGCCGATCCGGCTTCCACGAGCTTCGAGCGGGCGCTGCGGGCGCAGGGCGAAGCGGCCCGGGCGCGCGAGCCGGGCCTCGATCTCGCGACCGTGATGCGCCGGGCGCCGACCTGGACCGTCACGGGCTGAGGCTTCGGGATCCCTCCGGCCGTTCGACCGGCAGCCCGGCGCGGCGCCACGCCGCCATACCGCCGGCGAGCTGGGCGGCGCGGAAGCCTCGCTCGCGCAAGAGCCGCACGGCCGGGATCGAGCGGTGCGCGCTCTCGCACACCGCCACCACTTCGCAGCCCTGTTCGAGACCGAGGGCGTCGAGCCGTGCGGCGAGTTCGTGGACGGGCACGTGCCGCGCCCCGGGCACGGTGCCGCGCGCCACCTCGGCGGCGGTGCGGACGTCGATCACCACGGGCGCGTCGGGACGGCCGAGCCGTTCGGCGAGCTCCCGAGGCGCCACCTCCGGCACCCGGCCGAAGGGCAACCAGTCCAGCCAGCGCATCGCGGGTTCCGGGCGGAAGGGAAGGGCAGAGATGGTCGGAGTGGCGTGATTCGAACACGCGACCCCTGCCTCCCGAAAGCAGTGCTCTACCAGGCTGAGCTACACTCCGACCGGGGTCGGCCGAGGAGATAGTCGGGCTTCGCCCGGCTCGCAAGTCCGAAGACGAAGGCCGCGTCCGCTCGCCTCAATAGGCCCGGTGGATGCAGAAATCGACCAGGCCCAGAAGCGCCTCCTTGACCTTCCCGCGCGGGAAGGGGGCGAGCGCCTCGCGGGCGGCCCGTCCATAGGCCTGGGCCCGCTCGAGCGTCGCCTCGATCGCCCGGTGCCGGGCCAAGAGGCGCTGCGCCTCGGCGAGATCGCGCTCGTCCTGCTCGACCCGCTCGAGGGTTCGCCGCCAGAAGGCCCGCTCCGCCTCGTCGCCCTTGGCGAAGGCCACGAGCACCGGCAGCGTGATCTTGCCGTCGCGGAAATCGTCGCCCACCGCCTTGCCGAGCTCGGCCTCGCGGGCGGCGTAATCGAGCGCGTCGTCGACCAGCTGGAAGGCGATGCCGAGCGCGCGGCCGTAGGTCGCGAGCGCGCGGACCTCGGCCGCCGGTCGACCGGCCACGACCGCGCCCACCTCGCAGGCCGCCTCGAACAGTGCCGCGGTCTTGCCGGCGATCATCTCGAGGTAGGCCTCCTCGCTGGTCGCCGTGTCGTTGGCGGTCACGAGCTGGAGGACCTCGCCCTCGGCGATCACGGCGCTCGCCCGAGCGAGGATCCCGAGCACCTCGAGATTGCCGACGCCCACCATGAGCTGAAAGGCCCGGCTGAAGAGGAAGTCGCCCACCAGCACGGGCGCCTTGTTGCCCCAGACCGCGTTCGCCGTCGCCTTGCCGCGCCGCAGATCGCTGTCGTCGACCACGTCGTCGTGCAGGAGGGTGGCGGTGTGGATGAACTCGACCGCGGTCGCGAGCGCCACGTGATGCTCGCCCGTATAGCCGCAGAGCCTCGCCGTGAGCAGGGTGAGCATCGGCCGGATCCGCTTGCCGCCGGCGACGATGAGATGCCGAGCGAGCTCGGGGATGAGCGGCACCTGGCTCTGCAGCCGCTCCAGGATCAACCGGTTGACGCGGTCGAGATCGTCGCGGACGAGCGCCTGGGCCGCTTCAAGTGCCGACCGTTCCGGCTCGTCGCGCCGCGCTGCTGGTGCCGCCAAGAGGCGTCTCCCTCGACCCGGTGGCACGGCCGGGCCATCTTGCTTCGGCGGCCTGATTACACGCCGCGCCCGACTCGCGCAAACCCGACCGGTCACCGCATGCGGGAAACCCCGTCCACCACACCACCCGCGCCGGGAGCCGTCCCGCTCCATCCGCCGGCGGCGACGCTCGACCCCTTGCTCGGCGGCCGGGTCCGGCTGTTCCAGCCGAGCCGCGGCTATCGGGCGGCGATCGACCCCGTGCTGCTCGCCGCCGCGGTCGGCGCCGCCGCGGGCGAGCGGGTGCTCGATGCCGGCTGCGGCACCGGCGCCGCCTCCCTCTGCCTCGCCGCTCGGCTCCCCGAGCTCGCGATCGTCGGCATCGAGCGCGACCCCGAAGCGCTGCGGCTCGCTCGGGCGAGCGTGGAGCTGGCGGGCTTCGCCTCGAGGATCCGGCTGGTCGAGGGCGATCTCGTGGCACCCCCGGCCGACTTGCGCCGCGAGCCCTTCGACTGGGTGATGAGCAACCCGCCCTTCCTCGAGCCCGGCCGGGCGCGCGCCCCGGCCGAGCCCGGCCGCGCCGCGGCGCGGATCGAATCGGCCGATCTCCCGCGCTGGGTCGCGGCCTGCCTCGCCCGGCTCGCTCAGGGGGGCCACATCGTCCTCGTCCACCGCGCCGACCGTCTGCCCGAGCTCTTGGCCGCGATTTCGGCGCGGACCGGGGAGATCACGGTCTTGCCGCTCTGGCCGCGGGAGGGCGAGCCGGCCCGCCGGGTCCTGGTCCGGGCCCGCAAGGGCCGACGCGGCCCGGCCCGGCTCCTGCCCGGGCTCGTCTTGCACCGCTCGGACGGGTCCTATACCGAGGCCGCCGAAGCCGTCCTGCGCGGAGCCCGGCCGATCCCATGGTGAGCTCGACGCCGCCCGTGCCACGCCCGATCTGGGCCTTCTGGCGGCGCCCGCCCCCGGTACCGGTGATCCGCCTCGCGGGCCTGATCGGCAGCCTGCCGGTGCGGGGCGCCGGCCTCACCCTCGCGGGCCTCGAGCGGGCGATCGAGCGGGCCTTCGCCGTCCGTCGCGCGCCGGCGGTGGCGCTTTCGATCAACAGCCCGGGCGGCTCGGCCGTGCAGTCGGCCCTGATCGCCGGGCGCATTCGTGCGCTGGCCGACCGCCATCGTCGACCCGTCCTCGCCTTCGTCGAGGACGTCGCCGCCTCGGGCGGCTACTGGCTCGCCACGGCGGCCGACGAGATCCTGGTCGATCCGGCCTCGATCGTCGGCTCGATCGGCGTGATCGCCGCCGGCTTCGGTTTCGACCGGGCGATCGAGCGGCTCGGCATCGAGCGCCGGGTCCACACCGCCGGAACCCGCAAGAGCTTCCTCGACCCGTTCCGCCCCGAGCGGTCGGAGGATCTGGCACTCTTGGCCGAGCTGCAGGGCGACATCCACGAGCGGTTCAAGGAGCAGGTTCGCGAGCGGCGGGCCGGTCGGCTCCGGGCTCCGGAGGAGGAGCTGTTCGACGGCCGGGTCTGGACCGGTGCCCGGGCGGTGGCGATCGGCCTCGCCGACGGGCTCGGCGAGCTCCATACTACCCTCGAGGAGCGTTTCGGCCCGGGGGTCCGCATCCGTCTCGTCAACCCGCAACGGCCGCGCCTCCTCGCGCGGCTCGGGCTCGGCGCGTTCGCGGCCGAGGCGATGGCCGAGGGGCTGGCCCTGCTCGAGGAACGGGCGCTTCGGGCCCGGCTCGGGCTCTGAGCGGGGGAGAGCGCATGTTCACCGTGAGCGTCGGCAAGATCCTGGTCGTCCTGCTCGTGATCGTCGCCGCCTGGAAGGGCCTGCGGCTGCTGACCGCGATCCAGCGCAAACTCGAGCAGGCGCAGCGCCGCCCGCCCGTGCCGCCGCGCGAGCCCGGCGCCCCCGCCACCACCGACCTCGTGCCCTGTCCGCGCTGCGGCACCTATGTCCCGAACGGAACCTGGTGCCCGTCGGTCGAGGAGTGCAGCCTGAAGAAGGCCTGACGCCGCACCCGCCTTGACCCTGCGCGTCGCCGCCTTCTAGACGCTGTGCAGCGCAACAAGAGGCCTGCCGAACCGAGCCCCGACGTGGCCGATCCCCGACCCCCCTCCTTCCAGGAGCTGATCCTCCGCCTCCAGCGCTTCTGGGGCGCGCGCGGCTGCCTGATCCTGCAGCCCTACGACATGGAGGTGGGGGCCGGCACCTTTCATCCCGCCACCACGCTGCGCGCCCTCGGTCCCGAGCCCTGGAACGCCGCCTACGTCCAGCCCTCGCGCCGGCCGACCGACGGCCGCTACGGCCAGAACCCGAACCGGCTGCAGCACTATTACCAGTTCCAGGTGATCCTGAAGCCCTCGCCGCCGGATCTGCAGGAGATCTACCTCGCGAGCCTGGCCGAGCTCGGGATCGATCCGTTGCTGCACGACATCCGCTTCGTCGAGGACGACTGGGAGAGCCCCACCCTCGGTGCCTGGGGCCTCGGCTGGGAGGTCTGGTGCGACGGGATGGAAGTGACCCAGTTCACGTACTTCCAGCAGGTCGGCGGGATCGATTGTCGCCCGGTGTCGGGCGAGCTCACCTACGGCCTCGAGCGGCTGGCCATGTACGTGCAGGGCATCGAGAACGTCTACGAGCTCGACTTCAACGGCCGTGGCGTCACCTACGGTGACGTCTTCCTCGAGGCGGAGCGCGAATATTCGGCGCACAATTTCGAGCACGCCACGGTCGAGCGCCTGTTCCGCCATTTCGAGGACGCAGAGGCCGAGTGCCGCCACCTGCTCGACCACCGCTTACCCCTGCCTGCCTACGACCAGTGCCTGAAGGCGAGCCACCTCTTCAACCTCCTGGACGCGCGCGGGGCGATCAGCGTCGCCGAGCGGCAAGCCTTCATCGGCCGCGTGCGGGCGCTCGCCAAGGCCTGCTGCGAGGCCTGGCTCGAACGGACGGGGCAGGGGACGGGCTGAGCCCATGGCCGAACTCCTGCTCGAGCTCCTCTGCGAGGAGATCCCGGCGCGAATGCAGGCCCGGGCCCGCGCCGAGCTGGCCGAGCTCCTGGGCGGCCTGCTCGAGGAGGCCGGGCTCGCCTTCACCACACCGATCCGGACCTTCGCCACCCCGCGCCGGCTCGTGGCGGTGGTGGACGGCCTGCCCGAGCGCCGGCCCGATCGGGTGAGCGAGCGCCGCGGCCCGCGCGAGGACGCACCCGTGGCCGCGATCGAGGGCTTCCGCCGCTCCCTGCCGGTCGACGGGGTGACGGTCGAGGTCCGCGAGGAGAAGAAGGGCAGGGTGCTCTGGGCGGTGATCCGCGAGCCCGGCGCGCCCGCCCGCGAGCTCCTCGCCGCCCGCCTGCCCGAGCTCCTCGCCCGCTTCCCCTGGCCCAAGTCGATGCGCTGGGGCACGGGCGAGGCGCGCTGGGTCCGGCCCCTGCGCTCGATCCTCTGCCTCTTCGACGGCGAGCCCGTGCCCTTCGCCTTCGCCGGTGTCGAGAGCGGAACGACGACCACCGGCCACCGCTTCCTCGCCCCCGAGCCGCTGCGCCCGAAGAGCTTCGCCGAATACGAGGCGGCGCTCGCGGCCGCCCGGGTCGTGCTCGACCCGGCCGAGCGCCGCCGGCGGATCCTCGAGGGTGCCGAGCGGCTCGCGGCGGGGCAGGGGCTCCGCCTCGTCCGCGACGAAGGGCTGCTCGAGGAGATCACGGGCCTCGTCGAGTGGCCGGTTCCGCTCTTGGGTCGGATCGACCCGGCCTTCATGGACATACCGAGCGAGGTCCTGGTGCTCACCATGCGCCAGAACCAGCGCTACCTCGCCCTCGAGACCGCGGAGGGACGGCTCGCCCCCTTCTTCGTCGTGGTCGCCAATATCGAGGCGGCCGACGCTGGTCGGGCGATCGTCGCCGGCAACGAGCGGGTGCTCCGCGCCCGCCTCTGGGACGCTCGCTTCTTCTGGGAGCAGGACAGGAAGGCGAGCCTCGAGAGCCGGCTGCCGAAGCTCGCCAGCATGGTCTTCCACGAGCGGCTCGGTAGCCAGGGCGAGCGGGTCGAGCGGCTCGTGGCGCTTTCCGGTACGCTCGTCCCCTTCGTGCCGGGGGCCGACCGGGTCCTGGCCGAACGGGCGGCGCTCCTCGCCAAGGCCGATCTCGTCACCGGCATGGTGGGCGAGTTCCCCGAACTCCAGGGGATCATGGGCGGCCACTACGCCCGCGCCCAAGGCGAGCCCGAGGCGGTCGCGCGCGCCGTCGCCGAGCAGTACCAGCCCAAGGGCCCGGAGGATCGCTGCCCCTCGGCGCCCGAGAGCGTGGTCCTGGGCCTCGCCGACCGGATCGACACGCTCGTGGGCTTCTTCGCCGCCGGCATCCGGCCGACCGGCACCAAGGACCCGTTCGCGCTGCGCCGCGCCGCCCTCGGCATCATCCGGCTCCTCCTCGAGAACGGGCTCAGACTGCCGCTGCGGGAGACCTTCACGGCCGCCCTCGAGGGCTACGGGGCCCGGTTCGAGGGGGTCGAGCGGGCATCCCTGCAGGACGAGCTCCTCCGCTTCTTGGTCGACCGGCTGGTCGTGCTCTTGCGAGGGGAGGGGCTGCGCCACGACCATGTCGCGGCCGTGCTCGCGACCGGCCTCGACGACGATCTCGTCCGCCTGGTGGCCCGGGTCCGGGCGCTGGCGGCCTTTCTCGAGAGCGAGGACGGCCGCAACCTGCTCGCGGGCTATCGCCGCGCGGCCAGCATCGTGGCGATCGAAGAGCGCAAGGACGGCCGCAGCTACGCCGGCTCGCCGCGCGCCGAGCGGCTCGAGGCGGCCGAGGAGAAGGCGCTGTTCGCGGCCCTGGGCGAGGCCGAGACGCGAATCGCCCGCGCGCTCGCCGCGGAGCGCTGGGCCGAGGCGATGGCGGCGCTCGCGGCGCTCCGGGCACCGATCGACGCCTTCTTCGACCGGGTGATGGTCAACACGGCGGATCCGGAGCTGCGCGTCAACCGTTTGTTCATGTTGTCTCGGATAGGCTCGGCGCTCGGCGACGTCGCGGATTTCGCGCGCATCGAGGAGCCCGGGCGCAGCTAGGCAAGGCCGTCCCGCGGGCGGCCGCTATCGGAGGATGGGCGGCTGATGGCCAAATGGGTCTACCGCTTCGGTCGCGGCGGCTCGGAGGGGACCGCCGGCATGAAACGACTCTTGGGCGGCAAGGGCGCCAATCTCGCCGAGATGGCGTCCCTCGGCCTGCCGGTGCCGCCCGGTTTCACGATCACGACCGAGGTCTGCGCCTGGTACTACGCGCACGATCGGAGTTATCCCGAGGGCCTGCGCGAGCAGGTGCGGGAAGCCCTCGCCGCCGTCGAACGGGAAGTCGGCGCCCGCTTCGGCGATCCCGAGCGGCCGCTCCTGGTCTCGGTCCGCTCGGGCGCGCCGGTGTCGATGCCGGGGATGATGGACACGGTCCTCAACCTCGGCCTGAACGACCGCACCGTCGAGGGCCTCGCCCGGGCGAGCGAGGATCGCCGCTTCGCCTTCGACAGCTATCGTCGCTTCGTGCAGATGTACGGCGACGTCGTGCTCGGCCTCGACCACTATCTGTTCGAGGAGCGCCTCGAGGAGGCCAAGCGCGAGCAGGGCGCCCGCTTCGACAACGAGCTCCCGGCCGACGCGCTGGAGCGGCTCGTGGCGGCCTACAAGGCGCTCGTGCGCGAGCAGCTCGGCCGCGATTTTCCCGACGACCCCGAGGAGCAGCTCTGGGGCGCGATCGGCGCGGTGTTCGGCTCCTGGATGAACCCGCGCGCCCAAACCTACCGCAAGCTGCACGGCATCCCGGCCGACATGGGCACCGCGGTCACCGTCCAGGCCATGGTGTTCGGCAACATGGGCGAGGACTGCGCCACCGGGGTCGCCTTCACCCGCAACCCCTCGACCGGCGAGAAGCTCCGCTACGGCGAGTATCTGGTGAACGCCCAGGGCGAGGACGTGGTGGCCGGCATCCGCACCCCGCAGCCGCTCTCCAAGGCCATGGCCGGATCGGGTACGGCCGGCGGCTCCATGGAGGAGCGGATGCCGCGCGCCTATGCCGAGCTCGTCGCGGTCTTCGACCGCCTGGAGCAGCACTACCGCGACATGCAGGACATCGAGTTCACGGTCCAGAAGGGCCGACTCTACGTCCTGCAGACCCGCTCCGGCAAACGGACCGCCGCCGCCGCCCTCAAGATCGCGGTCGACATGGCCGAGGAGGGCTTGATCTCCCGGGAGGAGGCGCTCCTGCGCATCGACCCCGCGGCGCTCGACCAGCTGCTCCATCCCACGCTCGACCCCAAGGCCGAGCGGCGGGTGATCGCCAAGGGCCTGCCGGCCTCACCGGGAGCGGTCTCCGGCAAGGTCGTCTTCAGCGCCGAGGAAGCCGAGCGTCTGGCCTCGGCCGGCGAGGCGGTGATCCTCGTGCGGATCGAGACCTCGCCCGACGACATCCACGGCATGCACGCGGCCAAGGGCATCCTCACCGCCCGCGGCGGCATGACGAGCCACGCCGCGGTGGTGGCGCGCGGCATGGGCAAACCCTGCGTGTGCGGCGCCGGTGACCTCCTGATCTCCTACGAGGAGCGCGCGTTCGGGGCCGGTGGGGTGCGGGTCGCCGCGGGGGAGGTGATCACGATCGACGGCTCCTCGGGCGAGGTGATGCTCGGCGCGGTGGCGACCGTCGATCCACAACTTTCCGGCGACTTCGCCACCCTCATGGGCTGGGCGGACGCGGTGCGCCGGCTGAAAGTGCGCACCAACGCCGAGACGCCGCTGGATGCCCGCACCGCCGTGCGCTTCGGCTGCGAGGGCATCGGCCTCTGCCGGACCGAGCACATGTTCTTCCAGGAGGACCGGATCGTCGCCATGCGCGAGATGATCCTGGCCTCCGATGCCGACGGCAGGCGCCGAGCGCTCGCCAAGATCCTGCCCATGCAGCGAGCCGACTTCGTCGAGCTCTTCACGATCATGGGCGCCCGGCCGGTCACCATCCGCCTGCTCGACCCGCCCCTTCACGAGTTCCTGCCGCACTCCGAGGCCGAGATCGGCGAGGTCGCGGCCGCCGCCGGCGTCGAGCCGCGGGTGGTGCGCCGCCGCCTCAAGGAGCTCGAGGAAGCGAACCCGATGCTGGGTCTCAGGGGCTGCCGGCTCGGGATCGTCTACCCCGAGATCTACGAGATGCAGGTCCAGGCGATCGTCGAGGCGGCGCTCGAGGTCGAGGCGCGCACGGGCTCGGCTGTCGTGCCCGAGATCATGGTGCCGCTCGTGGGCTCGGCGCGCGAGCTCGAGCTCGTCGCCGAGCGGCTGCGGGCGGTGGCCGAGCGGGTGATGAGCGAGAAGGGCCGCCGGATCGACCATCTCTTCGGCACCATGATCGAGCTGCCGCGGGCGGCGCTGCGGGCCGGCGAGATCGCCCGCCACGCCGCCTTCTTCAGCTTCGGCACCAACGATCTCACGCAGATGACACTCGGCCTCTCGCGCGACGATTCCGGCAAGTTCCTCGACGCCTATCTCGAGGCCGGGATCTTCCCGACCGATCCGTTCCGATCGCTCGACGTCGAGGGCGTGGGCGAGCTCGTGCGGATCGCCTGCGAGCGCGGCCGCGCCACCCGCCCCGACCTCAAGCTCGGGATCTGCGGCGAGCACGGCGGCGATCCGGCCTCGATCGCCTTCTGCGAGGAGGTGGGGCTCGACTACGTCTCCTGCTCGCCCTACCGGGTGCCGATCGCCCGGCTGGCCGCCGCCCAGGCGGTCCTGAAGCGCCGGGGTGCGGCCGCGAGCCCGGAGCACGGATGAGCGGGCGGGCCGAGGCTCGGCCCGTCGTCCGCCCGAAGCCTTCGGGGGGCGGCGAGGGGGCGCATCGGCTCGGCCGCCGCGCAGCCGACCGGGCGTCCCGGACCGCGCGCAGGTGACGGCGGGCCCGGGCCTCGAGCGGCTCCGCGCCGGGGGCAAGGCCGCCCTCGCCCGCGCGCTCGCCCGCCTCGAGGAAGCGCCGGGGGAAGCCGACACGCGAGCGCTGCTCGAGGCCGCCTGGGCCGCACCGTGCGGTTGGGCGGTCGGGCTCACGGGCCCGCCCGGGGTGGGCAAATCCACCCTCGCTTCCGCCCTGGTCGGCGCCTGGCGTCGGCAGGGCCGGAGCGTCGCGGTGCTCGCCGTCGATCCCTCCTCGAGGCGGACCGGCGGGGCCCTCCTGGGTGATCGGACCCGGCTCGCCCTCGACCCCGAAGACGAACAGCTCTTCGTCCGCTCCATGGCCGCCCGCGACCGGCTGGGCGGGGTCGCCTCGCTCTGCTTTCCCGCCCTCGTGCTCCTGCGCGCGCTGTTCGACCGGGTGCTGATCGAGACGGTCGGTGTGGGCCAGTCCGAGACCGAGATCGCCGATCTGGCCGATACCGTGCTCCTCGCCGTCCAGCCGGCCGCGGGCGATTCGCTGCAGTTCCTGAAGGCCGGTATCGTCGAGATCCCCGATCTCGCGGTGGTGACCAAGGCCGATCTCGGCGCGGTCGCCGAACGCAGCGCCCGCGAGCTCGAGGCCGCCCTCGCGCTCGCCGCACCACCGGATCGGCCGCGGCCGCCCGTGGTCCTGGTCTCGGCGAGCCGGGGGCAGGGGCTGGATGCCCTGCTGGATGCTCTCGAGACCCGCATCCGCGCCGGTGCGGGCGAGGCCGCGGCGCGCCGGTCGGCCCAGGCCCGCCGCTGGCTCGAGGAGGAGCTGCGAGCGGAGGCCGGCCGTCGCGTCGTGGCCCGCCTCGCCGATCGGCTCGACGCGGCGGCGCCCGCTCCTTTCGAGGGTCTCGCAACCCTCCTCACCGAGCTCGATCCGCCGCCCGCCGAGCGCGGCTGAGCCTTTCGCCGCGAGGCTGCCCGCGGGTGGACCGCCCTCGCGTCGCGGGCCCGCCGCCCCGGTGCGCGCGCGCACCCGCACCGAACGGCTGGAGGAAAAAGGGGCGGTCGGCGGGACGACGCCGACCGCCCGAGCGGGGCAGGAGGCAGGAGAACGATGACCGTAGCCGCTTTTGCGGCCACGCCCCTTCGGTATAAGGTCTAAATCCCTATGTCAAGGGTTTAGAGCCTAAATCGAGCCAGTCGGGCCTCTCCGGGACCAGCCGGGCGCCGTCCGCCTCGAGCGGGGCGCCGTCGAGCGCATCCAGCCGCAGGAGCGCGAGCGCGCGGCCGTCGCGGCCGCTGCGGACCTCACCGACCTCGCGCCCGTCGGAGCGGACGATCGTTCCGGGCGGCGGCAGCGGCCCTTCGACCCGGACCGGGAGCAGCCGCCGCTTGGCGAGCCCGCGATGCGCCATGCGTGCGGTCAGCTCCTGGCCCACGAAACAACCTTTGCCGAGCGAGACGATGTCGAGCTCGAGAAAGCCCGATTCCACCGCGAGCGCCTTCTCGGGCGGCAGGTCGAGGCTGCCCTCCGGGACGCCGAGCCGAAGTCGCCGCCGCTCCCACGCGCCCGCGTCGACGGACTTCAGGCCGTGCGCGTGCAGGAAGGCCTCGACCCGCTCGGTCGGGACGAGCGCGCGCACCCCGAGGGCCTCGAGGCGCGGATCGACGAAGACGAGCGCATCGGCGAGCCGGCGGCAGGCGCCGCGTTCGGTCGGCAGAGCGAAGCGCGCCGCGGCCTCCGGCTCCGGGAGCGCGAGCACGCTCCATGCGGCCGAGCGGTCCTCGATCGTCACCGCGGCCCGCAGCCGGTACGTCGCCAGCCGTCTGGCGAGCGCCTCGAGCCCGGCGCGCTCGGCCTCGAGCAGGATCCGCCCGTCCTGCTCGACGAGTGCGAACTCGGCGAAGCAGCGGCCCTGGGGTGTCAGGAGTGCGGCCCAGAGGGCGCGATCCGGGGCGAGCCGGCCGAGATCGTTGGTCACGAGCCCTTGCAGGAAGGATCGGGCGTCCGCGCCGCCGATCTCGAGCACACCCCGATGGGGCAGGCGCGCCGCCTCCGAGGCCACCGTCATCGCACCGGTCCCGCCTGGTTCTCGGTTCATGAAGGTCCGGGCGAGAGGTAGGCCTGTCGCGAGCGCCGCCAAGGGCGTCGGCGAAAGATCGGATAAGAGTTGTTATGACAAGTCGTATCGGGACCCGGCCGCGGGTTTCGAGGCGCCCTGGGCATCGACCGACGGCGGGCGCCAGCGGGGCAAGGCGGCGACCGGAGGGCGTCGATCGGCGCTCAGTGCGAGAGGATCTGGCTCAAGAACAGCCGGGTGCGGTCCGACTTGGGGTTCGTGAAGAACTCCTCGGGTGGCGCCACCTCGACGATTTCGCCCTTGTCCATGAACACGACGAAGTCGGCGACCGACTTCGCGAAGCCCATCTCGTGCGTGACCACGATCATGGTCATGCCCTCGTTCGCCAGCTCGATCATCACGTCGAGCACCTCCTTGACCATTTCGGGGTCGAGGGCCGAGGTCGGCTCGTCGAAGAGCATGATCTTGGGCTTCATGCAGAGCGCACGGGCGATGGCGACGCGCTGCTGCTGGCCGCCGCTGAGCTGGCCCGGATATTTGTGTGCCTGTTCGGGGATCTTGACCCGCTCGAGGAAGAACATGGCGGTCTCCTCGGCTTCCTTGCGCGGGATCCGCCGGACCCAGATCGGTGCGAGCGTCAGGTTCTCGAGCACCGTCAAGTGCGGAAACAGGTTGAAGTGCTGGAACACCATCCCGACCTCGCGGCGGATGGCGTCCACGTTCTTGACGTCGGAAGTGAGCTCGATCCCGTCGACCACGATCCGGCCGCGCTGATGCTCCTCGAGGCGGTTGATGCAGCGGATCATGGTCGACTTGCCGGAGCCGGAGGGGCCGCAGACGACCACTTTCTGGCCCTTTTCGACCTCGAGGTTGATCGCCTTGAGGACGTGGAACTCGCCGTACCATTTGTGGACGTCCTCGAGGCGGATCATCGGCCGGCCGTCGCCGTTCGCCGGGCGTTGCACGGGCGCTCCTCCTCGCTCCATGGCGCTCACCGTCGATCGCCGCGCGCCAGCCGGCGCTCGAGCGCCATGCTGTAGCGCGACATGCCGAAGCAGAAGATCCAGAAGCCGGCCGCGGCGATGAGATAGGTCTCGGTCGCGAGCCCGAGCCACTGCGGGTCTTTGATGATGAGCTGCGCCATGCCGAGCAGGTCGTAGAGCCCGACGATGAGGACCAGCGAGGTATCCTTGAACAGCCCGATGAAGGTGTTGACGATGCCGGGGATGACGAGGCGCAGGGCCTGCGGCAGCACGATCAGCCCCATCGTCTTCCAATAGCCGAGGCCGAGGGCGGCCGCGGCCTCGTACTGGCCCTTGGGAATCGCCTGCAGCCCGCCGCGCACGACCTCGGCCATGTAGGCGGCCGAGAACAGCGAGACGCCGACGAGCGCGCGCAGGAGCTTGTCGAAGGTGACGCCCTCGGGGAGGAAGAGCGGCAACATCACCGAGGCCATGAACAGGACCGTGACCAGCGGCACCCCGCGCACGAGCTCGATGAAGGCGACCGAGAGCGACTTGATCACCGGCAGCCGGGAGCGCCGGCCGAGGGCGAGCAGGACCCCGAGCGGGAGCGACGCCGTGATCCCCACCCCGGCGATCACGAGGGTGAGGAACAGGCCGCCCCATTTGCTGGTCTCGACCACGGCCAGGCCGAACCGGCCGCCCAGGAACAGCACGTAGGCCACGACCGGGTAGACGAGGATGAGCCCCAGGGCATAGAGCAGCTTGTTGATCCCGATCCGCAGGAAGAGCGGTGCCATCGCCACGACCAGAAGGGCGAAGGCGAGATCGATCCGCCAGCGCTCCTCGACGGGGTAGAGCCCGTAGACGTACTGGCCGAAACGCGAGCGCAGGAGCGCCCAGCAGGCGCCGCGTTGGCCCTGGAAGGCCGCCTCGCACTCCTGCTTGCTCTCCGCGCGCCAGACGGCGTTCAGGACCGCCCACTCGAAGAGCTGGACGAGCGCCCAGGAGAGGAACAGCGCGAGGATCACGGTGAGGACGCTGTTGAACGGCGAATTGAACAGGTTGCGCCGCAGCCAGCCGACCGGGCCCAGCCGTTCGGCCACGGGGGGCCGCAGGCTCGGAGCCGAGATCTCGCCGATCGCCACGGCCTCAGCGCTCCACCAGCGCCATCTTGGCGTTGTACCAGTTCATGAAGGCCGAGATCGCGAGGCTGAAGGAGAGGTAGACCGCCATCGTGATGGCGATCACCTCGACGGCCTGGCCGGTCTGGTTGTTGATCGTCCCCGCGACGTTGAAGAAGTCCGGATAACCGATCGCCACCCCGAGCGAACTGTTCTTGGTGAGGTTGAGGTACTGGCTCGTTTGCGGCGGGATGATCACCCGAAGCGCCTGCGGGATGACGACCAGTCGGAGCGTCTGGTTCGGCTTGAGGCCGAGCGCTCCCGCCGCCTCGAGCTGGCCCTTCGAGACCGAGAGGATCCCGGACCGCACGATCTCGGCGAGGAAGGCGCCGGTGTAGACCGAGAGTCCGAGCACGAGGGCCAGGAACTCGGGCAGGAGCACGAGCCCGCCCTCGAGGCGGAAGCGGGTGAGCCGCGGATGGTCGAAGGAGATCGGCGCGCCGAGCGCGAGATGCGCACCGAGCGGCACGAGGATCAGGATCGCGAGGCCGACCCAGACGGTCGGGAACGGCCGGCCGGTCTCCTCGCGCCGCCGCCGAGCCCAGCGGGCGAGCAGGACGACGGCGAGCAACGCACCCAGGAGCGCCGAGAGCTCGACCGCGGCGCCCTGGCCGAAGATCGGCTTGGGCAGGAACAGGCCGCGGACGTTGAGATAGCCGATCCCGAGCACGACCAGGCTGTCGCGCGGGCCCGGCAGGGCGCCGAGCACCACCACGTACCAGAAGATCAGCTGGAGGAGCAGCGGGACGTTGCGGATGACCTCGATGTAGACGAGGGCGAGCCGTGCCACGAGCCAGTTCGAGGACAGGCGGGCTATCCCCATGACGAAGCCGATGATCGTGGCGAGCAGGATCCCGACCGCCGCCACGTAGAGCGTGTTCAACAGTCCGACGACGAAGGCGCGGCCGTAGGAGCTGCGATCGCTCGCGAAGTCGATCAGCGACTGGGAGACGTCGAAGCCCGCGAGCCGGCCCAGGAAATCGAAGCCCGAGGCGACCCCGAGCCGCTCGCGGTTGACGATCGTGTTGTGCACGAGATAGGCGGCCCCGGCGAGGACCAGGCCCAGGACGAGGGCCTGGGCGGCGAGGCCGCGGACCCGCGGGTCGCGCCAGAGTGCCACCCGGGGCGCCGATCCTCTCGCCTCGCCGCCGACCGCCATGCGCCTGCCTCCCTCGGGACGGGGCCGCCCTCTGCGGGGCGCTCCCGCGCGCGCTCAGCGGAACGGTGGCGCGTACTGCAGCCCGCCCTTGGTCCAGAGCGCGTTCACACCGCGCGCGATCTTGAGCGGCGTGCTCTCGCCGAGATTGCGCTCGAAGCTCTCGCCGTAATTGCCGACTTGCGCGATGATCTTGGCGGCGAAATCGTTCGGCAGACCGAGCCCCTTGCCGAGCTCGCCCTCCACCCCGAGCAGCCGGCGGATGTTCGGGTTGGTGCTTTTCTTCATCTCCTCGACGTTCTTGCTGGTCACGCCGAGCTCCTCGGCCTCGACCATGGCATAGAACGACCAGCGGACGACGTCCGCCCACTCGTTGTCGCCGTGCCGCACCGCCGGACCGAGCGGCTCCTTGGAGATCAGCTCGGGCAGCACCACCCAATTGTCCGGCTTCTCGAACTTGGTCCGGCTCGAATACAGGCCCGATTGGTCGGTCGTGAAGACGTCGCAGCGGCCGGCCTGGAAGGCGGTGATCAACTCGTCGTTGGTCTCGAAGACCACCGGCTCGTACTTCATGTTGTTGGCGCGGAAGAAGTCGGCGAGGTTGAGCTCGGTGGTGGTGCCGGTCTGCACGCAGACCGAGGCGCCGTCGAGCTCCTTGGCGCTCTTCACCCCGAGGCTCTTCGGCACCATGAAGCCCTGACCGTCGTAGTAGTTGACGGCGACGAAATCGAGCCCGAGGGCGCTGTCGCGGGCGAGTGTCCAGGTCGAATTGCGCGAAAGAACGTCGACCTCCTTGGACTGCAGCGCCGTGAACCGCTCCTTGGCGGAGAGCGGGGTGTACTTGACCTTGTTGGCGTCCCCGAAGACCGCGGCCGCGACCGCCCGGCAGAGGTCGATGTCGAGGCCGGCCCAGTTGCCCTTGTCGTCGACCTGCGCGAAGCCGGGCAGGCCGCTGTTGTTGACGCCGCACTGGACGAAGCCCTTCTTCTTGACCGCTTCGAACGTCTCCCCGGCCTGCGCCGAGCCGGCGGCGACGAGGCCCGCGAGCGCGGCCCCGGCCAGAAGCCAACGGCTGACGGACATGCTCCCTCCTGGTCGTTCTGATGTCGTGGCTCGGCGGCGGCCGCCCGCCCCTGCGCGGGGAACGGCGCGCCGGCTCTGTGGCAGTCATGGCACGCTGCCGAGCGCCTGCCAATCCGCTATCGCAGGCCAGGGTCGAGAGATCGGCGTACCTCCCCCCTAGCCTTCCGCTGCCGCGCGAGCGCGTGCTAAGCGCCGCCCGTCCACCACGGCGGGGCGGGCCGATGAAGGATTCCACACTCGTCACCACGCTCGGGCGCGATCCCGAGCACAATCACGGCATCGTCAACCCGCCCACCTGGCGAGCCTCGACCGTGCTCTCGCCCACCGTCGAGGCCTTCCGCAACCGCCGCTACGGCGAGCCCGGCTCCTACGGCCGTTACGGTACGCCCACCACCGCGGCACTGCAGGAAGCCGTGGCCCGGCTCGAAGGCGGCTACCGTTCGATCGCCGTCGGCTCCGGCAAGACCGCGATCTCGGCCACCCTCTTGGCGCTCCTCGAGACCGGCGATCATCTGCTCGTGGTCGACTGCGTCTACGGGCCGACCCGCCGCTTCGCCGACGGCATGCTGAAGAAGCTCGGCGTCGCCACCACGTATTTCGCCCCCGACATCGGCGCCGGCATCGCCGCCCTCTTCCGGCCCGAGACCCGGGTCGTGTTCCTCGAAGCACCGGGCTCCTGGACCTTCGAGATGCAGGACATCCGCGCGATCGCCGAGGTCGCGCACGCGGCCGGTGCGGTCGTGGTCATGGACAACACCTGGGCCTCGCCGCTCTACTGCAAGCCCTTCGCGCTCGGCGTCGACGTCAGCATCCAGGCCGCGACCAAGTACATCGGCGGCCATTCCGACCTCATGATGGGCACGATCACGACGACCGAAGCGCTCTTCGAGCGCGTCCGCCACGGTGTGTTCGAGGTCGCCACGGCCGCCGGGCCCGACGAGTGCACCCTCGCCCTTCGAGGCCTCCGGACGCTCGCCGTCCGCCTCGAGCGGCACATGGAGAGCGGCCTTCTGCTCGCCGACTGGCTGCGCCGGCGTCCCGAGGTCCGCCGGGTGATGCATCCGGCGCTGCCGGACGATCCGGGCCACGCCCTCTGGCGGCGCGATTTCCTGGGCGCGTCGGGCCTGTTCGGCTTCGTCCTCGAGCCCTGCACCGGCGCCCAGCTCTCCGCCTTCCTCGACCATCTCGAGCTGTTCGGCATGGGGGCCTCCTGGGGCGGCTACGAGAGCCTGTTGATCCCGACCGACCCGGCACCTCTTCGCACCGCCGTGCCCTGGCGGGAGCCCGGCCAGGCGATGCGCATCCATGTGGGGCTCGAAGACCCCGAGGACCTGATCCGCGACCTCGAGGCCGGCTTCGCCCGCTTCCGTGCGGCCGCTTGAACCCCCATCTCTCGGGCCATGGGCACGCTCTACGAAGAGGATCTCGCGGCCTGGGCGCAGGCGCAGGCGAAGGCGCTGCGGGAAGCGGCGCGGGCCCGCTGGAACCTGCCGGTCGAGATCGACTGGGAGAACGTCGCCGAGGAGATCGAAGCCTTGGCCCGCTCCGAGCGCCGCGAGCTGCGCTCGCGCCTCTTCCGACTGCTCGCCCATCTCCTCAAGTGGCGCCACCAACCCGGCAAGCGCACGCGCAGTTGGCGCCTCACGATCGACGACCAACGGCGCGAGATCGGGGTCGTTCTCGAGGAGAGCCCGAGCCTGCGCGCGAGCCTTTCCGAGACGTTCGCGCGCGCCTACGACGCGGCCCGCGAGCGGGCCGCGCTGGAAACCGGCCTGCCGCTTTCGAGCCTTCCCGAGGCCTGCCCCTTCAGCCTCGAGGATGCCCTCGATCCGAGCTTCTGGCCGGAGCCGGCGCGCTGACTTCCTCCGCCGCGTCCCCGCCTTCCCGTAGAGCCGCGATCAGGAACTCCCGATTGCCGGCGGGCCCGAGGATCGGCGACGGTGTGATCCCGAGCACCCGCCAGCCCGGCCGGGCCGCGAGCCAGTCCGCGATCTCGGCGCAGACCCGCGCGTGCACGGCCGGATCGCGCACGACCCCCCCCTTTCCCACCGCCTCCCGCCCGGCTTCGAACTGCGGTTTGATCAGCGCCACACAGAAGGCCCCCGGAGCGGTGAGGGCCAAGGCCGGCGGCAGCACGAGCTTCAAGGAGACGAAGCTCGCATCGCAGGTGACGAGCTCGACGGGCTCGGGCACCTGCTCGCGCGTCAGGTAGCGGGCGTTCACGCCCTCGAGCACCACCACGCGCGGATCGGTCCGCAGCCGCCACAGGAGCTGGCCGCGGCCGACATCGACCGCGTAGACCCGCTTCGCCCCGCGCCGCAAGAGCACGTCGGTGAACCCGCCGGTCGAAGCACCGATGTCGAGTGCCACCCGGCCCGCCGGGTCGATCGCGAAGGCCTCGAGGGCGGCCGACAGCTTGAGGGCGCCGCGCGAGGCCCATTCGGGCTCCGCACCACCTTCGACCGCGAGCGGCAGGTCGGGCGGGACGAGCCTGCCCGGCTTGTCGAGCACCGCATCGCCCGAGCGCACGCGGCCCGCCATCACGAGCGCCTGCGCCCGGGCCCGGTTCTCGGCGAGGCCGCGGGCGACCAGGAGCTGATCGAGCCGCAGCTTGCGGGAGCCGGCTCCGCTCACCCCGGCGCGGGCTGGGGCCTGGCGGCGCGACGCTCCGCCCGCTCGGGGTCGACGAGATCGAGCGCCTTCCTGACGATCGCCCGTGCGTCGAGCCCGGCCTCGGCGTACTGGCCGGCGGGCGTGCCGTGGTCGATGAACCGGTCGGGCAGGACCATCGAGCGCAGCTTGAGCCGGCCGGTGTCGAGCGCACCCTCCTCGAGCAGGAGCTGCTGGACCTGGCTCCCGAACCCGCCGATCGAGCCCTCCTCGATCGTGATCAGGGCCGGATGCTCGCGGGCGAGGCGGAGGATCAGCGCCCGGTCGAGCGGCTTGGCGAAGCGCGCATCCGCCACGGTCGGGGCGAAGCCGCGGGCGGTGAGCTCCTCCGCCGCCTCGAGACAGGCGGCGAGCCGCGCGCCGAGGCAGAGGATCGCGAGATGGCTCCCCTCGCGCAGGATCCGGCCCTTGCCGATCGGCAAGGGCGTGCCGCGCTCGGGCAGCGGCAGGCCGAGGCCTTCGCCGCGCGGGTAGCGGAAGGCGATCGGTCCTTCGTCGTAGGCCGCGGCGGTGGCCACCATGTGGAGGAGCTCGAGCTCGTCGGCCGCGGCCATGATCACCATGCCGGGCAGGCAGCCCAGATAGGCGAGGTCGAAGGAGCCGGCATGCGTCGCCCCGTCGGCGCCCACGAGCCCGGCCCGATCGATCGCGAAGCGCACCGGCAGCTTCTGGATCGCGACGTCGTGCACCACCTGGTCGAAGGCGCGCTGCAGGAAGGTCGAATAGATCGCGCAGAACGGTCTCATGCCCTCGGCCGCCAGGCCGGCGGCGAAGGTCACGGCGTGCTGCTCGGCGATCCCGACGTCGAAGCAACGGTCGGGGAACCGCTCGGCGAACCTGTCGAGCCCGGTCCCGGACGGCATCGCCGCGGTGATCGCGACGATCCGATCGTCCCGCTCGGCCTCGGCGATCAGGCCCTTGGCGAAGACCGCGGTATAAGAGGGCGGCCCCGGTTTGCCCTTGGCCAGGGCGCCGGTGACCGGATCGAACTTCCCGACCCCGTGATATTTGTCGGCGGCCGATTCGGCGGGCGGGTAGCCCTTGCCCTTCTGGGTCACGACGTGGACGATCACGGGCCCGAGCGTCGGGTCGTCCCGCACGTTCTCGAGCACCGGTAGGAGGTGATCGAGATCGTGGCCGTCGAGCGGGCCCACGTAATAGAAGCCCAGCTCTTCGAACAGCGTGCCACCGGTGGCGATGCCGCGGGCGAACTCCTCGGCCCGGGCCGCGACCTGGGCCAGAGGTCGCGGCAGCGCCTTGGTGAGCTGCTTGGCGACGTGCCGCATGCCCCGATAGGTGTGCGAGCTCACGAGCCGGGAGAGGTAGTTCGAGACCGCGCCCACCGGTGGGGCGATCGACATGTCGTTGTCGTTGAGGATGACGATGATCCGCTCCTTGAGCGCGCCGGCATTGTTCATCGCCTCGAAGGCCATGCCGGCGCTCATCGCCCCGTCGCCGATCACGCAGATCACCCGGCGCTCGATCCCCTCGAGCCGGGCGGCGACCGCCATGCCGAGCCCGGCCGAGATCGAGGTCGAGCTGTGCGCCGCCCCGAACGGGTCGTAGACGCTCTCGCTCCGCCGGGTGAAGCCCGAGAGGCCGCCCGGCTGGCGCAGCGTGCGGATCCGATCGCGCCGGCCGGTCAGGATCTTGTGCGGGTAGGCCTGGTGGCCGACGTCCCAGATCAGCCGGTCGTGCGGCGTGTCGAACACGTAGTGCACGGCGATCGTGAGCTCGACCACGCCGAGCCCGGCCCCGAGATGCCCACCCGTGACCGAGACCGCGTCGATCGTCTCCGCGCGCAGCTCGGCGGCGAGATCGACCAGGCGGTCACGCGGCAATTGCCGCAGATCGCGCGGGTCGCGGATCCGGTCGAGGAGAGGTGTGGCGATCATCCGCTCGGGCGTCCCCGGGCCTAGCTCCGGCGCTCGACCACGAGGTCGAGCGTAGCCCTCAGGAGGAGCGCCTCGGGGCCCAGCCTGTCAAGCAGGCCGGACGCCCGGGCACGGACCTCGGCGAGCCGCGCCCGGGCCCCCTCCTCGCCGAGGAGCCGCACGTAGGTCGCCTTGCCGCGGGCGGCATCGGCCCCGGCCGGCTTGCCGAGGAGAGCCGCCGAGCCCGTGGCGTCCAACAGATCGTCCTTGATCTGGAAAGCGAGCCCGAGCTCGCGGCCGAAGGCCGCCACGCTCGCTCGCGCCTCCGCCGCGAGACCGGCGAGCCGTGCTCCGGCCTCGCACGCGAAGACGATGAGCGCCCCGGTCTTGAGCGCCTGCAGCCGGACGATAGCGGCCTCCTCGAGGGTCGCCCCCTCGGCCGCCAGGTCGAGCGCCTGGCCGCCGCACATGCCGAGGGCACCCGCGGCGCGGGCGAGCCCGGCCACCAGTTCCGCCCGAAGCGCCGCGTCGGCCGGCCAATCGGGCCGCGCGAGCGCCTCGAAGGCGAGCGCCTGGAGCGCGTCGCCCGCCAGGATCGCGGTCGCCTCGTCGAACGCCACGTGGCAGGAGGGCCGACCGCGTCGGGTCGGCGAATCGTCCATGGCCGGCAGATCGTCGTGGACCAGCGAGTAGGCGTGCACCAGCTCGATCGCGGCACCCACCCGCAGCACCGCACCGGGCTCGGCCGGCCCGAGCGCCGCCGCCGCTCGCACGAGAAAAGGCCGAAGCCGCTTGCCGCCGCCGAGCGCGGCATGGCGCATGGCGGCCACCAGCCGGCGTTCGCCGGCGAGGCTCTGCGGCCCCTCGAGCCCGGCGAGGAGCGCCTCGAGCTCGGCCTCCACCAGGCGGCCGTGCTCGGCCAGGAGCCGTGCCGCCTCGGCCGCGCTCACGACCGCTCGGCGAAGGGCTCGAGGGTCACGGGATTGCCCTCGCGGTCGAGCCCGATCTTCTCGACGCGGAGCTCCGCCTCCGCGAGCTTCTGGGCGCAGTGCCGCCGAAGCGCGGTGCCGCGCTCGTAGGCCGCGATCGAAGCCTCGAGGTCGAGCTGGCCGCGCTCGAGCCGCTGGACGAGCGCCTCGAGCTCGGCCATCGCCTCCTCGAAGCTCAGGCTCTCGATCGGCCGCGCCGCCGCTTCGCCGCCGCGCCCCGCATCGTTACCGGCAGCCATGCCCCCTCCCCTCACGCCCCCGCGAGCACGCGCACATGGGCGAGCGCGCTCGCCGCGAGGGCGTCCAGATCGTAGCCGCCCTCGAGCACCGAGACGAGCCGGCCGCCGGCGTGCCGGCGGGCGACCTCGAGGAGCCGCTCGCTGATCCAGGCGAAGTCGTCCTCGACGAGCTCGAGGCTCGCGAGCGGATCCGCAGCGTGGGCGTCGAAGCCGGCGGAGACCAGGACGAGCTCGGGGGCGAAGGCCTCGAGGCGCGGCAGGATCTCGCCTTCGAACGCGGCGCGGTAGGCCCGCCCGTCGGTGCCGGGCGGCAGGGGGACGTTCAACACGTTGTTCGCGACCCCGGTCTCGCTGCGCCTCCCGGTCCCGGGATAGAGCGGCCATTGGTGGGTCGAGACGTAGAGAGTCCACGGGTCGTTCCAGAAGATCGCCTGGGTGCCGTTGCCGTGGTGAACGTCGAAATCGACGACCGCGATCCGCCCGATCCCGTGTACCTGGCGGGCGCGGAGCGCCGCGATCGCGACGTTGTCGAACAGGCAGAAGCCCATGGCCCGGGCGGGCTCGGCATGGTGGCCGGGGGGCCTCAGGCAACAGAACGCCGTCCGGTCCTCGCCGGCGAGCACCGCCTCGACCGCCGCCACCGCTCCGCCCGCAGCGGTGAGCGCGGCTTTCCGCGAGCCGGGCGAGACCACCGTGTCGGGATCCAGATAGTCGCGCCCCGTGGCCGGGATCCGGGCGAGCGTCCGGCTCGGATAGGGCTCGGGATGCGCGCGGGCGATGTCCTCGAGGCCGGCCTCGGGTGCCTCGCGTCGAACGATCCCGGGCAGGGCCGCGGCATCGAGCGCGCGCAGGATCGCCCGGATCCGCTCCGCCCGCTCGGGATGGCCGGGACCGGTGTCGTGCTCGAGGCTCGAGCCGTGGGTGTAGAGCAGCATGCCTCCGCCCTCCTCAGCCCACCGCGAGCCGCGCGAGCTCGGCCACGAGCCGCTTCGCCTTCTTCAGCCGTTCTTCCGGGCTCCTGGTCTCCTCGGCGAGCACGAGCTTGTGGTCGGGGCGGACCCGGACCCGCCCGCCGCTCCGCCCGATCCAGGCCACGAGCCGATCCGGGTGCGGGAAGCGGTTCTCGTGGAAGGTCAAGACCATCCCCTTGGGCCCGGCGTCCAGCTTCGCGACGTTGGCCTTGCGGCAGAGCTGCTTGATCGCGACAATCTCGAGCAGGCTCCTGGTCTCGGCCGGCAGCGGCCCGAACCGATCGACGAGCTCGGCCGCGAAGGCGTCGAGTTCCCGCGGGTCGGCGAGGCTCGCGAGCCTCCGGTACATCGACAGCCGCAGATCGAGATCGCCGATCCAGCTCTCGGGCATGAGCGCGGGCGCATCGATCGTGATCTGCGGCGTCCAATCGCCCGCCGCCGCCTCGACCGGGGCCCGGGCCCGCTGCCGCTCGAGCTCGGCCACCGCCTCCTGCAGCATGGCGTTGTAGAGCTCGAAGCCGACCTCCTTGATGTGGCCGGACTGCTCCTCGCCCAACAGATTGCCGGCACCACGGATGTCGAGGTCGTGGCTCGCGAGCTGGAAGCCCGCGCCGAGCCCCTCGAGCGACTGGATCACGGCGAGCCGCTTCTCGGCCGTCTCGGCGAGCTTCCGGTCGGCCGGCACGGTGAAGTAGGCGTAGCCCCTGACCTTCGAGCGGCCGATCCGGCCCCTGAGTTGATAGAGCTGCGAGAGGCCGAAGAGGTCGGCCCGGTGCACGATCAGCGTGTTGGCCGAGGGGATGTCGAGCCCGCTCTCGATGATGTTGGTGGCGAGCAGCACGTCGAGCCGGCGGTCGTAGAAGGCGCTCATCACCGCCTCGAGCTCGCTCGCCGCCATCCGCCCGTGGGCCACGCCGATCTTGAGCTCGGGAACGAGCTTGTCGAGCGTCTCCTTGAGCTTCGGCTGGTCGGCGATCTTCGGGCAGACGTAGAAACTCTGCCCGCCCCGGTGCCGCTCGCGCAACAGCGCCTCGCGGATCACCACGGGATCGGCCGGCATGACGAAGGTGCGGACCGCGAGCCGGTCGACCGGCGGGGTGGCGATCACCGAGAGGTCCTTCATGCCGCCGAGTGCCATCTGCAGCGTGCGCGGGATCGGCGTCGCCGTCATGGTGAGCACGTGGACCTCGGCCCGCAGCTGTTTGAGCTTCTCCTTGTGCACCACCCCGAAATGCTGCTCCTCGTCGATCACGACGAGGCCCAGATCCTTGAAGCTCACGCCCTTGCCGAGGAGCGCGTGGGTCCCTACCACGATATCGATCTGACCTTCGGCGAGGCCCTTCTTGACCGCCTCCGCCTCGCGCGCGCTCACCATCCGGGAGAGTTGGCCGAGCCGGATCGGCAGCCCGCGGAAGCGCTCGCAGAACACCTTGTAGTGTTGGCGGGCGAGCAGCGTGGTCGGCGCGAGCACGGCCACTTGCTTGCCGCTCATGGCCGCGACGAAGGCCGCCCGCAGGGCCACCTCGGTCTTGCCGAAGCCGACGTCGCCGCAGATCAGCCGGTCCATCGGCCGGCCCGAGGCCATGTCCTCGAGCACCGCCTCGATCGCCCGGAGCTGGTCCTCGGTCTCCTCGTAGGGGAAGCGCGCCACGAACTCGTCGTAGACCCCGGGCGGCAGCTCGAGGGCCGGAGCCTTGCGGGTCGCCCGCTCGGCCGCGATCTTGATGAGCTCGCCCGCGAGCTCGCGGATCCGCTCCTTGACCTTGGCTTTGCGCTGCTGCCAGCCGACCCCGCCCAGCTTGTCGAGCGGTACGGCGTCGTCGGCGTGGCCGTAGCGGGAGAGGATCTCGAGGTTCTCGACCGGGACGAAGAGCTTGTCGCCGCCGGCATAGACCAGCTTCAGGCAGTCGTGCGGCGCACCACCCACCTCGAGGGTCACGAGCCCCTCGAAGCGGCCGATCCCGTGCTCGGCATGGACCAGGAGATCGCCCTCGGCGATCGCCGAGAGGTCCTGCAGGAAGCGGTCGGCGCGCCGGCTCTTGCGGGAGGTACGGGCGAGCCGCTCGCCCAGGAGGTCCTGCTCGGTGAGCAGATGCAGCCCCGGGGCCACCACGCCGTGCTCGAGCGGCAGGACCGCGAGCCCGACGCCCGAGGGCAGAGCCGCGAGCTCGGCCGCACTCTCGACCCGCACGAGCCCCTCGAGCCCGTGGTCCTCGAGCACCTGCTCGAGCCGGGCGAGTGCGCCCTCGCTCGCGGCGACGAGGCAGGGCCGCTCGCCCGCCGCCCGGACCGCCTTCAGATGCGCGACCACGGCGTCGAACAGGTTGGTCTCGCGGCTCGCCCGCTCGGGGGCGAAGTCGCGCGGCGGCCGCCCGCCGAGATCGAGGCAGCGCTCGACGCCCGGCGGGGGCGCGGGCGGCGGGGCGAAGCGCGAGAAGAGATGGCGCACCCGCGCCGCGGTCAACCGTTCGAAGCTCTGCTCGTCGAGATAGAGTCGATCGGGCGGCAGCGGCCGGTAGGGCGCGGTACCGAAGGCGGCGCCCGCCATCGGCGGGGCGCGGCGCGCCTCGTAATGCTCGCCGATCAGCGCCGCCCGCTCGCGGATCCCCTCGAGCGCCAGATGGTCGAAGGCGATCTCGGCCTCGGGGCCGAGATGGTCGAGGACCGTCACGAGCCGCTCGTGGAAGAGCGGCAGCCAGTGCTCCATTCCGGCGATCCGGCGGCCCGCGGTGACCGCCTCGAGCAACGGGTCGTCGGTGACCGCGCCGAACTCCTGGAGATAGCCCACCCGGAAGCGCTCGATCGCGGCCGGGTCGAGCAGGACCTCGCTCGCCGGTACGAGCTCGAACCGCCGCAGCCGGCCGCCCGAGCGCTGGCTCAAGGGATCGAAGTGGCGGATCGATTCGACCGCCGTGCCGAACAGGTCGAGCCGCACCGGCCGCTGCGCGCCGATCGGGAAGAGATCGACGAGGCCTCCGCGGAGCGCGTACTCGCCGGGCTCGACCACCGTACCGACCCGCCGATAGCCGTCGCGCTCGAGCCGGGCCGCGAAGGCCTCGCGGTCGAGCCGCCCGCCGACCTCGATCACGAGACGGCCGGCGAGCACGGTCTCGCGCGTCGGCACCCGCTGCAACACGGCGTTCACGGTCGTGATCACGAGCCGGCCGGCGGTGGCCGGCTCGGCCAACCGGGCCAGGGTCACGAGCCGCTCGGCCATGAGCTGCGGGTTGGGCGAGATCCGGTCGTAGGGCAGGCAGTCCCAGGCCGGCAGGATCAGCACCTCGAGCCCGGGCGCGAAGAAGTGCACGAGCTCGGCGAGCTGACGCGCCCGGTCGAGGTCGCGGGCGATGTGCAGGATCTCGCGCGCCCGGCCGCGCGCGAGCCGGTCGGCCAGATAGCGCGCCTCGAGCCCCTCGCGGGCGTTCCCGAGAAGAAAGCTGCGCGGCCGCGCCGGTGCGGGCGGCGCGTCCAGGACCCGGGCGGGTTCGGCCATCGCCGCGCTCACGCCCGAACGCCGGCCCCGCCCCGCTGCGCGAAGCGCCGCAGGATCGCCATGAGCTCGCCCTCGTGCCGCGCCGGCACGGGCCGCCGGCCGCTGACCCAGTCCCAGATCTCGGTGTCCGGCTCCTCCAGGAGCGCCTCGAGCCGCTCGAGCAGCGGCTCCTCGAGCCGATCGATCCAGGCCTCGGCGAAGCGGCCGAGCAGGAGGTCCGCCTCGAGGAAGCCACGGTACCGACAGCGGTGGCGCAGCCGCCGCCGCCGGATGGCCAGATCCGTCTCGTCCATGCTACGAGCCGCTCCGGGCAAGAGGGCGCCGGCCGGCGCCAGGATGGCGGAGATCTAGCCGAGTTGGCCTTGCCGGCCAAGCGACGCGAGGACGCGCGGGAGGTCGCGGCCGATCCGCCCGCCCCGCTCCTGGCACCGATCGCGACCCTACCCGGCGTGGGCCCGGCGACCCTGCGGGCGCTCGCCCGGCTCCTGGGCCGCGACCCGCCGCGCCCGCTCGACCTGTTGCGGCTCCTGCCGCGCGCCCGGCTCGACCCGGAGCCGGCGGCGGATCCCCTGTCGCTGCCCGAGGGGGCGGAGGCGACGCTCCTCGTCACCGTGACCGGGGCACCGCTACCGGCCCGGGCCGGCCGGCCCACCCGGCTGCCGGTCGAAGCCGCTGGCCGGCCGGGCGAGCTCCTCTGGTTCCACCTCCGCGGCGACTGGCTCGCCCGCCGCTACCCGCCCGGTGCCGTGCGCCTCGTCCACGGCCGGGTCGAGCGGCGCGACGGCCGTTTCCGCATGGCGCATCCCGAGCTCCTGCCGGCCGAGCTCGCCGCGGCGCCGCGACCGCTGCCGATCTACCCGCTGGTCGAGGGGTTGACCCAGGGGCGACTGCGGGCGCTCGTGCGCGCGGCCTTCGCCCGGCTCGGCGCGGTCCCGGAATGGCTGGGCCCCGCCGCCCGCGACAGGCCGGGCTTCGCGGAATCGCTCGCCCGCCTGCACGGGCTCGCCCCGGCCGATTCGGCCGCCCTCGAGGCGGCCCGGCGGCGGCTCGCGCTCGACGAGCTGTTGGCTACCCAGCTGGCCCTCGCCCTCGAACGGCGCCGCCGGCTCGCCGTCCGCAAGCGGCCTACCCGGGGCGACGGCGGGCTCGGGCGGGCGCTGCTCGCCGCCCTCCCCTTCTCGCCGACCGCCGACCAGTGGCGGGCCGCGGCCGAGATCGCGGCCGATCTCGCCGCGCCGCGGCCGGCCGCCCGGCTGTTGATGGGCGACGTCGGCACCGGCAAGACGCTGGTCGCGGCCATGGCCGTCCTCCGGGTGGTCGAAGCGGGTCGCCAGGCGGCGCTCATGGCGCCGACCGAAATTCTCGCCCGCCAGCACGCCGCCACGCTCCGCGGCTGGTTCGCCCCGCTCGGCGTCGAGGTCGGGCTGCTCGCCGGCGGCGAGCCGAAGCGCACGCGCGCCGCCACCCTCGACCGGCTCGCCCGCGGCACCCTGCTCGTGCTGGTCGGCACGCATGCGCTCCTCGAGCCCGAGGTCGCCTTCGCCGACCTCGCGCTCGCGGTGGTCGACGAGCAGCACCGCTTCGGGGTCCGCCAGCGCCTGGCCCTGGTCGACAAGGGTCGCGGCGTCGACCTCCTGCTGCTCTCGGCCACACCGATCCCGCGCACGCTCGTGATGGCCCGCTGGGGCGATCTCGCGGTGAGCGAGCTCAGGGCCCGACCGGCCGGGCGGCCGCCGGTCGACACCCGGGCTGTTCCGCTGCGCCGGCTCGAAGAGGTGGTCGAGGCCTGCGGCCGGGCGCTCGCCCGCGGCGAGCGGCTCTATTGGATCTGCCCAGCGATCGAGGGCGAGAGTGCCGCCGAGCGGGCCGCGGCGGCGGCTCGGTACGCCGCCCTCGCCGCCCGCTTCGGGCCGCTCGTGGGCCTCGCGCACGGCCGTCAGAAGCCGGCCGAGCGGCGGGCCGTGATGGAGGCCTTCGCGGCCGGCCGGATTCGCCTCCTGGTCGCCACGACCGTGGTCGAGGTCGGTGTCGACGTGCCCGAGGCGACGGTGATCGTGATCGAAAACGCGGAACGGTTCGGCCTCGCCCAGCTCCACCAGCTGCGCGGCCGGGTCGGCCGCGGCAACCTCCCCTCGACCTGTCTCCTCCTCTGGGACGAGGCCGGCGGCGAGGCGGCGCGCGCCCGCCTCGCGACGCTCCGGCGGACCCGCGACGGCTTCGCGATCGCCGAGGCCGACCTCGCACTGCGCGGACCGGGCGAGGCGCTGGGTGCCCGCCAGTCGGGCCTGCCCGGCTTCCACTTCGCCGATCTCGCCCGCGACGGCGAGCTCCTGGCCGAAGCGAGCGCGCTCGCTCGTGCGCTGCTCGAGACCGATCCGGAGCTCTCGGGCCCGCGCGGGCGGGCCTCACGGCACCTCTTGCAGCTGTTCGATCGGTCGGCGGCGCTCGGCCTGCTCGCCGCCGGCTAGCCCGCGGCCGCCGGCCGGTCGGAGCGGCATGTTGACGATGCCGCCCGAGACCACCATCCGCATCCCCTCCTCGACCGTGAGGGCGAGCGGCACGAGCTCGCGGCGCGAGACGAACATGAGATAGCCCGTGGTCGGGTTCGGCGTGCAGGGCAGGAAGACGTTGACCATGTCGGGGCCGCCCTCGGCCAGCTCCCATTGGGTGGTGCCGGTGACGAAGGCGATCGACCACACACCGCTGCGCGGCCATTCGACGAGCACCACCTCGCGGAAGGAGCGCGAGGAGGAGGCGAGCACGGCCTCGAAGATCTGCTTCAAGGTGCCGTAGATCGACCGGACGACCGGCGTCCGAGCGACGAGCTCTTCGCCCACGCGCATGACGGTGCGGCCGAGGAAGCCGGCGGTGAACCAACCGATCGCGGTCAACAGGCCGAGGATCACGAGGAGACCGAGCCCGGGCACGCTGAAGGGCAGATAGGTCTCCGGATTGTAGCGTGCCGGCAGGAGTGCCGCCGCCGTCCGATCCATGTAGTCGACCACCTGCCAGACCAGCCAGAGGGTGATCCCGATCGGGGCAGTGACGATGATGCCGGCCAACAGGTAACCGCGCAGGCCCACGACGCGGTGCGGCCGGACGCCGTGCGGGTGATCGTGGCTCCCCTCGCTCGACCTCAAGGCGAACCTCCGCCGGCAGCCCGCAGGACTGGGTGGCGCGGATTATGCGGCCGACCGGCCGGTCCGTCCATCGCGCGGATGCGCGACGTATTTCCCTAAAATTTTGTGCGTCTCTCAGTATAATTCGCGCTTTTTCCAAATAAACACAATTTTATCCAAGTTCAGCGCAAATATCCTCTTCACCAATAGATGAAAAAATCGTTGACAGTCCGCCAATCGATCAGCAAGCTCGCCCCCAGCGACTCGGCCGTCCGGTGCGGGTTGTGGGGGAAGACGGAGGAGGGACGAGCATGGCCGTGATCACCAACACGATGCTCCTCGTCCGGCGCTTGAGCGAGCTGCAGCGGCGCCGGGACGGGTTGGTCGAGCGCCAGGATCGGCTGCGGCGCAGCCTTCCCGAATGGACCTTCGTCCCGCTCCAGCTCGTCGGCATGTCGGCCGAGGAGATCCGCTCGATGATGAGCGACCTCTCGAAAGCCGAGAAAGACGCTGGTCTCGACGAGATCGAGCGCGAGATCGAGCAGATCGATCGACAGATCGAGGAGCTCGAGAACATGCTGCTCACGACGCCGGCGCGCAATCTCGAGAGCGTGATGGCGGTGCTAGATTTGGCTGTGAGCCGCTTCCGTGCGACGACCGTGAGCGACCCGGACGACGTCTTCTACGATTACGGCGACGCCCGGGTGCTCCTGTTCCTCGAGCGAGCGGCCGAAGACCTCCGCTCGATGCTGCTCGTGGAGCAGCGGACCGCGAGCTGAGGCCGGCCCGATCCTCGAGCTCGACCACCGCGGCGCGCGGCGAGACCGCGAGCGCGGTGCACCTGCCGATCGCCGCTCTCAGCCGCTCGGCTGGCCGAACGTCGGGCGCATCGCGCTCGACGGCGCGGCCCGCGGCAACCGACGAGGTGGCAAGGGTCGGACCCGGGTACGCTCCTTTTTCGAACGGTCGGCCCCGGAGCTCCGGTAGACGCCGCCGGTGGAGCAGCGCAGCGTCGGGCGTGTCTGCGAAGAGCGGCCGCTCCCGGGCCTCGCCGTTTCTCGCGGCCGCCCGAGACCGTGCGATCGATCCCGCTCGAGAAGCGACGCGGCGCCGAGCTCGCGGCCGCCTCGGGGTCGACCGGTTGCCGCCGCGGCCGGCGCGGTCCGTTGGTACCACCGGACGAAACCGCTCGCGGGTCGCGAGCCCGGGACCCGGGCCCACGAGACCCGCACCGATCGTGTCGCCCGGGTTCGCGAGGTCGCGCGATCGACCGAGCACCGCCGCTCGGTTTCGCTCGAGAAGCAGCGCACCGCGCGCCGACGCCTGCCGGCTCAGATCGGCAGACGTCCCTCCTCGACCGCGTGGCAGGCGACCCGCGCCGCACCCACCGGCAGGGGCTGCGGGCGCTCGGCTCGACAGCGAGCGTTCGCCCAGGGACAGCGCGGATGGAAGGCGCAGCCCGGCGGCGGCTCGATCGGGCTCGGCACCTCGCCCGCGACGGGCGTTCGCTCGCGCCGCCGCATCTCGAGGTCCGGGACCGTGTCGAGCAGGAGCCGGGTGTAAGGATGACGGGGCCGAGCGAACAACTCGCCGGCCGGTGCCAGCTCGACGATCCGCCCCAGATACATCACACCCACCTGGTCGGCCATCAGGCTCACGACCGCCAGATTGTGGCTGATCAACAGATAGGTGAGCCCGAGCCGCTCCTGCAGGTCCTTCATGAGGTTCAGGATCTGGGCCTGGACCGAGACGTCGAGGGCGGAGGTGGGTTCGTCGGCGACCAGGAATTCGGGCCGGCTCGCCAGCGCCCGGGCGATGCTGATCCGCTGGCGCTGACCACCCGAGAACTCGTGCGGATATTTGGTCCCGTCGGTCGGGCTCAGTCCCACTCGGCGGAGGAGCTCGGCGACCCGCTCGCGCCGTTCGGCGCGGTCGCGAACGAGGCCGAAGGCGTCGAGCGGCTCGGCCACGATCTCGGCTACCCGCCAGCGCGGATTGAGGCTGGCGTACGGGTCCTGGAAGATCATCTGGAGGCGCCGGCGGAGCGGGGCGAGTGCCCGCCGGCCGCGCGAGAGGTCGAGCTCGGTGCCGTCGAAGCGGATCCGCCCCGCGCTCGGCGGCAAGAGGCCCACGAGCAGCCGCGCCACGGTCGACTTGCCGCAGCCCGATTCGCCCACGAGCGCCATGGTCGTGCCACGCGGAATCGCGAAGTCGACCCCGGCCACCGCATGCAGGAAGCGGCGCGGCTCGCGGGTCAGAATCCGAGCGAGCCAGGGCCGCGAGACGTCGAACCGGCGGGCCAGGCCCTCGATCTCGACGAGCGGTGGCGGGCTCACGCGCTCGCCTCCTCGGCCGGGCGCCAGCAGGCGGCGGTGTGCGCCGGGCCGACCGCGACCGGCTCGGGTCGCTCCCGCCGGCAGCGCTCGAAGGCCCGCGGGCAGCGCGGGTGGAAGGCGCAGCCCGACGGGATCGCATCCGGTCGCGGCACGGCGCCCTCGATCTGGACGAGCCGGCCGCCGCGCACCCCGATCCGCGGGATCGCCCCCATGAGCCCTCGGGTGTAGGGATGCCGCGGCCGCCGGATCACCGCCTCGACCGGACCCAGCTCGACGAGCTTGCCGGCATAGAGCACCGCCACCCGATCGGCGGTCTCGGCGATCACCCCCATGTCGTGGGTGACGAGCAGCACCGCCGTTCGGTGCTCGCGACAGAGGCGCTTCAGGAGCTGGACGATCTGCGCCTGGATCGACACGTCGAGGGCGGTCGTGGGCTCGTCGGCCACCACGAGCGCCGGCTCCGCAGCGAGCGCGAGCGCGATCACCACCCGCTGCCGCATGCCGCCCGAGAGCTCGTGCGGGTAGGCGTCGATCCGCCGCTCCGGTGCCGGAATGCCGACCTCGCGCAACAGCCCGATCGCCCGCTCGCGCGCCGCCCGGGCGTCGAGGTCGAGATGGGTCCGGATCGTCTCCTCGAGCTGGCGGCCGATCGTGTAGAGCGGGTTGAGGGAGGTCAGCGGATCCTGGAAGACGGCGCCGATCTCGCGCCCGCGGATCCGCCGCATGGCCTCGGGCGGCAGATCGTCGATCCTCCGGCCCGCGAGCCGGATCCGCCCCCGGGCGATCCGCCCCGGGGGCTCGAGCAGGCCGATGATCGCCATGCCGGTCAGGGACTTGCCGGCACCCGACTCGCCCACCATGCCGAGCACCTCGCCGGGCTCGATGGTGAAGCTCACACCGTCGACCGCGACCAGGGGGCCACGCCGGGTCGGGAACTCGACGACCAGATCCTCGACCTCGAGCAGCGCCAAGCGGGCCTCAACGGAGCTTCGGGTTGAAGGCGTCGCGCAACCAGTCGCCCAGAAGATTGACGGCGAGCACGAGCAGGACGAGCGCCAGCGAGGGAAAGAGCGTGATCCACCACTCGCCCGAGAACAGGAAGTCGTTGCCGATCCGGATGAGCGTGCCGAGCGAGGGGGTGGTGGGGGGCACGCCCACGCCGAGGAAGGAGAGCGTGGCCTCGGAAACGATGGCGAGGGCGAGCCCGATCGTGCCGATCACGAGCACCGGACCGATCACGTTGGGCAGGAGATGGCGGACCATGATCCGCAGCGGAGGCAGGCCGATCACCCGCGCCGCCGCGATGTAGTCCTTGCTCTTCTCGACGAGCGTGGTGCCGCGCGCGAGGCGGGCGTATTTCGGCCAATCCGAGATGCCGATCGCCAGCACGAGCACCCAGATCGCCGCCGCCTCTTGGAGCTCGCGCGGCACGAGCGTCCTCGCCACACCGTTGATCGTGAGGGCCACGAGGATCCCCGGGATGGTGAGCTGGACGTCCGCGAGCCGCATCACCAGGGCCTCGTAGGCGCCACCCAGATAGCCCGCCGAGACCCCGAGCGCCACGCCGAGCCCGGCCGACAGGAGCACCGCGGCGAAACCGACGAGCAGCGAGATCCGCGAGCCCCAGACGATGGTCGAGAGTACGCAGCGGCCCTGGTCGTCGGTGCCGAGCGGGAAGCGCGGATCGCCGCGCTCGGTCCAGGCGGGCGGAGTGAAGGCGTCCAGAAGATCGAGGCTCGCCGGGTCGAAGGGGTCGTGCGGGGCGACCCAGGGGGCGAAAAGGGCCGCCAGGACGAAGAGGAGCGTGACGAGCGCGGCCGCGACGGTGAGCGGCGAGCTCTTGAAGCTCCACCACAGATCGTGGTCGAGGAGACGGCGGATCGCGGCCGTCATACGCTCTTCGCCCCGCGTCGCTGCTCGTCGATCGATACACGCCGCCAGCGGCCGCGCCAATCGTACGCGCGAGCGTTCGCGCGAGCCGGCGGGCGCGCGCTTCCCCCCCGCCTCCGAGCCCGGCCCGAGGGTCGACCGGCGCACCCCCTCCTCCTTCCCCCGGCCCTCGAGGCCATGCGCGCCCCGGCGCGTCGCGCGCTCGCTCCGCGACGCCGGCCGGCCCGGCTGCGGCCGCGCGGAGGGGCCCCGTCCCGGGCGGATCGGGCCCGGTCGACGTTCCCCGCTCGACGGTCTCGAGGCGCGACAGTCCGAGCGGCGTCGCGCGGAGCCCGGCCGCACGGCCGGGGACGCGTGTCGCCCGCCGCGCCACCCGGAAGGTCACGGCCGCGAGAAGACACGCGACGAGAACGGCCAGGAGCATGCTCGCCTCCGCATCGCCGACGCGAGCCTAGCGGCGCCTGGTTAACGGAGCGTTAAGCCCGTGCGCGAGCGGGCCTCGCGAAGGCCCTCACCGAGCAGCGGATCCGGGTGCCGCCCGGCGAGGCGTCGTGGTTCGCGGCGAACCGGCAGGGGGCGCCGGTGCCGCCCTGCCCCTGCGCAGTGGTCCCGGCGGTCGCCGGAGGCCTCGGACCGCCACCGCTCGAACGAGATCCGAGCCGGGCACGTCGACACCGTCTCGGGGCGGCACGACGCCGCTCGCCCGCTTCGGCCTCGGCCGAGCCCGGCGAGGGGCCGGGCCGCGATCCAGGGGCGCGTTCCACCGCCGCGCGGTCTACCACGGCGAACGGGTCGGCGAAGACCCGCTCGACCGGCACGCGGGCCGGCTCTTCCTCGGGCCGGCTCTTCCTCGGGAAGGACGACCGCCTCCGCACCGAGCGCGAGGAGACGGCGTCGGCCGGCCTCGTTCTCGGCCCGGGCGAGGATCCGCGGCCGCGGGTTCGCGGCGCGCGCCCCCTCGACCCGCCGCCCGGCCTCGAACGCGTCGGCGATCGCGAGCTCGGCCCCACCGGGCCCGCCGCCGGCCCGCTCGATCGGTACGAATACGCGGAGAAGGGCGCACACTTCCTCCGGCCTGTCGCGAGGCTCCGGCGGAACGGTCGAGCCCGCCACGTCTCGGGTCGGATCCCCTCGACCGGCGTCGCCCCGGTCACGAAATCGCCGGGGACACCGACGGAAGCGAAATCGCACACGGCACGCGTGCGCTCGATGCGATGTCGAGGTTCGACCAGGTGCCACGGCGACCAGAACCCGTAGCGGCACCCGTTCGGCGGCGAAGCGGTCGAGCACCGAGGCGCGGCCTGCCCGCGCGATGCGGGGCAGCTCGGCGGCCTGGCGGAGCTCGGAAGGATGCCGCGGCGGGACCTCCGCGATTCGCCGCCGCGTCTTCTCGACCTCGCTCGGCGCCCTCGCCACCCGGACGCCCTCGACCGCATCGGGAAGCGCCCCGACGACCCAGCGGACCCGATCCCGGCGAGCCGGGAGAGCGGCATCCGTTTCGTCCTCGACGGAGCCTCCGCAGCGAGGGTCGAGCGGGTGCGAGGCCACCGCCGCGGGACCGTGCGAAACCCGGAGCGCGGGCACGGACGCTGTCGACCGGTGGGGCCGCCCTGCTGCGTCCACCGCCGGCGCGGCTCCCGGCGGGCCTCGCCCGACGCCGCGCCTCGGGAGGGCTCGAGATGCGAACGCGCTGTTCCGTGCGCACCGCAGGCGGCGCCGCATCGAGCGCGGAAAGGCGCGTTCGATCACCGACCGCGCCGAGCGGGACGGCGTCGGCGCCGCAGTCGTTCGCCGCCGCCTCCTCTCGGCCGTCGCGGTCCCGACCTCATCGTTTCGATCCTCGACGATCGCGCGCCGCCGAGGTGGCTGGAACGACGGTCGCGCCGGACGCGGTGCCTCGCCGTGGAGGGCGGTTCGGTCGGCCGCGACCGAGCTCTGGACGCCGCCTCGGCACGGCCGCGTGCGCCGCGCCCGAGACGCCACGCTCGGCCTTCGCGACGTCCGACCCGCACCGGCTCCGGCAACTCGCGGGGCGGTTCGCCGCCCCGCCTACCGCACGGGCGCACCGGGCACCGATCGGGCCGAGCTCCCTCCTCGCTCGGGCCCCGGCCCGCCAAGGTCGGCCCCGGCTCGGGCCGAGTGCGGCGCTACTCCTCCGCCGAGGCCTCGAGCGGATTTCGAACGATCGGGAGAAGCGCGCTCCTCTCGCAATTTCGAGCATCGCGGAAGAACGAAGACGCGTATGTGCCTAGGGACACTCGTCGCCAAGATTTTTCTCGTCGAACGGAACGGCACGGATCGCGAACGTCGCGGGTTCGACCCGGCCTTCCTTGTGGGTGTTCCGGACCGTGACGACGGCGATAGGCCTGCGATCGCTGTCGGGTTCGCCGGACCGCGCCACGGCAGGTCCGTTCAGCCGAAGCACGATGTCGAGAACGACGCGCTCTGCCCGCGGTTCCGTCCCAGCCCCCGGGCGCCGAATCCGATGCCCGGCGAGGAGGGTCGCGATCCGACGCGTCGGCTTCGTTGCGGGCAGGCGCCTCGAGGAGATCCATCGGCACCGGGACGCTGTCCGCTTCCCTCCCGGGTCCCGCGAACCGGGCGATCGAGGCCTCCTGCCGTTCGCACCTCCCTGCTCTTCCGTCTCGCTCGGCGATAGGGGAAACCGTCGCGCGATCGAACGGATCGACGTCGGTCCGGACCGCACCGCGTTCATCGACGCCGCGACGGCGCTGCGGCCCTCTCGGGTCCGTGCCGGCAACCCGTTGCACGAACTCCGGACGGTCCTTCACTTCCTTGCGGTTTCTCGGGAGACCGCCCGGGGCGATGTTCCGACGACGATGGTCGCGGCGCGGCGAGAAGAGACGAACGGCCGATATCCCTGCACCGGTCGCTCGATCGAGCCGAGCGAGCTTCGCCCGCCGCTCGGTCGTCGATGGTCGCTGGACCCTGTGGTCCGGCGTGCCGACCCGCCGCTCGTCGGGCGCTCCGCGGCGAGCTCCGAGCCCTCGCCCGGGTCGCTCGCCGCGGCGACGGTCTGCGAACGACGATGCGGCGCGGGAGAGCGCGAGCGCCGGTTCGGCCGGTCTCGCCGGGGACGCCGCGACGGCGGCACCGGGTAGAAGTATCCGCACCGGACGGGCGGGTAGGCACGCGCCGGCCCCACGCCACCGCGCCCGGACCAGGATCCGGTCACGGCGGCGAACGCGGATCTGCCCGCCGTCGGCGTCGAGGATATCCGTTGCGAAGGAGAGCCGATGGGACCGCTGGCGGAGGGGGAGGGATTCGAACCCTCGGTACCCGTCGCCGGGTACAACGGTTTTCGAGACCGCCCCGTTCGACCGCTCCGGCACCCCTCCGCGAACGGGCCGCCCCCAGATAGGGGACGCCGCGACCGCCCGCAAGTCGCCGGCTCGACCCGGGCCGCGCGCGCCGATACGCTGCCGCCGCGATCGACACTGCGGCGACCACGATGGAAGGGGTGGCGGACACGACCGGTACGGACCTCGCGACGGCCCTGGCCGAGCGCCTCGAGGCCGAGGCGGCCCTCCTCGCCGCCGCGCTGCCGGCGGCGCTCGCCTGGGCGGTGGCCGGGCTCGTCGCCCGCGCCGGCGGGCCACGCTCGATCCTGGTCCCGCTCGGCCAGCTCGGCCGGCTCGAGGCTGCACCGCTCGCGGCCCTGATCGGGCTCGGCGGGGGGACGCCGCTGCCGGTCGGCACGGTACGCGACTGCCCCGAGGCGGAGCTCGAGCGGGCGCTCGCCGAGCCGCCCGCGGCGGCGCTGCTCGTGCTCGAGCCCGAGCTCCCGGAGCTCGTGGCGCCCGCCCGCTTTCTCTGGCTCTGCCGGCGGGCGCACGTCCCGGCCGTGATCCTCGATCCCGGCTCCGGCCGTTGGGCCGCCTGGGCGGACGGCGGCGCCAGCCTCGTCCTGCTCGACGGCCGTGCGCTCGCCGGGGTCGAGGCCGGCGTCCTGGCCGGCACGGCCGCGGCGATCGCGGCCTGCCGCGCCACGCCGGTCGCCGCCGCCTTCCGCGCGCCCGAGCCGGTGCGGGTGGCACTCGCGGCCGCGCTCGCCGCGCCGGCGTAGCCGGGGACGTCTCGCCCCGCCCCGCGCCGCCCGGTCCCGCCATTTTCCTCGACAGCGATCGGGCCGGCGTGGTTCACTCGACGCCTTGTAACCAAGAACGACGAGCGGACCTGCGTGCCGGACCAACGGGAGGTTGGGCATGGCACGCGTTCTCGGGACCACCGGCAAGGACGAGCTGCCGGGCAGCGACGAAGCCGACACGATCTTCGGCTTCGAGGGTGACGACGTCCTCCTGGGCCTCGACGGCGACGACGAGCTCTATGGCGGCGCGGGCAAGGACGTGCTCGACGGCGGGCCGGGTGCCGACGAGATGGACGGCGGCGCCGACAGCGACGTCTACATGGTCGAGGAGGAGGGCGACCGGGTCGTCGAGGGCCCGGGCGACGCCGAGGGCGCGCTCGACGAGATCCGCACCTCGCTCGAGCGCTACGAGCTGCCCGCCAACGTCGAGCGGCTGACCCTGCTCCCCGGCGCCGGCACCGGCATCGGCAACGACGGTCCGAACATCCTCACCGGCAACGCCGAGATCAACCTGCTCGTCGGCGGCCTCGGCCGCGACGAGCTCTACGGGCTCGGCGGCGCCGACGATCTCGACGGCGGCCGCGGCGCCGACCTGCTCGTGGGCGGGCCCGGCGACGACATCTACACGGCCGACCAGGTCGCCGGGGTGGTTCTCGAGGAGGCGATCGTCGAGCTGCCCGGCGAGGGCTACGACACGGTCTTCCTCGCGGCGAACTGGGTCTCGGCGAGTGGTTCGCCCCTCGCTGTTTTCTCGGTGCCGGCGCATGTCGAAGCGGTGGTCGTCCAGGACCGCCGGGGGACGTCCATCGACGCGGTCCTGTCGGAGGCGGGCGTCAGGATCAGCGGCGGGTCCGGGGCCGACCAGCTCGTCGGCAGCTCGTTCGCCGACGTGCTCCTGGGCAACGTCGGCGGCGACCTCCTCCGTGGCGGGGCCGGCAACGACCGGCTCGACGGCGGCGAGGGCTCGGACATCGCCTTCTTCGAGGGGCCTGCGAGCGAGGCGCGGATCACTCGGACCGCGGGCGCCGTGATCGTCGGCACCAAGGCGGGCGGGCGCGACACCCTCTTCGCCGTCGAGAAGCTGGTCTTCGACGACGAGACCCTCGACCTCGCCAAGGACAGCCTGTTCAGCGGCGACATCGACCTCGTCTTCCTGCAGGACCTCTCGGGCTCGTTCGGCGACGATCTGCCGAACGTCGCGGCGGCGGTGCGCGGGATCGCCGCCGAGGTCAAGGCGATCGACCCCGAGGCCGCCTTCGCGGTCGCCTCCTTCATCGACGAGCCCGACCCGGAGAACGAGGACAGCAGGGAGGACTACGTCTACAAGGCTCATCTCGGCCGGACCAGCGACGCCGGGGTCGTGGAGGGCGCGGTCCGGGGCCTCCGTCTCGGCAACGGCAGCGACTTTCCCGAGGCGCAGCTCGACGGCCTCGAGGCAGCGGCGCTCGGCACCGGGCTTTCGCTGCGCGCCGACGCGCACCGGATCGTGCTGCTGTCGACCGACGCGAGCTTTCACGAGGGCGACGGCTACGCCACGGTCGACGAGGTCAGGGCCACCCTCGAGAAGACCGGTGCGGTGCCGATCTTCGCGGTGACCGTCGACGTGCGCGCCACCTACGAGCGGCTCGTCCTCGACCTCGGCGCCGGGGCCGTGGTGACCCTCACGCGCGACAGCGCCAACCTGCAGGACGCGGTTCGCCAGGCGCTGGTCAACCTCTTCGAGGTGGTCACGAGCAACGGCAGCGACGGGCCGGACGACCTGTTCGGGGGGGTCCTGGGCGAGAAGTTCTACACCGGGCTGGGCCCCGACCGGGTGGATGCCGGCGACGGCGACGACGTGGTCGACGGCGGTGGCGGCGACGACACGCTCGCCGGCGGTGCCGGCAACGATACGGTCCGTGGCGGCACCGGCGACGATGCGCTCGACGGCGGTGCGGGCGACGACGCGCTGCATCCGGGCCCGGGGCGCGACCGGGTCGCCACGGGGCCCGGCGCCGACACCGTCAAGGGCACGCTCGCCGAACTCGACCGCGACACGATCGCCGACTTCGGCGCGCTCGACGTGCTGCACCTCTTCGGGGTCGGCCTGACTCCGCGGCAGATCGTGGCCGCGCCCGGTTCGCTGATCCTCGAGATCGACGGCGACGCCGACGGCACGCGCGAGAGCCTGATCACCCTCGAGGGCGACTTCACCGGCAAGCGGGTGGCGCTCGAGACCCTCGGCGGCGGCGCTTCCGTCTCGACCCTGCTCCGGGTGGTCGACAGGCTGCCGATCGCCGGCACGCCCGGCAACGACAAGCTCAAGGGCACCGAGGACGCGGACGAGATCCGCGGCCTCGCCGGCAACGACAAGATCACCGCACTCGGCGGCGACGACCTGATCGAGCCGGGTCCCGGCAAGGACAAGGTGGACGGCGGTCTCGGCCGTGACGTGCTCGTCTTCGACGGTCCGGCCGACGGTTTCGGGGCGGTTGCGAAGGGCAAGAAGCTCGCCATCGTCGATGTCGATTCGAGCGACGGCGACCAGGGCAGCGTCACCTTCGCCAACATCGAGGTGCTGCGCTTCGACGACCTCGAGATCGACATCTCGGGCGGCGTCCTCGCCGAGGGCGCCGGGCCGCTCCCCTTCGCCTGAGCCGGCTCAGCGGGCCAGCGCGCGCAGCGCCACGGGGCCGAGCAACGCCCCGGCCGCCACCGTGGCCATGGCCGCGGCCCAGCCGGCCCGGCTCTCGGCCCCGAGCGCGTCGAGCACCATGCCGGAGAGAAGGGGCGCCAGCATCGCCCCGATCGAGCCCAAGAAGGTCTGCACCGCGAGGGTGGAGCCCCGCAGTTCGACCGTCGCCGCCTGCACGGTGCCCACCGTGATCGCAGCGCTGTCGGCCATCACGAGCGCCCCGTAGAGGAAGGTGACGGCGAGCACCGCGGCGAAGCCGGCCCCCACCCAGAGGCCGAGGCTCGCGCCCAGGAGTGCCGAAGCGAGCATGAGCCCGGCGACGGCCGGCGCGCGCGGCAGCCGGCCGGCGAGCTCGTTGCCGAGGAGCGAAGCCGGCAGACCGATCAGCAGCACGAGCGTGGCGAGGGTGGCCACGCTCGCCCGCTCGACCCCCGCCCCGCTCTCCACCGCGGCGAAGACCAGGAACGCCACGAGCCAGGTGCGGAACCCGAACAGCTCGAAGCAGTGGGCGCCGTAAGCGAGCGCGAAGCCCATCGCCCGGCGCTGGCCGAGCACCGCACCCAGGCCCCGCCCGCCACCCGCGCCCCGTCCGACCGGCCGGTGCGGGGCGAGCGGCAGGAGGGCGAGTGCGGCGAGCGCCGGCAACAGCCCCGAGGCCGCGAAGGCGGCGCGCCAACCGGCGGCTACGAGCAGGAGCCCGGCGAGCCAGGCCGAGAGCGCGGTGCCGACCGAGTAGACCGCGGTGAAGAGCGCCTGCAGCCGCGCCTGGCCCGGCCCGGCGGTGCGGTCGGTCAGTGCTTTCAGCCCCGGCATGTAGGTGCCGGCGATGCCGACCCCGGCGAGCCCGCGCCAGAGCAAGGCGGACGCGAACCCGTCGAGCAGCAGCGCCGAGCCGAGGCCCGCGAGGGCCGAGACCAGGAGCCCCGCCGCCATCACGAGGCGCGCATCGACCCGATCGGTGAGGCTCACGAGCAGGGGGGCGGCCGCCGCATAGGCGAGGTAGTTGACCGTCGAGACCCAGCCGACCTCGGTGGCGGAGAGCGCGAGCGCCACCTGCAGCTCCGGAATCAGCGCTTGGAAGGTCATGTTGCCGGCGAGCCCGGGGACCAGCGCCGCGCAGAGCAGCAGCGCCGCCCGAGGGCCCGCCCGCCGGTCGATCGCCTCGTCGCTCAACCGCCGGAGAGCCGCCGCCGGATCGTCTCGACCGGCACGCCGTGGAAGCTCTCGGGCAGCCGGATCGCCCGCGCCCGCAGCTCGTCGACGATGGCCGCGACCTCCTCCGCGGCCGCCTCGAGCGCCTTCTCGCCCTTCTCGGCCGTGCCCTTGGTGGCGTCTCCCCGCACGCCCGAGAGCGAGCCGGTCGAGAAATATTCCATCATCACGAGCGGCGTGGTCGAATCGGGGTCGGGCCGCCGGCCCGTCAGATCGGCCCAGACGTGCTGGCTCCTGCGGAAGGTCTCGTCTTTGACCGCGAGCTCCATCTTCACGGCATCCGGGTCGATCGCGAGGTAAGCGGAGGTCTCGAGCTCGCAGGCATGGCTCGTGAACCGGCTCTCCTGCAGGGGCCCGAAGACCTCGGCCACCTTCGCGAGCGCGAACCAGGACTGGCCCGCCACGAGTGCTTCGGGATGCTTCACCTGGGCGAGGCGGACGATCATCTCCATGATCGGCCGGTTCGAGCCGTGGCCGTTGATCAGGAGGATCCGCCGGAAGCCCGCGCGCACCAGCGAAGAGACGACGCAGACCCCGTAGCGGATCAAGACGTCCCAATCGACGTCGATCGTGCCGGGCCAGGCCATGTGGTGCGGCTCGAAGCCGAAGGCCATGGGCGTCATGACCAGGCTGTGCGGGTTCTTGCGCGCGGCCCGCAGACACACCTCGCGGGCGAGCCGGAGATCGACGTCGACCGGCAGATGGAAGCCGTGCTGCTCGATCGAGGCGAAGGGCAGCAAGATCACCGTGTCGCGTGCCGCCGCCTCGCGGATCTCGGGCCAGGTGAGACGCTCGTAGAGGATCTGCCGCTCGGCCATCGGGGCTCTCCCGCGCTGTCTGCCGCCCCCGCTGCCTAGCGCGCCGGCCGCCGCCCGACCAACGCCGCCGGCGCCGGGAAGCCCTGCGCGGGAGGGTCCGCTCGGTCGCGGCTCAGGCCACCTCGACGATGCACTCGATCTCGACCGAGATGTCGCCCGGCAGGCTCGCCATGCCGACCGCCGAGCGGGCGTGCCGGCCGCGCTCGCCGAACACCTCGACCATGAGGTCGGAGCAGCCGTTGATCACCTTCGGATGGTCCTTGAACTCGGGCGTGGCGTTGACCATGCCCAGGACCTTGACCACCCGTGCCACCCGATCGAGGTCGCCGAGCTCGGCCTTCATCACCGCGATCAGGTTGAGGCCCACTTGCCGGGCGTGCCGGTAGGCCTCCTCGATGCCGAGATCCCTGCCGACCTTGCCGGTGCCTTGGCTGCCGTCTTCGAAGGTCGGACCCTTGCCGGAGAGGAACAGCAGATTGCCGGTCCGTACCGCGTTCACGTAGTTGGCGACCGGCGCACTCACCGGCGGCAGGACGATCCCCTTCGCCTCGAGCCGCTTCTCGACCTCCATGCGTCCCTCCCCTGCGGGTCAGCCATCGCCGGCCGGGCTCGGCGGGCGCGCGGCGCACGCTATATCACCGCTCGATCCGAGCAAGAGGAGAGGCGCCATGCGCCGTCGCACCCTGTTCCTCGCCGCATCGCTCCTGGCCCTGCCCCCGCTCCTCGCGCTCGCGAAGAGCGCGCGGGCGCACCACGGCTGGGGCTCCTACGATTCCGAGCGGCCGCTCACGCTGACCGGCGTCGTCGAGCGGATCGGCTTCGAGAACCCGCACGGCGTGTTGATCCTCGGGACCCCCGAGAAAGTCTGGGAGGTCGTCCTCGCCCCGCCCTTCCGGATGATCAATCGCGGCCTCGAGGAGAGGCAGATCCGGGTCGGCGACACGGTCGAGGTGATGGGCTACCCGCACCGGACCCGCGAGATCGAGCTGCGGGCGGAGTGGATCAAGGTCCAGGGCAAGATCACCCAGCTGCGCTGAGGCCGGCCGGTGGAGCACGAGGCGGCGGGCCTCCTCGGGCCGCTCGGCGCCTGGATCGAGACGACCGCCGCCTCGGCCGCGGTCCGCCGCTCGCTCTGGGCCTATCCGGTGGCGAGCGTGCTGCACGTGTTGGGGCTCGGCCTCTTGCTGGGCCCGATCCTGGCGCTCGATTTGAGGCTCCTCGGGCTCGCCCGTTCGGTCCCGGCCCGCCCGCTCGCCCGCCTGCTCGTACCGCTCGCGGCAACCGGCGTGGCGATCCAGGTGCCGACCGGTGCCGTGATGCTGCTCGCGGACGCGGCGGCGCTCCTGGCGCATCCCCTGATGCTCGGGAAGCTCGCGCTCGTGGCCGTGGCCCTCTTGAACGTCCTCCTCGTCCACCGCGCCGCCGGACCCCGCTTCGCGGCCCTCGACGGTCCGCTGCCGCCGGCCGTGCGGCGCGGCGCGCTGGTCTCGCTCCTCCTTTGGCCGCTCGTCGCCGGGCTCGGCCGGGCGATCGCCTATCTCTGAGCTGAGGCCCGATCGGCTGCGGCGGGCTCGGATCAGCGGCCGGCCAGCACCACGTCGCGCAGCACGTTGGTCTCGAGCTCCATCTCCTCGAGCCGGTTCTTGACCACGTCGCCGATGCTCACGATCCCGATCAGCCGGCCGCCCTCCGTGACCGGCAGGTGACGGACCCGGTAGCGGGTCATCGTGTCCATGATCTCCTTCACACCGTCCTCGGGTCCGCAGGTGCGGACCGCCCGGGTCATGAGCTCGCCCACCCGGCGGCCGGCACCGAGGATCGCCGCTCCCTCCTCGGCGAGCCCGCGCAGGATGTCGCGCTCGGAGAGGATCCCCTCGACCGCCTCGCCGTCCTCGCTGACGACGAGCGCCCCGATCCGTTCGAGTGCGAGCCGATGGACCGCCGTCTCGATCGTGGCGTCGGAGCGGATGGTGACCACCCTTCGCCCCTTCCTCGCGAGAATGTCGCGCACCTTCATGGCTCTCTCCCCGGAACCTGCCCTCCCCCGTATCCTCCTCAATGCGACGGCCGGCTCCCCGGGTCAACCGCGCGCCATCCCTCCCCGCCGGCCGGGCTCCGCGCGCCGTCCGGCCGGCCCGGGTCGAGGCTTGCAGGTTCTCGGGAGCCGTGGTGCGTTCGCGGCTGTCGGCGGCCCGGCGGGTGCGCCGGCAGAGGGGAGGTGGTGCCATGGCCCCGGCGCTGCTCGAGGCGCGGATCCCGATCGCCCTCGACTGTCCCGAGAGCATGGTCCCGGCCCTCGAGAGCGTGCTCTCGGGCGAGTACGAGACCGGCCATTTCGGCGAGAACCTCGCTATTCTCGACATCGGCGCCAATGTCGGTGCCTTCGCCGTCTGGGCGAGCCTGCGCTGGCCCGGCAGCCGGATCGCCTGCTACGAAGCGCATCCCGGCACCTTCGCCCTCCTCGAGCGCAACACGCGGCATCTCGCGGGCGTCGTCCGCCACCACGCCGCGGTCTGGCCCACCGAAGAGGAGCGGATCCTCTGCTTCGGCCGCTATCCGGGCGACGGCGAGGCCGGCATCGTGCGGGTGATCGAGGGCATGTTCGCGCGCGTGCCGGCCGAAGAGGGCGTGTTCGTGCCGACCGTCCACCCGCGCACCCTGCCCAGGGCCGACATCGTCAAGCTCGACGTCGAGGGGGCCGAGCCCGAGATCTTGGAGCATCTCGATCTCGCCGAGACTTCGCTCCTCCTCCTCGAATACCACAGCGACGCCGGCAAGGCGCGGATCCTGGAGCTCACTCGGGAGCGCTTCGCGGTGCTGCGCGCGGTCGACCATCCCTGGCGGGGGCTCATGGGCCGGCCGGAGTACCGCGCCGATCTCGCCGACGATCATTTCGGCCTCCTCCACCTCGTGGCGCGCGAGGGCTGCCGGCTGCACCGGCTCGCCGAGCGCTAGCGGCGGGCTGGGGCGGCGGCCGTGGCAGAGGCCGGGGCGAAGCGCGGCACGGCGGCGAGGAGCGCCCGGGTGTAGTCGTGCGCCGGTTCGCGGAAGACCCGCTCGGTGGGCCCCTCCTCGACGATCCGGCCGGCGCGGATCACGGCGAGCCGGTCGCACATGTAGCGGACCACCGCGAGATCGTGGCTGATGAAGAGGTAGGTGAGGCCGAGCCGGGCCTGGAGGTCGCACAGCAGGTTCAACACCTGGGCCTGGACCGAGACGTCGAGCGCCGAGGTCGGCTCGTCGAGCAGCAGGAGCTCGGGCCCGGTGGCGAGCGCCCGGGCGATGCCGATCCGCTGGCGCTGGCCGCCCGAGAACTCGTGCGGGTAGCGGTGCAGATGCTGCGGCCCGAGGCCGACGAGGCCCAAAAGCTCCACCACCCGCTCGGTCCGCGCCCGGCGGTCGAGGCCGAGCGTGGCGCGGTGCACGAACATGGGTTCGGCCACGATGTCGTGCACCGTCATGCGCGGGTCGAGCGAGGCGTACGGGTCCTGGAAGACGATCTGGACCTTGGCGCGCAGCCGGCGCAGCGCGGCCCGGCCGAGCCTCGAGAGATCCTCGCCGAGGAGCCGTATGCGGCCCGAATCGGGCTCTTCGAGGCGCAGGATCAAGCGGGTGAGGGTGGTCTTGCCCGAGCCCGATTCGCCGACCAGGCCGAAGCTCTCGCCGTGCCGTACGGCGAGCGAGACCTGCTCGAGGGCGACCATCGGCCGCCCCGGCCGGAACGGGCCGCCACCCGTTCGGTAGGTCTTCGAGACGCGTTCGAGTTCGAGCATCAGGCCGCCTGGCCCACCCGTGGACACGCCACCTCGCGGCCGCCGCCGAGCGCCACGGGCCGCGGCGGCCCGGCCGCACAGGCCGGGCGGGCGAGCGGGCAGCGCGGCGCGAAGCGACAGCCCGGGGGCGGCCGGAGGAGATCGGGCACCGACCCGGGCAGGCTCGCGAGGCCGCCGCGCGGAACACCTTCGACCGGCACCGCCGCGAGGAGGGCGCGGGTGTAGGGGTGGGCCGGCCGGCCGAGCACGGCCGCGACCGGCCCCCGCTCGACGATCGTGCCGGCGTACATCACCGCCACCTCCGTGCAGACCTGCGAGACCACCGCGAGATTGTGGGTGATCAACAGCACGGCCATCCGCCGCTCGGCGACCAGCTCGGCCAGGAGTGCCAGGATCTGGGCCTGGAGCTGGACGTCGAGGGCGGTCGTGGGTTCGTCGGCGATCAACAGGTCCGGCCGGCCGATCAGGGCCATGGCGATCAGCACACGCTGGCGCTGGCCGCCCGAGAGCTGGTGCGGAAAGGCGTCGAGGCGGGCTTCCGGGTCGGCGATCCCGACCCGCTCGAGCATCGCCACCGCGGCCGCCCGGGCGGCCCGCCGCCGCTGCCGCCGCGACGCCCCGGGAGGCAGACCCAGCACCGCGGGATCACGGGCAGCGGCGGCGAGCGCCACGTCGACGAGCTGGGTCCCGATCCGGAAGGTCGGGTTGAGGTTGGTCGTCGGGTCCTGGAAGATCGTGGCGATCCGCCGGCCGCGCAGCGCCCGCAGTTCGGATTCGGCGAGCCGCAGCACGTCGCGGCCGTCGAACAGGATCCGTCCGCGCGGCCAGGCGGCGGGCGGGCTCGGCAGGAGCCGCGAGATCGAGAGGCCCGTGACCGTCTTGCCGCAGCCGGTCTCGCCCACGAGTCCCAGGATCTCGCCGCGCCGCAGCGCGAGGTTCACGCCCGCGAGCACCCGCGCCCTCCCCTCGAAGGTCGAGAGCTCGAGGTGGAGGTCCTCGATCGCGAGCAGCGGTGGCTCCATCGCTCAGCGCAGCGCCTTGGGGTCCAACAGATCGCGCAGTCCGTCGCCCAGGAGGTTGAACCCCAGCACCGCGAGGAAGATCGCGAGGCCCGGGAAGATCGCCATCCACCAGAAATCGGGCATGTAGGCCCGGGCGATCGCGAGCTGCGAGCCCCATTCCGGGGTCGGCGGCTTGACGCCGATGCCGACGAAGCCGAGCGAGGCCACCGCCAGGATCGCGAAGCCGAGGTCCAAGGACATCTTGACGGTGATCGGGGTGAGGACGTTCGGCAGCACGTGGCGCAACAGGATGCGCAGCGCCCCGGCGCCGGTCGCCCGGGCGGCGAGCACATAGGCCTCCTCCTTGCGCGCCAGCACCTCGCCGCGCACCAGCCGGGCGAAGCCCGGCCACCAGGAGAGGGCGATCGCCACCACCATGTTGACGATCCCGGGGCCGAGGGCCGCGGCCACCGCCATGGCGAGGATCAGGCCGGGCACGGTGAGCTTGAGATCGGCGAGCCGCATCAGGAGTTCGTCCGTCCAACCGCCGACATAGCCCGCGACGGCGCCCACCGCGGTCCCGACGAGCGCGCCCAACAGCACGACCGCGAGCCCGGCCAGCACCGAGACCCGGGCGCCCGCGAGCACGAGCGAGAGCACGTCCTGGCCGAGCTCGTTGGTGCCGAAGGGATGGGCGAGCGAGGGCGCCGCGAAGCGTGCGCCCGTGGCGATGCCGCCCGCGACGTGCTCGGGATAGGGGGCGAGCCAGGGACCGGCGACGGCCAGGAACAGGACGAGCCCGCCGAGCGCGAGGCCCAGGAGCGAGAGCCGGCTCTGCGCGAAGCGGTGCAGCGCCCGCCGCCGGGCCACGGCGCGCGGGCTCGGCTCGGCCTCGAGCGCGGCGCTCACGACAGGCGCACCCGCGGGTCGACGATGCCGTAGAGGATGTCGACCACGAGATTGATCAGGACGAACAGCGTGCCGATCACGAGCGTCACCCCGATCACCGGCATGAAGTCCTGGGTCACCACCGACTTGGTGGCATAGAGGCCGAGCCCCGGCCAGTCGAACACCGTCTCGACCAGGACCGTTCCGCCGAGCAGCCAGCCGAAATAGAGGCCGATCACCGTGAGCGTGGCCGAGAGCGCGTTGCGCGCCACGTACTTGGTCACGATCAGCCGCTCCGGCAGGCCGAGCGCCCGCTCGGTCAACACGTAGTCGCGGCTCAACACCTCGAGGGTCGAGGCGCGCATCATCCGCATGATCGTGGCGAGCGGCGAGAGCGAGAGAGCGAGTGCGGGCAGGAGCAGGTGCTGCAGGGCGAGGGCGAACGCCCGGAGATCGCCGTCGATCAACGCATCGAGCGTGAGGAAGCCCGTGATTCGGCCCGGCGGGTCCTCGGTGATCGGGAAGCGCCCGCCGAGCGGCAACCAGCCGAGCGCCATGGCGAGGCCGAGCTGGAGGAGGAGGCCCAAAAAGAAGCGCGGCATCGAGATCGCGCCGAGCGCCAGCACGCGCGCCAGATGGTCGGGCCAGCGATCGCGCCGGACGGCGGCGAACAGGCCGGCGGGCAGGCCCACGAGCACGGCGATCAGCATGGCCGCGAGCACGAGCTCGAGGGTGGCGGGCAGATAGGCCGCGATGTCCTCGGCGACCGGCCGGCGGGTGAAGATCGACACGCCCAGATCACCCGCGAGCAGGCCGGTCAGATAGCGCCAGTACTGGATCGGGATCGGTCGGTCGAGGCCGAACTCGCGGGCATAGGCCTCGATCTCGGCCGGGGTGGCGTTCGGCCCGGCGGCGAGGGCCACGGGATCGCCCGGCAACAGCCGGGCGATCGCGAAGACGAGCACGGTGAGGCCGAAGAGGACCGGAACGGTCAGCGTCACCCGGCGCAGGACGAAGCGCAGCACCCCTCCCCTCGCCCGCTTCCCGCCCTCAGACGAGCGACAGACCGAAGCACTCGATCGCGTTCGAGGCCACGGGCGTGAACACGAAGCCCTTGACGTTGTCGCGCAGCGCGAGCTTGCGCCGCTCGAGCACGCCGAAGATGTCGGGCGCGTCCGCCACCACCGCCTTCTGGAACTCCCGGTAGATCGCGATCCGCGCGGCCTCGTCCTGCTCGCTCCGACCCCGCTCGATCAACGCGTCGACCGCGGGGTTGGCGTAGACCGGATTCTGCCAGTTGCCGTTGCGCGAGGAATGGTAGGCGGCGAAGGCGATGTTGTCGGGGTCGCCGTAATTGGCGGTCTGATAGACCGGGAAGAAGTCCGGGAAGGTCTCCGGGCTGCGGCAGGCGGCTACCATGTCGGGCCAGATCATGGGCTTGATGTCGAGCTCGAAGCCGAGCGCCTTCAGGCTGTCGAGTAGAACGAGCGCCCAGCGGCGCTGCTGCTCGAGCCCGGAGACGTGCACCATGGTGAGCTTCACGCCACCGTTCGGATAGTTCGAGCGGGCGAGATGCTCTTTGGCCTTGCCGAGGTCGGTCCGGTAGACCTCGAGGTTCGGGTCGTGCCCCAGGATGCCGTGCGGCAAGGGCCCGACCATGAGGTCCGCATAGCCCGCGGCATCGAGCATGGCCTGGTAGTTGAAGGCGTAGGAGACGGCCTTGCGGAGCTCGAGGTCGGCGAGCGGCCCGCGGCGGGTGTTCATCTTGATCGAGAAGGTGCGGTATTCGGGCTCGATGATCCGCACCACACCGGGCCGATCCTTGAGGGCGTCCATGTCTTCGCTCGTGAGATCGACCGCGACGTGCGCCTCGCCGCGCTGCAGCATCAGCCGCTGGGCGGCGGTCTCGCGGGTGATCCGCCAGATCACGTGGGTGAGGTTGCCGCCGCCCTCCTGCCAGCCGTTCGGGGCCCGCTCGAGCTCGTAGAGATTGCCGGCCTCGGCCCGTCGCACCCGGAACGGTCCCGACGCGGCGAGGTTGGAACGCAGCCAGCCCTGGCCTTCGTCGCTGCCGAGATTGGCTTCGACTTGCGCCTTCTCGACCACCCAGATCCAGGGCAGGACGTGGAGGAAGGCGGCGAAGGGCTTGAGGAGCTCCATCCGGACCGTACCGGGATCGACCGCCTTCACGCTCTCGGGGCCGAGGATGCCCTGGATCATCCAGGCGTTGCCCCGGGCGAGCCGGATCGCCCGGGCGAAGGAATAGGCCACGTCCTCGGCCGTCACCGGCCGGCCCGAATGGAAACGCGCCTTGGGGTCGAGCTCGAACTCGAAGACCAGACCGTCCGGGCTCGAGCGCCAGGACCGAGCCAGCGCCGGCACGGGCTTCGGCGGGTTCCCGGCCACCCGCACCAGCGGGTCGTAGGTGTTGCGCAGAAGGAAGCTCGCCGAATAGCCGGTCGCGACATGGGGGTCGAAGTTCGGGATGTCCTGGTTCGAGGCGATGATCAGCACCTTGCGGCCGGCCTGGGCGCGCACCGGCTGCGGCACCGCCGCCGCCAAGAGGCCGCCGCCCGCGACCCGCACGAGATCCCGTCGCGAAAGCCGCTGCCATCCGCCGATCCGCATGACGCCTCCCTCCTCGCTTCGCCGGCCCCGCCGATCCGGGCGGTCGCACCCGAAGGCGGGGCCACCCCCTCCTACCCCTCGCCCTCGACGAACCCGAGCGCCCGATCGCGCGCCACCAGCGCCGGATCGCGCGCCTCGGCCGGACCATAGCCCGAGCCGCCGGCGAGCGTCAGCTCGACGATCTCGCTCGTGCCGCGGAGCTCGACCAGGGCGCCCGTCCCGCAGTCGCGCAGCACCCGACCCTCGAGGTCGACGACCCGCCCGCGCGCCCCGCCGCCCGCCTCGCCCCCGAACAGGCCCGGAATCGGGTTGCCGACGCCCTCGGGATAGACCGAGACCAGCATCGGCAGCCCGTCCTCCTCCCGCTTGCGGAAGCGTACCCGCTGGCCGAGCCCGCCCCGGAAACGGCCGCGCCCACCCGAGCCGGGCAGGAGCGTCTTCTCGAGCACGAGCACCGGGCAACGCGCCTCGAGCCGTTCGATCGAGGTGTTGGCGGCGGAGGTCGGCCAGAGGAGCGTGGAATTGCCGTCGCGGGCCGCCGAAGCACCCTGACCGCCGCCGCAGAAGAGCATGTCGGAGTAGAGCCGGCCGTCGCCGGCACGGCCGTAGAGCGTGGCCGCCACCGCCACGCCCGAGAAGGCCTGCACCCTGTCCGGCGCCGCCTCGGCCAGCGCCCTGAAGATCAGCGGGGCCAGGTACCAGCCGGTCCGGGTCCGCAGATTGACCGCCGCGGGCCGCGTGCAGTTGAGGATCGAGCCCTCGGGTGCCAGGACCGTGAAGGGCCGGTAGCAGCCCGCGTTGCCGCGCACGCGCGGGGTCAGCATGCACTTGAGGGGATAGGTCGCGTGCGCCGCCGTGTAGTTGAGCGTGCAGTTGAGGCCGCCCACCGGCTGCTGCGGCGGCGCGCCCTCGAGATCGATCGTGATCCGATCGCCCGCGACCGTGATCGCCACCGGGTAGGTGAGCGGCCGGCCGAGCGGGTTGTTGGTGATCGTGGCCCGGTAGACGCCGTCCGGCAGGGCCCGGATCGCCGCCCGCATCGCCGCTTCCGAGCGGCCCTGGACGACCTCGGCCAAGGGCCCGAGCTCGGCCAGGCCGTACTCCTCCATGAAGGCCAGGAGCCGCGCCGCACCGATCGCGTTGGCCGCCACGAAGGCGTGGATGTCGCCCAGCACCTGCTCGGGGTGGCGGACGTTCTCGCGAATCATCGCGAAGAGCGTGGCGTTCGGCCGGCCCGCCTCGTAGAGCTTCAAAGGCGGGATCTGGATCCCTTCCTCGTAGATCTCCCGCGCGGCGAGCGAATCCTTGGTGCCACCGATGTCGCTCACGTGGCCGACCGTGCCGGTGAGGCCCACGAGCCGGCCGTTCCGGAAGACCGGGGTCACGACCGCGATGTCGAACAGATGGCCGGCGCACAGCCAGGGATCGTTGGTGACGAGCACGTCGCCCGGAACGAGCGTGGCCGGCGGGAACCGCTCGAGCAGCGCCTTCACCGCCCGCGGCAGCGTGAGGTTGAAGACCGGCATCGCCCGCGGCGAGTGGGCGAGCGTCTCGCCCTCGGCATCCAGCAGCTCGCAGGCGAAGTCCTGGGCCTCGGAGATCACCAGGGAGAAGGCGGTCCGGCAGACCGTGAGCCACATCTCCTCGACGACGTTGACGAGCCGGCTCCACATGATCTCGAGGCCGATCGGATCGCGCTCGATCCGCGCCACGGCCTCGCGCCGGCTCGTGCCGGCCGGCATCACGGGCTCGAGCGCGCGGGTCCGGCCGACCGCGATCACGAGATTGCCGAGCGGGTCGACCTCGAGCCGGTCGGTCGGGCCGAGCACCGTCGTGGCCTCGCGTTCTTCGACGATCGCCGGTCCCTCGATGACGGTTCCGGGGGCGAGCGCGTAACGGTCGAAGACCGCGACCTCGAGCGGCCCCTCCTCGAACCAGGCGGTCCGCCGGCCCTTGAGCGCCCGGCCCCCGCCATCGCCTTCGAGAGCACCCGCGAAGGACACGGTCGGGGCCGGGCCCACCGCCCGCACCCGGAAATGGACGGCCTCGATCGCGGCTCCCTCCGGCACCGCCGTGTAGCGCTCGGTATAGGCGCGCACGAAGGCCTCGCGGATCGAAGGCAGGGCCGCCGCATCGAGCCGCCCCTCCGGGAGCGGCACGGCGATCTCGTGCATCTGGCCCGAAAGGCGCATGTCGGCCGCCCGCTCGACCCGGATCGCCGCAGCCGCCACCCCGGCCTCGACGAGCCGCGCGCGCGCCTCCTCCTCGAGCGCGGCGAGCAGCGCGTCGACCGGGCCGAGATCGACCCCGGCCGCCAGTTCGAGCGTGCACGAGCGGGTCGCTTCGAACGACAGGGGAGCGACGAGGAAGCCGAGGGCCGAAGCCGCACCCGAGGCCGGCGGCACGATCACCCGGCCGATCCCGAGGGTGCGCGCCACTTCCGCCGCATGCGCCGGCCCGGCACCGCCGAAGGCCACGAGCGCGCAGCGCCGCGGGTCCTTGCCCTTCTCGACGAGATGGACCCGGGCCGCCCCGGCCATCGCCTCGACCACCACCCGGTGGATGCCGAGGGCCGTCCGCTCGAGGTCGAGCCCGAGCGGCCCGGCCAGGCTCGCCACCGCGCGCCGGGCCGCTTCGCGATCGAGCGGCATCCGCCCGCCCAGGAAGAAGTCCGGGTCGTAATAGCCGAGCACCAGATCGGCGTCGGTCACGGTCGGCAGCGTGCCGCCCCGGCGGTAGCAGGCGGGCCCCGGCTCGGAGCCGGCCGAGTGCGGCCCGACCTTCAAGAGCCCCACCTCGTCGATGGTCGCGATCGAACCGCCGCCCGCACCGATCTCGATCATGTCGACGACCGGTGTCGCCACCGGCAGGCCCGAGCCGCGGGTGAAGCGGTGCACGCGCGCCGCTTCCAGCATCGGTGCGACCGCGGCCCGGCCCTCCTCGACCAGGCAGGCCTTGGCGGTCGTCCCGCCCATGTCGAAGGCGATCACCGACCGCTCGCCCGCGAGCTCCGCCACGAGGGCCGTGGCGAGCGCCCCGCCCGCCGGCCCGCTCTCGAGCAGCCGCACGGGGAAGGCTCGCGCGGTCTCGACCGAGACGAGCCCGCCCGCCGAATGCACGAGCCGGAGGGTGCCGCGGAAACCCTCGGCACGGAGCGCGCCCTCGAGCTTGGCGAGATAACGGCCGACGAGCGGTTGGGTGTAGGCGTTGACGCAGGTGGTCACCGCCCGCGGATATTCGCCCATCTGCGGCACGACCGCGCTCGAGAGCGAGACCGCGAGCCTCGGGAACAGCCGGCGAACGATCGCTTCCGCCTGCCGCTCGTGCGCCGGGTTGGCCCAGGCGTGCAGGAAGACGATCGCCACCGCCTCGCAGCCCGCCTCGACCAGCCGGCGAACCGCCCGCTCGACCGAGCCCGGATCGAGCGGCCGCACCGGCCGGCCGAGCGCGTCCATCCGCTCCTCGACCTCGAGCCGCAGGTCGCGCGGCACGAGGGGCTCGGGCCGCTCGAGGAAGAGGTCGTAGATGTCGTAGCGCTGCTCGGTCCCCATCTCGAGGACGTCGCGGAAGCCTCGCGTCGCGAGCAGGCCGAGCCGGGCGCCCTTGCGCTCGATGAGCGCGTTCGTAACGAGCGTCGTGCCGTGCACGATCTCGGCGAGGTCGGCGAGCTCGAGCCCGTTCGCCGCGACCAGCTCGCGCAGGCCGAGGAGCGCTCCATCGGCCGGGTCGGCGGCGGTCGTGAGGCGCTTGTGCAGCGCGATCCGCCCGCGCTCGCGGTCCAGGAGGACGAGGTCGGTGAAGGTGCCACCGATGTCGAGCCCGACCCGGAAGCGCCCGTCCCGAGGTGCCGTCACGGCCGCGCTCACGCCGCCTTCGCCCGATGGAAGGGGTCGCCCGTGAGCGCCCCGATGGCCGCGGCCGCCTCGACCAGCGCTCGGCCGATCGCGGCCCGCTCGCCCGGCTCGGTGGTCGCGGCCGGGCAGACGATGCCGAGGGCCACCACTTCCCCGGTCGAGGGATCGCCGACCGCGGCGGCGATCCCGCACACGCCTTTGAGCGCCTCCTCTTCCGAGATCGCGAAACCGTCGCGGCGCACGCGGGCGAGCCGGTCGAGCAGCTCGGCCAGGGTCTGCGGGGCGCGCGGCGAGGGCGGGTCGAGCCCCTCGGCGTAGAGCGCCGCCAGCTCCGCGTCCGACAGACGGGCGAGCAGGCTCCGCCCGGTCGCGGTCGCGGCCGCCGGCAGCCGCTTGCCGATCGTGCTCGCGACCCTGAGCGCGTGGCTGCCCGGATGGTCGCTCACCGCCGCCACGAAGCGCCCCTCGCGCACCGAGACGTAGCCCGTGTGGCCGAAGCGGCCCGAGATCGCCGCCACCGCCTCGTCGGCCCGGCCGATCAGGGAGGAGGAGCGGACATAGGCGCGCGCCGCCTCGAGCAGGAGGAGGCCCGGCCGGTAACGCTTGCTCGCGCCCACCGTCTCGAGCAGCCCCACCTCGCGCATCGCCCGCAACAGCCGCGAGGCGTTGGCCCGCGGCATGCCGAGCCGGTTCACGAGATCGGTGACCGTGACGGGGCCGCCGTCGGCGCCGAGCGTGCGGATCACCGCGGCCGCACTGGCCAGGATCGTCACCGGGCTGCCTCCGACGGTCGTTCCGGTATACGGAACCGTTGTTTCGCTCCATGGAAGACCGAGCGCCGTGCTGCGTCAAGCGCGCAGCTCCGATGCGCTGCCCGTAAGGCCGGTCCACTTCACAGCCCCGCCGCGGGGCGCGATAGGTCGCAGCACGGCCGGTCGGACGAGCCTTGAACGCGGATCGGGGCACGCGGATCGGAGGAGGTGGCGATGGCTGTTCTGGAGCTCGGACCCGAGGACGCCCTCGCCTACGAGCACGTCCCGCCGAGCGGACCCACCGGGCTCACCTTCGTCTTCGTCAACGCGATCACGGGCGATCTCGGCCAGTGGCGCGCGGTCGGCGAACCGCTGCGCGCCGCCGGCCACGGCACCCTCGCCTGGAACTTCCGCGGCCAGGCCGGCAGTCGCTACATCCCCGGCGCGCGGCTCGACACCGAGGCGATCGTGGGCGATCTCCGCCGCCTGCTCGAGGCGCTGCGGCCGGTCCGCCCGGTCCTCGTCGGTCTCTCGATCGGCGGCCTCTATGCCGCTCGGGCGATCCTCGCCGGCGCCGAGGCGCGGGCTCTCGTCCTGCTCAACACCCTGCGCAAGCCCGGCGTCCGGCTCGACTGGATCAACGCCGCCGTCGTCCGGGTGATGGAAGTGGCCGGGCCGCTCCTGATGCGCGACCTCATGAGTCCGCTGCTGTTCGGCCCGACCTGGCTTTCCGCGCACCGGGCCGAATGCCTCCTGCCCGGCACCCGCTACCAGCCGCTCGACCCGGGCTCCGGTCAGATGGAGCTGTTGCGGCGCATGGGCGAGGCCGACTGGAACGTCCCCTGGGAGCGCCTCGATCTTCCGACGCTGGTCGTCAGCGGGCTCTGCGATCGGGTCTTCTTCGACGCCGGTGACGTGGCCGAACTCGCCGGCCGCCTCCCGCACGGCCGCCGCGTCGACTTCGCCGGTGCCGGGCACATGTTGCCGGTCGAGGTGCCCGAGCGGCTGGCCGAGGCGCTCCTCGCCTTCGCCCACGAGCTCGCCGGAGCAGGAGCGGGGTCCCGCCAGCCCGCCGCCCGCGAGCCCGCCGAGAGAGGTGCCAGCCGATGAGCGCTGCCGCGCCGATCCCGGTCCGCCGCTTGCTGCTGATCTACGCCTGCATCCTCTTGGGCGTGTTCGGCCACGCCTCGAGCGAGTTCGTGGCGGTGCTCACCGGCATGTTCGGGCCCGAGCTGACGGTCTGGCGCTTCCTGATCGGGGGCACGGGGCTCGTCCTCCTCGCCCTGCTCTGGCCCGGTCAGCGGGATCTCGTGACCCCGCTCAGGGTCGAGGGGGTGCGGATCGCCGTGCTCACGATCTTCGGCATGACCCTCGCCCAGCTCTTCTTCCACTGGGCCTTGAACTTCGCCACCGTGATCCAGGTCGCGACCATGGTCTCGACCATGCCGCTCCTGGTCGTCCTCGTGAACTGGGCGATCAACCGTGGTCCCCTCTCGACCGCCAAGCTCGTGAGCGGCCTCGGCGCACTCGCCGGTGTCGTCATCCTCCTCACCGACGGTTACCTCGTCCAGGTCACCGCCGCCGCCGACTGGTCGCGGGCCTTCTGGGGCGTCCTGCTCGCCTTCCTGTGCGCCTTCGTCTCCTCTTTCTACATGGTCCTGGTCCGCCCGCTCTATCAGCGCTGGGGCGCGGTCCGCATGACCGCCTATTGCTTCGCCATCGGTTTTCTCGCTTTGTGGCCGACGGTGGGCCTCCTCTGGGGCATCTGGGTCGACCCCACCACCCTCTTCGACCGCGCACCCGGACAATGGGCGGCGGTGCTCACCCTCGGGATCTGGAACACCACGATCGCCATGGCGCTCTGGCTCGGCGGGCTCGCCGCGGCACCCGACATCGGCCGCGCCAACTACCTCTTCTTCTTGAAACCGGTCATCGCCGCCGGGCTCGCTCTGGCTTTCTTGGACCAGCCCTTCACCGCGACCCAGCTCCTCGCGGTGGTCGTGGTCTGCGGCTGCGTGCTCGTCGAGCTCTTCTGGGACCAGATCGCGGCCGCCCTCGGCCGCCGTCCGGTGGTCGCCCGGGCCGAGCGCGCTCCGCGCTGAGCCCGAAGGCTCCTTCACAGCGCGCACGGATCTGCTAGGAGCCGCGCGATCCCTCGCGCAGCGGACCGTCCGCCCCGATGGCCGTCCACACCACCGCCCGCCCCGCCGCCGCGGAGCCCGGCGCGTGAGCTTCCGTGTCAAGATCTGCGGGCTCACCGAGCCCGCGGCGGTCGAGCTCGCGGTCGAGCTCGGCGCGAGCTTCCTGGGCTTCGTGCTCTACCCGCCCTCGCCGCGCTTCGTGCCGCCCGAGCGGCTCGCCGAGCTCCTGACCCGCGTGCCCTCGACGGTCCGCACGGTCGGCGTGACGGTCGACCCGACCGACGCCTTCCTCGCCCACGTCCTGGCCCATGCGCCTCTCGACCTGCTCCAGCTGCACGGCAGCGAGACGCCCGAGCGCGTGCGGGCGATCGGCCTTTCCACCGGCTGTCGGGTGATGAAGGCCCTCAGGGTCGGCGAGGCGGCCGACCTCGAAGGGGTCGAGGCGTTCTACGAGGCGGCCGATCTCCTCTTGTTCGACGCCCGCCCGCCGCCCGGTGCGGCCTGGCCCGGCGGCCATGGCCTGCCCTTCGACTGGCGCCTGCTGGAAGGCCTCGATCCGCCCTTGCCCTGGGCCTTGGCGGGCGGCCTCGATGCCGGCAATCTCGCGGCTGCGAGGGCCCGGCTGCGGCCACCCATCGTCGATGCCTCGAGCGGGCTCGAGCGGGCGCCCGGAATCAAGGACCCGGAGAAGCTCCGGGCGTTCATGGCGGAGGCGCGGCGGCTCGGCGCCCGCCGCGCGGAGGAACCGGATTGACCATCGCCAACAGCCTCAGGACCGGCCCCGACGAGCGCGGCCGTTTCGGCCTCTACGGCGGCCGCTTCGTGGCCGAGACTCTGATGCCCTGCATCCTCGAGCTCGAGGCGGCCTGGGAGGCGGTCCGCCGCGACCCGGGCTTCCAGGCCGAGCTCGATGCCTGGCTCGCCGATTACGTCGGTCGGCCCTCGCCGCTCTACTTCGCCGAGCGGCTCACCGAAGCGCTCGGTGGTGCCAAGATCTACCTCAAGCGCGACGAGCTCAACCACACCGGCGCGCACAAGATCAACAACTGCATCGGCCAGGCCCTGCTCGCCAAGCGCATGGGCAAGCGCCGCATCATCGCCGAGACCGGCGCCGGTCAGCACGGAGTCGCGACCGCCACGGTCTGCGCTCGGCTCGGCCTCGACTGTGTGGTCTACATGGGCGAGCGGGACATCGAGCGGCAGAAGCCCAACGTCTTCCGCATGCGTCTTCTGGGTGCGGAGGTCCGGCCCGTGAGCTCGGGCTCGCGCACGCTCAAAGACGCCATGAACGAGGCGCTCAGGGACTGGGTCACCAACGTCGAGACCACCTTCTACCTGATCGGCTCGGTCGCCGGGCCGCACCCCTACCCGGCGATGGTCCGCGACTTCCAATCCGTGATCGGCCGCGAGGCCAAGGCCCAGATCCTCGAGAAGGAGGGCCGGCTGCCCGACCTGCTCGTGGCCGCGGTCGGCGGCGGGTCCAACGCCATGGGCCTCTTCCACCCCTTCCTCGACGACCGCGAGGTCCGGCTCGTCGCGGTGGAGGCCGCCGGCGAAGGGCTCGACACCGGCCTGCACGCGGCCGCCATGCTCAAGGGCCGGCCCGGCATCCTGCACGGTTCGCGCTCCTATCTCCTGCAGGACGAGGACGGCCAGGTGATCGAGCCGCACTCGATCTCGGCCGGCCTCGACTATCCCGGTATCGGCCCCGAGCATTCCTGGCTCAAGGACATCGGCCGCCTCGAGGTGACCGCCGCCACCGACCGCGAGGCGCTCGAGGCCTTCGAGACCCTGGCCCGCCTCGAGGGGATCCTGCCCGCCCTCGAGCCCGCGCACGCGCTCGCCGCCACGGCCAGGATCGCCCCCTCGCTGCCGAAGGACGCGCTCGTCGTGGTCAATCTCTGCGGCCGCGGCGACAAGGACGTCTACACCGTCGCCCGCCATCTCGGAGTCGAGCTTTGACGACCCGCATCGAGCGCCGCTTCGCCGAGCTCCGGCGCGAGGGGCGCGCCGGCCTCGTCACCTTCCTCGTGGCCGGCGATCCCGACATCCCGACCTTCGAGCGACTGCTCGAGGGGCTGCCGGCGGCCGGTGCCGATCTGATCGAGGTCGGCATGCCGTTTTCCGACCCGATGGCCGACGGCCCGACGATCCAGGCGGGCAATCTGCGCGCGCTGTCCGCCGGCATCACGCTCGCCCGCACCCTCGAATGCGTGCGCCGCTTCCGCGCCCGGGACGACACGACCCCGGTCGTGCTCATGGGCTATTACAACCCGATCTGGGCCTATGGCCGGTTGCGCTTCCTCGACGAGGCGGTGAGCGCCGGGGTCGACGGGCTCATCGTGGTCGATCTGCCGCCCGAAGAGGACGAGGAGCTCTGCCTGCCGGCCCTCGAGCGCGGGCTCGACTTCGTCCGCCTCGCCACCCCCACCACCGACGACCGCCGGTTGCCCGTGGTACTGCGCAATGTCCGCGGCTTTCTCTACTACGTGTCGCTCACCGGCATCACGGGGGTGAAGGAGGCTCTGGCCGAGGCGGTCGCACCGCAGGTCGACCGGCTGCGCCGGCACACCGAGCTGCCGATCGCCGTGGGTTTCGGCATCAAGACGCCCGAGCAGGCGGCGGCGATTGCCCGGCTCGCCGATGCCGCGGTGGTCGGCTCGGCGCTGGTCGCCGAGGTCGCCGCCCATCTCGATGCCCAGGGCAGACCCGGCAAGGGCCTCGTGGCCGCGGTCCACGGCCGGGTCGAGCTGCTCGCCCGGGCGGTACGGACGGCCCGGTCGTGAACTGGCTGACGTCCTATGTGCGCCCGAAGATCCGGGCGTTGGTCGAGCGCGGTGCGCCCAAGCCCGAGGTGCCGGAGAATCTCTGGCACCAGTGCCCCTCCTGCGAGCGGATGATCTTCCACCGCGACCTCGAGTCCAACCAGCGGGTCTGCCCGCACTGCAGCCACCACATGCGGGTCGGGCCCGAGTTCCGCTTCCGCACGCTCTTGGACGAGGGCAGCTGGCAGCGGCTCGAGCCGCCCAAGGTGCCGGTCGACCCGCTCCGCTTCCGCGACACCAAGCGCTACACCGATCGGCTCAAGGAGGCCCAGAGCAAGACCAAGGCGGGCGATGCGCTCGAGGCCGCGGAGGGCAGGATCGGCGGCCTCCCGGTCGTCCTCGCGGTCATGAACTTCGAGTTCATGGGCGGCTCGATGGGCAGTGCCGTGGGCGAGGCCTTCGTCGCCGCCGCCCGCCGCGCGGTGGAGGCGCGCTCCGCCTTCGTCGTGGTCACCGCCTCGGGTGGGGCGCGCATGCAGGAGGGCACGCTCTCCCTCGTCCAGATGGCCCGCACCACGATCGCGGTCGACCAGGTCAAGGAAGCGGGGCTGCCCTACATCGTCGTGCTTACCGACCCCACGACCGGAGGTGTCACCGCCTCTTTCGCGATGCTCGGCGACATCCACATCGCCGAGCCCGGCGCGGTGATCGGCTTCGCCGGTGCCCGGGTCATCGAGCAGACCATCCGCGAGAAGCTGCCGCCCGGCTTCCAGAAGGCCGAGTACCTCCTCGCCCACGGCATGGTCGACATGGTGGTCCACCGCTTCGAGCTCAGGGCGACGCTCGCCCGGCTGCTCGACCTCCTGCTCCGCCCGGTGCCCCTGCCCGCACCGGTCGAGCCGGTCGAGGCGACGGCCGCGCCGGCGGCCACGGTGGTCGAGGCGGCGGTCGATGGCGAGCCCGGCTGAGCCGATCCTCCGCCGCCTGGCGGAGCTCCACCCCAAGCGCATCGACCTCTCGCTCGGCCGCATCGAGCGGCTGCTCGCCCGTCTCGACCATCCCGAGCGCCGCCTGCCCCCGGTGATCCACATCGCCGGCACCAACGGCAAGGGCAGCACGCTCGCCCTGCTCGACGCGATGCTGCGGGCGGCCGGCCGTCGCACGCTGCGCTACATCTCTCCGCACCTCGTGCGCTTCAACGAGCGGATCCTGATCGACGCCGTGCCCGTCGACGACGGGCGCCTGGTCGCCGCCCTCGAGACCTGCGAGCGCGCCAACGGCAGCGCCCCGATCACCTTCTTCGAGATCACGACGGCAGCGGCCTTCCTGATCTTCGCCGAGACCCCGGCCGACTTGCTCCTGCTCGAGACCGGGCTCGGCGGCCGGCTCGATGCGACCAACACCGTCGAGCGGCCGAAGCTCGTGCTCTTGAGCCCGATCTCGATGGACCACGAGGCCTTCCTCGGTACCACGCTCGCCGCGATCGCCGCCGAGAAGGCGGGAATCCTCAAGCCCGAAGTCCCGGCGATCGCGGGGCCGCAGCGGCCCGAAGCCCTCGCCGTTCTGGAGGCCCGTGCCCGTGCCCTGGGCTGCCCCTTGCGGGTCCACGGCCGCGACTGGACGGCCCGGCGCGCGGGGGAGACGCTCCGGGTCGAGGACGGTGCCGCCACGCTCGAGCTTCCCCTGCCCTCGCTCCCGGGCGTGCACCAGATCGACAATGCCGGCCTCGCGGTGGTGGCGGCTCGGAGCCTGGGTGCGCTGTCGCCGCCCCCCGCTTCGATCGCCCGCGGCCTGGTCGAGGCGCGTTGGCCGGCCCGCCTGCAGCGTCTCTCGCAGGGGCCGATGGTCGAGGCGCTCGGTAACGGTTTCGAGCTCTGGCTCGACGGCGGTCACAATCCGGCGGCCGGCGAGGTGTTGGCGGCGAGCCTGCCGGCGCTCGCCCGCGGCCGGCCGGTCCACCTGATCCTGGGCATGCTCGCGACCAAGGACCTCGAGGCGTTCCTCCGGCCGCTCGCCCCGCTCGTCGCCTCGCTCCGGACGGTGGCCGTCCCGGACGAGCCGGCGACCCGCGATCCGATCGAGGAGGCGGCGATCGGCCGCCGGCTCGGGATTCGCGCCGAACCCGCCCCTTCCCCGCTCGAGGCCGCCCGGGCCCTGGCCGCCGCCGAGCCGCCGCCCGGCTTCGTCCTGGTCTGCGGCTCGCTCTACCTCGCGGGCCACGTCCTGCGCGAGCATCGCTGAGCGGTCGCGCCGCAAGCGTCGAGCGACCGTCGACCGCGTGGCTCCAGCGAGCGCGTGGAACGGCCGCCGCCAGCCGGTGCCGGCACGCGGTCGGAAGCCCGCTCGCCGGCTCCGCGTGCCGTGGAGGAACCGGGATTCGGCTCCGGTCGGCCGATCGAAGCCGCCCGGGTCCTCACTCCTCGCAGGAGAGCCCGAAGGCCGCGAGCCCCTCGAGCAGATAGTCGCTCAACAACGGCATGCCGAGGAGATAGTCGGCGGTCCGGTCGTTGTGGGCGCGGCGCGCCTCGGCCACCGCCTCGGCCCACTCCTCGGCCGAGAAGCTGCCGCGCCCCACCCAGGCGAGCGCTACGAGCTCGATCTGCTCGTCCTCGTTGAGGCTGTCGATGAAGGCGCGCAGCTCCTCCTCGACCGTGTCCTCGGGATAGGCCTCGAGGACCTCGCGCATCTCCTCGTCGGCCGGGTTGGAGCCCGGCTCCTCCTCGACCGGCGCGGTCTTGGCGTCGAACTCGCGGGCCTTGAGGATCACCCAGCAGACCTTGTCGATGTCGATCGTCGGCACGGTGCGCTCCCGGGATCGCTGTAGCGGCATGCTGCCACGGTCCGGCCGGGCGTGCCATCGTCCCGCCCGTCGCGCCCCACGCCGGGCCCCGTGGCACGACGCCGCCCCTGCGGTAGAGTGTGGGCGCCGCGCGACGATCGCCGGGAGCAACGATGTCCAACCCGCAACGTTTCCTCTACCGCTCGATCGGCTTTCTGCTGGTCGCCCTCTCGGTCGCCGCCGTGCTGTTTCCCGTGATCTGGCGGGCGTTCCAGTTCAATCCCTGGCTCAACGGCCTGATCCTCGCGGTGCTCGTGACCGGCATCGTCTACAACCTGCGCCGCATCCTGGCGCTCAGGCCGGCTCTGCAGTGGATCGCGGCGCACAGGATGGGTGCCCCGCTCGGTCGCCTGGAGCCGCCGGCCATCCTCTCGCCGATCCTCGCCGTGTTGAGCGAGCGCGACCGGCGGGGGCGCACCCAGCTCACGCCGACCACCGCCCGCCACCTGCTCGACAGCGCGGCCTCGCGCCTCGAGGAGAGCCGCGAGATCGCCCGCTACCAGACCAGCCTCCTGATCTTCCTCGGCCTGCTCGGTACCTTCTGGGGCTTGATCGAGGCGATCGGAGCGATCGGCAACGTGATCTCCGGCCTGAGTATCGGCGGCGGCGATTTCGTCGCTCTCTTCAACGAGATGAAGGAGGGCCTGCGGAAGCCGATCGGCGGCATGGGCACGGCCTTCGGCGCTTCCCTCTTCGGCCTCGCCGGCTCGCTCGTCGTGGGCTTCCTCGATCTCCAGGCGAGCCAGGCGCAGAACGGCTTCACCAACGAGCTCGAGGAGTGGCTGGGCGGCATGACCCGGCACGCCACCGCCGAGGGCTCGTCGGGCGAGTTCGCCGCGGGACCGCCTCTGCCGGCCTACGTGACGGGCCTCCTCCAGCAGACCGCCGAGAGCCTCGACCGTCTGCAGGGTCTCCTGACCCGCGGCGAGGACGGCCGCGCCCGCCTCGATGCCGTCCTCCACCAGCTCGCCGAGCGCCTCGCCGCGCTCGGCGAGGGCCTGCAGCGCGAGCAGGAAGTGCTCGCCCGGCTCGCCGAGGGCCAGGCGGCGATCGCCCGCGAGCTCGCCCGGCCCGCCACGGGCGGGCTCGCCGACGAGCAGGTCCGGGCGCACATCCGCAACCTCGATCTCCAGCTCGCTCGGCTCGTCGAGGAACTCGGCCGCGGCCGCAGCGAGCTCTCGCGCGAGATCCGCCACGAGCTCCGAGTGCTCGCCCGCACGGTGGCGGCGGCCGCCGGCGAGCCCGCGCTCGCCAAGGACTGAGCGATGGCCCGCGCCCGCCGCGAGCTGCGTCAACCCGAGATCTGGCCGGGCTTCGTCGACGCGCTCTCGACCCTGCTCCTCGCCATCATCTTCCTCCTCGTGGTCTTCGTGCTCGGCCAGTTCTTCTTGAGCCAGGTGCTCGAGGGTCGCGACGAGACCGTCGAGCAGCTGCAGCAGCGCCTCAAGAGCACGACCGACCAGCTCGAGCAGGAGCGGCTCGCCGCCCAGCGGCTGCGCGCGAGCCTCGCCGAGGAGAGCCGCCGACTGCAGGCGAGCGAGGCCGAACGGCGCGACGTCGAGGACCGGCTCGCCCGGCTCGAGGGCGAGCGGGCCGAGCTCGACGCGGGCCTGCGCCGGCTCGCCCTCGAGCGGGCCGGCCTCGAGCGGCTGCTCGAGGAGAGCAGGCTCGCCAGGGAAGCGAGCGAGCGGCGCAGCTCCGCGCTTTCCCGCGAGCTCGAGGAGACCAAGCGGGCCTTCGCCGCCGACCGCGAGAAGCTCGAGGTCCAGCTCGGCGAGCTCGTCGAGCTGCGCCGCCAGGTCGAGGCCTTGCGCGCTGCCCGCGACGCGCTCTTGGCCGAGCGGGACGCGCAGGCGGCCGGTCGTGGGGCCGCCGAAGAGGAGGTGCGCCGGCTCGTCGCCCGCATCCAGAGCCTCGGCGCCCAGCTCGCGCTCATGGACCGGACACTCGCCGACAAGCAGGCCGAGATCGATCGGCAGGGGCTCCGGATCGCCGAGCTCGGCCAGCGGCTGAACCAGGCCCTCGCCAACCGGGTCGAGGAGCTCGCCCAGTACCGCTCCGACTTCTTCGGCCGGCTGCGGCGGGTACTCGGCGACCGCGAGGACGTGCGGATCGTGGGCGACCGCTTCGTCTTCCAGTCCGAGGTCCTGTTCGCCCCCGGCGAGGCCGAGCTCGGCCCCGGGGCGGCGGCCGAGATCGCCAAGCTCGCCGCCACGCTCCGGCAGATCGCGAACGAGATTCCGCCCGAGCTGCCCTGGGTGCTGCAGGTCGACGGCCACACCGACCGGCGGCCGATCGCCACACCGCGCTTCCCCTCGAACTGGGAGCTGTCGACCGCCCGGGCGATCAGCGTGGTCCGCCAGCTCATGGCGCTCGGGATCCCGGCCGAGCGGCTCGCCGCCCGGGGCTTCGGCGAGTTCCAGCCGCTCGACCCAGGCGATGGCGAGGAGGCGTGGCGCCGCAACCGCCGTATCGAGCTCAAGCTCACCACCCGCTGATCGGGCGGGCTTCGGCCGGTTGCAATTCGCTTTTTCCCGTGCACTCTGCCGCCGGCGGTGGGCTTTCTGGCCGACGGGTTCGGGAATGAGCGAGAACGGGCCGAACGAACACGGCAGCTCCCGATCCGGCGTCCCCGGCGCGATCGTGTTCGAGCGGATGGCGGCCGAGCTCGACCGCAACGCCCGGCAGCATCGTACCTGGGCGATCGGGCTTCTGGTCGGCGGGGTCGTCCTGCTCGCCGTCGGCTTCGCCTCGGCCCTCTGGGCGGCGCTCGCGGCCGGGGCCGTGGCGATCGCGGTGGCGATCTTGCCCTGGCTCGCCGCGGTCGAGCTCGCCGAGCGCGCCGAGGGCATCAGGGTGTTGGGCGAGGACTGGGCCGATCCCGGCCCGGCCGAGCTCGCGGCACGTCGTCGTGCCGGCCTCATCGACCTCGTCGAGCGTCTCTACGCCTCGCAGCGGAGCGGCTGAGCCATGGCCCTGGACCCGCGCATCGCCGAGCTCGAGGAGCATCTGGCGACCTGGAACCGGCGCCGACGTCGGCGGACCGGTCTCGCCACTCTCCTGCCGGTCTCCGTGGCGGCCGGGCTCGGTTGGTTCGCTCAGGAGCGGCTCGGCGAGAGCACGCGCGTGCTCGAGGCGACCCTCGACCGGCTCGAGGTGAGCGCGCCGGCCGGCTCGACCGCGCTGCCCGATCGGCTCGCCGCGCTCGAGGGCGAGCTCCGGGCGCTCCGTCCCTTGCCCGGCGAGCTCGCCCGTCAGGAGGCCGCGCGGCGCGAGCTCGCCGCGCGGCTCGAGCGGGTCGAGCGCGAGCGCAGCGAATCCGACCGCCGCCTGGCCGAACTCGAAGCGGCCCGTGCCGAGGCCGAGCGCCGCCTCGTCGAGCTCCAGGCGGAGCGCGAGGCGGCGGCCCGCCGGCTCGCCGAGCTCGAGGCCTCTCTCGCTTCCGCCACCTCGGCCCGCACCGATGCCGAGACGAAGCTCGCCGAGGCCGCGGCCGCAAGAGACAACGCCGAGGCGAGGCTCGCCGAAGCGTCCGCCGCCCGCGCGGCAGCCGAACGCCGGCTCGCCGAGCTCGAAGCCGCGCTCGCCGCCGCCGGCGCCGCCCGGGAGGAGGCGGTGGCCCGCGCCGAGCGGCTCGCCCGCGAGGTCGCGACCGCGCGGGAGGAAGCCGAAAGGCGGCTCGCCGAGGCCCGGGCGGAGCGCGACCGGGCGAAGGCCGAGACCGAAGCGGCGCTCCGTTCGGCCGACGCCGCCGCCCGCGAGCGGATCGAGGCGTTGAGCCGCGAGCTCGAAGCGGCCCGTGCCGAGGCCGAGCGGCGATTGGCCGAGGCCCGTGCCGAGGCCGAGCGACAACTGACCGAAGCGCGGGCAGACGCGGATCGTCGCCTCGTCGAAGCCCGCGAGGCGGTGGCGCGTTCGCTCGCCGAACGCGACCGGCGCCTGGCCGAACTCGAAGCGGCCCGCGCCGAGGCCGAGCGGCGATTGGCCGAGGCCCGCGCCGAGGCCGAGCGACAACTGACCGAAGCGCGGGCAGACGCGGATCGTCGCCTCGTCGAAGCCCGCGAGGCGGCGGCCCGTTCGCTCGCCGAACGCGACCGGCGCCTGGCCGAGCTCGCTGCCGAACGCGACGCCGCGGCCCGCCGGCTCGCCGAGCTCGAAGCCGCGCTCGCCGCCGCCGGCGCCGCCCGGGAGGAGGCGGTGGCCCGGGCCGAGGCGCTCGCCCGCGAGGTCGCGACCGCGCGGGAGGAAGCCGAAAGGCGGCTCGCCGAGGCCCGGGCGGAGCGCGACCGGGCGAAGGCCGAGACCGAAGCGGCGCTCCGTTCCGCCGATGCCGCCGCCCGCGAGCGGATCGAGGCGTTGGGCCGCGAGCTCGAAGCGGCCCGTGCCGAGGCCGAGCGGCGATTGGCCGAGGCCCGTGCCGAGGCCGAGCGACAACTGACCGAAGCGCGGGCAGACGCGGATCGTCGCCTCGTCGAAGCCCG